>ERZ778517.40-NODE-40-length-136356-cov-9.824719_pt1 | contig 136356 bp, 137 predicted proteins | sample MGYA00510341_ERZ778517 | MGnify/ENA primary metagenome ERZ778517 (study PRJEB29527, sample SAMN07138964) | mouse gut metagenome | material: feces | host: mouse | place: China:Nanjing | collected 2016-01-25 ...
AGTACATTACAAATGAGCATGTAGTTTTTTTCTAACTTAATTTGACAATTCAGGAATAAAACAATGCAGTGAACATGCTTTGTACAATTTTTACGTTATTTTTCAACATTTTTAAACAATATACCAATTACATCTAATCCAAATTAAAAAAAAGCGTTTAGAACATGGCTACTGTTATTACCAACAATATAAGCCAAAGGACCACTACGATGCTTTGTAGCGTAGTAGTCCTTTGGCTTGTTTCATATTCTAATTTGCTTTAAAGTTAAACATCTAACTTTTTCTCATATATAAATCTATAAAACAGGTTTCGATCATTTCAGATGAATACTTCAAATCTGTTAAACCAAACTTGATAAAAATGTTCCAAGCTCGGACTAAATACTCATTTCGACGTTCTAAATGAGCTTTTAGGATCTGCTGTTGTAAGGTAAGATATACAGTCGCTTCAGAACGTGAACGCCATTTAGAAGCTAACTTTTCTTCTTGTTCTGGGGACAGTAATAATAGATAGACCCATTTTTTTGTATTAGCAACATCTAAAAATGCTGCTAATACTTTGCAATATGCTTTCAAACAAATCGTTTCATCTGCTCGGCTTACTTTATTAAACAGTTCGGCCACTGCGATGCTTAGTTCACTGTAAACGAGCTCATCTTTTTCTCTTTGAAAAGAATTCTTTGTGCCGATCTGTCTTTGAATTTTAGCTAATTTGGTAATATCCATGCGTTAGTCCTAAAAAAATCTTTCATCTGATTTAATAGCTAGACTCGTCAAATTATCTAAATACCAATCCTTGATAAACTCATACTGGTATAAAATATCGAACCAGGCTACTTTATGATCTTCATCATGGACCTTAATGACCCAACTAGCATTATTTAAATCAGCATGTTCTGCTTGCATCAAAATAGAAACAACAATATTATTCTTCAATTGCAAGACTGCACGACCACTTTCACCAGCTACCAACATATAACCTGCATCTGCACTGATGATGAAGAGTTTATCTAATGCCTCACGTGGCTCATCGGCTGAAGAGATTTGATAACTTGCATTATTAGAAGTATCAAGTAAATTAAAATCAACATCAAAACCGTAATCTTCTTTAAAATACTTGCCGATCACAACTAAATACTCTTCAAAACGTTTTACGGTCTTATAGTCAAATTTTCCACTATAATCAACAACTAATAGATCAGTTAAAGCTTGACTATTAAACCGGATCAACTGGCGCTTAAAGTTGATATAAAACAAACGTGCACCAGTACTTTTATCAACATAATATGCTCCTTCACGCATGTTCTCATCGATCTTAAAAGTAAAGTAGCCTTCCATATTTATTCCTGGAAATTCATGGTAAAGCTCATTTTGATGATCACTGGATTGCAAAATAACTTGCTCGTTTTGATGAAGTTGCAATAAACGATTCAAAAAGATCAAGTAATAGTCAGCCCGACTGTATTGCTGTGGGAAGATCAGATATGCTGTATCCAAGCTATAATCAGTCAAAGTCATAACTGACTCTAGTAAAATGTTTTTGTCATCGGTATTGATCAGCTCATCTAAAACTTTGGTAAAGTAGATCCCACGCTTAAGGCTTTCTTTTAATTGATCGTTGTATGACATCAACCGCCCTGTTGTACTCAAAGAACCTGCATATGCACTGGTGGTCTCTTCAGCATTCCTCTTATTAGTTGGTCGAAATGTTTCCGTTGGTTTTTCATATTCTTTCGTCATTTTTGTTCACCTACTTTTGCTTAGCGATCAAATCTGCAATATAGTTGCGGTATAATGCTGCGTTATGCGCTTCAAAGTTTTCAAAGCTCCCAAATTTAGCTACGATACTTTGTTTCTCATAGCCCATTAAAGTATCTTCTTTTGAAAGTGCTAAGATTTTTTCCTCATTTTCACGGATCTGACGGTAAGCATTCCCCGCTTTTTCATCCAGTTCAGACAGATAGGATAATTCATCGATCAATTTTTGCTTAGATTCCTTGAGTTTTGAAGCTTCCCAAGGCATCACCTTCTCTTGCGAAGTCCGTTTGATCTCTTGACGAAGTTCATCTTTTCGTTGATCACGCTCATTTTGAGCATCGATCAATTCTTGTAACTCATCTGATTGTTGCGATAAGAGCGCGATCTGATCGCTATTCAAGCGTTTATTTTCACTTTCCAATGCAAAAGCACGTGCTAATTTTTGATATTCAGTTTCATCAAAATTGAATTTGACTTTCAATACATCTAACGTCCCAAATAATCGTCTCCCCCACCAATTTCCAAAGAAAAATTGATACTGTCCGATCGCAGTCTCTTCAAAATAGAAAAATGGGTACATCTCACATAAATAATCGATCAAGTTCTTACTCAAATAATCACTTATCTTAGCATAACTGTCACGCACAAGATGTTCATGGGTATCATCAACTTCAGCCCCATCTTGTTTTAAGATCTCAGTTGCATAACGTTTACCATCGATCAGCTGGTATACCAAACGATCATCTTGGTCTTGAACAGCTTTTTCAAAAGATTCTAAATAGGCAACTTTATCTAGAAGTGCCTTAGTCAAGCTTTTAGTTGCTTGTTTATGATCTGATAAACTAAGTTGATTTGGATTAGCCATAAGTATCTCCTCTATTTCATAATTGCCCAGTTGAGAGCAAGATGTTCATAGCTCTATTGTTACAAAAAAACTTAAATTTATCAATTATCAGGGCTGAGTTCTTGTTTCATCATCTCATTTAATCGCTTCTTTAACCGCAACTGTTCCTCTAAGTAGGCACCTGTTACTTTATTATTGGCTGTGACCGCTAATTTTTTTGGATGTAAAGCCATGATCTGCTGGCAGATCCGTTCATGATAGGCACAAATCGGGTCTTTATATTGTTTGTAATAGCGATGTTGCTTTTTACTGAGCTGCCTGAAATAATTGAAACGCTGACCATTACTCAATTTCAATAACTTATTCCCACCAAAAAAGAGATCTAATCTAGCTAAATTAGCTTTATCTGGTGGAGTTTGATCGATAAAGTAAATGAAATATCGGCCTTTGTGTAGATAAACAATAAACCGTTGCTCAGGATCGATCTTTTGACTTACCATTACCCCTTGAACGAGTAGCAACTTCATTTTGCCACTACAGATCCCCATAAAAAACTCAGGAAAAAAAGGTTGTTTTTTCAAAAAGATCTCTTCAAGTAAAATAAAGGTGGCCTCTAACGTACACTCAAAAAATTCATTGGCCGTATTTTGTGCACGATTGCGATATTTTGCACTCAATAATTTCTTACATTGTAAAAATGACATCTGATCACAATTAGCAATAAATTCTGCGATCACATTCATACTGAGCCCCAAATACCGGTCGATCACCACTTGGGCTGACTTAGCTAACACGATCTCTTCACTATTTTCAAACTTCATAAAAATAACCACCTTTCACTATCTACACTTTATAGATACGCAAAAGGTAGCCATTATAATTTATTTTTTCAAATATTGGCGTTTAAAATCTTTGATCCCAGCTAACACAAATTGAGCAGGATCTTTTGAAATATCAAGTTTTCGATCATGATCATCTGTTAAGATCGCTGAAAAGATCTGTTCATACTCCGCAACACTAACTTCTGCCCGCATCTCTAACATTTCAGAAGTTTGATAAGTGAGAGCTTCTTTATAATTAGGCTGTAAGCGTCCTGAGAAAAACTCACCTTGGGCTCCAGAACCGTAACTAAACAAGCCTAGCCGATCTCCAGCCTTTAGTGTATCAGTATTTTCTAAAAGAGATAGCAAGCTCAAATATAACGAGCCAGTATATAAATTCCCAGTTGCCATATTATACTTGCGACTTGCTTCAAATTCATTGTAATAATGACTAGCTACAGTCGGATCAACACCTTCTAAGGCCTTACGCAGCCCCTTTAACCCCTGTTTAGTATATGGCAAATGGAACAATAACGCTGAAAAATCAGTTAACTTAAGCCCTGTCTTTGCTAGATAGTCTTGATAGACTTTCTCAAAAAATTCTAGATAAATATTAGCCGAAAACTTACCGTCGACTTTAGCTTCAGTTTGAGAAAGTGGGCGCCAAAAATCCATCACATCTTTAGCATAATACGCACTTTCTGCCTCCAAAGTAACAAGTTTAGGATCTTTAGAAACTAACATTGCCACTGCACCACCACCTTGTGTCGGTTCACCTGGTGTCTTCAAGCCATAGCGAGCAATATCACTACCAATAACTAGCGCTTTTTTATCTGGAGCTAAAGCAATATGCCCCTTAGCTAACTGTAAGCCAGCTGTTGCCGCATAACAAGCTTGTTTCAATTCGATCGTTCTGATCTCATGAGATAGGCCCAACAATTCACTAACGTAAGCTGCAGTTGATTTAGAGTTGTCTACCCCTGATTCCGTGGCAACTATCACTAGATCGATCGCTTCTTTGTCTTCTACTGTCAAAACCTTAGCTGCGGCATTAGCTGCCAAGGTCACTGCATCTTGTGTCGGTGGGATGACCGCCATTTTATTTTGGCCGATCCCGATCAAATATTTATTTGGATCCTCATTTCGTGCTTGAGCTAGTTTAGCCATGTCCACGTACAAATGTGGCGTAAAAAAGCCGATTTTATCGATCCCAATTTTCATTTTCATCGCACCTCTCACTGCTGATTGTTCACTCTACAAGTTTAGCGAAGTTATTATTTTTTAGCAAATTTCTTTCCTGTAGTATAATATAACTAGAAATATCTTACGAAGGGAATGGGATAAGTGGCAGCAATCAGTTTAGAAGTACATGGTATCGTTCAAGGAGTTGGCTTTCGTTATATGACTAAGATCTTGGCCGATCAGATCGGAGTCACTGGTAAAGTTTTAAATAAAAATGATGGCTCTGTTTATATTGAAGCACAAGGCGATCCCGAAAAGCTTTCTGCCTTTATCGAAGGGATCAAAGCTTCACCTACCCCAGCAGGGCGCGTCGATCGTGTCATCCTCAAGTCGATCCCTGAAAATAGCTATACGCGTTTTAGCGTGGCATATATGTAACTGCACGGTTCTTACGGATTATACATTGAAATATCGCTTTTTTTCCAGTATAGTTAATAACGATACCTTTATTCATAAGTGAAAGGAATTGACCTATGAAAAACAAAAAATTATTAACTATTGCTGCGATCATGGCTTCAGCAATGTTATTCCTGAGTGGCTGTGTTCAACACACTGCCTCAGGTAAGCCTTATGGTTTTGTCTATGATAACTTGGCAGTTCCAACCCAACATGTTTTAGTTTGGCTGTCACAGATCTTAGGCAATAGTTTAGGCTGGGCAATCATCGTGATCACTTTCATCGTCCGCCTAGTCTTGATGCCGATCATGATCAAGCAGTCTAAAAATGCTACGGTCCAACAAGAAAAGATCGCTCACATCAAACCGTTGATGGAAGACATCACCAAGCGTCAAAAAGAAGCCACTAGCGATGCGGAAAGAATGGCGATCAACCAAGAAATGATGCAGCTTTACCGCGATAATAATATTTCAATGACTGGCGGGATCGGTTGCTTACCACTTTTGATCCAAATGCCGATCTTTGCTGCACTTTATGCTGCGATCCAGTACTCACCTGAGCTGTCACGATCTTATTTCTATGGGATCAACCTTGGACAGCGAAGTTTCACTCTAGTTGCTCTCTCCTTTGTCGTTTACGCACTTCAAGGATGGTTATCAACTCTAGGTGTACCAGAAGCCCAACGAGCTCAAATGCGTCAAATGATGATCATCAGCCCACTGATGATCACATTCATGACTTACATCTCCCCTGCTGGTTTGGGACTTTACTTCTTTGTTGGGGGGATCTTTGCATGTATCCAAACTTTGATCATCAACTATATGCGTCCCCGCATTAGAAAAGAAGTCTTGGCAGAGCTAAAGAAAAATCCAGTTAAGCAACCTAAGAAAGTAGTTACTGAAGCTAAGGAAACCACAATTGAGTCATCACCTACTTCAGCTACCTCTAAAAAGAAGCGCAACGCTGGTAAACAAAATCGTCATAAATAAAAAATGGTTTTTCCTGCTTTGGAAAAACCTATTTTTTATTATCTTTATTTTTAACTAGGGGAAGGGAAACACGAAAGACTGATCCCTGTCCCACGGCACTTTCAACGACTAGTTTACCGTGATATCCCTCGATCAAACGCCGAGCGATCGAAAGCCCTAGTCCATTACCGCCTTTATCTCGACTTCGTGCTTTATCAACACGATAGAAACGATCAAAGATCCGATCGATATTTTCTTGCGAGATCCCCTCGCCAAAATCTTGGATCACGATATCAATATCATTGATGTTTTTGGATAATGTCATATGGACCTCTTTGCGTTCACGTGAATACTTGACCGCATTATCCATTAAAATGATCAAAACTTGTTCTAAGTGATTACGATAGATCTGAACATTAGTGATATCTTTAAGATCATCATCTAATACAAAGGTAAAGTCTGGATGGATCATCTGAAAGTTATTGAATACCTGTAGCCCGACTTCCTTGGCATCAGTGATCTCTTTACCAAACTGGATCTCAACTTGTTCAGCCCGAGAAAGATCTAACATTTCTTGAACTAAACTCTTCATTCGAGCGATCTCTTGCAAGGAAGCCTCGATCGATTCATCTAAGACTGCTGGGTCATCTTTACCCCAACGTTTCAAAAGAGATAAATGTCCTTGAATGATCGCAACTGGTGTCCGAAGTTCATGCGAAACATCTTCTACGAATTGCTGTTGCTGTTCGATATACCGTTGCATCCGATCAAGCATCTTATTAAATAAGCGCCCTAGTTCGGCCAATTCATCTTCATGTTTAAGTTCGGGCACACGCAAATTGGCTAAAGCATCACTTTCATCATCACCATTTATCTTACCGATCGTATCATTTATCAGATCGATCGGCCCTAATAGCCAAGATGATAAGCCATAACTGAGTAAAGCGATCCCGATCGCTGCGATCAAAGAGAACACTAAAAAGATCAAGATCAATTTGCGCCTAGTCTGATCGTAATTGACCAGATCATTGGTAACTTGAACATATCCGATCAAATGCTTATCTTTCTCAGAAAAAACTTTTTTCCCTAAAACTAAAACATTATATGCAGACGTATGTTTGATCTTGCTTTCCTCAGTTATTTCAGCTTGATCAAACTTTACAGGCACATCTCGTGAAGCAAAAACCATTTCATTTGAAAGGTTGTAGACACTGATACTGATATTTTCGCGTGTCAGTGAGGTATAAAATGAACTTGAATAAAGTGTCTGTAATTCTTTTATGTTCCGTTCATTATGTACCCGCAAACTCAACGAATGCTCAGTCCGATCTTGCGTCAATTCTTTAGTATTGGTCGCTAAACTTTCAACCGCTGTATCCAACGCTTCTTGTGCATATTGTTTTTCTTGATTTAGCAATAGACTCGAAAAACTTTGAAAAAGTAGGACTGAAAAAACAGCAAAAATCAGCAAAACTCCGATCCCAGTGCCAACCGACCATTTTAGCTTAAGTGAGAAGAATGGTTTTGCATGACTATCTTTTAGCTGCTTTTTATGCAAAATAGCCTTTCGAATACACATTAGGAACGCATTACATAGCCGGTTCCACGTACAGTTTGGATATAGCTATCTTCACCTGGACGATCGATCTTATTGCGTAAGTAGCGAATATAAACATCCACAACATTAGTTTCGATCTGTGATTCATAACCCCAAACTTCTTTCAATAACACATCACGAGCTAAAACTACATTAACATTTTCCATCAATGTCAATAACAATTCATATTCACGCTTTGTCAATTCAATGATCTCATCACCACGACGTACAACACGATTTTCTTTTTCGATCACAAGGTCACGATAACTTACGGTCGTTTGCTTAGATGAATTATATTCACTTTCAAGATCAACTCGACGCAACACTGCACGTAAGCGAGCTAATAATTCTTCGATCGCAAATGGTTTGATCACATAATCATCTGCCCCATGATCTAAACCAGATACACGGTCGATCACAGAATCACGCGCAGTCATCATGATAATTGGGGTGTTTTTAACTTGACGTACACGCCGACATACTTCAAGACCATTCAAATCAGGAAGCATCAAGTCAAGTAAGATGGCATCCCATTCTTCGCTCAAAGCTACTTCTAAACCAGTCCGACCACTCTCACAAGCGTAAGTTTCATATCCTTCATGCTTTAATTCAAGTTCAACGAAATGAGCCAAATTTTCTTCATCTTCGATGATAAGTATCTTACTCATTATTCCACACTCCTATATTTTGTTGTTAAATTTTTTATTATTTATTTAATGATAACATACTTAATTCTAACATTGATGTCATCAATAAGTATACCTTAATTTTACCTTAAGAAAGATTAATTATAGCATACTTCTTATTATCTCGCCACCCAACGTTAAATTTGGATATTTAATTATAATTTTTTAGGTAATAATTATAATTTATTTTTGCCTACAAAAAGGGATACGATCAATTCGTACCCCCTTTTTGCTGACTAGTTTATTCTTCGTGATACCATTCGTAGTGATAGTTACCTTCTTTGTCGACACGTTCATAAGTATGTGCCCCGAAGTAATCACGTTGTGCTTGGATCAAGTTTGCTGGTAAAACAGCTGACCGATATTGATCGTAGTAAGTAATTGCACTAGTAAAGCCTGGGCAAGGTACCCCCGCTTGAATAGCTAAGGCAGCTACTTCTCTGACTGCTGCTTGATACTTAGCTGTGATCTCAGTAAAGTACGGATCAAGCATCAAGTTCTTCAATTCTGGTTGTTTATCAAATGCATCTGTGATCTTTTGCAAGAATTGTGCCCGAATAATGCAACCTTCACGCCAGATCTTAGCTAAAGAACCATAATCCAAATTCCAGTCATATTTTTCAGAGGCAAAGCGCATTTGTTCAAAACCTTGAGCATAGCTGACGATCTTGCTAAAGTAAAGCGCTTGGCGGATTTTTTCAACAATTTCTTTTTTATCAAGCTTTTTAGCATCAAATGCTTTGGGTTTAGCTAAAACTTCACTCGCTTCTACACGTTCATCTTTAAGAGCAGAGATATAACGTGCGTAAACAGATTCAGTGATCAATGATTGTGGGACTCCTAATTCAAGGGCGCTTTGTGAACTCCACTTACCAGTTCCCTTATTGCCCGCACGATCTAAGATCACATCAACGATCGGTCTATCAGTTCCTTCATCATCTTTACGGGTCAAAATATCAGCCGTAATATCGATCAAGTAGCTATCAAGCTCACCATCTTTCCATTCATGGAAGATATCAGCGATCTCATCAACTGAAAGGCCTAGCAAGTTACGCAATAAGTTATAACTTTCAGCGATAAGTTCCATATCACCGTATTCGATCCCATTGTGGACCATCTTAACGTAGTGTCCAGCTCCATTAGGGCCAATATAAGTCACACAAGCTTGACCATCATCTGCTTTAGCAGCGATCTGATCTAAAATAGGTGCTACAAGATCATATGCTTCTTTTTGTCCGCCTGGCATCAATGACGGACCTTCCAAGGCACCCTTTTCACCACCGGAAACACCCATACCGATAAAGTTGATCCCTGAATTATCTAATTCAGCATTACGACGCATAGTATCTTCAAAGAAAGTATTTCCACCATCGATCAAAACATCGCCTTTATCAAGGTAAGGTAAGAGACTCTTGATCGTTGCATCTGTTGGAGCACCCGCTTTGACCATCAAAATGATCCGACGTGGTTTTTCCAATGAATCAATAAAGTCCTTGATCGTATAACTCGGAACCAAATTTTTATCTGAATGATCAGCAACAACTTGCTCAGTCTTTGAACCTGTACGATTAAAGATCGCAACTTTATAGCCACGACTTTCGATATTCAAAGCCAAGTTCTTACCCATAACAGCCATACCGACAACACCGATTTGTGCTTTACTCATATCCAACTTAACCTCCTAAAATTCCTACTGCACTTAATTTTATCAAAATTGCCTAAGATTTTAAAGATGCTTACTAAAAATTAGGCTTTCATCACTAAAGTAGGTTCTGCTTCACCTAAAACTGTATCTTTTGAAATGATAACTTTTTCGATCTCTTTATTACTTGGGACCTCGAACATGATATCACGCATCGTAGCTTCAATGATCGAGCGCAAACCACGTGCCCCTGTATTGCGTTCGATCGCTAAATGAGCAACTTCACGTAAAGCTTCTGCTTCAAATTCGAGTTTTACCCCATCAAATTCAAGTAACTTGCTGTATTGCTTGACTAAAGCATTCTTAGGTTCAGTCAAGATCCGGACTAGATCATCTTCAGAAAGCTTTTCAAGTGCTGTCAAGATCGGCAAACGTCCGATAAATTCTGGGATCAACCCAAACTTCAACAGATCTTCAGGAATGATCTGTTGCATAATGCTCTTAGATTCATCATAGTTTTGCTTACTATCAGCGCCAAACCCGATCGTCTTATCGCCTAAACGATTTTTAACGATCGTTTCGATACCGTCAAAAGCCCCACCAACGATAAACAAGATATTTGTTGTATCGATCTGGATAAATTCTTGTTGTGGATGCTTTCTGCCCCCTTGTGGTGGAACATTAGCCACTGTTCCTTCCAAGATCTTCAAGAGTGATTGTTGAACGCCCTCACCCGAAACATCACGAGTGATCGAGACATTTTCACTCTTCTTAGCTATCTTATCGATCTCATCAATATAAACGATCCCTCTTTGGGCCCGTTCAACATCATAATCTGCATTCTGCAAGAGCTTCAATAAGATATTTTCAACGTCTTCACCAACATAGCCCGCTTCTGTCAATGTCGTAGCATCAGCGATCGTAAACGGGACATTTAAGATCTTGGCTAAGCTTTGGGCTAAAAATGTCTTACCTGAACCAGTAGGCCCGACAAGACAGATATTGCTCTTTTGTAGTTCCGTATCATCGTCAGCAGTATCAAATGAAGCATTGATCCGCTTATAGTGGTTATACACAGCTACTGCCAAAGTTTTTTTAGCCTGTTCTTGTCCGATAACATATTGATTTAAAATATCAACGATCTCTTTTGGTGTCGGCACATCAGTAAATTCCTCTTTAACATTAGCTTTATTTTCTTCGCTGATGATCGTTTGAGCTAATTCGACGCATTCATTACATATATACACGCCAGGGCCCGAGATCATACTTTTAACTTGCCGCTCAGATTTGCCACAAAAAGAGCAAACTGCGGGTTCGTTTGGATCTGTATTTTCGTACATCTAAATCACCTTTATCTAATAATTACTTATATTCTATCAGACATTGCTACTAAAAACTAATACTTACTTTTTATTTATCAGGTGAATGGATAAATTTAGGGATCGCAACAGATAAATTCCGCTGCGATCCCTAAAATCACAAGATTAAATTGATATTGTCACTCAAGTATTAAACTTGTTTTGCAGAATCTGTCATTTCTTTAACGACTTTTCTGATAGCAATGTCATGATTCAACATGTCATCTGAAAGAGCTGAGCGAACTGCAGCTTCTTCCATGCCATATTGTGCAGCTAATTCTTTGATCTCTGCATTGATCTCTTCTTCAGAAGCTTTGATATCTTCAGCAGCTACGATAGCTTCTAAGACAAGGTTTGTCTTAACACGCTTTTGTGCACCACTTTCAAATTGCTTGTGCAAGTCTTCTTCAGAAGAACCTGTAAGTTTGTAGTACATGTCAGCACTGATACCTTGTTGTTGCAAACCAGCTAAGTATTGATCCATTTGACGGTGTACATCTTCTTCGATCATTGCACCTGGGATCTCGCCGATCTCTGCATTTTCAACTGCTTTATCGATAACTTCTTCTTGGATAGCTTCTTTTGCAGCATTTTGTTTTTGTGCTTCAAGACGTTCACGTGTCTTAGCTTTCAATTCAACTAAAGTATCAACTTCTTCGTCAACATCTTTAGCAAATTCGTCATCAAGTTCAGGCAATTCCTTAGTCTTAACTTCGTGGATCGTTGTTTCAAAGACTGCATCTTTACCCTTAAGGTCTTCAGCATGGTATTCTTCAGGGAATGTTACGTTAACTTCTACTGTTTCACCAGCTTTATGACCAACTAATTGGTCTTCAAAACCTGGGATAAATGTGTTTGAGCCAAGTTCAAGAGAGTAGTTTTCGCCCTTGCCACCGTCAAAAGCAACACCATCAACTTTGCCTTCAAAGTCGATAACAACTGTGTCGCCTTCAGCAGCTGGTTGATCTTCTTTCAACACTAATTCAGCTTGTTGTTCTTGTAATTTCTTGATTTCAGCATCAACTTCTTCGTCAGTAACTTCTGTTGATCGTGCTTTAACTTCAAGATCTTTGTATTGACCCAATTTAACTTCTGGTTCAACCGTAACTTTAGCAGTCAAGACCCATGTAGAATCTTTTTCCATTGATTCAACGTCGATCTCTGGTTGTGCTACTGGCTTGATGTTTGATTCTGCAACAGCATTAGCATAAGCTTCAGGCAATACAGCGTTCAAAGCATCTTGGTAAAGTGATTCTTCGCCAAACATTTTGTTAAAGATCTGACGAGGAACCTTACCTTTACGGAAGCCAGGCACGTTTAAAGTTTTCTTGACACGGTTAAATGCTGTGTCTAAACCTTCCTTGATTTTTGCAGGTTCGATTTCAAAGGTCAACTTACCGTTGTTTGTACCTTCTTCTTTTTCCCATTTTACAGACATTATTTTCCCTCCGAGTAAAATAGTTTGTACAATTTACTGAGTAATTGCATACTAACTAAGTTTAACTTAGAAAGCTTTAAATGTAAATGTTTATAGTACAAAAAGTCGATTTTTTAGACAAAAAAGACTTGGGATAAACCCAAGCCTTCTTCAATATTCAAAAAAATATTAGTCGTCGATTTCAGAAACGACACCAGCACCAACTGTACGGCCACCTTCACGAACTGTGAATTTAAGACCTTTTTCGATAGCAACTGGAGCGATCAATTCAACGGAGAATGTTACGTTATCGCCAGGCATAACCATTTCTACACCTTCAGGCAATTCGATAACACCTGTAACGTCTGTTGTGTGGAAATAGAATTGTGGACGGTAGTTTGAGAAGAATGGTGTATGACGGCCACCTTCTTCTTTTGTCAAGACGTAAACTTCACCCTTGAACTTCTTGTGTGTTTGGATCGAACCTGGTTTTGCAAGAACTTGACCACGTTCGATTTGTGTACGGTCAACACCACGAAGTAATGCACCGATGTTGTCACCAGCTTCACCTTCGTCAAGTGTCTTACGGAACATTTCAACACCTGTAACAGTTGTCTTAAGAACATCGTCTTTCAAACCAACGATTTCAACTTCGTCGCCAACTTTAACGATACCACGATCGATACGACCAGAAGCAACAGTACCACGACCTGTGATCGTAAATACGTCTTCAACTGGCATCAAGAATGGCTTGTCTGTTGGACGTTCTGGTGTTGGGATGTATTCGTCAACTGTATCCATCAATTCAAGAATCTTCTTCTTAGCATCTTCATCATCTTCCAATGCTTTAAGAGCGGAACCACGGATAACAGGAATATCATCACCAGGGAAATCGTATTCGCTCAATAAGTCGCGAACTTCCATTTCAACCAAGTCTAATAATTCTTCGTCGTCAACCAAGTCACACTTGTTCAAGAATACAACGATGTATTCAACACCAACTTGGCGAGCAAGCAAGATGTGTTCACGTGTTTGTGGCATAGGACCATCAGTTGCAGCAACAACTAAGATAGCACCGTCCATTTGAGCAGCACCAGTGATCATGTTCTTAACGTAGTCAGCGTGTCCTGGAGCATCGATATGTGCGTAGTGACGAGCTTCTGTTTCGTATTCAACGTGTGCTGTGTTGATTGTGATACCACGTTCACGTTCTTCTGGAGCAGCATCGATAGAAGCGTAATCTTCAGCTTGAGCTAAACCTTTTTCAGATAAAACCTTTGTGATAGCTGCTGTTAAAGTTGTTTTCCCATGGTCAACGTGTCCAATTGTACCGATGTTTACATGGGGTTTTGTTCTTTCGTAATGTTCTTTTGCCATTAATAGAACCTCCTGTAATTTTGCAAAGAAAATCTGCAATCCTGCCGATAATCCTTTAAATTTTATTATACTACTTTCAGCCAAGAATGCCAAGTAATTTATTCCTTGGGTTCCTTCTAAACTGAAAACCTTGAATTATTATATAGTCACTATTGATTTTTGTAAATACTAAAATCCAATTTTTTAAAAAAATATTTGAAATTAGTTAAACCATCCACTGGGCTAGACTGCTTTCCAAGGCCTGTGCAAATTCACGCTCTTGTGCTTCTAAGTTGGATTTTCCTAGTAATACTGTATAAAGTTTTTCCGGATCAGTAAATGGTGCTGTCAATTTTGGATAAAGCAGTTGCAATTTTAATTTTAATTCTGCTAAGATCTGTGTTTTTTGGTCTGCAGCATATTCAAGATCAGCTTCGAGTAAAGCTACCAAGCGCTGATACATCATGTAGTCATCTAATTCCTTTAAATCACCTGGAACAAAATCTTGTTTTTCACCCGTAAATAACAGATAGGTAACTGTTTTTTCACTTCCAAGATAACGCAATTCATCTAAGATAGCTGCTCTGACCAACGGATGTACATCTTCATCCACTAGATCAGCGCTAACACTTTCCACAAATTCAGCAATGGTCAAACTTCCCGAAGCTTCAAAAACTTGGCGTTGCTCCAAAATATCAAGCGCACCTAAATGTTTCAATTTTTTAGTCAAAGTATTTACATCAGTTTGTGTTCTCACAGTAGCCAAAGTTTGGTCAAACAAGCGCATGAAGTTATCTTTTTCTTTAGCCGACATAAATCCACTCATCAAATTTAAGGTCATCTCGATCTTTCTGACCTTACCAGCGTAGATCATCTCCGTTACATATTCTGTCAACTTTTGATCATCGCGTAAATAATCTAACAAATAATCTTCAGCCAATAAACTCGCCATTTGGTGATCTCTTAGTTCTTTTAGTGCTGTAAAGAGCAAATAATTTACTTTAAATGTTTTTTTTGCTTGATACGCTTGTAATAGTAATTCCTTAGCTTGTGAGAAATCACTTTTTTCTAAAGCTGCGCAACCGGCCTCATATAATTTTTCTTGTTCCATCGTTCACTTTCCTTATTCAAAAAGGCTGTAACATATCTTTTGTTACAACCTTCATAATTTCAAATCACATTATTTGTGCGGATCATTATTCTTCTTGTTTTTACCATGCCCATGATATTGGTTTATCTCCATGATCACTGGCAAAATAACGGGATGACGTTTGGTTTGCTCATAGAGAAAATGATTGAGCTGTTCACGCACATCTTGTTTCAAATGGCCCCAGTCAAATTCTTTATTGTCAAGATTTGATTGCACAGTTTTGGTAATGATATCCGCACTTTCAGCTATCAGATCTCGACTTGTTTTAACGTAAACAAAACCTCTTGATGTGATCTTGGGGCGGTCGACGATCTTTTTCTTCTTGCGATCGATCGTGACTACCGCAATGAAGATCCCGTCTTCAGATAAGATCTTACGGTCACGAAGTACGATATTTCCAATGTCACCTACTCCGATCCCATCGATCATCGTATTTCCAACTTCGACCGATGAGGCAACTAACATTTTTCCACGAGTATATTCAGCCACATCTCCTTTTGCTAGCAAGAAGATATTTTCTGCTGGAATACCAACTTCTGTCGCTGCGTGTGCATTAGCCGCTAACAAACGATATTCGCCTTGGACCGGCAACACATAACGTGGCTTTAATAAGTTCATCATCAACTGCAAGTCATTTTTGCTAGCATGACCAGAAGAATTCAATTCATCTGAGATCGATTTGACGTCAGCCCCAGAACGATAGATCATATCACGTGTTTTAGCCACGTTTGTCTCCATTGCATGTGATGGCGTTGTCGTGATAAAGACAAGATCACCTTCATGCAACGAAACAGAACGATGCCGTTTTAAAGCCATTTTTTGTAAAGACTTCAGTGGCTCGCCTGAACGCCCTGCCTCTAAGATAACGATCTGATCATCATCATAGCGTTTGATATCTTTGATCGGGATCAAAATATCATCACTTGGTAAATGAAGTTTATTTAATTTCAAAGCCGTCCGAACGATTTTTTCAACATCATGCCCGGTCAAAGCAACTTTACGATCGTTAGCTTGGGCAGCATCCAAAACCTGTTGAACACGTGAGATATTGGAAGCAACACAAGCAACGATGATCCGCCCTTTGCGATACTCAAAGGTCTCACTGATAAAATCATAGATCTCGCGTTCATTGACCGTTTCACTTGGATTTTCTGCATTTGCAGAGTCGCTTAGTAACGCTAAAACACCCTCGTTTCCAAGCTCAGCCAAACGAGCTAGATCAGTTTGATACTGCGCTGAAGCTGTTTGATCAAACTTAAAATCACCAGTGTATACGATCGTTCCTTCCTCTGTCTTCAATGCGACCCCTAGGCTCTCTGGGATCGAATGAGTCGTTTTGAAAAACGAAACAGTTGCACTTGGAAAATCGATCTCTGTTTTTTCATTGATAACATGAAAATCATTAAATTTCTTTGCTATCTCTTCATTTTCACAAGCAATTTTGGCCAAGGCGATCGTCAATTCTGAACCAAAGACAGGTACATCAAACTCACTTACAAAATATGGTAAAGCTCCGATCGCATCAGCATGTCCATGTGTCAAAAACACCCCGACGATCCGACGCGCATTTTGACGTAAATATTCAAAGTCAGGGATCACGATATCGATCCCTAATAATTCATTTTCAGGATATTTCAATCCACAATCTAGGATGTAAATATCATCATTCACTTCAATAGCATACATATTCTTAGCATTTTCACGTACGCCACCAAGTGAAATGATCTTTATATCACTCATATTCTCACCTCTATTTTAGATTTTTGTATAAAATATTTTAATTATCATATTTAACACGGGTCAAAAAATCGACCTATCAATATATGATTATACCATAATTACGATACCAGTTAACAATTATATCCAGGTAGAAAAAAAGTGTTGCCAGAATCACTTCTAGCAACACTTCGAAATGAGATTAACGACGTAAGCCTAAGCTCTTGATCAATTCACGGTAACGTTGAACGTCTTTGTTACGCAAATATGCCAACAAGTTACGACGATGACCGATCTTCTTCATCAAACCACGTTGAGAAGCAAAGTCCTTCTTGTGGCTACGTACGTGTTCGTTAAGTTCGTTGATATCTGCAGTCAAAACAGCGATTTGAACTTCTGCTGAACCTGTATCGCCTTCATGACGTGCGTATTTTTTCATGATTTCGTTTTTCTTTTCGTTTGAAATAGCCATTGTATTTCCACCTTTCAAAAATTCTGCCTAAAACCGAGTAAGTCGTCGGTGTCGTCGCCAAACTAAGTTATAGGTCTGGTACATCTGTACTTAATCTAATCTACTAGATTTTGTTTTAAAATGCAAGTCTTAAATTTATAAGCAAGTGTCAAGGAATATTTCTTGACATCAAATTCATTTTTCTGTTGCATTGTTTAAAACGCTCTTGTATAATGAGATATGTTGAAAATTTAGATGATACCGTTACGGATCATACAGGTGGAGGTGACATTCATGCCAATTATCAAATCCGCAATCGAACGTGTAAAAACAAACGAAAAAGCTAACGCTCGCAACTCTGCTGAATTAAGCAAGATGCGTACAGCAATCAAGAAATTTGAAAAAGCTAAGACTGCAGGTGCAGAAGATGTTGAAAAACTCTACCGCGAAGCAGTTTCAGCTGTTGACCGCGCACATTCTAAAGGCTTGATCAAAGCTAACAAGGCTGCGCGTGACAAGTCTCGTATGGCTGCACGTTTAGCTAAATAATAAATGATAACAAAAAGAGCTTGGAAAAGTTAAATTCCAAGCTCTTTTTGTTAGACCACGACTGCCTTTTGAGCAAAATTAAGCATAAATAATTGAAAGAGTAATTCTGGCTCTTGCGTCGTAGTTTTTAAGCGTTCCTCGATATGGATCAGACCGAGATAGGCATTTTTTAAATCCTGGCGCTTAAAGACTCGGGTTTTTTGCAAGGCTAATTTGACTCGATACGGATGAACCTTTAACGTACTTGCAATATTACCTTGAGCGTAACCATGTTTTTGTAAGATCTCAACTTGAAGCAATAATCGAAACTGACCTTCTAAGATCGCATTGATCTTTAAAGGTTCTTCTTTTTGTTGCAATAGATCACGATATAACTCCAAAGCTTTAGCCGTATCTTTTTGCAAAACCAGTTCGACTAGATCAAACACATTTTGTTCTAAAGAGCGTGAGACCATCGCAGACACTTCATTGACAGTGATCTGTTTATCTTCAGCTACCAATAATAATTTAGGTAACTCATTAGCGATCGCAGTCAAATTAGCATCTGTTCGCTGCAATAAGATCTCTAAAGCTCTGGGATCGATCGTATAGCCTTTTTGGGCCAACTCTGCTAATAAATGCTTACGTACAGCCATCTCGGTTAGGGGACTATTGTCAACTACAACAGCTTTTTGCTTGATCTGTTTGACCACTTTTTTACGCTCATCTAGCTTAGCATAAGGTGCCATCAAAACTAATACAGTCGTTGGCTCAGGGTCATTTACATACGCTATCAATTCATCTAGATCGTGTTCGAGTTTTACCTTTTTAGCTTCACCGGTCAAAAAATACGGTCGATTTATAAATACGAGTCGCTTTTCTCCAAAAAACGGTACTGACATTGCATCGGCTAGCGCAGTTGATAGCGTTACCTCCTCCATATCATAAATTCCAATATTAAATTCACGTTCTTCTTCTGGGAAATTGGCGATCAGTTTTTGTTTGATCTTTTCAGCATTGACCTGTTCTTCACCTAAGACCAAATAAACTGGTGCCATCTGATTTTTTTCAATGTCATTTAAGACTTTTTCTACTGTCACCATAGTTTTAACTAAAGCTCGCTTCCCTTCTTCTGCTATTATTCCGATTTAACAATCATACCATATTTATCCTATTAGCTCTAATTATCTTTAAGATCCCAAAATGAGAAATGACCTAACATTTCAGTAAGTTTTATCATCCCGACTTTAGCCGTCACATAGTACGAAACTTTTGCATTCTGTAAAGTCACTAAAGTTTCTTTATTGGGATGACCATATCGATTATGCCGTCCAGCAGAAATGATCGCAACTTTAGGGGCTAATTGTCGTACAAATTTTGGATCAGTCGCTGTCTTACTTCCATGATGTCCAGTCTTTAACACAGTTGCTGTCAAATCAGGGTATTTTTTGATGATCGCAAGTTCTCCTTTACGATCAAGATCACCTGTAAAAATACATTTTAGGCCATAAAAATCAAGCCACAAAACGAGCGAATCAGCATTTGTTCCTTGACCACGAGTAAAAGGATGCAGTAACTTCAAATGTGGATCAGATAGGCTCACCTTATCAGTTACCCCTTTAACTGCTTTAGGCGCAACAGTTGACTTAGCTAACCGGCGCTTAAAACTAGGGAGGTCTTCCATCCCAGCTGGTACGGTCATCTGGTTGATCTTGATCGATCGGCTCAAACTAGGAAAATTTCCAACATGGTCTGCATCTTGATGTGTCAAATATAGTTGGTCGATCTGAGTGATCCCTTTACTTAGCAAATAATTAGCCACGATCGTCTCACCACTTGTCTTAGTAGGACGCTTTTTCCAGTTAGGCATTGCGAAATGGACTTTGCCCCCAGTATCGATCAATATCACCCGACGCGAAAAACGTTCTCTGATCAAAGTACAGTCACCTTGCCCTATGTCAAAATACACGATCTCACTACTCAAGGGATAGCGTAGCAATAAAAAGGTCAAAAAATAACTTATTCCTAGCAAAGCTGACCAGCGAAGTTTTTTAGAACTACCCTGTAACCACAATAATATGCCCACCCAAAGTAAGACCATTATCAGCGGTGGTCTTCCAAAAACAAAATTACTCGGTGCACGCGCTAATAAAGTTAAACCAGTTGAGATCAGCTGTAAGATCTGAGCTGCTAAATTCTGCAAAAATGGGATCACTGCACCGATAAATGTCACTGGTAAAATAATATACTCAAATATTAGGTTCATCCAACCCGTTATCAAAAAGGTCAAGAAATTCCACTGATACGTATAATATAATACGAGTGGCGCACTAAAAGCATTTAGTTTCAAATTAAACAGCCAATTCGAACTCGTTTTACTTGTAATGATCACCAAAGTCAAAAGATAGCTCAGTTGTGCCCCTAGCTGATAAAATAACGCCGGATAACGCCATAATTCGAGTAATAACACTACTGCCCAAATAGTGGCTAGTTTTAAGTGCACTCCTTTTATGAGGCTAGTTGCCAACTTCAGCCAACACATCCAGACCGCACGTACTAAACTCGCAGAGGCTCCACCCAAGATCACATAAACGGGTAAAACTCCCAAAATCACTAAAATCTCTAGCCATCTAGGTAAACGCAATAGCTTTAATAAATGACGTAAAGTTTTAACTACATAGAAAACATGCAGACCAGATAAACTAAATAGATACAACAATCCTAATCGCGTGACATCAGCTAAAGTTTTATCAGCATCAGCCAGCTTTATTCCTAATAACAATGTAGCACTATACCAATCTAATGGTTGCGGAAGCTTTTTTAACGTTACACGCAACACTTGGCGTAGATCGTGCAACCTCCCGCGCCACGCCATTTGTCCTGGTGGCACCTTTTGTAAAGTATAATGTTTCACAGCAAAAGCTAGAAATATATTTTTCCCTTGATAAAAACGACGCCAATCAAATTGAGCCTCATTCGTCGGTGCTTGTAACGGTAAAACTTTTCCCGCTACATCCCAGATCTTAGTCTTATCCATTTGCAATAATGTCTTTTTTTCAGCTAAAGTTTTGATCCGATAATATCCATTCACCCACTGGCGTTTTTCCCACCACCAGGCTTTAAACGTTAACAGATCTCCGCTTATCTTAGTTTCATCACTGTAGATCAGCAAATGTTGTTTCTGGGTCACATATGGTGTAACTTGCATGACCTGGCGTGTATTTTGCTGCCAAGTATAAAATCGGATACTAAAAAACACACAAACCACCAACACACTACTGATCATTTGAATATTTTTAGTAGCCAACAGTCTTAAGAACAAAACTAACACGACCACTCCTGCTATCCAAGTATGGTCAAGTATCCAAAAACTTATACTAACAGCTATAAAGGCTGTCAATAAAAGTATAACTTGGATTACTTAGGTTCCCCTTTAGCGACCAATTGCTTGAACAAAGCAGTGTCAATATATTCCTTATCGAGTTTAACTTGCTCGAGTGCAACTTCTTTTAGCTTCAATAGTTCGAGTGCATAAGGGTCATTGTTGTAATTTCTGAGATAGTGGATCTTTTTGACTCCTGCTTGCAATAACATCTTAGTGCATTGTAGGCATGGAAAATCCGTGACATAAAGTTCTGCCCCATCTGTGGGGATCCCAAACTTAGCACATTGTAAAACGGCATTCATTTCAGCATGGATCGTGCGTAAACAATGCCCATCGACCATGTAGCAACCGTCATCAATACAATGTTTATCACCTGAAACTGAGCCATTATAGCCACCGGCGATCATTCGCTGATCTCTGACCAAGATCGCCCCTACAGATAAACGTGTACAAGTACTCCGTAACGATAGCAAAACTGCTTGTAACATAAAATATTGATCCCAAGGGATTCGTTTTTCCATTTTTCCTACCTCGTCATCTCTAAATTTAGTAATAGTATATCAAAGATAACTATTATTGCCTATATCGTTAAAGACTTACTCAATTTCTGATACGTTTTATCACCAATACCCGAAATATCCTTTAATTCAGATAATTGTTTGAATGAACCATGCTGTTGCCGATATTCGATGATCTTTGTCGCTTTTTTATCACCGATCCCATCGACTTGCATCAGCTGTTCTTTGGTTGCTGTATTTAAATTCACTTTACTACCGTTTGCTCCCGATACATTTGCGCTCAAAGAAGTCTGTGGATCTGCTGGAGCAACCGCCGTCTGAGCATTAGTAGCCACTCCTTGCTTAGGAACATATATCAATAGTTGGTCGGTCAGTTTTTTGGCGTAGTTTAACTGCGAAACTTCTGCTTGAGCTGTTAGACCACCAGCGCTAGCGATCGCATCGCCTCACATGGCCACTAGCCAAAAGCTTATATAACCCTGGATGGTTGACTTCACCTTTAACATCTACATATACGTAGTCCGTTGTTTTCTTTTGCTTAACTGTTTGGATCACTTGATGACTTGAAGAATTTGAGGTAAAAACTTTAGCTGTATTCGTAGCTGAATGTCCAAACACAAAAACACCCACAATAGCCAAGATCACTGCTAAAATACCACCTGAAAGAAATCGCCACTTATATTCCATCAAAAAATCATGCCAATCATTCATTTTCTCGCCCCCTATTACATAAATACGAAAAAAGAGCAGGAAATATTTCCTACTCTTAAAAATTATTTTTCACTTAATGCTGCTTGAACGATCGGCGGCACTAAATTACCTAGTTCCCCCTTAAAGCGTGCAACTTCTTTGACCAAAGTCGATGATAAAAAGGCATACTTGGGATCGGTCAATAAGATCAAAGTCTCGATCTTTGGTGCCAGCTCTTTGTTCATAGCCGCAATATTTTGCTCAAATTCGAGGTCTTGAGTATTTCTGACTGAGCGAATAATGACCTGGGCTTTTAATGTTTGAGCAACATTCACTGTTAGATCAGCTTCCTTAGATAAAACCTTGACATTAGGTATTTTTTCAGTTGCTTTTTGAATAAAGCTTTGACGTTCATTTGCCGAAAACATCGGCTTTTTAGCGGTATTGGTCAAAACCACGACAAACACTTCATCAAATATCGCTGCACTGCGTTTAATGATATCTAAATGTCCATTTGTTACAGGATCAAAACTTCCAGGAAAGATCGCCTTCATTTTAGTTCACTTCCTTATAACGATAAAACGTTAATTCTGTGATCCCGTAATCAGCTTTTTTAATAAGTTCAAAATCAGCCAATTCTTCGGGAAGATCGGCGACTTGATCTGTTTCACAAATGATCAAAGCATCGGTATTTAACAGCCCTAATTTTTTTAATTGCTCCATCAATTCTAAGATCTGTTGTTTTTTATACGGTGGATCAAGGAAAACATAATCGAAGCCTTGCTCTTGTTTAGCCAACTTATTGAGCATTTTATAAGCGTCACCTTTTAGCACTGTGAATTTATCTTCTTCTTTGGTAACACTCAAGTTTTCATGGATCGTTTTGATCGCTTGATATTGTCGGTCTACCAAAGTCGCATGGTCAGCGCCACGTGAAACAGCTTCGATACTAAGACCACCTGAACCAGCAAATAGATCTAAAACTTGGCCCCCCTCTAAATACGGACCAATGATATTAAACATCGCTTCTTTAACTTTATCCGTCGTAGGACGGGTCTTCATTCCGGGAACTGCCTTTAAACGCCGCCCCCCATATTCTCCTGCTACAACTCTCATATAATTCAGCTCTCTTTTATTGTCAATTGTCACGCTAGCAATAACGCAACTCATAACATCGTTTTTTTACCAAGATCTATATAAATAGATATATCTTTAATTAAACTTTTCTTGATCTTCTTCAGTCAGTTTATATGCTTGATGATCTTGTTTGGAAAATTCTGTCGTGATATCAGGTCGATTTGAGATCTCGACTTCTTTAACAAAGCGTAACTGTTTCAATTTTTCGACCGTTTTTTTTACATCTACCTCATCCATATAGATCAAGGCATACTTCATCTTACGTGAAACATACTGAAGATTGCCATAACGTCTTAATTGTTTACTTTGGCGCAAATGATAAAGATATACGATCACGCCACGACGTTTTTTTGCTTCAAAAGCCATCTTTTTATCACCTACATATCTTCTACTATTGTATCATCATTTTTCAAATATTTTATTCATTTTTATCATAAACGACGATCAAGCATGAATTTTCATAATCAAATCCAATTTTTGTATTTTTAGAAAACAAAATCTTATTCCAAAAGCTTTGATTTTTCCCCGTCGTTGCTACTAACTGTGCTGGATTCACAACTGGGCCACTGATATATATTTCAAAGCGAGCTGCCTCAACTTGTGCATCGGCTAATAATTGTGCTGATATATCATTGGGCTTTAATTGTAAAACTTTGACGTCATTTAAACGATCTGCTTTAAGTCGCTGGTACTGTTGTAATTGTTTTTTGGGCAAATATTTTTTAGGATCGTTTTCTAAAGTCTGACTTATTCTTTGAGCTACGGCTGTTGCAACTTCACTTTGGCTCAACTGGGCCACTTTTCTTTGTGCCCGTTCAAAAGTTAAAACTTCCCAGATTCCCTGTATCATCGTATCTTGATCATCAGAGGATAAAACATCCGTACTATAGCGCACTGGTAAAGGTGTCTGCGAGCTTACCTGATATAAGCCACTACGCAGTAATTCTTCTTTATCGAGATATTCCACTGCAACTACTTTTTTAGTCACTCTAGAAAAATAGCTCACTGCATAACTACCATTTTTAAATGCGATCAAGGGTTTTGTTTCTATGTCGGTCTGATTCAACTTTATCTGTGCCGTTTGTTCATTTGATCTAAGCTTAAGATCCATAGCTAGTGGAAATTTTTGTTGTAATTTTCTTTTTTTCAAACCATTTTTTAACTCACTTGCTAGGGGCGATTCTCCTAAAAGGTAGATCGCACAGACCTTAGCGCTATATTTATTGATCCCGACCAACATATATGTTTTATCTTCCCAGCGGTACTGCTGCCATTCGATATTTTCTGCACTGGTGATCACTTGTGTTGGTCGACCAAAATCAGCGCTAAAAGCAAGATTTGACACGCCAATATAGCGTGCCAAACCTTGTGTCTTTATTTTAGTTACTTTAGGAACAACTTGCGAGTGTGGTTCATTTGAATGAGACAACTCTTTTTTATCAGTCTTGTCATCATTTGTAAAGATCGCCAATAAATACAAAACTGGCAAAATGATCACAAAACACACACACGTTTTTTTCCAAAAGCTGCGTTTAAACATTATTTGACCGGCTCTAATTCAAGCAACAGATCTTGACTTGCCAACACATCGCCATCTTTAACATAAATATGCGTCACTTTACCATCAAATGGTGCTTTGATCGTAGTTTCCATCTTCATCGCTTCAGTAACGACCAAAGGTTCACCCTTCTTAACGACTTGGTCTTTTTTGACTAAAACGTTTAGCACTGAACCACTCAATGTTGCACCAATATGATTTGGGTTAGTTGGCTCGGCTTTAGGAATAGCATTGACCTTAGCTTCTTTACTCTTGTCATGGATCACGATCTGCAAGTTTTGACCGTTAGCTGAGAAGAAGAGACTGCGATTACCATCTTCGTCAGCATCAGAGATCGAATCCAATCTAAAGATCGAAGAACGACCAGGTCTAAATTTGACCCGGATCGTTTCGCCTGGACGCATTCCTTGATAGAACGTGGTCGTATCTAAGACGCCCATTGAACCAAAGCGTTTGGTATTTTCTTCATAGCCCATGAAGACATCTGGGTAAAGAATATAGCTCAACACTTCTTCAGCCGTCGGTTTACGCTTGATCTTTTCTAGTAATTCTTGTTCCATCTTGGCAAAATCAACTGGTTTTGCTAAACTTCCTGGACGAACGGTGATCGGCTTTTTGCCCTTTAAGACAACTTTTTGCAATTCTTCTGGGAAACCACCATATGGCTGGCCAAGATCCCCATAGAAGAAATCAACTACTGATTCAGGGAAGTCGAGCTGTTGCCCACGAGTCAAGATGTTATCTTTAGTTAAATTATTTTGGATCATAAAGATCGCAAAGTCACCAACAACTTTTGAACTTGGTGTGACCTTGATGATATCACCTAAAAGTTCGTTGACATTGCGATAAGTTTGCTTGACTAATTCAAAGTCATCGATCCCTAAGGCCTTAGCTTGTTGTTGTAAGTTAGAATATTGTCCACCTGGCATTCCAGTTTGATAAATATCAGTTTGTGGCGAAGTCATCCCATTCATGAATGCTTGGTAGAACGGTTTTACTCCTTGCCAATATTGATTGATTTTTTCAACATTTTCCATTTCAAGTTTTGGTTGGCGTGCATCTTCTTCCAATGCGTAATAAAAACTTCCCATACTTGGTTGACTTGTTGTACCAGAAAGTGAGCTCATAGCTGTATCGACAATGTCAACGCCAGCTTTCGTTGCAGCCACATAAGTTGAGACTCCATTTCCGGTTGTATCATGTGTGTGCAAATGGATCGGCACATCAACTTTTTGCTTCAAAGCTCCGACCAACTCAAAGGCCGCTTTTGGTTTGAGCAAGCCGGCCATATCTTTGATCCCGATAATCTGTGAACCTGCATCAACTAATTGTTTAGCTAAGTTTTCATAGTAAGCCAAAGTATATTTAGTTTCATGTTTATCTAAAATATCTCCGGTATAACACATCGTACCTTCAGCGATCTTGCCTGTATCACGTACATATTGAATGCTCTTTTCCATTTGTTCGATCCAGTTTAGGCTATCAAAGATCCGGAAAACATCGACCCCATTAGCTGCACTTTTATCGATAAATGCTTTTAAGACGTTATCTGGGTAGTTTTGATAACCAACTGCATTTGATCCACGTAAAAGCATTTGCAAGAGCGTATGTGGCATTTTTTCACGCATGAATTTCAAACGTAACCATGGATCTTCATTCAAGAAACGATAAGCTACATCAAAGGTCGCTCCCCCCCAAACTTCAGCGGAAAAGACGTTTGGCAAAGCTTTATCGTAAACTTCGATCACTGGAACCATGTCTTTAGTCCGCATCCGTGTGGCAAACAAACTTTGGTGCGCATCACGCATTGAAGTATCGGTCAAAAGAACTTCTTTTTGATCTTTGACCCACTTCATCGTTGCCTCAGCCCCTAAGTCATCAAAGACTTTTTTAGCATTGATCGTATCACTTGGTGCAAAAGTATCTTTTAACTTGATATCTGGCACAAAGATCTTCTTTTGTTGCTTAACGCCCGGGAACCCATTGACTGTTACATCCCCGATATATTTGAGCAACTGGTTGACAGTATTAGCTTTCCGTTCAAACTCAAAGAGGCTAGGTGTTTGATCGATGAAAGTCGTATTCGCAGCCCCCGCTTTGAAGACATCATTATTGATAACTTTACGCATGAAATCAATATTAGTCTTGACTCCCCGGATCTTGAATTCACGTAAGACCCGATCCATTTTAGCTACAGCTTCATTAAAAGTCCGTGCCTGCACACATGTCTTTACCAACAATGAATCGTAAAATGGGGTCACAACGGCACCAGCATAAGCATTCCCACCATCTAACCGCACGCCAAAACCACCTGGTGAACGATACGTTTCGATCTTACCTGTATCTGGCATGAAGTTATTTTCAGGATCTTCGGTCGTGATCCGACATTGGATCGCACAGCCATGATATTTAAGCTCTTTTTGCTGTGGTAGATGCAGATCTTTAAAGAGATCTTTACCTGCAGCGATCAAGATCTGCGATTGGACGATGTCGATCTCGGTGATCATTTCAGTGACCGTGTGCTCTACTTGGACACGAGGATTGACTTCGATGAAATAAAATTTATCATCTGTAACTAAGAATTCAACTGTCCCAGCATTCTGATAGTTGACACTTTTGGCTAAGCGAACAGCTGCTTCACAGATCTCTTGTCGCCGCTTATCATCTAAAGTGATACTCGGGGCAAATTCGATCACCTTTTGATGACGACGCTGCACAGAACAATCACGTTCAAACAAATGCAAGATATTGCCATATTTGTCTCCCAAGATCTGGACTTCGATATGCTTAGGATTTTGTAGGTATTTTTCGACATAAAGCTCATCATCGCCAAAAGATTGCATGGCTTCACTACGCGCACGATTATAAGCTTCTTCTAATTCAGCTTCAGAGTAGACGATCCGCATCCCACGGCCCCCGCCACCTAAAGCAGCTTTGACCATGATCGGATAACCATGTTGATCAGCAAATTCACGGACTTGAGTGATCGATCTGACTGGATCTTCAGTCCCTGGGATCGTCTCTAAGCCAGCAGCATGCGCCACTTCTTTAGCTTCGATCTTATCACCAAACATTTGTAATTGCTTAACTGTTGGTCCAATAAATGTGATCCCAGCCTCTTCACATTTTTGGGCAAATTCTTCATTTTCAGAAAGAAAACCATAACCAGGGTGGATCCCATCAGCTCCTGTCATTTTAGCGATCCGGATGATATCATCCATATCTAGATAAGCTTCGATCGGCTTTTTGCCAGCACCAACCAAATAGGATTCATCGGCTCTAAAACGATGGACTCCATACTCATCTTCTTTAGCATAGATCGCAACTGTTTGTAAATTAAGTTCATGACACGCTCGAATGATTCGAATAGCGATCTCGCCACGGTTAGCAACTAAAATCTTTTTCATCAATAAACACCACTTTCCTAAATTCTTCTATTTCCTACAGACCTACTTACCAAAAACTTCTACTTCAAGGCCTCTTTTTTGTGTCGCCGAAATGTTCATCACCATCCCCAAAGCGATCGTCAAAACGATCATACTTGAGCCCCCATAAGAGATAAATGGCAATGTAACACCGGTGATCGGTAGCAAGCCGATCGCCCCACCAACATTAAAGAAGGTCTCAACAGCAAAAAAGGTCCCTACGCCATAACAAAAATACATCGCATAGATGCTCTTTGAGCGAATGCCGATCATAAAGATCCTCAAAATGATCCAAGCCAATAAACACAGCACAACGATCACTCCCAACACACCTAATTCTTCAGCGATCACAGAGAGAATAAAATCAGTATACGGTTCGGGAAGGTAACCTCTTTTTTGGATACTTTCACCAAGCCCGCGCCCGATCAAACCACCATTGCTGACAGCATAAAATGAATTTACCAACTGTTTACCACTTGAGTTAGCATATTTAAATGGATCAAATACTGCCAAAAAACGTTGTATGATATAACCGAGCTTTGTGTTACTAAGAATAGTCGTAAACTGCAAAAGATAAGCAAGGAAACCTAAAAGCGCAGTCCCTAAAACAATGATCCACGTGCTCGTTTTGTAGTTTATATCAGCATACGCCAAGTACATCACGATAACGATCGCAAAACTGATCCCAAAGCCACCAAAGTCAGGTGCATATACGATCAGTCCCAACATTGATGCGACCATCAAAAAAAGAAATAGTTCTTTTGTGATAAGCTTTCTTCGTATTCTTTTACAAAAGACGTTCTTACCTTTAGCTGTGTAATTAGCAAAAAGATTGGCTAAAAACATCACTAAGTATAACTTACAAATTTCAGAAGGCTGGATACTGATCACCTTTAAATTGATCCAACCATTTGCCCCATTGATAGCTGAAGTAAAGAACTTAGCATAAGCCAAAAGTCCCATCAAAAAGATCCAGCCGAATAATAACATCCGTGGTCGGCGCCACCAACGTGGATTAGTTTGCGCAAATAGTACTGTCAAAACGATCCCAAGGATCACATAGATCGATTGACGGATAAAATACTGCATCGTCTTTCCGGTCAAATATGATAGATTGATCGAACTAGCCGAATAAACCATCACGATCCCGATCAAGCATAAAATTAGAAAAGGTATAAATAAGCCATAATCAAAATATTTTAGTTTATTTAAAAACTTTGTCTTCATTCCCATTCCACTCCAACGTCTGGTGTCACCCTTTCTTGGATATTACCCAATTTTTCTTCAAGTTCTTTTATCAGCTGATGCCCCTCCGAAGTGGTCAATAAACCACTACGTATCAAAAACTTGACTTCACAAGAAAAGCCGTAGAGCCGTGTGTCTGCAACTTCTTCAAAAGCAGGACAATCCGTCCGACACAAAATATTACTTTGCTTGCCTAATAGGTCACAGATCTCAGCTGCATCTTGTTGCAAAACAGCTAAAGCCTGTTGTTTTGAAATAAAGTTTTCCATCAACTTGATCTCCTCTCATACTTCCGCAATTATATCATAAAACCGCTTGAATATGTCTGTTCAACTGTAACACTTAAAAATATTTACAAAATCACTAAAAACCACAAGTGCAATTGAGATCGCACTTGTGGTTTTTCTTGACTATTATTGTGTTGCTTTAGCTGCCTTTTTAGCTGCTTTTTCACGCGCATTTGTTTCTAAGATCCGTTTGCGTAAACGAATATTTTCTGGCGTGATCTCCAACAATTCATCTTCATTCAAGAATTCAAGCGATTCTTCCAATGTCAAATGTGTTGGTTTCTTGATCGTTGCTGTTTGGTCCTTGTTAGAAGAGCGAACGTTGGTCATGTTCTTACCCTTAGTGATATTAACTGAGATATCACGTTCACGTGAAGATTGACCCACGATCATCCCTTCGTAAACTTCTGTACCTGGATCAACGTAGATCGTACCACGACCTTCGACCCCCATGATCGCATAAGTCGTTGCTTTACCTTGGTTGATCGAAACCAAAGCACCGTTACGACGACCAGGTTCCCAGTTGCGGATAACTGGTTTATATTCAGCAAATGTGTGGTTCAAGATACCATAACCACGTGTCATGGAAAGGAATTGGGAATCATAACCGATCAAACCACGTGTTGGAGTCGAGAATACCAAACGTGTTTGGCCGTTCAAACCAGTTTCCATGTTCAACATTTCACCTTTACGTTGAGCCATTGAGTCGATAACAGAACCAGAGTATTCATCAGGTGTATCGATGATCACACTTTCAAACGGTTCACATAATTGGCCATCGATCTCACGGTAAATAACTTTAGGACGAGATACCGCCAATTCAAAGCCTTCACGACGTAACATTTCGATCAAGATCGATAAGTGTAACTCACCACGACCAGAAACAGTCCAAGCATCTGGTGAATCAGTATCTTCGACCTTCAAAGAAACGTCCGTGTGCAATTGCATCTTCAAACGATCTTCTAATTTACGTGCAGTGACCTTGTCACCGTCACGCCCAACAAATGGAGAATCATTTGTCATAAAGGTCATTTGCAATGTAGGTGGGTCGATCCGCAATAATGGTAATGCTTCAGGATGATCGGCTGGGCAAACTGTTTCCCCAACGAAGATATCATCCATCCCTGAAACAGCGATCAAATCACCGGCTTTAGCTTCTTGGATCTCAAGTCGCTTCAAGCCAAAGAAACCAAAGAGTTTAGTTACACGGAAGTTCTTTTGTGTACCATCAAGTTTCATAACTGTAACTTGATCACCCACTTTGATCTTGCCACGGAAGACGCGACCGATACCGATACGACCTACGAAGTCATCATAGTCAAGCATTGCGACTTGGAATTGCAATGGTTCCTCAGCATTATCTTTAGGAGCTGGGATAGCATCTAAGATCGTGTTAAAGATCGGATCCATTGTGTGTTCTTGCTTAGCAGGGTCAGAATCAAAAGAAGATGTCCCGTTCATCGCAGATGCGTAGATAACTGGAAATTCAAGCTGTTCTTCATCAGCCCCGAGTTCGATAAAGAGGTCTAACACTTCATCGACAACTTCTTCTGGACGAGCACCTGGACGGTCGATCTTATTGATCACGACCACTGGTGTCAAGTGTTGTTCTAAAGCTTTTTTCAACACGAAACGTGTTTGTGGCATCGTTCCTTCAAACGCATCCACGATAAGCAAAACACCGTCGACCATCTTCATGATACGTTCCACTTCCCCACCGAAGTCGGCGTGTCCTGGTGTATCTAAGATGTTGATCTGTTTACCGTTATATTTTACCGCTGTGTTCTTAGAAAGGATCGTGATCCCACGTTCCTTTTCAATATCATTTGAGTCCATCGCACGATCGCCGATGTCGGTGTGTTCATCAAGCGTATCTGATTGTTTTAATAATTCGTTAACTAATGTTGTCTTACCATGGTCAACGTGGGCAATGATCGCAACATTACGAATATCATCACGTGTTTTCAAAGTTGTTTCTTCCTTTCAAAATCTACTGCTTGAGAAATGCCCCTTCAATTCAATAACCCTAACGGCCTATCGACTTTGAATGTTATGAAAAAAATTATCTCATTTTCAAGAACCCACATAAAAAAACTGTGACTTAGTGCCACAGTCTCAAACTAACGCTTGCGCATCAGCTTGATAATATCGTTCTTAGCATTTTTCGTCGCTACTAATACATCATTTGATGATAGCACATCTAATTCATTATCGTCAATGCTTTTTACGCTCAAACCATGCGCTTTGGCCAATATCTTTCCAGCTGCATGATCCCAAGGATGAAGATGGGAGCAATAGCCGACCGTTTTACCGGTCAAAACATGGATAAAACCGATCCCCGCACTACCATAAACTCGGATCCCCATACTCTTTTCAGCAACTTGCGCAACATTGCGGTAATTACGAATCAGCATCCGGCCACTGACATCTAATAATCCTTGGTCAAGAAAAAGATCGGGCACTTTGGGCAACCGAGCAGTATTACAAAAAACGCCACTTTCTGGTCCGCCCCAATAGAGTTTATCGTTGATCACATCGAGAATGTAGCCCAATTTTTCATGACCATTTTCATAAACAGCTAGCATACTTGCAAAATGGTCTTTTTGTTTCACAAAATTCAAAGTTCCATCCAACGGATCAATGATCCAAACTAACCCCTGATAGGTTGCCAGATCTTGGTCACGATCACCTTCTTCGCCTAAAACGCGCGAACCAGGAAAAGTCTGCTTGATCTGCGTGACTAAATATTTTTCAACTTGCTTATCGATATTAGTCACTAGATCGGTGCGTCCACTTTTTTTTGCAACTTGTAGTTTTGCCTCACAACCAGCAAGCAACTGGCATCGGACTTCTTTGAACCAAGCTTGCACACTAGCATTGATCTTCTGCCAATCAGTCACTACCATCAACCCTTTTCATTAAATTTTACCCGTTTTCCAGTCGTTGCCTTAGCCAGCATAACTGCTTGATAAATACTGAGTCCTGAAGCTTGCTCAAAATCTCGATCAAGTTGTTTTTGAGTCATGATCGCTGGCTCCATTTGCAAAAATTTTTTATGCTTAGCTAAAAACTCTTCGCGTTCGATCCCAGTAGTATAAACTTTCTCAACTGCTTCGTAAAATTCACTTGCAGTAATGATATCTGCGGTCGTCCACTCAGGTAATAGTGGGTATTCAAAATTTTCACTGATCTTCATCTTAAACCTCACCTTTATCTATTGTTTACGTAAATTTTCTAATTCAGCTAAAACGTTTTGCTTTACTTCAATATATTGTGTCATTTCCTCTTCTGAGAGCGTCAATTTTGTTAAAACAGCTACCCCTTGCTTTGATAAAACAACTGGCTCACTGATCGCGATCTTTTGCTTAGCAAATTCGATCTCATGGGTCAAGGGGACTAAGATCGGATGATTGAAAAACAATGCACGACAGATCCGCTGTAAGCACAAAACTGTCACGACTTTGTTTGCTTGTAGCGCTTTAGCTTGATAGTCTTTAGTGATCTCATCTAAATTTGCTTGTCCAAATAAACTATTATCTTGCGCAACGATCCCTAACACCGAATTTCCTGCGATCTGTGCGCGACTCCAAGCGATAAAGGCCTCATCTTGCGTTCCGATAACATTAGCGTAGATCGGATCGCTCCCAATATCCAAACGCTCCCCTAATAAGCGGGCAACTGTTTCAGAAAACCCCATCGTGCCTAAACCAAAAACATTATTAGCGGGCAAACCGGAAAAACGCAAGGCCGAATAGACCCACAGATGATCATGGGGCAAGACCACACAGATCTTACCCCTAAAACCATTAGCCATTGCTTGATTGATCACCAGTTGGATCCAGCGACGTTGTGCATTTTCCCCCTCAGCTTCAACATAATCTTTGGGTGGGGTCCCTAGCAAGAGTAGCTGTAGTTCAGCCCAGTTTGGGTGTGCAGTTGCTTCCAAGACAAAATTATCAGCAAAAGCTGAACTTTCAACTAATGAAACAACTTGTGCAGTCGGTGTTTCATTGATCTGGAACCAAAAACATTTTAAATGTTCATCGTGTAAGATACATGTCTGTAAAAATAACTGCAGTTCAGGGTTTTCCCCACAAATCATTATATTATTATTCATTTGAATCCCCCACTTTTCATCTTGCCGAAATGCGATCTCTTTTGGACCGCCACGATACAAAAGTAAAAGTATATCTCTTTTAATGTCAAAACGCAAACGTACTTTCGTAAACATTTAAAATTCTCTTTAATTATAGCACAATAATTTCTAGCCTTATTTAACAATAATGTAACAGCTACCATGGCTTTGTCATAAAAACGTTACGCTAAAAAGCTGAAAACTTTTTTTCTAAGATGTGCTAAAATCAAGGTAGACAATAAATGAAGGGATGATTATTTTTGATCACTATGCATGATATTATCCGCGAAGGGCATCCAACTTTGCGGGCACGAGCAGAGAAATTTACGTTTCCATTGACCGCTGAAGAAAAGCAAACTGCTCAAAAAATGATGGAATTTTTAGAAAACAGCCAAGACCCTGAGATCGCAGAAAAGTATGGTCTCCGCGCCGGTGTTGGATTAGCAGCACCTCAGATCGATGTCTCTAAACGGATGACTGCAGTCCTAGTTCCTGGTGAAGAAGGGCAAGAACCGCTTTTTAAGCACATCTTGATCAACCCAACGATCTTGAGCGAATCAGTTCAAATGGCTGCTCTAGCAGAAGGTGAAGGTTGCCTTTCTGTTGACCGTGAGATCCCCGGCTATGTTCCCCGCCATGCTCGGCTCAAATTACGCTGGTATGATCTAGACGGCAACGAGCACGTTGAACGCTTACGAGACTATGTTGCGATCGTAGTTCAACACGAGATCGACCACTTGAATGGTGTCTTGTTCTTTGATCATATCAATAAAGAAAATCCATTTGCTGCCTCTGAAGACTTGATCTTACTTTAAAAAGACTGCAAATGACAAGGAACCTCAACATGTTTTTACCTCATGTTGGGGTTCCTTGTCATTTATGGCCTTTTTAGTTATTTTGTTCTAACGTATTCATATCATTGACATATTCTACGGTCGCCTTATTGACTAGATAGGAAACGTCGATGTGCAAGATATCATCTTTTACCCAAATATCGGAGACCACAAAAGCCCTATTTTGTTGGTAGCCTTTGATCCCTTGGGCTTTAGCTTGCACTGCCAGTTGCTGTTCAAGCCGGTTTTTTAGACCATTTAGATCAGCCTTAGTTAAATTTTTAACTTCAAGCTGATACTCAAAGGCCATGACTCCCTTGCCCCAAACATCTGAGATCAAGACTGAATCCGCTAAACTTTCATTTAACAGCTTTAAATTTGTTAAACTTTCCTCCATTGCCACATCCGTCAAATTTTGACTGTCGAGCTGGATCAATTTTAAAGCTTTCTTTCGGCGATATCGCTGCAAAATAAGAGCTAAGGTTCCGATAATGACCACTCCAATGATCAGATATAAAAATTCCATAACTTCACCTACTTGTTTACTCTTTGATTATATACTAAATTTAACCAAGCTAGCATCATTTGGGGCCTAAACTTAAAAGTATCTTAGCCTTTATCTTGACCGTAACTTTGTCTAGTCTTTTATCTGACACGTTTGATCAACTTTATATACTTAGTTTGTAAACTATGGTAAAATAGGTTTAATTATTGTGTAAACAATCCCTGTTCGGAAGTTTATTTTTGCTGATTTGAACTTTTACCTAAGTGCAAATAACTATAATTAATTTCATAAAAGGAGAATCATTAATGATCTTTAAAGTATATTATCAACCAACGAAAAAAATCAATCCTCGCCGTGAAAACACGGAATCTTTATATTTAGAAGCTGACTCAGAACCAGAAGCACGCGTTTTAGTAGAATCAAATACCGAATACAATGTTGAATTTATCGAAGAATTGAGCGACGCAGCTTTAGAATACGAAAAGGAAAGTCCAGCTTTTAAACTTACGGAGTTTTAAAAGATGAAAAAACTAAATGTTAAAAATAACGAGACTGCCGTTTTTGCACTCGGTGGTCTGGGGGAAATTGGAAAAAATACTTATGGTATCCAATTTCAAGACGAGATCATCGTCGTCGATGCCGGCATCAAATTCCCTGAAGATGACCTTTTAGGGATCGATTACGTCATCCCTGACTATCAATATCTCGTCGCAAATCAGCAAAAAATCAAAGCTTTAGTCATTACACACGGTCACGAGGACCATATCGGTGGCATTCCTTACCTTTTGAAACAGGTAAATGTTCCGATCTATGCTGGTCCATTAGCCCTTGCCTTGATCAAGAGCAAACTAGAAGAGCATGGCCTATTGAACTCAACTGAATTGCATGAGATCAATGAAGATACGGTCCTACGTTTCAGAAAGACAAGCGTGTCCTTCTTTAGAACTACACACTCGATCCCTGATACCCTAGGTGTTGCGATCAAGACCCCTTCTGGTACCGTTGTCTGCACCGGTGACTATAAATTTGATCTAACTCCGATCACAAACCAAGCGCCTAATCTTCAAAAGATGGCGCGCTTGGGTGAAGAAGGCGTTTTGTGCTTACTATCCGATAGTACTAATGCAGAAGTCCCTAACTTCACTAAATCTGAACGTTGGGTCGGCAAATCGATCAAACGTATCTTCGAACAAGTCGAAGGTCGGATCATCTTTGCGACCTTTGCTTCAAACATCTCACGTATCCAACAAGCTGCTGCTGCTGCGATCGCTAAGGGGCGTAAGATCGCGGTCTTTGGTCGTAGTATGGAAGCAGCTATCGTAAACGGACGGGAATTAGGTTATCTTGATATCCCTGATGATGCGATCGTTGATGCACGCGAGATCAATAGTTTACCTGCTAATAAAGTCATGATCTTATGTACCGGTTCGCAAGGTGAACCCATGGCTGCTTTAAGTCGGATCGCTAATGGGACTCACCGTCAAGTAGCGATCCAACCAGGCGATACAGTCGTCTTTTCAAGTTCGCCGATCCCAGGTAACACTTTGAGTGTCAACAAAGTCATCAACGAACTTGAAGAAGCTGGTGCAACGGTCATCCATGGTAAGGTCAATAATATCCATGCTTCTGGACACGGTGGTCAAGAAGAGCAAAAATTGATGCTTCGTTTGATGAAGCCTAAATTCTTCATGCCAGTCCACGGTGAGTATCGGATGTTGAAAATCCATACTGAATTGGCCGAAAAATGTGATGTCCCTACCGAAAACTCCTTTATCTTGGAAAACGGTGATGTCTTGGCCTTGACTAAAGATTCCGCCCGTTATGCCGGGCATTTCAACGCTGAAGATGTCTATGTCGATGGTTCCGGGATCGGTGATATCGGTAATATCGTCTTGCGCGATCGCCGGGTCCTCTCAGAAGAAGGCCTTGTCGTTGTAGTCGCTACGATCGATATGCAAAAGCGTGAGATCTTAGCTGGTCCTGATCTACTATCACGTGGTTTCATCTATATGCGTGAATCTGGTGAATTGATCAAACAGGGACGTAAACGCGTTTATCGGACGATCAGACAAACTTTGAAAAATGAAAAAGTTACTGAAGCAATGTTGCGTGAAAATATTATTGCTGAGCTCCAAACGTTCCTTTTCGAACAAACTGAGCGTCATCCAATGATCTTACCAATGTTTGTTACAGTTTAAATGCTAAAAAAACAAGCCAAGAGTAGCTTTTGGCTTGTTTTTTTGTGCTTGTCGCTTGCTAAAATATTAGCTATAATTGTTTAGTAGCTACTAATGCCTGAAGAAAGTTAATATGGATCAGGCTTTGCTTAGTTCGAAAATAAAGGAAAGGACATATATGATCTTTCTCGTTGTTTCTAATAACGTCCATATTTTATATCACCACTCGTTTTGAAAACTTTCTTTATTATTGTTAATCCAAATGCTGATCATGGTCAAGCTGCTAATGTTTGGGAGCAAGTTGAACAGATTTTGCTTACCCGTCAAGTTAAATATGAAGCTCATCAAACGACACATGTTGGCCATGCTAAACAGTTGATCCATTTAAATTTTGGCAAGCAAAAAGCAGAAAATATCAAAGATCAAGTCGTTTTAGTCGTAGGTGGAGACGGAACTTTAAATGAGACGTTCAATGCGCTCAAACATGAAGCTCCTTTGGAAGTCCCACTTGCGTTCATCCCTGTCGGCCATAATAATGGTTTTGCTAAAGGGATCGGGATCGCTTCAGATCCTTTGGTTGCGCTAGATCAGATCTTAGCCGCAACTGAACCGACCTATTATAATGTTGGGGAATATCAAGAAACGACACATAACGAACAAGGATACTTTTTAAATGATTTTGGGATCGGGCTTGATGCTTATACGATCAGCCTAAATGCTAACGTGCATAAACATATGCGTTTGCGTAAGCTCTTGCTGAAACTTCACTTGAACTTTTTGGCATATCTCATCAATGTCTTTACTGCTTTTCTAAATCAAGAAGCCTTTGCAGTAACTTTGAGGATCGGTGATAAATATGAGTTCTTCAAACATGCTCGCTTGGTCAATATCGCCAACCATCCTTATTTTGAAAATGGGATCATCTTGTCGCCAAAAGCCGATATCAATGATCATCAGCTTGACTTGATCATTGCTGATAATTTAGGCTTTTTTAAATTTTTAGCACTGAGTATCGCGATCTATTTCAAAAAGCAACTTAAACTCCCCTATCTTCATCACTACAAAGATAAAAATATCCATTTGATCATCAATTCTTTAGAATACGGCCAGATCGACGGTGAAGAAGCCGGAAGTAAATACTATGATATCTTTTTTGGGACGATCAAATACCCTTTCTGGATCAATATCCAAGGTGTCCCTGTTACTAAACGTGTGTAAAAGCATCTACTTTAAATATAACTAATAACGAGGGTCCTACTAGGATGCGGTTTGCATCGCGGTAGGACCCTCGTCTTACATATAACCGTATTAGTGTCAACGCATAAAATCCGCCGGTGTCAAATTATCCATTCCGATCATCGGGTCGATCTCACCCTTTTTGACCAAAGCTGGGGTTAAGATAAATTTTGGCGTGCTTTCTACTTTAGTAGCTTCTTTAACGCTTGAATCCTTAGGTTTACCCAAAACTTCCCACAAACGCGTCGTAAGAGTAGTTTTACGGTTTAAAGCTAAGGTCTGGATACATTTGGCATAAGATTCTGGTTCACCCAATAAAATGAGTTTCTCCTTAGCCCGTGTTAAAGCTGTATAGAGCAAATTTCGCGCAAACATCCGTGAATACTGTTGGACCATGGGCAAGATCACGATCGGAAATTCACTGCCTTGTGACTTATGGATCGACATACAATAAGCTAGTGTCAAGTTGACGAGATCTTTTCGGCCAAACTCGACTTCTTGACCATCAAATGCGATGAGCACCTTGTCGTCTTTGGGGCGATCTTTTTTTAACTCGATCCCGACTATCTTCCCGATATCACCGTTAAAAATATTATTTTCTGGGTCGTTGACTAAATGTAACACACGATCACCGATCCGAAATACGTTATTTCCAAACTTGACTTCTTTTTGTTGTGGTTTTTTAGGATTCAAGAGTGCCTGTAGCGTTTGGTTCAAGCTCGTGATCCCGGCCGCTCCACGATACATAGGCGCTAAGATCTGAACATCATCGACCTTATTTTGCTTAGCTAAAGCCGCAGCAACAACTTGTTCGATCACTGAACTCACTTGATCAGCATGACAAGGAATAAACGAACGATCATTTGTCTTTTGCATTAGATCAGGAGGGACGATCCCATCCTTGACTGCATGTGCCAATTGGATGATCGTTGAGCCATCACCTTGCCGATAGATCTTAGCGAGTTCTTTTTGTGGTAAAGTTTCACTAGCTAACAGATCGGAAAAGACCTGGCCTGGTCCCACTGAAGGTAACTGATTGCGGTCACCGACAAAGATGACTTGCATCTGTTCGGGAATACTTTCTAATAATAACTGTAACAAGACAGTATCGACCATCGAAGTTTCATCAACGATCAATAATTTACCTTCTAGCGCTTTTGTCTCTTCCGGTAATTCATCTTCTCTGCCATTCAATCCCAGTAGTCGATGGATCGTTGAAGCTGGTAGCCCGGTAGCCTCACTCATCTTCTTAGCGGCTCTTCCGGTAGGTGCCGCTAAGAGGATCGGCGTTTGACTCGTATCTGATAGATCAAGCTCATGTAGCGCAGCAAACGTCCGCACGATTCCCATAATGATCGTTGTTTTCCCCGTACCAGGTCCCCCTGTCAGTAAGAAAACTGGTGCTTTAACAGCCGCTTTGATCGCTGCTTTTTGATCAGGTCCATACGTTATCTGAAGATCTTTTTGGATCGCTTGGATAAAGTCATCGATCTGAGCATCATTTACTTCTTGATCACTTACTTTAGTCGCCAAACGCTTGAGTTCTTCGGCAATCGCATATTCAGCTTCATAGTAGCGCCGTAAATATATTCGACCATCATCTGAGATCACTTGGCCTTTTTCACCCATTTTCAATAACTGATCAGCTAATAATTCAGGTTCGATCGGCTCAGGACGACTCTCCAATAAACGTAAAGCTTCTTTTAATAATGTGGCACCATCCGTATAGGTATTACCCAAAAATAGGCTCAATTGTGCCATACTTGCAAAGATCGCAGCTGCTAAGCGAACTTCAGCTGTTGCAGCCACGCCTAGTTTTAATGCCAATTGATCAGCACGCTCAAACCCGAAACCTTCAATGTCATAAACTAGCTGATATGGATTTTCATGGATGACATCTAAAGTCTTTTCACGATATTTTTCAAATAGTTTACCAGCCATTTTCTCGGAAAAACCTAAGGTGCTCAAACCGATCAAAGTGTGTTCCGCTCCATTATCAGCCGTGATCCCAGCTAATAAATTCTCTTTTTGCTTAGCACTCAAACCCAGTTCATCAGCAACTTTGGGATCATTTAAAAGCTTATCTACGGCATTTTCTCCCAGCTGAGAAACGATTTTTTCAGCTGTCTTCTTACCGATCCCTTCAAAATGATCACCAGCTAAATATGCGATCACACCATCTTTTGAGGACAAGATCTCTGGCTTATAACTGAGCACTTGAACTTGGCGCCCATATTTAGGATGTTCCGTGATCTTTCCCTTAAAATAGTAACTCGTTCCCTCGATGAGCTCGGGAAAATTTCCTGTGATCGTCACTTCACTGTCTAGATCAAGATCGGTCTCGGTGATGCCCACAAGTGCTACTTTATACAAACTTGCTGGTGCTTCAAAAAAGATATTTAGAACTTCAGCGACTAAATAACCTTCATTTTTTTTATCCTCATCAAATAGTGTCAGTGTCTCTTGTTGCATCATCTACCGCCTTATTTTTTCTTTGTTGTTGCCTGCATCGTCTGTTCCACATCATTTAGACGTGTCTTTAGCGTTTGATAGAGCTTAGGATCACTTTGCTTGGCACGATCAAAATACGCTGTTGGATCGACACCGTTAACGACTGCGATCACACCCAATTGAAAATTGATCCGCGCGTCATTTGGTTCTAATTGCAAGGCCTGTTGATAATAATCCTTGGCTGGGCCAAAATTTCCCAAGGCTAAAAAGCAATCGCCCATCAAACTTAAGGTTGTAGCTGATCTTAGCTTCTCACTTGCCGTCAAAGCAAAAACTAAAGCTTTTTGATAGTTGGCCTTTGCATAATAAGATTGGGCCAACATCGTATAGGCTTGAGCTTGTAATTTCCCATCTTGGACCAAATTGAACTGTGCGATCGCCTCATCATAAAGTTCACTTGCATAGTAGACATTACCTAGCCCATAATGCAATAATTCTGTTTTTTCTGCCCGATCACTCAAAGCATTGAGTGCTTTTTTAAAAAGTTCTTCCGCTTGGGTAAAGCTCTTTTCTTCAGTTAACGCTGTTCCTAAAGCGTAATAGCTCTCTTGATCGTATGGATCAGCATCGATCTTAGCGATCAATTTTTGGATGACTTGTTGCATCTTTTCATCTTGTTTAGCCCGTTTCATCATTACACCTTCTTACACAATATCAGTCGGATCAAGTTTCTTTTTTAGATAATCCGTCTTATTCCAAGCTAGACACTTAAAGTTTTTGCCATCTTTAGTCTCTAAGATCGTGGTGCTTGTGTTAGCCAAGCCACCTTTAGTGCGAATTTGGGCTAAAGGAACACCGAGTAAATGTCTGATCTCAGCACACAAAGCTGCTCCATGACTGACAATGATCACATTGTCTTTAGGATAACGTTCACAGATCGCCTTGATCTTTGGTGTCATTCTTTCAAATAACTCTTCAAAGCTTTCACCCTCGATCTTACTTGGATCGTATTTGTCAGGGTGATGCCGAAAACCGTCGAGTTCAGCCGGATATTTTTCTGCGACCTCGGTAAATTTCATCCCCTCCATTTTTCCTAAGTTAAATTCTTGGAAAGCTACATCAGCCTCTAAATTGACCGGTCGTTCTAAATTAGCGACTAGCTTTTGTGCGGTCACTTTAGCCCGTCGTATCGGACTACAATAGACCTTAGCAAATTTAAAATTATTTAAATAGGTCGCTAATTCTTCGATCTCGCGATAACTCTCGGGTAATAGTGGTGAATCACCACGTGCCCCTTGATAACGCCCTTCTAAATTCCATTTGGTTTTTCCATGGCGTACAAAAAACAACTTTGTCAAAATCCATCCCTCTTCCATGTCTATTGTCTAAATTTTAGCATACCTAGCCCAAAGAAAAAAGGACCATAGCCTTAAGCTACAGTCCCTAAAATATCTAAACATATTGCAATTGTTTGCCGTTTTGATAAGCGTGATCGATCGTTCCACTACCTAGACATTCAGCGCCATCATAAAAGACGACTTCTTGACCTGGTGTGATCGCTCTAACGGGTTCATCAAAGATAACTTCTACCTCTGTTCGTTCATCGTTAAAACGAACTGTCACGCCCGAATCTTTTTGGCGATAACGAAACTTCGCAGTACAATGGAATTCATTTCCACGCTCCTCGATCGGCGCAACAAAGCTCAATTCACTCGCTTTTAAGCTTGTTGCATATAGGTATTCATTGTGATAACCTTGTCCAACTAACAATGTATTAGTGGCTAGATCTTTACCTACAACAAACCAAGGTTCATTACTCTTAGCATCGCCACCGATCCCTAGACCACGGCGTTGACCGATCGTGTAGTTCATCAAGCCAAAGTGTTCACCTTTTACTTCGCCATCTAAAGTCTTCATCAAACCTGGCTTAGCTGGTAAAAATTCACTTAAAAACTTGTTAAAATCACGTTCACCGATAAAACAAACACCGGTCGAATCTTTCTTCTTAGCAGTTGCTAGACCAGCTTCTTCTGCGATCTTACGCACTTCTGACTTATCCATGCCACCGATCGGAAACATCGCTTTTTGCAGATTTTTTTGGGTCAATTGACTCAAGAAATAAGTCTGATCCTTATTTTCATCAGCCCCACGCAATAAGTGTACCGTACCATCTTCATCACGTGACAACTGTGCATAGTGTCCCATAGCGATGTAATCGGCATCTAATTGCATTGCATAATCCAAGAAAGCCTTGAACTTGACCTCTTTGTTACACATCACATCAGGATTAGGTGTGCGTCCCTTCTTGTATTCATCTAAGAAGTATGTGAAAACACCATCCCAATATTCTTTTTCAAAGTTGACCGAATAATACGGGATCCCGATCTGGTCGGCTACTTTAGCTACATCTTGGTAGTCTTCGGTAGCGGTACAAACTCCGCTATCATTTTTATCATCCCAGTTTTTCATGAAAACTCCGACAACATCATAACCTTGTTGCTTGAGCAAATAAGCCACAACTGACGAGTCAACGCCACCACTCATGCCCACAACAACTCTTGTCTTACTATTATCTTGCATGTAAGAACTCACCATCATTTCATTAGATTCTGAATCCAGACGATTTGAAGGTCGTTTTATTCAGTAGCTACCATTATAACGATTATTCCCAACTTTGACAAGGTTTGCTTACTTTTTTATATTAAATTTTTATGCTTTTTCGATAACATTTCGCGCCACGAGATCAGCCAAGATATATTCCAACTGTTCTTGGTTAGTAGCTGTATCTTTTCCTTTGAAGATATTGACTTCTTTTAAACCATTAGCTGTTGTCGTCACCATTTTGAAACTCTTTAGGTCGGCAGAAACGACGATCTTTAGCTTAAAGCCCTTAAATGGTGACGCTGGATCTAGCGAACGTTCTAGTTGAAATTTACCACCTTTAGTCTCAATGAAGCCCGTATCACGTAAAGAATACTTCTTAACATTTGGTGATAGTTGATATGTGGTCGTATCACCTAAAATTTTAGCTGTTGTAGCATATGCCATAATTACACACCTCTAACTTATTTTTTGATACGTTGACTGATCTTGGTCAATTGAGCGACCAATTCATCGATCTCAGCAGCCGTATTATATCTGCCAAAGCTAAATCGCAGTGACTGACTGACCCGTGCCTGATCTTTACCATACATTGCTGCTAAAACATGCGAGGGTTCTAAAGAACCAGCGGTACAGGCGGAACCAGCGGCAGCTGCGATCCCTGCCAAATCTAAATTAGTCAACATCGCATCACTTGGACAGCCCTCAAACCACAGATTGATGATCTGTGGGAGTTCATCTGCTCCCATTTTACCATTTACCTTAACGATCACGCCATTTTCAACTAGCTTATCCACCAATTGACGCTTAAAGCCTTGATAACGTGCTGTCAATTCAGCGCGAGCGTTTTGTTCGAGTTCGATCGCTTTTGCAAAAGCGGCGATCGCTGGAATATTTTCAGTTCCAGCCCGTCTTTTCATTTCTTGATCGCCCCCCCTAAGATGTGGCGCTAGATCAAGGCCTTCACGTTCATATAAAAAGCCCATTTGTTTTGGCCCATTCAATTTATGAGCCGAAGTCGACATGAGATCGATCTGATCGCGTTTGACATCAATATCTAAGATCCCATAAGCTTGAACTGCGTCTGTATGAAACCACGCATTGCTTTTAGCCACAATAGCTCCGATCTCAGTTATCGGCATATGGCTACCAACTTCATTGTTGCCTGTCATGATCGAAACTAGGATCGTATCTGGCCGTAAAGCTTGTTTTAGCTCATCTAATGAGATCACACCATTTTCATCAACTGGTAAATAAGTCACCTCGTAGCCATTTTCTTCCAAATAAGCCATTGGTTTTAAAACAGCTTCGTGCTCGATCATAGTCGTGATCAAATGCCGCCCCTCATCTCTTCGCTTCAAAGCAGTTTGAATGATCGCAGTATTATCGCTTTCTGTCCCCCCGCTCGTAAAAATGATCTCATTAGGATCTTTGGCATTGATCGAAGTCGCTATTTTTTGACGACTTTGTTCTAAAATGCTATGCGCTTTGCGACCAAAAGAATTAGTCGCCGAGGCATTGCCAAAAACGTTTTGCATCATTTCCGTCATCGTTTCGATAACCGCTGGATCCATCGGGGTCGTTCCAGCATTATCCAAATAAATATTATTCACGTTTATTCCTCACTAATCTTGCATCAAATTTAAGATCATCTTAGCTGAACGCTTGCCAGCATCAACGATAAATTCGTCAAATGTTTGGCCCGCATCTTCATCCCCAACATCTGACATTGCACGTACGATAACAAATGGCACCTTAAATTGATAAGCTACTTGTGCGATCGCAGCCCCCTCCATTTCACAGCAAAGAGCCTTAGGATAGATCTCTTTGATCGCTTGGATCTTATCATTTGAAGCCACAAATTGATCACCCGTGACGATCAAACCAGTCTTAGTTGCCAGATCAGCTTTTTTAGCTGCTTTTTCTAAAGCATGCAATAACTCTTCATCAGCTGGGTAAATCTGCGGTTGCTGTGGTAACTGTCCTGGTAGGTAGCCAAATGCTGTTGCATCAGCATCATGATAAGCTGCTCCAGTTGAAAAGACCACATCACCAACATGAAGGCCTTCACCGATCCCACCAGCTGAACCTGAGTTGATCAAGTGATCGACTCCAAATTCAACGATCAATAAGGCTGTCGTCACACCAGCTTGGACTTTCCCGATCCCTGAACGCACTAAAACAACATCATGTCCGTTGAGCTGGCCTGCATAAAAAGCGATCCCACCTAATGTTTTTTCAGTACTGTGGGTCAACTGAGCCCGCAATTCCTTGATCTCTTCTTCCATCGCACAAATAATTCCATACTTCATCAATAAACGACCTTTCTAACTTAGAAATTGACAAAACGCATAAAAAGAAAAACTAAAATGATCGCAACGATCAGACCGATAATGGCATAATTTAGTTTTCTTGCTAACTGCTTTGTCTTTTCTGCTTGGCTTTCTAATTTTTGTTTTTGACGCGTCTTAGTCCGGCTAAAACCGGTGTCTTCTGCAGTTTCGACCGTTTTTTTACTACGACGCAATGGCTTTTCTTCTAGATTGTTTTCTGTCATTGGCAGTTACCTAATTCATCAATTGCCAAAACATTACGGCCATGATCGTTTTACTATCACAGATCAAACCTTCTTGCATGGCTTTTAAAGCTTCAGGTAAAGTCAATTCGACCTTTTCTAAAAATTCATCTTCATCTTGTGGCAATTCAGTCGTTACTGGACTTAAACCACTTGCATGATATAAATAGATCTTTTCATCGGCAAAACCAGGTGATGTATAAAAAGGCATCACTAATTCTAAATTTTTCGCCATGTAACGTGCTTCTTCATTTAACTCACGTGTCGCAGTTTCTAAAGGCGAATTTTGTTCATCGGGCTCGATCTTTCCTGCGGGGATCTCTAAGGTCACTTGTCCTAAAGGTGAGCGCCATTGCTTGATAAAGACCATTTTATCTTGTGGTGTGATCGCGATCACACCAACAGCCCCATGATGGCGTACGATCTCACGCAAAGCTTTCTTTCCATTTGGAAGCGTCACTGTTTCACGATCAAGATCGATCACTTTACCGTCAAATAAATGTTCAACATTTGTAACTTTTTCTTCAAAATCCATTTCGTTCACCTCACTTGTCATTATAGCAAAAAATACGATCTAGCTAAACATCAACAAGCCATGCTCTTGCCATAGCAAAAACACAGCTTGTTAGGAAATATTATTTTTCTAAGCCTTCAGTAACAGCTTCGGGGAAATTATCAGCTACGATCTTAGCACAGCTAGCACATAATTCCTTGAAACGTTCATCAGTACCAACATCAGGCGTGATCCGACGGCAACGTGGACAAGTTTCACCCGTAGCATGTTCAACTTTGATCTTAACTTCACCATAATCATCCGCATCAGCTGGAGCATCAGCTAGATCAGCAATATCTAATTGGGATACGATCAAGGCTTCACGAACGTCAGCACCTAAGTTATCTAATTCTTGTTTTACACCTTCAGAAACATAAAGTGTTACATGAGCTTCAAAAGATTTACCGATCAATTTTTGATTGCGGGCTTCTTCTAAACTCTTCAAAACATGGGAACGAACTTTCATGAAATGAGTCCAGTTTTCCATGATCTGTGCTTCACTATCGAAATGTTCAACTGCAGGCATTTCAGCTAATTGCACATATTCTTCAGGTTCTTTGACAAAGTTCCAAACTTCTTCAGTCGTATGTGGCATTACTGGTGTCATCAATTTAGCCAAACGAACAACCGTTTCATATAAAACAGTTTGCATTGAACGACGCTTCTTAGCATCCTTAGCTTCGATATAAACAACATCTTTAGCTACTGCCAAGTAGAAAGCAGATAATTCTGTCGTTACAAAATTGATGACTTTCTTGTAAATGTCCATGAAGTTGTAGTTAGCATAGTCATCCAAGATCTCTTTGGTAAATCTATTGGCTAAGATCAACATGTATTGATCGATCGCTTCGAGTTCATCAAATGGTACAGTATCTTTAGCCGGATCGAAATCTGTTGTGTTAGCCAATAAGAAACGCATCGTATTTCTGAATTTACGGTAACTTTCAGAAATTTGAGCAAAACTTTCCATTGAGACACGAACGTCAGCTGAAGTATCAACACTTAAGACCCAAAGCCGGATGATCTCAGCGCCCATCTGCTTGATAACTTCTTCAGGAACGATCGTGTTGCCTAATGACTTACTCATCTTGCGTCCTTCAGCATCAAGGGTGAAACCTTGCGACAAGATCTGCTTGTATGGAGCATGCCCTGAGACCGCCACACTTGTGATCAAACTCGAGTTGAACCAGCCACGATATTGGTCAGAGCCTTCCAAGTAAAGATCGGCTGGATAGGTCAAGTAATCACGTTGAGCACAAACACCTTGGTGAGAAGAGCCTGAGTCAAACCACACATCCATGATGTCAGTTTCTTTAGTGAACTTACCATTTGGTGAATGTTCGTTAGTATAGCCTTCTGGCAATAGATCTTTAGCATCTAATTTGAACCAGATATTTGACCCGTGTTTTTCGACTAATTTAGCCACATGCTCGATCGTTTCTTTTTCCATGATCGCTGTTCCGTCTTCAGCGTAGAAGATCGGAAGGGGAACGCCCCAAACACGTTGGCGTGAGATGACCCAGTCACCACGGTCACGGATCATATTGTAGAGACGTTTTTGACCCCATACAGGTAAGAACTTAACTTCATTGATCGCATTCAAAATGTTATCTCTGATCTTATCGACTGAAGCAAACCATTGTGGTGTCGCCCGGAAGATGATCGGCTTTTTAGTCCGCCAGTCAAATGGATAGCTGTGTGCATAATCCATTTCCTTTAAGAGCAAGTTAGCTTCACGTAATTTGTTCAAAGCAACTTCATTAGCATCTTCATAGAAGACCCCATCGAATTCAGGACCACATTCAGCTGTTAAATGACCAGTATCATTAATAGGAGCAAAGATCTCTAAACCATACTTCATCCCCATCTTGTAGTCATCATCACCATAGCCAGGAGCCGTGTGGACTAAACCTGTACCAGATTCAGTCGTTACAAAGTCACCTAACATGACTAATAATTCACGATCTTCGTAGAATGGATGTTGCGCTGTGATGTATTCAAGTTCTCGACCCTTAACGACCTTCAAAGTCTTAACATCTTCCCAGCCGAATAATTCAGCATTCTTTTGGATCAGATCAGCTACCATCACGAATTTACGGTCTTCGCCAGCTGGTTGGACCACTGCATAATCAAAAGAAGCATCGATCGTGATCCCTTCTGAAGCTGGGATCGTCCATGGTGTCGTTGTCCATACGACCATGTATGTATCTTCATCTAAGACACCCTTACCATCAAGAACTCGTTCTGCATAAAAAGCAGATGGTGAAGTCACGTCATGGTATTCAACTTCGGCTTCAGCTAAAGCAGATTCTGATGACCAAGACCAGTAAACTGGACGCTTACCTTTGTAAATAAGTCCTTCTTCAGCCATCTTACCAAAGACCCGAATTTGTTGAGCTTCATATTCAGGATCTAAAGTCACATATGGGTCATCCCATTCGCCTGCGACCCCTAAACGTTTGAAGTCGGTCCGTTGCTTATCAACTTGTTCTAAAGCATATGCACGACATTTTTCACGAAAATCAGCTACAGATAAAGCTTTACGGTCGACCCCAGCTTTTTTGAGCTGTTGTTCGATCGGTAACCCGTGTGTATCCCAACCAGGCACATATGGCGCTCTAAAGCCCATCATTGACTTAGCACGGACAATAATATCTTTTGAGATCTTGTTCATCGCATGTCCCATGTGGATGTTACCATTGGCATATGGAGGTCCATCATGTAAGACAAAAGTTGGCTTACCTTCATTTAATTTTTGGCGCTTTTCGTAAACCTTATTTTCTTCCCATTCGTTTTGACGTTCTAATTCACGAACAGGCAAATTGCCACGCATTGGGAATTTGGTTTTCCCTAAGTTCAAAGTATCTTTGATTCGCATACTCTTTACCCACTGTGCTCAGGTGGTAAGACACAGCTATCCTTTCTTTTTGATAAAACAAAAAGATCTCGCCCACAAAGGGACGAGATCTCGCGGTACCACCCAATTTAAGAATTTAAATAAATTCCACTCTTTGATCATATAACGCGATCAACCGACCAAACCTACTTGATTTCAGTTCGATAAAAAAGAGGTGATAAACCTAAATTCAGAGGATGGCCGGTCCTTGCACCATTTTTCCGGCTCGCTGACATCATAAAAAGAGGTCCGTGTTCTCTTATAATCTTAGCACTATATCTGTTAAGCTAGACGCCTAGTCGTTGTTGCTGTCATCAGCAAAGCGTTGTGAACTAGTATTATCGTTAGAATCAGGGAAGATAACTACTGTTTCAGTCTCTTTTGCTTCTTCAACTGTTTCACTCACAGGTGTATTGTCAGCAACATAAACTTCATTTTCTGCGTCTGTATCATTTGAGAATGATTTTACTTCTTTTGCATGGGATTTGTCAAGGGTATCATCGTGACGAATTGCTTCTTGGATCGCTTCATAGCTCGTTGTTTCACCTTGTTGCAAAATATCGTCCCATTCACTACCTTTAACAACTTCAAGCTGGGATTCCAGCATAACTTGAAGCTTTTGGCGGAAGATACGGGCTTGCTTGCGCAAATCGTCGGTCTCCAAAGCCAAACGTTTTGATTTCTTGGAAGCTTCATCGATAATATGACGTGCTTTTTCATTTGCTTGGTCAATAATATCTTGTCCTTGCTTTTGAGCTTCACGATTGATGATCTCAGCTTCACGTTGCGAATTAGCTTTGACTTTATCAGCAGCTTCTTGAGCAACGATGATCGATTGATTCAAAGAATCTTTCAAATCATTGAAATACTTCAATTTTTCTTGGCTTTGTTTCAAGCTCTCAGTTAAATGTGCATTTTCTTTTAAGACTAATTCATAGTCTTTGATGATCTGATCTAAGAAATCGTTGACTTCATCTTGATCATAACCACGTAACTTGGTATGAAACTCTTTATTATGAATATCCAAAGGGGTCAATGACATCCCCAACACCTCCAAATTTTTAAATCATTTTCTAATTACAGCAACTTCACAGCGCAACTTACCTCGCTTTGATCTACCTAATACAGCACCCAACTTGATCCGGCCAAAACCACGGACCGAAACAATATCTAAAGCGCCCAACTCTGTATCCGGTTTGGTCAACACCATCCAATTTAGCTGGACTTTCTTGGCATTGATCAATTCCTTGACACGGTTACGCGATATATTATAGACTGTTGCGATCATCGTATCGATCCGAAGCGAACTGGTAAAGACAGTTTCAAGTTCCCAATCATTATTAGGAACAAGGCGCTCAGCCAAGTTTTTTTCTTCCAAGTTGACATTGATCTTACCGATCCGTTTGACTTGTTGTAGCAGATAATCACTGATATTTTTTTGGACAATGATCTGCCAACGCTGTGAATCTGTGATAATATCGCCTAAAACTTCGCGCTCTAACCCACTATTTGCCAAAGTCCCTAAAATTTGTCCGTGGGTCAACGACACAAATTTAGTTGGATAATTTATCTCTAGCAGTTGCAACTCAAAATCCTTTGTCTGTGGTTCATAATAGTCAGGATAAAATAAGAGTCGTTTTCGTTCTGCTTGAGCAAAACCGCCATCAGCTTTGACTTTGATCATATCATCAGCCTGTAATAAGAACTGGGTAATATGCTGTTGTCTAGGATCTAAAAAGTGTGTCAAGATCGGGCGATATTCATTTTGCGCTTGGTTGATATAATCGTTCAATGAATCGATCAGTGGCTTTTCTTCTGCGCGAAAATGTTGATAGACCTCACTATTCACCATACTCCCCCATTTCACTAAAAGAGATAAAACAACATAAAGACCCCTTTTTCAACAAACTGTAACACGATCAATGCGACCACCGGAGCAAAGCTGATCCCAGCGATCGGTGGAATAAAATCAAATAACCGTAAATATGGTTGGCACACTTTGATCAATAATTGGCTTAATTGCGTTTGATAAGCTCCTGGAAACCAAGATAATAAACAATAGGCGATGATCAAAAAAGAGTACAAACTAAATAAACTACTGATAAGACTTAATATTCCCAAATTATTCTCCTTAATTGTACTTATAATCACCATTACGCATCGTATCAGTCAAGTTGCCCTCAACTTCAAAATCATGCGGAGTACATAAAAAGATCTGTTCACCGATGCGTTGGATCTCACCATCGACTGCAAAAACTACGCCTGAAAGAAAATCAACTACGCGATGTGCTTGCTCATCATCGATCCTTTGAAAATTAACGACAGCTGCTTGCCCCGCCAAAAGCTTGCCAGCGATCGCTTTAACATCAGAAAAGATCCGAGGTTCAAACAGCATGATCTTCTTTTCAAGTGGCCGACGTTCATTGTGCAAAGCCATTACGTTTCTCTCATCTCGACTTTCAGTGGTAGCTTTAGACCCTGGATAACTTTCCTCACGTGGCTCTTCTTCGTAATTTTCAAAATCATCATCTACGCTGAAGAAACTACTGAGTTTGCTTGAAAATGACATTTTTCAGCCTCCTTGTCTTAATGACGGCGCCGAGTAAAGAATGGTGGATTATTTAAATCGTCTTCGTCACTACTTTGTTCAGCTGAAGAATTGGAACCAAAGACGTTAAAATCCTTCTTCTCAACATTTTGAAATTCAGTCTCACGTTGTTGCGCTGCTTTTCTTGTACCGTTGATCTCACGGGAAAGATCCCAATCACCTAATGGATCATTATTTTGTGCTGATCGTGTGGCCGCGTTGTTTTCTGGTGCACTTGGCGTTGGTGTATTGAACGTTCGTGGTGGTACAACTTTAGATGCGCTATTTTCTTTTTTCTTTTTATCGATCCCAGTTGCGATCACAGTCACGACTACGTTATCTTCCAAAGATTCGTTGATCGAAGTCCCAAAGATGATATTGACATCACTTGTAGCTGCTTGGGAAACAATATCTGAAGCAGCTTGAGCTTCAAATAAGCTTAGATCTGGGCCACCAGTAATGTTTAACAAGACTTGTTCTGCACCGTCGATCGAAACTTCGAGCAATGGTGAAGAGATAGCTTTCTTAGTTGCTTCTTCGGTCCGGGTTTCGCCGTTAGCAGAACCGATCCCCATCAAAGCAGACCCTTGATTTTGCATCACTGTCTTAACGTCAGCAAAGTCCAAGTTCACGTACCCTGGTGAAGTGATCAGATCAGAGATCCCTTGCACACCTTGACGTAGCACGTTATCAGCTTCTTGGAAAGCTTGCAACATCGGGGTTTTCTTATCAACGATCTCAAGCAAGCGGTTGTTAGCAATGATAACTAAAGTATCAACATGCTCTTTCATCTTTGCCACACCTTCAGCAGCAAAACGAGCACGCTTTGGACCTTCAAAACTAAATGGACGCGTCACGACCCCGACCGTCAAAGCACCTTGCTCTTTAGCGATCTTAGCAATGATAGGGGCAGCACCAGTACCAGTGCCACCGCCCATACCAGCCGTGACAAAGATCATATCGGCCCCGCTCAAGGCTTCCGCTAAGGCTTCTTCACTTTCTTGAGCAGCCTTACTTCCGATCTCAGGGTTAGCACCTGCCCCCAATCCCCGAGTCAATTTAGGTCCTAATTGGATCTTTGTTTCTGCGTTAGAATTTTTCAATGCCTGCACATCTGTGTTCGCAACGATAAATTCTACCCCTTTAACATCATCGGCGATCATACGGTTGACCGCATTACCACCAGCGCCACCAACACCAATAACTTTAATTGTGGCACCATGTTCCATTTGATCTGCGTCTAATGCAAATTCCATTCTGTATTCCTCCATCTCCTAATCTTTTAGTCAAAGAATTTATCAAATATCGCCTTGAATCGATCCATTCTCTTAGGTTTATCTTCTTTCTTTTTATCCCTAGGTGTATCATACCCATCAGCTACTGGATCAAAATCAGTCTCGACATCTTGTTGTTCATCTTCATCGATCTGGTTTACTTTTGGTTTACTGATGAATTCTTGACCGTCGAGCGTTCGTCTGATGATCTGATCGATCTCATTTTCTTGCGTGACGTATTCTACGATCCCAATGACCTGTGCAAAAGATGGAAATCGTAAATTCATCTCTTGAGGAATAAAAACTTTAACATTGACCCCAAAGACTTTTTGGGCCAATTCTTTGACACCTGGCAAGGCAGCTAAGCCACCAGTCAAGACGATCCCTCCCGGTAACTGTAAAGCATTGATCCGATCTAGATCAGCTTTCAGTTTACCAAAGATCTGCTGTAAACGAGCTTCAATGATCTGAGCTAAATATTCTTCAGTGATCATCTCTGGCTCTTGTTGTCCCACAACAGTTACTGGGAAAGTATCTTCACTTGAAGCTAATGTTTCATCGGCATAGCCATAATTTCGTTTTAAGATCTCAGCATTCTCGATCGAAGTATTCAAGACGATCGAAATATCACGGGTCACATAATCGCCACCCTCTTGATCAACATAAGTATACTTCAATTGATGATCGTGGATCACAGCAGCCGTTGTTTGCCCACCACCAAGATCGATCAAGATCGCTCCAAAGTCCTTTTCGCCATCAGTCAATGCAACTTGAGATAATGCAAGTGGGGCTACGATCATATCTTTGACCTTTAACCCTGCCCGTTCGATACATTTACGAGTATTATGTAAGATCGTCTTAGGACCTGTGTACATTACTCCTTGCATCTCTAATCTGACGCCGACCATTCCTCGTGGGTCTTTGATCCCATCAAAGCCATCAACGATAAACTCATCTGTAACAATATCGATCACATCGCGTTCAGGTGGTAAATTTTGGACCAAAGCAGCTTCGGTCACACGCCGAACATCAATATCACTGATCTCTTTAGAGTTACCGTCTTCGTTACCGATGGCGATCATCCCTTTACAACGCTCTATTTGGAGCATATTAGCTGGAACACCAACACTCACCTCAGAAATTTGAATATTTGCCTTTTCTTCGGCTTGCTTCACAGCTTCTTTTATCGCCTTAACAACTTGGTCAATATCAACGATCACTCCACGATTGAGACCGGCAGAACGTGTATTACCGTAACCGATTATGTTGATCTGGTCTTTGAGATACTCAGCTATTATGACTTTAATCGAAGTCGTACCGATGTCTATGCCAACATAGATACTAGAGTTTCCCATCAATTTGCCTCCCTTATGATTTTAATAATGTTCTCATTGTTTATTATTTAAATTCAATAGGTTAATTTTAACACAAAAATATAGTAATTGGCTACTTGTCAACCCCCCAAAATAAAAAATTTAGTTCACAACATTTTAGTTATTTCTAATTCTTAATTTTTTGGGTATGAAAATGCCCCAACTTCAAGGTCAACGATGCCTTTTTGCTCCATTTTTGTCGCGATCTGAGGGTAATATTTCATCTTCTTTGTCAGCGTTGAAAGATCAGCAATGACCTCATTGCCATCATTCATGTAAAGCTTGATCCGATTTGGATTTACTTTAGATGGATCATAGTGGATCTCTGAAACGGACTTTTTCAATTCGGTAGGCAATTCTTGCATTTTTGTGACTGCTAATTTCAACTTGGCTTTATCTTTAAAATTATAAAACACGGGATAACTGCCCTTTACTATAGGAGTTCCTTCACTCAAAGGTCGTCCAGTCGTTCCGATCTTATAATACTTATTATTCCGATAAATATAGCCTACTTGGGGATCTTCTTTTACGTCGATCACTATATTATTAACATCTACATAGCGTAATGTCGCTTGCTCAACTAAGCCTACTTTGCTCTGGATCTTATTTTCGATCTTGCTAGCATTGAACCACACATTGAACAAAGATTCATAATAATGAAGTCCACTGGCTTTGATGACTGCCACGCGTAACTGCTTATCATTTGAATCGACTGTCACTGATCTAACGCGACTGATCGGTAAGATCAAACAAAGCGTCAATAATGTCATTATCGAAAAAAAGACTAGCGGAAATAACGCTTGTTGACGCAATGCTTTTTTGCGCTGTTCAGTCAATCGGATCAATTTGCCATTGAACAGATCTTTAGCTGGTGGTTTTGGCTTATCCTGACCGCGTTTTGCTTGTTTTTCGAGCCATGGTTGAAGTTTCTGGTTAGGGACAACTGGCTTCTTTTTCTTCCAAAATCTGATCCTCTTCAGCCCCTCTCACTAACTACTAATCTAGTAAATCTTTCATCACCTTGATCAAACGATCAGCTGCATCCGGTACACCTGCTTTTTTAGCATTAGCTGCCATTTGTGCTTGTTTTTTAGGATCAGCCATCATCGCTTGGATATTTTCAAATAAGACCTTACCGTTAAGTTCACTTTCCTTGATCATTAGAGCTGCCCCTTTATTTACTAAACTTTGGGCATTTTTAGTTTGATGATCATGTGTGACATATGGACTAGGGATCAAGATCGTTGGGATCCCTAGCGCAGTGATCTCAGCCAAACTAGTTGCCCCAGCACGACCCACGATCGCAGCGATCTCGGGTAAGATCGATGGCATATCCGCAATATAAGGCTTGATCACTACATTTTTTGGCAAGTCCTTAACACGGCTATCTTCCATGATCTTATCATAGTGAACACGTCCCGTCACAAATAATACTTGATATGGCTGATCTTTGAAATATTCTATTGCTTCTAGGCTAGCATTATTGATTCCTAAGGCCCCACGTGAACCACCAAAGATCAAGATCGTCTTTTTATTTGGATCAAGCTGGTATTCTGTAGCTAAGCGCCCTGTTGGCTTCATCGTTGCTACTTGTTGTGCCCGCGGATTACCGGTAAAGACAACTTTTTTAGCGGGAAAATCAGCTCTCACATCATCAAAACAGATCCCAACCTTATCAACATAGTGACTCAAAAACTTATTCGTTACACCAGCAACACTATTTTGCTCGTGAATGATCGTTTTGACCTTCATTTTGGCAGCCGCATACACCACTGCTCCACAAACATAGCCACCAGTTCCGATCACAACATCTGGTTTGAATTCCTTGATGATCTTTTTAGAGTCATGCGCACTCTTTAAAAAGAGATATACTGTCTTAAAATTTTCAGGAGAAAGTGAACGTTTAAAGCCTTGGATCTCGATCGTTTTAAAAGGGATCCCGGCATTTGGAACGATCTTACTCTCTAATCCTTTAGTTGTCCCAACATATAAAACCTCTGTGTCAGGTCGTTGTTGTTTGATAGCTTCGATCAGTGCTAGCGCTGGGTAGATATGGCCACCCGTTCCGCCACCAGATACTAATAGTCGCATACTATTCATCCTTTTTTTCTAAATTTTCTACTGCTTCGATAAATTTATCGCCACGTTCTTCAAATGTCTTCCATTGATCCCAACTTGCACATGCTGGTGACAATAAGATCGTATCACCTGGTCGACTAAGAGCATAAGCTTTAGGCACAGCGTCGATTGCATCTTTGGCCTCGACGATCTGGTCTAAGCCAGCCTGTTTTCCAGCTTCTTTCAATAATTCTTTGGTCTCACCAAAAACGACCAAAGCACTGACATGTTCTTTTAGATATGGTACTAAACGCTCAAAAGTAAAACCACGGTCTAGCCCACCAGCTAACAAGACAACTGGTGTTTTGAAACCAGCAAGTGCTTTTTCAGTTGCTTCGATATTGGTTGCCTTAGAGTCATTATAAAACTTGCGCTCATTAAACGTTGTCACATATTGCGTTCGATGTTTGACTCCCGAAAAAGTCTGCAATACTTCAACGATATCAGCTGTTGCTACTCCCATGAGTTTGGCAACTGCGATCGCCGCTAAAGCATTCTCAATGTTGTGTGTTCCGGGAACTTTGATCTCATCAGCAGGCATGATCGCTTCATCTTTGAAATATAAGATCCCATTTTCTTCGTAGGCGCCTTCTTTAGTAAAAGCTGTCCGTGAAAATGGTACGACCTTAGCTTTAGCTTGTTGGCTAAGCTCACGCCATTCAGCTTGGTCAAAATTGACTACAAAGTGATCAGTTTTTGTTTGATTTTTCAATAAGCGCATCTTAGCTTTGACATAATTTTCACGTGAACCGTGATAATCAGTATGTGCTTCGTAAATATTAGTCAAGACTGCGATCTTAGGATGGAGTTTAGTGATCCCTAGTAGTTGGAAACTGGAGAGTTCCATGACTAAGATATCGTCAACGGTTGCTTTTTTGGCTGTTTCAACGGCTGAGATCCCGATATTACCACAAGCATAGGCCTTATTTTTATTCTTTAGATGATTTAACATCAAGGAGATCAAAGTCGTCGTTGTCGTCTTACCATTTGTCCCAGTAACGCCTACTAGATCAGCATCAGCGATCTCATACGCTAATTCAGGTTCGGTGATGATCAAAAAGCCTCTGTTTTGGGCTTCAGCGATCAAAGGATTCGTGTAGGGGATCCCAGGATTTTTCACGATCAATTCCGCTTCATCCAACAAAGCAAGCGGATGTGAGCCAACAATTACTTTGATACCAGCATTTTCCAGCTCAGATAAGACTTGCTTATCGGTTGGAATATTCTTATCATTTACCGTCACATTGGCTCCGAGTTCTTTTAACAGGTAGGCACTATTGAGCCCACTTTTCCCTAAACCAACGACTAATACGTTTTTATCCTTATAATCTGTCACATTTTTCATGTCTAATGACTTCCTTTGATATTAAATTATCGTCATAACTGCAATGATCGCAGCTACTAGGCCAATTGCCCAAAAAGTTAGATCGATACGCCATTCACTCCAGCCACATTCTTCAAAATGATGGTGGATCGGACTCATCTTGAAGATCCGTTTGCCGGTCAACTTAAAGCTTGCAACTTGTAAGATCACACTAAGCGTCTCTAATACAAAGATGATCCCGATCACCAGCAATGACAACTCTTGATGCAAGATGATCGAAACGGCTGCTAAAGCTCCCCCTAGAGCTAATGAACCAGTATCACCCATGAAGATCTTAGCCGGTTTATGATTAAACCCTAAAAAGGCGATCAAAGCTCCGATCACGGATAAACAGAAGATCAAAACATCGTATTGTGCTTGGTGATAAGCGATGATCGCATAAGCACCAAAGGCAATGATCGCTTGACCTGATACTAAGCCATCGATCCCATCGGTCAAATTGACCGCATTTGAAAAGCCGACCAACCAAAAGAGCACAAATAATACATAGATGAAGCCTAAAGTGATCTCGTGTCCAAAAAATGAAAGCGCAAAAGGCAACTTTTCATGGTGATAGACGGCTAAAAAGATCAAGCCCCCGATTATTTGCCCCAATAATTTTTGCCAAGGCTTCAAGCCCTCATTTTGTTTTTTCCATAGCTTAACAGAATCGTCAAAAAACCCCAAAAAGCCATATAACAATAAAATAAAGTCTAAGACCAAGATCTTAGGACTTAGCATGTGCAAACCTAAGGGGACCCAAAGCCCCGTAACGATGATCGCTAAATTAAAGACAAAGCCCCCCATCGTTGGTGTACCCGCTTTTACTTGGTGCCAACTTGGACCTTCTTCGCGGATCATTTGTCCTTGCTTTTTTTTGTGTGCATAGTTGATAAACATCGGTGTAAATAAAGCAGTCAATACTAAACTGCTGATCACCGGGATCAACATTTGAAAAATAGTCATGTTATTTTTCCTTCCTCTTTTTTTCTATCTATTTTATTTTAACTCAACTGTCAATTTTGTTTGCTTACTTAGCTTCTCACCAGGTGCAACGCTTTGCTTAGTAACGTAACCATTCCCCTGGACGTCTAAGTCAATGCCTGTCAGCTCGGATAATTTCATCACATCAAGTCGCGACCATCCAGTGATATCTGGCATCGTTAGTGTTCCATTTGTAACTAAGATCACACGCTCTCCGGTCAACATGCTCGTGCCCGCAGTCTGTGATTGCTCAATGACCTTTTTACCTTCGCCGACCACTGCTGGTACTAAATCGCTTTGAGTCACTTCTTCACTAGCTTCTTTAGGTGACATCTCCTTCACATCTGGGACACTAGTCTGTACCTTTTCATCATTTGAGTCGTTTGCCTCATCCAAGACTCGTTTCATCAAAGGATCAAAAATAGAAGCTAACATTCCTGTTTCCCCCTGATCAGCAAAGGTCTTAGGTTGTTTCATCGTGATGTATAAAATGTACTTAGGATCATTTATCGGTGCCATCCCAGCAACAGAGAAAAGATAATTAGTCTCACCACTTAAATAACCCGTTCCATTTTCGTTAGCGATCTGAGCCGTCCCAGTCTTGACCCCAACATCATAGCCATCGATCTTGTAAGCCGTCCCAGTCCCGTCTTTGTCAGTTACAACATCTTGCATCATTTCACGGACTTCTTTAGCAGTTGAGCTTCTGATCGGTTTTCCGGTCACAGTTGGTGATTGCGAAAAGACTGTCTTGCCATTATTTGGGTCAACAACTTTACTTACTAGATAAGGTTTGACCATCTTACCATTATTAGCCACAGCCGACATTGCTTGTAGCATTTGGAAGACAGTCACATTTATCCCTTGACCAAAAGCAGTGTTAGCTTGTTCGATCGGATATTTATATTCGATACTACCTGCTGCTTCATTACCTAAGCCAGCATTTGTTGACTTCAAAAGACCAAATTTTTTGATGTAATTTAGCCAAGTCTTTTCTCCCATTGCTTGTTCTAGCTTAGCCATCCCAACGTTTGAGGAACGAATGAAACCTTCACGATAGGTAATCTCCCCCCAACCAGTCGTATTCCAATCATTGATCCGTTGATTGTCGATCTGATAAGACCCTGACTTAAAAGTGGCGTTGGCATTATAATTTCCACTATTGATCGCTGCTGCCATCGTCAAGATCTTCATGATCGAACCAGGTTCATAGGTGTCTTCTAACAAGATATTGCGCCACATATCATTTAGCCCTTCTCCTGTCTGAGGGTTAAATGTCGGACGTTGACTCGCCGCAATGATCTCGCCAGTCTTGGCATTCATCAAAACGGCTGTCATCGATTTGGGCTTATAAGTTTCTTGAGCTTTATTCATCAAAGTCTCTAAATAAGTCTGGATCCGGGTATCTAAAGTGGTATAAACATTGTCACCATCTTTAGCGGGCTTACTTTGCGATTTAGAATTAGGTAAAGTCGTCCCGCGTGAATCAATGGCGAGCTTATTGACTCCGTTGACACCTTTTAATTGCTTTTCAAAAACTTTTTCTAAGCCCATGACCCCAACTAAGTGAGACTGTTCATTTTCCGCTAACCCAACTAAGTGGGACGCAAAAACTCCATTAGGATATAACCGGGCTTGAGCAGGTGTAAATTTGATCCCACTGATCTTAGCGGCCTCGATCTTCTTTTTAGTCTCCATTGAAATATGCTTACCTTTACTCCCAAGCTCAACTTGATAGAGACCATCGTCAGCATCAAAGAGCTTGAGTAGATCATCGTAATTCATCCCTAGATTTTGACTCAAGACCTTAGCAGCTTTAGCCTTTTGTGAATCTTGCAAATAATCTGGTTTACCTTCAAGCGTCTTCGCCGATTTAGACAAGACGATATAGATCGAATAAGTCGTCGTATCTTCTGCTATCGGTTGATTTTGTGCATCATAGATCGTCCCACGTTTTGCTTTGATCTCAGTTTGTTCGGCATACATCGCCAGTGCTAATTTGGTCAGATTTTTTCCGTGAGCCGTGTGTGTCAGACCCACATAAAAAAAACGACCAATAAATGTAAGAAAGACGATGATGACGATGAAAAATAACGCTCTTCCAAAATAACTGCGATTTCGCGGGTCTTGTTTTACATTTATCTGCCGTTTTTTAGTACTCATTTGGTAACATTCCTTATGTTTTTATCATTCATTTGTAAACCAACATCCTTGGCGATCCCCATCAAACGTGTCCGGCTAGACAGTTCACTGATCTCCTCTTTCATGTTAGCATTTGAAGTCTGCAAAGTTGAGACTTTTTGATTGATATCTTGGATCGTTGCTTGGGTCTTGGTCACAGCTGTATTCGACCAGATCACCAAACATGACATGACCACTAACAACACACCTAAAGCGATCGCTGCATTGCGTTCTTGCTTAAAATACATTTTTCGCAATTGCCCAGTTGTATTTTGTGGTTGCTGATCTAGCTTAGTTTTTGTCTGTGTTACTTGAGGTGTTTCAAGTTTTCTTGCTGCTTGTGCCAAAGTCTCACATCCTTTACTTTAATTTTTCAATTGCTCTTAATTTAGCCGAGTGCGCCCGATGATTAGCTTCAAGTTCCGCTGCTGACGGTAAGATCGGCTTGCGTGTTATCAATTTAAATTCTGGTTCAAGTTCAGCCGGAATAACGGGTAATCCAGCGGGAAGTTCAGGTAAACTCGCTTTTTCTTTGAACATCGTTTTAACTAAACGATCTTCTAACGACTGAAACGTGATCACACTGATCCGCCCACCAACATCAAGCACTTCAAAAGCTTGATCTAAAGATTCTTCCAAGGCACCTAGCTCATCATTGACAGCTATACGGACCGCTTGGAAAACTTTCTTAGCTGGATGTCCCCCCTTGCGTCGGGCTTTAGCCGGGATCCCAGCTTTGATCAGTTCAACTAATTGACCGGTGGTTTCGATCGGTGCTTGTTGTCTAGCGGATTCGATCCGCCGAGCGATCGATTTAGCAAATTTTTCTTCCCCATAGCGCATGAAGATCCGAACTAGTTCTTGGTAAGACCAATCATTGATCACCGTTTTAGCAGTCAAAGCTTGACTTTGATCCATCCGCATATCTAGAGTTGCATCGTGTTGGTAACTAAAGCCACGTTCACCTACATCAAATTGGGGAGAAGAAACACCTAGGTCATATAAGATCCCGTCAACTTTAGCGATCTGTTGCTCTGCTAAACGTTCCTTTAGATCACGAAAGTTACTTTTGATAAAGGTCAACTTTTTGCTAGCTAACTCATTTTGTAAACGTTTGGTATTATAATCGATCGCGGTTTGATCTTGGTCAAACGAGAACAATTTGCCCTTATCTGAAAGCTTTGACAAAATTAAACTAGTGTGACCTCCACCACCTAAAGTACAATCGACGTATACGCCGTCTGGTTTGATATTGAGTTGTTCAACTGCTTCCTCTAATAACACAGTCACATGATTAAATTCCGTCATTTTCTAATTCCTACAGCTTTCATCTTTCTTGATCCCAATGTATAACTGTGATCTAAAAACGATCACCAAAATATGTACTAAAATATGTTATACAATTAGATATTACCATAGTTCCACACTTTGAACCACAATAATAGCTAACAAATTCGCGATTTTTATAAAACGTTTTAGATATTTACTAAATATTAGCTTGTTTGCATTTAAACTCACATAATACCTAAAAAGCTTGCGATCTCGATCAACAATAAAATAATGTACATCCCCACGATAAAAATATCTAAAGTCCGCCAGTAGATCACAAAAAAACGGCGGACCCGAAAATCATCTTCGGTATACACTAAATACACTGTCAAAACTAGTCCAAAAGCACTAGCCGCAAATGCTAAAAACGGTAATAACGAAAGCCCCGTTAAAGTGACCGAAAGCCCGTGGATCCCTAGTAATAATACAAGCATCATGATATCAATGATCCTTAGGCGTTTAGGCCAATATTTAGCGAAATTCTTCTTTAAAAATGTCAATGCCATCCAAATGATCAAAATGACAATTGGCATGATATACCATGTTGCGATCGCTGTAAACATCACTACCATCCTCAATTAAAAATATTACCCCCATTATACCAAGCATTTTTGCTACAAATCAATTATAGACCCATCAAAAACAAAGAAATCTTAACGCTTCGGCAAAAGAAAATGATAGCTCACTTGTACTGTGAAATTTGACAGCAACTGACCTTTAAAGGTATAGTATAGTAAAAATCGGAAAGGTGTCGAGTACCGTGAAAGAAAAAAAGAAGCGCACAACATTTCAAAAGATCACCATGGTCGTCGTTTGGCTCATGTTGATCTTCACACTGGGTAGTGTGATCCTCGGCTCACTTAGTGCTTTCTTCTAAAAGTAATGATGAACTAAAAAAGAACAGCCCCAAAAATCGGGCTGTTCTTTTTTAGTTCATATATTTGGCGACAAAAGCTCCAACCTTATCAGTATATACCGTTGGATCTTGATAATAAGACATTCCATGGGCTGCACCTTTTACGACCCATAATTTCTTTTTACCAGCACTAGCTTGATAATTCTCATACACCATTTCCGTTGGAACAAAACGATCTTTACTTCCGTGAATAAATAAGGTCGGCAATTTATTTTGTTTTAGTTGCTCAGTTGCACTTCCATTTTTGAAATTAAATCCGATAAATGGCTGGGCCATCCAACTAGCTGTCGTCAAGATCGGTTCTTTAGGTAGACCAAATTGCGCACTCAATTGAGTCCCTAATTCTTCGTTGATCGATGAATAACCACAATCTTCAACGATGACTTTGACTTGTTTAGGTAGTTTTTCACCACTCATCATCATAACAGTGGCACCACCCATGCTCACTCCAAACAGACCGATCTTAGAATCTTGTCCCTTTTTAGCAATAAGCTGCTTGAGCCAATTTTGATAATCTAGCCGATCTTGCCAACCAAAAGTGATATAGCGGCCTTCACTTCTACCTGCTCCGCGATCATCAGGCGCTAAGACATTGTAGCCTAGATCATGAAACATCCGAATGTAACTTGCCATCAGCAAGCTATTTTCACGATAACCATGAGCGATCACGATCGTCTCATTTGTCACTTTTTTAGCAGGTACATAGCGCGCCTTTAACATCAACTTACCATCAGCTGACTTTTCTGTCCAAGTTTGTTGCTTAGTCTGGGCCAACCAGGCTTGATCTTTCTTCAAAAGTTCAGCCTTTTTAGGTGCTGGTGCCCCCAGCCTGACTGAATCACGCACAAAAGCATAATTAACAAGATAACCATTTACTCCTACATAGATCAACAATAATAGTCCAATTATCCCAATAATGATCTTTTTTCTGTGTTTTTTCATCTTTCTTTCCTTTTACCTACAAGATCGGTGACAACAATCTTGAAAAGTATTGTTTAAATTTACGCCAACGTGACTGACGTTCAAAATATTCTGGTGTTAATTTTGTACACTTAGCTAGATCAGCTTCAAAAAGTTCCTTTAGTTTAAGCGCCAAATTACGATCATATCCAAAAGCGTTTGCTTCAAAGTTTAATTTAAAACTTCTAAAGTCAAGGTTAGCTGAACCAACTGAAGTTATCTGTGAATCGACGACAAATGTCTTAGCATGTAAGAAACCATCATCATAGGTGTAAACCTCGACACCGCTGTCGACCAAAACTTTAGCATAATATTCAGTTGCTCGGTAAACAAAAGCATGATCTGGCATACAAGGGATCATGATCTTGACTTTGACCCCAGATAATGCAGCTACGACTAACGCTTCTAACACCGAATCGTCTGGTATCAAATACGGCGTTTGAATGTAAATGTAGTCGTTTGCCCCGCTGATCAATTTAAGATAACCCTTCTTGATCGCTTCAACTTCACTATCCGGTCCTGAGGAAATGACCTGTAGCCCAACATTTCCCTTTTGTCGTTGCAATGGGAACAAACTTTCATCATATTTAACTGGTTCTTTACCGCGAATATTCTTGATCGTTGCGTTCCAATCCATCAAAAAGCGTGATTGCATGGCAATAACAGCATTACCGACAACGCGGAGATGCGTATCGCGCCAATGACCAAATTTCTTAGAACGACTGAGATATTGATCACCAATGTTAAAGCCACCGATATAGCCGATCTTACCATCAATGATCGCTAATTTACGGTGCTCACGATAATTGATCCGTGGACTATGGATCCAAGCTTTCTTATAAGCAAAGAATGGCTCAGCCTCGCCACCAAGCTTTTCCAATTTATCAAAGAAATGCCGTTTTTGCCCCCGCGAGCCCATGCTATCATAGATCACGCGGACTTTAACACCACGCTTAGCTGCTGCTTCAAGACTGGCTAAGATCTTATTACCGATCCGGTCACTGAAAAAGGAATAATATTCTAAGTGAACGTGATGATTTGCAGCATCAATATCGGCTAGTAGTTTAGCAAACTTATCATGACCATCATCGTAAATATCGACTTTATTATTTTTGGTCAAGATCGCTTGATCAGTTTCAAGCAACAAGCGGACCGTTTGGCGTACTTCTGGCGTACGCAATCCTTTTGGTAAGAGTTCTTCATCTTGCCATTGTTCTTTTTGCAATTCAACGAGCTGAGCGATCCCAAGCCGTTCTTGCATCTTTAGGTCAAACATCTTTTCTTTGGAGATCTTTTTACCAACTAGTAGATAGATCCCAAAACCGATCACTGGCAATAAATTGAGCACCAATAACCAAGCCCAAGTTGCTGTAATATCACGTTCTTCTTTAAAAACTGTGATGATCGCTGTAATAACGTTCAATAGTAATATCACTATCAGCACACTAACTAATGTGTTCATTATTAAATTCTACCTCTCATTATATGATCATTAACCTAGTATACACCTTAGATTTAAGGCTGTCAGGGTCAGTTGGCATTTTCACCGAACCATTTACGATCTAAACGCTCTAACGTTCCATTTTCCTTTAAAACTTTAAACGCTTCATTGATTTTCTTTTGAAGGGTCTTATCCCCTTTGCGTAACCCGACTACAAAAGATTCAGACGCAAACCCAGCATTTTCTTTCCGATAACTAGCTGGATCTTTTTTGTGTGCAATATAGTAGTTGGCATAAACACTATCGATCAATAGGCCTTGGATCCGATCAGCATCTAGATCCATGAAAGCATTGTTGAATGTATCATATTGGATCGTTTCTTTTACATATTGTTTTAAAACTTTTGGTTCATCCAAGTAGGCTTGATAGCCTGAAGATCCACTTTGTAAGCCTAAGATCTTTCCTTTCATGGCACTATCATTTATGATCTGTTGGCTTCTTTTACTTACTAAATATTGTTCGTTCTTTAAATATGGCTGACTGAAAGCCACATTTTTAGCTCGTTCATCCGTCTTCGTATAACCATTCCAGATCAGATCGATCGTTTGGTTACGCAATTCAGTTTCTTTCATTGACCAATCGATCGTCTGGAAATCAGGCGTGATCCCATATAATTTAAAGACTTCCTTAGCTAGATCGATATCATATCCAACGAGCTTGCCATCTTTTTGACGAAAGCCCATCGGTACAAAACTATCATCTAGTCCGATCACGACCCGCTTTTTTTGCTCGATCTGTTGCCAAGTATCGACCGTATCTGCTCTTTTTTTGACATCATTGCAGCCCGAAACGACTAATAAGAGACTTAGACCTAAACCAAGCGCTAGTAATTTTAAATATCGTTTCATCTATCTCAATTCCTTTAATTAGCCAGTGGTTTTACACGTAAAATATCATCAGCGATCTCTTCAGCAAAATCAATATCGTGTGTGACGATGATCTGTGTCATTTTGTCTTTTTTCAGATCCAAAATGATCTCTTTGACAGTGTCTCGCAAACCCGGATCTAAAGCTGAAGTGGGTTCATCATAGCATAAGATCCGTGGCTTCATCGCTAAAGCGCGTGCGATCGCGACCCGTTGTTTTTGTCCGCCAGACAATTGCCAAGGATAAAGATTACCCTTATCTTCAAGTGCTAACTTTTGCAAAAGTTCTTGGGCTTCTGTTTGCATTTTTTTCTTGTCTTTTTTTAAGACCATCATTGGGGCTAACATCACATTTTGTAACACGGTCAAATGTGGAAAGAGATTATATTCTTGGAAGACAACACCGATCACCGCATCATTAGTGCTATTGACATATGGATCAAAGGCGATCCCATCCACCAAGATCTGCCCACTATCGATTTGTTCCAGCCCGCTGATGCAGCGTAAAAGTGTGGTCTTACCACCACCGGATTGGCCTACGATACATAAGATCTTGCCATCTTCTACAGTTAGATCAACATGATCTAAAATCGTCCTATCGCCAAATTTTTTAGTTACTTCTTTTAGTTCTAACATGTTGATCACTCCTTATTTCCAATAACTATAGTGCTGTTCGATCTTTTTCAAAACATAAGTGAAAAAGGCCGTCATCATCAAATACATCGCTCCCACCAATAATAATGGTACTAAAGTCACATCACGACTTGTCGCAACATTACCGGCCCGCAAGAGATCACCTAGACCGATCACGTAAACTAAACTTGAGTCTTTGACTAGGTTGATCACTTCATTACCAATGGAAGGGATCACGATCTTGATCACTTGTGGAGCTACGACTTTGCGGATCGTTTGCCAGTAACTCAAACGTAAAACTTTAGCACTTTCATATTGCCCTTTATCGATCGATTGTAGGCCCCCCCGAAAGATCTCAGCAAAATAGGCTGTATAGTTCAAAATAAAGGCCACTAACGCAGCTTCATAACGTGGTAATACGATCCCTGTTCCTAACAGAGGGAGTCCATAAAAAACAAAGATCAATTGCAATAACAGCGGTGTCCCCCGCATCAGCCATACATAGATACCTAATATTTTTTGAAGTATCTTAAACCGTGACATCATCCCCAAGGAAACGATCAACCCCAAAGGCAATGAGCCAACTAAGGTCCAAAAAAATACTGATAAGGTCACTCCCATCCCTGAAAACAACGAGGGCATGACTTCCATGATATAATTCATCCCAAATTCCTCCATTTTTTAACTTACTGGTAAAAGTAAAACGCCCTCTTGGAATAATCCAAGAGGGCGTTTTACGCGGTTCCACCTCATATTTACTCCTTTCTCGCAAAAGGAGTCTCAGTGAGTTAACTTAACTCAAGTGTAACGGACTTCTGACCGGATACACCTACTGTTTATGTTCAGTGTACCAATTCACGGATGTGGTTCAAAAATACCACCTCTATCCTTTTCAGCTGCCGGATAATCTCTTTTTCAGGTAAACATTTTCTACTCTTCCGCTCAATATCGTTAAATAATTTTTCATAAAGATTACCATTTATCGGTAAAACTGTCAACAACAAATTCGCTTATTTGCGTTTGAACCAAGAACTCATCTTCTTAAAAAAGCCACCTTGTTCGTCTTCTTTAAGTGTCATCAACGGGATCGTCTCACCCTCTAAGCGACGTGCGATATTGCGATACCCCTTAGATGCTTCACTCTTTTCATCTAAGATAACAGGTTCGCCTTTATTAGAAAAACCAATTACATTATCATCATCAAAGACGATCCCGATCAATTTGATCGACAAATGACGCGTGATCTCATCCACATCCATCATCTGACCATCATGCATCATCTTCTTCTTGATCCGATTGATAATAAGCATCGGTGGTTCTTCTAAATTTTGTTGTTCAAGCAATCCTACTACCCGATCAGCGTCACGAACTGCTGAGATCTCAGGGGTCGAGACTACGATCGCCTCATCAGCGCCAGCTACTGCATTAGCAAAGCCTTGCTCGATCCCAGCTGGACAATCGAGCAACACATAGTCAAATTCAGAGCGTAACTCATCAACGATCTGCTTGGCTTCTTTTGGTTCAAGTGCTGATTTATCTGTATTTTGAGCTGCAGGTAGCAGGAATAAATTATCACCAAAGCGCTTATCTTTGATCAAAGCTTGGGGTAATTTAGCTCTACCTTGCGCCACATCAATAATGTCGTAAATGATGCGATTATCTAAGCCCAAAATAACATCTAGGTTTCTTAAACCGATATCTAGGTCGACTAAACAGACCTTTTTGCCCATCAAAGCCAAAGCAGCTCCGAGATTAGCAGTCGTCGTTGTCTTACCAACACCGCCTTTCCCCGATGTAATAACGATCGATTTTCCCATTTAAAACCCTCCTATTTGTGTAAAAATTTTAGGCCTAAGTGTTTTTAATTCAGCAAGCGTCGTATAACTTAAAGCATGCAGGTCATTGACATAAGCAACGACTCTATCAGCTTGCATATCTGGCTCGATGATATCCACTAGATCACTGATCCGAACTTGTTGGGCCTGTTTAAAATTCCCAGCGATAACTGCGATCACATTATCATTGTAGCCAGCATGTAAGATCCCTTCGACATTTCCTAAAACAAAGATACTTCCGGTCGCTTGTAAAATACCGCCCTTATGGATATTACCTAGAAACAAGACATCGCCTTTGATCAACTTGACTTGACCATTACGGATCGTATCACTATTGACATGAACTGTATGTTCCTCCATAAATTCAAGTGCATCTTTAGTATCTACCACATCGGAAACAAACTTATAGATCGAAAAACGAGGATAATTGCCAACTAACGCTTCGATCTTTTGCTTTTGTTTTGCACTCAACAAGCGTCTTTTGGTATTGACCGTAAATGAGATCTGTTTTTCTTCACCGACGGTATCTAGTTGTAATTTTCGAAATAGGTCTTTTAATTCGGATAGAGCTTGATCAAAATCTGCATTATCACGTATGATCAGTTCATATCCATCTTTGTAGCCCTTTAACACAGCTGCCTGCATCAGCTTGCACCTTCCTTATTTATCGAGAAGAATACTTCTCAAAGAAATTTTTGACTGGGATAAATAATAGCGAAAATACCGCCAAGTTATACGCTAGTGACGGCCCTAAAGTCTGCACCACAAAATCAGCTGAACCAGTTGTCGTCAGACCGATCAATGAGTTGGCCCAATATGCTACAGCCGTAACAAGCGTAACATCTATCAGATATATTAATAGTACCACAATAAAGTTAGAATTGAAAAAACGATACACTTCTCGATTCAAATAAACGATCAAAGGAAAAATGATCATAAAGATCCCTAAGATCCCCGTGTAGTACATGTCAAAAAACACTCCAGCAATAAATGCCCACAACATCAAACGGTCAACTTCGCCATAGAAGATCGCCATTACTAGCCATAGCAAAGTCAAACGACTCTCGATCGAAAGTGAACTTGTAAAAAAATACTGGGCATATAAGCTACTAAGCGTCCCGTCCAAAACGATGCAAATGATCAACCCTAGCGGAAAATAATATTTTAGCTTGGAATTTGCCATTACTATGCCCCCTAGTCTGCACGTTTAGCCACAGTCACAACATTAAGATCTGTCATATCAGCAGCTGGCTCGATATAAACTTTTGTTGCTAAACCATCATCATCGTCTGTTGTTTTGACAACTTTTCCGATCAATAAGCCCTTAGGTGTATTACCACCCATCCCAGAAGTAATGACCTCTGTATTCTTCTTGATCTTTTTCTTAGATGTGATCTGTCCCATGATCAACTGATTTTTTTGTTTGTCATAGCCAGTGATCAATCCGTTGATCACTTCACCGTCACTTTCTAGTTGGACCGCAAAACGGTTGGCTGAATCATTTTGCGTCGTGAGCAATTCGACTTTACTATTAGTCTTATTGACCTCAACAACACGTCCGACTAAACCCTTACGTGATAAAACAGCAGCATTTTTAGTCACACCCGCAAATGATCCCTTCGAGATTATGACCTGATTTTGCCAAGAAGAAGGTGTCCGAGATAAAACATGGGCACTGATCTTTGAATAATCAGTCAAGCTTTCATCTAATTTCAACTGTTCTTTTAATTGTTTATTTTCCTTACGTAAGGTCTGATTTTCAACTTTATCGGCTGCCAAACTATCGATCTGTTGCTTTAGCTTTTGATTTTCCTCATACGTGTTGAGTAGATCAGAAACAGAGCCCCCTACATGTGCAACTCCAGCAACTGGAAAACTAATGACCCGGTCAACTAGACCGAAAGCTTCATTGCCAAACTGTTGCACAAATGTTGGCATCGATCGATTATTACGCACTGTGATCGAAAATGCGATCAGTAAAAAACTGATGATCAAAGCGACCAGTGTAATAACAAGTTTTTTATTGAAAAAAAACTTTTGCATAAAAAACCTCCTGAACTCGATAAGATCCACATTAAAAATTAAGAGGCTGGACGACTAAACCCCAACCTCCTAACTCTAGACTTTAACCGCCTATTTATCTTTTCTTCATTACATCAATGCTTTTAAGTGATTCGCCTGTCCCAACAGCCACACAGTCAAGTGGATCTTGCGCCACGAATACAGGTACTTTTGTTGCTTCAGAGATCACATCTGGTAAGTGGCGTAATAACGCACCCCCACCAGTCAAAACGATCCCATGGTCGATCACGTCAGCCGCGATCTCAGGAGATGTTTCTTCTAATGTTTCTTTGATAGCTGTGATGATCTCTTGCACTACTTCTTGGATCGCTTCAGCTACATCTTCTGGACGGATCTCGATCGTCTTAGGTAGACCCGTTACTAGATCACGTCCACGGATCGTTTGACTATCTAATTCCTTAGCAGCTTCAACAGAAGCAGATGCAACGTTGATCTTTAATTGTTCAGCTGTACGTTCACCGATCAACAAGTTGTAATTTTTACGTACATAGTAGATGATCGAATCATCGATCTTGTCACCAGCCATCCGGATCGAACGGCTGGATACGATCCCACCTAAGGAGATCGTGGCAACGTCAGTCGTCCCACCACCGATATCAACGACCATGCTACCGGTTGGATCCATAACTGGTAGACCAGCACCGATCGCAGCTGCAAATGGTTCTTCGATCACGTATGCATCTTTAGCTCCCGCAACTCGAGTAGCATCGATCACAGCACGCTTTTCAACTTCAGTTACACCACTAGGTACACAAACCATAACATATGGCTTAGCAGTCTTACTACCAACAGCTTTTTCAATATAGTATTTCATCATGGAAACAGTTGTATCATAATCCGCAATGACACCGTCTTTCATTGGACGGATCGCTACGATACTTGCTGGTGTGCGCCCGATCATATCACGCGCTTCTGAACCAACAGATACGACTTCGCCAGTTTTAGTATTTTTAGCTACGACAGAAGGTTCGCGTAACACGATCCCCTTATTTTCAGCATAAACGATCGTATTAGCAGTCCCTAAATCGATCCCGATATTTTTTGTTCCGATTCCGAACACGTTGTTTCATCCCTTCGCAAACTCTAAATGAGTACTTAATTCAAGATATTTTAATTGTAACATTGAATCGCTGTGTTTCCAACATATTTTCATGTTTTTACCTTGGCAATGACAATTAAAAAGAAAAACTTTTGATCCTTTTTTGAAAAAAATTTTATAAATTGTTGAAATTGATCATCTTCAATTTCAGTATTATATCATAAATCAAAGCTTAATTTTTATTTAATCTAGATAAATTTTCATTTCAACTAATTTTTTTAAATATCTTAACCTTTATAGGATCGTGACTAAAGCTGCTTGAAACCCCTTTTTACCCTCAACTTCAACGAATTCGACTCTTTGACCTTCTTCTAAGATCTTGTAACCTGATTTTTCGATCGCTGTATAGTGGACAAAAAGATCCTCTTTTGGCGCATTATCAGGGGTAATAAAACCGTAACCTTTATCCTTATTAAAGCGACGTACTGTTCCTTGTAACATAAAATCCACCTATCTAATTAATATTTTTTCTTCACGCATACTCAAATATGTATGCCCACCAACAATAATGTGATCCAATAAAGCGATCCCTAAAAGCTCGCCACACGCCTGTAAACGTCTAGTCAAGGCGATGTCATTTGGGGAAGGCGTCACCTGCCCACTAGGATGATTATGGACCACGATAAAACGGGCCGCACTGTACTTTAGTGCCAATTTCAAGATCTCTCTTGGATGGACTGTAGCTTCATTTAGCGTCCCCACAAAGATCTCTTCTTGGGCTAAGACCTGATTTTTAGTATCTAAATAAACGCCCCACAGCACTTCTTGTTTACGCATTGCCAACTTAGCACTCATATACTCACCGATCACCTTACTAGAACAGATCTGCCCCAATTCTAACGGTGGTTTTAAAGCATAGCGCTTAGCAAATTCACATAAAAGCAATAAATAATACTGAAGTTTAGCGTCAGCAGTCAACTTATTTAAATCAGTGACTCCAAAATACTGAAGCTGCGCTAGAGCATCAGTCTGTGCAAAGTAGCGCTCGACTACTTGATCCGCTAATTGCTTATCCAACAAAAATTCCAATAATTCACTTAAAACGCTCTTATCTGTTAAATTTTTTAAATTCATTTTCAAGCCCCCTTACTTTATAAAATTCGCAAACGGAGCTAAAAATCATTTATTTTTTGATGAGATCTCGCACAGCAACTAGATCAGGCAAGATCGCCACGGTATGCTCTTTTTCATATGCGGTCGGCAAGATGATATCTGGCACCATAACGACTGGGATCTTAGCATTATTAGCTGCTTTGACACCATTCAATGAATCTTCAATGATCAAAGTTTCATTTTTAGCTGGACAGCCAGCTTTTTCCCATGCTTTTTCAAAGATCTCTGGTGCTGGCTTAGCATGGGTCACATCGTCAGCCGAAACGATATCAGCAAAGCGCCCTGAAATATTAGTCTTTTCCAAATAGTATTCGATATCTTTTTTGAAATTGCTTGAAGCGATGACATAAGGGATATTTTGTTCATCCAAATAAGCAGTCAATTCTTTAAAGCCAGGTTTTAATTCTAATTTTCCGGCTTCTACGATCGGATAAACATTATCCATACTCATCCGATAAAAACGGTCGACTAACTCACGACTACCATAATCTTTAGCCATCTGGGCAAGCATCGGTTCTGTCCCTGCTCCGATAAATTGCTTATAATACTTTAAAGTGTAATTTGGCATTTGGAGTTTTTCAGCCGCTAGCTTATTAGCTTCAAAATATACTTTTTCAGAATCAAATACGACACCATCCATGTCAAAGATCACTAATTTTAAATCCATCTTATATCCTCACGATCTAAATAAAATAATTTCTTACTTCCGACACAAAATACAGCGAACCCGTAAATAATAGCATATCATCGCTTGAGATCTCTTGCATGACCTCAGCCAAAGCTTCTGGCCACGCTTCATAAAAACGGCCTTGCTCATGACTGACTGCACGTGGCGCATCAAAGCTGACCGTAAACAGCTCGACATTTGGTAACTGCTCTAATTGCGCTACCATAGTCTTAGCCTGCTTATCAGCCAAGACCGAAATGATAACATAGATCTGTTTATCGGCAAAATTATGTTTTAATGTTTGAACTAATTGCTGGATCGCATCAGCATTATGTGCTCCATCCAAAACGATCAACGGCTCATCATTTATCTTTTCAAAACGTCCAGCCCAGGTCGTCTGTTTTAAAGCAGTTTTGATCTCTTTTAGCGTTGGCAAAAAGCCCTCTCTTTTAGCCAAGACCAAAAATGCACTTACAGCCAAACTAGCATTGGCAACTTGATATTGCCCCAATAATGAGATCGCCAGCTTAGCCTTGATCCCAAAGCCTTGATATGTAAAGCTTTCACCCCAAACACTAGCGCTTTTTTCAGGTAAAAACGTATAATCTACTCCTGCCTGATACAAAGGAGCATTTCTTTTTACAGCCTGTGCCTTAATAACAGCCAAACATTCTGGCACTAATTTTCCAACGACGACCGGCCGAGCTTGTTTGATGATCCCTGCTTTTGCCGTGGCGATCTTAGCTAAAGTATCACCTAAGATCTGAGTATGATCTAGCGCAACTTCAGTGATCACCGCTAACTCAGGGATCAAAATATTAGTCGAATCATAAAGACCGCCGATCCCCACTTCAACGACCGCATAATCAGGTGCCATTTTAGCAAAATATAAAAACATCAGCATTGTGACAACTTCAAATTCCTTAGGCCCTTCACCAGCATATTCTTCATCAAGCCGTGAAATGACCGGTAATAATTCATTTAACAGTTCGACCAACATCTGGTCACTGATTGGTTCACCATCAAGCGCGATCCGTTCGTTAAAACGCGTGATATAAGGCGAAGTAAAGGTCCCGACCCTAAACCCTTGACTTTGCAAAAGTTCACTTAAAAAAGCAACAGTCGATCCTTTGCCATTAGTCCCCGTAACGTGGATGAACTTGGTCTTTTTTTGTGGATCGCCCAAATAATGAGCAAAACGACGCATCCGTTCTAAGTCAGGGGACTTTGTAAATTTGCGACGTCCATGAATAAATTCGATCGCCTCAGTGTAGCTTTTGATCTGCATCTTTTCGCCTCATTTACCTAAAAATATCTCATTTCAAGTATAACACAAATCACAAAAAAAACGCTCACCGTAAAAGGCAAGCGTTGTTTAAAAATTAATCAACTTGAGCTTTTAGAGCTTTGATCCGTTCGTTAGTTGCGTTTAATTTTTCACGGTAACCCGCTAATTTTTCTTTTTCTTTAGCAACAACTTCAGCTGGTGCATTAGAAACAAAGCGTTCATTGCCAAGTTTCTTCTCACCACGTGTCACTTCAGATACTAATTTCTTAGCTTCTTTTTCTAAACGCGCGATCTCTTCATTTAGATCGATCAGATCAGCTAATGGCAAGTAAACTTCAGCGCCTGTGATCACAGAAGTCATCGCTAAGGCTGGAGCTGTCACATCAGAACCGATCTCAAGATGTTTTGGATGGCAGAAGCGTTCGATATATTCTTGGTTGTTTTCAAAGACTGCTTTAGTCGTTTCAGAAGTCGTCTTGATCAAGATATCGATCGCTGAAGACATTGGTGCATTAACTTCGGCTCGGTTGTTACGCACTGCTTTGATCAATTCGATCAAGTTGTCCATTTGTTCTTTTGCAGCTTGATCATCAAATTCTGGGTGGTCAACTGGGTAAGCAGCTGTGACCAAAGATTCACCTTCATGTGGCATTTCTAGCCAAATTTGCTCAGTTACAAATGGCATGATCGGATGTAAGAGACGTAATGTTTGGTCTAAGACATAGCATAAAATGCTTTGCGTATTTTGCTTAGCCTTAGCATCATCACCCGTCAAGTTTTCCTTAGCCATTTCGATGTACCAATCACAGAAATCATTCCAGATAAAGTTGTAAAGTGCACGCCCTGCTTCACCGAATTCATAGTTATCAAAGAGGCGAGTCACTTCTTTGACAGTATCATTTAAGCGGCTCAAGATCCACTTGTCAGCTAGTTGCCATTCTGCTTTAGCTGGCAAAGTAGCTGTCGTATCTTCATCAAGGTTCATGATCACAAAGCGACTTGCGTTCCAGATCTTGTTGATAAAGTTCCAGGCTGCATCCATCTTCGTATAGGAGAAACGAACGTCTTGACCTGGGGCTGAACCATTGGATAAGAACCAACGTAAAGCATCAGCGCCATATTTATCGATCACATCCATTGGATCGATCCCATTACCAAGTGACTTACTCATCTTACGTCCTTGTTCATCCCGGATCAAACCGTGGATCAAAACATCCTTAAATGGACGACGACCCGTAAATTCGATACTTTGGAAGATCATCCGTGAGACCCAGAAGAAAATGATATCATAACCTGTGACTAACGTATTAGTTGGGAAGTAACGCTTGAAATCAGGTGCATCCATATCTGGCCAGCCCATCGTTGAAAATGGCCATAAAGCACTAGAGAACCAAGTATCTAAAACATCAGGATCTTGGTCCCAGTTTTCGATATCAGCTGGAGCTTTTTCACCAACATAAGTTTCCCCCGTATGCTTGTTATACCAAGCTGGGATCTGATGTCCCCACCATAATTGACGTGAAATGACCCAATCATGAACGTTTTCCATCCATTGGGTAAAGGTCTTTTCGAAACGTTCTGGCACAAAGTCGACCCGATCATCAGAATCTTGGTTAGCCAAAGCTGCTTGGGCTAATGGTTTCATCTTAACGAACCATTGGGTCGATAACCGAGCTTCAACTGGAACACCCGTCCGTTCTGAGTGACCCACACTGTGCGTGATCTTTTCGATATTTAACATGTAGCCTTGGTCTTCAAGGTCTTTAACGATCGCTTTACGGGCATCAAAACGATCCATTCCGTTGTATTTACCAGCCCGTTCGTTCATCGTTCCATCATCATTCATCGTGTTGATCCGTTCTAAGTCATGACGGTTACCGACTTCAAAGTCATTAGGGTCATGTGCTGGAGTGATCTTCACCATCCCTGTCCCAAATTCAGGATCAACATATTGATCGGCGATGATCGGGATATGGCGTCCTTGGAGTGGTAAGAGTACTTTTTTACCGACTAAGTCTTTGTAGCGTTCATCTTTTGGATTCACTGCCACAGCCACGTCACCCATCATCGTTTCTGGACGCGTCGTTGCGATCTCGATGTAGTCTTTACCATTGAATGTCGTTCCATCAACGAATGGATATTTTACATGGTAAAAGGCCCCTTCATCATCTTGGTGGATAACTTCGATATCGGATAAAGCCGTCCGCGCCTTTGGATCCCAGTTGATGATGTATTCACCACGGTAGATCAAGCCTTTTTCATATAATTTTACAAAGACACGGCGAACAGCGTGGGATAATCCTTCATCTAAAGTAAAACGTTCGCGGTCGTAATCCAAAGACAGACCTAATTTAGCCCATTGTGCATGAATGATATCAGCATATTCGTCTTTCCATTCCCAAACTTTGTCGATAAACTTTTCACGCCCTAGATCGTAACGGGAGATCCCTTCTTCAGCTAAACGCGCTTCAACTTTAGCTTGCGTTGCGATCCCAGCATGGTCCATCCCAGGAAGCCATAAGGTATCAAAACCTTGCATCCGCTTTTGTCTGATCAACATATCTTGTAACGTTGTATCCCAAGCATGGCCCAAGTGTAACTTACCGGTTACGTTTGGTGGTGGGATCACGATCGAATATGGTTTAGCTTTTTGATCGCCATTTGGCTTGAACAAACCAGCATCGACCCACTTTTGATAACGTCCTGGTTCAACTTGACTAGGATCGTATTTGGTTGACATTTCGATGTCACGTGCCATTATTATCTTCCTTTCTTATCTTGACCGGATCTAAACAAAAAGGCACCGCCATCCGCTTAGGACGACAGTGCCGTGGTACCACCTAAATTGGGTTTTTACCCCTCTTTGATCTGCGTTAACGAATAGATATCCGGTCTTACTTACTTAGTTTCAGTAGGACAGCTCACAAGCTACTATCTGATCGGCTGTTAAAGCGTCACACCCACCCGCTTCTCTCTGAAAACAGTTTGCGATCAAATCCTCTTGTTCAAAGCTTATAGATGTATTTTAGCCTTGAAATACGGACGCGTCAAGCGCTTTTTACAGTAACTCTGCGAAATCTGCTTGTTTTTCGTTCATAAATTCATCACCGATCTTGACATCTGTGATCGTGATATTTTCCATTGCACGAGCCAACAAACCTTCAACATCAAGGCGTTCTTCGTAATAACGTGCCTTATCGATCTTTGGTTTAGTCTTAGGCGCAGGTGGCGCAAAGATCGTACAGCAATCTTCAAATGGTTGAATAGAAAGATCGAAGGTGTCGATATCTTGAGCGATCTTGATGATCTCATTTTTATCCATCGAAACTACTGGACGTAAAACAGGCATCGTCGTTACATCATTGATCGCAGCCATACTTTCCAATGTTTGTGAAGCAACTTGCCCTAGAGCTTCCCCGTTAAAGATCGCTAAACCATTACGTTTTTTGGCGATCATTTCACTTAAACGCAACATAAAGCGCCGTTGGATCGTCATCAAGTAACCAGATGGGACTTTTTCTTTGATCGTTTCTTGGATCTCAGTAAACGGTACTGCGATAAATTGGATCCGACCGACATATGGGGTCAACTTAGCAGTCAATTCCTTAGCCTTATTCAAAGCTTGCTCACTGGTATATGGCGGGCTAAAGAAGTGGACCATTTCAATATCCACGCCACGTTTCATCGCTAAGTAACCGGCAACTGGCGAGTCGATCCCACCAGAAAGCATCAACATAGCTTTGCCTGCTGTCCCGACTGGAAGACCACCGGCACCATCGATCGTTTCAGAAGAAAGATAGATCCCATTAGCTCGAACCTCAACTCGTAAGATCATATCAGGCTCTTTCATCTTGACTTTGATCCCTGGGACCGTCTTTAAGATGTGGCCCCCCAACATATCATTTAATTCGTTGGTATCGTATTGGAAGTTATGATCAGAGCGACGCGTGTTGATCTTGAAAGTCATCCCCTCGTGGAAGCGTTCAGCCACCATTTGTGTAGCGACTTTCTTGACCTCTTCGACATCGCGAGCAACGCGGATCGAAGGTGAAAAGTTTTGGATCCCAAAAACTTGTTTCAAACGTTCCATGACTTTAGTCGAGTCTTCGCCATTTAATTGGATATGCATCCGATCACGATGAGCTTTGACCACTAATTCTGGAAAATCATGCATTGCTTGCCGGACATTGAAACCCAAGCGATCGATAAAGTTACGTCGGTTTTTACCCTTAGTTGAAAGTTCGCCGTAACGAACCATAATTTCTGTATATTGCATCTTGCTTCCTTTCTGTTTTTACGAATTGATCTTTAAAAATTTTTGATAGATATCATCGAAGATCTGATTGAATTTATCTGCTTGCGCCATTGTATTATTTTCATCTAAGCTGACGCGTACAGCCGATGTGGCGATCTTATCATCGACTTGCATGGCGTGTAAGGTCGATGAAACTTGACCTTTTTTAGATGAGCACGCACTAGTCGTTGAGATAAAGACGCCTTGATCTTCAAACGCATGGACGATTGTTTCACCGCGCACGCCTGCGATCGCAAAACATAAGATATGTGGCGCAAACTTATCATCTAACTGTGAAAAAAGCGTCACTTTATCAAACGCTTGTAAATGCTCAAAGATCTTTTGTCGGATCGCTTGTTCATGCGCAACATTTTTTGTTTCATTTTCCAGCAACAAGCGTAAGGCTTTAGCCATTGCAGCGATCGCCGGAAGATTCTCTGTACTACTGCGTAAATTCTTCTCTTGGCCACCACCAGATAAAAGTGGTGCTAATTTTCGCCCAGCTTTCTTGTACAAAAAGCCCACACCACGAGGAGCATGGAATTTATGACCAGAAAAAGTTACTAGATCGACTCTTTCATCCATGATCAGATCAGTTAGCCCTTTACCTACCGCCTGAACTGCGTCGACATGAAAATGAACTTTAGGATGATCAGTTAAAACGCGTGCGATCTCTTTTAGCGGTTGGATCGTTCCGACCTCGTTATTGACTGCCATAACTGAGACTAAGATAGTATCTTTGCGTAAAGCTTGCTTTAGATCTAAAACAGATACTCGCCCATTTTCATCAACTGGTAGATAGGTGACTTCAAAGCCCAACTTTTCGAGCTGTTTCATCGAATTGAGCACTGCTGGATGTTCAACTTGTGTCGTGATCAAGTGTTTACCATAGATCCCTTTTTCAAGTGCTGTGCCTTTGATCGCCCAATTGTCGCCTTCCGTACCCCCACTAGTAAAAAAGATCTCTTCTTTTTGACACCCAAGGAGTTCTGCGATCTGTGCTCTAGATTGTTCAAGTAGATTATAGGCATTTTCACCCATTTTGTGTAACGATGAAGGATTGCCCCAGATAGCTTCACTGACTTTCGTATAGGTCGTTAAAACTTCTGGGTGAACTTTTGTCGTTGCACTGTTATCAAAATATATCATGCTGACCCCTCTTTAATAATTTAACTTACTTATTGTAATTTATAATCACCAAAAGTACAAATTAATTTGCCATTACAAATTATAAGGACTAAAGCTTAGTTGTGCAACTTAGCTTTAGTCCTCAGTAGATATTTAGATAACTTCGCGCCGGTTATTTCCCGCCTTATAGTCGTTTTCGATCCGTTTATAACAGCCTGGCTCAACGGTCTCGAGTGCCTCAGAGATCACATCTAAGGCCCCCATATAGTCATAATTCTTATTGAAAAGCTCGACTGCATGGGCATATGCAGAGGCGACCTCCGGATAGCGTGTGCGATAGCGGTTGGAATATTGCAACATTGCTTCGGTCAAAGTCGAACTATCGATGATCTCTTGGGTCTTTTGCGCCAAAACGTCAAGATCTGATTGCGTATTGATCAGATCACGGGCGATCTGTTCCATATCGATCTGGATCTTATTTAAGTCTTGATCCAAACTTTCGATCTCACGTCCGACCTTGAAGAAATATTCAATGTAATCATTGGGAAGACCTGGTAAATTCAAGATCTCGATCTCACGTTTCAAACGGTGGATATCATTATCAAAGCCTTGAATTGCCGCTTGCGCTTCTTTTTCTTCTTCAAAGAGATCAGCCACGCTTTCACCGAGCTCTTTTTGTTTGAGCTCGATCTTCTTTAATGCTTCCAGATCAGCTGTTTGCTGATTTAAAACTTCAGAATAGATGATCACATCTTTTGGTTTAGCTTGCATATAAGCGGTAAAGCGTTTGGCGATCTTCTTTAATTGTTCATTTAACGCATGCGCTTCTTCCATTTCATTATGGTTGAGCGTGTAATTTTGACTCAAACGATCTAATTCGATCAATAACTCTTTTTCTTGATGCTTGGCATGTTCGATAAAATCCGCTAAATGCTTTTCTTGCCGCGTCACCTTAAGTCTAGCGTTGTACTCATTTTCCATGATGTCATAAGCTTCATCGATCATATCAGCGATCTGTTGATCAAGGGCTTCAGCTTTAGGTACATCGGCTTGCTTTAAATTAGCTTCATTTTCTTTACACTTTTGCTCGATAGCTTCTAAGTGCTTAGCCAGATCCTTTTTAAAGCCATATTTTTCAGTTTGCAATTTTGAATAGCCAGCTTTTAATTCCTGCAACTGTTCTGGGAAAATATTCTTTAAATTACGATAGATCGGTGGCAATTTTTTTAGCGCGATCTTCAACAAACGCGTTTGTTGCTTGAGCTTTTCTAAAAGTTCACTTGATTTAGCATAGTCCCCTTCTTCAGTCACCTTAGAATACTCGTCAAAATCTTTTTCTAACGTTGCTAATTCTTTTTCTAGCTCATCGATACTTGGCCCGTAAGAGAAATTCTTTGCCAATAAAGTCTTTCTGATCTTTTGATACTCTTCTTTGAGTTCGCCGATCGCTTTTTTGTGGATCTCAGCAGTCTGCTCGATCTCAGCTAATTCAAGCTTTAATTGCTCATATTGTTGCTTGGCTTTAGCTGATCGAGCTTCATTTTGCTTAAGCTCACCATTGATCTTCCAAAAGCGATAATGCTCTAATTCAGCTTGCAACTTATTCAAATGCTCTGAGATCTCAGGTAATTGTTGGTTCACCAAAGCATAATAGGAGTGTTCTACTGCTTCAAATCCACTTAAACTATCTCCTGATAATGTCATTTTTTTAACTTCCGCGAGTTCTTCCTCAAGTGGTGAATCGAGGATCTCTTCTATGCTACTTTTAGCTTTTGTGATCCGTTCTTCAAATGAACGCTGAAAGAAAAGTACGCTTGCATAGATTGCGACCGCAACTAATACAATTGTAACTAAAACTACTACCATCTGATGTCCCACCCTTTAAATTGCTAGCTTAATCTTTATCACTTGCCAGAATCGGCAATTACGTATAAAATCTAAAGCTAATTATATCATAGTTACTGATATTGATACACTATTAAACGCTACGATCGATATGGAGGAAATAAAATGTCTATTTTAAGTGCACAAATCGATGCCCTATTGGAAAATGAAACTAACCAGACCGCTAATCTCGCTAATGCTTCTGCTTTATTGAACGATACACTAAAAGACATCAACTGGGTCGGTTTTTATCTCTATAATGAAACGACCGATCAGCTTGATCTTGGACCTTTCCAAGGTAAAGTTGCTTGTATGCATATCAAAAACGGAGCTGGCGTTTGTGGTACCGCTTTTCAAACAGGTAACGTCTTACGCGTCGCCAATGTCCATGAATTTGTAGGACATATTGCTTGTGATTCAGCTTCAAATTCTGAGATCGTCTTGCCCCTGATCAAAGATGGTAAAAAAATCGGTGTTTTAGATATTGATTCGCCTAAATTAGATCGCTTTAGCATTGAAGATGAAGTTTTACTAAGTGAATTTGTCGAAACGCTATGTAAACATCTTTAAAATGGAGGAAATTATGGAAAAACATCTAACTGGTTTTACCAATATCCAAAAACTCGATCCTGAGATCTTTGTTGATCTAAAATATGCTACGACCGATAATTTTACTGGACAAATCATCTATGATTTCACTACGGCGATCGCTCGCACTGGAACAGCCCATAAGCTGGCTAAAGCTAGTGAACTTGTCAAAGCAAAAGGGTACCGCCTTAAAATTTGGGATGCCTACCGTCCAGTCTCAGCCCAAAGGCGTCTCTTTGAAGTCTACCCTGACCCAAATTTCGTGGCAAAACCTGATCCAAATTTCAGTCATCAAAAAGGTGTGACCTTTGATTTGACTTTAACCGATCGTAAAGGCAATGATATGCCGATGCAAACAGCATTTGATGACTTTTCTTGCTCAGCTTTTCGTAACGCTAAACGGACCGCTGAGCAAGAAAAATACTACACCATCTTAAACGATGCAATGACTCAAGCTGGATTTGTGGGTTACGAAAATGAATGGTGGGATTATCGTGATAGTCAAATGGACGAATACGGTCCCTTGACTGCCGATCCAAATGACTATTAAATGGCGGGATAAATAACGAAGAAGACTGTGACATAAGCAGTTTTTCGTATTGTATATTAATAAGAACCAGTATTTTCAAGATAAAGAAAGACATCTTTCAAATTCCAACGTTTAGAATTTGGAGATGTCTTTTTACTGATGTCACAGCTTCTTGTTTGTATATAGCTATAAATAAAAAAATAGCAAAAATCAGCTACGGTTCTACAATTCCCCTCAAAAAAGAGGAGAGCTCCGTGCGTAGTAGTTATAACATAAATCAACTTAGCTTACTTTGAAAAAATCATCAAGCACACTACATACGCTACTTAGTTGATCCTATGGCTGTAATAGTTTAGCAAAAGCTTCTTGAGTCATGTCTGGAACTACCCGTTGTCTATGCAATTCATATTTCCCCTGTTCTGCATTAGCTGGCCCTGGTTGAGTCGTCAAAGCTAGCTTATATCCACTTTCCTTAGCTACTTTTGGTGAAACTTCATTATAGCGACCTACAGGATAGACCAACAAGTCTGGCTTTTGATGTAGATTTTGCTTCAACCAAGTCCGTGAGGCTTGCATCTCTTCTCTTTGTCCTGCTTCATCGAGTCGATCCAATTCTTGGTGATTTTGAGTATGGCTAACAAAACTGACCCACTTACTTTTCTTCATTTCTTTGATTTGTTTTAAAGTTAGCATCCCTTGGGTGTCGATTTTGCTTGTGATCAAACCGATCGTTGCGTGAATATGATATTTCTTCAAAAGCGGATAGGCAGCGGTATAATTATTCTCATATCCGTCATCAAAAGTCACCATCACAAGTTTCTTGTGCTTTTTTGGTACTTTATTTTGCACCAAGATCTTATACGCTTCAGCTGGTGTGACTGTATAATAGCCCTGCTCATGTAAATATTTCAACTGTTGTTCTAGCTGCTCAGGTGGTACACACAAACCATTTCCCGGCTTATTTTCCACACTATGATACATCAAGATCGGCAAATTGACCGGTGCATTGATCTTCTCCCATTTAGTGGTATATTTTGGGCTAGCAAATACGCTTTGTGTCAATAATACTCCCACTAGCACGAGTGCTAGGCACAATAAAATAAAACGTTTAAACATTTTTCTCCCCCAGTATATTAAGTTATCTTAAACAAATATTATACTCCATTTGTACAAAAATAGCTGGTTTATTTTCACTTGACACCAGCTGTGATAATTGCTACAATAGCGTTTGTGTAAAATAATGCAGCAGTGAGCGGTAAGCTCGTCAACATTTTATTGCCAATTTGGTTCGCCAAGTACCCCTTCGGCTGCAAGGGTGAAAGTCGCAAAATAAAATGCACGAATACTAAACTCACACATTATTTTACTCCAAACAAAATATTGGAGGAATTTTTAATGTCTCGTTATACAGGTCCTTCCTGGAAAGTTTCCCGTCGTTTAGGGATCTCTCTTTCAGGTACAGGTAAAGAATTAGCTCGTCGTCCATACGCACCAGGCCAACATGGTCAAAACAACCGTCGTAAGTTATCTGAATACGGTTTGCAATTGCGTGAAAAGCAAAAGCTTCGTATGACATACGGTTTATCTGAACGCCAATTTGCTAACCTTTTCTTAAAGGCTGGTAAGATCCGCGAAGGTAAGCACGGTGACAACTTCATGGTACTGTTGGAACGTCGTTTGGATAACGTTGTTTACCGTTTAGGTTTGGCTACAACTCGTCGCCAAGCTCGCCAATTGGTAAACCACGGTCACATCACAGTTGGTGGCAAGCGCGTGGATATCCCTTCATACGAAGTAAAACCAGGCCAAGTTATCTCCTTGCGTGAACGTTCAAAAGACTTGAAAGTTGTTAAAGAAGCTTTGGAAGCAATCGTTGGTCGTGTGCCATTTGTTTCCTTTGACGAAAACACAATGGAAGGTTCATTAGTTCGTTTACCAGAACGTGACGAACTCGATGCAAACATCGACGAATCACTCGTTGTTGAATACTACAACAAACTTTAATATCAATTTCGATATTATTTCAGAGCTCAGTTTTGGCTGGGCTCTTTTTATTTTATTTAAAAATTTGCTATACTTTACCATAGAAAGGTGGTTATAAGATGAGTGGATCAGATGAACTGCAAAATCATATGAATAAAGGGATGTATGGTACACCCCAACTCAAACCTGATGAAAAGCGTAAGTATCTCGGGACCTTCCGGGAACGGGTCGATCTAACTTTAACTTTTGAACAGCTCAAAGAGCCCGAATATCTCGCTGATCTTAAGCAGGAATTGACCCTTCATCCCGAACTACACGTTATCATCAACGGTCAAGTAGAAAATCCGCTTCTAAGCGAATTGATGCAGATCGCCCAAGAAGCAAATGTTACCTTCACCTGTAACACTGATCAAACGTTGGCGCATGGGTCAAAAGATCTAGCGGTCGTCGTTTGTGATAAAAATACCGCTCTTCATGTTGAAGAAGTTGACGTCGCCAAGCGTTACCCTAAAACAACTAAACCAGAAGTAGCGCCAAAACACACAAAATCCCCGCTCGAACGCTTGCATAAATTATTTGAGTAAACTAAAACATCTAGTAAATAACGATGGACCCATCATGATGTAAAATTTTACATCGTGATGGGTCCATCGTTATTTATACAGTGCAGACCGCACCGTCTCACACTTTTTTTCTAATTGAAGCGTTCAATGACCTTTTGGGCGATCGGTCGTCTTTTTGGCTGTAATAAGACATATTCATGCAACGCTAAGGCTGGGTAAGCATGCGCATTCAAGAAAGTCAACTGTGCTTGTTCCGCGTATGGTTGATAGATGTTTGGAATGATGACGTCTAAAGCTCCGTCATGAAGTTGCAACGCTTGCGCTAAACGTTTGAGCTCAGTCAAATACGAACTATCGATCTCATCTAAGACCTCGTAAGCCTGTGAACCAGTATTGAAAGTCGCATCATAACGCAAGAGGACCTGGATCCCCCGTGGAATGACACTTTCTAGTTTCAAGCTTTGTGCTTTTAAGGTCTCACGTTCGACCTCACCTAGTGTGATCGTTTCAAATTCAGCTCGTGCCCGCGTATTTTTACGGTTGATCAATTCCTTTAAAGTTGAATGTCCATCACCAACAACATTGGCTGGGATCCGCTCAACTAAACTTATTATCTCATCATTGACGACTAAGGCACGGTAGACCGACCCTTGAACGACTTGCTCGATCATGACTTGATCAGTCTCTTTAGCCTGTTTTTCAAAGGCATGTGTCAATTCTGCTTGGGTCGGTGGTAATCTAAATAACTGCGTCTGCGCTTTAGAATCGCCGAGCGCATTTTTAACGATCACAGCTTTGCCCTTCAATGTTGGGTATAGTTGCTTTAGCTCTTGGCGGTTATTGACGATCCATGCTTGGGACGTATTGACTGCCTGGCCACTAAGATATTGTTTAGCCAATTGCTTTTGTTGCCAAAGCTCGGTCATGATCGCACTTTCTTTTGTCGTCTGGATCCCACGTTTAAGTAGCTTTCCATTCAACTCAACGATCCCTTGACTTGGCATCACTTCTTGGTAACTAAGACCTGAAATGATCGCTTCATCCAAGATCGTTTGCGTATTTTTATCCCGACTTGGTACTTTTAATAATGCTGCTTCTTGATAATTTTGAGCTAAAAAAGCACCGTAGTCAGCCAACGTTTCGTGTTTGCCCTGTGTTCTTAACAAACGTGTGCTTGGAGTCTCAGCCGGTGTTTCTAGTCGTTTCTTTAAAACATCAAAGGTTCCTTGCCACTTGGCATAACCAAATTTTTTAGCGAATCGATCCAATTGTTTCAAGAAAGTATGGGCTTGTACGAAGATCTGGCTCTTAGCAAACGGATTCTCCTGCGCCACTTCTTTTGCCAAAGCTTCAGCAGCTTGGAGGTCACTTGGAGTAGTCGTACTTTCATTCAATAAGAAATAGCCTGCCATCACTTCAAGTAAGCGCAACTGGTGGGCTGTAACACCATTTTCGTGGAATGGATCAAAGTCTAAGAGATCAAATTCCAAATAGTGGACACCCTTAGTCTGCATCTCACTTGGTTCTTGATAAGTCCCGCTGAGCTTGATCCCAGGATTTTTATCAGTGGCTAACTTAGCTTGAGCAGCCACACTGCGCTTAGGTGACACTTGGTCCTCACTTACTTTGGTTTCCCAAGCATAAGGGGTCGCACCAAATAAATAGATCAAGAATGCTTTTTTTTGGTTAAATTCTTCCAACAATTTGTGATAGACTTGGTTTCTAAAAGTCACATACGAGATCTTTGATTTACTGAATTTAGCTGCATAGAGTTCAGTAAATAACTGTTCGGGTAAGGCTAAGCGGATCTTACTGCCAACCCCTTTAGCTAAACTTACATGTAATTTTTCAGAAAATGGCCACAAGACGACCTGGCTACCTAAGCGTTTGCGTAAAGCTTGATTTTGTAATTCCATATCCGTTAAAACACCATCTAACGAAAGATTAGCTTTTGTTTTTAGTGTCAACGCTGTCTCTTGGACGGTAACATATTCATTTTTTGTTCCAACCAAGGAAAGCTCTTGTATATTTAAATTTTTTTGTCTATCTAAGATCTGCCAGCGTCGGATCACTTGGAATGTGAAAGCATGCAACGCTTCTGTCAGATCTGAATCAATAATTTGATCACCGATTTCATCAAATTTCATCTTGTTCATCCTTTACAGTTCTCATTTTTATTATTATAACAAATCCCTTGCTATCCTGCGATCGCTATTTGCTTGTCAGCTGGTGTCGATTTGCTATAATACTACTATTGAGCAAACGAAAGGATGAGTGTTTTTGAAACCATTAGCCTATCGGATGCGTCCGAAAAAACTCGAAGATATCGTGGGCCAACAACATCTTGTCGCCCCCGGTAAGATCTTAGCACGGATGGTCGCTGCTAAATTATTGTCTTCAATGATCTTATATGGGCCACCAGGAACCGGCAAAACTAGTATTGCTAGTGCGATCGCTGGTTCAACTAAATACGCATTTCGCATGCTAAATGCCGCCACAGACTCGAAAAAAGAACTCGAAATGGTCGCTGAGGAAGCTAAGATCAGCGGGACCGTGATCTTACTACTCGATGAGATCCACCGCTTAACTAAGCCAAAACAAGATTTTCTCTTGCCTCATTTGGAAAAAGGAAGTATCATCTTGATCGGCGCCACGACCGAAAATCCTTACATCACGATCAATCCTGCTATTCGCAGTCGAACTCAGATCTTTGAAGTCAAACCCTTGACCGAAGAAGATATTGCCCAAGCGATCAAACGTGCGCTCACTGATAAAGAAAACGGGCTTGGTGAGCAAAATGTCGTTTTGACCGACGAAGCTCGCCTGCATTTGACTCGTGTTACTCATGGCGATCTACGTAGTGCATTGAATGGACTTGAGTTGGCCGTAATGTCGACCGCTCCTGATGATCTAGGCGTGATCACGATCGATCTACAAACGATCGAAGAATGCGTTCAACGTAAAGCCTTGGTGCAAGACAAAGATGGCGATGCCCATTATGACGTGATCTCGGCTTTTCAAAAATCGATCCGTGGTTCAGATACAGATGCCGCTTTGCACTACATGGCACGCCTCCTTGAAGCAGGCGATCTACCTTCGGTCATCCGGCGCTTATTGACGATCGCTTATGAAGATATCGGACTCGCTAATCCCAATGCCTGTTCCCATGCGGTCCAAGCGATCACAGCTGCGGAAAAGATCGGGCTACCTGAAGCAAGGATCCCCCTAGCCCAAGCCGTGATCGAACTTTGTCTTTCACCTAAATCAAACTCGGCGATCATGGCGATCGATGCCGCATTAGCCGATGTTAGAGCAGGAAACTACGGAGATGTGCCCGATCATTTACGGGATGCCCATTACCAAGGCGCTAAAAAATTAGGTCGCGGAATTGGGTATAAATATCCTCACGATTATCCACATGGTTGGGTAAAGCAACAATATCTCCCAGATAAGCTTAAAAATAAACATTATTATGCACCTAAAGACAACAGTCGTTATGAAAAAGCCTTGCAAGAACAATATGAACGTTTGAACAAATTTAAAAGCTAAACGTTTTGATAACGCTTCATTTGGTTTCATTGCATTCCTAAAAAAAATATGCTACTATGATAGTGAACTTCTGAGATGTACGCGTTATCCTATAAATGTAAGGTTGACCGAACAACTTTAATTTTTGTTATTCGCAATGTCTAATAGCTGGCAGACCTTTACTGGGAGTCAAAAGTTAGACTAGGGATACATTTTCCTGCTTACACGCGGGTTCAACTACAAGGATGATTAACGGCATTATCGGATATTCTAAAGTTAAAAGCTTTGGCTAGCGGTCGGGATCTTATCTTGACCGCTAGCTTTATTTAGAGAAAGGAATTTTTGTCACGTGAAAGAAATGCTAACTTTAGGTCTAACGATCATTTTGGGCTTGATCTTACTTTACATGGGCTTTTATCTCTTCACCCACCGCACTAAAACGCTCTTTGGTGTCTTTTCTCCAAAAGATGATCCTGCCTTAAAAAAAGCCATGACATTATGGGCATATATCTTAACGATCTTAGGTGGTTTAACGATCATTGCTGCTTTCTTTGGCATCCTTATTTTTCAGATCACAATGCTCATTTTAGATGCGATCTTAGTCTTTATCATGTCGCTCTTAATGCCAACGTACTTACGCATGCCATAGTTGTTCTTGCTTTCATTTTTCAAACAAATAAAGTAAAATAAAATTGATAAAGAAGAAAGGGTGATCCTGATGTTACAAAGATATAAAAACATTCTTGTGCCGGTCGATGGCTCGCATGAATCCGAATTAGCGTTCAAGAAAGCTGTTGCAGTCGCTAAGCGTAACGGTGATGATACTAATTTATATTTGGTCCATGTAGTTGATACCCGTGCATTCCAAAACATCTCCAGTTTCGATACGGCAATGGTCGAACAAGTGACTGAAACCGCGAAGAAGACAATGGACGGTTACGCAAATCAAGCTAAAGAACAAGGTCTTAAGAACATTTCTTATTCAGTAGAGTATGGTGCTCCAAAGGCAGTTATTGCTAAGGATCTTCCTGAAGAAAAAAATATCGATCTCATCATGATCGGGGCAACTGGTTTGAATGCTGTTGAACGTCTCTTGATCGGTTCGGTAACTGAATACGTGACTCGCACAGCTGATTGTGATGTTTTAGTAGTTAGAACAGACTTAGAAAACAAACCTGCTCTTAACAAAAAAGACAAAAGAAAATAATAATTAAGCTTCGTTATCCCAAAATATGGGACAACGAAGCTTTTTTCTTTATGCTTGGCAACCGACTAAATGATCATTGACCAGCCCGGCTGCTTGCATCAGCGAATAAACTATCGTTGGTCCTAAAAATTTAAAGCCCTGCTTTTTTAATTTTTTAGCTAACTCAAGTGACGTTTGCGTCTTAGCGGGAACTTGCTCTGGTTTGGTAAAGTGGTTGATACACGGCTTATAGTCAACTGTCTGCCACAATAATTCATCTAAGCTTAAGCCTGCTTGTTTTAGTTGATAGACCACTTTAGCATTATTGATGATCGCTTCTATTTTCAAACGATTACGAATAATGCGTGTATCTTGCATTAAGCGTATGACATCGGTTTGATCCATCTGACTGACCTTTTGGATATCAAAATTATAAAAGACTTCGCGCAAAGCTGGCCGCTTGTTCAAAACAGTTTGCCAACTCAAGCCAGCTTGCATCAGTTCTAAACTCATCAATTCAAACAGTTTCTGCTCATCATGCTCAGGGTGGCCCCACTCTTTATCATGATAAGCTTGCATTTTGGGATCGCTATCCGCCCAATCACATCGTGGCATTAGATCATCTCCTTTAGATATAATTTTAAATTGGCTTTCAAATATGTTTTTGAACTGTGATCAGCTAAACTTTTTTCGACCTTACTTGGCTCATCGGTGATCACACCGTCAGCCCCTAAGACCCAAGCCATCAAAGCTTGTTGGGGCGAGTTGACCGTCCAAAGATAGACCTTTTTGCCATTAGCATGTGCTGTTTTGATAAAGTTTTTAGTCGCTGTCTTATATTCAAGGGAATAAAAATCAGCCTTATTTTCTGCTAAACTAAAGAGATTAAATGGCAAAATATAACCCGCCTGCATTTTAGGAATACGTTGTTTTAATTCATTGATCGCACTTAGATCCATCGAATGAACAGCATCTTTTTTAGTTAACTTTCTCCCATATACTTCACAAAAATACGCACTAAATTTTTCCCCAGTTCCTTGGTTGACCTTTAATTCTACTAAAAGTGGCTGCTTTAGTTTTTGAGCTTGCTTCAGATAGCTGTCAAAACTGGCCACATAAGCTACATGTCCATTTTCTTTAAGCTTGACTTGGGTCAGTTGCTCCAAAGAATTATCAGCGATCACTAAGTTCTTATGTGCTAATTTACGGAGATCTTCATCATGGCTCACTACAAAGCGGCGATCAGCAGTCTCTTGGATATCTAATTCAACATAGGCTGGTTTGGCAGCGTGTTTTGTCTTATTTAGTGCAGGTAATGTATTTTGGACACCATTTTTGCCATCGACTCCGCGGTGTGAGATCACGAGTGGTAACGTGCCCGGGTCAACATTTAAAGCCTTATGTGCTAAATTCACCTGGATCCCCAATGCTAAGAGCACCAAAACTCCTGCACCCCACTTTTTCCATTTAGCTGGTAAAACCACAGCTAATCTCTTGGGCAACTCGCTTTTTACGCTCCAAAAGACTAGGCTTAATACTAAGACTTGCTTTAACGTCCAAAAACTGACCGCATAAAGAACAGCTATTCTTGGAGTCGTTACTAAAGTTGTCGCCCATAGACCTAATAGATCAACGAGTAAAAGACTTATCCCGCCTAATATAATATATTTAGCATAATGCCAAATATGGTGCTTAGTTTTGGAAAAACTTTGCTTGAGTGTTTCCTTAAATGAAGCCGACGTCGTAAAGTACGGGACGATCCCTAAAAATGAACGTAAAGCTAGATAATAAAGCACTAAAAAAAGCATCGATCCGATCCCCAATATGAGCTGGCGGTAAGTAAAGATCCAAGCACTGAGCGAAAGCGAAAGGGCTACTTGATTCAAGCGCTCCAAACTAAAACTTAGCGCACTAAATGGCAACCATAAAAATACCAAAATAACGATATAAAATAATTTGGCAAAGTAGTTCTTGTCGGTTTGTTTTGTCAAAGTCGGCGCTAAAAGTGGTAAGAGTATCAGACTCAAAAGACTAAAGAGCGGCCAGCGCAACATCAAACTGTTCAAAAATACAATAATACAACCTAGGATCACTAAGTTTTGATCCAATTTTTTCAAAATTTCTCCCCCCTACCAAAAAAGGATACGGCAAAACCGCATCCCCCTTGTCAAATATAATGATTATTTCTTGTCTTCGTCTGTTAAAAGACCTGTACCAAGTTTTTCAGAACCTAATTCTTGGAAGTCATAGTGTAACTTAGCATTGTCATCAAATTCAGCGATCGCTAAACGGATCAATTCATCGATCAAGGCCTTGTAGTTGATACCAGAAACAGCCCAAAGTTGTGGATACAATGAAATGTTTGTGAAACCTGGCAAGGTGTTAACTTCACCAAAGTAAGGAACATTGTTTTCATCAACTAAGAAGTCCATCCGAGCCATACCACGGTTGTCTAATACGCGGAAAGCATCTAAGGACATTTGTTGGATCTCTTTTGTTAGATCTTCTGGTAATTCAACTGGGATCTCAAAGACCACGCCGGAAGCATCCACAAATTTGTTATTGTAATCGTAGAAGTCATCGCCTTCAGGAACTACAACTGCACCTAATTTAGATGCTTTAGCTTCACGGTTACCCAATACGGAACATTCAACTTCACGTGGGCTATTGATCGTTTCTTCGATCAAGACCTTGTAGTCATAACGGAAAGCATCATCTAAAGCTGCTTCAAATTCTTCTTTGTTAGCAACTTTGTGGATCCCAACGGAAGAACCTTGGCGTGCTGGTTTGATGAATAATGTTTCACCTAATTTGGCAGCACATTTTTCATATGGATGATCAGCGCGTGTTTCAGGTGTGACCACCACATATTTAGTATTGCGGATCCCATGTAAAGTCAAGAGTTGCTTTGTTAGATCCTTATCAAAGGAAACACCTGAAGAAGCGATCCCACTACCGATATAAGGTTTGTTCAGTAAACGGAACAAGCCTTGAACAGTACCGTCTTCGCCCATGTTACCGTGAATAACTGGGTAGAAAAGATCAACATCTTTAACTTCTGAAAGGTTTTGTAAGTTAGCTAATGGGTTGGAAAAATCAACATCTTTGATCGCTTCGGCAACCACTTCATCTTCCACAGCACCATTAAAGATCTTCATTGAATCTTCGTTACCAAGTAAGAAACCGTCCTTAGTGAACATGAAGACTGAAACTTCATATTTGTCCTTATCTAATGCGTCGTAAACTGTGTGTGCGGAACGCTTTGAAACATCGTGTTCAGACGAGTTTCCGCCAAAAAGCAATGCAATGTGCAATTTTTTATCTGCCATAATGGTATATCCATCCTCTTATATATAATATTATTATACGGCTTTTTATTGTCCACAAATCAGCCTTAACAGCGGTCTTTTTGTCTCCAATAACTAAGAAAATGATACCACGAAAAACCTTTTCTTGTCATGTATTTAAGCAAAAAATAACTCAGTGCGTAAAATATGCTCACAATTCAAGAACAGCGGTCCCCTGTTTGATGGTTTCAAACATTTCATGGGCCATTTGACCAAATTTTTGCTTCTCATGAGTCAAATGAAATTCCAAAATATCTAAAGCACATAAGAACAAAAGGCAACGTTGCAAACTATAATTAGGGATCTCAAGTTCTTTTTGGCTACGATAGCCTGCGATAAATTCATTGCGTAGATCAAGCTCGTTTACTTCATTGAAGAAAAACTTTATCAGATCCTCGTAAGCTACTCCCATATGCGCCCGTTCAAAATCGAGCAAAACTTCATGCTCACCATAAAGCATCAAGTTACGGATACTAAAATCACCGTGCAAGACGACTTTGGGTAATAGCTCATAGTCTGTGTCAGCTGGAGCAAGGTCTTCTTCTAAGCGTGAAAAGACCTCATTTACTTCAGTTTCGTATGCTGTGCCAGTAAATTTAGCCACTTGTTCTTCCAAACGTTGTGATAGCGCACGTTTATCATTAGGCACGGTCACTTCTCCTGTTAAGCTAGCATGAAATAAAGCTAATTTCTCACCAAATTGGTAAGCCTTAGCTGGCGTTAGATCTTCTTTTTCAACGTCATTCATCACGCGATCTTTCAAAACGATAACATAATTATCCTCATAGATCACATTATCAAGATAAATATCTGGACAATAGACTTGATTTACATGTTGCTCTGCATAAAACTTGGCTTTATCCTTGAAGATCTTAACGAATAGATCACAAACAAACCGCTCACTGTGACCTGTCAAATGCATGTTTCCCGCTACATCATGGATCGTTTCTAGATCAGCTTGATAGTATTCATTTAAAAAATCGATCAACATTAATCTCGCATCCCTTTTCTCATTTACTATTATTATACTTATTCATTTTTGGTACGTCCACGATCTACCAAAGACTATTTACAGCCTATATCAGATTCAGTCTTGCAACTTATCTTTGATTAAGATATCCTTTGTGAGTATGATTATTTTATCTAAAAAGGAAGGTTTATTTTCATGGACAATACACAGACACACGGAAAATATATCAGTTGGCCGATCTTGACATTGATGGCTTTTGTGACCGTCATCGGCTTTGATGATATTATGTATAACTTTAAAAATCAAGGTATGACAGTTATCACATCTTGGATCTTGATGCTTTTTTTGTATGTTATTCCCTATTCTCTAATGGTCGGGCAACTCGGTTCGGTCTTCAATAAAGAAGGTGGCGGGCTTAGCTCTTGGATCCGCGGAACTAATGGTGAATTTCTTGGTTATTTTACGGCTTGGACTTATTGGGCTGCTTCAGTACCATATGTCGTTGACTCAGCTAACTCAGTCGTTGTTGGCTTTGGTTGGGCATTTACTGGTTCAGGCAAATTCCAAGACACCATGTCAAATGCAGAATTTACTCTTTGGACTTTTATTATTTTCATTATCTTTATCATTATTCAACGGCGCTTAGCTAACTCCATGGAATTTCTAAGCGTCATCGGTGGCGGTATGATGTTTGTCATGACGATCCTCTTTGTTGTTTTAGCCTTTGTTGGCTTAGCTAAAAATGGTGGTCACATGGCAACACAACCGATGAATGTACATACGATCATTCCTAATTTTGATCTGAAATATTGGACAACTGTCGGGATGTTGATCTACGCTGTTAACGGGAGCGAATTGATCGCACCATATGTGACCCAAATGCGTAAACCACAGCGTGAATTCCCTAAAGCGATGATCGCCTTAGCTGTTATGACAGCCTTTCTAACGATCTTTGTCTCTTTTGCTTTGGGTATCTACTTTAATGCTTATCACTTACCAAATGACCTTAAGATGAATGGCTCTTACTATGCTTTTAGAGCTTTGGGCGAACAATTTGGGCTCGGTGATATCTTCATGTATGTCTACGCTTGGACTTCGGTCGTCTATATGTGTGCTTTACTAGCAGTTTTATTAGATGCGATGACACGGATGTTGATCTCAGATACCGGTGATAAATACATGCCTGAATTCTTACGTAAAACGACTAAAGATGGCCTTCCGATCAACGGTTACATTTTGACCTGTACTTTATGTGCCTTCATTATGTTTTTAGGGGTATTTTTACCTGAGATGAACGATGTCTTCAACTGGCTTTTGAACTTAAACGGGATCATCTCTCCTGGGGTAACTTGTTGGATCTTCTATGCTTTCATGCGGATCCGCAAAAATTCTAGCAAATATCCCTCCAAATATGTCTTTATCAAAAATGATAAATTAGCCTATTTGGCTGGACTTTTATTGTTACTCGTTACGGCATTGGCTACCCTACTTGGGGTCGCTCCACAAGACGTGGAACAATTTAGTCATACATGGTGGTACGAACTAGTCATCAATATCGTCTCGATCGTCGTTTTGATCGGACTTGGTGCTTTGTTACCTTCGATCAGACGACGTGAACTCAAATACGGGACTGCTTTTGATCGCTCACAGTGGTATCTAATGATCGCACTTGTTGTCTTCTCTGTGGTCTTTGATATTTGGCTCGGCGGAACAAAGATCGCCTTACGGTTAGTTTATATCATCATTGAAGTCGTGATCGCACTGACTTTACTTGTCGTGATCGCACATAAAAAACCTAGTCAAAGCTAGTTTTTCCCCTACTTAGTCTGTAGACTGAGTGGGGTTTTTTGTCCTACACTTATAAGATACGCAATTTGAACCAAATACTTTTATATAAGTTTCCCTAAAATTTTCTCACAGAAACTTTATTTTGTTCGGTAAAGATAGCTGTGACTAACATTACAAAAAAGCTGATGGGTATTCACCAGCTTTTTCTACGTCATTTTTGATTTATCTATGTCGTTTCACCCTAAAATGACGTAGATTTTATATAGGCTGTTGCCCGCCCGCGACCGATCTTTGTGACCTTTCCTTTTTTGCGCAGTTCCAACAACGTCCTCTCAACCGTAGTCTTACTGATATCAGGCGCCTGAAGTAAAATATCTTTTTTAGTTATCTTACCAACCGACCGTTCAACTATCGCTTCAATACGCTCGGGTTTACTCAAATGTCGATAGCATAAGTGTTCTACACGATCTTCAAATTCCGAATAGGCCTTCAATAAGATCCCTAGATAGTACTTTATGAACGGACCATAATCATTTTTGTTAGTATGCCAATCGATCGAACTATCATGTAACGCCTCATAATAAGTTTCCTTACTTTTTTCGATCAGCATTTCTAAACTCACGTATTTTCCAACAATAAAATCTGCTCGATAGTAAAGTAATAGTGTCAACAAACGACTCATCCGTCCATTACCATCATTGAACGGATGAATACTCAGAAAATCTAAAATAAACATCGGAATAAGTATCAGTGCGGAGATCTGGGGCTCCCTGATCGCCTGAAGAAAGTTTTCACTCAAATTTTCGATCGCACGAGGTGTCTCAAAAGCCAAGACCGGTTTAAAGCGAATTTTTCTTTCTCCAGTTGCATCTATCTCCATTATTTGATTATCATTCGTTTTGAAGTGACCACCATCCCCAGCAAAAGAATATAGATCTCGATGAAGCTGTAAAATAATATTTTTCGTCGGTTCAATATATTCATAGTTTTCATGGATCGTTTGCAATACTTCACGATAACCTGCGATCTCTTGCTCTGAACGATTTTTAGGTTTGACTTTTTCTTTCACGATCTCTTCTAGTCTCGCATCAGTTGTAAATATCCCTTCAATTCGATTTGAAGCACCTGTACTTTGGATCTTGGCAACTTCCAAAAGTATCTCTAAATCATCAGCATTAGCTTCGATAAATAGTTCCTGTTTTCCTTTGTGCTCGTATAGCTTATTTATCAGCATAACAATTTCTGGAGTCAAATATTTTTTTGGCTCATTTTTATAATCATAAACTCTCATTCCAATTCCCCTTTCTACGTCATTTTTGATTTATCTACGTCATTCTACCACTAAATGACGTAGATAAAAATAAAAAACGATTCAAATTATCTATGTCATTTTCAATTTATCTACGTCATTTCACCCTAAAATGACGTAGATAATTATTTTATGACGGAGATTTCTCGACCAAAAAATAGCTTCCAGAAATTCAGTCTCTCTGGAAGCTATAAATTATAGTCCTATATACTTTTTATGTCATTTGTGTATTAGCACTTACTCATTTTCTCTAGTATGCCTGCCAACAAGACTGGGATAATTGCGATAAAAACCGTTCCTCTTTCACCCCAGATGAGTAGCCCTAGTGCCAAAATAACTGAGAGGACCGCTAATACAAGTGCTAGTTGATGATAAAGTTTCTTTTTCATGATGACCTTCCTTCCTAATCAATAAATGTTCGTCCATAAATGATCGTGGCGATTTTTAATGAGATAAGTGTACCTATGAGAAGCACCAGCACTGCGCCCATTATCAACAAAACATTATTAGTTTTTGCAAGCCAGACAGTAAAAGTTACACCAAAACTTGTTTTTTGCAACGCATAAACACCACCCATGATCAGTGCCAAAAAAATTATATTTACGATTGTATTGCCAAAAGTTCCAAAAGCATAAATAAAAGGCAACAAGATCACGATATACAGCATGCCAAACAGCAAACCAACTCCAATAATGATCAGATGAAGCTCTAAACTGTATTGTCCAAAAATAGCATGTGCCACTAAGCACAAAGAAAAAACTCCCCCACCCACTAAAGCCGTCAACATGAAACAAAATAAGTAACGAGCTAGCACTATTTTTTCTTTTGCGATCGGAAAAACTCCAACGAATCGTTCCCACCCACTCTCATGGTCAGCCACTAATAAACTTGTCGGTAACGCTGCTAGAGCTAAGGGTAAGATCATTGCTAAAAATAAAGTTCCAGCTTCTTTTAAAAAAAGTATCATTAAAATTGCTACTAGCAAAAGAAAAACACGCTGCATATAGCTAAATTTATTCAAAATAAGTTGAAAATCTTTATATAGTAGTCCCTTCATCGATCTTCACCCCTTTTACTAAAAATAGTAAAATTTCTTCTAACGTAGCATAACGAGTATCCGTCGTTTTTTTACCCGTGACTTCTACTAAATATTTTGTCGTCTCTGCTTGTTTGAGCTGATAACACTGCTTATGCTTTTTAGTGGTCACGATAAAGCGTTTAAGTAGGTCAGCTCTGTTTTCTTGGAGTAAGATCTCACCATTGTGAATAAACACAAAATGACTAGCCACTTGCTCCAGATCACTTAAGATATGGGAAGATAAGACAACAGTCATTTTTTGCTTTTGTACATAAGACTCTAACAGGGCCAAGATCTCTCTTCTAACGATCGGATCAAGACCACTAGTAGCCTCATCTGCAAAAAGTATTTGGGGATGGTGCGCTAAGGCAACTGCAAAATTCAATTTGACTGTCATCCCACGCGAAAATTCCTTTAGTTTTTTAGTGGGCGGTAAAGCAAAGTTTTGTAGTAAAGTCAAAAATAGTGCTTCATCCCAACTAGGATAGATATCTCTCATCATCTTTTTGATCTGACTTGCTGAAAAAGAAAGCGGGAAAAAGTTTTTTTCTAAAACTACCCCTAGTTTTAGCTTGATCTGTTGTTCATTTTTTTGATAACTTGACCCCAAAATTCTTATACTGCCTGTGTCACTTCTTATTTGATTCAACAAAAGTTGCAACAATGTCGATTTTCCTGCGCCATTTTCTCCGATCAAGCCCACAAAACTTCCAGCATCGATGTTTAGCTCATCAATATGCAAATGAAATCCCTCATAGTTTTTTGTTAGCTCTGAGATCGTTATTACTGGTTTTGATTGCATAATATCACCTTCTCCTTGGTTTGGCACTCATATAAATTCGACTTCAGTATAATACCAATTAAAAAGATTGTGTGCTACAAAGCTTTAAAGTTTATCAGACTAAAAAAGCGCTAAGTTCTGCCTTATCTTACTAGAACTTAGCGCTTCTTATTAAATTTTTTACGACTTAATTTCTACTCCCTCTATTCGTTTCTACTTTTTTGATATTTTTTAGAAGTGTAGTAATACCGATAACTACCCATGTTATTACCGCAATACCACATAAAATATAATATGTTTGTTTCATTACATATCGAACTACCACGCGATTTTTCCCTTGAGCAAGTTTTACTTGGACTGTTCCGCGATCACTTACAGAGTATGGGAATTCTTTGCCATTAACATATACTTTTTCACTAGGATAATTCACAACGGGTAGATCAACTAGTGCTGACCTTTGAAGTTTTACTTGGTAAACAAGTTCGTTAGGTGCTACGCTTGGATCTATAGTAATATCTTTATTCGCTATTTTTGCTTTATGCAACATAATACTTTGAGATCTATCTAATATCTTCTTTTGCACATTTGAATCAGGTGTCGTTACATTTCCATCAAACGAAGCTTTCGGGTAATAGTCTGTCTCGCCATAAAGTACTCGATAAGTATACATATCATAGTAATTATCTTTATCCAAAATAGCCCCTGCAGGCACTGGATCTGTAATATTTCCCTTTTTTAGTCGCGCTTCTGGCGTGGCATCATAGATCCTGTCTAATACTGGTGTTAGTGTTTGAATATAAAGACACATCATTACACCTAGCACACAAAAGAACAACATTTTTTTATGTGCTTGAAATTTATTAAATACTCGTTCAAATATCAAAGATAAGGTAGTTGCCATAAATAAAGACGCATAGGTCAAAAAACGATATGGAAATTGGATCATCCCTAAGAAAAATAAACCATCTATTCGGGCTAACTCTGTATATGGGAATAAATTAGTCGATAAAGCTATAAATATCAACCCTAGAATATAGATCCAAAATTCTTGTTTCTTATTTCTTACAAAATACCAACCACTGAGCGCTGCCATTAAAAATATTATTCCAACACCTCGATTAGTAGCATGATTCTCCAAAGAAGCTGCCCAGAGGTCTTGCATACTATACAAAAAAGCAAAACCAAAACTAGGTGTTCCCAATTTTGTATGCATAAAGTCTGTAAAAAATGGATAAATGATCCAAAGCGATAATATTAATGCTAAACCGATACTTTTAAAGAGCGCCATCCATCTGACTTTAGGAAATTTGATATCAACGACCAATTTACTAGTAAATAATACGAACATAAGTATTACTGTGATCACGACACTTATCAAATGGCTATATAGTAATAGTGCAACACCTATTCCTAATAATGGCCACTTTTTATGATCCCCCCAGATCACTTCATAAAATCCATATAATGCCAGTGGGACAAATGTATATGCAATAAATTCACCTAAAACATAATTTCTAACACCCAAATATAGGTGGTAGATCGCTATTGTATAAAACAGAGCAAACATGAGTGCTCTAAGCTTGCTTCGTGAAAAGCCATACATCGAATAGTATGCAATACTAAGCGTTAAAAACATAAAAAGACCATACCACACATAAAATGATGTTATCGGATCAAGGAAAAATCGTAAGCACGCCCAAGGATACAAAAAAACTGTTGGATAAAATAAAAATGAACCAACACCACTATTGTGGAATGTATGCGTTGCAATAAAGGTGAACAACTCACCTGCTTTTAAATTTTGATATATTTCCTCGACTCTAGAAAAATGAAAACTTCCATCAGAGTCGATCCCTAACTGTCTTGTTTTATATAGAAAAAAGACAAAAAAAACACTTAAAAACATAAAAAAGATATAAACACTTATTTTTTTACCCCATGTTTTCATACAACAACACTCCCTCTCATAATTTTTTGCTAGCGTATATAAGCTTTAACAAGATGTTATTTAATTTTTCTGCTAAGGTCTCTACTTCCATCAAATAAAATAGCTTTTGTCTGCCCCATTCGATCACTGAACAACATAAATAGATCATAAAGCTCACAAAAATGACATCAACAACTAATAACCAAGGCGATTCAAACGCAAGCGTCGCTAACCTTCCTTGGAGAATATATACAGCCACCATCGGTTGTAAATGGATCAGGTATACTCCAAAAGTCAACGGAGCAAATACCTTTATCCATTTGATCTGAGATGGCTGAAGCCTTAAGTCTTTAAAATAGTTTAATAGTGCGATCGCCATAAATAGCATCGTCGGGGCTGGATAATTGATCAGTAGTCGTCCATGTCCTTCTTCGCCACCAAGCAGTAGTAAAACGACAAATGATAGTACTACCATTTCTATAAAAATCAGTCGATCATGTTTCCATAAATTCCAATCGTACAGCTTAATATAGCCCCCTATCAAGTACAAAACCATCAACCATAAAAAACTATATCCACTTTGGAGTGCTAAAAATTCTTTGACCCTAAAAATAAACGTCTCCCCGATCGAAAAAAACACGATCGATCCTAAGATCAATTTTTGCAACATATTCTTATCTAAATTCTTCAACAGGTAATTTAAAAATGGCATAAAGAAAAATAGTACAAAATAAGCAGAAAAATACCAATACCTCTGATAAGATACTGGAAAAAACATTTGGATCATCTCGCTCTTACTCAACTCAGCTCTAGGTACCACTCCTGCTACCACAATATTTAACACGACAGAATAGAATAATACCTGCAACCACAACTTAATAATATTTACGGTCTTGAACTTAGCTTTGATCCCAACATAGCCAGATATCAATGCATAACAGTTTACAGCTGCATAACAAATAATATCTAATATCCAACTTAGATCATAATTTAAAGTACCGATCCCGATCTTAGTCGCTTGTTCTATCACACCGCCTTTAAGTAAGACATGATTTAAAACGATCATATACATCGATACTATCCTTAATAGATCGATACCGTAATTTCTCTTAGACATGTATCCACCTTCTTACAGCTTCTAATTTGGTCAATACAAGAATTATATTTCTTTTTATCATTATAATCAAGAACTATATTTCCGTAAAATACAGAAATATTTTGAGTTATAATCTAGGAAATATTTTTCTATTATTAAAAGTAAACATAATAGGAGAGTATTTAAAATGAGTGCCAAGCGTATTGATATCGGTCAAACAATAAAATTTTATCGAAAAAAACAAGGACTAACACAGGAACAAGTGGCTGAAAGTAGCGGGTTATCAGTTAAATATATCTCTTTACTAGAAAATGGTTCAGCAAAAAATATCAGCATCCAAAAGCTCTCTGATATTGCAAGTGCACTTGAGGTAAACCTTGCAACATTACTCACTAACGATAAGCCACAATTCTCTGACAATTCGACTCCATATACCGAACTTCTCTTTTTGAAGCTTCAAAATTTACCTACAGAAAAATCAGAAGAATTCAGTAAAATATTTCTCGATCTATTTAGATCATTGGAAAACTTTAGCCAAAAATAATAGCTAGCTCGATATTCTCCAGTACTTCCATTGAAATAATACAACTTCTATAATAAAAAAGAACTGATGAGTAATCGTTTCTCACCAGCTCTTTAAATATGATCATTAATGCCTTTGACAACATTGCAGACCCTTTCAAAATATATCAGTTATTCATCTAATCCATTTTTTTGATACGCTTTGATGAACACCCAGATGTCTACTCCAAACCAGGCTAGTAACACAAAAATATCGCGCAAACCTAAATGATAATCATAAATATCTTTTACGTAATCAACTAAGATTCCCATATAGACCCAGTCAGTAAACATTTTTACAAATTCATTCAACGATCCAAATATCGGAAACATCCCTAGAAGCAAAAATAATGGCGTCACATACGCACTTGCTTCGGTCGTATTTTTAGAAATGATACCGATCGTAAAACCTAACAACATCGTGATCGCTGTTGTAACAAGCGTTATCCCAATAAAATACACGAAATTTATTAGAGAAAGTCGTACATTACAAATTGGAAGTAAGACTAAATTGATCCCCTCAACGATCAAAGTATAAGGAACTAGACTTCCTATGATATATTGTTTTCCTGAAATCCCACTAGTCATCAAAACCCTCAAAGTGTGTTTTTCCTTTTCTTCAGCTAACATAGAACTTCCTAACAATACTGCTCCCATTACTATACTCAAACTTAATGACATTCCTAGTGAAAATAAGCCATCAGCTTCTGAAAAATCACTACCTGATATCATTCTAGCGCTCAATGTTAGCCCCACTGGCATTAACAATGTCATACAGACAGGGATATTTGCAAATACTAACCTTATTTTTAGGTCCATCAAAGCTAAAACTTGCCTCATTTATCTTTACCGCCCTTCACTAACTTCAAAAAAATGTCATTTAAAGTAGGTTCACAGGTGTGTAATGTGGCTACTTTTTTATTTTCCAATAAGGCTGAGATCTGAAGTAAGTCTCCCCTAGTTTCTGTAAACTTCAAAAATTCTCCATTTTTTAGCATCAACTCATATTTCACTTTAGGATTATATTTCAGCTTTAACTCGTATGGCCTTCCGATCTCGATTACTCTGCCTTGATGTAAAAAGATAACACGATCACAGATCTGTTCAGCTTCCAGCATATCGTGAGTAGTTAAAATGATCGTTTTACCCTCCCGCTTCAATTTACTTAGTAACTCATGAATAGCTACGGTATTTTTTGGATCTAACCTACTCGTTGGTTCGTCTAATAATAGTAGCTGTGGCTGATGTAATAGTGTTCTACACAATAAAAGGCGCTGTTTTTCTCCACTTGAAAGTTTAGTTACTTTTTTATTCCGTAACTCATATAGGTCAGTTATTTTTAGCAATTGATCAACTCTCTTACTATTTATATTAAAAATCTCGGCAAATAGCTGCAAATTATACTTAATGCTCAATGTCTCATACAACCCATCGCTCATCATTATTCCTAAATTTTCATATGTTTTTTGAGATATTTTCCCTCCTAAAATGTCAAACTGTCCACTGTCAGGCAATAATTGTCCCGTTAATATCTTTAAAAGCGTTGTTTTCCCAACACCCGATGGCCCAATTATGCCTAATATCTCCCCTTTTTTTACACTAAAAGATATATTATCTAAAGCTATCTTAGTTCGATATTTGTTTTTATATTTCTTACATAGCTCAGATACTTGTACTACATCCATTTGATCACATCCAAATTATTGATGCTTAAAGTATAACCAAAAAAATCAGCTTTTTGATAGATTCTAGCTGAAATGTAGCAAAAGCATCCTAAATTGTACCCTTCAACAATTCTTTTAGTTCTCTTACTTTAGTTCGTGATACTGGGATTTCTGTTCTATTTTTCAACACTACACCATAGCTATTTTTCCCATAGGTGACTAACGCTTTTATTCTAGCAAGATTTACTAAATATGAACGATGACAACGATAAAAATATGGTAATTTACTTTCTAATTCACGTAACGTTAAATTACCTTTATATGTCTCTTTCCCGACTATCTGTACCTTACCTGCGATACTTTCAATATACTCTATTTCATCCGATGCTAAACATATCGTCTTGCCATCTATTTTGATCAGTAGTTTAAGTTCATTCTTTGTTACAAGCCGTAATTTTTGAGTTTCACTCTCGTAACTATATACTGGTATATTTAGATTATGCAATTCATCCAAATAAGCCGAAAAAACTATAATTTTTGTTTTATGAGCTAAATTCTTCACCCCTGTTAAACAAGTATTAAGCCCTGCTTTATCTAGCCCTTGAAATGGTTCACTTAATAAACAGATCTCTTTAGCTTGAAGATCCATTCTAGCTAAACTTACTAGTCGCTTTTGAGTATTATTAAGTTGCTTTATTTTTTTCTTTCTAATCTCTGACACACTATATTTTTTCTCAATTTCACCCAAATTTTTAGTTGAAGTAGCTGATAATTTAGCAAACATTTTTAAATAGGTATTGACCGTTAGCTGTTCATATAACCCATCATCAATTTGAAAACAAGCGACTGCATCCATTTCTTCTTGAACAGCATCCATTATCTTTTTACCATCTTCCATACTTGCATTTATCGCTAAACTAGTATCTAGCTTTTCCATGATCTCATCTACTATTATTTTTCTCACCTCTAGTATTTCCCAAGAAATATTATTTATACCATAGCACAGTTATAGTTGATCATGCCATATAAAAAACACATCCCAGCTAAACGCCAAGATGTGTTTTCCTCTAACCCACTGAGTCTTCCATTTGATATTCGATCAAGCGGTTCAATTCAACCGCATATTCCATTGGTAATTCTTTGGTGAATGGCTCAACAAAGCCCATAATGATCATTTCAGTCGCTTTTTCTTCAGAGATCCCACGACTCATCAAGTAGTAGAGCTGTTCTTCAGAGATCTTGGATACTTTGGCTTCATGTTCCATTGAAACATTACCGTTCAAGATCTCATTAAATGGGATCGTATCGCTGGCTGATTTATCATCCATGATGATCGTATCACATTCGATATGGGCAAATGAACCATCTGAGTGGCGGCCAAAGCGGACTTGTCCGCGGTAATCGACCCGCCCCCCATCTTTACAAAGTGACTTCGAAACGATCGAAGACGAAGTATTTTTAGCATTATGGATCATCCGTGCTCCAGTATCAGAGTCAATATCTTTCCCCGCAAAAGCGATCGATAACATCGTCCCACGCGCACCACGACCATCTAAGTAGACACTTGGGTATTTCATGGTAACTTTTGAACCTAAGTTACCATCGACCCATTCCATCGTTGCATTCTCCAAAGCTCGCGCCCGCTTAGTCTCTAAACTATAAACATTATCGGACCAATTTTGGATCGTAGTATAACGACAATAAGCATCTTTTAAGACATTTACCTCAACGACCGCTGCGTGCAAGCTATCTTCAGAATAGTTTGGCGCAGTACAGCCTTCCACATAATTGATACTTGCGCCTTCATCAACAATGATCAAAGTTCGTTCAAACTGCCCTGAATTACCCGCGTTGATCCGGAAATAACTTTGGATCGGCACTGAGACTTTAACACCCTTTGGCACATAGATAAATGTCCCACCTGACCAAACAGCTGAATTCAAAGCTGCCATCTTGTTATCAGCTGGCGGGATCAATTTTCCAAAGTATTTCTTGACTAATTCGGGATATTCTTGGACCGCTGAATCAGTATCCATAAAGACGATCCCCAAGTTATCAAAATCCTTGCGCATATTGTGATAGACCACTTCGGATTCGTACTGTGCCGAAGACCCTGCTAAATATTTACGTTCTGCTTCAGGAACTCCAAGACGATCAAACGTCTTTTTGATCTCTTCGGGCACATCATCCCAATCACGAGCCACGCGATCAGAATCACGTCTAAAGTAATTGATATGTTCAAAGTCAAGAGGTGACAAGTCAGGGCCAAAATCAGGCATTGGTAACTTGCGGTATAATTCATAGGCTTTTAACCGAAAATCTAACATCCATTCTGGCTCATTTTTAGCAGCTGAGATCTGACGAACGATATCTTCGGTCAAGCCTTCCCCTGTTGTAAAAAGTGGTTCAATATCATCTTTAAAACCATATTTGTATTCGCCACCCAATTCAGGCATTGTATTTTCACTCATGGGCTTTACCCTCCTTCTCTAATGCTTGGTAGATCGCTTTCCAGGCTAAAGTTGCACACTTGATCCGGGCTGGAAATTGAGCGACCCCTTCTAAGACGACAGCATCGCCTAATAAGTCCTCATAATCCTTATCTTCATTTTTAGTGATCATCTCTGAAAATGCCTCGACCATCTCACCGACTTGCGCTGGCGTCTTGCCGATCACTTCATCGGTCATCATTGAAGCTGAAGCCTGTGAGATCGTACAGCCAGTTCCATTAAAGGCAATATCAGCGATCTTACCTTCATCATCTAGTTTGACTTCTAGCTCTAATACATCCCCACAAGTCGGATTGCACAATTCGATCTGCTTATCGGCTGCAGGAAGATTACCATGATGATGGGGACGATCAGCATGTTCTAAGATCATTTGACGGTATAAATTATCTAAACTGGATAAACTCATCGAAAGAACTCCCTTGTTTTGATCAATGCCTCCACTAATTTATCGGCATCTTCTTTAGTGTTATACAGATAAAAACTAGCCCGGGCTGAAGCTGCGATCTGTAATTTTTTCATCAACGGTTGGGCACAATGATGACCAGCCCGGATCGCAACGCCCTCCATATCAAGCGCTGTTGCTGTATCATGGGGATGAAGTCCTGCAAGGTTAAATGAAATGATCCCTGCATGTTTAGCTGGATCAGCTGAACCATACAATTCAAAGCCATCGATCGCTTGTAGTTTAGGCAAGACATATTCCATCAACTCGGTCTCATGCTGTGCAATATTGGCTAACCCAATTGCTTTTAGATAGTCGATCGCTTTGCCCAAAGCGATCACTCCCGCAATATTTTGGGTCCCACCTTCAAATTTCCACGGAACTTCTTTAAAAGTTGAATGCTCTAATTCGACAAAATCGATCATCTCACCCCCAAAATCAAGGGGCGCCATCTGGTTCAACAATTCTAGCTTGCCCCACAAGATCCCAGTTCCCGTTGGACCTAGCATCTTATGTCCGGAAAAAGCTAAAAAGTCAATATCTAATTCTTTGACGTCTACTGGCATATGCGGAACTGATTGCGCCCCATCCACGACCATGATAGCGCCATTTTGATGCGCTAATTGAGCAAGTTCTTTGATCGGATTGACAGCGCCTAAGACATTTGACACTTGAGCTAGCGATACGATCTTGGTCTTTTCAGTGATCAGGTGCTCGGCTTTTTTTAAGTCAACTTGACCATCCGCATTTAGATCTAAATAGACTAGCTTTGCCCCTGTTTTTTCGCAGACTTGTTGCCAGGGAACAATATTGGAATGGTGTTCTGCATAGGATAAAACGATCTCGTCTCCCGGCTGCAGGAATTTTTGGGCATAGCCCCGCGCGATCCAATTGAGACTTTCTGTTGTACCTTTAGTGTAGACAACTTCACGTTCACTATCAGCGTTGATCAACTTTTTGACCTTTTGGCGTGTAGCTTCATAGGCATTCGTTGCTCGTTGGGCCAAAGTATGCACGCCGCGGTGGACGTTAGCATTGTCATGTTCATAATAGTCCACTAAACTTTTTATCACAGCTTGTGGTTTTTGAGTCGTAGCCGCATTATCCAAATAGACTAACGGCTCGCCGTTGACTGTTTGATCTAAGATCTTAAAATCAGCCAAGATCTCATTTTTCATCTTGTCCATCGATAAGCTTCCTTTCGATCATGTCGGAAAGCTCTGTTTGGACTTTCCGGCTTGGAATGGCCGTCAAAACAGGCCCCAAGAACCCACGGATCACTAAACGCTCAGCGATCTCTTTTGACAAGCCCCGACTCATCAAATAATACAACTGGTCTTGATCGACCCGCCCAACACTGGCTGCGTGGCCGGCAGTAACAGCATTATCATCGATCAATAAGATCGGGTTAGCATCACCTCGTGCTTTAGTCGAAAGCATCAAGACCCGACTTTCCTGTTGCGCATCGGCTCCTTTAGCACCATGAATGATGTGACCGATCCCGTTAAAGACCAGCGATGACCGGGATAAAATAACTCCATGTTGAAGAATATGCCCGATCGAATGTTTCCCGTAATTAGTCACGCGAGTATCGATCCCTTGAACCTGTTTGCCCGTCGAGATCGCAACGACTTTGGTTTCAGCATGAGAACCATCACCGATCAGATCAGAGTCAAAGTCCCCCACGATATTACCGTCATTCATCATTCCCATCGACCAGTCGATCTTAGCATCTTGCTCCAAATGTCCCCGCCGATTGAGATAAGCAGTTGTATTCTTACCCAAGCGATCAACACTGGCAAACTTCACATGGCTGCCCGCCTTGGCAAAGACTTCCACGATCACACTAGCAGTCGTCTTTTGTTCACCACAAGTCTGCAAATTCTCCAAATATGAAACCTCACTGTTGACATCAGCGATCAATAAAACATGGTGTACAAAGTCTTGTTTTGTCGTGGCATCTTGAATGAAATACGACGTCAAAGGTTCTTCTACTACGACATTTTTAGGTACGTAGATCAACAACCCACTGGTAACATTAGCAGCATGTTGCATATTCAAGCGATTTTCGTCATCTTTGATCGCTTCCATGAAGTACTCTTCGATGAATTCTGGATGTTCTTTTAAAGCAGTTTGCCAGTCACAAACGATCACACCTTGAGCTTTTAACTTTGGATCAAGCTCTAATTTAGCAGTCGTTTGTCCGAATTCAACAACAACATTATTGTTGATCGTGATCTCAGCTGCCTTAGCTTCCGGAAGTTTATTTTGGATCACTTGCACTGCCTTAGTCACTTCGATCGGCCAACGTTTGTATTTGATCTTTTCAAAGCGTGGCATCTCAAGTTCTTGAGCTTTTTCTAAAGCTTGGGTCCTTTTTTGGGTAAACCAGTTCGGCTCGTTAGTTTGCTTACCAAACTCTACTAGTGCCTGGGCTTGTGTTGTTAATGCACTCATTTTTGCCACCACCTAAGCTTTGTCTTCTGCTAGCTTGATATCAAGCCCTAATTCGTCACGGAGGCCAGCATACCCTTCAGCTTCCAAACGCTTAGCTAGATCAGGGCCACCAGTCGTTACGATCCGGCCATCCATCATAACATGCACGACATCAGGCACGATATAGTTCAAAAGTCGTTGGTAGTGTGTGATGATCAATGAACCAAAGTCTGGACTGCGCATCTCATTTACCCCTTTAGAAACGACCTTTAAGGCATCAATATCCAAACCAGAATCGATCTCATCTAAGATCGCAAATTTAGGTTTGATCATCATCAGTTGCAAGATCTCATTGCGTTTCTTTTCCCCACCGGAGAAACCTTCATTGAGGTAACGTTCTGCCATCGAAAATGGCATATCTAAAAAGGCCATCGTTTCTTCAAGATCTTTTAGATATTTTCTGATCGAGATCGGTTCATCTTTAGGTAGACGAGCATTGATCGCACTGCGGATAAATTCAGCATTCGTGACCCCTGGGATCTCAGCTGGATATTGCATCGCTAAAAATAGCCCTGCGCGCGCGCGTTCATCGACCGCCCAATCTAAAATATTTTCACCGTCTAATAAGATCTCGCCTTCAGTGATCGTGTAAGCAGGGTTGCCCATGATCGCTTCTGATAAAGTCGACTTCCCAGTTCCATTTGGGCCCATGATCGCATGGATCTCACCCGTCTGCATCTTGAGATCAAGACCTTTCAAGATCGCTTTTCCCTCGATCGAAACGTGGAGATTTTTTACTTCAAGAGTTGACATTTTTCATTCCTCCGCTAAACTAAATAGATATACTATCTTCATTGTAGTCTAATTGAGAATTACTTTCAATTGGAAAACCTTGTTCAAAATATAATTACGAAAGAAGGCATAAACGTGCAACCAATCATTGGCATTATCGGAAATTTCAACGGCGCTCTGATTCCCGAACACGCAAACTTACCTATCTCATATATCGGGCAAGGCTACTTAGATGCCGTAAAAAAAGCCGGTGGGATACCTGTGATCATCCCCCCTAAAAGCTCGCTTGAGAGCATCAGTGCTTTGATCGATCGGATCGACGGTCTTTTACTTCCCGGCGGTAAAGATATCGATCCTTATTTTTACGATGAAGAGCCAAGCTTAAAATTAGGAGCGATCGATTCGACCCTTGATGCTTTTGAGATCGAATTTTTACGCCAAGCTTATGAACGCGATCTTCCGACTTTAGGTATCTGTCGCGGACTCCAACTTGCTAATGTCTTTTTAGGTGGCAGTCTTTACCAAGACTTAAGTGACTATGATAAGCTAGCCGTCAAACACAACCAATATCAAACGGCTCCTTGGCAAGCACTGACCCATTCGATCGAAGTCAAAGAAGACAATTTGATCCAAGACTTCTTTGGCACTTCAGCACGCGTCAATTCATTTCACCATCAAGCGTTAAAAGATATCTCTTCTGAATTGATCCCGGTAGCTTACAGCTCAGATGGGATCGTGGAAGCAGCAGTCGGTAAAAACTTTAATTTCTTAGGTGTTCAGTGGCATCCTGAGACCCTTTACCAAGACCACGAAAATTCGTTAAAGCTCTTCATCCATCTTGTCGGTGAAGCTAAAAAATTTGCCAAACAACGATAATATAAAAGGCTAAAAATCAGTATTTTAACATGATTTTTAGCCTTTTATGTATTTTAGGCAACTAAAGCCAAGTTTCTTGATAAACTTCAGGCTTAAAGCCACAGGTTACGGTATTTTCATCGACCATCAATGGACGTTTGATGAGTTTACCATTTTCCGACATCATTTTTGCTGCCTCGTCTTTTGTCATCGTGGGAACTTTTTCTTTTAAGTTCAACTTGCGATAGTCTTGACCACTGGTATTAAAGAAATAGCGCAATGGTCGATCACTTTTGGCAAAGATCGCTAGGAGCTCTTCTTTAGTCGGCGGATCTGCTACTAGATCTTGCTTGTCAAATTGAACTTGGTTTTCCAAGAGCCATTTTTCGGCTTTTTTACAGGTACTACAACGTGCATAACAATAAAATTTTTTCATTTACACTCACCCTATCTAAAATCTGTCCCATTACTAAACATATAACTCTTATTGTGATAACGCATCGACATCACAAAACCGATCCCGATCATGTTTCCGATCAGCGCTGAGCCCCCCTGACTGACAAATGGTAACGGAATACCTGTCAAAGGTAAGAGCCCGATATTCATCCCGATATTTTCAAAAACGTGGAACAAGATCATCATGATGACCCCAGTCGAAATATAAGCATAAAACTCATTTTTCGTATCAAAAGTCACCTGGATCATTTGAAAGATCAACAATAAGTAGATAAAGATCAATAAACAACAACCGATAAAGCCAAAGTTTTCTCCAATGACCGAAAAGATCATATCTGATTGACGTACCGGCACGTAAACATTGGAAACATTGAAACCTTTACCTAATAGCTGCCCTGAACCGATCGCTTTCATACTTTGCCAGAGTTGATAACTACTACCACTAGTGCTCCCAGAAGGGTCGAGCCATGAATCGATCCGTTTGAACTGATAGGCCTGAAATCCGATCTTTTCAAGTAAAGTCCTATCATAAACAACTAAAAAGATCGCCAAACTACCTAGAACAGTCACGGCTCCCGCGACCGGTGCAATGATCTTCCAGGTGATACCTGAAACTAAGATCATCCCTCCTAAGATCGCAAAGAACACGAGCATCGTCCCAAAGTCATTTTGTAGCTTCAATAAAACTGCCACGGGGATCGTCCAAGCAAAGAGTTTACCTAACAATAACCAATCCGAACGCGTCGTGTGTTCAGGATACTCACTGTTATGTTGCGAAATGACCCGCCCCATCATCAAAATAAAGGCAGGCTTCATCACTTCGGAAGGTTGAAATGATAACGAACCGATCGCAAACCAACTCTTAGCCCCATTCAAATAGGCCATTCTTCGACTATAAAAAAACAACACTAAGATCAGTAAAAAGATCCCGATCCCATAGGCTAGTGGTGCGATCTTCCATAGCTGCTCAGCATCAAACTGCATAATAAAGATCACTGCACCGATCCCTAAAACGTACCACATCGCTTGTGTGATCATCGTACGTGTCACACTAGTCGTACTCATATCATGGGTCAAGGCAACATAAAGCGAGATCATCCCGATCACAGCTAACACGAGGACCGAAAAGATAATGCCCCAATCGATACGAGCATCATCGTCTTCATCACGGCGTAAGAACTGTTGTCGCGCCATTAAAAGTCACTCCTTTTATTTGATTCTTACTAATTATATACAATTTGCCGACTGAAGAAAGGCTCAGTCGGCAAACTTATTTTTTTATTAACTTATCCGCGGTGTAAGTGGTAATCACGCAAGAGATAGTCAACAGCTTCATTTCTTGAGTTGAGCTTTAATTCTTCGCCATTGGATAAAACGGCAATATAGCGCATTCCGTCTTGTTTGACACTACCGATCACTTCATCTTGGATCGTCAATTCTAAGACTAAATTACCATTCACCATCTTTTCATTTTCAATGATCTGAATATTACGTTCTTTTTTCGACAAGGTATATCCCCCTATGTTAATTCACTTTTTCGGATTTTTATTTCTACGTAAACTAAAATGATCGCCAACCGGATCATAGCCACCTCTAACGAAAGGATTACACCGTAAAATACGGGCACATCCCATCAGCAAGCCCAATAAAGCGCCGTGTTTTTCGATCGCCTGGATCATATAAGTTGAGCAGGTCGGATAATAACGACAACTCGGTGGCAATAAGGGGGAGATCCCCTTTTGGTAAAACTTAACCGGTAAGATAAGTAACTTGCTAAAAAACTTCATCATTTACTCTTTTTTAGTTTTTCGATCTGTTCGAGCAATTGACCTGACCCGACTGCCACATCATCAAGTGGTGTGTCGGCGATCATTACTGGGACCGTCAATTCTTCGGCAAATAAAGTTTCAAGCCCATCAAGCAAGGCGCCCCCACCAGTGATCACGATCCCACGATCGATCACATCAGATGCAAGTTCAGGTGGAGTCTCACTCAACACTTCTTTAGCAGCGGCGATCATGGCATCTAGTGTGTCACGCATTGCATCTACCGTTTCATCAGAGGTGATGCGGATCGATTTTGGTAACCCGCTAACAACATCACGGCCGCGTACATTCATTTCTTTGTTGCGATGTCCCTTGATCACACTGCCGATCTCGATCTTGATCTTTTCAGCCGTATGTTCACCGATCATCAAACTGTATTCTTGACGAACGTAATTAGCAATGTTTGCATTCAACTTATCACCAGCACTGCGTAAAGAACGACTGATCACGATATCACCTAAGGAAAGGACCGCAATATCACTAGTCCCACCACCGATATCAATGATCATATTGCCATAAGGTTGGAAGATGTCAAGCCCAGCACCGACAGCCGCTACTTTAGGTTCTTCTTCCAAATAAACATCACCACCGCCAGACTTTTCAGCCGCTTGGCGGATCGCTTTACGCTCAATGTCAGTCGTATTAGTTGGGCAGCAGATCAGAATGGCCGGCTTAGACATCACACCTTTAACATTTAACTTCTTGATGAAATACGATAACATCTGTTCTGTCATGTCAAAGTCTGCAATGACCCCATCTTTTAATGGGCGGATCGCACGAATATTGCTTGGTGTTCTGCCGACCATCTTGTAGGCTTCCGAACCCACTGCTAGGACTCGGCCAGTTTGCGTATCGACAGCTACAACTGAAGGCTCATTTAGCACAATGCCCTTACCTTTGACATTGATCAATACATTTGCCGTGCCTAGATCGATACCGATATCTTTAGCCATAAAATTTTCTCCTTTTGTTCTTAATTACACATGTAAGTAGGACTGAGAGTTGATCTCAGTTCAATTCATTTTAAAATACACACAGCCAATTATAGCATATTAATTGCACCTGAAAAACCGTGTTTCCCCAATCAAATTAGGTTAATTTTAAAATATTTTATTAAAAAAGGCTGCTAAAATAACTTGCAGCCCTTAAAATTATTATTTGATCTTTTTCTTGGAAATAACGTATTCTTCGTTTGTAATATCGTCGATCCGTTTGATCTCTGCCCCTAAAGCAGCTAATTTTTGATGGAAGTGATAATAACCACGATCCAAATATTGTAAATGTGTAACTTGAGTGATCCCACGTGATAAAAGTCCCGCTAAAACTAAGGCTGCGGCAGCCCGTAGATCAGTTGCCGCTACTTCAGCACCTGAAAAATCAGTTGGACCGTAAATAATGACCGAATTACCTTCAATCTTAAAGTCAGCATTCATACGACGCATCTCTTCTAAATGCATGAAACGATTTTCAAAAACAGTTTCAGTCAAGATGCTCGTACCCTTAGCTGCTAGCTGCAAGATCGAAAATTGTGGTTGCATATCCGTTGGGAAACCTGGATGTGGCAAAGTCTTGACCGTGGTTGGCTTCAATTGTTCTGGTCCAATGATGCGCAAACCATTTTCTTCTTCTAAGACTTGAACACCCATCTCTTCTAATTTAGAGATCAAAGGCTTATTATGTTCGGCTACAGCATCTTTGATCAAAACATTTCCCTTAGTCAAAGCCGCAGCGACCATAAACGTCCCGGCCTCGATCCGATCTTGGATGATCGCATGTTCTGTACCGTGTAAATTCTCGACCCCTGTGATCTTCAAGGTTTCAGTTCCAGCACCTTTGACTTTAGCCCCCATTTTGTTCAAAATGTTAGCTAAGTCAACGATCTCTGGTTCACGCGCAACATTTTCGATGATCGTAGTTCCCTTGGCTAAAGTAGCTGCCATCATGATATTTTGGGTTGCCCCAACACTTGGGAAATCAAGGTAGATGTTTGCCCCCTGAAGTCCATTTGGAGCAAAAGCCTCAATATAACCGTCATGTCGCTCGATCTTTGCGCCTAAAGCTTCAAGACCTTTCAAATGTAAGTCGATCGGACGTGAACCGATCGCACAGCCACCTGGCATCGCCACTTTAGCACGACCTAAACGCGCCAACAGTGGTCCCAAAACAACGATCGATGCTCGCATCTTTGAGACATATTTGAATGGTGCTTCATAAGAAAGCTCATCAGTTGCGTCCAATGCAATCGTTTTATTTTCTTCGTCAAAACCAACCTTAACGTTTAAAAAGCGAATTACATTATTCATTGTATAAACGTCAGATAAAATCGGAACATTTGTCAAAAATGTGCGACCTTCGCTTGGTAAGATACCCGCAGCTAAAATCGGTAAGACCGCATTTTTTGCTCCTTCGATCTCTACTGTTCCATTCAATTTATGCCCGCCACGCACAATAATCTTTTCCAATTGTTACTCCTCCGAAAATTACTATATTTATTTAAATCAGATATGATAGATGTACCACATTGTCCACAAAGCTCGTAAAAAACGAACTGCAGGCAAAACCAAGAGCTACCGCGACCATGACTAACACAAGTCGGAAGCTATTTTGCTGTGCCGGTCCAATGTAGCGATCGAGTCTCAAAGACTGGAGCCCTACAAATGCCAAGGCGATAAAGACAAAATGACTGATGATCGTCAAAAGCGCCATTATTCCTATATACTGCATCTTTTTTCCCTCTTCTCTTTTACTCAATCCGAAATAATCATAGCATAATTTTTCGGTTCAGTCACTCATTTACGGTGAATCTCTAAAAAAATGTAGCTATATCTACGCCAAATATGGGTAACGCGTTTACTCAGATGTATCAAAAAGAACCTTGCCTAAAAATGACAAGGTCCTTTTTAATTATTTCTTCGAAACACTCAAACGGTTGACCGCCCGGCGTAAAGAAACTTCAGCACGTTTTAATTCATTATCATCGTGGTTTTCTTTAGCTTTAGCGATTCGCGCTTCCGCACGCTTGCGCGCTCGTTCAGCCCGTGAAGTGTCGATCTCTTCTTTTCTTTCAGCTGCTGATGCAACTACAGATAAAACATTGTTTGAAAATTCGATGAATCCACCGCTAACTGCGACTTCATCAAAGGTATCTTCACCTGTCTTGACTCTGATTTTATCAATTGCCAGTGATGCCAACAAAGGTAGACGGTTCGGCATGATACCGACTTGCCCAACTGTTGTTGTACAGATCACCAGATCAGTTGTATTTTCATAAACTGATCCATCAGGCGTAACCACATTGACAGTTAATACAGGTTTTTCATCCATTGGACGCTACCCCCTTAATTGCCTTGTGTCATCTGTTCAGCTTTTTTCACAACATCTTCGATCGGACCACAGCTCCGGAAAGCATCTTCTGGAAGATCATCGTACTTGCCTTCAAGGATCTCTTTAAAGCCTTTAACTGTTTCTTCAACTGGGACATAAGAACCTGGGACACCAGTAAATTGTTCCGCAACGTTAAAGTTTTGGGACAAGAAGAATTGGATCCGGCGGGCACGTGAAACGATAACTTTTTCTTCATCAGACAATTCGTCCATACCTAAGATCGAAATGATATCTTGTAATTCACGGTAACGTTGTAATACGTGTTGGACTTCAGTCGCTACACGGTAATGTTCTTCACCCACGATCTCAGGTGCCAAAGCACTTGAAGTAGATGCCAATGGATCAACGGCTGGATAGATACCTTGTTGGGTCAAGGAACGTTCCAAGTTAGTTGTAGCATCCAAGTGAGCAAAGGTCGTTGCTGGTGCAGGGTCAGTGTAGTCATCGGCAGGCACGTAAACGGCTTGGATCGATGTAACAGAACCCTTCTTAGTTGAAGTGATACGTTCTTGTAATTGACCCATTTCAGTTGCCAATGTTGGTTGGTAACCAACGGCAGATGGAATACGGCCTAACAAGGCAGAAACTTCAGAACCAGCTTGGGTAAAGCGGAAAATGTTATCGATAAACAATAACACGTCTTGGCCTTCAACATCACGGAAGTATTCCGCGATCGTCAAACCAGTCAAGGCTACCCGCATCCGAGCTCCAGGTGGCTCGTTCATCTGACCAAAGACCATGGCTGTTTTCTCTAAAACGCCTGATTCTTTCATTTCAAAGTAAAGGTCATTACCTTCACGTGTACGTTCACCAACACCAGTAAAGACGGAAATACCGTTATGTTCTTGTGCAATGTTGTGGATCAATTCTTGGATCAAAACGGTCTTACCAACACCGGCACCACCGAAGAGACCGATCTTACCACCCTTGATATAAGGAGCTAATAAGTCAATAACTTTGATCCCTGTTTCAAGAATTTCTGTACTTGTGTTTAATTGGTCATAAGCTGGCGCATCGCGGTGAATAGGATCTCTGCGATGGTCGGCACTAATTTCTGGACCATTATCAATTGTTTCCCCTAAGACGTTGAAAACACGTCCCAAAGTATCATTACCAACGGGCACACTGATAGCTGCGCCGTTATCAACAACTTTTGCCCCACGTTGAAGGCCATCAGTAGAATCCATCGCGATCGTCCGCATTACGCCGTCACCCAATTCAAGAGCAACTTCGATCACCAATTTTGATCCATCTTCACGTTCAACTGTTAAAGCATTGTTAATATCAGGTAAGGATTCACTAAGAGGGAATTGGACATCGACAACTGGGCCGATTACCTGAACTACTTTACCGTAACTCATCTAGTTAATTCCTCCTAATCGTTCTAATCTAAGGCAGCTTGCGCACCTGTGATTTCTGTAATTTCAGTTGTGATCGCACTTTGACGTGCACGGTTATATTGAAGCTCTAACGCCGAAATAATATCCTTAGCGTTATCAGAAGCCGACTTCATGGCAGTCGAACTTGATGCATGTTCCGAAGTCTTAGCGTCTAAAATAGCTCCATAAACCAAACTTTCCGCATATTGAGGCAAGATAACTTCTAAGATCGCATCACGTGAAGGTTCTGTTTCATATTCGATATGATACTTTTGATCTTCACCAAGTGCAGTCAAGTCATCATCACCCATATTTTCAGCTGTGATCGGTAACATCTTTTCAGCTCGGAAAATAGAGGTCAAAGTGTTAACAAAGTGGTTGTAACAAACAAATAATTGATCGTACAGCCCATTGCTATACATTGTCACGACAGCTTCAACGATCGGACGCACTTCTCTAAATGTCGGTACGTCTTTGACACCGCGAAATTCATACGCAACGTTGTAACCACGTTTGCTGAAAAATTCAGCCCCGGTACCACCGACCGCGATGATCACAACATCATCTTTGGTGTGGCCGTTTTCTTTGATCAGATCAAGCGTTTGTTTGATAACGTTACTGTTGTAACTACCAACCAAACCACGATCTGAAGTCACAACGACGATTCCGGTCTTTTTCACAGGACGTTGTTTGAGCATACCTAAGGTGTTGAGTTTGCCCGCTTGGTCTTTTCCGGTCTCACTTACAGAAGCAGAATCAAGCAAATGAGATTGAGCCAAGTGGGTGATCACGCTACGAATCTTCGAAGCATAAACTTGATAACTTACAGAGTGCTTTTGGATCTGGCTCAACTTAGCAGTCGAGACCATTTGCATCGCACTTGTGATCTGTCCAGTTTTCTTAGTCGAAACGATTCGACGCTTAACTTCTTGTAAAGAAGCTGGCATTAGCTCTCACCACCCTTTCTTATTTTGAATTTGCTTGAAAAGTTGCTGCAAATTCTTTGATTGCTGTATCTAATTTATCTGTGTCTGGTAATTGACCAGTCTTAGCAATGTGATCTAAGAGATCTTTGTGATTGCTATCAAAGAAAGCAAACATTTCATCTTGATAACGCAAGATCTCATCAACAACAACAGAATCTAAGAAGCCGTGTGTCAAAGCATATAAGATCAAGACTTGCTTTTCAACTGGAAGTGGCTTGTGAAGTGGTTGCTTCAAGACCTCAACTGTCCGACGCCCACGATTCAACTTAGCTTGTGTTGCTTCATCAAGATCAGAACCAAATTGTGCAAATGATTCCAATTCACGATATGAAGCTAAGTCCAAACGTAATGTACCAGCAACTTTCTTCATCGCTTTGATCTGAGCCGAACCACCAACACGAGAAACCGAAGTACCCGCATCGATAGCTGGACGAATACCAGAATAGAAGTTATCGCTATCCAAGAAGATCTGACCATCAGTGATGGAGATAACATTAGTTGGAATATAAGCTGAAACGTCACCAGCCTTAGTTTCGATAAATGGTAAAGCAGTCATCGAACCGCCACCTAATTCATCACTAAGTTTAGCTGCACGTTCCAACAAACGTGAGTGAAGATAGAAAACATCCCCGGGATAAGCTTCACGACCAGGTGGACGTCTCAAGATCAAAGAAAGTTCACGGTAAGCATCAGCTTGTTTTGAAAGATCATCATACACGATCAAAACATGCTTGCCGTTGAACATGAATTCTTCACCCATTGCAGCCCCAGCATATGGAGCTAACCAAAGTAATGGCGCTGGTGAAGAAGGACCAGCTGAAACAACGATCGTGTAGTCCATAGCACCATATTTGCGCAATGTTTCTACTTGAGTACGAACAGTTGATTCCTTTTGACCAATAGCGACATAAATACAGATCATGTCTTGGGCTTTTTGATTTAAGATCGTATCGACCGCAACTGATGTCTTACCAGTCTTACGGTCACCGATAACTAATTCACGTTGGCCACGACCGATCGGCACAAGTGCATCGATCGCTTTGATACCTGTTTGAAGTGGTTCATTAACAGATTGACGTTCCATAACGCCAGGAGCCTTACGTTCTACCGGACGAGTCTTGTCCGTTTTGATCTCCCCTAAACCGTCGATCGGTTGGCCTAAGGGGTTTACTACACGGCCGATCAAAGCTTCCCCTACAGGGACTTCCATGATCTTACCGGTGCGTTTTACCGTATCGCCTTCACGAATGCCTTTATAAGCACCTAAGATAACGATACCGACATCGTTTGATTCTAAGTTTTGCGCCATCCCATATGTACCATCTTCAAATTGAAGAAGTTCACCAGAAAGGGCGTTATCAAGACCATTAGCACGAGCGATCCCGTCACCAACGTAAGTAACTGTACCAACTTCATCGACAGTGAGCTCATCTTGATAATTAGCTAATTGTTGCTTGATAAGAGCACTGATTTCCTCAGCCTTAATGCTCATAAAAGTCTCACCTCTTTAAAAATCATTTTAATAACAGACGCTTGATGTTTGCGATCTTCGACTTGATAGAGCCATCAAACACGTAGCTACTTGATTGCAAGACGACCCCACCAATGATCTTAGGATCAACTACTGTTTCAAGTTCTACTTTTTTAGCTCCGACTACCTTAGCAAAAGAAGCTGCGATCTTATCTTTACGTGTTTGATCCAACTCGACCGCAGTTGTCACCGTTGCGCGAACTGTCTTTTCGTCTTCATCAGTTAATCTGTTGAATTCATCAATAATATCTTCTAAATTGGCGATCCGTCTGTAATCGTATAACATCGCTAACAAATTAGATGTCAATTCAGAAGTACCACTTTGTAGATTTTTTAACATTTCAAGCTTAGCATCATGTTTGATCGCTGCACTTGTCATGAAATCAACAAATTGTGGTTCTGCTTGCAAGACTTGTTTGATCTGAGCTAATTCACTAGAAGTTTCTGTTAGAACATCTTGTTCTTTAGCTGTTTCAAACAAAGCTTTTCCATAACGTTTAGCTATTGTTTGCTTATCTAATGCCATCTTGCTTCCCCAACCCTTCGATATAAGAGTCGACCAAGGCTTCTTGGTCCTTAGCACTCAATTCTTTTTGAATGATCTTTGAAGCAATTTCAACAGATAAAGCAGCTACATCGTTTTTAACATTGGAGAGCGCTTCTTGGCGTTCTTGTTCAATGTCTTTTTTAGCATTCTTTTTCAATGTGCTAACTTCTTCTTGTGCCGAATTCACGATGGTAGCTTTTTGCTGTTCACCGTTCTTCTTTGCACGATCAATGATTTTTGAAGCTTCAACATGAGAATCCTTAAGCGCTGATTCACGTTTAGCTGCGAGCTCTTCCGCTTTTTTGCGGGCAGTTTCTGCCGAATCAATGTCATTTGCGATCTTATCGGCCCGTTTTTCCATCATTTCAGTCACAGGTCCCCAAGCAAAATGCTTAACGAGTGCGATCAAAATCAAGAAAGTACAGAGATAAAATAAGAAGTCGCCCCATTGTACACCACCTTCAGCAGTAGCCAATAGTAATGCTGAGTTCATTCATTGACACCTCCTAATCTTTCAATAATGTGACAAAGTTATACTGATAGATCAGAGATTATTTAGCCATCAACATGAATGAGATAACGATAGCGATGATCGGCACAGCTTCGATCAAACCGACCCCGATAAACATTGTTGTCCGTAATTGGCCTGAAAGTTCAGGTTGACGAGACATACCTTCCAAAGTTTTTGCGATAACCAAACCGTTACCAACACCTGTACCGATAGCAGCAAAACCTGCGGCAAGACCCGCACCAAGTAAAGCTAAAGCTGTTGTCATAATAAAAATCCTCCTTAAAATTAATCCTATAAGTTAATTATTCTTTTTCGACCTTTTGAGAAATATAAACCATTGTCAATGTTACGAAAACGTAAGCTTGGATCGATCCAATAAAGACTGAAAATCCCTGCCAAATCATTTCGAGTGGAATCGCTGGTAAATACGTCCATGGTGTATGCGATTTAGCTAACTGTTCATAGATAACAGTCAACAACACTTCACCAGAGTAAATGTTACCGTAAAGACGTAATGCCAGGGTCAAGAAATTCGTAAATTGTTCCAAAACATTGATCGGGAATAAGGCCGGCATCGGGCTAAAGTACGAATTCTTGACATATCCCTTAAAGCCAAACTTCGCGACACCCATGAGATGTGATAAGAGCAAGACTAAAAATGCCAATGTCAAAGTCGTCGCGGGCGAAGCAGTTGGACTTTTAATGTAGTTCACGCCATTAATTGGAAGCTGAATAGCCAATCCTATTTGGTTAGAAACAAAGATAAACAAGAAGAGAGTAAAAATAAGGAGTCCATATTTTTTCCCCTGTTCATCAGGCATGGAGCTTTTGACGATCCCATTTGTAAAATCGATCATCCACTCGATCATATTTTGCTTACCCTTTGGCTTCATTTGCAATCTACGTGAGAACCAAAAGACGAGCCCAAAGACGATCAAGGCTGAGACCAGTCCTGAAAGACAATTACCTACATTAAAAGGAATACCAAAAAGCTCCAAAACTTGAGATTCTTCATTCACCAAGTTTCACCTCTTTTCAATTGTGATCAATACGGTTGAACAAAATGGTCGAACCATAAGATTAAGATTCAAGCATAGATAAAAAACTATGTTTGAATACAAAAGCAATAATACCACCAAATCCCCCAAAATTCAAAATTTAAATGAATTTATTCTAAAAGTTTAAAAATGGAGCAACAACCGTATTTAAAGCGTTTGACTAATTTAGACTTCGCGACACATTACGTAACTTGTCTACTTAGTACCAAACAAGCGATCGCCCGCGTCACCTAAACCAGGAACAATATAACCATTTTCATCGAGACGTTCATCCAAAGCAGCGGCGAAAATATCGATATCTGGATGTGCTTTGCGTAAAGCTTCTACCCCTTCTGGTGCAGCAACTAAACACACAAATTTGATCGATTGTGCTCCACGCTTTTTCAAAGCATCTACAGCCATAATAGCTGAACCACCAGTTGCCAACATTGGATCGACCACAAAAACTTCACGACTAGCTAGATCGCTAGGCATCTTAACGAAATATTCGTGTGGTTGCATCGTTTCTTCATCACGATACATCCCAATGTGACCAACTTTAGCAGCCGGGATAAGATTCAAAATACCTTCTACCATCCCAAGTCCAGCCCGTAAGATCGGTACAACAACAACTTTCTTACCAGCTAAACGCTTCTTGTATGTCTTGCCCATCGGCGTTTGGATCTCAACATCTTCTAACGGCATCTCACGTGAAACTTCATATGCCATCAAAGTTGCGATCTCATCGACACATTGACGAAATTCCCGTGTCCCGCAATCCTTATCACGAATGATCGTTAGTTTGTGTTGGATCAATGGATGATCTAAGACTTCAAATTTACCCATTGTTAAAATTCCTCCTTTGTCTAGCTCTGCTACCTATTTTAGCCGAAAATGCGCCTATTTGCTACTATTCGCACCAAATTATTTATTCTTATTGAATTCCTTAAAGAAAGCATTTCCAGCTGCTTTCTTTAAGCGATTCATATAAGCTTCACCTAATCCTGTTTCCAAAACACCCGCACATAAGATGTAGTCTTTGCTATCAAAAGTCCTGAGTCCCGAAAAGAGCCGACTGCTAGCACTCTTAACGTCTGACCCTAATGAATAGCCTTCGATATTTTCTGGTAGCTCCGATACTTTAGCTATTTCTGGTCCAAAAGCCATCACCCCGATCTTAGCGGTCTGTGTTTTAGCCCAGGCCAAAGCTTCTTCCCATTCATCAGCATTTACGATCAAAACTTGAGCATCAGGTGCATAGTGTTTGTACTTCATCCCAGGAGCTTTAGGTGTCTCAGCTTGTCCGACATGATGCTTATCTGAACGCACTTCACAGCCTAAAATTTCGCTGATCTGTTCGGAAGTGACTGCTCCTGGCCGTAAAACAGTTGGCATTGCTGTACTTAAGTCAACGATCGTGGATTCGACCCCAACTGTAGTCGGACCATCATCAACGATCCCTTTGATCTTACCTTCTAAGTCGTGAAAAACATGTTCAGCAGTCGTAGGACTCGGTTTGCCCGAAGAATTAGCCGAGGGACCAACTAAGGGAACGCCAGCTTCTTTGATCAATTCTAGTGTTGTTTGATTAGCGGGCATTCGAAAAGCAGCTGTCTTTAACCCACCTGTGACTGCATCAGGCAGCAAACCAGCTTTGATCGGCAAAATGATCGTTAATGATCCCGGCCAAAATGCATCCATCAATTTTTGAGCTGTTTCAGGCAGATCTCCTACGTAGCGTTTAACCATTTCTTTTGAACAAACCGTTACGATCAAAGGATTATCTGATGGGCGTCCTTTAGCAAGATAAACGCGTTTGACCGCTTGGGCATTGGTCGCATCAGCTCCTAATCCATAAACTGTTTCAGTGGGAAAAGCAACTAACTCACCCAATTGTAGTTCTTTAGCAGCCAAAGCAACTTTATCTGGTGTATAGATCTCAGTTATCAGCACTGTTAATTCCTCTTTTCTATTAAAAACTTACTTTTACCATCCGGTCATGCCCGGTGATATCTTGGCGTAATTGAACTTTAGCTGTGGGGTAAGCTTTGCTAAAGATCTCGACTACACTTGGACCTTGTTGAAAGCCGATCTCTAAATAAAGTTTTCCTTGCTTTGTCAGATATTTGCTGAGTTTTTCAGCTAATTTTTTATAGAGATATAAGCCCTCATCTGGCGCAAATAAAGCCGTTTTAGGTTCATGCTCTAAAACACTTTTATCCATTAAGTCTGCTTCTGATTCGGCAATATACGGGGGATTTGAGACGATCACATCAAATTTGCCCGTAATGTTTTGGAAAAGATCACTTTCGATCAGTGTGGCCTCTAGCTTTAAAGCTTGTTTATTTTCTTTGGCAACCGCTAGCGCTTGGGGGGAAATGTCACTTAAAGTCACTTCCCAAGCAGGACGTTCATGTTTCAAACTTAAGCCGATCGCTCCCGTACCAGTCCCGATATCTAAGACCCGCAAAGAAGTTTTAGGTTCCGTTTCTAAGATCCACTCGACTAGTTCTTCTGTCTCTGGGCGTGGGATCAAAGTCGCTTCGTTTACTTTGAACTCTAAGCCAAAAAAGTTAGCTTTCCCTAATAAATATTGCGCTGGCCAATCTTGGCAGTATAATTTGACATTGGTAAAAAAGCGCTCTAATTGTTCAGCTGACAATTGCGTCTGATAATTCATCAACATCTCTGTTGTACTCCAATTCAACTGACCTTGCAAGAGCAGATCAGCAACACTTGGATCTTTTCCATGATCTTTGATAAAAGAAAAAGCCCATTGCTGAGCTTTAAAAACGGTCATTTTATCCATTTTGTAATTCTTCTAAGGCTTTAGTTTGATCGTAAAGAACTAAAGCATCGATCACATCTTCTAATTCACCGTTCATGATGCGGTCAAGCTTATTCAAGCTAAGCCCGATCCGGTGATCAGTAACGCGGTTTTGTGGATAGTTGTAAGTTCTGATCCGTTCAGAGCGATCCCCAGTACCAACAGCAGATTTACGGTTTTCATCATAAGCACTTTGCTCTTGGGCAGCATAATAGTCATAGACACGTGCACGCAGGATCTTCATCGCTTTTTCACGGTTTTGTTGTTGTGAACGTTGATCTTGCATCGCAACAACGATCCCGGTTGGCAAGTGAGTCATCCGCACAGCTGAAGATGTCTTGTTGATGTGCTGACCACCAGCACCAGAAGCACGGTAAACATCGACTCTGATATCTTTTGGATCGATCTCGATCTCAACATCTTCTTCTTCAGGCATAACAACTACGGTAGCCGTTGAGGTATGCACCCGACCTTGAGATTCGGTCACTGGGATCCGTTGGACACGGTGAGCCCCAGATTCATATTTCAATTTAGAATAAACGCTCTTACCATTGATCAAGAGTGCGATTTCTTTAAAGCCACCTACTTCAGTCATGGTCTTGTCGATAACTTCGATATTCCAGCCTTGATGTTCAGCATACTTGCTATACATCGTGAATAGATCGCCCGCAAACAAACTCGCTTCATCCCCACCAGCAGCGCCACGGATCTCCATAATGATGTTTTTATCATCGTTAGGGTCCTTAGGTAAAAGCAAGATCTTGATCTCTTCTTCTAATTGTTCTTTTTCAGTTTTTGAGCTTGCCAATTCTTCTTTGACCATTGTTGTCATTTCATCATCGTCAAGTCCTGCCCCAAGCATCTCTTCATCATCTTTGATCTGTTGGATGACTTGCTTATATTTGTTATACTTTTCGACTGTTTCACGCAGATCGGCCATCTCTTTTGAAAGTTCCATAAAGCGCTTGGTATCTGCGATCACATCTGGATCAGAGAGCAATTCGCCGAGTTCTTCATAGCGATCTTCGAGCATTTGCAATCTGTCAAATAACTTATCCATAAAAATCTCCTTACTTAATAATATTGTTTGTATCAGTTGGTGGCGCAACATAATGTTTGCGACACACTGGATAATAGGATTCGTTGCCACCGATCTCGATCTGTTTGCCATCATAAACTGGCTTGCCATCATTTACTCGCAAGTTCATGATCGCTTTTTTATTGCAAAACCAGCAGATCGTTTTCATCTCTTCGATCTTATCGGCATAGAGTAATAAATATTTTGACCCTTCAAATAATTCATTACGAAAATCATTTTTTAGACCAAATGTCATCACGGGAATGTTCAACTCATCGACTACACGTGTTAATTCCAAGACGTGATGTTTACTCAAAAACTGCGCTTCATCGACCAAAACACATGCCGCATTTGGGTCTAGTTCTTTGACCTTAGCTAATAGGTCATCTTCTTCAAAGATCGGATATGCCTTACGTTTGAGCCCGATCCGACTCGAAACATAGCCGACTTCATCGCGATCATCTAACCCGCTGGTCATAATGATCACACTTTTATCTTGTTCCTCGTAATTATGTGCAACTTTTAAGATCTCGATCGTCTTGCCACTGTTCATTGCTCCATAGCGGAAAAAAAGCTGTGCCACTAACGCCACCATCCTTTTAGTAGTTCCTAAACTAGTATATATGATTTATACGTAAATTTCATTAACAAATTTGTTAGGTCTCGCTATCCGTACGGCTTGACCCGTTTTTGCGCGTACTGATCTTTGTCGTGCTCCGAAAAACTGAGCCTAGCTGATAGCTACGGATAAGCAAGACGCCAAAACCGCCTCTTGGCTTATCCTATGCTATCCGTACGGCTCAACCCGTTTTTCTGCGCACTGATCCGTATTTTATGGTAAGATACAAGTTGACATAAAAAAATCGGAGGAAATTTCATGTCATTTAAAAGTTCAATCGCAATTACTGCGGGTAAAACTTCTCACTGGTTCTTGCATAATTTTATGCACGGTGGGACCTCTCTGCCTGGTAAGTTAACTTTAAAAATTGATCCTGATGTTTTAAAAGCTTTAGCTAAAAATTACGAGATCGTGATCATCACTGGGACCAATGGTAAAACACTGACGACCGCTTTGACCGTAAAAGTGCTACAAGCTAAATATGGTAATGTTTTGACTAATAAGAGCGGCTCTAATATGAAACAAGGGATCGTGACCGCATTTTTGACAGCTCAAAAAACGAGCTCGGGCAAAAACCTCGCTGTCCTTGAAACCGATGAAGCCAATGTGCCGATCGTCTGCGAATATATCAAACCAAAAATGTTCGTGTTGACTAACCTTTTCCGTGATCAAATGGATCGTTATGGTGAGATCTACACGACTTATGGCAAAATCTTGAAGGGTGTCTTGATGCACCCCGATGCGCTTGTACTTGCAAATGGCGATGCCCCTATTTTTAATAGTAAGGAATTGCCTAATAAAGTTGTTTATTACGGTTTTGCAGATAAAGCTGAAAAAGATCAACTTGCTCCTGCTAATACTGATGGCTTGCTTTGCCCAGGATGCCAACATATCTTACATTTCAAATACCGTTCCTACAGTAATTTAGGTAAATATTTTTGCCCTAATTGTGGTTTTAAACGGCCAAAATTGACTTATAAAGTCGATCGTATCTTAGCACAGACCCCACAGTCTTCTAAATTTACGATCAACGGACATGAAGTCGACTTGCATATCGGTGGGACCTACAACATCTATAACGCCCTAGCCGCTTATGCAGTCGGATCTCAATTAGAGGTCGAACCAAAAACTATCTGCCAAGCACTCAGTCAAAATGATGAAAAAGTCTTTGGCCGGCAAGAAGTGATCGATCTCGATGGTAAAGAAGTCACAATGATCTTGGTCAAAAATCCAGTCGGTCTTGACCAAGTTTTAGAAATGATCAAGACCGATGATAAGCCATTTTCACTGGCAGTCTTGTTGAACGCTAATTACGCTGACGGGATCGATACGAGCTGGATCTGGGATGGTGATTTTGAAAACTTACCATTTGACAAGATCCCTAGTGTCTTGACTGGGGGCGAACGTTACAAAGACATCACATTCCGTTTACGCGTAGCTGGGGTTCCCGAAGAAAACTTTGCGCAACGTGAAAGTCTAAAAGACGTCTTAGCTTACCTCAAAACGATGCCGACAGAACACATCTACGTACTAGCAACATACACTGCCGTCTTACAATTACGGAAACTTTTGGCAGATGAAGGCTATATCAAGGGAGGCATGGATTAATATGAAATACCAACTTCACCTAGCACACCTTTATGGCGATCTATTGAACACTTATGGTGATATCGGCAACGTTTTAGTTTTAGAATACTATGCCAAACAGATGGATGTTGAACTGACTTCAGAAGTTATCTCACTTGACCAACCATTTGAGGCTACAAAATTCGACATTGCCTTTTTCGGTGGTGGCCAAGATTATGAGCAAGTCATCGTTTCTAAGGATATCCAAGCCAAAAAACAAGCTTTGACTGATTATATCGAAGACGGCGGTCCAATGCTTGCGATCTGTGGGGGCTACCAATTACTAGGTAAATATTATATCGGGGCAAATGGCGAGCGCATCGAGGGGATCTCCGCACTTGATCATTATACAAAAAGCCAAGACAATAACCGTTTCATCGGCGATATCGTGATCGAAAACGAAGAAACAGGACAAAAATACCATGGTTTTGAAAACCACAATGGTGTCACCTATCTCGGTAAGGATGAACGTCCTTTAGGAAAGGTCATCAGTGGCCACGGTAACAACGGCAAAGATCAAGGTGAAGGTGCGATCTATAAGAATGTCTACTGTTCTTACTTCCACGGCCCGATCTTAGCCCGCAACGGTGAATTAGCTAAGCGGATCTTACTGACTGCTTTGAAGCGTAAGTATCCTGATGCTGATCTAACTGCTCAAGAAGAACTAAAGATCAAACCAACATATTAACCAAAATGTCCAGCGCGATCGTAAAAGATCATGCTGGACATTTTGTTATTATGCTATTTGAATTACTACCCGTTGTCTGACCGCCAAAGTTTGACTTCTACACCCTTTAAATTTTTATCATTTTGTTTTTCAAAATGAAACTCATTTGCTTTATGAATTCCAAAGCCACCATTGGGGCTATCTTTTACCAATTGCAAACTCATCGTATTATATTCTTTCTTATTGATTCGTACAGAAACACCTCTACCACCCGTACCTAAAAAGCCGTAACTTTCAAATTTTCCTACTTCTATCGTCTTTATTGGTTCAGGTCCTTCAAAATGTTGTACGACCCACAACGCGATACGTTGACGCTTCTCCGCCTCACTTGGAAACTTTTGCGCAAGTACTTCTCTAACTAGTTCAGTCTCTTTGACGATCGTCAGTTGATCTTCTCCAAGCAATACGATCATTATAAGAGATACTATCACTAATACGATCACGTTTTTCTTTTTGTTAAGCAATTTCACTTACCTCGCTGATCTATGTATTCCGAATTTCTGTACATAATTACCTAACATACGCCATCGTAATTTAAAATCAATTGACACTTCATACCAAACTCATATCTTTGTACTAAATTTTCCACAGTTTTATCTCCAATATAGAACTTCTATACCATCAAGATCTGAATTCAATTTATCCACGTATTTATATTCAAACTGCGCAGAAATACCACCTACTCCCCCGCTAGGAATATCGTCACTACTTAATACTAGTGCTACTTCATTATATTCTTTCTTATTGATTCGTACAGAAACACCTTTACCCCCCGTACCTAAAAAGCCGTAACTTTCAATTTTCCCTACTTCTATCGTCTTTATTGGTTCAGGTCCTTCAAAATGTTGTACGACCCACAACGCGATACGTCGACGCTTCTCTGTTTCACTTGGAAACTTTTGCGCAAGCACTTCTCTAACTAGTTCAGTCTCTTTAACGATCGTCAGTTGATTTTCTCCAAGCAATACGACTATTATAAGAGATACCATCACTAATGCGATCATATTTTTCTTTTTGTTAAAGATCATTCTCACCTTGCTATTCTAGATATATTGCCATTACTTTTCTTCTTTGACACAAATGTTGCTAAGACTTTAATATTTTTAAATTCCAGATTATCGCTATCATATTACGGTCTAAATCACATATACTTTACCAAAAACTATCAAAGCCACCATCTGAATCATTGTCCGAATCATCATCTGAATCCGATGTCAGGATCTCCAAGAAAAGGACAATGATATCTTGTAAAATATCCAATGAGTTGGCTAATAAGATACTGACAAAAAATAACCCACCCAGTTCTTTAGCCTCGGTATAGCTGTTCATAGCCATATTGGCATCATAGATCAAATAACCTAAAAATAGCAACACAGTAGCATAATATGAAATAGTATTCAAAAAAGTTAAATGCAAAAACTGCCAATTTGTGAATGTCATTGAAATTATACCTACTAATCCAAAGCTTAAAATAGAGCCCCAAGATGATAGATCCTTTTTAAAAATTATACCGATCGAGCAAAATAATAGTGTTAAAACTGTTACTTGCACGGCCACAGGAATTATTAATTCTGGAAGTACTGAAATAGCCACTCCTAAAGGAAAGCCCAAAACGATCAAACTAATGAAATAAAATGAGATCGATACAACAGGATTTATCAATGCACTTACCTTACATACGATCACTGGAATAATACTTAAAATTATTATCAAACAGGTTCTGATAAAACCATGTAATGCATTACTGTATAATACTAATAAATTAAAGTAGGCATCACTATACTGGACCAAAAGATAATCAACTATTAAAATTGCAACAAAGCTCAGAATAGCTACTGCTACCGTTAAATACCCATATTTTAATTTTGCAAAATAATCTGTGTCAGTTTTAACTAACTTGGCTCTTTTTGACACACGTAATCTACTTTCCATTAAATAACATCTTCCTTCTTTTAAAAAATCTTAGCTCCAAAATCTATTTTTCATCTATATTTTTTCGATCAATTTACCTTGTTCACCTAGTTCTTTTGTAATATGTTGCCGGTTTATTTACGATATTCAGTATCTTTAGATCTACTTTCATCATCCACTACTTGTAACAACCCTTTGCGACGTAACACCCAGACGATATACTTAAATATCCATTTGCGGTATTTTGTCATTAACCAAATCGCTATCACTACAGGAATTAGGCCTAATGAACCATAAAAGAAGCCTTTTTTCCCTCCCTTTAATGCTTGTACGTACCCCATCATGCCGATTCCTCCTAGCATTGATCCAATCCACAAAAATGTCGTTGCTCCACTTAATTAAGTAGGAATCGCTTATCTCTACATCTTGCCCTATAATCATGAATTCCTTAGGATATTTTACAACACGAAAGCGGTAAAATATCAAGAGTATCAAACCACTTATTATTAGTGGAGATGATAAGCCCAGTACATTTCCAAGTCTCCCTAAAACATCATACTTGGCTGTCTTATCGTACATTGTTTGTCCCAAAGCTGCACCATTCAAAATAGCCAATCCCCCAATCACTACACTATAAAATGCAGCCTCCAAGCCATTTAATTTGCCACTATATCCTCGCACACCATATGTCAATACTGTTACTAATACCCCTAAACATAGCCAAATCACTATATAGGGACTATCCCATGTCTCTATTGCCATATCATCGCCTCCAAATTTTCTAGCTTTACTGTATGTAGCCCTACTCCTACCAAGATTTTACTTTAATCCCCTCCAATGTTCTTTTACTGTTATAAACGCTCGTAACATCATCTCCATATATTGCTATTCCTCTCGGTGTTCCATCGCTTCCAACACTTATCCCATCAATAATATAATTTTCATTATTATTAATAATTACCGATACAGCTCTTCCTCCCGTTCCGAATAACCCATAAGATTTTATTTTACTTACCTTTATTTCTTTTATAGGTTCCGAAACATCAAAATTCTGCACTACCCATAACGCTATACGTCGCTGTTTATCTTCTTTGCTTGGAAACTTTTGCGCAAGCGTTTCTCTGACTCGTCCAGTTTCTTTGATGATCGCCATTTTATTTTCTCCAAGTAATACGATCATCACGAGAGATATTATCACTAATGCGATCACGTCTTTCTTTTTGTTAAATATCATTCTCACCTCGCTGTTCTAAACATATTGCCATTACTTTTCTTTTTTGATACAAAAATTTATGATTTTTCAACATTTTTAGGCTTAAACTCTTTTATTAGGTTATGACGATAAGAAGTATTTAAAATCAACCAATACAAAAATAATTTAGGTGAAGCCAGCATTTCAAACGTCATTAAAGAAATTTCTATAAAAATATCTTTAGTTGTAATCATATAGAACCCCGCCATAATAATAGCTACCAATGAAACCAGCATATTTTATTCCGTTATACCATCTACAAAAAATTTGCGAATTGATCAATAAAATTACCGTAATTCCATAAAAAATTCTAAAAATTTGTTGAGTTTGTACGGAAATAACTATTGTCGGCATTGTTCCAACTAGGAAAATAATCAATAAGAAACTATTTAATACCAAAAACTCTCTAATCCCCCACCACTTTCGATACTTTTCCCTGCTACAATATCAATTAGCCACATACGGCAATCTACTTTGATAACTTTTGGTACTTCGTCAAGAATTTAGAAAACTTCTTTCATATATGTATGAAGTTATTGACTAATCAACCACCAATTTATCGATCATAACTATTTCTGACTACTCCAAAATTTATTTGGAATCCTTTTCATCCACTACTTGCAACAACCCTTTGCGACGTAACACCCAGACGATATACTTAAACATCCATTTGCTATATTTTGCTATCAACCAAATTGCTATCACTACAGGAATTAAGGCTAACGACCCATAAAAGAAACCTGTCTTTGGGCCTTTTAATGCTTGAACATAGCCAGCCATTCCAATTCCACAAGATAACAATCCAGAAAACATAAACCACGTTATCCCACTTAATAAATAGGATCCTCCCACTTCCAAATCGTTACCTCTAACTACTAATTCACCTGGATACTTTACTAATCGACATCTATAAAAAACTATCAATATTAGGCCACTCACTATTAAAGGGCCTGATAACCCTAACGCAGTTCCTAAACTCCCCCAAACATCATACTTCGCTGTTTTATCGTACATTGTCTGACCTAGTGCTGCTCCATTTAAGATAGCTAAAGCACCGATCACCATACTATATCCAATAGCCTCTAATCCATTTATTTTGCCACTATATCCTCGCA
>ERZ778517.43-NODE-43-length-134935-cov-7.014939_pt1 | contig 134935 bp, 110 predicted proteins | sample MGYA00510341_ERZ778517 | MGnify/ENA primary metagenome ERZ778517 (study PRJEB29527, sample SAMN07138964) | mouse gut metagenome | material: feces | host: mouse | place: China:Nanjing | collected 2016-01-25 ...
TTTTGCCGTATGCACGGGTAAAGATAAACGTTTATGGCTTTCTTCCGACATTATGTATTATCCTGGAAAAAGTTTATAATAAAATTGGGTGTCTGAACAAATAAACAAAAATCCCTGTAGATTAACAACAGGGATTTGTATTTTCGATAAAGAATCCAAATATAGTGACAACCATTCACGCACCCCCGGAAACCAGGTAAACGGGAGTATTTCCGTAAACAGTAGCCGGGCTACCGGACAGACTTGCCGGTTTCATAAGCGATACGCAATCCTTCATGTCCGAGAATTTCATTGGGAGCGTTCACTCCTCCGGCAAAAATACTTCCGGCAAACCGCGCTTTCTCAAAACAGGCAATCCAACCTTCAAGACCATGCATAGCCCCCTGGGGAGTCTCAGGTTCATTTTCAGCAGCAGCGAACAGCAAATAGATGTCACGAAATCTGTAATTGCCGGAATAGAGCGGATTGGCACGGTCAAGCAGGGTTTTCAACTGCCCTGCCAGTTCATAGTAGTAAATGGGAGTTGCAAATGCGATTACATCAGCTTCCCTCATCTTCTCTACAATTGCAACAGCATCATCATGGATCACACAACGCTGACTTTTCTGACAAGCGAGACATCCCCGGCAGAACCGGATATCTTTATCCTTTAAAGATACCAATTCCACTTGATGGCCGGCCTCCCGGGCACCACGGACAAACTCACCGGCAAGTGCCTCCGAGTTGCTGTGAGCCCGGAGGCTTGATGAAATGACAATAATATGTTTCATAAGATTTAGATAGGGCATCCCTCATTTCATCCGGACGTTAAAGAAATCAGCTATCTGATGAAAAGGGATTTTCTCCAGGTTATCATAAAGATCCGTATGGTTGGCATCGGCAACAATAATCATGTCTTTGTTATCACCGCGCAGGAGACTAAAAGCAGTCTTGCCAAAATACAGCGAATGGGCCTTATCACCGTGAATAATCAATACAGCATTCCGAATCTCACCGGCACGACTCAATAAAGGAAAATTGATAAACGGCAGATTAGACGTAACATTCCATCCATCAGTCGAATTGCCGGAACGCTCGTGATAACCACGCGGAGTTTTGTAATAAGCATGGTATTCCTTCACAAACTGGGGAGCGTCATCAGGCAAAGGGTCGGCAACACCTCCGGCACGGGAGTATTTTCCGGCCTTATAATCAGCAGTACGCTGTTCTGCCATCCCTTCGAGCATCCTATAACGGACATCCGGATGATCATTGGCATCGAAATATCCGTTAGAGGCGGCACGACTCATGTCGTACATGGTGGAGGCCACAGTAGCCTTGATACGCGGGTCATTGGCAGCAGCATTTATAGCCAACCCTCCCCAACCGCATATTCCCAGAATACCGATGCATCCGGCATCCACATTGGGTTGAACTGAAAGAAAATCCACAGCAGCCGAAAAATCCTCTGTATTGATATCAGGAGAAGCCACGCGACGCGGCATCCCCCCACTCTCACCGGTAAAGGAAGGGTCAAACGCGATAGTCAGAAAGCCGCGTTCAGCCAAATGCTGCGCATAAAGCCCGCTCACTTGTTCTTTGACTGCACCAAACGGACCGCTGATAGCGATGGCCTTCAATTTCCCTTCCACCTCTTTGGGAGTATACATATCAGCCACAAGAGTTATTCCGTAACGGTTGACAAAGGTTACTTTCCGATGGTCAACTTTCTCACTTTGCGGGAATGTCTTATCCCACTGTTGTGCCAACGCCAGCTCCTGCTGCGGGGCCAACGAATAATTGGTGTTCAAATTGTTCATTTCCTGCGAATTTGCAATTGTAGCGCCCAATAACAGGGCTGCCGTAGTTGATAATAAACTTCTCATATCGTAAAATTTTTACACAGCAAATATAAGAAGTGAATCCTACGGCCATTTCACTGTAAAGCTCAAAGATTTTTGCTGAAAAGGTCAGTTTTTTTTGTGGGATTTGACTACATCTTTACACTTCTTTATTACGCCACTTCACTCGGTCTTACACCGAAACGACGTTTAAAAGCAGTGGAAAAATGCGAAGGATTACGGAATCCCACCGAAGTATACACATCCACCATTTTCATCCCTCCGCGCCTGATCATTTCGTAAGCCGCGTCAAGTCGCTTGGTAATGAGCCATTTCTCCGGTGTCGTTCCGGGTAAAGCCTTCTTGAAATCACGTTTAAAAGTAGCAAGGCTACGACCGGTATAATGGGCAATCTCCTCAATACTCAACTCGCACATGTAATTACGTTCCATAAAATCAAGGATATCGATTTTCCAAGGCTCATTGAAATCAAACATGGCCGGGGCAAAACGGTCGTCGATGGCCAACAAAGCCATGAACCCTTCCTGAAGTTTAAGGCGCATAAACTCTTCACGCGGTTTTACTTCGGGATCAAAATACGGTGTCATAGAAGCAAAAAGACTGGCAAGTTCCACCGTTTGAGGCAATTTAAGTACTCCTAAAGGCAATTTCGATGCATTTGCAGGAAATTTCTTCCCCCCCATCCTGGCATACATCTCTTTCAGAAACTCACGTGTAAACATCATAAATATACCACAATAGCGTTCCCCTTGATAAGTCTTTTTCTGTAAGGTTATACGATGGTCCCGGGGAATAAACACACACTCGCCGGGAAGCACATGAATGGTTTCTTCTCCATTGTCAAGAATCATTTCTCCCGAATAAACATAATTGAGAGCATATTCCCGGCTGCGATGTATGCAATCTCCCAAATCATCGTATATAAAACTATAAAAGATGTCGTTGTAGTTAAAAATCATCTTCATAGGCCCGATATTCTCTCCGGATGTGCTCATAAGCAAAGGGATTAGATTTAACGCTATAAAATTACAAATGATTTTGGTTACTGTTATACATTTTACAGTAAATCTCTCAAACGCCGGACAGCCTGTGTTATTCTATATAAGCACGGATATAGTTACCGAAGAAGATGGGAATTTCTCAAACATTTACGCAAAATTTCCGGTATAACCACTGGCAAACAATGATAAAGGCAATCCCGACATGATGGAAACAAGTTTTTTATACTACATCGAACACAGCATAAAAGTTCACTGGAACCACCAGGCCCTGTCCGACTATAAAGGCACCACACACACCTATAAAGACGTAGCCCGTGCTATCGAAAAGCTTCATATCCTTTTTGAAAAAGGAGGCATACGCCGGGGAGACAAAATCGCCTTGTGCAGCCGGAATATGGCCAATTGGGGAATAGCTTTCCTGGCTACCCTATCTTATGGAGCTGTTGCCGTTCCCATCCTCCATGAATTCAAACCGGAAAACATCCATCATATCATCAACCACTCCGAAGCCCGGATGCTATTTGCAGGAGCTCCTATCTGGGAAGAACTCAATAAAAAGGATATGCCCCGGCTCGAAACTGTTATCAAAATGGAAGATTACACCATTCTCCATCATATCGATGACCGGATGGCCAAAACAAAAGAACGGCTGGAAGAGCTATTTACCCAAAAATACCCCCGCTTTTCCCCCGACGACGTATATTACGAAACAGATAAACCCGAAGAATTGGCATTGATCAATTACACTTCGGGAACCACCAGCAGCTCCAAGGGGGTCATGCTTTCTTACCGCAGCATGTGGTCGAACCTCAAATATGCCCTGGATGAAATGGGATACAATCCGGGCGAACGCCTGGTATCCATACTTACCATGGCCCATATGTACGGTCTGGCTTTCGAGCTGATCTATCCCTTTGCCAGCGGTACACATGTCTATTTCATCTCCAAAATGCCTTCTCCCAAAGTCATCAATGAAGTATTTGCCGAAGTAAAACCCAACCTGATAGTTGCCGTACCGCTTATCATTGAAAAAATCATCAAACATCGGGTATTACCGCAACTGGAAAAATTCCATATCAAATTATTCCTGAAAATTCCGTACATCAGCCGCCGGCTCAAAAACTCCATCCGCCACAAAATCATAAATGCTTTCGGCGGACGATTTAAACTCATAGCCATAGGGGGAGCTGCCCTCAATTTTGAAGTGGAAAAATTTCTCAGTGCTGTCCGTTTTCCTTATACAGTTGGCTACGGCATGACAGAATGCGGACCGGCTATTTCCTATGATGATTGGCGAACCTTTAAAGCCGGCTCCTGCGGAAAAGTCGTTGACCGTATGGAAATCCGGATCAACTCCTCCGATGCAGAAAATATCGTCGGAGAAATTCTGGTAAAAGGAACCAATGTCATGACCGGCTATTACAAAAATCCGGAAGCCACCCGGAAAGCCATAGATTCAAAAGGATGGTTACATACAGGTGATCTGGGTATCATAGACAAAGACGGCTACCTGTTCATCAAAGGACGCAGCAAAAACATGATCCTGGGTCCCAGCGGACAGAACATTTATCCGGAAGAAATTGAAGACCGGCTGAATGCACTCCCCTACGTGTCCGAATCCCTGGTAGTGGAACATGATGGCAAGCTCCTCGCTTTGGTATACCCGGATTACGAACAAATAAAAAAAGACAAAATTTTGCCGGAAAATCTGAAAAAAATCATGGATGAAAACCGAAAATTAGCCAACACCATGCTTCCCGCATACAGTCAGATTGCCCGTCTGAAAATACAGGAAACCGAATTTGAGAAAACACCCAAAAAAAGCATTAAACGTTATCTGTATCAAGATGTATACAAAGACACATAACCCCTGTGACTACATTACACACTCCGTTACTTCTCTTTATTTAAGATTTCCCGGAACCGGTTTCCGAAGAACAATTTCATTGGATTTTTTTCCTACTTATAACGGAAACCCCTATATTTGTTCATCTTAAACCGATTATCATGGAAGAAAGTTTCTTAAAATACATTGAGGATAGCATCAAAAAGAATTGGGAACGTCCGGCTTTAACCGACTTTAAAGGAGCCACCAGTTCCTATAAAGACGTAGCCCGGAAAATTGAAAAATTACATTTGCTGTTCGAACATTGCGGCATCCGGCGCGGAGACAAAATAGCCCTTTGCAGCCGCAATACCAGCAACTGGGGCATAGCTTTTCTGGCCACCCTTTCATATGGGGCCGTAGCCGTACCGATCCTCAACGAATTTAAACCCGACAACATCCATCACATCGTCAACCATTCTGAAGCCAGGCTGCTCTTCGCCGGAGATGTGGTATGGGAAAACCTGGATGAAACAGCTATGAGCGAACTGGATGGGGTCATCCGGATAGAAGACTACTCCCTGCGCTTTTCCAGAAAAAAACAATTAACCGAAGCCCGTGCCAAATTAAACGAACTGTTCGGAAAAAAATTTCCGGAACGCTTCCGGCCGGAAGATGTCCATTACGAATACGATAAGCCGGAAGAACTGGCTTTAATTAACTATACGTCCGGAACAACCAGTTCCTCCAAGGGAGTTATGTTACCCTACAGGAGTTTATGGACCAACCTGAAATTCGCCCTGAGCGTTTTCGGCCTTACCCCGGGTGAACAAATTGTCAGCATGCTGCCCATGGCCCACATGTATGGCCTGGCATTCGAATTTATCTACGAATTTGCAAGCGGTATGCACGTCCACTTCCTGTCACGCACCCCCTCTCCCAAAATCATAGCAGACGCATTTGCCGAAGTCAAACCCGACCTGATCATTACGGTTCCTCTTGTGATTGAGAAAATCATTAAAAAGAAGGTTTTTCCCACCATCGAAAAAACCCATATGAAAATATTAATGAACATCCCCTTAATCAACAATAAAATCAAAGATACTATCCGGGAAAAGGTCATTGACGCCTTCGGCGGAAAATTCAAGGAACTGATCATCGGCGGAGCTGCCTTAAATAAGGAAGTGGAGCATTTTCTCAAATCCATCCGTTTTCCCTACACTGTCGGTTACGGAATGACTGAATGCGGGCCATTGCTCAGTTATGACGGCTGGGAAACCTTTCGTCAGGGATCCTGTGGAAAAGCCGTTCCCCGGGTACAACTACGCATCGACTCACCCGACCAGCAAAATACAGTCGGAGAAATTATGGCCAAAGGAGACTGTGTCATGCTGGGATATTACAAAAATCCGGAAGCCACCAACGCCGCCCTCGATGCCGACGGCTGGCTCCACACAGGAGATATGGGAATTATCGACGCAGAAGGTTATCTCTTTATCCGAGGCAGATGTAAAAACATGATACTCAGTGCAAACGGACAGAATATCTATCCGGAAGAAATCGAAGACAAACTCAACAACATGCCTTATGTAAGTGAGTCCCTTGTCATTGAAAAAGAAAGCAAACTGATTGCATTGGTTTATCCGGACTTCGATACGGTAAATGCCGAAAATCTGACGGATGAAAAACTGACAGAAGCCATGACCGAAAATTTAAAGGAACTAAACAACCAACTTCCGGCATACAGCCAGGTCAGCTCTTTCAGACTTTACAACGAAGAATTTGAAAAAACACCAAAACGCAGCATCAAACGTTACCTGTATCAGTAAAACAAAGTTTCCGATGACCATTCCTTTTCATTTTTCCCGTTTTTTCCCAAAAAATTTAATCGAAAAACACTACTTTCGTAAGTTGAAAAAATGAGGAAATGAACAGAAATATAAAACGAAAATCCAATACAACCCCTAAGGAAAAGATTTCCCTTTTTCCAGTGGCCGATTTCTTGAAAGAACAGCGCACCCAAATTATCCTGGGTATAGCTTTAGCTCTGTTTTCCCTGTATCTCCTTTTTGCCATGACGGGTTTCTTTTTTTCAGGAGGCATAGACCAAAGCCTGGTGGATGCCCCCTTAGGAAAAATCATCACCAACCCTCAAATTGCAGCCCATAATCCTGCCGGTAAAATCGGAGCATGGATTTCCGACTTACTGATAAATCGTTGGTTTGGTATACCTTCTTTCCTTTTTTGTTACCTCTTACTGCTGTGCAGTCTGAAAATGGCAGGTGCCAGAATACGCCACTTCGGACGGAAATTGTTTATCGGCATAATGATTATCTTGTGGAGTTCCCTCTTGCTCGGTCTTATCAGCGAATCCATTTCCCGCATTTTCCATACGAACAGTGGATATTTATTTCCGGGCGGAGGGCATGGTTATTTTGTCAGCCTGTGGCTGAACTCCCTGATTGGACGGATCGGTACTATCCTTTTCCTGATCCTGGCATTTATCATTATCCTTTTCTTTGGCTTTGAAAAAACATTCTACCGGTGTGTAGACTACTTCAAGAATATGGTGCGCCAACGGAAAGAAAAAGCACTTGCCGCTTTATTGGCTCAAAGAGCCCGGGAACAAGCAGCCCGCACAACTACGGGTCAGATTCCGGATACTCCGTCATTACAACCGGAAGAAGAAAGTGATGACATGCCGGCAGGCGATACAGACCTCTTTCCGGCAGAAGAAGATATAACCGTTTCTGCTTTCACAGAACCGGAAAATGAAGATGCACCCACCGGACAACCGGACCTTTCCGGACAACCGGAATTCTTACTTTCTCCGGCAATCGGAGAAGCAGAAGCGACAGCCCTTGAAGAAGGTTTCCGCAACATTCCGGCTTCCATCACTGAATTTGAATTCATCAGTAAAACGGATGGTCTTACCCCTGAGGTTCCCGCAACAGAACAAGAAGAAACCGAAGACGAAGACATCACTTTAACAGTCAGCAACAAAAGCCAGGAGGAAACGGTAACCCAAAACATGTTCCCACAGGAAGACTACGACCCGACCCTCGACCTGTCTAACTACCAATACCCTTCGCTCGACCTGCTGGAAGAACACTCGTCGGGAAATCCCAAAGTGACCCAGGAAGAATTAGAGGACAATAAAAACCGCATCGTAGAAACACTGAAGAACTATAAAATCGAAATTGTCAAAATCAAAGCTACCATCGGACCGACAGTGACACTCTACGAAATAGTCCCTGCCCCCGGGGTCAAGATTTCCAAAATCAAAAATCTGGAAGACGACATCGCGTTAAGTCTGTCTGCTTTAGGAATCCGCATCATTGCTCCTATTCCTGGTGCGGGAACTATCGGTATTGAAGTCCCCAACCAAAATCCGGAAGTCGTTTCCATGCGGGGGATCATCGCCTCAAAAAAATTCCAGGAATCCAAATATGCCCTCCCTATAGCTCTGGGACGTACCATCTCCAATGAGACATACACTTTCGATTTAGCGAAAATGCCTCACTTGCTTGTAGCCGGAGCCACCGGACAAGGAAAATCAGTCGGCCTGAATGCTATTATCACTTCATTGCTCTATAAAAAACACCCCTCACAATTAAAATTTGTGATGGTCGATCCGAAAAAAGTAGAACTCAGCATCTATTCGGTCATCGAAAAACATTTCCTGGCTAAACTCCCCGAAGAGGAAGAAGCCATTATCACAGAAACCAGTAAAGTAGTCAATACTCTCAACTCCCTGTGTATAGAAATGGACAACCGCTACGACCTGTTGAAAATAGCACAAGTCAGAAACATCAAAGAATATAACGAAAAATTCGTCAAACGCCAATTGAATCCGAACAACGGACATAAATATCTGCCCTACATAGTTGTCGTAGTGGACGAATTCGCAGACCTGATTATGACAGCAGGCAAAGAAGTGGAAACCCCCATTGCCCGTATCGCCCAATTGGCCCGGGCCGTAGGAATCCATATGATTATTGCTACCCAGCGCCCCTCTACCAATATCATTACCGGAGTAATCAAAGCCAACTTCCCGGCACGTATAGCTTTTAAAGTAGCCTCCATGATTGACTCCCGCACCATCCTCGACTCTCCCGGAGCCAACCAATTGATCGGAAGGGGGGATATGCTCATTTCCGTAGGCAGTGAAATGACCCGCGTGCAGTGTGCTTTCGTCGATACTCCCGAGGTAGACGCCATCACTCACTTCATTGCCGCCCAACAATCCTATCCCAGTGCTTTTGCCCTCCCGGAATATATTCCGGAAAATGAGGCATCCGGCATATCGGAGTTTGACCTGGGCACCAAAGACCCTTTGTTTGAAGAAGCTGCCCGGTTGATTGTGAACAGCCAGCAAGGCTCCACCTCTTCCATCCAACGCCGTTTTTCCATCGGTTACAACCGTGCCGGACGGATTATGGACCAATTGGAAGCTGCAGGTATTGTCGGCCCGATGGAAGGCAGCAAACCACGACAAGTTCTCATCCAGGACGAATACACCTTAGAACAAACCCTGAACAGATAAGTTCAAAAAACGGTCATCCATGTTTTTAGAAAAAGTCTATACCGGAAGAAATCAGTGGTATTATTATGTATTCTCCCTGCTGATTATCTTTTTGACCTGGCAATTGATAGGTACACTGCCTTTGCTCCTCTACACCTTCCACCACTCTTCTCTGTCACCGGCAGAGTGGCTTAACGAACAAAGTTTACAGACAGCCCTCAATGCAGCCATGCAAACCAATTCCGGTCTGGCCCTAAGCTTGCTTACATTCGTATTCGGCTTAATTGCCCTCTTTTGGTGTGTACGTTACATTCACGAAAAAAAAGGACTTGATATCATAACCGGACGCACCTGCATAGACTGGAAAAGAATATTTTTCGGAGCCGGAATATGGGGAATACTCACCTTAATTGCCACCGCTTTGCAATTGCTTTCCATCCCCTCCTCCGAACTGGTCTTCCGCTTCGAAGCAAAAGATTTTTTTATACTCGTCCTGATTTCATTGGCCTTGTTCCCTCTCCAGGTCTCTTTTGAAGAATTCCTCTTCCGAGGTTATCTGATGCAATGGATGGCCTACTTGTTCAAATACAGGGGAATTGCCGTACTGCTTACAGGAATATCTTTTGGACTCATGCACTTTGCCAATCCTGAAAATCAAATGGGCTTCTGGGTGGTGATGCCCCAATATATCCTGATGGGACTCCTGCTGAGTTATATCACAGTAAAAGACAACGGCATGGAACTGGCACTTGGCATGCACCTGTCCAACAATATCCTGGCAGCCATTAGCGTCACTTCAGATACATCCGCACTCCAAACGCACGCACTATTTAAAATCCTGAACCCTACTGCTTCCCATTGGGACACTGTAATTATCCTTCTGGCAGGCTTAACATTTATAGGAATATGTCAACTGAAATTCCATTTTTCAGGTAAAGTAAAACTCTGGGAAAAAATCAGTAACTATCCCGGATAAATGTTATTTTTTCTTAAATTTTAAGGAAAATAAGTTCAATACACTATTTTCAAAACTCAATTGTTTACCTTTGAACAGTGTGCAAACGTTATCTATTTTTAATATTCAAATAAGTAAAACATGAAAAAGTTCACCTCTTTAACCTTAGGGTTATTACTGGCTTTTGCTACAATAGCGACAGCTCAGGACAAACAAGAAGATGAAGGTTACAAATTCACGGATGTAAAACGGCTCCCGACTACCTCTGTGAAATCACAAGACCGTGCCGGTACCTGCTGGTCCTGGTCTACTATTTCTTTTCTGGAATCGGAAATGATGCGCCTGGGCAAAGATTCAGTCAGCCTTTCACCAATGTATGTCGTATGGAACACCTACCACGGAAAAGCCGATAAATATGTCCGCATGAACGGACACGTAAATTTCGGACAAGGAGGGGCATCTGCCGATGTTACGTGGGCCATTAAAAATTACGGTATTGTTCCCCTGGAACTGTACAAAGGCTTGAACTACGGAGAAGACGTACACGTACACGGTGAATTGGACGATGTCCTGAGAGGATACATCAACGGAGTCATTCAAAACTCAAACAAAAAACTGAGTACTGCCTGGCAAAAAGGTTACGATGCCGTTCTGGATGCTTATCTGGGAGAAAAACCGGAAAAATTCACCTGGAAAGGAAAAGAATATACACCCCAGACTTTTGCTACCGATGCCTGCGGTCTGAATATGGACGATTACATCAGCCTGACTTCTTTTACCCATCATCCTTTCTACACCACGTTTGCATTGGAAGTGGAAGACAACTGGATTGGTGAAGTATCCTACAACCTGCCTTTAGACGTACTGATGGAAGTCCTTGACCAGGCCATTGACAAGGGGTATACCTTCGCATGGGGTTCCGATGTTTCAGAAATCGGTTTCACCCGTGACGGCATGGCTATCGTTCCGGAAGTCAATATCAAAGAAATGAGCGATGCCGAAATTGCCAAATGGGTAAAAATGCCAAAAGCACAGCAAAACGCCGAACTTCTGAAAAAACCGGGAAAAGAAAAAGAAATTACCCAGGAATTACGTCAGGAAGAATTCGATAACAAAAAAACCACCGACGACCATGGCATGCATGTTATCGGAAAAGCTGTAGACCAAATCGGAAATAAATATTTTATCGTTAAAAACTCATGGGGAGATTACGGGAAATACAACGGTTATCTGTATGCTTCCTATCCCTTCGTTGCTTACAAAACCACTTCCATTATGATCCACAAGGATGCACTTCCGAAAGATCTGAAAAAGAAACTGGGAATTAAATAAGTCTTCCCTGCTGATAAAAGGGAAAATCCAACAGGCCGGAAGGATATCCTTCCGGCTTTATTATCCCCGGATATTTATCTTCCGGTTACTTTTCATTGAGCTCTCTAACTTTTTTTATAAATTTGTATGACCAAGTTAAAATAAAAAACCATGAATAGTTCAATTGAAATCACACCCAACATTTACTGGATCGGAATCAACGACCGCAGAACCCATATCTTTGAAAACTACTGGCCTCTTCCCAAAGGTGTCGCTTATAATTCATATGTTATCCTGGACGAAAAAGTAGTCGTGGTAGACACCGTCGAAAGAAGCCACATGGATGATTATTTAGATAGTCTGGAGGGCGTACTTCAAGGACGCCGGGTGGATTATTTAATCATCAACCACATGGAACCCGATCATTCCGGAGCCATCAAAACCTTACTTTGCCACCATCCGGAAATGACCCTGGTCGGTAACAGCAAAACTTTCCCTATGCTCCAAAATTACTACGGCGTAGAACACAACCTGCTGGAAGTAAAAGAAGGAGATAGCCTGAATATCGGCCAACGGACCCTCAATTTCTACATGGTCCCCATGCTCCACTGGCCAGAAACCATGGTAACCTATATCCCCGATGAAAATATTCTTTTCAGCGGAGACGCATTCGGAGCATTCGGAACCCTCGACGGAGGAATTTTTGACGACGAAGTCGACCTGGATTACCTGGAAGAAGAAATCAGCCGTTACTATTCCAATATTGTAGGCAAATACGGCGTACCCACACAAACCGCATTGAAAAAATTAAATGCACTGCCCATCAACACCATTTGCGCCACCCATGGTCCTATTTGGCGAAACCACATCAACAATATTATCGCCAAATACGACAAGTGGAGCAAATACGAAACAGAAGCCGGAGCAGTCATCGCTTTCAGTAGCATGTACGGCCACACAGAACAAATGGCAGATACCATCGGACGTTTCCTGGTTCGTGAGGGAATCAAAAAAATACGGATTCACGACACATCCAAAACCCATCCCTCTTACATCATCAATGATATTTTCCGGTACAAAGGAGTCATCTTGGGAAGCTGTGCCTATAACGGAGGGATTTTCCCTACCATGGAAAACCTGTTGTGCGAACTGGAATGCATGGGCATCAAAAATCATCTGTTAGCTTATTTCGGTAATAAAACCTGGGGCGGTGGTGCCATTCCCCGTTTCAAAACCTTCGCCGAAAAAATAAAATGGGAAGTCGTAGCAGAACCTAACGAAACCTTAGGTGCAATGAAACCTTCCGACATAGAACAATGCAAAAACATAGCTGTAGCCATGGCTAATAAAATAAAAGCAAACGAATAATCATCCACTCCCCGGTGCGTCTGTTCCTTTTTTCTATGAAACCGTTATGCTATCTTTTATTCTTCTTGTGTGTTTGCTCCCTGGTAAAAGGCCAGCACACTTATGACTTGAGTAATCTGAATTTACAGTTAATGACTTCCGGCTACGGACAGGCCCGGGCCGATGTTGCCAGCTCCGGAGGTCCCCTTACCTTAGAAGGAAAAACATACCGGGGGGTCGGTACACATGCTGAAAGCCGGATATGGGTACAACTCAACGGACAGGGAAAACGGTTCAAAGCCCTTGTCGGAGTGGACGATGCTGCCGGAGGCCAAGGCTCTGTTATTTTCAGAGTGACCGGCGATGGCAAAGAACTTTTTAACTCTGGCATAATGAAATGGAAGGACGCCCCAAAAAAGATTGATGTCCGGTTGAAGGGTATACAAAAAATGATGCTGGAAGTCCTCCCCACCCCGGACGGAATCAATTACGACCATGCCGACTGGGCAGAAGCGCAAATCGAAATGAACAGTGGTAAGCCTTTGGCTGTACCCGATTGTGAACTCATAGAAATTCCCACCCGGAACCTCCAATTAGTCGTGCGGGTAGACAAAAATAAAAATGTATTTCAACAATACTTCGGCGAGCGTGGAGGACTGGAAAAAATCTTTTCCGCCGGAGTACCGACGACACCGCTTTATCCTACATTTTTCAGTTGCCGGGATTATACTTACCGCACAGAACCGGCGTTGCACGTTATCCACACAGACGGTCACATGAATACCGTCCTTAAATACGAAAATACAAAAATAACACAACCCGATACAGGAATTACCCTCACCCGTATCACCCTCAAAGACCCCAATTACGACTTCCGGGTAGATGTCTGTTTCCAGGCGTATGAAAACACAGATGTCCTGGAACAATGGGCCGAAATCTACCACAATGAATCCGCCCCTGTATTACTGAAAAACTTTGCTTCCGCAGCCCTGTCACTCCAATCCGAGACTTACTGGCTCACCCAATTTACCGGCAACTGGGCGGGAGAATGTCATTTGGATGAAGTTCCTTTAATGAAAGGTTCCAGGATCCTGGAAAGCAAAGCAGGCATCACCAATTCGCACGGTCACCAGCAACATTTCATCCTGTCATTGCAGGAAAAATCCTCTGAAAACAAAGGAGAAGTAATTATGGGTTCATTAGCCTGGTCAGGGAATTATAAACTACAATTTGAAGTGAACAGCCAGGGAAATTTAATCGCCTTGGCCGGAATAAATCCCTGGGCCTCAGACTATACTCTCGAACCCGGCAAACGTTTTATCACCCCCCGTTTGGTTTACACCTACAGCAACACCGGAAAAGGCGAAGCCAGCCGCCGGCTTCACCGGTGGGCTATCAACCACAACCTGCGCGACGGTCATCAACCTTTGCGTACCATTTATAACAATTGGGAAGCCACAGGCATGAATACAGCTGATAAACGGATTATTCCCTTCCTCCAGCCTGCCCGTGATTTCGGATTTGAACTGTTTCTCCTCGACGACGGTTGGTTTGGACTCCCCAATCAAGCCCGCATTCTGGGAGAATGGGAACCCACCCCGGTTATGCATCCCCAAGGAATGACGCCCCTGATCCGGGAAGCCGGTAAAACAGGAATAGATTTTGGCTTATGGGTGGAGATGGAAATGGCCAATCCCAATGCCCGCCTGGTAAAAGAACATCCCGAATGGTTGCTGTATGAACCCAACCGGACTCCTTATCTCCAGCGCGGACAATATGTACTCGACCTCACCAATCCTGCAGTTCGCCATTTCTGCATTGAAGCTTTTGATAAAATCCTCAATGACAATCCGGGCATTTCTTTCGTAAAATGGGATTGCAACAGTGCTTTCCACAATCCCTATTCCCATTACTTAGGCAAACAACAACAACATTTGTGGATAGACTACACCCACGGATTATACAAGATATTCTCCCAGGCAGCCGAACGGCATCCCCGGGTGCAAATGATGCTGTGTTCGGCAGGAGGTGCCCGCTCCGATTACGGAGCTTTGAAATATTTCCACGAATTCTGGGCCAGCGATAACACAATGCCTTCCGACAGGGTGTTCATCCAGTGGGGATATTCCCATATTTTCCCGGCTAAAGCAATAGGGGCACATGTCACCCATATGGGCCGCCAACCGTTTAAATTTGCTTTCGACGTAGCCATGAGCGGATGTCTCGGTATGGATGCCGACCCCGGTAAAATGAGCGAAGAAGAGAAAAAAATCACCTGCCGCGCAGTAAAAACATACAAGGAAAAACTGCGGAACATAGTGCAGGGCGGCGAGCTCTACCGCCTACTCTCCCCTTATGAAAACACCCGCGCCGCTTTAATGTTCGTCACCCCAACCCCAAAAAACAAAGCGGTCGTATTCGTCTACCAATTAAAAAACGATACAACAGGCTGCACAATCCGACCCGAAGGACTTGACCCGGAAAAAATTTACCACATAGAAGAAGTAAACATCGATACCCCCGCACAAGCAACCTGTCAAGAAAACGGAAAATCTCTTTCAGGACAACAGTTAATGACCTACGGACTTTCATTCAATTGCAAAAAACGTTTTGACAGCGCCGTTATCTATTTATCCGATAAATGATGAAAAAAGCCCTCTCTATCCTCCTTTTACTTCTGTCGGTTACCGCCATTCTCACCAGTTGCAACAGACGGAAACGTGAAATTGCACGCCTCGTAAAAAACTGGCAACACAAAGAAATCCTTTTCCCGGATAACCTCGAAGCCAAAATATTCGGTAGAGATACAGTCTGTCCGGAATTATTTAAAAAGAAATACAAAATACTGAATTACATAGACACCACAGGCTGTACAGCCTGTCAGACAAAATTCTATGAGTGGCAACTCAGAAAAAGGGAAGCGGACAGCCTTCGTCTGGATGCAGCCTTTTTATTCATTGCCACAGTCGAATTTTACGAAGAACTGGAAACCCTACAACAAATCAACAAATGTAAAATCCCCATTTTTTACGACCGGGAAGGAAAACTCATGCAGCTCAACCGCTTACCCATAGAAAGAGGATTTCAAACTTTTCTGCTGGACTCTGCCAACCGGGTCGTACTCATCGGTAATCCCGCCACAAACGAAAAATTATGGAAATTATATCTGAAAAGAATGGGAGTCCATGGAGCTTCACTTTAACCTGTAATCAGCCAATAACCGTTACCTTTATCAGTAGTAATGGATACTTCGTCGGTAGATTTTAACAGATTCCGCAGTTTATTGATGATTTTATTCAACTGCAAATGGTAACTACTGTCATCACCATACCATCCAACCGTCAACAGAAGCTTACGGGAGGTCAACTTATTTCTGTTCTTACACAGAATCAGAAAAATCTTACTTTCCAGTTTGCTCAATTTTTCGGTCTGCTCTCCAATGATCAACAAATCACGGGCAATATCATAACAAACGTGTTCACTCAATTCAATCACTCCGTCAGAAACTTTGTTCAGGCATCTTTTCACTTGAGTAACAACAGCTGCCGGCGTATAGTCTTTCAGCAGATAGACACTCGCACCGTTATCAAAACCTTCTATGATATGGGCCTCATCTTTTAGTGAACTGTAAATAATTACAGGAGTTCTCTGATCTATTACCCGGATTCGCTGCAATACATCAAAACCATTATAAACAGGCATATCCACATCCAGGATAATCACATCCGGCTGAGTTTCTTCGTATTTCTTCAACGTCTCGCCTCCGTCTTTAGCTACAATCACCTCAAAACCGGCCTCCTCCAACACTTCTTTCACTTCACACACCGTCAGGTCATCATCTTCAGCAAACAATACTTTCATCGTTTTCTTTATTTAACGGTAATATAACAGTAAATGTACTTCCCCGGCCCAATTCACTTTCCACCTTTATCTCTCCATGATAAGCATCCACCACTTTCTTCACAAAAGTCAATCCCAGCCCGAAACCAGTCTTACAACTCACCCGCTCATCCTTAACCCGGTAGAATTGTCTGAAAATACGCTTCAGTTCTTTGCGGGGAATACCCACCCCCTGGTCCGTAACCGACAAAACAAAATTACTATTTTCCTGACTACAATTCACTATTATTTCAGGATTATCGCCACCATATTTTATTCCATTATCAATTAAATTGACCACAACACAATGAAAATATACCTTATCCAACAGAGGATAAGCCAGTTGTTCTGCTACATGAACCTGAATCTGAACCCGCGACTTGATATTCTTAAACATATCCACCACCATATCCAATTCGGCCTGTAAATCCAGACGTTCACGTCTCAGCGTCAGACTGGAGGTCTTTAAAGCCACCAACATCGTATCCATCACATCAGCCATCTTTTCCAAACGGGCATTTGCCATCCTCAAAGAATTTCGCTCATTCACCGTCAATTCCTGGTTTCCTTTACCGACAATTCGGGAAATAGCAGAAACAATCACTCCCAATGGCTTCTTCAATTCATGTTCCAAATGAGCCATCCCCATCGTTTGTACAATAGCATTCTGCCACGTCATCTTCATCCACCGCCATTGCCATATCAAACAACATACAAAAGCAACCAAAAATACAGCCTCACTAATCCAATGCCATTTCAAAGAACGAAATATCCAGGGAATCTCAAAAACAGCTACAATCTGATGCTTGTAATCATAACCTAAATCTATCGGCTTCGTCTCAATATCCTGATATTTTGCAGATAAAATCCCTGAAGAAACTACAGATTGGTCTGAGAATCTATCAAGTACAGTTAATGTATATGGAAAAAATATATCTTTCTCTTCCAATACTTTTTTATATAAAGAATCTATTTTACTTATATTTAATAACTGTTTCTCAAATAAACAATCATAAGTCACTAAATATTCCATCTTCTGATAACTCTCTACCGAAGAAGATGAAACGTGCATTAATTTATCATTATAACTCCATACAATAATATCCTTTTGTGGCCTTAATGATATTTTTAACTGGCATTCAGTTAACAAAGCTATTTTCTCATCACTCAAATAATCATCTAATATACCCACCAACATATAACTTGCATTCTCATGTATTTCTTCAACTCTCATTTTCCGCACTTTATACAACCAAGATCCTTGCCAGAGAAATACAACAAATAGCAGAATTACAGAAATCTGCCCGATTACTCTTATATTCTTTTCCATTATTTTCTAATTATTTTCAAAATGGGTATATTTTAGAATGTACAACACCGTTACAAAATTAAGAATCTTTTCTAAGTTTGTAGCGTTGAAAGTTAATTAGAAGATATGAAGAAAAAAATAGCTATAGGAATAGGTGTTAGTATAATACTAATTACTCTATTTATAAATCTGTTTTTTCAAAACAATAATGAAAAAATAAAATTAACTTTTAACAACATTGAAGCTCTTGCAGAAGGAGAACAACCGGAAGTTTCCAAACCAGAAGCAACATGTACTGAAAAAGGTGCACTTTGCTCAGGTGTAAACAGTGATGGAGAAGTCGGAACATTTCCAGGATTAGCAATAAAAGAATGAAAAAACTTATACCCTATATTATCCTTTTGGTCCTTGCGGGTTGTCAGGCAGAGACAGAGCAAGCGGACGAACTTACACCGTTGGTTCGTACCAAAGCCAATTCTTTGCAATATGCCCAGAGCGAAAGCATCAATTTAGAAGAATTAGGTATCATCAATCCGACTAAAATCCGGAAAAAAGATTCATTGTTTATCATCCTCACACCTACCAGCAAATACCGGTTTGCTATTTACAACCACAATAGCAAAGAGATTCAGCGCCTTGTACCGGCTGGTGACGGAGAGGGAGAAGGACTTTACTATTTAGGTTTAACATTACATAAAGATATTGCCTCCGCCTTTGATTTTGGTACGGGGAACCTCGTTGAATTTAATTTGAACGAAGGCTTGTTCCCAAGGGTATTGCCGATCTTTACTACCGTGTCCGGCGGAGGCAAAACTACATTAGGTGCAATTCGTGTCAACAATCAACTGATCTCTACCGGTATTTATACCGAAGGTCGTTATTGCTGCACGAACCCCGCCCTGAATACCGATAACTATAGTGTCAGCTATCCCGACTGTCTGGACCTTAGTCTGAGCGACACTTTAAAGAGTATTCGTTATGCCAGCAATTATCTGGCCGCCCATCCCGACGGAACACGTTTCGCCTGTGCAAATGTAGAAAACGGTTGTCTGGACATTTGCACCATCAAAGGAAACCAATTGACCCGGGTAAATGAGGTAAATCTGAGCCGCCCGAAAATAAATCTCCATAAACGGGGACGCGGAAAAGGAATGTGGCATCCTGTTTCTTATTCTTCAAACAATCTCTTTGGGTTTTGCGACATGACAGTATCAAAAGATTATATTTTTACGTTATATTCCGGTAAAACTTACCGACAACACAAAAATAACGTGGATCAGGGAAAGATCATACTGATTTTTGATTGGAACGGCTCACATGTACGTACCTATCATCTACCGTTAAATTGTTCGTCCATCAGTTATGACGAGGAACAGCAAACGATCTATGCCCTGTCAAAGGAACGTGATAAAGCAGAAATCATTACTTTAAATCTGTAATATCACAAAGATTAGCACATTGTTAGAAAATTTTCTACAGTTTTTGTAGAAAATTTTAGGGAGGGGAGTATAAAGGTGATGTGGTCCCAAGCTTCATTAATTTATACGAACCTCCTATTTTTTTGTTTCTTTCCCACACTGTTCGATACTCATTCTTCGGCTTGGTATTTATTTTCTTCCTAAACCGTACTAAAAAATACGGTTTAGGAAGAAATTCCTTAACTATTTCTGAACCGGGCGTCCATATGCGCTGCAGCCCTGCGGCCATCTCCCATGGCAAGGATCACAGTCGCTCCTCCTCTCACAATATCCCCTCCGGCAAATAATTCAGATAAATTGGATTGCATAGTCACATCATCCACCACAATGGTTCCTTTCCGGGATAACTCCAAACCTTCAACGGAACGCGGAACAATGGGATTAGGAGATACTCCGACAGCCACAACCACTACATCCGCATCTATCTCATACTCACTTCCTTCCACTGGCACAGGGCGCCGGCGACCACTGGCATCCGGTTCCCCCAACTCCATCTTCTGCACCCGAACTTGCTTTACATATCCCTTTTCATCAGTAATATACTCTACCGGATTCGTCAGCGTAATAAATTCACAGCCCTCTTCTTTGGCGTGCTTCACTTCTTCCAGCCGGGCCGGCATTTCTTCTTCGCTACGGCGATATACTATCATAGCCCGTTCCGCTCCCAGACGCCTGGCAGTACGGACTGAATCCATCGCTGTATTTCCTCCCCCAACAACTACCACACGTTTACCCCGATATACAGGCGTATCGGAAAACTCATTGTCGGCCCCCATTAAATTCACCCGGGTAAGGTATTCATTGGAAGAAAGTACTCCATTGGCATTCTCTCCCGGAATATTCATAAAATTAGGCAGACCGGCACCCGAAGCCACATAAAAGCCTTGAAAACCTTCTTTTTTCAGCTCATCAATACTCTCGGTCATCCCCACAATAAAATTAGTCACAAATTTCACGCCCATCTTCCTCAGATTATCTATCTCTACATCCACAATGTGATTGGGAAGACGAAATTCCGGAATACCGTATTTCAATACTCCGCCGATTTCATGCAAAGCCTCAAACACCGTCACATCATACCCCCGTTTAACCATATCTCCGGCAAACGATAACCCTGACGGACCAGAACCGATTACAGCAATCTTAATCCCATTCGGACGGGCAACCTCCGGAACAGCAATTTGTCCGGACTCCCGCTCAAAATCGGCAGCAAAACGCTCCAAATAACCGATGGCAACAGGAGCTTTCTTCATTTTCTGCAAATAGAAACATTTCGATTCACATTGTTTCTCCTGGGGACATACACGTCCGCAAACAGCCGGCAAAGCACTGGTTTTCTTCAAAACTGCTGCCGCTTCCAATATTTCTCCCCGCTCAATATTCTTTATAAATCCCGGTATATCTATCCCCACCGGACAACCTTCCATACAAGTAGGATTCACACAATCCTGGCAGCGCATGGCTTCACGCATGGCCATCTCCTTTGTCAATCCCGTATTCACCTCCAAACGCTGGCTGGTAATCCTTTCGGCAGCCGGCCGCTCCGGCATTTTCACCCGCTCGATTAACGTCCGGTCTTTGGCCTTCACTGTTTCCCGCAAAGCTTTCCGCCAGTCGGAATCACGGTCACTCAACACACACTCTCCCCGGTGGATGAACTCTTCCATCTTTTCCGTCTCTGCATGCTTAAACCCTCCCAAACGGGACAACATCTCATCAAAATCAATCTGGTGAGCATCAAACTCCGGACCGTCCACACAAGTAAATTTAGTCTTTCCTCCGACAGTTACCCGGCAAGCTCCGCACATTCCCGTACCATCCACCATGATGGCATTCAGACTGGCAATAGTCGGTATACCTTGCTTTTTCGTCAGCAAAGAACAGAATTTCATCATGATAGCCGGACCTATCGTCACACACAAATCTATTTTTTCCCGGCCTATCACTTCTTCCATACCGGCAGTAATAACCCCTTTCCGTCCATAACTTCCGTCGTCAGTCATAATAATCACCTCATCCGAAACTTTACGAACTTCCTCTTCCAGTATAATCAACTCTTTTGTCCGGGCTGCCAATATACTGACGACCTTATTTCCGGCAGCTTTAAATGCCCGGATAATGGGCAACAACGGCGCAACACCTACTCCGCCACCACAAGCCAACACAGTACCCACCTTTTCAATATGAGTGGGCTTACCCAACGGCCCCACCAAATCCGTAATAAAATCTCCTTCTTTCAACTCACACAACTTGGTCGAAGAAACACCCATTTTTTGAACGACCAGCGTAATAGTGCCTTTTTCTACATTCGCATCAGAAATGGTTAACGGCATACGCTCCCCTTTCTCTCCGACACGCACAATCACAAAGTTACCGGGTTTTCGGGAACGCGCAATCAACGGAGCTTCCACCACCAATTGCACGACTTTCTCCGAAAAATACGTTTTTTTCAGAATCTTATTCATAGTCAGTTAAAACTTTTACTTCTTTTCAATAATACAAAATTACTCCCAATTCCATCATAAACAAACCTTTAACAAAAAATTAAACAAAAACAGCCAGATTTGTGTTTTCATTAATTTTCTACCGATTAAAAAAGGAATGATATATCTTTGCATTCCGGAACATAACACAAAAACATGAAAAACGATAAGAAAAACCGGATTAACATAGTTTACTCCACCAACCCGGACTTCCATTATGAATATGAGTCACAAAACGAAGCGGAAACCTTAGCTCCCGAAAAACAAAACCTGAAAGTAATCGTAGACAGCAAACAGCGCAAAGGAAAAACTGTCACTTTGGTCCAGGGATTTATAGGTTCAGAAGAAGACCTCAAAGAACTGGCTAAACTCCTCAAAAACAAATGCGGCGTAGGCGGCTCCGTCAAAGACGGAGAAATCATCATACAAGGTGAAGTTAAAGAAAAAGTACTGACCATCCTGCACGACAACCACTATCGCGCCAGGTAAATAAAAACAGAAAAAAGAACCGGCCGAAAAGTAAAATTTTCGGCCGGTTTCTTCTATTTATCTGGATTATTCCCACTTTTTACAACCACTTCACCAAAGCAAAATCCTGACGATGAGGCAGTAATCTGCTCTTCGGATAAATACGGATAGACAACATCAGCAAACCGGGAGCATCCGCCGTCACATCAATCCGATACATGGCAACACTACCCTCCTGTGACACAGGCGTAAAATCATGCTTTTCCCGAATAACCAGTTTACCGTCTTTTTGTTCGGCAGCTACCAACTCAACGCCCACTTCATGCATATCCAATTCACCAAGTTCCAATTTCACTTCACCATAATAAGATTTACCCAAAGCAATAATCTGTTTAGAGCGATTCGGTAAATTTAACCCTACCAACTCAATGTTATCCCACTCGCGGCTCACCTTATTCTTCCATTCGGTAATTTCCGTAGCCATTGCATAATTATCGGCAATCATCTTATGATAACGTCCGGACATCGGAATATAATATTGCTTTTCATAATCTTCCAGCATCCGATTGGTAGTAAAATTAGAAGCTACATAAGCAATCGTATTCTTGATGGTCTTAATCCACCTCGGCGATAATCCCGTAGAATCCTTATCGTAAAAACACGGGGCAATCTCATCATCGATGATATTGTATACCATTTCCGAATCCAGTTCGTCCTGCATCGCCTGATTTTCAAAGGTGCGCTTCATCGGCAACATCCAACCGGCATCCGGACGGTAGCCCTCTACCCACCAACCATCAAGCACACTGAAATGCATAACGCCGTTCATGGCAGCCTTTTCCCCACTTGTACCAGAAGCCTCCTGGGGACGGGTTGGTGTATTCAACCAGATATCCACTCCCTGCACCAGTTTCTTAGCCAGGTCCATATCGTAGTTCGGCAAGAAAATCACTTTACCCAGGAACTGCGGATATTTGGAAACTTCCACAATACGTTTAATCAGGTCCTGACCGGCTTTATCCGCAGGATGGGCCTTTCCGGCAAAGATAAACTGAACCGGGTGGTCCGGATTATTCACAATCTCATCCAGACGTTTCAGATTCCGGAACAACAGGTGGGCACGTTTATAAGTAGCAAAACGACGGGCGAAACCGATAGTCAGAATATCATCCCGCAAGTTCTCCTGAATCTGTAAAACCTGATGAGGAGTGAAATAAGAAGCAGCCACCCCATCGTTTAATAAATGTTTGATATGCTTAATCAACCGTTTTCTTAGTTCAGCCCTCACTTCAGCTATCTGAGCATCAGGCACATCAAAGATTTTCTCAAAACACTTCTTATCATAATGATGTTCTTTAAAATCTTTACCGAACAGGTCTTCCTCTATCTTTTTCCATTCCGGAGCAGCCCAGGTCGGATAATGTACACCGTTCGTCACATAGCTGACGTGCAACTCTTCCGGCATATATCCGGGCCACATCCCTTTGAAGATATCTTTGCTCACCTCCCCGTGCAGCCAACTCACCCCATTCACTTCCTGAGCCATATTGGCAGCCAAGAAACTCATGGAAAACTTCTCATTCGGGTCTGCAACATTAATCTTACCCAATCCCAGCAGTTGCTCCCAGCTGATCTTCAACCGGTCGGCATAATGCGAAATATAGGTACGCAGCATATTCTCCGAAAAAGCATCATGTCCGGCAGGTACCGGAGTATGAGTGGTAAACAAAGAAGACGAACGCACCACTTCCAAAGCCTCAGCAAATGACAAATGCTGCTCAGTGATATACTCCTTCAACCGTTCCAAACCAGTAAAAGCAGCATGCCCCTCATTGCAATGGTAAATGGAAGCGTCTATTCCCAATTTCCGCAAAGCCTGAATACCGCCACAACCCAGCAACAATTCCTGTTTCAGGCGATTTTCCCAGTCTCCGCCATACAAATGATGAGTAATCGTACGGTCTTCCGGCAAGTTATCTTCAAAATCCGTATCCAACAGATACAATTCAATGCGTCCTACATCCACCCGCCAGATACGGGCATATACATTTCTTCCCGGAAATACCAGACTGATCAACTGCCAGTTCCCCTGCTCATCCCTGACCGGAGAAACCGCAATTTTCATAAAATCCTGAGCCTCATATTCTGCCTCCTGCTCTCCCGTAGCAGACAACTTCTGAGTAAAATAACCATAGCGGTAAAGCAAACCGACAGCAGTAATCTTGGTCCCCTTATCACTGGCTTCCTTCAAATAGTCGCCAGCCAAAATTCCCAAACCGCCGGAATAAATTTTCAGAGAAGTATGCAGACCATATTCCATACTGAAATAAGCCACTCCGTCACCCGACATTTTCTCTTTTCCGCTCATATACTCCTGAAAATGCCTGTAAACTTCATCCAGTTTTTTTACAAAAGCAGCATCATTTTCCAATTGCTTGTAACGATTCAGGGAAATAGAATCCAGCAATACAATCGGATTGTGACCACATTCCCTCCACTTATCCACATCAATCATCCGGAAAAGTTCGCGGGCTTCTTCATGCCAACACCACCAGAGATTCTTAGATATTTCTTCCAAGGCCATCAATTTTTCCGGAATAGAACGATGAATCATGACACTGACCCAACTGGGATTATTGACAGTCAACTGCTTCTCAATAAATGAAACATTCTGATTCAAATCGCTCATCGGCAACTCCTTCAAACGATTATTCACCCGTTCCAGAGCTATATTATAAGCCTGTTTATAATAAGTAACCAGATTATCCCACAAGGCAATCCGGGATACATCTTTAGCATTCATCCGGTCTTGTTCCACTTCAGCCCCATCCACAGCCACATAATTCCTAACCCATTTTGCAATAGCGGTAGCCACCCCGTCAGCATCTCCATCTTCCCGGCGAATAATTTCAATACCCGGATGGTTCATATTGTAATGCTCCTTCACCCACAAACCGAAACCGGCAAGAGTAGTGGTCAGGGTCGGAACTTTAAAAGCAAGGCTTTCCAAAGGAGTATATCCCCAAGGTTCATAATAAGAAGGGAAGACAGTTAGATCCATTCCCACCAACAAATCGTAATAAGGCATATTGAATACCCCGTCATTGCCGTTCAGATAACTGGGAACAAAGAAAATCTTCACTTTATCATCATCCGAGTTTCTTAATTTCAAAGCTTTAATCCGATTCATAACCGGGTCATTCGCTTCATCCATCAGATAATGGGACAGATAAAGACTTCCACCGGCAATAGCCTGGTACGGTTGCTCCATATTATGCAGCAACTCCCGGTTCGGACCGGAATGGCCTGCCGGTACCAAAATAAAGGCAAGTACCTCCTTTTTCAGATGATTCTCCTGATTCAGACGTCCCATTGCCTCAATAAACACATCAATGCCCTTATTCTTAAACTCATAGCGGCCGCTGATTCCGAGAATCAGGGCATCCTCAGCTACAGGACGCCCTAACAAAGCCTGCGCTACCTGCAAAAACTTTTCCCGTCCGGCTTGCCTTTTATTTTCCCATTCCTCCTCTTTCGGCGTAAACACATTCTCAAACCCGTTCGGAGTAACAATATCTACTTTTTTCTCCAAGAAATGGGCACATTCGGCAGCTGTAATATCACTGACCGTAGTAAAACAATCGGCATTATGGGCGGCTGCTTTCTCTAAAGATTGTTTAGAAACAACATTAAAACGACGGGCCAGTTCTTCGGGTACGTAATTTTTCATCTCCCCATAAAGCGGCAAATTATTCCCTGCCACACAACGGCCCAACACAGTAGCATGCGTCGTAAACACACACCCCACCTGCGGCAGGGCATCCTTCAGATAAAGCAATCCGGCTCCCGTCATCCACTCATGGAACTGAGCAACAATACGCTGACGCAGAGAAGAATTGAAACGTACAAAACTCTCAATGACCTTTCCCGCAGCATAACCAAACAAAGCCGGTTCAATGTAATCCCATTGACCGCTAATGGAATCCAACTTATATTTTTCCCAAAAAGAAGCAAAAATCTCATCTTTCTGTGTAATAAAGGTACTGAAATCTACCAGAATCACAATGGGTTCTCCGGCCACATTCCATCTTCCCACCTTTATACGCAATCCTTCCTGAACGGCTCTTTGACGCCAGGAACGGAACAAACGCTGGTCATCAATAAATTCCGGATTTTGTTCGGTATATCTCCATACATCCGGTCCGATCAGAATATGGCTGTTGCTATATTCTTTCACCATATTAAGGGCCTTAGTGGAAATCACCGTATGAATTCCCCCTACTTTATTACAAACTTCCCAACTTACTTCAAACAAGTAAGCCGGATTCTTTAATTTATTACTATCCATATTTTATATTAGCATGTTATTAGAGTTGCGAAGATAATATTTTTAGCCTGAATTCAGAGAGGCAAAGCTAAAAAAATTCAGGAGCATCCGACCTTCGCCGAATACTCCCGAATCCATATATTACATACCAGAAATATGTTGATTTTTCCCTGTCATTTCTTGCCTCCGGATTTAGCTGTTGACTTCTTCACAGCAGTTTTTGCCTTCGGTTCTTTTGCCTTCTCTACCGCTTTGTTCTCTCCTGTTTCCGCTTTGTTCTTTTCTGCTTTCTGCTGGGCTTTGGCGTATTCCACATCCACACGCACAATAAAATCACTCAACACATTCATATAATTAATAAATGCTTCATAAGGAGTGTCATAAGGAGTGAAATATTGATGAATAGCCCCGTCGGAAAACAACTTGGTACACATGTAATAAAAATGGTCACTTGCCTGCAACCGGTCGAAATCACGGAGCAAATCCTCATTTTTCAAAGCATAAACTTTCGGCCGGATTTCGTACAGTTCTTCAAAAGCTTCGTTTTGCAATTCATTTCCCAACCACGCCGTCAGGTCACGTTCTTCATCCGCCCAGGAAATCGGGTACGGCACATGCAGGGGAGCTACCGGCTGATGCTTTCCGGCAGCTTCATGAGGAGTCAGGAACTCAAAATTCGTATTCTTCAGAATCTGTTCCGGCAAAGCGGCAAAAAAATCAAAAATTCCGGTATCTGCCCCCTGATGTTCCCCGAAAGTTTCATAATCCATAAACAAATTCACAATCTCCCCATCCGCTGACTCAAGCCACATTGCATATTTATCTGCCGTCAAAGGCCATTGGTCCCAACTCTTATCCGAAAAACGGAAGGCAATATCATCACTCAACCGGAAATTTTTCAACAACAATTTCAACTTCGGATTTATCGAATTCGTGTATACATAATCCGGACTCTTCCAACCCAGGATATGCCGGGCCCCTTCAGTCAGCATAGTCGTATACCCCATACCAGCTACAGCCTCCCCGATCTCATCCGAATAAACCAGCTCCGTATTCCGGAAAGTCACCGGTTTTACCCCAAACAATTCTTTCATCAGGTCGGTATGGCGTTTCACCTGATACTTAAATTCCTTCTCATCTACCAGACAGGCTAACGAGTGGGAATAAGTCTCTGCCAGAAATTCCACACAGCCAGTAGCAGCCAGCTCTTTGAAACTATCAATCACTTCCGGGGCATACATCCGGAATTGCTCAACAGCCAGACCGGTAATGGAAAAACTGACCTTAAAATTTTTCCCGTATCTCCGGATTAAATCCAATATCATCCGGTTGGCCGGAAGATAACAGCGTTCAGCAATTTTACGGGTCAGGCTGCGATTGGCAAAATCGTCATAATAATCGCTGTTTTTGCCAATATCGAAGAAATGATATTTCCTTAAACGTATCGGTTGATGTACTTGAAAATACAAGCATAAAGTTCTTTTATCCATGATATTATATTATTTTTATTTATGATTATTCTTATCCCCTTTTCACATCTTCGTAAATCTGCTTCAGTTTAAACGCCGCATTCTCCCATTTCAAAGTATTCACTTCATTCAATCCGTATTTAGCGGCAAACTCCGATAAAGCAGGATAAGCCAAAAGCGCATATATGGCATCTGCCAATGCATCAACATCCCAGAAATCCACTTTGATGGCATGTTTCAACACTTCAGCCACACCCGATTGCTTGGAAATAATCGTCGGAACCCCCGAACGCATAGCCTCCAGCGGAGATATACCGAAAGGTTCAGACACCGAAGGCATCACATAAACATCACTGTAAGCAAACATCTTCTGCACATCCTGTCCCCGCAAAAAACCCGTAAAATGGAATTTCGTCGCAATCTTCAATTTAGCTACCCGCCGGATAGACCGATTCATCAGGTCGCCGCTACCCGCCATCACAAACCGTACATTCGGAAAGCGTTTCAACACCTTGCTGGCAGCTTCGATAAAATATTCCGGGCCCTTTTGATAAGTGATACGCCCCAGGAAAGTAACCACCTTCTCCTTCACGCCCCGATTAACTTCCATATCCTGATACGACTGGAAATCCACTGCATTATGCACTGTAAATACCTTATCCGGATTGATATGATACCGGTTAATCACAATGTCCCGCGTCAGATTACTCACGGTTATCACCCGGTCCGCTTCCAGCATTCCCTGACGTTCTAAATTATAAACGGTTTGGTTGACATTTTCCCCGCTCCGGTCAAACTCCGTTGCATGTACATGGATGACCAGAGGTTTTCCGGACACCCGTTTGGCAGCAATACCTGCCGCATAAGTCAGCCAATCATGTGCATGGATCACATCAAACTGCTGCTGTGTGGCTATCGTAGCCGCAACCAATGCATACCGGGCAACCTCTTCCATCAGATTAGCCCCGTACTTCCCCGAAAATTCGTATTTATTTTTAAAACCAATACGCCTCTCATCTCCTCCTTCCCGGATACTCTTATTAACCTCCCAGGCAAAACGCTCAGGGTCCATATAAGGCATCAGATTCGACCCCACCTGCATAAAATTAATATTCTTCCAATATTCTTCCACATCACGGTACTCATACAAGGACTCCACATCACTGGCATTGATAATCTTAGCAGAACTCTGGTCTTCATCACCACTGGCTTTGGGCATCACAAACAATACCTCCACTCCCTGTTTGGCGAGACCTCTTGTCAATCCCAAACAAGCCGTTCCCAAACCTCCGGCGATATGAGGCGGGAATTCCCAACCAAACATTAATACTCTCGTTTTCATAATATATATATTTCTATTCTTTCTACAAACCGGCCAAGCAATGCCTCATCATTTCCTGCCTGCTTCATATTTTTTAATCAAAGCCATACACCTCAGAATCTCACCCACACTCCAGGCCTGTGAAATACAACCATTCGGCGCATAAGGAGGATTACCGTCATAAATCTCACCGATAGAACAAACGCCATATACGGTCATATCCTCTTCAAATCCACCCAGCAACTCTTTCGCCGTCTTGACAAACTTTTTCCCGTACAAACGGAAATTGGCTTCAATATACGGACCTATCAGCCAAGGCCATACAGTTCCCTGATGATAGGCATGGTCACGGGTAGCCTGGTCTCCCTCATAAGTTCCCTCATAATGAATATTTTTAGGAGCGAGAGTCCGTAATCCCTTCGGAGTCAGTAATTCACTCTTCACCACATCCAGCACACCCCGTTTCATATCATCGGAAATCGGGCTGTATTCCAACGAGCAGGCAATGACCTGATTGGGACGCACATACACATTCTGACCGCCACCATTGACAAAATCAGCCAAATAGCCTTTTTCATGATTCCAGAATATTTTTACAAAACTCTCTTTCACCAATTCAGGCATCTTCTCCCATTCTTTGACAAACCTGGTATCTCCGGCTTTACGGGCCAATTCCAGTGTATAACAGATAGCATTGTACCACAAAGCATTGATCTCCACCTGATAGCCTCCCCGGGGAGTCACAGGAACACCTCCCACAATAGCATCCATCCATGTCAGGGCCTTTCCAGGTTCATCAGCCCAGATTAAATAATTATCCACCATCTTCACATACTGATTGACTCCTTCCCGGTAAGCCTTCAACACAGCTTTCATTTTAGCCCCGTAACTTTTCCATACGGCAGCATCGTCATGCACGGCACAGGCATACTCCTGCACAGCTTTAAAAAACCACATTGGAGCATCCACCGAATTATAGGAAGCATTCTGGTCTTTGCCTATATTCGGGAATAAACCGTTCTGCAACTCCCGGACCATGGTATCTAAAACCTCCTTACAGGTTTTCGTATCCTTATTGGCAGCCAGAGTCACCCCAGGCAAAGCAATAAAAGTATCCCGCCCCCAACGGCCAAACCAAGGATAACCTGCCACAACCTCCGTGTCTTTTCCCTTCCGGACAATAAACTGAGAAGCGGAATATTTCAAACAATTCTCAAAACTATTCCGGGGAGCCCGGGCTTCCACCAATCTCTGAAATTTTGTCTTCAGGCGGGCAGTGGTTACAGGCTCTACGGAAGCTGAAAAAATAATACTTTCCCCCTTCTTGATGGGAAATTCGAAATATCCTGGTACAAACAAATCTTCACGGAAATCATATCCCCGGTTCCGCTCCTCTGTATATTCAACATTATAATACCAATCCGGAGTAGCTATAAACTCATTCTTTTTACTCACCTGCATATTCAGGGCAGGGAAACCGTTATACAGCTTGGAACGAATACCATTTTCCACTTCCTGATATTTCGTATTGGCCATCATATTAGCCTTTGACAAAGCATGTATATTCCGGTAAGCGAGGAAAGGCTTCAAACGCAAGGTCGTCTCTGAATGCGCATCCACCAATGTATAGCGAATCAACACCTGGTCTTCATTGTGAACCAGTACGATTTCCTTTTTGAGAATGACTCCTCCAACCCGATAAGTCAACGTATAAACCGGCTCATATTCAAAATCGACAATATATTTATGCCCCCGGGGCTCGTAATTCCCGGGATATTTATGGATGCCCAGATTAAAAGCCTGCCCATGCTGTATCACCGTCTCGTCCAGCGCCGACAAAAGCACATGATTTTCCCCTCCGAATTCATCCACCGGAACAATCAGCAAACCATGATACTTGCGGGTATTACAACATATAATCGTCGAAGACATATACCCTCCCGCCCGATTAGTTGCCAGTACTTCCCGCTTCAGTGAATACTCCAGATTCACCAGTTCATCCTTATTAAATTTCAAATAAGCCATAATAAAATCTTTATTTTATATCTTAATATTACTTTCTTTCTTCCTGCAACCTCAACACAAAAGCAGTCCGTGCCGGAATATAAAGGCTCAGCAAATGACGTCCTTCCCGGTAAAGCGTAAAATGCTCCTGTTGCTCATCAATCCGGCCGAAACCGTTAAACCTGACATTATCGGTGTCCAGTACCGCCACATATTTACCCGGAGCAGCATCAAACATATAATCCGAATAAGAATGTACAGGACTGAAATTAAAAACAAACGTATATTCCCCCCGACGAAATACCAGAATCTGCCGTTCATTATCCCTTACAAGCGGTTCCGGCAGAGATTCGAAAAAGTTCACCCGCTTCACGATTCCGAGCATAGCTGCATCAAAAGCATTTAAAAAACGGAACCGCAGATTACTATCATCTGCCAGGCTCCATTGACGGCGGGCATGCTCATAACTCCAGTGGTTACCCTCGCGGGGAAAATCTATCCACTCAGGATGCCCGAATTCATTTCCCATAAAATTAAGGTATCCATCTCCTGCCGTAGCAATAGTCAGCAAACGGATCATTTTATGCAAAGCGATCCCCCTGTCTATTACCACATTACGGTCAAAGACACTCATCCCCGTATAAATTTCCTTGTCCACCAAGCGGAAAAAGATAGTCTTATCCCCCACCATAGCCTGGTCATGACTCTCTGCATAGCTGATGGTATGTTCCTCCACCCGTTTATTGGTCAGTTCATAAAACATATCCCCGACATGCCACTCCTCGTCCTTTTTCTCCTTAATCAACTTAATCCAATAATCCGGTACCCCCATACTCATCCGAAAATCAAATCCGATGCCCCCTTCTTCCGCAGACATAGCCAATCCGGGCATCCCGCTCATATCTTCCGCAATGGTTATTGCAGCAGGATTCACCTCATGAATCACTTTATTGGCCAACGTCAGATAAGTAATGGCATCTTCATCCTGGTCTCCGTCATAATAAAATTTATACTCCGTAAAATCACGGCCCAAACCGTGATCCCAGTACAACATACTGGTAATCCCGTCAAAGCGGAAGCCGTCAAAATGAAATTCGTCAGCCCAATACTTACAATTAGACAACAAGAAACCAAGCACTTCATCCTTGCCATAATCAAAACAACGGGAATTCCACAATTGATGTTCTCCCTTTTCACCTTTATAAAAATACTGGTTATAATCACCGGCCAGACAACTAAGTCCTTCCAGCTCATTTCGCACAGCATGAGAATGTACAAGGTCCATAATCACCCCGATTCCATACGCATGCGCTTCATCCACCAGACACTTTAAATCATCCGGTGTACCGAAACGTGAACTCACAGCATAAAAATTTGACACCTGATAGCCGAAAGACCCGTAATACGGATGTTCCTGAATACCCATCAACTGAATCATATTATATCCCAACCCGGCAATCCTTGGCAAAACGTAAGCCCGAAATTCATTAAAAGTAGAAACCCGGCGATTTTCCATACTCATACCGACATGAGCTTCATAAATCAGAGGATGGGAACAACGCTTCAAAGACTTATGCTTCCAGCAATAAGGCTGTTCCGGTGCCCATACCTGGGTCGTAAAGATTTTGGAAATATCATCCTGCACAACCCGATCGGCATAAGCAGGAATACGCTCGCCACAACCACCTTCCCACTCTATCCATAATTTATAATTCATCCCGTGCCACATTTCGTCTCCAGGTATTTTCACTTCCCACACCCCTTGCCCAATCGGAGATAACCTGAAATTTTCCCTCTTTTGCCACTCATTAGACTCCCCAATCAGATAAATAGCCACCGCATTGGGAGCCCATTCGCGGAATACCCAATTCCCGTCTTCCGTCCGGTGTAAACCAAAATACAAATGATTATTAAAAACATCCGACAACCTTTGCTGACGCCCAGTAAACTCCAGTTCCTTCAACAGACTTTTTTCATGCCGCCGGCGTATAACAGGTAAGAAAGGCTCCAACCAGGAATCATTGACGGTTATATTAAATTTCATCTTACAATCTCTTTAAGCATTAAACAGACGCTTTATCCTGATTTCTTTCCTAGCCGGGCAAATGTATACACCACTCACATTTCTTAAGTAATCCAAGAACCTCTTTTAAATTCCTCGTTATCTCTTCTCAGGATTCACCGAACGTTTTACGTATCTGCAAAAGAGAAAGTTGCAGGAATTCAGGGAAAAAACAAAGCTTTCTCTTCGAAACCTAATCCTCTTCTGAAACGGAATATAAAACCGTTACAGTGTTACTCAGCATTCGAAAGGTAGACAGAATATTAACAATTTACAAACTTTTAACTAAAAATATTTGCATATTAAATAATTGTTATCCGGAAGTAGCAAAACTGTTAAATTATTGCTACACATTCATGATAAAACCAGCTCAATTTTAAAAATCTCAGACATCAAATTCTTTTTTGATGAAAGCTGCCACTGGTTCGTCTGTTCAAATGCATTCCTCTTGTGCCGATGCAATCTTTCAATGTTATACTGCCGAAAACCATCCCGGACACAACAGAAAAATAATCACGCGTTGAGTGTAAAGGATGCATATAAATACCTTCTTTTTTCCTATTTTTGCACCATAGGATGAATTCCTGCCCAAAAGAAACAAAAGCCATGCAAATAGAAAACCTGCTCCTGAATACGGCATATTATGCCCCTATTGCCTATTTTTCTGCCATAGCACACGCCAAAACGATCTTCATTGAGCAATTTGAAAATTTCGGGAAGCAAAGTTATCGCAATCGCTGCGAAATCATGACGGCAAACGGGGTTATCCCTTTGACGGTTCCCGTACACAAAGCAAACAGTAAAACCCTGCTGAAAGACCTGAAGATCGTATACGTTACTCCCTGGCAAAAAATGCACTTACGGGGCATTATCTCCGCCTATAAAAATTCCCCTTACTTTGAATACTATATTGACGACCTGATTCCGTTTTTTGAAAAAAAAGAAACCTGGCTACTGGATTTAAACCAGGCCATTCTGGAAAAACTACTTGGCTTTCTGAAACTGGATAGCACTGTACGCCTGACAGAAGACTATATCCGGGAAGGCAATCCCCTTTACACCGATTTCCGCAACGCCATCCATCCCAAAGCAGCCCGGCGACACACGGAAATAGAATTCGTCTTCTCACCTTATCGCCAGACTTTCAGCGACCGTTTTCCCTTCACCTCGAACCTCAGCATATTAGACCTGCTGTTTTGCTGCGGCCCCGAATCACGAGAAAAACTTCTTACTCCTCAACCAAAATACGTTTGATAACCTTAAGATTATGGGTATAACGCTTTAAATCTTCATTAAAAATACCCTGATGATCAATTTTATCCACCCTGACTTTACCGGAAGCATGGATAATGCGATTCTGCTCCCAAATAATTCCGACATGAGTCACCGCACCGGCATCATCTCCAAAAAAGGCAAGGTCGCCCGGCATAGCCTCTTCCACAAAGGAAAGGTCCTGTCCTATCCCCACCTGCTGCGAGGCATCCCGAGGCAAAGCCACTCCAACCATCCGATAAACCATTTGGGCAAGTCCCGAGCAATCAATCCCGTAAGGAGAACGCCCCCCCCATAAATAAGGGGTATTGTAATACATCAGGGCATATCCGATGAGCAAATCCCTCAGGCTATCGATACTCACGTCTTTCATTTTACTGACTAACGTATACGTATCCTCCCCCAGTCGCATTTTCTTGGTAGACGCATCAAAAAAAGGGAAAGCACTTCCGGACACCAGCAATTTATTCCCATAATCACCGTCTTTCGTAACAATATTAAAGATTTCAGCAGCCAGCACAGGCTCTTCTTCCTGATACTTTACAGCATATTCCTCCGAGACAGGCAAATGCATTTTCCGGTCAATCCAACCCTCATAACCGTCATGTACCAAACGGACAAACATCCATTTTTCCGTTATTTCCAGAACCTCATACAACTCACCGAAAAGAATCTGAGAAACCATCTCACTTCTTTCGGATTGTTCACTCCTCATCGGAATAATACTCAAATCTGCAATACCGAACCCCATAGACCGGACTTTATTATATTAAAAACAACACCAACAATTGTGCCGTCAAAACCCTCAGAAACATGGTTAACGGGTACACGGTCGCATACCCCACTGAAGGCAGGTCATTCCCCGCAACCCCGTTAGAATAGGCCAAGGCAGGAGGATCAGTCGTACTCCCGGCAATCAGACCCATCAAAGTAAAATAATTCAGTTTATAAATTCCCCGGGCAATACATCCTACAATAATCAAGGGCAAAAAAGTAATAATAAACCCATACCCAATCCAGGCGTAACCACCATTAACCACCGTCTCCACAAACCCGCTACCGGCATCCAGCCCAACGCAAGCCAAAAAAAGCGCAATGCCGACTTCCCTCAACATCAGGTTAGCACTCATGGTCGTATAAGTCACCAATTTATAGTGAGGGCCGAAACGGCTGATCAGAATGGCCACAATCAACGGCCCTCCCGCCAATCCTAATTTCACAGGTTGCGGAATTCCCGGAAAAGCAAAAGGAATACTCCCCAGCAAAATCCCCAAAGCTATCCCCAGAAATATCGGTGTCAGATTAGGTTCCCGCAAACGACGCAAGGTATTTCCCAATACTTTTTCAACATTCCCTACACTCTTTTCCGTTCCGACCACCGTCACCCGGTCTCCGAACTGCAATTCCAACCCCGGACTGGCCACCAAATCTACCCCAGAACGGTTTACCCGGGTAACATTCACTCCGAATCCTCCCCTTAAATGCAATTCTCCCAAGGCTTTACCATTGATTTCAGGCCGGGTAATTACAATACGCCGGGGCACCAAATTTGCATCCATCTGCACCCAATCGGCCCGGTGCATGTCTATTTTTTCCCCGATAAAAGCAATAATCGGATTCAGGTCTTGCTGGGCAGCTATCACAAACAAGCGGTCTCCTTCCTCCAAATGCGTACGGGAATGGGCAATCTCCATCTCCTCGTTCTGATGCAAAACCCGCGATATGACAAATTTTTTATCAATCAGGTGGGCTATTTCCTCCACTTCTTTTCCAAACAAAGCCGGATTCTTCACCACTAACGACACGTGAGTAGCACTAGCCACTTTTTCTTCCGTCTGATTCTGCATCAATTCATTTTCTTTCGCACAATTGATACGGAAAATATAACGGATTAAAATGATAGCCAGTATAATCCCCACAACTCCCAACGGATAAGCAACAGCATATCCCATGGCAATAGCAGAGCCCTCATTTCCCGTAACGTCGTAATAAGCCTGCTGGGCCGCACCCAGTCCCGGCGTATTGGTAACAGCTCCGGATAAAATACCTACCATGGTAGTAACGGGTAAACCCGTTACCTTATAAAGGACGCACGTAACAACCACACCCAACAAAACAATCAGCACAGCCAACACATTCAAGGTAACCCCTCCCTTTTTAAAAGAAGAAAAGAATCCCGGTCCCACCTGCAACCCCACTGAATACACAAACAGAATCAACCCGAACTCCTTCAGAAAATGCAAGGCAGTAGCGTCCATCCTCATATTAAAATGACTAAAAAGAATCCCCACAAAAAGAATCCATGTTATGCCCAGGGAAATACCGGCAATTTTAATTTTTCCCAGAAAAATACCGATGAAAATCACTACGGCAACCAACAAGATTGAATGTCCGATTCCGGACCCAAAAAATAATTCAGACAGCCATTCCATAATCTTTGAATAATCCTTACAAATAAAGGTGCAAATTTACAAATTCTGACAGGAGTATAAAATTTTAAACGGATTAAATGTTACCATATTTAATCGACAAAATTTTGTAAAGTTGAAATATATTTGTTAAAATTGGACAAAGAGAGGAACAGTAAATGTTTACCTAAACCTACATCCTGATGATAAAAAAATACCGGCTGCTTTTTCCATTACTATACTGTTTGACGGTAAACGCACAACGTCCTCCTGAAACTTACAACATCGGCTCAAGGTTCAATGCCAGCTGCCAGCAGGAGTTTCAGGAAAAGGTCTATCTGCATACAGACAAATCTCATTACATATCGGGAGAACACATCCGCTTCCGTGCCTTCCGCACAGAAGCCGCTTCACATCTCCCGACCCTGTACAGCCGTTTTATCTACGTTGAACTATACAATCCGAAAGAAGAACTCGTCGGACAGCTCAAAGTAATGGAAAAAGAAGGGGTATTCCACGGAACTCTGCCTCTTGACAAATATCTGCCTTCCGGTACCTATAAACTAAGGGCTTTCACATACTGGATGCAAAATTTCGACGAACAATTCTACTTCCATAAGAATATCGAAATAGAAAACACGCAATGGCCCGACCTGCAAAGACAAACACAATGGGAGGAGACAGAAAGCAGAGATAAAATACTGTATTTCAGATTTATAACTAAACAAAACACATATTTTCCGGGCACATTTCTCGATTGCAGAATGTATAAAGGCCAAAAAGAAATCCAGAAAGACATTGTCAGAACCAATTCAAACGGCTGGGGCAAATTTACCCTAAGAAAAAAAGATAGTATCACTACCTTGAAAATACAGTTTTTAAATAAAAAACCTGTGGAGTATCAGACTTTTTCCCGTGTTCCACAGTTAACTGATACCGTAGATGCCGACGTGCAGTTCTTCCCGGAAGGAGGGTACCTCCTGGCCGGTATCCGCTCGCAAATCAATCTGAAAGCAGTAGGAACAGACGGATTCGGAATAGACATATATGGATGCATTTATGGCAAAACTACGGGTATGGTCACCCCCTTCGCCTCATCACACCGGGGAATGGGAAGGTTTACATTCGAAGTTAAGGAAGGAGAAGAATATTACGCTATGGTAAAAATGCCGGACGGAACCGAAAAAAAGTGGAACTACCGCAAGTAAAAACAACAGGCATCATCCTTCATGCCGAAGTTTCGGATTCTGTCATCAGGTATTCCTGTCCGGCTACTCCGGAATTTCACGCTGAAAAAAAACTATATGTACTCGTTCATTGTCGTGGAAAATTAATTGCAATCAACCGGGCCGGGCCTTTCTGGAACGGCATCTTGCCTGTTAAAGAATTGCCACCAGGTATCGTGCAGGGAGTACTTATTGATGAAGACGGAAAAATCTATAGCTCAAGAATGTCTTTCATTTTTCCTGAAGAAAAACAAAACCTCACCATACAAACCGGCAAACAGAAACACCACAAAAGAGATTGTGTACTCCTATCCGTCTCATTCATAGGAAAAGATACACTAAGTTGCTCGGTGGCAGTAACCGATTCCCTTCTGGCTCCCGAAAAAAGGTGGGATAAAAACATTGTAAACTATTTCCTGTTATCCTCCGATCTGAAAGGGCAGGTGGAAACACCAGGCTGGTATTTCGACAGGACAATTCCATTCCCATACAGAAAAAGAATGATGGACATCATGCTGGCAACCCAGGGATGGCAAAGATTTGATGTAGAAAAAGCAACTCAGGGTATAGGAAAACCCATGCCTTTTTTTCTCGAACTATCCCAGGCTATTTCGGGAGTAATCCGGAATTACTGGGGAAAAAAGGCAAAAAATCCCAAATTATTTGCCATCGCACCACAATTAAACCTGCTGAAACAGGTAGAAGTAGACAGTAACAGCAGATTCCTGCTGAATGTACAATTCCCCGAAAAAACAACATTCATATTCCAGGCATTGACCGCAAAAAACTCGAAATGGGTGGAACTATTCATAGACAATGATTCCCTGAGGCCACCTCAAAATCCCCTGTTTCCAGAAAAAATAATACTGACAGATACCTCACAAGAAAAAAAATCTTTCCCGACCGAACAGGAATTCTCAAAAGTACCAACTACAGGAGTTTATTACAATGAAGGCCGGAAAATATATATGCTCAGAGAAGCAGAAGTGGTCCGACGAAATGACTCGACATATTTGGGAAACTTTGAGCACATTGCCGAACAAATTCTCGAAGCCCGGGATATCCGGGAAGAAAACATCCATTCATTAGAGGAATGGATCAGGAAAATTCCCGGAGCATGGATAAAAAAAGATTCAGCAGCAAGACACCGCATCCTCTACACACGTTTACAAAAAAATACCAGCCTCTGTTTTTGTAAATGATTTGGACATCACAAAAGTATTTGCCGGAGAAGATATCCCCAATTTATTAAATACCATTCCGATAGAAAATATCGAACGGATAGGATACGTAAAAGACAGGTTGCAGGCCACTACGTTAGACATTTACATTTATCTCAAGCCAGGTTGCAGTTTTTACCCCGGTAGCTGCCGGCTGGATTTTATACAATGTACCCCTCTGGGCTATCACACGCCCGTTGAATTTTATCATCCCAGGTATGAAATTGCAGAGAAACGGGACAATCCCGAACGGGATGAACGCTCTACACTCTATTGGAATCCGGCTGTCCGACTTATACCCGGAGACCGGGAAAAAGAATTATATTTCTACACATCCGATACCGGAGGGCCTTACCGCATTGTCATCGAAGGGATGACTAACCGGGGAGAAGTAGTACGAAAAGTGAAAATAATCAGGTGAAAAAATGATACGGCTTGATTTTCACTTTTAATTCATATCTTTGGCTGTCATTTATAGCTTAATCTTTCAATTATGATACGAGGTTTTGGCAGCGATAATTTCTCCGGGGTACTGCCGGAAGTATTCAAGGCTTTGGAAGAAGCCGCCTACGGACATCAACACTCCTATGGAGAAGATATTTATTCTGAAAAGGCAGAATCCCGATTCAGGGAAATTTTTGGAGGAGATATCGAAGTATTCTTTGTTTATAACGGAACAGGAGCCAACATACTGAGTCTCTCTGCCTTTACCCATTCCTATGAAGCCATTATTTGTGCGGAAACAGCTCATATCAATGTCGACGAATGCGGGGCCATTGAAAAACAAAACGGTTGTAAATTATTAACAGTCCCCACATTCAACGGAAAATTAACTACCGGTTTAATCACCAATCACCTGCACGATTTCGGTAATCAGCACCATGTACAACCCAAAATCATATCTTTAACCCAATGTACAGAATTGGGTACTGTGTATACTTGTGAAGAGCTGAAAGAAATCTGCGATTACGCCCATGCTCACGGTTTATATGTCCACATGGACGGAGCCCGCCTCTCCAATGCCATAGCCCATTTGGGTTGCAATCCGCAGGACATCACCCGGAATGCAGGAATTGACGTACTGAGTTTCGGGGGTACCAAAAACGGAATGATGTTCGGAGAAGCCGTTATCTTCTTTAATACCTCGGTAGCCAAAGAAGTAAAATACCTGCGGAAACAATACATGCAACTGCATTCCAAAACCCGTTTTATAGCGGCTCAATTCTTAGCCATTCTGAAAGACGGACTATGGCTTAAATCAGCTGCCCATGCCAATCGCATGGCCCGGATGCTGGCTAACGAAGCAGCCAAAATTCCCGGTATACGTATCACCCAGGAAGTAGAAGGCAACGAAATATTTGCCATCATCCCCCGTGAAAAAATCAAAGCCTTGCAAAAAGAGTGCTTCTTTTATGTATGGGATGAGAACGCATCGGAAGTTCGCTGGGTATGCTCATTCGATACCACCGAAAACGACATCATAGAATTTGTAAACCTGCTCAGAAAGGAAATCTGCTGATATGCATGAAATAATTCCGACGGAAGACGGCAGTTCCACCCTGTATGTTCCTCAATTGGACGAACATTATCATTCCGTTCACGGAGCCATTCAGGAATCCCGGCATATCTTTTTGCATGCGGGAATGGAATATTTTCTGGAAACCTTTCCGGAAAGGGTAACTTCCTCCTCTCCCCTGCACATTCTGGAAGCCGGGTTCGGCACCGGATTAAATGCCTATCTCACTCTCATCCGGGCCGGCGAACTGCAATGCCCCGTATGCTACCACACCATTGAAAAATATCCCTTAACCACAGAAGAAATCAGCCGGCTCAACTATCCGGAAAATATCGGTTTTCCCCATAGCGGGTTATTTTACCAATTGCACGATTGTCCTTGGGAAAAAGAACAGCAAATCACCTCCGATTTCCGCTTTTGCAAACACCGGCAGGATTTCCGGGAGATTCACTTCCCCGAACAGTTCCATCTTGTCTATTTCGATGCTTTCAACCCGGACGTACAACCTCATTTATGGACGACCGAAGTTTTTACCCGATTTTACCGGGCCATGCTTCCGGAAAGCCTGTTAGTGACTTATTGCGTCAAAGGCATAGTAAAACAAGCCTTGCGAACAGTCGGGTTTACACTCAAACGCCTCCCCGGTCCACCGGGTAAACGGGAAATGCTAAGGGCGAAAAAAACTTTACCAATCACACATCCTACGCCATGACATCCGAAGAACTCAAACAACTGTTAGACGAAAAATATACCGAGTACTGCCGTTCGGATTTTTTTATCGGAACAGACCCCATACAAATCCCAAAAATGTTTGAAGACAAGGAAGACATTGAAATATCCGGTTTCCTGGCAGCTTCCCTGGCTTGGGGACAGCGCCCTACAATCATAAAAAAATGCAGGGAACTGATGCAACTGATGGAATACACCCCCTATGACTTTATCCTGCACGCTTCAGACTCCGATTTTCACCGCTTCCACCAATTCAAACACCGTACATTCAACGGTTACGATTGCTGCTATTTCATACAATCCTTAGCAGAAATCTACCGCAGACAAGGGGGCTTGGAAAAGGTTTTCACCACAGCCTGGCAAGAACACCAAGACATGTTTGAAGTACTCCGGTGCTGGTACACCGCTTTCACCATCCTCCCGGCAGAACCGCGAGTGCTGCGTCATATCGCCTGCGTTGAAAAAGGTTCGGCCTGTAAAAGAATAAACATGTTTCTGAGATGGATGGTCCGGAAAGACCAAAGCGGAATAGACTTCGGATTGTGGAAAGGCATACCGGCATCGGCTTTACTCATTCCATTGGATTTGCACACCGGGAACATCAGCCGCCAGCTGGGACTACTCACCCGCAAACAAAATGATGCACGTGCCGTCAAAGAGCTAACCGGCCGTCTCCGCACATTCGACCCGGACGATCCCATCCGATACGACTTTGCCCTCTTCGGATTAGGAGCCTTCAATAACACAAACAAATAAAAAGCCTGCCCCACGCAAGGACAGGCTTTCAGTCAATTACTTACCGGTCAGACTATCCAGTAAAGGAATAATTTCCTCCGAAGAAGGACGGGGGGCATAAGCGTTTATAATCTTCTGCTCCTGGTCAATCAAAATAAAACGGGGGATATAATACAACTGCCATCCCTCCACCAGATTCAGATCCACGGAATTATACTGAGGCAGAACGGCGGGCTTACGAGCCAGATAATTTTTCCAGCTCCCCGGATGTTCATCCCGGGAAATCTGCAGAAACAAGATTTCCGGATATTTCTTGCTCAATGCGGTAAAAGCCGGAGACTCCTGAATACAAGGCCCGCACCAGGTAGCCCACAAATCAAGATAAAGCACCTTCCCTTTAAAGTCACTAAGTTTCTTCTGGTTTCCGGCAATATCCACCATCACAAAATCCGGAGCCGGACGACCGGGCAATAAACGGGCTGCCTGTTCCAATTTATTGTCTATCTCCCGGGCTAACTCCCTTTCTTGCATAGTTGCCGTATAAGCCTGAATTTCTTCTACTAATTCAAGGGTCAAATTATGTCGTAAGGCAGCCACTTTTTCATAACCCACAAACAACTCCCGACCCAACGGACTCAATGTATAATCTTCAAAATAACGACAATACCCCGGCTCTTCACGATAAAACAGAATATTCCTTACCACAGCAACATCCAGGTAACGGTCATCACTCAAATACCCAACCTTCTCCTTCACCTCAGCCAATGCCTCCCCGATGTTAGCCTGTTCTGCAATATCTATCTCATCCCTGCTTTTACCCTCATACTCCGGGGCATAAGAGGCGTAATACAAATAACTGTTAATCACATCAGCGTAAATACGTGCTTTTTCCAAAGCCTTAAATTCTGCCGAAACACCCTGCAACTCCTCCAACTGCCTTTCACGTAAACCGGCCAGACTGTCTATCACCCGGCGGGTCTGCCGGAAATCCGTTTTTACATTAGCCCCTCCCTCCAGAAAAGAACCTCCTTTGGGAAACAAACGTTCTTTCAGGTAAATATTAGCTTCCGCCCCCCGTCCCCGAAACTCTGCTTCCAGATTATTCTGGGTAACCTTCACTTCCAATTCATCCCCCGGTGACAAGTAAAGCGTATTCCGGCAAATGGAATAATAAACCGGTTTCTCCCACGATAAAACAGTATCAAAACGTCCGGCCTGGTCCGTATGCAGAATAATATCCCTGCTGTCTCCCAACAAAGAAGCCGCACCGTCATAACGCATCAGAACATCCTGACGCCCCATATCCTGCAACTGTCCGTATAAATGAACAGTAGACGCTGATTTGGGAGAACAAGCTCCCAAAATCAGCATCAATCCAATATAAATTCCGATATTATTCATCCTGCGATTCATAATATGCATCATTCTTTTTCTGATAAAGATTACCGGCAGCCTGAATGTCCCATCCCTCTTCATTAAAGAATTTTATCAAGGCATTGTATTTATCCTGATAAGTCTTTCCGCCATCCAGATACCAAGCCTTAATATTATCATAGGAAGTAGTCAGCACAGTCGTCAACCATTGGGCAAAGTCTACCTCAAAAGAAACACTGCCCGAAAAACTGATGTGTCCGCCGGCATCACAAATAGCCTGCTTCGTAGCCTGTACCTTTTCCCAATCATCGTCCTTCTCATATTCAGCCCACATCTGATCACGGGCAGCTCCACCGTCATAAGCCTTTCCGGCATTGGCAAAATCAGCCACCGGCTCAGCCATCCGCGAGGTAATCATACTTGCCACCTCACTCCATACCTGCCAGGTCATTCCGTCATCCTCATAATAATAATTAGCCGGATCATTCACCTCTATTCCGTACAGGTAAGGCCAGGTTATCAACAAACGGCTTCGCCCGATAGGAGCCAGTTCCTTGGGCCATCCGGCAACATATTTATTGACAAAGAAAAACTCCAACGGAAAGTATTTCTTGGCAAATCCCGGATCGACATGGCTCATCAAAGTGCTTATATAAGTCAAAGCATTCTGGCGGTCTTCATCTAAAATTTTCACTACAGTACACCAGTTCACTTCAGCCCCCAAAATACCATTGGTCACCTCCACCTGATCGGTAAAATCCATTCTCACCCACACCCCATATTTCTGGTACAATTCTTTCACAATCGGATCGGCATTCTCATCCGGACCGAAAATAGTAGTAAATCCTAAATTTTCGGAAGCTACCGGATCGTTTTCATTATCACATCCGCACACCAACAAAGCCAGTACGGACAATATCAGATAAATATTTATAAATTTCATATTAGCTGTTTTTTTGAATTATTATCTGGGATTTACAGGCATATTCGGACTGTTTTTCTGTTCCGATTCCGGAATTTGAAGAACATACTTCAAATCATTCCGCTTCAATGTATATTCCGTTCCGTTTTGATACACATGACTGATTTCGGGTTTTCCCTGACGCCGCAGGTCAAACCAGCGCATTCCGCCTTCAAAAGCCAGTTCAATACGGCGTTCCGTCCAAATCCGGTTCAGAATGGAAGTGGCCCCGTCAAAATCAGATACAACAAAATCCGTATAATCGGCAATCCGTTTTCCCAACAAAGTATTCAGGTCCTTCAAACCATTCTCCAGGTCATCAGCTCCCTGATTACGACGCACATATGCCTCAGCCCGGATCAGGTAGGCCTCACTCAGTTTCAAGCCGATGTAATAGAATTTTCCCCCCTGATAACCGTACATGTGATATGTTGTCGGACCAGCTTCTTTGCCCGCATTGGTAGAAAGGTCACTGAAAGACTCATAAATATACCTCCGGTAATCATGCCGCCCGTCCTGTCCGCATAACGTCAGCAGTTCCTCCACCGGCTTAAACACCTGTGTACTGTAGTAAAATATATTACCGTTACCTATTCCTCCGGTAAAAAACAATACTTCCTTATCATAGCCCGCATCCAGCAAACCATAAGTCAAACCGAATAACCGCGATTTTCCTTCCTCGTCAATCCGGGCCTGCAAACCGTTCATATCGAACAAAGACTTTATACCGATTACCTTCGAAGCCGCTGCAATGGCCGCATCCCAATTTTCCATGAACAGATATACTCTTGCCTTCAGCAACTCCAGAGAAGTATTATCAAAACGAAACTTGCTCTTAGGGGTTTTACCGGCCAGATACTTTGTCGCTTCATTCAAATCCTTTACGATTTGTTCCCACACTTTCCCAATCGGTTCACGAACATTGTCATGCGTATTTTTATGCACATCCTCTGCTGTTAAAGGCATAGGCACCCCCGGTTTATCCAGGTTATCCTTACCATAAACATCAGCATACAAATTCACCAAATAGAAATAACTGTATGCCCGCAAAGCATAAGCCTCACCTTTTACTGTTTCAAACAGCTCTTTCTCCGATTCCGAAGGAACACGCTGCTCAAATTCATCCAATATCGTATTGGCATAATAAACAGAACTGTACAACTGTCCCCAATAAGCATCGTTTTCCTCATCCGGAAGTTGATGGGTTGAAGCCCATACATACCAAGGTTCCTGATTTTTGGGAGCATCATAAGTACAATACAGGTTTGCATACACATTATCCGTCATCAACTCCGTTTTCATAAAAAACTCCGTTTTCGGATATCCGCCAACCAACACCGCCTCATAATCCTCCACAGACACCGGAATCATACTATTCACCGGCTTAATATCCAACAGATGATTACAGCCGCTAAACGATAAAGTACCCAAACAGAGTAAACTAACATATAATATTCTTTTCATAAAGCTTCAAATCATTAAAATTGTACAGACAAAGAGAACGAATAAGAACGGGCCAGAGGTAAATAAGTGTTACCAAAAGACACATTTGCCGTTCTTGTATTGGAATACTTCATCACCGAACCGGTAGCTTCCGGGTCTTGACCTTTCAGTTTCCGGTTATGCCATACATGCAGATTATTCCCTTGCACCATAAAACGGATATTCTGTATACCCAGAGAACGCATTTTCGGAGTATATAAATCATAACTCAAAGAAAGATTCTGCAAACGGACAAAATTACCGTTCACCGTCCTCAAATCACTGTTATCATACATTTTACCGTTAGCCGGAGACTTTCTCGTCAATACATCATCATATTTGGATTCCAGACGGGGAATATTGGTCTTATATTCATCCCCCTCTTCCCTCCAGCGGTAAACCCATTCTTTAGACAGATTCTGTAAAGGGTCAGGATAAGAACAGATAGCCCCCTGGGTCAGGTTCCTCAAACGGATAACATTCCCGAAACTACCCACCAATAAAACAGACAAAGTAAATTTCTTGTAATTAAAAGTATTGGTCAATCCGCCTTGAACCGGAGGCATGGTAGTGCCCGAATAAACCAAACCGTCTACATTGTCCATACCGCAAAGCACCTTTTCATCTTTCTCATTATAAAAGGTAGCGCGTCCTTCCTCATTCAGACCAGCAAAACGATAGGACCACAATCCATTAATCGGTTTTCCGACAACGGCCGAAGTCGCATAGTTGCTCCGCTGGGCATTCGTCAGATCAGACACTCCCGGATTCGTATATACATCCAATACCTTATTTTTATTATACCCGATATTAAAATTCGTACTCCATCGGAAAGCTTCCGTATCAATATTGATAGAATTCAAAGACAACTCCCAGCCCGTATTCCGCATAGAAGCCCAGTTCACCTGTACAGAAGTGAAACCGGAAACCTGGGAAACCTGACGGTTACCCAACAAGTCCACAGCTTTCTTATTATAGTACTCCACAGCTCCGTACAAACGGCGTTTCCACAATCCGAATTCCAAAGCCAGGTTAGTCGTATAATTCTTCTCCCATTTCAGATTCGGATTTTTAGGAGCGGAAATAACCAGGTAATTGTCCTTATTCACACCATCCAACGTACCGATGGTGGCAATCAAATCAGAATAAGCCTGAGAAGCCACATTACCCTGACTACCGTAGGAACCTCTCAAAGTCAGATAACTCAACCATTCCTTATCCATTAAAAAATTCTCTTCTTTCATCTGATAATTGAATCCCACCGACCACAACGGCTGAAACAAATCATTGGTTTTGATTCCGAAACGATTGGAACCATCCGCCCGGGCATTGAAACTAACAGTATAACGATTCCGGAAAGTATAACCGGCCACACCATACCAAGATACAGCGGCGGAATTATTCAGACTCTCATTCCAATAAGGAGAACCGTAACTTTCAATCAAACTCCACTGAGGCACCAACTGATGTCCCCGGTCGTGAGCATACCCGTAAAGTTCCGTCATTTCTTCTTCATATTTAGAAGTCCGGACTTCCTGGCCGACCATAACATCAAAACGATGATCGTCATTTATCACCGGCATGTAAGCCAACTGATTGCGGAAAGTAATTGAACTGTTGTTGCTGGATTTCGATTTCCGGTAACCACCGTCATACCACAACTGTACGGAAGTAGTTCCCTGCAATTCCGTTACATCTTCTTTTCTCTTTTTTACAAAATAACTCTTATCGGTAGCCACATCCTGATCCACGGTATTCTGTTTGCTGAAAGAAAACAAGCTGGTAAAAATCAAATCAGGCAACAAGCGCCATTCCACATCCAATGTCCCGCGGATACTGAAACCTTTGGCATTCCGCCAGCCCTCATTGCGGTTTTCCATGAAATTATACTGCATTCCATTATAATACATGTAATTATAATTTCCATCTTTATCATAGGCACGATGGGCACGGGTAGTATAAATCGCCCATTCGTAAGGATTTTCCCTGGAGTCTGTTGCAAAAAAACTTTTGTTCTCCCGGGCATTGACATCCATCATCCCCCCCACACGCAAGTTCTTCCGGATATGGGTATACACTTTCACCGTCCCGGTATACGTTTGCTGTCCGACACCTTTTGCCGTTGCCTGGTCGTCCATGTAACTGCCTGAGAAATAAAACGTGGTCTTTTCATCTCCTCCCGAAATACTTAAACTATGTTTGTGGGTTATGGAATTCCGGAACAAATGCTTAAACCAATCCGTATTCACCTCTTCCAATTCTTTTACTTTATCTTCATACTGATCCCAGGTCAGCTTATGATCATGCACATCAATAAAATAACGTTCAAAATCCGAAGCAGTGCCGTATTTTCCCGTTCCGTTCGAAGTAGCCGTAAAAGATCCGTTGCGAATCATTTCCATATTAACGTCAATGCGTTCCTTGGAATTCATCGTATAAGCATCTTCCATGCGCGGACGCATACCCACAGAAATATGACTGGTATAATTAATCCTGGTCTTACCGGCACTTCCTTTCTTAGAAGTAATCACAATCACTCCGTTCGCCGCTTTCGTTCCGTAAATAGCTGTAGCCGCCGCATCTTTCAGCACGTTAATAGTCTCTATATCCTCTACATTTATTCCCCCGATACCGGAAGCAATCAAATTCCGGTTATTCAGAATATCATCCACGGTCGCATCCACAGGGTCGTCCAGGATAACACCGTCCACAACCCACAATGGCTGAGTATTTCCGCTAATAGTAGAAGTACCGCGAATACGTATCTGGGGCACAGCTCCCGGCGCACCGGATGTGCTCATAATGGTCATGCCCGGAACCTGGCCCTGCAATAACTTATCAATATTCGGCTGGGTAATGGTTTTCAAATCTTCCATCTTAACCGTAGTGATAGAAGAGGTTAACTTCCGGCGTTCTACCTTTTGATAACCCGTAACAATAACTTCGTTCATCTCATTGACCTCTTCCTCCAGCACCACATCCACATTTTTCCGTCCGTTGAGGGCAACCGATTTAGATTTCATTCCGATAAAAGAATAAGTCAGTTCGATGCCCTCCATAACCGGCACTTCAATGGTATAATACCCATCCATATTAGTAGCCACACCCATCGAAGTTCCTTTGATAAAAACAGATACTCCCGGCAAAACATTCCCCTGCTTATCTTTCACATACCCCTCAACCTTCACAGTCTTTTGCTGAGGCAACCCATAATTTTTATCCTTTAAAAGGATAATAAACTCCGCATCCTTTTCAAAAGTCAGTCCTTTTCCCAAAAGCACCAAAGACAAAACTTCCTCCAAATCCACATTCTGAAAGTCCCCTTGTACTTTTCCGTTTTTATCCAGCATATCATCACTGTACATCACAATACAGCCCGTTTGCTTACGAATCTCCTCAAAAAGATTTTTGTACGTGGTCTCCCCAAGCTTAACATTAAGCTTATATTGAGCCAAGCCATTGGCATAACTGCCCAATACAAAGCAACACATTAGCAACACCGTTAATCGCATAACTAAAAAAAATTTCCCAAGTCCGTTTTTCTCAAAAACGAATCCCAATAATCGTTTTTTCTTCATAAATTTGTAAACTATGTTATTATTAAACATACACCTTGCGGACCGGTCGGTGGTCGCAACACCGGCCGGTCCTCTTTATCTGTTAATCATAGACCCTGATTGTTTTTCCTTTCACCTCAAAATGTACTCCCGCCGTTTTTTCCACAAAATCCAGCATAAACTGTAAACTGTTATTCTTTTTTACAGCCCCGGTAAACCGTTTATCTCCCAATCCGGGATTCTCAAAAAAGAAATCCACATCATACCAACGCCCCAATTTTTCACACAACTCACTTAATTTCATGCAATCGAAATCAAACAATCCTTCTTTCCAGGAAATAAAATAAGCCACATTGACATCGTGCTTCTCCATCTGCAAAGAAATATTATCGACGGAAACCTGTTGGCCGGGTTCAATCCTGCAATCTTTTCCTCCGGCGCTTACAGCAACACATCCCTGTACCAAAGTAATCTCCGTCTGCTGCTTTCCTTCATAGGCCATAACATTGAAAGCTGTCCCCAACACGGTAGTCCGGGTCTGCTGTGTCCGTACCACAAAGGGCCGCTCTCTCTCCTTTTTCACGACAAAAAAAGCTTCACCGACGACAGACACTTCCCGTTTATCACCAGAAAAAGCTACCGGATAGGTCATTTCCGTTTCTGAATTCAACCAAACCCGTGTTCCGTCCGATAAAGTCAAAATATACTCACCTCCCCGCGGTACACTCAACGTATTATACTCCGATTCCTCTTTCAACGAATCTCTCACAGAATGATACACCAATCCAGACAGGGAATCCCCCTCAGCCGTCACATGACCGAGGTCCATCACTACCTTTTTCGAATCCAGCTCCACTTTCCGTCCGTCAGCCAGTGTCAGCACCGCCTTCCTCTCCCCGATTTTTACAGTCTCCGCAATCTCCATCCCTATCTCCACCTGTTCCGGACTTCTCAAACGGGAAAGCAACCCCACACTGAGCAAACACATCGCAGCAATACCGGAAAACCAATAACCCAACTTCCTGAAACGCATCCGACTCCTCCTGATCCGGCATACTTTTACCCCTTCCCTCCAATCAATTTTATCCCAATGCCGGAGATATCCCACACGAAAATACAGGCTACACCACTCGCGGAACAATTGCCGGTTCTCATCACTTTCCTCCAGCCATACTTTCAGTGCCTCTTCCTGTTCCAAAGTAGCTTCACCCTTTAACCAAAGCGGTAGGAATGTTATAATCTTCCCTATATCCATTCAAATATTTGTTTAATCTTCTTTCGATAGTTAAACAATTTTTTAATATATAAGGGTGAATGAAAAATCGTTTTTTTTCTGATTTTTTTACAATCTTCAGCAATTAATCACATATTCTCTCTTACTCTCCCGTTTCCGGGAATAGCCCCCCCTGGTCATTCCCTGGCGAAATGACGATAACGCAAACAGAAAGTTCTCTGGTTTGAAAACACGGTGGAAGTTTATCTGACTCCCGAATAAATCTTTTTTTCCTGACGGCACACAGTACCGTTTTGGAGAATACCTTCAACAACAATTGTATAAGGCCCGTCGCTGTCAGCAGTAGTAAAAAAACAAACCGCTTGCCCCTCGGCATTTGTTTCTACTTTAGGATTCCAATATACGGTAATACGTTGGTCCACACTATCCACCAAAGCCATACGCACAGAATCTACCTCATAATGAGGCATATAAAAAACTTCCGGTTTCTGATACCCCAAAATGGAAAAAATGGCAATGTCCGGACGCGGCAAATCTTTCCGGATATAATTCGGCTTGGTATTCAACAAAATAATACCGTTCTCCGCTTTACGTCCAAATAAAGTCGCAGACCGGGGAGGTAAAATTAAATTTACACTCACCAAATCATCGGGTCTCAGCAAAGTCATAAAACTACGGTCCGCCTCTTCTATCTCATTTACAAAAACAGGTATGGATTTTCCGTATCGCTCAACAGAATCCCCTATGACATGAATGCCGGGTAACAGCCTCAGCAGTTCAGCAATGCTCATCCGGGACATTCCCGCCAACACCAACGAATCCAAAGTATGGTCCGCCAAGTGGTCATAAAACGAATAAGCCTTCGTTTTCTTACTGCGGACTATTTCCGCTTCATCCAACACATATACTCTTATTCCGTTATCATAATAATAGTCCTGGGTAAATTTTCTGTAAAACTGATTCTCTTTCTGTTCAAGCCCTTTGCCATAGGGGAGCCGGACTGCAGGAGGTAAAAATTTATCCTGGTCAACCTGAACTTCCACGGTCTTGCGCCCCTTTTCCGTCGTAGCACTCAACACAAACTGGGTACTATCCGGAAAACTGATTTTCTCTATCATAAAATGCCCCTCCGCATCGGCATTTACAAACTGGACCAATCCGTTCGTTCCCAGCAACGTCAATTTAGCATTGGCAGCCTCTTTTCCCCAGAAATTCTTTACCTGACCGGAAATAGCCTGCCCTCTCTCCATATAATACTGCAGCGAATCATACTTCTGCTCATAGACCTGCCGGAGTTCAAAACGGGTCCATCCCTGAGTCAGCATCAACACATCCATACAAGTGCGGGTAAAACTCCGGTTATCCCGGAAATAAAAAGCAGGATCTTCAATATACCCACGCAAATCCGAAGTCAGCAATAAAGACGATATGATATTGCCCTGCAAGGAATCCCGGTCACATTTACTGTCATCAGTAACCGCAACAGAAAAAGAACCTCTGCAATCAGCCATACTATCCGCCAATATCTGCATCTTTAACTGTACACCTTCCCGGATTTTATACCTGGGACGCTCTGTTTTTAAAACTATTTCCGGACGATTCTCCGAATAAGAAAAATACAAACGCTGGCTTAGAATACGGCATTTTCCGTCCAACAATACAAAATGCAATATACCTTCCGGAAATTTCGCCAGTTCAATCACTCCCCGGGAAGCTTCCGTGACCTCTTCACAAGCCAACGGCAAGCCCCGGCTATGTATTAAAAGATATAATCTTTCCGGAAGCCGGACACTATCGGCCGCCAAAATCGCATATCCCACTTTCCCCCTTCCCGGAAATAATTTTAATGCCACGGCATAGCGATCCGGAACCGGCAGCTCAAACCGTTTTTGTACCTGTTCCGAAGAAGTGCAGACCACATAATACCGTTCGTCAGGCTCAACCTGTAATTGAAATGAACCCATCCCGTGCGAAATACTTTGCACCCACCCCACTTGCTCATCCTTGCTGTTATAAACCACACCCGATACCTCCCTGGAAAGACCGTCGGAGCCCAGAGCTTTAAAAGCGACAGTCTGTTGGCAACCGGACACCAATCCTCCTCCTTCCGGAAAAAAACTGACATAAAAATCCTTCTGAGGGTCGGGCAAATATAACGTACGCTCAAAAAAGAAAGGGTCACTGTACCGGAAATTCACTGTCATTGTTTTTTCATAAACAGTCGTATCTATTCCTACTTGTATGCACCCTTCATCATCCGTTCGTTTAACTACAGATTTCCCGTTCAGTTCATATCCTACTGCCACGTCAGTATAGGACTCATTCCGGGAATTAAAAAAACGTATTTCAGCAACAGTTCCGTTCTCCTTAAAACGGATGTCTGTCTGTACTTTGGAAGCTTCCGGATTGATTACCCTGATTTTTTTTCGGCCGATATAATCGTCACCTGCATTCTGCATCCAATAAGAATACGCCCGTAAAAAATAATCTCCCTGAGGCAATTTTTTTGATAAAGGTACATATCCGGCAAAAACCGAATCCCGGCAAGACAATTTTACCCTGGCATAAATACTATCCTGACGGTCCAGTAACTCTACATACACATAACGGCTGTATTTCGATTCCTGGTGGGTAATTGCATTAGCCAGATATGCCCTAAGCCACACTTTATCACCCACCTGATAATGGTCGCGGTCCGTATGCAAATACACTTTTTCCTGGGGGAGCTTACCCACAAAATCCAGCATATTTTTAACTAACCGCACCCGGAAATCTTCCACTTCCGGGGATGCGAACGCCCACATACCCACTACAACCGCTAACAAAACAATAATCTTTTTCATCTCTGTGGAAAAAATAACTCCGGAGCACGACGGGCACTGAATTTCTGAAAAAGCATTTCCGTATAAGGAGTATTAAAAATCCGCGCGTGAACAGGACATTGTTTGACACAAGCACAACATTTTATACAAGCTTCGGCACTGCTCACAATTCTCTCTTCCTGGACCGAAATAGCCTGAACAGGACATATTTCACTGCAAAATCCGCATAAAGTACAGACAGCCTGGTCTGTTTGAGGCGTTTGCGGAGTTTTCGGCCCGTTTACTTTATAAGGATAATTCCCCTTAACGACAAGTTCTCCCCAGCCTTCTGCACCCGTTTCCACCAAATGACGTATTTTTCTTCCGAAATCCACTGCCTCGGTCAAATCCTGCCCGTCCGGACGATGGGCAGCTATCGGGAAATGCTCCCGGCTGTAGGAATGCTCTCCGATAAAAGCACCGGCAGCTATCGGACAAAATCCATGGGCCACACTCCAATCCTTTAATTCCAACAATGCATCATCATAATCGCGGTTGCCATACACTACGACCAGAACTGCCGGAGTTTGCTCCCCCCGGACAAGCTCCATCCGTTCGAGTGCTGTTGCAGCTACACGTCCGCCGTAAACCGGAACAGCTATTACAACGATTTCATTTCTTATTCGCAACGGTTTCCTCAATCCTTCATAAGTCAGATCAGTCTTACCAGTACGTTCCGAACCTATGCCATACATAATTTTCTCCCCTATCAAATGAGAAGAACGGGTCGGCGAAAAACAAATCAAATGAGAACAGGTATATTCCATAAATAACTCCTCCTTGGTATTTTTACAAAATTAGTCTTTCCCTCCTTATTTCCAAATTTTAACTCTTTCTTGTTAATCTGCTTAAAACAGGACACAAGTCAGTTCTTATAAAAGAAATATGGCCTCTCATGAATTTTTACTAATTTTGTCAATTCATCAGCTAAATCAACAACGTGGAAAACATTTTTCCCAACCATACCACCGACGTCCGGGATATACGCAAGCTTTTCAGGAATTATGCCTATCCCGCCATGCTGAATATGATAGTCTTATCGCTCTATAATATTGTAGACCGGATATTCATCGGACAAGGTGCGGGAGCTTTGGCCATCTGCGGATTAGCCCTTACTCTGCCATGCATTTCCCTGTTAGGAACGATAGGAACGCTCACAGGGGTCGGTGGTGCTGCCCGCATTTCTGCTGCCATCTCACTCCGCAACCCGCGTTTAGCCTGTAAAATCCTCGGAAATGCCATATTCCTGAATTTCATTTTATCCCTTCTGCTTATCCTTTTTTCATTGTATTACTTAGATGAAATTTTATATGCTTTCGGAGGAAGTGAACACACCATCCCCTATGCCCGTAAGTACCTCACCATCCTTATTCCGGGGAGTTTGCTCACCAACCTGAATTTTACTTTTTGCAACAGCATCCGGGCCGCAGGTTCTTCCAGACAATCGATGGTAATCATCCTCACCGGCGTCATAGCCAATATCCTTCTCGATCCCATTTTCATCTTCGGCTTCCGGCTGGGTATTGAAGGAGCCGCCATAGCCACCGTACTATCCATGTGCATCAGTTCCCTACTTTTGCTCCTGCATTTCCACAGTCCCCGCTCCTCCTTGCGACTGCAATTCAACTGCCTGATACCCGAACCTCTGATCCTCCTCAATATCATCGGAATTGGTATGGCAGCCTTCATCATGAACATCACCACAGGAATGGTCAACATCATCATGAACCGCTATCTGGAAAATTACGGAGGCGATTATGCCATTGGTGCGTACGGAATCATCAGCAGTTACTCCATACAAATTTCGATGTTACTCATGGGAATATGCCAGGGCATGCAACCAATCCTAAGTTACAATTATGCCACCGGAAAACAGAAACTGGTAGCCCATACATTACGAACAGCCATCTACACCGGCAGTCTGATTGCCTGCATCGGCTTTATCCTGGGGGAAGGATTGGCCCCGTGGCTGGTGAAAGCCTTTACCACTGACCCCACCCTACTGAAAATCAGCGAAAACGGATTAAGGCTTACTTTTTTGGCTATGCCCCTGATTGGATTTCAAATCATAGTGACCAGCTATTTCCAATCCGTCCGCCAGGCTCCTAAAGCCATCATCATGAACATTTCCCGTCAATTTGTATTCCTGATTCCTGCTTTGGGACTTTTTTCCAACCACTGGGGACTCAACGGAATCTGGTTAGCTATTCCTTTCGCCGACCTGATGGCTACTATTATTGCCATATTTTTCTATTGGAAACAAAAATCCGTCTCCATCATTTCCAATTCAGTAAATCGTATACATTAAGCTCTTCGCCTACCACCCAAACCAAATCGCCTGCCTCAAAAACCGTATCTGCATCAGGATTCCTCAGAGAGGCAGTTCCCCGCTCCATCCCCACAACCACACATCTGTACTTTTCCCGTATGCCCGACTCCCGTATACTCTTTCCCTTCAACGAAGATTCTTCGTCCACGACAAATTGTTTCAAACAAACTTCACTCTGGGTGAGGTCAGAATCCGCAGGAGGTAAAGTCATCGTCTGTAATTTCTCCCCAAAGCGTTCCAATTGCTCATCGCTACCAATCACTTGTATACGGTCCTGAGGGAAAAGTCTTTCCATCCCTCCGGGGATATTGATGCAATTCTGTCCCCTGAAAATAGCTACGACCATCACATCAAACCGGTTTCCCAAAGCCAATTCCGATAAAGTATACCCCACCCACAAAGAATCCGACGGAATAACAAAATCCGCCAGATGCAAATCCCTGGATAATAAATGCCCTGCAAACCGGGGAGGCACCTTACCTCCGGAATGACGGGCATACACTTCCCTCACCCGGAAATTGTGCAAAAAATGACGCTCTATCTGAATGGATTGCTTTTTCAGATAACGGGAATAAAAAATAACAGCCATCAACACACAGGCAATGCCCAGCAACAAACCGACGGAAGCCTGGAAAAGGGACATGATAACCACCATCACATACACAATGGCCAGAACAAAACGGAAAATGACCAATGAAACCAGATAAGCCCGGCTAAAATAACCGTCCTCCCATAAAAGACGGAACTCCACGGAATGATTTTTTTTAGCGACAATGGCTCTCAGAAAAGGAGATATCAGAAGCAGAATCAGCCCTGCACAAAGCAAAGACCCCCAAAACCCGGGAATATGCATCCGAACCAACGGAACTAAAAAATTAAAGGATATAATCAGTATGGCTATAACAATCACTGAATAAATCACAACAATATGAATCAAGGAAGTCAGAAGTTTCTTCCAATTGCTTTCATGATTCACCACCCGGGTACCTGAAGTATAATGCTCAATAAAACGCCTCCATTTACGGGGCAGATTCTTCTCCACATAAGGATAAACAGGACCAGCCGCCCGAATCATATAAGGAGTCAGAAAAGTAGTAATCACCGCCACTGCCACAACAATGGGATACAAAAAATGACTCGTTACGTGCATCGTCATTCCTAAACCCGCAATAATAAAAGCAAACTCCCCGATCTGAGTCAGACAAAAACCGGACTGAAGAGCGGTTTTCAAAGGCTGACCGGCCAATACCACCCCCAGCGTGCCAAAAGTGGCCTGCCCCACCAAAACAGCCAACGTAATCAGGATGACAGGCCAGAAATACTCCATAATCATCCCCGGATCCACCATCATTCCGACCGAAACGAAAAATATGGCAGCAAACAGATCTTTTACGGGCTTAACCAAACGCTCAATTGTTTCAGCCTCAATTGTTTCGGCCAGAATAGACCCCATAACAAAAGCTCCTAAGGCAGAAGAAAAACCGACATAGGTAGCAAATACCACCATAGACAAACACAACCCCAAAGAAACGATCAGCAACGTTTCATCACCCATCAATAAACGGGTGCGACGAAAAAAAGTAGGTATGATATAAATCCCGGTCAAAAACCATAATAATAAAAAAAACAAAAGCTTCCCGATACTATACACCATTTCCATCCCCTCAAAATTCTTACTTACCACCATAGTTGACAACATCACCATCAACACGATAGCCACCAAATCCTCTATCACCAGAATGCCGAACACCAAGCCGGTAAACCGCTGGGTCCGCAAACCAAGGTCGTCAAATGCTTTATATATAATGGAAGTAGAAGACATGGCCAGCATCCCTCCCAAAAAAATACTGTCCATCTGTTTCCAACCCAACACCACGCCCACCAAATATCCCAGCACAATCATCCCCAGAATAACAGTCATAGCAGCAATGACAGCCGGTCCCCCTACCCTCATCAGTTTCTTAAAGCTAAACTCCAGCCCCAAGGCAAACAGAAGAAAAACAACTCCGATATCCGCCCAGGTCTGCACATTTCCGGCATCCATCACCGTCGGAGTTATCGTTACATGAGAACCTGCAAGAATACCCGCAACAATATACCCCAACACCAAAGGTTGCTTCAGCCGTTTAAAAATAAGGGTCATCAAACCTGCAGCACCTAAGATAATGGCCAGGTCTGTAATCAATGTTGGCAAATGAGACATATATACCTTCTAAATTCACGACAAAGATAAAATTACTTTATCATCTTGCGGTGAATGAATTCCAAAAACTTCTCTTTATAAGAATCCGAAACAGGCAAATAAGTCTTACCGAAAACAATACGGTTACGCTCCACCACACTCACCCGGTTTAAATTGACAATATAAGAACGGTGAATCCGGATAAAAGAAGCCGCAGGTAACATTTCCTCCAAAGCTTTCATACTGATTAGAGAAACAACAGGATGAGTACTGTCTTCTACAAAAATCTTCACATAATCTTTCAATCCCTCAATATAACAAATACGGGATAATTCTATCTTCAACAATTTATAATCCGATTTAACATAAATACACTCCTCCTCCGGTTTTGTCCGTTCGGTCAAAGCAAATTTTTCCCGGCTCATTTCAAACCACTCCAGAGCCTTATGGGCCGCTTTCAGAAATTCCGGATAACTGATTGGTTTCAGTAAATAATCCAAAGCATTCACCCGGAATCCTTCCAGAGCATATTGTTCAAAGGCCGTAGTAAAAATAATCTTTGCCTTTTCCCCGACAATACGTGACAATTCCAACCCGGTCAGTTCCGGCATCTGGATATCCAGAAAAATCAGGTCTATCGAATGCTCATCCAGCAATTGCAAAACCTCCAGAGCACTTCCGCATCGGGCACAAAGCCTTAAAAAAGGAGTCCTTTGGACATAAGCTTCCAGCAAATCCAGAGCCAACGGCTCATCATCCACAATGAGACAATTCAATTCCATTTCCGATACTTTACTATACCCCAGTTTCCCATAGGCATTCACTGCAAATCAATCTGCAGACAGGCTACAAATTTATCACCCTTCACTCCGGTCTCCAAGCTGTACTGTCCCGGATACAACAAGTCCAGACGCTTATGGAGGTTAGCCAAACCTATCCCCGAACCGCTCCGGTCATTATCTTTTTTGGGAAAATTACTGTTTTCTATCCGGCAATAAATTTTCCGGTCTTCCAATTTCAGGCAAATATAAATGAAAGAAGGCTCCGAAGGACTGATTCCATGCTTGAAGGCATTCTCAATCAAGCTAATAAAAAGCAAGGGAGCAATAATCTTCCCATGGCCGTCTTCGGGTATGCTGACTTGTAAATCGGTTTTTTCCGACAATCTCAGGCTCATCAATTCGATGTAACTTTTTATAAACAACAATTCCTGCTCCAAAACGACAAATTGCTCTTTATCTTCATACAAGACATGCCGTAACATACGGCTCAGCGCATGCACGGCATATTGAGCCCGGTCCGGAGATACTGCAATCAGAGAATAAATATTATTCAGGGTGTTAAACAAAAAATGAGGATTCAACTGGCTTTTCAGATTTTGCAACTCAGCTTCCGTACGCACCTTTTCCAATTCGCGCTTTTCCCCCTCAATCACGTACCAGTTTTCCGTCATCCGGATGGCTACACTTAAGGCCGCCGTCAACCCCATCATCAGCAGGTCACGGAACATAAACATGATCTTCGGAGGCCCTGCATGAGGGAGTTCCCGGGAAACATAATGCAAAAAATAATAACTACGCCACCACTCCAGTCCCAGATTCAAAACAATAAACAAAATCACATTGGACAGCAAAAACTGCAACAAATTCTTCCGGAAAAGAATGCGGTCTATCAATAGAGAGTAATTGGCATAAAAAACAATCATAAATGCCACCGGCACAAAAACATAACCTAAATAGCGGGTCCACGTCATAACCTCCGGTCCTTTCCAGGTCAGAAAAAGAGGGAAACCAAAAACGATTCCCCATCCGATCAGTTGGATAATATAGGGTAAAGCCTTATTTTTTCTCATCTCCGGACAAAGATATGAAAAATTACTCATAACGAATAGCCTCGATCGGGTCCAGGTTAGAAGCTTTCCGGGCCGGATACCATCCGAAAAAAATACCGGTTACCGTGCAGACCACAAAAGAAAGTACGACAGAATACCATTCCACGTAAACCGGCCATCCTGCAACCACCCTGACCAACCAGGAAGCCCCTATCCCTAAAATCACCCCGATTAATCCTCCTGTAACACTGATCAGTATAGCTTCGATCAGAAATTGAGCCAAAATATCCCTACCCTTCGCTCCAATAGACATCCGCAGTCCAATCTCCCGGGTCCGCTCAGTCACCGACACATACATGATATTCATGATGCCAATTCCTCCGACCAATAAAGAAATTCCGGCAATACAAGCCAACAATACCGTCATCATATCCGATGTAGAATTCATCATCGTACTCAACTCCTGCTGTGACCGGATATTAAAATCATCGTCATCCGTTTCCTTTAATTTATGATTTCGCCGCAGGAGGCTCGAAATCTCTTCTTCCGCCAATTCTGTCTGAGCCTCACTCAAAGCCGAACAAAATATACTCTGTAAATGGGTAATGGCCAGAACACGTTTTTGAACGGTTGTATAAGGTGCTAAGATGAGATCGTCCTGGTCCATTCCCATTGTATTATATCCTTTAGAAGTCAATACCCCAATGATGCGGAAAGGAATTTTACCAAACCGGATAATTTTACCCAGCGGATTCTCCCCATTCGTAAACAAATTGTCAACAACAGTTTTTCCCACCACACATACTTTAGACGAACTGACAATATCCTGCTCGCTGAACATCTCTCCCTCAGTCAGAGTATATTTGCGGATTTCCAGATAATCGGGATGAATGCCATACATACTCGTCGGATAATTATTGGCACCGTAAATAGCCTGCCCGTTGCTGCTTACAGAAGGAGAACAGGCAGAAACATAACGGGTCTCGCGGAGTATAGATTCGTAATCGTCCAGCTTCAGGCTTTGCATAGCTGCCGGGTCCTGCCTTACTCCTCCCCGCATATCGGCCCCCGGATGAATCATAATCATATTGGAACCCATTTCCGATATCTGGGCACGGATGCTTCGCTTTGAGCCCTGACCAATGGCCAGCATCGTAATGACGGAAGCTACACCGATGATAATTCCCAACATCGTAAGGAATCCCCGCATCTTATTGTTCCCTAAAGCCCGTAAAGCGATTCTGAATAAATTCGTAAAATTCATATCTGTTGTATATCGTATGACAAAGTAGAAAATCTAATCTTCGGTTTCGGGTAAAGTCGCCAATGTCTCTTTAGCCGAAGCAATATCTGCATTGCAGGTATCCTGAACCACCCTTCCGTCTTTCAGTACAATCGTACGGCTGCTGTAAGCTGCCAGCTCCGGATTATGAGTTACAAAAACTATGGTACGGCCCCTGGCATGCAGCTCCTGAAACAAAGTCAGAATCTCAAAAGACGTGCGGGTATCCAGATTTCCGGTTGCTTCATCAGCCAGAATCAGCACCGGATCATTTACCAATGCCCGCGCAATAGCTACCCGCTGTTGCTGCCCTCCCGACATCTGATTGGACTTATGATACAAACGGTCCTGCAACCCCACTGCCTTCAACGCCTCCACCGCTTTCCGTTCCCGTTCTTTCGCCGAAACAGAAGAATTATACATCAAAGGCAATTCCACATTCTCTATGGATGTCGTCTTCGGTAACAAATTATAGGATTGAAAAACAAAACCTATTTTATGATTTCGCAACTCCGCACGTTCGTTTTTTCCCATCTGCCGGACGGAATAACCATCTAACCAATACTCTCCGGAAGTAGGAGTATCGAGACATCCCAAAATATTCAGCAAGGTAGATTTTCCCGATCCGCTTGTTCCCATTATCGTCACAAATTCTCCCGCCTCAATAGCAAAGGAAACTCCCCGTAAAGCATGGACGGTTTCATTCCCTATCCTGAAATCCCGCTTGATCTCTTTTAATTCAATTATTGCATTCATTCCAATTATCCTAAATAACAGAATCCCCGATTTTGATAATTACTTATTTTTCTTTCCGCTTCCCGGAGGTTTAGGCATAAAGGGACTGGCTCCAGTTTCAGCTTGCTGCGGTCCCCGTCCCTTCTTCAAACCGGAATCCATCCCCACCACAATCTCCTGTCCTTCAGACAACCCGCAGCACACTTCCATCAAAGTACTTGTGGCAGTTCCGGTTTTTATTTCTTTTTGCTCCAGCACCTCTCCGTTTTTCAGCCAAACCGTTTTTTGCAAGGCCGGATTTTCAACCGGTATGGCTCTAACCTCAACTCCCATGGCTTCCATCATAGTTTCGTCAGGTATAAAACGCAAAGCCTTCGGTGGTATGGCCAGCACATTGTCCTTTTCCAGAGTATAGATAGAAACCGTAGCCGTCAACCCCGGTTTTAATTTTAAATCCGGATTGGGAGCACTGATGACCACTTCATAGGTAACCACATTCGACTCCACCATAGCTTCCAAACGGACCTGAGTCACCTTGCCTTCAAAAACATCATTCGGATAGGCATCTACGGAAAAACTGACCCGTTGTCCCTCCTCCACTTGCCCTATATCTGCCTCATCCACATCAGCAATCACCTGCATCTCCGTCAAATCCTTGGCAATGGTAAACAATGTCGGAGTTTCAAATCCCGCAGCCACCGTCTGCCCTTCTTCCACCTCACGGCTAACCACAACTCCGTCTATGGGACTGGTAATAACGGCGTACCCCAGATTCCTCCGCACTTTTATAATATCGGCACAAGACTTTTCATAACTGCTTTTCGCCTTCTCATAATTATAAACTGCCGCCTCATAATCCACATCGCTAATCAACTTCTTTTCATACAAAACCTTACTTCTGGCATAATTCTTTTGCTGATAATCATACTCCGCTTTAGCATTTGCCAATTGTGCTTCCTGGGAAGACAAATCAGCCTGCAAAGTCACTTTATCCATTTCTGCGATTAACTGCCCTTTTTTCACAACACTATTGTAATCCACATAAATCCGGTCTATGATTCCGGACACCTGAGTGCCGACTTCCACCTTGGTCACCGGTTCCACCGTACCTGTAGCCGACACCATATTAGACATAGAATGACGAGCTACTTTTACAGTCTGCCATTTCATTTTTTCCCCGGAAGAACAACCGTTCAAACACCAGATTACCGCTCCCGTGCATAGTAAAGTCACACCTATGCGTATGAATTTTCCATTTTCCATTATATATTTTTTTAGGGTTATCCGTCTTTACAAATCCATTTCTTTTCCCTGATAAAAGTTCAGTAACTGAATATTCAGGATGGCCATGTATTTGGCCTGGACCAATTCTTGCTGAGCCGACAAAAAATGATTCTTTTCGGTCAACATCTCTACGGTATTTTTCATTCCTAACGAAAACTGTTGTTGTGTCAGTTCAAAAGATAAACCGGTGGCCTTTAAATTCTCCTGCGCGGAACGAAACCGCTCCTGTGCAGAAATGGCATCCTGATACACGGTCTCTATGGATTTCAACAAGCCTTTCCGCACATTTTCATAATCCAGTTCTGCATTTTCGATATTTAATCTGGCCAGATTCACTGCCGTACGATTGGTACGATTGCTGTAAATCGGAACACTCAAGGTCAACCCAACACTCTCATTCCAATTGTTTCTGACCTGCGTGCCAAAACCTCTTCCCATACCGGATGAATGAGCAGTACCCACCCCTGCCGAAAGATTCAGGCTGGGTAAATAACCCGACCATGCCCTGGATTTTTCTATTCCGGCAATCTCAACATTTAAACGATTATATTTTACTTCCGGCATAACCCCCAAAGAGGTCAGGTAAATACTCTCTTTTACAGGCAACACAGTTAAAACGCGTTCTTCCGTTATCTCCGGCATAGACAACTCCATCCGGTCGTTTATCCCCAACTCCAGCAACTGCTTTAATTCCAATTGGGCCGTACTCAAAGAAGTACGGGCAACCACCAATTGATACTGGTCCGAAGTATACTGGGCCTCCAACTGGGCCAAATCAGCCTGTGATAAAGAACCGGCCGCCAGCAATTCTTTTCCTCTCTCCCACTGCGCTTTGGATACTTCCACCGTATTAGCATTGATCTGTACCGTTTCATGGATATACAATATTTGTACAAAAGCTTGCATAACAGCCACTTCAATCTCATTTTCCGCCTCTTCGACAGCTAATTCCCGAACCTGAGACTGCAATTCCGTCTGCTGGATGTTCTTTTTCAACTTTCCTCCGTTATAAAGAGAAACAGACGACCTCAATGCATACGAACCGGAATAAGAGTTCCTGGCTCCGCCTTCCGGACGGGGATGATTGGTATAATCGTGAGAAGTAGAAAAAGAAAGCGATGGCAAACGCTCAGCTTTAGCTTGCAAGACATTTTCACTCCCTTCCTCCGAAGCTACGCGGCTCTTCCGAATCTGAATATTTTGACTACGGGCATACGACAAACAGGATTTAAAATCCCAGACTGCCACTTTTTCCTGCGCACCGACAGAAATAGTGACAGACAACAACAATCCGGCCACAAGACCTTTCCAAGAATAATTCATATCTGACAGTTTCATTTTTATATGACAAAAATAAAGGCATTCCCCGCATTCCCTCAATTTTATTAGACCTCCGGCCCTGTTTTACCGACGAAAAAGGAGATTTTCCCGACTAACATATTCTTTTTATATTCTAAAACGACCCGGTTGGCATTTTTTTTGCTAAGCAAAAAACAGACTTCTATATATACCTCAAAAAATAATACATGACAAAAATTTCCTCTTCCATAAAAAACGTTCTCTGTTTTTTTATTCTCTCCTGCTTTTTACCAGTCTCTCTGACCGCACAAAACCGGAAAGAAATCATAGTACCCATTGCTTTCGGAGATATGGACCGTTGGATGGTAAGAGTGGTCGATGAATCTCTGATTATAGGAGGAAACACTAAATACCTCTACGAAATAGCTTCCGGCGATACCCTGAAAAATAACACACCCTACCAAAGAGAAGAATCGCCGTGGGCCACTTCAACCGTCATGGCAAAGGTCAGCGGGATATACAAAGCCAGTGTAACGGTTTTTCCGGAAAAAAGAGAACAGGGGCATTGCGCCCGCCTCGAAACCCGTATGGAAAAAGTGAAGGTGCTCGGATTAATCAATATCTCCGTTTTAGCAACCGGCACCATCTTTCTCGGAGAAATCATAGAACCGGTCCGAGATACCAAGAATCCCCAAAGCAAACTCAACAACAACATCCCTTTCACCAAACGTCCGAAAGCCCTTCAGTTTGATTATAAAGTCACTCCGGGAGGAGAACAAATCAAAGCCACAGGATTCAGTAAAATCGTAAATATTCCGGAACAGAACAACGCAGAAGCCTGTCTCTTGCTACAATACCGCTGGGAAGATGAGGAAGGAAACATCTTCGCCAAACGGGTGGGAACAGCCTATGAACGATATGATAAAGAAACCGCCGGATGGCAAAACGGCCATCGTATTCCCGTCCATTACGGAAACATCACCGACAAAGATTTTTTTAAACCATACATGAAATTAACCCAAAAAGAAAATATACCCCATTGCCTGAACAGCAAGGGTAAAATGGTTCCCATCCAGGAAATCGGATGGGCAGACCCTGATACTCAACCTACCCACATTATCCTACGCTTTTCTTCCGGACACGGCGGAGCATACATCGGTACCCCGGATGCAAAATTCTGGATTGACAATGTAGGATTGGTATATTAAAGAATATCTCTCAAATCCCGGACCATCATCCGGGCAAAACGTCCCGACGCTCCGGGAGCACCCAACCGCTCAATAACCTGATCGTACCCCTGAACGATTCTTTCCCGGTCTTGTTCCTGATGTAAAATGCGGGACAACTCCCGAAGCACATTCTGTTCCGTAAGGTGATGCATCATCAGTTCACGGACCAGTTCCCCGCCGAAAATCAGGTTTACCAGAGAAATATATTTTACCTTCACAAACCACTTGAACAAATAATAAGACAACCACCCTCCCTCACCGTTGTAACAAACCACCTGAGGCGTTCTCAACAGAGCAGTTTCCAATGTAGCCGTTCCGGACGTAACCAAAGCGGCTTTAGCCTGTTTCACCAAACGGTAAGTCTCTCCGTACACAATCCGCACCGGAATCTCTTTCACATACGGCATGTAATCCTTTTGCTGCATGGAAGGCGCTCCAGCTATAATAAATTGATAATCGGGGAAATGACTGACCATGGATAACATCGTGGGAAGCACATATTTCAGTTCTTGAGTCCGGCTGCCCGCCAATAAAGCAACAATCGGCTTATCAGGAAGATCATTGGCGCGGATAAATTCTTCGAAAGTCTCTTCCCGGCAAGGACGTTCGGCAATGGCATCCACCAAAGGATTCCCGCCATACTGCACCGGATAACCGTATCGTTTATAAAACTCCGTTTCAAAGGGGAAAATAGTGTACATCCGGTCAACATACCTTTTAATCTTTTTTACCCTTCCGGTGTTCCAGGCCCATAATTTAGGAGAAATATAATAAAACACCTTTAATCCGATTGTTTTCGCAAAACGGGCAATACGCAAATTAAAACCCGCATAATCCACTAAAATCACCACATCTGGCTGCCATTCCCGGATGTCTTCACAACACAAACGGATGTTTTCCCTGATTTTTCCCAGGTTTCTCACCACAGTAACAAAGCCCATGATAGCCGTATCCTTGTAATACCGCACAATCTCACAGCCAGCCCGCTCCATCAATTCTCCCCCCCATCCCCGGATTGCCGCTTCTGGATCCTCTTGCCGCAATCCCCGGATCAGATTAGAAGCATGCAAATCTCCGGAAGCCTCTCCGGCAATAATATAATAACGCATAAATAACCTTTTTATTTCCGACAAAACTGTATGCGGCAAAGATAGTAAATTACAGGCCAAATCACTATTTTTGCATCCGATTAATCATAAACGTTATCACATGGATATTGCAGGGAAGAAAGTGGCTTATATCACTTTGGGATGTAAATTGAATTTCTCAGAAACTTCAACCATCAAACACAGCCTGGAAACGGAAGGGACACAAACGGTGGGCGAAAAAGAAGATGCCGACATTTTTGTCATCAACACCTGCAGTGTCACCGACATGGCAGAAAAGAAAGGCCGGCAACTGATTCGCAAAATCATCCATCACCATCCGGAAGCATACATTGTTGTGGTAGGATGTTATGCACAATTACGGGCAAAAGAACTCCTGGCCATAGACGGGGTTAACCTGGTATTGGGCGCTAACGACAAATTCAACGTACCACACTACCTCAAACACCTGCAAGAAAACCAGAAACACGAACCCCATTCCTGTGATATTTTCAAACTCTCCGATTTTGACCTGGCCTATTCTTTCGGGGACAGGACGCGCTGCTTCCTGAAAATTCAGGACGGATGCGATTACTTTTGTACGTATTGTACCATTCCTTTTGCCCGCGGACGCAGCCGCAGTGCAACCATACCGCAAATCTTGCAAGCCGTAGGAGAAGTAGCAGCAAAAGGCATTCGCGAAATCATCCTGACCGGAGTGAACACTGGGGACTTCGGCCGGGGAACCCCCTGGGATTTTCTTGCCCTTCTCCGGCAACTCGACCAAAGGGAAGACATAGAAAGATTCCGGATTTCATCCATAGAACCCAATCTCCTGACTGACGAAATCATCGAATTCGTAGCCACCTCCCGGCATTTCATGCCCCACTTCCACCTTCCGCTGCAATCCGGAAATAACGAAGTGTTGAAATTAATGCACAGACGCTATAACCGGGAATTGTTTGCCTCAAAAATACAGAAAATCAAATCCGCCATTCCGCATGCTTTCATCGGAGTAGATACCATTGCCGGTATGCGCGGAGAAACCAGAGCCTATTTCGAAGACGCCCGGGATTTCATTCAAAGCCTGCCCATTTCCCGGCTCCATGTTTTCCCATATTCCGAACGACAAGGAACCAAAGCCCTCGAAATCCCCCTGACAGTCCCTCCGCAGGAAAAACATCTCCGGGTAGAAGAACTCCTGCAGATTTCTTCGGAGAAACACCGGAATTTTTGCCAGCAATTCATAGGACAGCAACGTCCGGTGCTTTTTGAAGACCATAAACCCGGCGACTTCATTTATGGATTTACCGACAACTACATCCGAATCAGACAAACCTGCCAGCCTGGATGGTCCAACCAGGTAATTCCGACAAAAATTACAGAAGAATCTTTATATATGGAAGAATAACTAATACTTATTAATTGATTCTAATTAACAATATTTAATTAGAATAACATACGATATTCATTTATCTTTGTCTTAGAATCAATTTCATAGTTTGTTTCTGTTTAGGGTTAGTAACTTAAGTCGCTGTAAAATACAGCGACTTATTTTTTTTATCTCAGACAATTTTCTAATTTTGTGCTCCTTGAAAACAGCCCTTTTTCAAAACTGTATGATAAACTAAAAAATAAAAACTACAATCCACATTTCCCACCGGAAAAGAAAATCAAACCATTTATCATCTGACTTAAAATTTTAGCTTTATAAATATGTTGTCTGGAAAAATTTTTAAATCGCCTATCCGGCATTTCATGAAAACCAAAATCAATGGAGGTGCCATCCTGTTGTTCGTAGCCCTGGCCGCTATGATTATAGCAAATACTCCGTGGAGCGAAGCATATAACAGTTTTTTTGCTCAGGAAGTTGTTCTTCAATTCGGAAGCATCAACCTTTTCAGTGTTCACGGCAACAATATGACCCTGATGGCCATCATCAATGATGCCCTGATGGCCATTTTCTTCTTTTCCGTAGGACTTGAAATCAAAAGGGAAGTTTTGGTCGGAGAACTTTCCTCTCTCCGTAAGGCCCTGCTACCCGTAGTAGCGGCCTGCGGCGGTATGATTATTCCGATACTCATCTTTTTTTCGATTTGTCCGGCAGGACCGGCAGCCCGGGGTGCCGCCATTCCAATGGCCACCGATATCGCTTTTTCCCTCGGAGTACTCTCGCTGTTAGGGAAAAAAATTCCCCTAAGCCTGAAAATATTCCTCACCACCTTTGCCGTAGTAGATGACATCGGCGGCATTATCGTGATTGCAACCTTTTATAGCAGTCACCTGATTCTTGAATATCTGTTATGGGCTTTGCTCGTAGTGCTGATTTTATGGCTGGGAGGACGGTTGGGAATCAACAGCAAACTGTACTATATCACTCTGGGAATTGTAGTCTGGTACCTTTTCCTGAATTCCGGAATACATCCCACCATCGCTGGTGTGATAGTCGCCTTTACCGTCCCCGCCCGCCCAAAATTAAATATTTACAGATATGTAGAAGCCATACGCAATTCACTGCAAAAATTACCTGAAACAAAGGATGTCAACCACAAAAATTACATCCTCAGCAACTCAGAAGTATCTATTCTAAGACACGTAGAATCCCTCTCCGATAAAGTCATCAGTCCCCTGCAATCCATGGACGATAACCTTCATCCTCTGGTCAACTATATTGTGATGCCTTTATTCGCTTTTGCCAATGCAAGTATATCTTTTGAACACCTCACTCTGGCCGATCTGGGAGGAGTTACCTTTACGGTATTCATAGCACTGGTATTGGGAAAATTCATTGGTATATTCTCGTTTACCTGGATAGCCGTGAAGACCAAATGGCTAAGCATGCCCGAACACATGAATTCCAAAAACCTGCTTGGCGTATCCCTGTTGGGGGGTATCGGATTTACCGTTTCCTTATTTATCGCTAATCTTTCTTATGCCGGTTTATCAGAAAACGGCCTTACCTTGCTCAACCAGGCAAAATTAGGAATCATTAGCGGCTCTTTATTTGCCGGCAGCATGGGATATTTTTTACTGAATTATTTTTATAAATCCAAGTAAACCTTTTCAAGCTGCAAAAGTTTAATTTTAATATCCAGGCCACCGGTATACCCCACCAATTTTCCGTGGGCTCCCACAACCCGGTGGCAGGGAATAAAAACCGGCAAAGGATTACGGCCATTAGCCATTCCCACAGCCCGGGAAGCTTTGCTATTGCCTATCCTACAAGCCAGTTCGCCATAAGTAATGGTTTCTCCGTAAGGAATTTTTTGTAATTCATTCCATACACGAACCTGAAATTCCGTTCCCCGGGGAAATAAAGGCAAAGAAAAAAAACACAACTTCCCCGAAAAATAAGCTTCCAACTGGTTATGTGCTTCCCGAATCAAAGGAGTTTCTTTAATTTCAGCTCCCGCCGGAACCAGGGAAACACGGTCGCCTACCCATAACCGCGTTAATGCTTCCCCGGTCTCCTCCAAGGCATATCTTCCCAGCAGACTATCATAGAAATAAATATATCGCATTTGTTCCGGTTTCATGGATATAAAAATACAATTTCTTTCTATTTTTTAGTTTTATTCCATAGAAAATTCGATTCCTGCCATTATCTTTGTTCTACTCATACAAATATATATCTACTATGAAACAATTATTTCTTGTCCTTCTTTTATTCCCTTACCTTTTATTTGCGCAGGAAAACCCGAAATACCTGGCCGGAGCCGTTCCCGTTACAGACGGAAAGGTAGTTTTCACCCGGACCTTCTCTTTACCGGGAGAATCTCAACAACACCTCTTTCAACTGGCCTTAAAATGGGCACAGGAACAATTCACCCCACAGGAAAATTTTCAAAGCCGGATTTTAATGTCCGACGAACCCAGCGGGCAAATTGTTTGCCTCGGACAACAATACCTTGTATTCTCAGATAAAACCCTATCGCTGGACCGGGCTACCATTCATTATCAAATGTATCTGACATGCAACCGCGACAAATGTGAAGCCAAAATCACCGGCATCCGTTATACCTATATGATGGGAGACAGAGAACAAGTCATCCCGGCCGAAGACCTGATTACAGATAAACAAGCCATCAACACTAAAAAAGGAAGATTATACAAATCCACCGGAAAATTCAGAATACACACCATCGACCTGGTCGAACAACTTTTTACCAGCCTGGAAAAAGCCCTGGGGAGTTATCCTACCGCAATGGGAAAGAATCCGGCTAACCTGACCGCCGGTATTCCGGCTACGGGAAACACCTCCCTGCCAGGATACAAACAAATATCTCCGGATAAAATACCGGGAAACATTTACAAAATGCTATCGGAAAATTGGATGCTCGTGACCGCAGGAAAAGATAACCAATATAACACCATGACAGCCAGTTGGGGCGGCTTAGGCCATCTGTACAACAAACCGGTCACTTTCTGTTTTATCAATCCCACCCGCCACACCTATCAATTCATGGAAAATGACGATACCTATACGCTGAGTTTCTATACCGAAACTTACCGTGATGCTTTACAATATTGTGGCACCCATAGCGGAAAAAATGAAGATAAAATCAAAGCCACCGGACTGACTCCGATCACCACACCTTCAGGAAGCAAAGCCTTTTCCGAAGCATGGATGATCATTGAATGCCGCAAACTGGTCAGTCAGCCCTTTACGCCCGAAGCCATTCACGACCCCACATCAAAAAAACAATGGGGAAACAAAGACCTGCATAAAATGTATATCGGAGAAATATTGAATGTATGGGTCAAATAGAAGCATGAACTATCTGGCACACATCTATCTTTCCGGAAAAAACCGGCAGATTCAGATCGGCAACTTTGTAGGGGATGCGGTAAAAGGCAAAGCCTACAACTCATATCCCGATTTTTTCCGGAAAGGCATATTGCTGCACCGTCTTATAGATTCTTTTGCAGATACCCATCCGGCAGTCAAAGAAGCGGTCAGCCTGGGGAAACCATTATTCGGCCGTTACTCAGCCGCGGTAACCGACATCTTTTTCGATCACTTTCTGGCCCTCGGTTTTCCCCAATACACCGGACAAAAACTTACTCCCTATGCCCGCAGATTTTATATAGCCCTGATCGTAAACTACCGTTACCTTCCTCCCCGCTTCCAACATTTCATCTGGCATTTCATCCTGACCAACCGGCTTGGCCGCTACGCCTCCCGACAAGGGATAAAACAATCCCTGGATATCATGACCCAATACAGAAAAATCACAATAAATCCCCCGGAAGCAATCGTATTTTTGGACAAACACTTTCACAAATTACAGTCTTTATTCGAAACATTTTTTCCCGAAGTGCAGGACATGTGCCGCAGACAACTAAATCTATGATCCTTAGATTCCTCTGTCACTTCCGTCACAGATATCCTTTTATATCTTGCAACTCAACCAATTTATTGACAATAGCATAGATAGTCAAACCCGCCGGGCTATGAATTTGCAATTTACGGGCAATATTCCGGCGGTGCGTTATTACCGTATGGGCGGACAAAAACAAAGCTTCAGCAATCTCCTTATTGGTCATCCCTCTCGCCACACAAGCGACAATCTCTTTTTCCCTCCCGCTAAGTATTTCCAGACCAACCGATTCCCCTCCCGTATCCTCTTCGGTATTCAGCAAACGATTTAGTTTATCCGACAAAACGTCAGGAGCATCATAAAGGGAAACCGACTCATCGTAATCCTGCAAAATATTCTGGTCCGTCACCGAACAAACCAAAGCGACACATTTCATGTCCGGAATCTGCATGTCTCGCTTTAATCCACGCACATCAAAATGACCAGGAAAAGCAGGATTCATCACCAAAACATCCGGCTTATGAAAACGCAGACATTCTATCAGATTATCCGGAGAAACAATTTCAATTGGCATCAATTTTAAACCCTGAATCTTTTTCAGTACCAAGGCTGTTCCTGTTCGGATAATAACCGAAGTCTCAGCTATCGCCACCTTTATTATTTCATTCTCCCGCATGCTTTTGTAGTTTCTTTTCCAATTCCGTAATCAAAGGCACAAACATATAATCCTCCACCCGGCAATGTGTACACAAATCCTTCTCACAGGAATATATATCAAATAAAACACTGTTCAATAGATTATTATTGGTCTTCGCCGGATAATACTTCACAATAATATTTTTTAATTCCGTCAGTTTGGTTTCAATCTGATTATGACGGGCTGCAAATACCCCGATACTATAATCACCGGCTTCGCGTCCCTCCAATAAAGCATACACATACTTAAAAACCACCTCATTCTCATATTCCATGTGAGCCCGCACCTCATTGACATAAGCATCAAAAAACTTCAGAATCAAAAAAGCAACATCATCCCGGGAACAATCAATAGCATCTATCAATTTACGCCGGATAACAGGCAAATTAAAATCCAAAAAATAAGAATGTCCCCGCCGCAAATAATCCACAAAAGCCTCTACCGAAATATCTTCCCGGTAACTCTCAGGAACACAACACTCATCCTCCATAAAATTTACCACCGCTAAAAAAGTCCCCGTATGCACTCCCTGCTGTTCACACACCTGCTTTACCGTCTGGTCGCCGAATCCCAAAGAAAGTCCGAAACGACTCATCACCAATAAAAGTTTGTAATTTTCACAGATAAGCTCACTCATCTTATCCGTTTCAGCATATCTTAAATGTTTATTCATTCTAAATAAATTTAATGTGACGAAGTAAATAATAAAATCCGACACCCGCAATCCCCACATGTAGGTATATCCCCCGAAAAAGTGAAAAAATATAAATCATAATTCATAAATTATAATGCGCTTAATTATATTCCCGAGTTTTTATACATTTGTAATCTTTATCAACATGCACTTGAATTTACATGAAAAAGATTCTCTTCCTGTTATCCGTCGGACTTCTTCTTCTCTCCTGTATAAAAGACCATCCCAGTCCTCAGGTATTGAAAACTTCGGAAAAAAAATTGCATTTTTCCGGAAACGGAGGAGTATGGCAGTTAACCGTTAACAGCAACGCCGGATGGCAGGTCTCCGGCACAACAGACTGGTGCCAAACCAGCAAGACCGATGGTTATAATACAGACTACATTGCAGTAACCGTAACGCCAAACGATACGCAAGAAAAACGTTCCACCACTCTGACCCTCCAAAGCGAGCGGGTTCAAACACAAGTACTGATAGAACAGGATACCCTGTCCGGTGAATACCACTACCGGTTGCCCGTCATTTTTCATATTTTCTATACAGAAGCAACCGACACCCTCCAGAACATCAAAACAAACGTGATTGAAAAACTCATCACCGAATGTAATGAAGCCTACCGGGAACATCCCGGCAGTGTAGGCATGAATCTGGAACTCGTTGCCGCAACAGAAGATCCCGACGGAAATCCTTTAGACGTTCCGGGAATCAACCGTATTCTCAAAAGCACTGCAGCCTATCAAAGTTGCCAAACTTTCATGCAAAATGAAAACAAAACAAATGCAGCTTTAATCTGGAACCCCAACCAATACATCAACGTTTTCATCTACCAGTTTACCGAAAACAATACGCTGGGAATTTCACACCTGCCTTATACCCCCCGCGAAAATAGCCTGGCTGGGCTGCAAGCCAGCAACATATATTACACTCGTCTCCCTGCTTATCCACACTCAATCTCTTTGAACAGCACCTACCTATACGAAGAAACGGCCTATAAAACTTTAGTCCACGAATTGGGCCACTACCTCGGACTACACCACGTATTTTCCGAAAAAGACTGTGAAGAAACGGATTATTGCGACGACACCCCCAGTTACAACCGGGAAGAATACCTCTCCTGGCTGCAAGAAAATCAGGAAATCAGTTTTCTTCAAAAATGCCAAAGAAACAGTTGCGAATCAGGCACCTTTATCTCGCGGAATTACATGGACTACGACTATTCCTACCTGGAACTTTTCACTCCGGACCAATTCCTCAGGGTAAGACATGTACTGGAAAACAGTCCCCTTCTGCCCGGACCTAAAAACATTCTCGTAACAAAAGTGGCCTGTGAAGAAACCGTACCTCCCATCCGGACAATGGAATAACTCCGGCATCAGTTCGGATCGCTTCTGCGCAACAACCGAACCATACTTTCCGGTCAATTCCTGGTCTTCCAGAGCTGATAACTGTTAATGATGTTCTGCCACAAAACATAAGAAGCAGGAGCTATGGAAGAGAGAGGATTAAGGTAAACCTGAGCCATCCAGATTGCCAGAATCGTATTTTTCTGACCCAATCCCTGACCTCCCGACACCGCATCGCCATAACGGCGACCGATACGACGGCCCAATCCAAACTGGAATATACAAATGACCAAAGCCAAAGCAGCCATCCACCACTCTTCAACAACATTGGCATTCTCTTGATGTACAATAAAATATACCGTTTTACCGGTGACAATAGTCAACCCCAATGCCCAAAGGTAAAAAGAAAGTATCTGTAATTTCTTCAGCCGACGATGGACCGCCGGAAAAACTCTCTCCAACAATAAGGCCAAAGCAAAAGGCAATACCAAAACAGGCATAACCTGACGGCAAATATAAAGTATTGAAGTCCAGAAAGACATATCGGGATGTTCTCCCAATAAAGTAAAAATCAAAGGAGACACAACCGCTACCACCAAACTGCTCATCAATGTATAAGCAGCCAGACAAGCAACACTACCCCCTAGCATTCCCGTAACCACAGCAGCAGCCGTTGCCGTAGGCGCTAAAACACAAATCAGACCTCCCTCGGCCACCACCGGGTCAAACCATACCAATCCGCCATATACAACCAGACACCCTATAAGCTGAACCATCAGCAACCATATATGCAATCCGCTGAACTTCAAGTCCCGAAAAGACAATTTACAATAGGTGATGAACAGCATGCTGAATATCAATCCCGGCGTCAGAAAAGATAACTGCTGAAAAAACTCATAGAAAAATGCCCCCGACAACATAGCCAGCGGAAGCATCCACGTCTTTATTGTTTGTAACACGACTACTTCATTTTAATGACTTCCTGTCAACTCATACCAATCCACATAAGCTTTGTTCACCAACCGGTTTCCTCCGGGAGTCGGATAATTACCTGAGAAATACCAGTCACCCCGATGCTTCGGACATGCTTTGTGCAAATTTTCTATGGATTGATAGATGACCCGAATCTCCGAAGGACAATCTTCCGGAGTAATCATTTGCGCAATTTTGAGGGAGATCTCCTCATCGGTAAAAGGAGCATAAATCTCTTTCACATAATTCACCACCTTTTCTTTCGGCATGCCCACCTGTGCTTTGCTCTTATCGTACACCTCCTTGATCATTTTCTCCATTCCCCTCTCTTTCAGCAAAGCCACCGCAGCATGGAAAGCAATAAATTCTCCCATTCTCGACATATCAATCCCATAACAATCCGGATAACGTATCTGAGGAGAAGAGGAAACAATCACAATACGCCTGGGACGGTGACGACAAAGAATCTTGATAATGCTCTGACGTAAAGTCGTCCCCCGCACAATACTATCGTCAATAACCACAATAGAATCCTGACCTTCCCGCACTGTACCGTACGTTGTATCATACACATGCGCAGCCAAATCATTCCGGCTGTTTCCTTCAGCAATAAACGTACGCAGCTTAATATCTTTTATAGCTAATTTTTCTGTCCGCACCTGCTTGGCCAATATTTCACGAATCTGTCCGCAAGTGAGCAAATCTTTCTGTTCACAAATCATTTCACACTTCTGCCGGTCCAGCCATGCTTCCAACCCCTGCATCATCCCATAATAAGCAATCTCCGCCGTATTGGGAATAAAAGAAAAAACAGTATGGTCCAAATCGTAGCCTACCTGTTTTAAAATATCCTCTGTCAGCAAACGCCCCAACTCTTTCCGTTCTTTATAAATATCACAATCACTTCCCCTGGAAAAGTAAATCCGCTCAAAAGAACAAGGCATCACGTTTAAAGCCGGATGAATCTGACTGAGTTTCCAGCTTCCGTTTCTTTTTACAACAATGCTCTGCCCCGGCAAAAGTTCACACACATCCTCCACTTTCAAATCAAAAACAGTCTGAATCACAGGACGTTCAGAAGCAACTACAATAACTTCTTCACTGACATAATAAAAAGCAGGCCGAATTCCCTGCGGATCACGAAAAGCAAACATATCACCGCTTCCCGTCAGACCCGTAATCACATATCCGCCATCCCATAAAGCCGAGGCCTCCCGAAGAATATGTTCTATATCAATATTATTTTCTATAGCCTCATTGATGTCCTGCCCATTAAGCCCTTCTTCCTTGAATCGGCGATACAACCGTTCCACCTCATCATCCAACAGATAGCCCAATTGCTCCAATATGATAAATGTATCCGCATTATGCCTCGGATGCTGACCGCGCTCCACAATATAAGACATAATCTCATCCACATTGGTCAGGTTAAAATTTCCCGCCAAAGATAAATTCCGGCTTCTCCAGTTATTCCGGCGCAAAAAAGGATGTAAATAAGAAATTCCGGAACGTCCCGTAGTACTGTAACGCAAATGCCCCATATACATCTCCCCCGCAAAAGGCAAACTTTCCGGCACCGCTTCCGGCTCAACCTTACGGTAGTCTGTTATAGCCCGGCCGATAGTAGAAAATATTTCCTGGATAGCACCCGTTCCTTCAGCTCTTTCCCGGAAAATATACTCTTCACCCGGACAGGCATTCAACTTGACTGTTGCCATACCGGCCCCTTCCTGTCCCCGGTTGTGCTGTTTCTCCATCAAAAGATAAAGCTTATTCAATCCCCACAAAGCATCTCCGTATTTCTGGTGGTAGTACTCCAAAGGCTTCAACAACCGCACCATGGCTATACCACATTCATGTTTTATTGCATCACTCATATTAAAAATTACTTGGAATCAAAGTTACAAAATTTCCCGTTACTTATACGTCATAACCTCTCTCTGTATAATTCAATCAGACGGGATACGGCATATTTCTCCACTTCCTGATGACCCACTTGTAAATAATCCTGCATCCCTACTGAAAAACAACTGACTTCCAATTCATAAAAACGCGCATAGATAATGCGATGGGAAAGTACATGCTTCGGCATTTCAACCATACGCAACACCTGGATTTCCTCCACCCCCTCCATTAAAGTGGTATACGCCGCCGTTCTTTGTAAATCAGCAAAATCCATAGCTTCTACCGTTTCTATCAAAGGATATTCATAAAGATTCTGCCAGATATCTTTCTCATTCCGACGAGCCAGTAAAGTCACTCCCTGGCAATGAATATGAAGATAATTGAAATAACGGACTTTCACAGCAGTTTTCCCGGCTTTCACAGGCAATTCATTTATCCTGCCGGAAGAAAACGCCGCACAACGCTCCCGCAAAGGACAATACAGACATTGAGGTGCTTTCGGCGTACACTGTACTGCGCCAAAATCCATAATAGCCTGATTATAAAGTTCCGGACAAACCTTATCCAGTAACACCTGCGCCAATTCCGCGAACTCTTTCTTTCCTTCACAACTATCTATGGGAGTATCTATGCCAAACACCCGTCCCAATACCCGGTACACATTCCCATCCACCACGGCATAAGGCTGTTTCCAGGCAAATGAACAAATGGCAGCAGCCGTATACTCTCCGATACCCTTCAAAGAAAGTACGTCTTCATACTTCCGGGGAAATTCTCCGCCAAAGCGGGACATAATAGCTTTTGCAGCAGCATGCAAATTACGGGCACGGCTGTAATAGCCCAACCCCTGCCAATATTTCATGACCTCATCCTCTTCCGCCTCTGCCAATGCCCGCACATCCGGAAAACGCTCCATGAAACGATTGAAATATTGCAGTCCCTGGACTACCCGTGTCTGCTGTAAAATAATCTCTGAAATCCAAATCCGGTACGGATCTGTCGTCTCCCGCCAAGGCAACTGCCGCTTATTCTCCGTATACCAACGAATCAAAACCTTTCCGATATCCATCGCTAAACCACAATTTTAGACCGTAAAAACACGGCTTGACAACCAGCTTATAACTACTCCTGAATGAGTACCGTCACCACTGCTCCCACAAAATCCACCAAATCTCCCGGAGCCATCCGCACCTGTAATCCCCGCACTCCTGCACTGATATATATATAATCGAAATCCATACAAGAAGTATGGATAAAAGTAGGTAAAGTTTTTTTCATTCCGATGGGCGAACACCCACCTCGGATATATCCTGTTGCCGGCAGCAATTCCTTCATGTGGAGCAATTCCGCACTTTTATTACCGGAAGCCCTGGCAGCCTTTTTTAAATCAACCTCTGCGTCTCCCGGAACAACACATACGAATAACCCGCTCCTGTCTCCCCGCAGTACCAAGGTCTTAAATACCTGTGCAATATCCTCCCCCAATTGTTCCGCCACATGGGTTGCCGCCAGATTCTCTTCGTCCACTTGATAAGGCACCAGTTCATAGCTGATTTTCGCCTTATCCAGCAAACGCACTGCATTCGTTTTATTGATTTTTAATGCCATCGGTCCTTCGTCCAGTTCCTGCAAAATACATCCCTACTTATGCAGTCCGCACTCCTTGTGGTCCGCATCTTCCCACCACCAACGCCCGGCACGAATATCTTCACCGGATTTTATAGCCCGGGTACAAGGTTGGCACCCAATACTGGGAAATCCTTGGTCATGCAATTTATTATAAGGAACTCCGTGGGTCCGGATATATTCCCAAACCTGCTCTTCACTCCAGGTAATCAAAGGATTCAGTTTCAACAAACCGTTTCCGGCATCCCACTCCACCAAATGATTATCCGTACGGGTAACGGACTGAGCATGACGCAAACCGCATATCCACACCTTTAACCCACAAAATGCCCGCTTCAACGGCTCAAGCTTCCTCACATGGCAACACAGCCTCCTTTTCTCTATACTTTCATAAAACAAATTCACCCCATTCGCATTTACCATCTGCTCCAAATCATGATAATCCGGAAAAAACAACTGTATCTTGATTCCATAAGTCAGGTTTGTACGCTCAATCAAACTATAAGTCTCCGGAAACAAACGGCCTGTATCTAAGGTAAAGATACGGGTTCCCTTGTCAATCCGGCAAATCATATCCGTCAACACCTGATCCTCTACCCCCAGGCTGGAAGCCAAAGCAATATCTCCTTTATACTCATTCAGACAATAAGCCAGCACCTCCTGTGGCTCCCGTCCGGCAAAGCGCTCATTCAAATAATCGGCTATTTTTTGCATCTTAAAAGATTAGATTACCGGGTTCACAACCCTTGTTTAACTAAAAACGCCGGACAGATATTTTTGGGTGAGTTCCTTCTGGGGATTCTTAAATATCTGCTCCGCAGGACCGGCCTCCACAATCTCTCCCATATACATGAAAATCACATAATCAGCAATTCTCAGAGCCTGCCGTAAAGTATGCGTTACCAAAACAATCGCATACTCTTCCTTCAGCTTCAAAAAGAGATCTTCAATGGTCTTGCTGGAAATAGGGTCTAATGCAGAAGTCGCCTCATCAGCCAGAATAAATTGAGGTTCAACCGCTAATCCCCGGGCCAGGCACAAACGTTGTTGTTGCCCGATAGACATCCGTCCTGCCGGAGAATGCAAACGGTCTTTCACCTCCTCCCACAACCCGACAGCCTGTAAATAATGCCGGACCACCATATTCAGCTTCTTCCGGTTCCGTAAACCATGAATGCGGCACCCATACGCAATATTGTCATAAATAGACATAGGCAGCGGACAAGGACGCTGGGACAGTAACCCCATTTTACGCCGGATATGAGTAATCTCCACCCCCGGAGCATACAATTCCTCTCCGTCAACCAATACTTTCCCGCTAATTTTCACATCCTCATTATTGTCCAATAAACGATTCAGGCTTTTCAATAAAGTAGACTTACCACAACCGGAAGGCCCGATAATACAAGTAATCTTTCGGTCAGGAATCTCAGTCGAAACATCTTTCAAAATATGATTATGCTGGATAGTCACATTCAGATTTTCCACAATCATATTCGAACGCCTCGATTCATTAGTACAAAATTTCTGATAAGGACGAAAGAAACCTTTCTTCAACTCAGTTTCGTTCAAATCCTGCATATACCATTTAATCTTCTTACCCAAAAAAGGAATATTCATATCTTTCAGTTACAAAGTTACAACACTTGGCAGGTTAAACCGGATTTATATCTTATTTCTGGAAAAACGATTCGTAATAATCCGTCCCAGTATACTCAAAATCAAAACAATAAAAGTTAAAATCAGGGCTGCCGCATAAGCCCGTTCCTGAACTGCCGGAATAGGGCTGCTCAATTGAAAAAATACCGCCAAAGGCAAAGTCGCCGCCGGTTGCCCCAAAGAAACCGGAATATTATCTGTATATCCGGCCGTAAACAACACCGCAGCCGCATCTCCGATAGCCCGCCCGACAGACAACAAAGTAGCAGTTGCAATACCGGGGGCAATCTGCCGTACCACCACTTTGATCGTTTCATAGCGCGTAGCTCCCAAAGAATAAGAAGCATTCAATATATCCTGCGGCAATTCACGGGCTATTTCATCCATAGAACGGATGAAAATAGGAATGATTAACAAAGTAATCACGATAATACCACCACCCAGAGAAGTCTTTAATCCCAAATAAATCATTATGGTAAAAGCAAAAGCCCCATACACAATGGAAGGTATTCCGAACAAGACATCATAAGCCAAACGGGCAAAAGCCCCCCGCTTTGAATTTTTCTTCAAATAAACATTCAGATAAAAAACAACCGGAATGCTGACAACAAGCCCCAATACGGTAGAAGCCCCCACGATATACAAAGAACCCACTATAGCATTAAGCAAACCACCCTCTTTCCCAATATAAAACCCGCCACCGGGCAAAGAAGAAATCATATCCCAACTCATTGCATTCCAGCCATTCCTGACTATAGTATACAAAATACTCCCGACAAACAGAAATACCAGTAAAGTGGTTATCCACATCACTGCCTTCATGGCTTTTTCCTCTATAAACTTTATCTTCATAGTAGCAATCTCCTAAAATCAAACCAATTTCTGTTCCAGTTTTCTCAGAATCAAACGGGACATAATATTAAACACAAACACAACACAGAAAAGAATCAAAGCCGCCAGCATCAGGGCCGATTCATACAACGGCAAAGACAACATTTCTCCATAGTTATTGGCAATCAAAGCCGGCAACGGATAACAGCCGTCAAACAGCGATGAGGGCAACTGCACAATATTTCCACACACCATCAACACTGCAATGGTCTCCCCCATAGCCCTTGATATTGCCAACGTCACGGAAGCAATTATTCCCGGAAAAGTCTTTTTCAACAACACATACTTCGTCGTTTGCCAGCGGGTAGCCCCCAAAGAAAGCGAAGCTTCCCGGTATTCCCGGGGCACTGACGAAAATAACTCCACAAACAAACTGATCAGCAAAGGCAATACCATAATTCCCAACACAATCCCCGCAGCCAAAGTTGAGTACCCCGTAGAATATTCTACAAAATGAGGTGCCAAAGTATCGGAAATCCAGGGAACTATCACTAAAATCCCCCAAACGCCATAAACCACCGAAGGAAGGCCGGCCAATATATCCAAAGCAGGAAAAACCACTTTCTTCACCCAAGCCTTCGAATTCTCAGTTAAGAAAATAGCTGTAAACAAAGCCACAGGCAAAGTCCAAAGTACAGCAATCGCTGTCACCCAAAGCGTCCCCATCACAAAGGGCAAAAAGCCGAAATCACCCCGCATGGGTTTCCATTTCGACGTACAAAGCAACTCCCACAACGACTTCTCATGCAAAATAGGCATCGATTTTATCAATAAGCCGATACCTATCAGTACCACCAACAAAACCGATACCATGGTAAAAGTAAGCATGACAGAACCTGCCATCTTATCCTTCATAAGCCGGAACTTCGAAGTAAACCGGATGATTTGACCTGCTTGTTCTGAATTCATTTTGACTGCAATTTCAGTAATTCCTCTTCTAAAAGCTCAGTTGAAAGACTGATATACCCTACCTCCGAAGCATATTGTTGTCCGTCTGTCAGAATAAATTCAAGGAAAGCCAGCACTTCCGGTTTTTCTGGAATACCGTTTGCTACCAAAAACAAATTCCGGGCCGGAGGACTGGGATATTTTCCCTCGGCAATCGCTGCATTCAACTGCGTACTTGTTTCATAAAAATCCTCTTCCGGGTCTATCCGTCCGTTTCCATTCAGGTCCAGAGGACAAACCGTTATATGACGATAAGGTTTCTTGGTATTTATGTCATAAGCATAGGCAATATTATTAAAACCGATTCCTATCTTATCCCGCTGGACGACAGAAGTGACTCCGGGATCTCCGAAAACGGCAGTCCCTTCCAAATCTTCCTGCTGAGCCTCCAACCAGGCAGCAAAAGTCTCGGCAGCTCCGCAAGCGTCAGAACGGGTATATACATGCACCGGTATCGTACTCTCCGTTCCCAATACATCTCCCCAGGTCTTTGCTGTCGTATGAAGCCATAAATCCTGCGCAACCTCCCGTTTTAAACCGATGGCCAAAATCTGCTGAATCAAGGGATTCTCAGAATTGATAGTCGGAACTACCGCATCTTTTACCACCGCTATAGGAAAAGCCCCTTTAGCTATCTCCTGAGGATAAATATCCCTGGACACCATCCCCAAATCCACAACTTTAGCCAATGCATCCGTAATCCCCTTTCCGGCACCTCCGGCCGAAATATCAATACGCACTTTAGGATGTATTTTCCGAAACTCCTCAGCCCATTTCACAGCCATCGGATACAATGCAAAAGCTCCGGACAACTGAATCTCCCCCTTCAACTCATGACGCAATTCCTGCCTATATCTCTGCCGTTCTGCCAAAACCTGATTTTTTTCCTGGGCATAACACCTCTTTGCTCCCCCCGTCCATACACCCATACAGAAAAAAAACACACAAACAATACGTATATTATACATGTTCTTTCAATTTCAAGTCAAACTAATCCCCCAACAAATATGCAAAGCTATTCATATTCTGTTAAATAACAATACTTCTTTTCCCTTATTTCCGTAAGTTTTTCTACTTATTTTTACACAAAAAAAGGATTCCTTACAGGAATCCTTACATATCAGTCCACTGTCATGGAGCTAAATAAAAGGGTATTGCCGACCCCAGAATTTTTATTCTATTTGCAAAGTAATGATTTTATTTTTAAATACGCAACAAAAAAGTAAATTTTTTTTATTTACCTTATTCCTGCACCGGTTCAAATTCATCTTTCCCGACTCCGCAAAGTGGGCAAACCCAATCATCCGGCAAATCCTCAAAAGCAGTTCCCGGCTCTATACCACTGTCAGGATCCCCCAGAGCAGGATCATAAACGTAATCACATACCGTGCAAATGTACTTTTTCATAACCAACTTTATTTTATATCCATAATATGAAAAAACATCCGATTATCCGGACCATTTTTCCTTATATACGGTCTCTCCGGATAAAAGTTAGAAATATGACAAAAAAATTCAGATTTTAGTACACAATTCCACAATACGGACAATCATCTGCACCGCCTTTTCCATAGAAAGCACGGGAATATATTCATACCGTCCATGAAAATTATGTCCGCCGGTAAACAAATTAGGAGTAGGTAATCCCATAAATGAAAGCCTTGCCCCGTCTGTACCCCCGCGCACCGGAACAATCTGAGGCTTCACACCCACCTCTTGCATTGCCTGCTTGGCAATGTCAACAATATAATACACGGGCTCTATCTTCTCCCGCATATTGCTATACTGGTCTTTCATTTCCAGGTCAATGATCAGACCGAAACGGCGGGAAAATTCCCTCACTCCGTTTTCTATGGTGTTCTTTCTCCACTCCAGCCTGTCCCGGTCAAAATCCCGAATCAGAATTTCCACCTCGGTTGTCTCCACATCTCCTTTAATAGAATAAACATGAAAAAAACCTTCATACCCGGAAGTATTTTCCGGCACTTCCTTACGAGGCAGACTCAAAAGAAATTCGTTCGCCACAGCAATGGAATTGACCATTTTATTCTTTGCATAACCGGGATGAAAATTCCGTCCTTTAAAAACGACCTTAGCATAAGCAGCATTAAAATTTTCAAATTCCAGTTCCCCGATTTCTCCACCATCCAGCGTATAAGCAAACTTAGCCCCAAACTTTTTCACATCAAAATGATCGGCCCCCTTGCCTATCTCTTCATCCGGCGTAAAGCAAACACAGATTTTTCCATGTTTTATTTCCGGATTTTCAATCAGGTATTCCATCGCTGTCAGTATCTCAGCAATCCCGGCTTTATCATCCGCCCCCAACAAACTATTGCCATCCGTCGTAATCAAAGTCTGCCCGATATAATTTCCCAATTCCGGAAAGTCATCCGTCGTAATGGCAATTCCCTTCTCCTTGTTCAGAACAATATCATTCCCACTATAATTCGTGACAATCTGAGGATTTACAAATTCTCCCTCCATCTCAGGACTCGTATCCAAATGGGCAATAAAACCCACCGCCGGAGTCTCTCTGTCCACATTCGAAGGAAGAAATCCCATCACATAGCCATATTTATCCACACTCACCTCCTGCAACCCCATCGCTTTCATCTCATGGCACAAAACTTCTGCAAATTCCAGTTGCCCCCGCGTGCTGGGAGTCACCCCCGCATGCGGGTCAGATTGGGTGCCAAACTTGACGTAACTTAAAAAACGCTCCGTGACATTCATACCAAACATCATTCATTAATAGGCCTTCGCTATCAGCACCCGCCTATGGGAAGGTTTACCGCTCACCATATCTTTCCCTTCCTCATCCGGACTGTCAAAAGGAATACAACGAATGGTAGCCTTCGTTTCAGCCTTGATCCGTTCTTCCGTTTCAGCCGTGCCGTCCCAATGACACAGGAAAAATCCTCCTTTAGTTTCCAACAACTCTTTAAACTCCTCATAGGAATCCACTTTCGTAATCTTACTATCTCTGAAACAAAGAGCTTTTTGATAAATATTTTCCTGGATCTCCTCCAGCAATTTCTCTACATATTCCTCTATTCCCTCCAAAGGCAGAGTTTCCTTGGTCAAAGTGTCCCGCCGGGCCACCTCAATCGTACCATTCGCCAAATCCCGCTCACCTATTGCCAAACGCACAGGTACTCCCCTCAGTTCATAATCGGCAAATTTCCATCCCGGTTTCTGGGTATCCCGGTCATCATATTTTACAGAAATTCCCTTAGCCTTCAGTTTTTCTATTACCCCCTCTACTTTCGCGCTGATTTTCTGTAATCCCTCAACACCCTTGTAAATAGGTACAATGACAACCTGCAAAGGAGCCAGCTTCGGAGGCAACACCAGACCATTATCGTCCGAATGAGCCATAATCAGTGCTCCCATCAAACGGGTAGACACCCCCCAGGAAGTTGCCCATACATAATCCAGCTTTCCTTCCTGATTGGTAAACTGAACATCAAACGCCTTCGCGAAATTCTGTCCCAGGAAATGGGAAGTTCCCGCCTGCAAAGCCTTGCCGTCCTGCATCAATGCTTCAATAGTAAAAGTCTCCAATGCACCCGCAAACCGCTCACTCTCACTTTTGCTACCCATTATAACAGGCACTGCCATCCATTTATTGGCAAAATCTGCATATACCCGCACCATCTTATTCGCTTCGGCCAAGGCCTCTTCCCTCGTTGCATGAGCCGTATGGCCCTCCTGCCATAAAAATTCCGCCGTACGTAAAAACATACGGGTACGCATTTCCCAGCGCATCACATTCGCCCATTGATTGCACAAAACAGGCAAATCCCGGTAAGACTGTATCCAATTTTTATAAGTATTCCAAATAATCGTTTCAGAAGTAGGACGGATAATGTATTCTTCCTCCAACCTGGCCGCAGGGTCCACAACCACCCCTCCGCCATTCGGGTCATTTTTCAAACGATAATGAGTCACAACGGCACACTCTTTAGCAAAACCTTCTACATGATCAGCTTCTTTGGAAAAAAAAGATTTGGGAATCAATAAAGGAAAATAAGCATTGACATGACCCGTTTCCTTAAACATATCATCCAATTGACGCTGGATTTTTTCCCAGATTGCATAACCATATGGTTTTATCACCATACACCCCCGAACGGCTGACTGTTCCGCCAATCCGGCTTTTACCACTAACTCATTATACCATTGTGAATAATCTTCGCTTCTTGATGTTAAAAACTTACCCATCTTCTTATTTTTTGATAAAACGGGAGCAAATTTAAAGAAAAAAAATAGTAGATGTGACCGAATTTCACTATTTTTATTCCAGAGAAGCATATCTCTTCCCCTTATCCGGAAAAGCGACAAAAACCATCGGAAGGAAGGGTAAATTTGTGAAAATATTAACACCTTGTAAAAAACATTCCATCATCGGATGGTATAGTTTTTGATAGGTTAAATAAAAAATATATATAAACTCATGAAATCTTTATTATACATAGCAGCATCAGCCCTTATGGCCTCATCCTGCTCCACCGGTAAATCCCTCAGTACGACCATAGAAGACGATATTTATTTCGTCCCGGGTAAAAAAGCCCTGGTTGTTCAAGAAGTAGAGAATATAACCGGACAAAATTTTTCAGAAAATCCTCCCACAAACCGGAACATCCCGACGGAAGAACATTCCGCCTATAAAGGAAGCAGCATTCCCCCGGCAAATTTTTCCAGTTCCAAAAACCAAACCAATGTGCGGGAGAATGTGAATACGTCAGCCTATGTAAACCAACAATTCCAGACAATCAGCGACAGCCAGGATGATTCCGCTTATGAAAGTACCGGTTATTGGGTGGGAGGCTACAAGGGTAACCAAGGAGATTTAAATGAAATTCAACACATTATCAACCAATACCCTGAGGGCTTCGGGTACATTGCCAACGGAGAAAATATTGCTTTGAATCTTTCCTTTGATCCGGATTGGAATGTATACACCGCAAATGGCCGTTATTGGTGGTTTCCCAGCTATACAAATATAGACCTTTATTCTTCCCTGCTGTTCGGAACCTATCCCAAATACATCTGGACAGTGATATGGAACAATCCGAGCTACGACAGGTGGGCTTTCAATAGCGGCTGGCATCTGGGACTCAACATCGGATGGTACAATCCCGGATGGAACTTTCATTTCGGCTGGTACTCCCCCTGGTATAACAACTGGTACGGAAGTTGGTATCCTCCGTATTGGCACCGTCCCTATTGGCATTACCCATACTGGTATTATCCACATTGGAACGGAGGACACTGGGGCGGAGGACATCGCCCCAACAAACCGCAACGCCCCAACTCTCCTGTCCGACCAGGGGTTGGCAACCACATTTCAGGAACACGTCCCGGTTCTTCTTTCCGTCCGGGAGTAAGCGGTACACGGCCTTCTACAACACGGCCGAACACAGGAAGCAATGTACGTCCCGGAAACGGCTTTCAACACCCCGGCACTATGCGTCCGCGTCCCAGTGGAGTACAATCCGGGAATAACCCGGTAAGGCCCGGCGGTATTTCGGCACAACCCACCTTACGTCCCGGAAACAACACCCGGCCTACAACACCTGTACGGCCCAATACCTCCAGACCAGGAACTACGGTCCGACCAACAACGCCAAAACCCGGAACAACAGGATCATATACCCGGCCGGGAACAACAACCCGGCCAGGCAGCACCATCACACGACCAGGCAGCACCATCACACGACCAGGCAGCACCATCACACGGCCAACAACACGGCCGGCTGCCCGCCCCGGCACTTTATCCAGACCCAACAGCCAGAATTACAGCCGGCCGGGTAACAGTAACGTAAAAACATACAGCCGGCCACAAAATACCTACCGCCCGACTTACAATAACAACAGTTCAACACGATATTCTACCGGTAGCCGCAGCAACTTTAACAACGGTTCTGCCGCCCGCAGCAGCGGAACAGTACGCCCGACCACGGTACGCAACGGCGGAGGCCCCAGACGATAAGGAAACTAAAAACGATTGATGCATGAAAAAGTTGAATATTCTTTCAATATTGCTCATAATGGGAGTAAATTCATTCTCTCAGACCGTAAATGATATGGTGAGATACGCCATAACAACCAATACAGGTTCAGCCAGGACATCGGCCATGGGAGGTGCCTTTGGCGCATTGGGCGGCGACATGTCCGCATTTCACGCCAACCCGGCAGGAATAGGAGTATTCCGTAAATCAGAAGTAAGCATCACTCCTTATCTGAACATTGCGAATACCTCTTCGGACAGTCGCTCCGTCCGGAAAGCCTCTTTGCAACTGGCTTCGCTGGGAGGTGTTGCCGCTTTCTACAATCAAGCGTTTGATTGGAAAGGATTCAACTTCGGCATCAACTACACAAACCTGAATAATTTCAATCAAAAAACCAATCAATTTGTCTACCACTCTCCAACCAACTATCCCTTGGTATGGGCCAATGAAGCAAACCTGGCCCTCTCCTACAACGAAGAAATTCCAGACCGCTCGCTCATGGCATACAATGTCGGACTTTTAGAATGGAACCAGGAACTGAACCAATATGAACCGACTTTATGGCCGGCGGAAGAAGTAAGTCAACATATGCTGATCAAAGAAGAAGGATATCAGGGGGAATATGATTTTACTTTCGGCACCAATTATAAAGACAAACTATATCTGGGATTAGGTATCGGCATCCAAACCATCCGCTACAAATACCGTTCCGTATATACGGGAAAAGGAGACCAGACAAACTTCTACGGTATAGACCAATACAATTTCAACCAATATTTAAAAACAGAAGGCGTAGGCACCAATTTCAAAGTAGGCCTGATTTACCGACCTTTGCCGGAAATACGTATCGGGGCGGCCATTCATACTCCCACTTACTTTTCTTTGACAGACGACTACGAAGAAAATATGCGCAATATTTTCTTCGAGGCGGATGAGGAAGGCTATGATACCTATGAAAGCTTTGCCGGACCTTACCGCTACAATTATGATATGCAAACGCCCTGGAAAGCCATGTTCAGCCTGGCAACCGTTTTAATGCAAAAAGCCATTATCAGCCTCGACTACGAATTCAATAATTACCACTCGGCCAAATACAGCAACGGAGAAGAAGGATACGACTTTTATGAACCGGACGGCAACGGTGCGAACAACTTGTTACATTCCGAATTGAAAAATACGCACAATCTGAGGTTCGGTGCGGAATACCGCACCAACAGCGTATTAAGCCTCAGAGCCGGTTATGCATATTGGGCGTCTCCTTACCGCCATACATCCACCGGTAAAATACAAGCAGTGTCCGGTGGATTCGGACTCAACTTCGGGCAATTTTATTGCGATGCCGCCTACATTTACAAATTTGCCGAAAATACGACTTATTTCTACAATTATAAAGACCCGGAAGACCCTTTATATGATGTGATAGCAGAACCGGTCAAAAACAAATACGCCAATCACGAAGGTAAAATCACCCTGGGAGTACGATTTTAACCAACAGATTCAAAAATGAATGAAAAGCTCCGGCCAAAAGTAATAAGAGATTAAAGCGAAAATATTACTTTTGCAACAAATTCCCGGCCCCGACTGTAAACACTGAAACCGGGAATAATAAAGAAGCATGACAAAAAAATTTTACATTGAAACCTACGGATGTCAGATGAACGTAGCCGACAGTGAAGTAGTAGCAGCTATTCTGACAGACAAAGGCTATATACACACAAAAGAGAAAGAAGAAGCTGACATCATTCTGGTAAATACCTGCTCTGTCAGGGAAAATGCCGAGCAGAGAGTGAGAGGGAGAGTACAGGGCTTCTCTGAAATCCGCAAACGCAATCCCCGGTTATTGGTCGGCATCATGGGATGTATGGCCGAACGGCTTGGAGAAAAATTATTTGAAGAAGAAAAAAACGTAAACCTGATTGTCGGTCCTGATGCTTATATGGACCTTCCCCTACTGATAGAAAAAGCTGACCGGGGAGAAAAAGCCATCAACATAGAATTATCCACGACCGAAACCTACAAAGACATCTGTCCGTCCCGGATAGATGAGACCAGCATCTCCGGTTTCGTTTCCATCATGAGAGGGTGTAACAATTTCTGCACCTACTGCATAGTTCCTTATACCCGGGGCCGCGAAAGAAGCCGCAGCCCCCACAGCATCGTCAGCGAAGTCATGGATTTGCAACGCAGAGGGTACAAAGAAGTCACCCTGCTCGGACAAAATGTCAATTCCTATTGCTACAAAGATGACCAAACGGAAATTAAATTCCCTGCTCTGTTGGAAATGGTGGCACAAACCGTACCGCAAATGCGGATCAGATTTGCCACTTCACACCCGAAAGACATGAGTGACGAAACCTTGGAAACCATAGCCCGCTGGTCCAATATCTGCAAAGCAATCCATCTACCCGTACAATCCGGCAGCAATAGCGTACTAAAAGACATGAACCGGAAATATACCCGGGAATGGTACCTGGACCGTATTTCGGCCATCCGCAGGATTATTCCCGACTGCGGTATTTCCACCGATGTTTTTGTAGGCTTCCACAACGAAACAGAAGAAGACTTCCGGGAAACTCTCGAACTGATGGAAGAAGTAGGATTTGACCTGGCCTACATGTTCAAATACTCCGAACGGCCCGGCACAAAAGCTTCCAGGAGTTTGCCGGACAATGTCGACGAAACTACAAAAAGCCGGCGTTTACAGCAACTCATCGATTTGCAAACGGGATGGTCTCTGCAAAGCAACCGCCGGGACATCGGCAAAACCTTTGAAGTACTGGTAGAAGGTGTGTCCAAAAAAAATCCCCACGAAATGTTCGGGCGCAGCAGCCAGAACAAAGTCATCGTATTTCCCGCTCCCGGAATTCAGATAGGTGATTTCGTCCGGGTAAAAGTTAAAGATTGTACCTCTGCCACATTAATAGGAGAAATTGCATAATCATGTATCGTAAGCTACAAAACCAGGAATTAAACCGCCTCAGTCCCGAAGAATATAAACAAGCCCCGAAATTACCGGTAGTCATCATATTGGACAACATCCGGAGTCAGAACAATGTAGGCTCAGTATTCCGAACCTCGGACGCTTTCCGGGTGGAAAAAATCTATCTTTGCGGAATCACCTCCACACCTGAAAACCGGGAGGTACACAAAACGGCCCTCGGAGCAGAAGACGCAGTCGCCTGGGAATACGCACAGGATGCCTTGGCCACTGTGGAAAAACTCAAAGCACAGGGATATAAAATCTACGCCATTGAACAAGCAGAAAATACGACTTCTTTAGAAAATTTCCGGATCACACCGGACGAAAAATATGCCTTGGTTTTCGGAAATGAGGTAAAAGGCGTTCAACAGGAAATCATTAACGCTTCAGACGGTTGTATCGAAATTCCCCAGTTCGGAACCAAACATTCTTTCAATATCTCAGTGACCGTAGGCATGGTACTATGGCAAATCATCCATCCTTTCCTGGATAAGATGAAAAAGGGATATGATTAACCGGGTATACTGTAAAAATGTATACAGCCGCCATTATTCCTGTCCATTCAATTTCCGGACGATACGCACGGCTTCTTTTGCCTCCTTCACATCATGTACCCGCAAGATTTTAGCTCCTTTCAGCAAAGCGTAAGTATTCAACACCGTCGTACCGTTTAAAGCCTCGGACGGAGTGCACTCCAGCAACCGGCATATCATAGACTTACGGGAAATACCCACCAACAAGGGATAACCCAATTCCTGCAAAACCTCCATCCGGTTCATTAACTCATAATTATGGTCCAGCGTTTTGCCGAATCCAAACCCCGGGTCAAGAATCAGATTATCGAATCCCAATGCATTTAAACGCCCGATCCGTTCTACAAAAAAATCCTGTATATCCGCTACTACATCCGTATACACCGGATTTTGCTGCATCGTCTGAGGGGTCCCCTGGATATGCATCAAAATATAGGGCAATCCCGACTTTGCCATAAAATCAAACATCCCCTCATCCATAGTTCCCCCGGAAATATCATTCACAATGACCGGCCCCAGACAAGAAGCAATTTCTTCTGCTACCCGGGCCCTGAAAGTATCTACAGAAACCACAGCATGAGGATAATACTTACGGACCAACTCCACACCCCAGCTCAAACGGGCCAGCTCCTCCTTTTCATCAACAAAAGCAGCCCCCGGACGAGTCGAACAGGCTCCCACGTCTATGATATCAGCTCCCTCTTCCATCAGCCGATGAATCCGCTCAATCGCCTTCACCTCACTCATATACTTCCCACCGTCGTAAAAAGAATCCGGCGTTACATTCAAAATTCCCATTACTAAAGGAACGGACAAATTAATAACCGTATCTCCCAATTTTATTTCCTTCTCCATTACTTTTTGTCTTTTGCCTTTTACCTTTCATTTCTATTTGCTAAATTTACACGTTCAAAATAACAATTAGTTTTTTACATTTCATAGTGTAAAAGGAACGACTTTTAATTATATTCCCGAACTTGTTAAAAATAAACCAAACAACAAGTCAGATTAATAATCAATTAAATGGAAAAAATTACGCCTGACACCACAAAAGAATATGATATTGTGATCGAGACTTGCAGGGATATTTTTTTGAAAAAAATGCATGATTACGGAATGGCCTGGAGGATATTACGCCCCACTTCCCTGACCGACCAGATTTTTATCAAGGCCAATCGAATCCGAAGTATTGAAGAAAAAGGGATTTGTAAGGTCAACGAAGGAATAGTCCCCGAATTCATCGGCATCATCAATTATTCCCTGATGGGACTGATTCAACTGGAACTGGGACCGGGTGAAGATATCAAAGAAGAGCAGGAAAAGATTTCCCGGCTTTATGAAACTTACTTCCAAAAAGCCAAGGAATTAATGCTCAATAAAAACCACGATTACGGAGAAGCCTGGCGCAGCATGCGCACCAGTTCCTATACCGATCTGATTCTCATGAAAATTTACCGCACCAAACAAATCGAGGATAACGAAGGCAACACCCTGATTTCCGAAGGGATAGATGCCAACTATTACGACATGGTCAACTATGCCGTTTTTGCGCTTATCCGCCTGACCTTAGAAGAAAACAAACAGTAACCCTAAACCTGAACGTACTATGAAATTATTGAGGAATATTTGCAGAATCTTAATTGGATTGACTTTTATCTATTCAGGCTTTGTCAAAGGTGTTGATCCATTAGGGTCAAATTACAAATTCATCGACTATTTCAATGCCTTCGGCATGCCCTGGATGAATTTCTCCGCCCTCTTCTTTTCTTTTTTGCTTTCCTTGGCCGAATTTATGATCGGTATCGGCCTGCTCCTGAATATAAAAACCAAATGGGCCAGTTGGGGAGCTTTACTCTTTATGGGAGTCTTTACCCCACTGACTTTGATACTGGCCATCAAAAATCCGGTAACCGACTGCGGGTGCTTCGGCGATGCCCTCGTCCTGACAAACTGGGAAACCTTCTGGAAAAACATTATATTATTGGCACTCACGCTGGTTGTTTTTTATAACCGAACCAAATTCAAGTCCATTTTCAATGTACTGGAAGAAAGTCTGCTCCTGGCAATCACGGCCCTTTTCATGTTGGGTATTGAATGCTATTCCTACCGTCATCTTCCGCTCTTGGATTTTCGTCCTTACGCTATCGGTAAAAACATCACGGAAGGTATGACTATTCCGGAAGGAGCTCCCCATGACCAGTACGAAATTACCCTAAAATACAAAAATAAGAATACCGGTGAAATTAAAGAATTTACCGAGCAAAACTATCCTTGGCAAGATACCCTGAACTGGGAATATGACAGTTCTTCTGAAAAATTAGTGAAAGAAGGCTACAAAGCCCCGATTCACGATTTTGTCATAGAACATCCGGCAATGGGAGACATTACACAGGAAGTCTTAACCGACCCGGGCTACACTTTTTTAGCAATTGCCTATAACATCCAGAAAACCGATCCGGAGAATCAGGAAAAACTAAACCGTCTGGCAGCATACGCCAAAGACAAAGGCTACCGGTTCTATGGCTTGTCCGCTTCCGTAGGGGAAGAAATTCAGCAATACGCCAAAGACCATGACGTCAATTACGACTTCTGTTCTACGGATGAAATTCAACTGAAAACCATAGTACGTTCCAACCCCGGCTTGATTCTGCTGAAGGAAGGTACCATACTCGACAAATGGGGCCACCGGGATTTGCCGGAAGTAGAAGAACTCGAACATACCGATCCGGCAGCCTATTGTCTGATCCGACAACAGCAAATAAAGGATAAATATCTGGTCTATACTTTAATTTTGCTTTATTTAACCTGCTTAACTTTCTATCTCAGCAGAAAATACAAAAAAACAGTCAAATAATTCAACATAACATAGTCTAAACAAAACCATTATGAGAAAAAAAATCGTTGCAGGAAACTGGAAGATGAATAAAACCCTGCAAGAAGGAATTGAATTGGCAAAAGAAGTAAACAACAAAGTGAAGGAAGCCGACATCAAAAACGTAACGGTTGTTATCGGAACCCCTTTTATACATCTGGCAGAAATCAATAAAATAGTTGACCCCAACTTCATTGCTGTATCTGCACAGAACTGCGCAACAGAAGCGTCCGGAGCTTACACAGGTGAGGTCTCAGCAGCAATGGTCGCCTCCACCGGAAGCAAATATGTAATTCTGGGCCACTCGGAAAGAAGAAGTTACTATGGAGAAAACGATGCTATTTTAGTAAAGAAAGTAGAACGCGCCCTGGAAAATCAACTGGAGGTTATCTTCTGCGTCGGAGAAGTCCTGGCAGAAAGAGAAGCCAACAAACATTTTGAAGTGGTGAAATCCCAGCTGGTAAACGGCTTATTCAGCCTCCCGGCAGAACAATTCGCCCACATCGTGATTGCCTATGAACCGGTTTGGGCTATCGGCACCGGAAAAACTGCGACCTCCACTCAGGCAGAAGAAATGCATAATTTTATCCGGAAAACCGTAGCAGAAAAATATGGTCAGGCCGTAGCTGACAATACTTCTATCTTATACGGAGGAAGTTGTAACGCAAAAAATGCAGACGAATTATTCTCCCAACCAAATGTTGACGGCGGTTTAATCGGAGGTGCCTCTTTGAAAGCCGATGATTTTATGGCCATCATAAATGCCCGACAAAATCATTAATTTCTCTTTATGGCAAAAAAACGGCAGCATTCTCAAAAAGAATGCTGCCGTTTTCATCCCTACTTACCGTAGTCCAGCATCTGAGTCAGGAAATCTTCCGGATAAGAAATTCTCACATCAACAATCTCTCCGTTCTCTTCCACCGGAGCATATTCCGGATTGATGAAACCGGCATAAGGCGCCACACCCAACCGCTCGTACCGCTCTAATATTTCGGCATGCAATTCTGGATCCACTTTTACTCCGTAAGTTTCAATCAACTGACGGGCCGCCTCATAATCCCCCTCCGATTTAATACGTTGTACTTCGGCAAGCAATTGCCCGAACAAAAGTCGTAAAGCCGTAAAATCCCGGATCACAAAAAAAGTCTTCCCCTCTTTTCTCACCCGTTCAATCACCCCATTGCTCCGTCCCCGGTCATATACCCATGCTGCAATAGTCTGACGGTTACGCATATGAGATTCTTCCAGTTGGGCCCCTGGCTTAATCCGCGTCAACTGCACCATCAGACCATTGCGGATATAACTGCAATATTCGGCTTTGGCTACTTCCTGAGACGGAATAATTCCCAACTCTATCAATTTCGGGTCCATCATATAATACAAAGCAAACAAATCAGCCCGGGCTTCTTCAATAGTGGAATAGTAATTACGCAAAGCCTCCGTTGTGATTCCCAGAAGCATTTTCCCCGAACCGTGTCCCAGACATTCGTGCAAATCCGTATGCACACTGCTCCCCAACGCCCCGAATTGGCGAGTCCATTCCTTCTCCTCTTCCGTAGCGGCAAACTCATCCAACACGCCAGAAAAACGGGCAGCCATATCATAGGCATAAGTGATATTATCCAAAGTCACCGATTTACTTCCATACCGCTCCCGAATCCACTCCGCATTCGGTAAATTAATACCTATCGGCGTAGAAGGATGGCAATCCCCCCCCAACATAGCAACCTGCATCACCCGGGCCATAATCCCTTTTACCTCTGTCTTTTTAAAACGTTCGTCAACCGGGGCATGCTGCTCAAACCAAAGTGCATTCTCCGCCAGTTTACCGGTACGCTCGCAAGCTTCACGGTCAACGATTTCAACAACCGATTCCCAACTGGCTTTATAAGCCAACGGGTCTCCGTAAACTTCAATAAAACCATTGATAAAATCAACCGAAGCCTCATCTTCTTTCAGCCACTCAATGGAATAGTCGTCAAAAAGTTTTAAGTCACCGGTTTTATAATAATCTATTAACAAATGCATCGCCTTCTGTTGCTGTTCATTACAGGCATAAGACAAAGCCTGCTCCAACCAAAAAACGATCTGTTCCAGATATTTTCCGTACTTTCCTCCGACTTTCCAAACCTGTTCAACTATTTTTCCGTCTTCTTTTACTAAAGTCGAATTCAATCCCCTCGACACCGGGCAATCCTGCAACTCTCCATCTGTCCGGTAAAATTCTTCTACTTCCTTCTGGGTCACACCGACATAATAATGATTTGCCGAAGAGGCTATCAAATCCCGGCCTTTATCCAAAACAACCCGTTTAGCCATATAAGAAGGCTCAAAAATAATCTTTTCCACCTCTTCAAAAGCCTCTGTTTCTCCGACAGCTTCCGCTAACTGCCGGCAATATTCCTGCGAAAAGCCCGGAACAAACTTATCCATAGAATAATGATGATGCACGCCATTGGCAAAAAACACCTGCCTGGCATAAAGCATAAACTGGCGAAAACCATCGGTTTCACGATCTCCGGCATATTCCCGGATAATCTTTTCCAAAAGCCGGCGTACCCGCAGATTGTACTGGTTGTTCTGATCCCAGAGAATATCCCTCCCAGCCAAAGCAGCCCGGCTCAGATAATAGATAAAAATCTTTTCCTTTAACGTTAACGACTCAAATGCCGGAACCTGATAACGTAATATTTTTATATCTGCAAATTGTTCGGTTTGCCAAATAAAATCTTTCATTGTTTTCGTTTTTTCTTCCGATTCAACCCGGTTTTACGGTTTTACATTCTCCTGGTACAGCCATTTTCCTCCTTTCAATACGAATGCATCATAAGAGCCGTCAGGACCGTAAAACATAAAATACCCCTTGTATTTCGGATTCTTAGGAGCCAAATGATCAAAAATTATACGTTTTCCCTTCTTGTCCTGTTTCAGCATCATACTGCCATCACCGGCATACTCAAAAGCCAGGGTACCGCTCCGACTCGTTCCTCTTTGCAATAACGGTCGGTCGAACCGAACTGTTCCATTGCGGTTGAAGCGAGCTATTCTGACAATTTTCTGATTGGTAGCCGGAGTTTTTCTCCATCCCAACAAAGCATAATAAATCTGCTCCCCGGACTCAAAAGCCACCAGGTCATAAAAAAGCCAACCCTCCGTTTCACTTTCCTCATCGGGTACATATTTCAGCAAATAGCCTTGCTGATGTCCGCCTTTCAATGAAAACCAATTATAATAAGCCATTCCATCCTGCAATGGCACAGTCCAGGAAAACAATTCAGCTTCGCTGTTTACACACTTTCTGTAACCCAAGAACTTCACCTGGCGCAATGCAGGATATTGGCCAAACTCCAGTGTCTTCAAATAGGAGGGAATTTTATCTGCCCATTTCAAACGTATACTATCCGTCTCCGCCTCTTTCATTCTCTCAAAAGAGACCGCAATACTATCTGCCTGGGCCCAACCCGGCAACACCCAAATCCACAAAAACAAAAAGATTCCTACTCTCATTTCTCTACCCCATTAAAACGCTCTAAAATTTCCGCAGAGGCCTTCACCGTATGCTTATACCATTGTAAAAATACCTCATCCTTCCGCTTGCCGGACAAATGCCAATCCAGACTGCTTTGCCGCAATCTTTGGGTAACACTGTACATAATCAATGCGGCGCACACACTGACATTCAAACTCTCAGTAAAACCATACATGGGCACCTTTACAAATTCATCAGCCTGGTCTATCACCGTTGAAGACAATCCTGTCAGCTCGGTACCGAAGAAAAAAGCCATCTTACCCTTTTCCAGATCCAGTTCGTCCAACAATACATCATTTGTATGCGGAGTTGTAGCGATAATTCTGTAACCAGCCCTCCTCAATTCATCAATAGTCGACAGAGTATTATCCTCCAGCTCTTTATGCCTGTGCAAAGAAAGCCATGCCCGGGCACCCTGTGAAACTGTCGAACTGATATCATAAGAATTCCGGTTCTCTATTAAGTGTACATCCTGAACTCCATAACAATCAGCAGAACGCATAACGGCACTCTGATTATGGGACTGGTACAAATCTTCCAACACCACTGTCACATAATCCGTTCTTTCCTCAATCATCCGGGTCAACAACGCATTCTTCTCATCCACTACAAAATTTCTCAAATATTCAACCTGCTCTCTGACAGTTTTCATGACATCTTTCTTTTATTTGTCCATAGCAAAATATTTCCACAAAGGTGCTGCATGCAAAGCCTGAAGAATCTGATCCCGCAACAATAAATCCTTTACCTTCTCTGGATTCAACAACTCTACTGCAATATCTTCCGTCGGTTCCAGATTCCTCTCTCCGACCTTTTCCACCCCTATAGCCAAAAAACAATAAGTCAGGTTAGTATGTGTCCCGGGATTGACATTCAATACCATCCACTGCTGCCACTCTCCGTTTCCATATCCGGTTTCTTCCAACAACTCCCGTTTTGCAGCCTCCATCGGATTAGCATCGGAAGGATCAACCACCCCGGCGCAAAGTTCATAACCAACCATCCCCAATCCATGCCGGTACTGCCGCTCCATAACCATTTTCCCCTCCTTAGTGACTGCAATAACATTAACCCAGGCAGGATACTCCAATACATAATAAGAAGGTATTATACTTCCATTAGGCAATTGTACTTTCTCTCTGCGCACCGTAAACCAGGGTTCATGGGAAATGTATTCAGAAGAAAGGACTTTCCAGTTTTCTATTTGTTGCTCTTTCATTGGAATAAGACATAGAAAAAGAAGGGGTGTTTGAATAAACACCCCTTCTTCCGTAAAAAAATCTTGATCAGAATTGATCTGCCAATTCAGCTCCTGCTTTAAATTTAACAACTTTCTTAGCCGGAATGGTAATGGTTTTACCAGTTTGAGGATTTCTTCCGCTTCTTGCACTTCTTTCAGATACAGAGAAAGATCCGAATCCGATTAAAGCAACTTTATCCCCACCTTTCAATGCTTCACCAACTGTAGCAACGAAAGCTTCCAGGGCTTTTTTAGAATCTGCTTTTGTTAAACCTGCTTTTTCAGCAATAGCGTCGATTAATTGAGCTTTATTCATACTATTAATTTTTAGGGTTAGAGTTTTAAACCTTTTATTAGAGGCAAATGTAGCGATTTTATTGACGCTGTCAACACTTTAAAGAAAAAAATTTAAAAAAAACAAGATCTTTATACATTAATCTATACTTTCTGCACATTTTTCCCCGTCCAAAGCAGCAGAAATAATTCCTCCGGCATAGCCAGCACCTTCCCCGCAAGGGTATAAACCCTTTATCTCAGGATGCATCCTCCCTTCCGTCCGGGGAATCCGTAACGGAGAGGAAGTACGGGTTTCCACTCCCAGCAACAAAGCTCTGTCCGAAACAAATCCTCCCGCCCGCCGGCCAAAATGCGACAAACCTGCAACAAGACGTTTATACAACAACTCCGGAAACCATACATCCATCCTGGAACTCCTTATTCCCGGCTTATAAGAAGCGGAAGGCAACAGACGGCTTTCTCTTCCCGTTAAAAAATCAGGCAATACCTGAGCCGGAGCAATCAGCCCTCCACCACCCTCCTCCCAGGCTTTGTGCTCCAGGTATTCCTGAAAATCCACACCCCCGAAAAGGCCTCCAAACTGCAGACGTTCCAGTTCTCCTTTTCCCACTGCCGTTACGATGGCAGAATTAGCCCACGGCGTATTCCGGCCAGAAGAAGACATTCCGTTTACAACCTGCTGTCCTGGGGCTGTGGCAGCAGGAACAACCACTCCTCCCGGACACATACAAAATGAATAAACACCCCTGCCCTCCACATTCGTTACAAAATTATATTCTGCAGCAGGAAGCCAGGGACCCCGTCCCGAAGCTGTATGATACTGCATACAATCTATATCCTGCTGAGGATGTTCCAAACGCAATCCCACCGCAAAATCCTTGGGCTCCAGCAACACGGATTTTTGCCACAACATCCGGTATACATCCCGGGCAGAGTGTCCGGTAGCCAGAATCACATGACGGGCTAAAAACTCCTTTCCTCCAGCTACCACCCCACACACCTGATTCCCACTCAACAACAAATCCGTCATCCGGGTATTAAAATGCACTTCCCCTCCGTATTTTTCTATCGTTTTGCGCATATTCACAATTACTCCCGGCAGTTTATCAGTGCCCACATGAGGATGGGCATCCACCAGAATATGTTCATGAGCGCCGTGAAATACCAGAATTTCCAAAGCCCGCCTGACATCTCCTCTTTTTTTAGACCGGGTATACAATTTCCCGTCAGAAAAAGTACCGGCCCCTCCTTCCCCGAAACCAAAATTTGAATCTTCGTTCACCACTCCGGTCTTATACAAGCTATTCAGATCCTTTTTTCGCAAATCAACAGCCTTACCACGTTCCAATATAATCGGACAAAAACCTTTTTCTATCAACCGTAAAGCTGCAAACAAACCTCCCGGACCAGCCCCTACGACAATGACCGGCTCCGCACCACTCACATCCCGGTAAGCCGGCAGGAACACCTTTTCCCGTTTTTCCACGCAATCAATATGGATGCCCACAGTTAAATTAAATAAAACCTCTTTCTGACGGGCATCTACAGAACGCCGAACCACTTCAATATGTTTAATCCGTTCAGGCAGAATCCCCTCACTCCGGGCAACAAACTTTTTCAAAACCTCCGCAACCCCTGCCACCTCTGGTTTTACCCTGAGTTGTATTTCCTTATACATGATACGAGAATTTATTCAAAATTAAAACAAACCGTAAACACACGCGCCCTCAATCTTTTCAAAGCATAGGTATAATTCTCAAAACCGGGAATGGAAGGGTCAGGACGATGCACCAAAACATCCGTCAACCCTATTGAAAAACGTAGTTCGATACCCAATTTAAAGTAAGGAAGATAGAAATCACAACCGCCGGCTGTTTCCAGAAATACATCCCCCTGATTGGTCCGGAAATAAACAGACTTATCCGGATTTATCCGGTCATGTTTCTGGAAATCATACTTATAACTGGCCCCTGCCGCAATGAAAGGCCTGAAATTATTGATGCGTTTCGCCTTATACTTCAACATCAAAGGCAAAGATGCATAAACCGATTCATTGTAAGCATACTGTTTATTATTCTCGGTTTCAGGAATATGAGTATAAACCAATGAACGGGATGAAAATTCCAGTGCAGGTAAAAAACGCAATCCCAGATCATCACAAATCCGAAGCTCAGAAATGATTCCTACCAGAAAACCAACATCTAACTTCCCGGTTTCAGCCCTCCAATCATTGACTCCGGACAAAACAGCCCTATAATCCATGTAATTGATTCCCAAAGAAAAACCGAAATGCATCCAGGTCCTGTCTCCCCGCTGATAATTCAGAATACTGGTATTTCTCATTATTTTCTGTGCATCACAACACCAAAAATAAAACACCAACAAGCCGATACAGAAAAGCTTTCTTATCATAATTCTGCTTTCACTCTTCCTCATATGGAATGGGGACGAAAGTAGTTAATTTCATTGTTTTCCCCAAATCTCTGCTGCTTTTAAAGTGAAAAAGTATAATTTTGAAGATATTTATATACATGTTCACACTGCATATAAATACCACTTTTGAATAATCTTTAAACTCTTTTTTATGAAAAAGATAGCATTCATCACCGGAGCAACATCCGGAATAGGAAAAGCCACTGCCTTAAAAGCTGCCGCAGCAGGATTCGATATAATTATCAGCGGACGGCGGAAAGAACGCCTGCTTCAACTGGCGGATGACATTCGCAGGATGGGAGCCGAAGTGCTACCTCTGGCATTCGATGTCAGAGATCCAGAAGCCGTCAAAACAGCTATCGGGCAATTGGAAGATAAATGGCAAAACATTGCAGTATTGGTAAATAATGCCGGTTTAGCTGTCGGCACTAATCCCATCCAGGAGGGACTTTTAGAAGACTGGGAACGGATGATAGACACCAATATCAAAGGACTGCTTTATATCACCCGGGAAGTCGCTCCCCTGATGGTAGCCCGGCAAAACGGACATATTGTCAACCTGGCCTCTATCGCCGGAAAAGAAGTATATCCCGGAGGAAATGTCTACTGCGCCACCAAGCACGCTGTCGATGCATTGTCTAAAGCCATGCGCGTCGATATGCTGAAACATCACATCAAAGTAACCAACATTGCTCCCGGAATGGTGGAAACCGAATTCTCCATCGTACGCTACAAAGGAGATGAAGAAGCAGCTAAAAATGTGTATAAAGGCATGACACCCCTGACCAACGAAGATATTGCCGACACCATCCTCTTCGCCATTACCAGACCGGCACACGTTTGCCTGAATGACATCGTAATCATGCCTACGGCACAGGCAAACTCCAGAGATGTAAACAGGGAATAACAAACCACTCATAAATAACGATTTTAGATTTACGGGCCGGATTCACGCACAAACAGGTCTCCCCTGTCAAAGCAAAAACCGCCAATCGTAAATCTAAAATCAAAATAAAATCCTAAAGTTATTCCAGCTCCAGTCCGAAAATTTTTTTCAAATCACCGACCACCGGATTGAGATCCAGAAAATGGTCAAATTTCTCACTGGCAGTAAAAAGCTTCTTTTCTTCATTGGTGGTCTGTACATCAAACAATTTAAAGACTACGGAAAGAAAACCATTATTCAGGTCTTTCATAAAAGCATTCTGCATATGAGACTTTAAGGCTTCTAACTTTTCCAACTGAAGCTGATTATCTGCAAAAATAGTAATCTGCTCCTGTTCAATCACCGGACGATGACTTCGCAAAGCACTCGTAATACTTACTTCCGGATGATGTACGGCAATAAAATTTTCGATGGCATCCAATACTCCTTTTTCCTGAATCACTTCCTTGGCAGAAATTGGCCCTTTTTTTTCCTCCGCCACTATCCGAACCTTTGCAACAGGTTGATTCTGGCTGACTTCACGGAACGAATCCTTGATCTTGAAAGAAGCATCAGGGCGTCCTTTGACAGATTCTGCCGCCCGATGAACAGACGAAGAAGAAGTAACCTGATTTTTTATTTCCCGGGTGGCTGATTCATATTTTCCGTTAAACCCCGGAATTTTCAACAGGCCGGAAAACTCCGAAGCCCTCAGATTTTTTTTTTTAATTCATTGATCTGACAAAGACGGATAAAAGCAATCTCAACACATAACCTCTTTTCCATCCGTACTTTATATTGCATTTCACATTGCTCCACCACTTTTAAAGCCTCATAGAGGAAATCAATAGAACACTCCTCTGCCTGCTTGGCATACCGCGCCTTTACGCCGGCACTCACTTCCAGCAGCTGAACTGTAGACGGTTCCCTGGCAACCAGTACATCCCGGAAATGTTTCCCCAATCCGGCCAACAGATTACCTCCGTCAAAACCTTTTCCGAGAATTTCATCAAAAAGCAACAAAGCCTCTGCGACTTTCCCGTTATAAAACAAATCCGTCAGCCGGAAATAATAATCGAAATCCAGTACATTCAGATTCTTGATGACCTGGTCATAAGTCAGGTTTTTTCCGCAAAAACTGACCACCTGGTCATAAATCGAAAGAGCATCCCGCATCGCCCCGTCCGCCTTTTGGGCAATCACATCCAGAGCCGCTTCTTCAGCTGTAACGCCTTCTTTAGCAGAAATGTATTTCAAATGCTCCACAGTATCGCCGACCTTCATCCGGTTAAAATCATAAATTTGACAACGGGACAGGATGGTAGGTAATATCTTATGTTTTTCGGTAGTGGCCAGAATAAACACAGCATGTGCTGGCGGTTCCTCCAATGTTTTCAAAAAAGCATTAAAAGCCGACGTACTCAGCATGTGCACCTCATCAATGATATAGACGCTGTATTTCCCCACCTGGGGCAATATCCTTACCTGCTCCACCAAACCCCGGATATCGTCCACGCTGTTGTTTGACGCAGCATCCAATTCGTGAATATTCAACGAACGCCCGGCATTGAACGCCTTACAGGATTCGCATTCGTTGCAAGGCTCTGCATTGGGCTGCAGATTCATGCAGTTAATGGTCTTTGCAAAAATACGGGCACATGTCGTTTTGCCCACTCCCCGCGGACCGGTAAACAAATAAGCCTGCGCCAATTGGTGATTCACAATGGCATTCCTCAAAGTAGAGGTAATAGCCAACTGCCCCACCACCGTATCAAAACTCGCAGGTCTGTATTTTCGGGCTGAAACGATAAAATTTTCCATAAATCAAATTCTAAACCGGAGGTTACGGACCATAGCCCATGACCATTGCGGGCATAAAGTTAGTAAGGTTTTCCTGTATTCCCAAATCTCTGCCCACTTTTCGATTTTCTCTGCAATCATCAGATTTTCTCCAGATCGGCTTTAGCTATCCAGCCTTCATTGCCATCTGCCAAGCGAATATTATACCAGTCACCTAACTCTCCGACGACTTTTACCTTTAAACCTTCATGAATCAGGAACAAACTGGTACCGCTCTTATCAGGAGCTCCTTTGACGGTAACACTGGGAGTAGTAATAATCGCATATTCTCTCTCTGTAACCCGCTCATTCTGCCTCATGGCAAAATACACTGTTCCCAGTGTCAGTAAAAAAGACAGAATACCAATCGAAAATCCCACTTTTTTCACCCCTATGGAACGGGAGTAAAAAAACAAAGCAGCCATACCGAGAAACAAAATAAATAAAGCCACAGAAATATATCCCCACTGGTCAGCAGAAAAATGATTTTCCAAAGCCCTATACCATCTGACCAAAAACAATTCCGGTAAAACCTCAATTTTATCCACAATAGCCTGTTGAGCCATCTTTAAATTGTAACGGGCCATTTCATCGCCCGGCTTCAACAGCAAGGCCCTCTCATAATTCAGTATGGCTTTCGTATTCTCGCCCATTTTATAATAACAGTTTCCCAGATTATAATACAATCCGGCAGATTCCTGCCCCTCAGCCAATAAGCTTTCATACAGGCCAGCGGCTTCACTGTATTTTCCCTCAGCATAATATTGTCCGGCCTGTTCCGGAACCTGAGAGGATGCCGTAATCCTCCCCAGGCCCAACCACAGTATAAATCCTATGCATAATATCTTTTTCATCTCTTTTGACAATTTAGCCTTTTATGCTTTTATCCAATTTAGTAATCACGTCAATACTGGAAGTATAGACTTTATCCATCTCCTGGTCAGAATTACTCCCCGGAGCATACCGGGCATACTCACAGGTATCCAATACCCCGATAAACTCTTTCAAAGCACTCTCTTGAACCCCCTTCTTCTGCAAAATATCACTGATGTTATCACGATTCAGTTCGGCCCGGTCTATATTCAATTTATAGCTCATATACCCCCATAAAGCTTTCAATACTTCTTCATAAAACCGCTCCGCATTGTGAGACTTCATAGCCAATGCAGCCGCTTTCAACCGCTTCCGGGCCATTTTGGTTGCCGCCTTATTTTTTACCCGGGCCATATCGCTATTCGCTTTGATTCTTCTCCGGTTCAATATAGCCCCCGCAATAAACAGGAACAACGGAATAAACAAAGACAGCCAATAAGCAGGCGTCCCCAAAAAACGTACCCCTGTCGGCCTCAGGTGCAGCTCACCTGTTTTGATGTAACGAATATCTTCCCCCACCTGACGGATATCCTCCTTTTTAAAAGAATGGACAGTACTACCGTTATTTCCGCCAGCAAGCCCTTTCTCAGTCCCCTTTCGCACAAAAACCTTATATTCTTTCCCGGAAAGTATCTTATAACTACCGCTTTGAGAGTCAAAATAAGAGTATTGTACAGCCGGAATCTTATATTCTCCGGAATAACGGGGAATAACAAGATATTCAAAAGAAACTGTCCCGCTCATGCCATTTTCCGTCACCCGGATATCCCGCGATTCTTTGGGGTCATAAGTTTCAAAATCAAGAGGAAAATTAATAGCAGGAGCCTGCAATAATTTTAAGTTTCCGGTTCCCCGGAAAACAACCTTATAAGTGACCGCATCATTGGCATCTACAGTATCGGCAGAAATAGAGGTAGACATGCTGATATTCCCCACAGTACCGCTAAAACCAACCGGTTTACCGGCCAAAGGCAATTCCTTCACCTGAACGACTACCGGCTTACTGCGACGCATGGCCCGGACTTCCCGGTAATTTCCGAAGAAATCATCAAAGAAACTGCGTCCGCCCCCCGTCAGACGCTGACGGACAATACATTCCAATTCAAAAGGCTCTATGGTAATCTCACCCGTATGTTGAGGATACAATAACATTTTCCGGATGACCCCTACATTATAAATCTGCCCGTTATAATTCTCCCGCACCAATTCAATCCGTTGGGGTGTCGGCACCTCTTCTGCCAGGAAACCGTCAAAAGAAGGAAATTTACTGCGTCCGAAATTAGTCAGGTCCACTTTCGAGTACACCTTTATGGTTGCTACCAGACTTTCCCCTATATACAGATTACGCCGGGAAACCTCTACCTTTACAAACAAATTATTCTCATTCAAAGAAGCAGAAGCATCAGGCTGTACGGCCTGATGCTCCCTGCGGTTTCCCGTACCGCCGTTTCCGCTTCCCTTGACAACTTCAATCTTTACTCCATTCGATTGATACGACCGACCGTCCACCATTACCGTAGCCGGACGTATTTCATAAGTCCCCTCCTTTACTCCCTCCAATACAAAAGTATAAGTATAAGACACACTTTGGGTCGTTCGTCCGTTTACGGTAGAAGACATAAAAGACTGGCTGGTCGAGGGCCCCATCAACAAATCAAATCCTTCCAGAGACGGCAATTGCAGATTAGAACCTTCCTTATTCAAAGTATAAGACAGTCTGAACTCTTCTCCCACAGCCACCACAGAAGGCGCCGATGCCTTAAATTCCACATTCTGGGAAAAAGCCAACGAACAAACAAACAATAATATGACTAATCCGAGTTGTTTCATCTGTATACGTTTAAAATCCTGCAAAATTACCAATCTTTTTCAATTTTCATTTTCTTTGCTTTCTGCTCCTGCACTTTTTGTTTCTGCACCTTCTCCTGCACTTTCTTCTCATCATTCTGCAAAGCTTCTAACAACCGCTCAGCATCCTCTTTGGAAATTTTCGAAGGCTGTTCCTGCTGCTGACCTTGCTGGTCTTTTTTATCCTGATTTTGCTGATCTTTATTTTGCTCCTGCTGGTCCTTCTTATCCTGGTCCTTTCCCTGATCCTGGTTCTGATCCTGGTTCTGATTCTCTTTGTCCTGATCCTGTTCCTCTTTATCCTGGTTTTGGTCCTGGTCTTGGTTTTTGTCCTGATTCTGCTGGTCTTTATTTTGCTCCTGCTGTTGTTTCTGCCGGGCAAATTCCAGATTATATTTAGTCGGTTCTGAAGCAGGACGATTCCTCAACGATTCTTTATACGCTTCTATACTCTCATCCGTCTTTTGCATAGCCAATAAAGTATTCCCGATATTATGGTAAATCTCACCCAATCGTTCTTTATCAGTCTCTTTCTTAGCCAAGGCAGTAAATTGTGACAAAGCCTCCTCATATTTTTTTTGCTTATACAAGGCATCCGCCATGTTAAAGGCAGCTTCAAACGACTCGGCTCTTTTATCCGAAGCCTTGCGGTATTCCACTTCCGCTTTCTCAAAATCCTGCTTTTCAAAAAAATCATTCCCTTCCCGAATGAATTTCCTTTCCGTTTGAGCCATGCCGGACATAGCCATCCCCCACAACATCACTCCCGCCACAAAACTGATTATCGCTTTCATCATTCACCGATATTATTAATACGTCTTATCTTCTGAAAATATTGATCTTCATAAAATACTTGTTCTTCCTTCCCAAAATCATAAATTCAACCAAAATGAAGAACAAACCCACCAACAGAAAATATTGATATTTTTCTGCATAATCACTATATACCCTCTCTTCCAGTAAGGTCTTTTCCATCTGATTCACTTCATCCAGCAATTGGTTCAACCCCACATCCGTATTGCTGGCCCGAACATACACTCCCTCTCCAGCCTTAGCCACTTCCTGCAAGGTATTCTCATCCAGTTTGGAGATCACCACATTTCCCTGTCCGTCCTTCATAAATTGGCCGGAAGCACCCTTTTGAGGGATAGGAGCGCCCTGTTCCAGCCCCATTCCGATGGTATGAACCACAATCCCTTTTTCATGGGCTCGCTTGGCGGCAATGATAGCATCATCCTGATGATTTTCACCGTCTGTAATGACAATGATAGCTTTCGAAGTCTCTGCCTCCGGCGTAAAAGAACGGGCAGCAAGGTCTATCGCCGAACCGATTGCCGTTCCCTGCACAGGCACAATGTCCGTATTGATACCCGATAAAAAAAGCTTGGCAGAAGAATAATCCGTAGTAATAGGCAACTGAACATAGGCATCTCCGGCAAATACCACCAACCCCACTTTATCATCAGACAACTTTTCCACCATACGGGAAATAGCCATTTTAGCCTTTTCCAAACGACTGGGCTTGATATCCTGAGCCATCATCGAATTGGATACATCCAAAACAATCATCAGCTCCACTCCCTTCTTTTTCACTTGCTGCAACTTAGAGCCGAACTGCGGACCTGCAACCCCCAATATCACAAAAGCCAAAGCCAGCATCAGCATTACAAACTTCCATGTACCCCGCTTAAAAGAAAGCAAAGGCATCAAAGGTTTCAACAGTTCCGGATTTCCAAACTCCGCAATCGCTTTCCTTTTCTTCCCGACCATTACTACATAAAAAACAACCAGTAGTAAAATAACAATCAAAAGGTATAATAATCCAGGATGGGCAAATCTAAACATAACCAAATTATTTTATGATGTCGTAATGAGTTACTACGGAATTTTTCTCAGTAAAGTATAACGCAACAAGGCCTGTGTAATCAACAAAAACAGACCGACCAATCCAAAAATAAAATACTGTTCCTCCTTTTTGCTGAAATGCTTCACTTCTATTTTACTCTTTTCCAACTGGTCTATCTCCTGATAAATTTGTTTCAATTTATTGTTATCCGTTGCCCGAAAATATTTTCCATCCGTTAAATGAGCAATCTGCTGCAATACCTCCTCATCAATTTCCACCGGAACATTACGCAACTCCACACCAAACGGCGTTTGTACCGGATAAGGAGCTTCCCCGTAAGTCCCCACTCCAATCGTATACACCCGAATGCCATATGCTTTCGCCAACTCCGCTGCGGTCAGGGGAGCAATAGCCCCCCGGTTGTTTACTCCGTCGGTCAATAAAATCACAACCTTCGATTTCGCCGGACTGTCTTTCAGACGATTTACCGCATTCGCCAAACCCAAACCAATAGCCGTACCATCCTCTATCATCCCGCTTTGTACCTCCCTCATTAAATTCACCAATACAGCCTGGTCTGTGGTCAAAGGACACTGGGTAAAACTCTCCCCGGCAAAAATCACCAGTCCTATCTTATCCTGAGGACGTTCCAGAATAAATTTAGTAGCCACCTCCTTAGCCGCTTCCAGACGGTCCGGGGTAAAATCACGGGCCAGCATACTGCCGGAAATATCCAAAGCCAGTACAATATCTATTCCTTCACTGGTATAAGTCTGCCAGTTATTACTCGACTGAGGACGGGCCAAAGCCACCACCAGAAAAAAAATGGCCAACACCTGCAACACAAACAACAAATGCCGCATCCAGATTTTTCCGGTATGCCTCATTCCTTTAAATGCCCGCAAAGAAGAAAACTGCAAATCGGCATAGGATTTTTTTTCCCGCAAAACATACCACAATATCATCGGCACCAGAAGTACCAACAACCAAAAATATTCCGGGTTTGCAAATTCGAATCCAAACATATTCTTTAAATTTTACCCTGCATGACACTAATTATTACTTTCCCCTATAGCGGTTCCGGAATCCAATGTACCCTTCTTTTCCTCCTCATGGCGTCTGTTTTCCTCTTCCTCTGCTTTCTGTTGCTCAAGTTTTTCAGCCTGCTTCCTCTGGTGAGTACTATTCACAAAACCATAAGCCATCTCCAAATGGCGGGCATTCTCATCCTGCAAAGGGGTGTATTTGGCAAATTTCACAAAATCAGCCGTAGAAAGCAATTCCTCCATCCTTTCCCGCTCCTTCGTTTCAACTTCCGGTTTCTCTTTCAAAGCCGTCATAATCTCTCCCGAAGTCTGTTCCATGGCAGCAATCCCGAACTCCTCATCCAAATATAACCGGACCGTATCTGTCAAACGGGTATAATACTCTTTTTCCCGGCCTGCCTGCCATAACTTCTCTTCCTTGATTTCGTCCAAAGAACGGATAGCCTTTACATACGGGGGTATCTCTTCTTTTTTCACCACAAACAAAGGCTTATTCTTTTTACGCCTCCGCCAGAACCATATTCCCACCAGCAGAAGGCCTACCCCCAACAAACTCCAGAGCAAATAAGGCAGAATCTCCCGGAAAGTCCAGGGAGCATCATAAGGATATACAATGTCATAATTCCCTTTCTGAGGGTCTACCTGATAGGTATTCACCACAAAAGAAACCGGTTCTGTCCGCAAGACATTGTTATAATCCTGATTTATAATCTTTACCGGCATTGAAGGCACAACATACACCCCTGTATCGAATGCCGTAATCAAATACTTTTCCTCTATCAGCCATTTTCCGTTTTTTTCTCTGACAGAATCCCGCAGAGGACCCGAAAGAATTTCCACCCCTTGCACCACCGTATCTCTCAACAAAGGAAACTCCACCTTCACTTGTCCGTCACTGCGTACCTGAAAGGTCAAATGTTGCTGATCTCCGATAAGCATGTAATTGGTGTCCAACGCAACCCCATATTCCACATTTTGCGCCCTCCCCGCTCCAATTCCTGCCAACAGCAACAGACAAACCCATATTTGTTTTAAACCCATCATAACTTACGTTTTCCTAAGCTCTTTTCTTAAATAAAGCAATCAAAGCCCTGACATAATCTTCATCCGAACGGATGTGAGCCACATCCACTCCCGAACGCTTGAAAGTAGACTCCAGTTCCTTCTCCCGTACAAAAGCATATTTTTCATAGGCATCCCGCAATTTCCGGTCGGAGGTATCTACCCACATCCGCTCGCCGGTCTCAGCATCCCGCAAATACATCATCCCCACCGGAGGAAGCACATTCTCACGGGGGTCGTATATCCGCAAAGCAACTACATCATGTTTCCGGTTCGCAATAGACAAAGCATGCGAAAAATCATGCTCATCTATAAAATCCGAAATCACAAAACAAGTGCAACGCTTCTTTATTGAACTGGTCACATACTCCAAAGCCTGTTCGATATTGGTCTGTTTGTCATCCGGTACAAAATCTATCAACTCCCTGATAATATGCAATATATGAGTCCGGCCCTTCTTCGGCGGAATAAACTTTTCTATCTTATCGGAAAAGAAAATTACTCCGATTTTATCGTTATTCTGAATCGCTGAAAAAGCAATCACAGCAGCAATCTCCGTAATCTGGTTCTTCTTCAGCTTTGAAACGGTACCAAAATTACGGGAAGCACTGACGTCTATCATCAGCATCACTGTCAATTCACGTTCCTCCTCAAAAACCTTTACATAAGGATGATTATGACGAGCCGTCACATTCCAGTCGATATTCCGGATATCATCTCCGTATTGATACTCCCTGACCTCACTGAAAGTCATACCCCTGCCCTTGAAAGCAGAGTGATACTCTCCGGCAAAGATATTGCTGGACAATCCCCGGGTTTTGATTTCAATCTTCCGGACTCTTTGTAATAATTCAGAAGTCTCCATAAATAAAGATTAAAAGTATACAGGACACGACCTACCGCTTATCAGGGCACTTCAACCTGGTTCAGGATTTCATTAATAATATCCTCACTGGTAATGTTATTCGCTTCAGCTTCATAAGTCAGGCCGATACGGTGGCGGAGCACATCATGACATACAGCACGGACATCCTCCGGAATAACATATCCTCTACGTTTAATAAAAGCATACGCCTTGGCTGCTTTCGCCAGGCTGATGCTGGCACGAGGGGAACCTCCGTAGGAAATCATATTCACAAACTTCTCCAACCCGGCATCCTGGGGAAAACGCGTGGCAAAAACAATATCAATGATATATTTTTCGATTTTCTCATCCATATAGACATCCTTTACGACCTCCCTGGCCCTCACAATATCGGCAGGTTTTAAAATGGTATTCGCCTGGGGAAAGGATTTTTCCATATTTTGGCGGACAATCAGTTTTTCCTCTTCCTTCTTAGGATAATCAATCACCACCTTCAGCATAAAACGGTCGACCTGTGCTTCCGGTAACGGATAAGTACCTTCCTGCTCAATGGGGTTCTGGGTGGCCATCACCAAAAAAGGTTCCTGCAACCGGTAGGTCGTATCCCCGATAGTAACCTGACGTTCCTGCATGGCTTCCAACAGAGCCGACTGCACCTTGGCCGGAGCACGGTTGATTTCATCAGCCAGAATGAAATTAGCAAATATAGGCCCGTGTTTTACGACAAACTCTTCCCGCTTTTGAGAATAAATCATGGTACCAAGCACATCGGCCGGCAAAAGGTCAGGCGTAAACTGTATACGACTGAACTTAGCATCAATAGTTGTAGCTAATGTATTAATAGCCAAAGTTTTTGCCAAACCAGGAACTCCTTCCAGCAAAATATGTCCATTGGAAAGCATACCAATCAAAAGTCCTTCTACCAAATGCTTCTGTCCCACAATCACCTTGTTCATTTCAATGTTTATCATATCGACAAACGAACTCTCCTGCTGTATGCGTTCATTCAATGCTTTGATATCAACAGTATCCATACTTTATAATTTTAAAGTTGTTATATCTTAATAAAATCTCTTACGAAACTTCCCTAAATCTGTTTGAAAAGATTCTCTTTTTTAGCAGATTTTAATGATAGCAAAATACTTGATTTTAGATACACCAAAATTAGAAAATCCCCTTCCAAATGTTAAATTTTAGAACTTAAAAAACGTTAAGCCTTCGTTTAAGGTTTTGCAAAAAAATCAGGAGAACGTAAGCCCTCCTGTCTGCTGCTAATCCATATTTTCCTTATCTCTCCGTTTAACCACCTTAAAATAACCCAGAAGAAAAATATAAATAGTGAATACAAATATCAAACAACGTAAAAAAAGATGAGAAGCACTCACCCGGCCGGAAACTGCAAAATCCTGCACTAAAGCCGGGAGCATATAGACCATCAACCCGCCCAAAACAAATAACTGGGCGATAGTGAAAAAACGCTCCCGTTGTTCCCGCCTCAGACGACGGGCCCTGACTTCAGGAGGTTCCTCCGCACGCGCCATCTTAGGACGCTGATTTTTATAAATGGGATGGGGTACATTTCTGTTTCTCCACGCCCGGAAACGTTGTTTTATCCGCATGCCCGCTAACAAGGCAAATACACAAAAAGCCAACAATATCAATGTATCCCTGCTCATATTATCTTTTTTATTGTTTCCGCAAAAGAAGAAACAAAGATAAAAAATTTACTATACAATAGACGGGTCAATACGGATCAACGTCACAAAAAATCCTCACCGTATGGAAATCCTTCTCCCGCCGCAATTCAACCAATTCTTTGCGTATAAAAGACTTCACTCCGGAATAAGACATCCCGGTCTCTATTTTCAGCATCACCACCAGCCGATACAATCCGCCGATACGGCCTACTTCCGGCACTGCCGGTCCGCAAACCCTTTTCCCCAGCTTCTCCCTTAATCGCATAGCCACACGATTTGCAGCATGCCGCAAAACAACCGCATCCCTGGCCCGGAATTCCATCTGAATCAACCGGGCACAGGGAGGATACAGGAAAAAGCCCCGCTCAGCAACAAGCTGGGAAAAAAAGGTTTCATAATCTCCTTCCGTCAACATCCGGTAAACCCGATTTTTCAAATCTGCAGCCTGAATAACCACTTTCCCCCTCTCCCCCTTCCGGCCACTTCGCCCGCTCACCTGAGTCAGCATGCAATAAGCCCGTTCTTCGGCTCTGAAATCCGGAAAATTCACCATGCTGTCAGCATCCATCACCCCTACTAATTTTACATTCTCAAAATCCAGCCCTTTCGTAACCATCTGGGTGCCGATTAAAATATGTGTTTTTCCTGCAGCAAAATCGTCTATAACCGCTTTATACCTGGACCTACTGCTCATCACATCCAAATCCATCCGCGCAACCCTCTTATCCGGAAACAAACGCCCGACCTCTTCCTCTATTTTTTCCGTTCCCGGAGTCATCTCCTTATAGTGGCCACTGCCACATTCCAAACACACGTCCTCCATTGGTAACATAGCTCCGCAATAACGGCACACCAACACATTCCGCTGCTTATAATAAGTCAGACTCACATCACAATACTTACATTTCGGTATGGTACCGCATTGCCCGCATTGCACATAAGTGGAATACCCCCGGCGATTCTGAAACAAAATCACCTGTTTCCCGGCAGACAATACCTTTTCCATCTCATGAACCAACAAAGGGGAAAAACTCCCCTTCATCAATTTTTTCCGGCGATATTCCCCGACATCTGCCAACACAACCTCAGGCATTTGTATTCCCCCATACCGGCCGTTAAGTCTTACTAATCCGTATTTTCCGCTCACTGCATTTTGCCAGGATTCAAACGAAGGCGTTGCCGACCCTAACAAAACACGGGCCCCATGAATTTTTCCCAGCATAATGGCGGCATCCCTGCCCTGATAACGGGGTGAAGGTTCTTTTTGTTTATAGGAAGGATCATGCTCTTCATCCACAATAATCAAACCGAGCCCGGAAAAAGGCAGAAATACAGAAGAGCGTACCCCCAGAATCAAAGGATAAGGATAAGGTCCGCACTGCTTTTTCCATAATTCAGCCCGGGCTGCATCCGACATGCCGGAATGGTAAATCCCCACCTTTTCCCCAAACACACTCTGCAACCGCTTCACAATCTGAACCGTCAAAGCAATTTCCGGCAACATATACAATACCTGCTCTCCCCGCTCTATGTATTCTTTTATCAAATGAATATATACTTCCGTCTTACCGGAAGAAGTAACTCCTTGCAACAAAACGCAATCTTTTCCGGCAAAACCATTCTTAATATCATGCAACGCTCCGGATTGTTCCGCAGTTAACGGATGCCATCCGTGATCACAAGCTCTCCCTTCCTCCAAACGACTCACAGAACGCTCTACGACCCGTAAAATTCCTTTATCACACAAAGTTTTCAAGGCCACCGCATTTTGCCCGGTCTGTTGCAGAAAATCCCCCCGCAACATCTCATCCTTCCCCCATTCTATCCACCGGCATACCATCCTATACTGCACCGGAGCTTTTTTCAAACCATCCAGAATCCTGTTCAATTGCTCGTCGGAATACTTCCGGCCCCAGACAACATAACGCTCCGTCTTTTCCCGATACGTTTCTCCAACCGTCTCCTTCACCTGAATATACCCTTTATCCAGTAAAGAACGGACCACTACCAAACCGTGTCTTAACTTCAGATACTTTTCCGCCTCCCTCAGCGCAACACTCTCCCCGGGCCGTAAAAAACCCAACAACATCTTCTCCTGTTCCGTCAGCACAACATCATCCCCCTCCCTGCAAGTCCGGATAAGCGCAGTAAAACTCTCCAAACGGAAAGCCACCGGGAAAACCGCTTTCATCACCTCACCCAAAGTAGCCATGTAATATTCACTCACCCAAAATAAAAACTTCAGATGTTCATCACCCAAACAAATCCGCTCCTCCACGATTTCTTCCAGCCATTTCACCTCATAGCCCTCCGGTTTACAGTCATGTACACGCCCAACCAGAGCCGTATACTTCTTATGACCGGCAAAAGAAACCAATACTAACATACCCGGACGAACACGCTCCTCCCATTCTTCTCTGATCCCGTAAGTATACATTCCCTCCACAGCAAGAGGCACTATAACATCTGCATATTTCATTCCTATTACATCGGCTTTAATCACTCAAAAATACAAATTATTATACTCTCCACCGTATATAAAACAAAAAAAGACAGTTGAAAAACAACTGCCTTTCCCAAATCCTTTTCCAAAGCTCATACCGAAAGTACCCGTACCAAAGCCAATAATTCGGAATTCAGATTCTTGGTATGTTTAATGGTTTTATTAAACGGAACATGAACAATCTCTCGATTCATTATACCAACCATAATACTCTTCTGGTCATCCAACAAAGCATCTACGGCAGCCGCACCCAGCTGACTGGCCAGTACCCTGTCAAACTGAGAAGGCGACCCTCCTCTCTGCATATGTCCCAAAACAGACACGCGAATGTCATATTCCGGATGTTTCTGTGCTACTTTTTCAGCAATACTATAAGCTCCTCCGGATTTTTCCCCCTCAGCCACAATGACTATGCCACTGGAATTTTTGGGATTGTAATCCTTCTCGATAAAATGCTCCAAAGTTGTAAGGTCCGTCTCTACCTCCGGAACCAACACAGCCTCGGCACCAGCAGCAATAGCCGTACGCAATGCAATAAAACCAGCATCCCGTCCCATCACTTCCACAAAGAAAAGACGGTTATGCGCACTGGCCGTATCTTTAATTTTATCCACAGCTTCCACTGCCGTATTCACTGCCGTATCATACCCAATAGTCGAATCCGTACCATACAAATCATTATCAATGGTTCCCGGCAGTCCGACCACCGGAATATCATGTTCCTGAATCAGCAATTTGGCCCCCGTAAAAGAACCATCACCTCCGATCACAACCAAAGCGTCGATCTTATATTCAGCCAACTTCTGGGCAGCCTTCGTCCGTCCTTCCGGCGTACGGAATTCCGTACTTCGTGCCGATTTTAAAATAGTACCACCCCGTTGAATAATATTGCTTACATCACTGGATTTCATTTTTTTTATATCCCCCTCAATCAATCCCTGATATCCTCCATAGATACCATAAGCTTCGCACCCATTAAAAATGGCCGCGCGGACCACAGCCCGGATGGCTGCGTTCATTCCCGGAGCATCCCCTCCCGAAGTCAGGACTCCGATTCTTTTAATTTTTCCCATAATTCATGTAATTAATTTATTGTTGTTCTATCATACTCTTCATCTCTTCCATAATCCAACGGGGTGTGGAAGTAGCACCGCTTATCCCTATACTTGCCGAATGTTCCCACATTTCCGGCTTTACATCTGCCACCCCCTGAACAAAATAAGTACGCGGATTCACTTCCTTACACACAGAAAACAACTGCTTTCCATTCGAACTCTTTTCTCCGCTGACAAACAAAATGACATCATGCAAAGCAGCAAATTTCCTCAATTGAGGTATACGGTTTGCCACCTTCCGGCATATCGTATCATATACTGTCACCCCCGCCCTGCCTTTCTCTTGCAAAAGAGCGGCAACCTTTTTAAACCCCGCCAGGCTCTTTGTAGTCTGGGAAAAAAGGATAACGGGACGGGAAAAATCTATCTGCTGCAAATCTTCTTCTTTCTCCACAACGACAGCCGTTCCGTTTGTTTGACCTACCAAACCCACAACCTCAGCGTGTCCCTGCTTCCCATAAATGACAATCTGAGCCCCTTTCTCTTTCGTCTTTTCATAAGCTGCCCGGATCTTCTTCTGCAAATTCAACACCACCGGACAGGAAGCATCAATGATTTCCACTCCATTACGTATAGCCAACTCATAAGAAAGCGGAGGCTCTCCATGAGCCCGGAACAACACCCTGCAATCACGTAAACCGGTAAATTCAGCATGTCCGATGGTACGAAGCCCTTTCCGCTGCAAACGCTCCACCTCCAAATCATTATGCACAATATCCCCGACACAATAAAGAACTCCCTTCTCTAACTCCTCCTCAGCTTTCCGGATGGCATTGACTACACCAAAGCAAAAACCCGAATGCTCATCAATCTCAACAATCATCTCTAAAATACCTGTTACATTCCAACCTCTTGAATTTTACTTATCATAAAACTCAATTCTTCCTCTATACTCATACAACTGTTATCCACAACAATGGCATCCTCCGTCTGCTTCAACGGGCTCACTTCCCGATGGGTATCTATATAATCCCGTGTACGTACGTTAGCCTCAACTTCCTCATAACTTACATTCTCCCCTTTTTCTCTCAGTTCTTTATACCGGCGTTCCGCCCGCACTTCAGGCGAAGCCGTCATAAAAAACTTCACCTCAGCATCCGGAAAAACAACACTACCGATATCCCTTCCATCCATAATCACATTTTCCCGCTTCCCCAGTTCCCGTTGCTGAGCAACCAAAAATTCCCGCACAAAATCCACTGCAGCAACCATACTTACCTGATTAGATACCTCCATACTCCGGATTTCCCCTTCCACATACTCTCCGTTCAAATAAGTCTCATAAACCTGTGTAGCAGTATTATACCGGAAACCGATATGAATATTCTTCAGACACTCCCGCAAAGCTTCCAAATCCACTTTGCCCCCGTCAATCACCCCACTGCGTAAGGCGGCCAGAGTCACTGCCCGATACATCGCTCCCGTATCTATATAAGTGATTCTCAAACGGGAAGCAATCATCTTGGCTATGGTACTTTTCCCCGTAGAAGAATAGCCATCTACAGCTACTACAATCGTTTTTTGGTCCTTTTCCATAACGCGCACAAAGATAAAATATTTTTTGGTATTTATATACCTGTTTACACACCTATCCTTCAGAGCAAAATTGCTGCAATCGATAGAAATCAAAACTCCCCAAGGCTGTCATTTTATAAATAAAGCATTACTTTTGCAAAAACGCCGTTTTAACTATAATTTTCCAGACATGAAAATTCTTAAACCGCTTACTATCACCTTAAGTGCAATATTAGTTCTGTTGATTATCCTTACTTTTGTAACCCCTCCGATAGCCAAAAACTATATCGTAAAACACAGCAAAGAATTCATTGGCCGCCAAATTCAGATACAAGGCCTGTATCTGAATATTTTCACGGGTTATGCCCGCATCACAGGCTTCGAAATCTGGGAAAAGGACGAACAGGGTACTTTTGTCTCATTTGACACCTTATCCGTAGACATGAGTATACACCGGCTGTTAGCCAACGAAATCCGGATCAATCGCATTCATCTGGTCAACCCTCGCCTGAAAATATGGCAACAAGGTTCTGTCTTCAACTTCGATGACCTGATGGCTCTGGGGACTGACAACAGCATGTCCCAACCGACAGATTCCCTGCTTTCTCCCGAAGCATCCACAAACACCACCGGCCCAACGGCTCCTGTTGAAGGAATAATCATAGACACTACCAGTTCAGTATCATCTGCCGAAGGAATGACCATAGCCCTGTATGACATCAGCATACAGGAAGGACAAATCCAATACCAGGACCTCATCCGGAATTCCATCTGGGGAATGGATAATTTCAGCCTGCAAATCCCCGGTGTATATTTCAACGGCAAAAATACGGATGTGGGAATAGGTTTGAATTTTAATGATGGAGGCCACCTGCAAACTCAAATCCAGTACAATCTGGAAGCAAACACCTATCTGCTCGATATTGACCTAAGCAATTTTTCCATAGCTCCGGTGAAACCCTACCTGACCGATTTCCTGAAAATTAACGACATAAACGGACTGTTAACCACCCACCTGAACATTGAAGGAAACACCCGGCACGTAACAGATCTGAACATACGGGGATCCGTAAATCTGCGGCAACTATCCCTGACAGACCTCAGCAACAAACCTGTATTGGCTACCGATAGCCTTTCCATAGAAATGACAAGCATAAATCCGGAAAAAGCCGTTTTCCACTTCAACCGAATTGCAATCGACGGCCTCCGGAGCAGTTTCGAAATGCGCCCCGAAGGAAATACAATAACCGATTTATTGAACACTGAAACAACAGACTCTTCCTACTGCGAGGAACAGAATATTCCTCAAACGGCTTCCTCTGAAACAACAAAACAACCCCATTTTAAAATTGACACCTTCCGGATAAATCGTTCTCTCTTTGTTTTTGAGGATAAAACCCTCCACTCACCTTTTACATTCAATTTAGAAAACATCAACCTAAAAGCCGACGGTTTTTCGTTAGACCAGCAAAACAAAGTCAAAATAACCAGTAGCCTCAAAAACGGAGGAAAAATATCTTTCGTTTATGAAGGAAAAACAGATGATATCAGTAACACCAATTTAGTGCTCAACATCAAAAACCTTGACTTAAAAACTTTTACACCTTATAGTTTACAATATTTCGGATATCCGTTAAAAAAAGGCATACTGTCATTCAACAGTGTCAATGCCATCCAAAATAACATTCTGGACGGACGCAATAACCTCAACATAGCCAAATGTGAAGTAGACAACAAACAAAAAAAGCCCGAACCGGAATACAATATCCCTTTAAAAACAGCACTATACCTGATTAAAGATAAAGACGAACAGATTAAAACAAATCTGCCTGTGAAAGGCAACATCAACTCTCCGGAATTTTCTTATAAAAAAATCATATTTAAAACCCTCACCAACCTTCTGGTGAAAGTGGCAGTATCTCCCATTCAATTCCTGGCCGGCTCGCTCGGTCTTTCTTCTGATAAATTAGAAAACCTTCCGTTCGAAGCCACCCAAAACGACTTTACGCCGGAACAATTGACAAAAATCAACCTACTGGCAGAAATGCTTAAAGCAAAACCCGAAATGACTCTGGTAATGGAGCAATACGTAAACCTCCGGCAAAGCAAGGCCACCCTATCCCAATTCTATGTTAAGAGGAATTTCTATCTCCGGCAACATCCGGAAAAAACAAAAGAAACTCTACAACCCATAGATTATACCAAAATATTTGAAATGGATACAAAAGACCTCAGCTTCCTCACCTATGTCCGGGAGCAGGTAAATGAGGAATTGAAAAATGCCTCTCTGGAAGACCAGATTCTCTCTTTAGCCGATGCGGAACAACTGGAACAGTTAACCGGATTACTCAGCCAGAAACGCAATCAAACTTTAACGGAATATTTACTTCGTCAAGGAATTTCAGACCAAAACTTCCGGATAACCACAGCCCCGAAGGAAAAATTAACCCAATACACAGGCAAAAATTTATACACACTCAAACTGATTTTCGAAGGAGATGAACCGGCAACAGATTCCCCGGTAACGGCCGAACAAACAAAAAATCAAGGTATTTAAATACCCGAATCAATTCACTGTCTGAAGCAAACGGGAAGCCTGTATTTTCATCTGTTCATCCCCTTTCTCAGCTAAATTTCGGGCAATCATGGCATATTTCCGGGCGACCTGGCTAAAACCGCATCGCTGAGAAATGGTCACATAATTACAGATGGCTTCAAAATCAGACTTCGATTCCACCGTTTTCCCTGCCCACAATTGGATAACTTTCAACCTGGACACATCATGGATAAGTTCCAGGGCTCCGTTTGTAATTTCTTTAATCATTTGCCGATCCTCCGGAAAATAACGGAATAATTTCCGGGCCTTATAAAAATAATCCTCCGCATTTCGGGCAGCCTTTATCTCTCTGATATAAAAATAATCGTAAACAACATCATAATGTTCGTACCCGCACTCCCGGATTTTTTTCAACTCCAAATGAAAATTCGTCTGGTCTTTCTGATAAAAGGTCCCCAAATAAGACACCAAAGCATAATCCAATTTCTGAAAGACATCATCCATAGAAAAATGCTGCATAAATTTCGTCCGGTTCCTAAACACATACTGCAATTGAGGAGTGCGAATATCATTTACAAAATCCCGGACAATAACCCAATTGTACTCCTTATAATAGTCCGCCTCTGTCTGAGTCTGAAAATACCGGTCCAAAACTTCCTTTGCCGGCTTCCCTTCCCGCTTTAACTCCCTCAGCAACTGAATCGTAATCTGAGGATTGGCAGGATTTTCCTTAAAGGTACGCACTAAATTATCCAACTCTGAAGTAGCCTTTTCCATCCCCCAACCATAACCACAAAAAGCAACAAGAAAAAAAATTATACCTGTTATCCGATGCATCATCATTTAATCATCAATTTATACATCTATAAAACGCCTAAACAGGACAAAAGGGTGAAGTGAAAATGAATTTTAACTCACATTTTAACAGATTTTGAGCATAACAGTAACATATTGCAACTTTATACGATAAAAAAGTATAAATATGCAATTTAAAACGTTTCCATTCGTCGGGGACTTTTTTTAAAAATCTTAAAAACCGACCGGAATATCCAAAAATTTTAACAAAACTTGCTTAAAATGTCACAAATCCAACATCAAAAAGAAGATACATTCCCGTTTTCCTTTCAATCTCTCGCGCAGCTCCTTTATCCCCTGTCTCAATAAAGTTTTAATTGTATTCACTGAAACACCCAACTCTTCAGCAGCTTTTTTATATTGCTTCTCCTGTAATACCACACACTCCACCACCAAACGGGTTCTTTCCGGCAACTGTTGCAAAGCTTCCCGAAGAAGCTGTATTCCGGCTTCATCCATCCGTACAGCCTCTTCCCACGCAAGCTGTACGGAACACAATTCCTCCAAAGCAGTCACAGGCAACCTTTTTTTCTTTCTCCAATTAATACAGGCATTCCGGATAACAGTAAACAAGAAAGTTCCTAAAGCCCCGGCAACAACCCCGTCAAAAACTTTTGCTGACCATAACTTTATCATTTGCTCCTGAACCAAATCCTCAGCTTCCTGCAAATCATGCAAATAAGAATCAGCAAACACAACCATAGGCCTGTACCACCTTTCAAACAAGGCATCCATACCTTCCTCTTTCCCAGCCTTTAAAGCAATTAAAATTTCTCTTTCCTGCAACATGCTGATACAATTAAGCCAGAACAAATATAATAATTACTCTCTAAGAATACTTTTTTAAAGTTCATTTAACTTTCTCCAATAAACCTCCGGACAGAATTGTAAATGAAAATAATTAACTTTGCCAAAGTATCCAATCAATAACGAAAATATGAACCCCACCTTTTATATACTCCTGTTTTCAGCATACGAAGATAAAAACCGTAAAAATCCTTTGTCGGAACCTTTTGACACCCCCCACGAGGTTCCTCCATTTGACCGCATTCAGCTGAAAGATTATCTGCCGGCTTTCGAACAAGCCATTACTGAAGCCCGCAAGGATATCCGGAGAATTACAGAAAATACGGAACAAGCCAGTTTCGAAAACACAATAGCCACATTAGACCAGGCCGGCGAACAATTGAATATCATTTCTTCTGTTTTTTTCAACCTCAACTCAGCCTGTACAAATGAAGAAATGCAAAAAATTGCACAGCAAATCTCGCCCCGGTTAACTGAATACAGCAATAGCATTTACATGAATCCCCAACTCTTCCAAAGGGTGAAACAGGTTCATGATACCCCCCATTCATCGCTGACAGCAGAACAACAGACCCTTCTGGAAGATACCTGGAAAGCCTTTATCAAAGGAGGCGCCAACCTCCAGGGAAAAGACCGGCAGCGATTCCGGGAAATCAGCCAGGAACTGTCGCGCTTAAGCCTCCAGTTTGAAGAAAATACCTTGGCCGAAACAAACGGATTTACCCTTCATCTGACCGAAGAAAAAGACTTGTCCGGTCTTCCCGAAGACACAATAGAAGCTGCTGCCATGGCAGCAGAAGAAAAAAAACTGCCAGGCTGGCTGTTTACCTTACATGCGCCGAGCTACCTTCCTTTTCTGAAATATGCTGACAACCGGAAACTCCGGGAGAAGATGTTTCGTGCCTATACCTCCAGGGCAAATCAAAACAATGCCTACGACAACAAGGAGATTATCAAAAAAATGGTCTCCCTGCGTCTTGAGAAAGCACAGTTGTTAGGCTATAATACATATGCCGAGTATGTCTTAACTGACCGGATGGCAGAAAATACGGAAAACGTATTCGCTTTCCTGGGAGAATTGTTATCGGCTTCACTTCCTTTTGCGCAGGCAGAAAAAAAAGAAGTGGAAGAATTTGCCCGTAATCAAGGATTCTGCGAAGAACTTCAACGGTGGGACTGGAGTTACTATTCCAACAAACTAAAACAAGAAAAATATGCCCTCGACGATGAACTTCTAAAACCTTATTTCCAATTGGAGAATGTACAGAAAGGCGTATTTGATTTGGCCCATAAACTCTATGGCCTCACTTTCCGGGAAATGAATCATTTACCCAAATATCATGAAGACATCAAAACCTTTGAGGTATACGATTCCAATCAACAATTCCTGGCTATCCTATACACTGATTTCTTCCCCAGAGAAAGCAAAAGCGGCGGAGCATGGATGACTGAATTCCGGGGCCAAAGCAAACATCAAGGCAAGGACATTCGACCCCATGTTTCAATCGTCATGAATTTTAGTAAACCAACTAACAGTAAGCCCTCCCTCCTCACTTTTGACGAAGTGACAACCTTCCTCCATGAATTCGGACACGCCTTACACGGCATGTTATCCCAATGTACCTACAACTCCACTGCCGGAACGAATGTATATCGTGATTTTGTCGAACTTCCTTCTCAAATAATGGAAAACTGGGCACTTGAAAAAGAATGGCTGGACACTTGGGCCGTTCATTATCAAACCGGAGAAAAGATTCCTCAGGAGTACATCACTAAAATCCGGAATGCTGCCAACTTTCAAAGCGGATATCAAAGTGTACGCCAGTTAAGTTTCGGACTGGTAGACATGGCATGGCATACCCTGACCTCCCCCTTTAGCGGTTCCGTTGCCGACTTTGAAAACCAAGCCATGGCTTCCACCGAATTGTTCCCTGCCATAGAAGGAAATTGTTTTTCCACAGCCTTCGGACATATTTTCGGAGGAGGCTATGCAGCAGGCTACTACAGCTATAAATGGGCCGAAGTTTTGGATGCTGATGCCTTCTCCCTATTCAGACAGGAAGGTATTTTTGATTCCCACACCGCCACATCTTTCCGTAAAAACATATTGGAAAAAGGCGGATCCGAGCATCCTATGGTGTTATACAAACGCTTCCGGGGGCAGGAACCAACTATCCGGGCCCTTCTCGAAAGAAGCGGCATCATAACCGGCAAACACACCTGATAAAATCCGTATTCTACATCATTTTACCATACCCATTTTTCCGGCACATCACAACCAGATACTCCTCCCTGAAAATCCGTTTTCCCCAGAAAGTCATCATAACTCCCCTCAAAAAAAGATAAACTAAAAAAGCCAACCATAAAATATGATTGTTCGTACTTCCGGAACAGACATAATAAATTCCGAAGAAAGCCCCTGAGGCAACCAGTATAGCCCATAACATCTGGCGTGTTGCCGTAGCTCCGATCAGAATTCCATCCCATAAAAAAGCACCGAAACCGGCTAAAGGCACTGCCAACACCCAATAAAAATATTGACCGGCACCGAGAACCACTTCACGGTCATCGGTCAAAATCCCCAGGAAATGTCTTCCTCCTATCCCATACAACAAAGTAAACAGCAGGGCCAATGCACCTCCCCAACCAAACAAATTACGCACAGCATGCCGCAATTGCTTTAAATTACAGGCACCGATATATCGTCCGGCCAATGCTTCCGCCGCATAAGCAAATCCATCCATAATATAGGAGAAAAGCGTAAACAACTGCATCAAAAGGGTATTCACGGCCAAAATAACATCACCCTGACGGGCACCCGACGAAGTAAAAAAGGCAGTCACGGCAATCAGACACAGAGTTCGCAAAAAAATATCCCGGTTGACCGAAAAAAAACGCCGCATTGCAGCCAAATGTAAGCTCTCCCGAAAATCTATCCGACTCCACAAATATCCATATCGCCTCCACCAAAGCACTATCGCCATCGCAAGCCCGGACCATTCAGCCACCACTGTCCCCAATGCCACTCCTTCCACCTTCATCCCCAATCCAAAAACAAAAAAAAGACTGCAAACAATATTGATTAAATTTACTCCGATGGCAATATACATTGGGAAACGGGAGTTCTGCATGCCAATAAACCACCCCTTAAAACCGTACATCATCAGCACTGCCGGAGCTCCCCAGATACAAACCCTGAAATAGTCCACCGCAAACCGCTCCACTTCAGCTCCCGCATCCAGCAAATAAAAAGCAAGCCGCTCCACCGGATATTGAAGACACAAAACAGCCACCGCAGCCAACAGTCCCACTCCAAGAGCCTGAACAAGAACCCGCACTTCCGCTTCCGCATCCTTACGCCCGTATGCCTGGGAAGTCAAACCACTGGTCCCCATGCGGAGAAAGCCGAAATTCCAATACAGGATATTAAATAACAACCCGCCGACAGCTATCGCCCCGATATAAGCCGTAGCCCCCAGATGTCCGACAATAGTCACATCTATCAACCCCAGCAAAGGCACGGTAATATTGGAAACAATAGCCGGAACAGCTAAACTCAGAATTCGCCGGTTCATCACTACTCACTATATACATATCCGGGCCAACCCAACGAATAATAATAAGTATTCATCTGTGCCCACTTCGAATAAGGAATATAAGTCGACAATCCACTAAAATGTTCAGGAGATACGGAAACACCGAAAAACTTCCCGGTAGTGGCCTTATAGACCACCGTCCGGTCCAACACGGCCTGAAAAGCGGCATATTCTTCCGCAGAAGCCATATGGCGCATATAATCTCCCAAATCAAAAAAAACATCAGGCAAAAAAGAACTGCTCAAAGGATAACTCCAGGCATCGGCAAAATCAGTCCGTCCCTTTAAAATATCCCTCGCCTTCACCGCCAAAGCCTCCAATTCAGGCATTCTCACCAAAGAAACCATCGCAGAACGCCAGTACCCTCCATGAGCATGATAATTATAATAATCATAAAACTCCCGGCATACCTGTTTTAAATCCTCTTCTCCTCCCCAAAGGTAAGGTATCATTTTATCATAAGGGAAACCGTCAGCTATCACTTCAGCCGGAGCTGCAATCACATATTCCGTTTTATTTCTCAATTCATACAAAGATTCCACTGAAGCCATAAAACAGGCGTCGAACAGAATGAAATGGAAACCGCCGGGTAATCCTTGCCCTAACTCCCAAATATCCATATATTCCTTCCCAATCCCCTCAGACGGATGAAGGTCCTCTCCGAAATATTTCGTCCGGGGCATCTCTCCCCTCCGCTCATAAGAATGGTAATTACGGGGAAAGTTATACCCTTCGGGAAGCCAGGCCATGCCGTGCGACCACAATATCAAACCGTAAGAATCTGCCGGGTAAAGCCTCTTTACCTGCTCTACAACCCGACTCAATACTTTGACGGAAGCGGAATTTTCCTCCGCATAAACAGCAATGGTATCTAAACGGGGAACACCCGAACTGTTTTTCTCCACTGTCATCAACCGGGGAACATCATCATCAGAATCAAAATAAATCACCAACCTTCCCGATACCTTTTTCATACCCTCAAGCATCAGTTCTATATTGGCATAACCGTCGGAACTCAACGAATTATCCGCCGCCATATATACCAACACCGTACGGTCATAACTTACCGGATGGTCCTTATGACAGGCCGTCAAACCTGCACAACAGAGAATGATTACTTTTATCTTCTTCAAAAGCTGCATAATGCTCTTATTTTAATGCCTAAAATTAACAAAAAGTATGGGGAACACAAAATCAAATCCTCCTTATAATTTTTACATTTTCCCCGGTAACCTTTTAAATTCAAATCATTATATTTGCACCTTAAAAAATCTATAAAATACGTAAGGATAAACCAACTTCTATGCAACCTGTCATATATCCTGTTGAAAAAGAAAAACTTATTGCCGAGCTAACAGAAGAAAGATTCGTACGGAAAACAAACAAAGCCGGAAATGAGATTTATACCTTCAATTTTAAAAATTCTCCCAACCTGATGAAAGAAGTGGGACGAATCCGGGAACTGACTTTCAGAAGTGCAGGCGGAGGTACAGGAAAAGACACCGACATTGATGAATTCGACATTCATGAAACCTCTCCCTACGAACAACTGATCGTATGGGATCCCCAGGAGAAGGAGATTATAGGAGGTTATCGCTATATCCTGTGCAATCACTTAGACCGGAATGCCGAAGGAGAACCCAATCTGGCAACATCGGAACTATTCCGCTTTTCCGAACCTTTTAAAGAAAATTACCTCCCCCGTATGATTGAGCTGGGACGGTCTTTCGTTCACCCGCTCTACCAATCAACAAAGATGGGCAGAAAATCCGTGTTTGCACTGGATAACCTATGGGACGGACTGGGTGCCCTGACGGTAGACCACCCCGAAATAGAATATTTTTTCGGGAAAGTTACCATGTACACCAGTTTCAATATCCAAGCCCGGAATATGATTTTGTTCTTTATGAAAAAATATTTCAATGACGTGGAAAATCTGGTCTCACCAATCCATCCCCTGGAAATTCATATTGACGAAAAACAAATGCAGCAAATCTTTACCGGAACGGACTACAACGAAGACTATAAAATCCTATCCCGCTATGTCAGAGAATTGGGTGAAAATATCCCCCCTTTGGTAAACGCATACATGAGTCTCTCCCCCTCTATGAAAATGTTCGGGACAGCTGTTAACCCTGGCTTCGGAGGAGTGGAAGAAACTGCTATCCTAATCAAAATAGCCGATGTATACGAAGCCAAAAAAAAGCGGCATATCGCTACCTATATTCCTAACTTATTGAATAAACTAAAAAGCAGGAAATAAGGAATAAAAAATCCTGCCTGTCGGAAAAAGCAAGCAAAGTTTTTTTTAACGTAAAAAAAAGTTACCTGGGTATCAGGTAACTTTTTTACAATAACTTATTTCCTAAAGATATTTATTCTTCCGTATCGTTCTTAACACCCGCTATTTGTTCTACATTCAAATCACTTTCATTGCTATTGGAAGCAATATCGTAATGTTTCAACTGATTTCGGGTCAATTCCTCATTCATGGTACGATTCTGATAAACATCCATCGCCAGATAAACAGCATTTCGCATAGCAGATTCATCTCCGATTCCCTGCCCTACAATATCATAAGCAGTTCCATGTACCGTAGAAGTATAAACAACAGGTAAACCAGCCAACAATACGGCTCCTGTATTTCCCTCTATCGTCTTAAACGGAATCATCCCCTGGTCATGATACATCGCCAGAATCACATCAAATTTTTCAAACTCAATCCCGCAAAACAGACTATCGGGAGCATACGGACCCAATGCCATAATGCCATTATCACGGGCTTTCTCTATTGCCGGCATAATGATATTTCTTTCCTCTTCACCATACATACACCCCTCACCAACATGCGGATTCAATCCCAAAACAGCAATTCGGGGCTTACGGATTGTAAAATCCCTTTGCAGACAGCTATTCAATAATTTCAACTTGTAAAATATATTATTTACAGAAATCTGCTCACTCACCTCCCGGAAAGGCAAATGATGGGTAACAAATCCCATCTTCATCTTTTCACCCACCAGCAAGGGCATCACATTACGTGCATCATAACGGGCTGCTAAAAAAGCCGGACAACTCTCCGCCGGCTGAAAAGAACGGCATCCCTGCGGAGCCCCTACCAACACCTGTATATCTTCCCGGTCCAAGGCATCCAAAGCCACTTTTAAAGCCGTCATAGCAGCCTCGTCCGACTCTGCTGTCTCCTGACCCAGGTCTACCTTGATCGCATCGTCTACACAATTAACAATATTACAGCGTTTGGCATTAGCCTCCTGGGCCTTTTGTATGCTATTTAAATTAAAATTTTCGATATTCAGGACTTTCCGATGATAAGCGGCTACTTTCGAAGAACCGAAAAGCACAGGCGTACAAACCTCACACATCTTATTTTCCGCCATCATTTTTATAATCAACTCATAGCCTATACCATTCACATCCCCATGAGTGATTCCAACAAGTAATCTGTTATCCATAAATGAAACTATTTTATGAATTGCAAATATATAAAATTATAAACAAAGTCAGAATAACAATTGAAACAGCATTATTACAAAAAAATAAAACTGCCATACTGGTAGATCCCAGCATGGCAGTTCTCTTGTATTCATTCCGAAAATCAATCTGCACTTTCCTGATTGTCATCTTCCGGTTTCTCAGGCCGGGATTCACCATGTTCCCGTCTTTCACCACGGTCGTGACGCATCGGACGTTCCCGTCTTTCTCCCCGCTCCGGACGCTCTCCGCGCGAACGTTCCGGACGTTCAGTCCATCCTTCCGGTTTCGGCAACAAAGCCTTATGCGACAAACGAAGTTTTCCGGTTTTAGGGTCCACCTCCAATAACTTCACCTGAATACGGTCCCCTTCCTTCAACACGTCCTCCACTTTCTCAATCCGTTTGTAATCAATCTCAGAAACATGCAGCAAACCGTCTTTTCCCGGCAATATCTCAACAAAGGCTCCGAAAGGCATAATGGATTTCACCACCCCGTCATACACTTCTCCGACTTCCGGTTTCGCCACAATAGCACGAATCCGCGCCAAAGCCAAATCAATGGACTCCTTATTGGTTGCAGCCACATCCACAATACCCTTATTACCTACCTCTTCAATATTGATCGTAGCACCAGACTTTTCCTGAATATCCTGAATGATTTTTCCACCAGGACCAATCAACGCACCAATCTGATCTTTATCAATGGTAACGGTCACAATACGCGGAGCATGCGGCTTCAGGTCTTCACGAGGAGCCGGCATCGTTTCAGTAATGATATCCATAATATGCATCCGTCCCCGTTTTGCCTGTTCCAATGCCTGTTCCATAATCTCATAAGACAAACCATCCACCTTGATGTCCATCTGAGTAGCCGTAATACCGTCACGGGTTCCGGTCACCTTGAAGTCCATATCACCGAGGTGGTCTTCATCTCCCAGAATATCAGACAGAACGGCATATTTAGCACATCCTTTATCAGTAATCAATCCCATAGCTATGCCGGTTACCGGTTTTTTCATAGGCACACCGGCATCCATCAACGCCAAAGTTCCGGCACATACCGTCGCCATAGAAGACGAACCGTTAGATTCCAGAATATCGGATACGACACGTATAGTATAAGGAAAATCTTGCGGTATCATCGGTTTCAGAGCCCGGAAAGCCAGGTTTCCATGACCGATCTCACGACGGCCTACCCCACGCGAAGCTTTTGCCTCACCCGTTGAAAACGGAGGGAAATTATAGTGCAATAAAAATCTTTCCTTTCCTTGAATAGTAGCCTCATCAATGAGCTTCTCATCCAATTTGGTACCCAAAGTCACAGTAGACAAAGACTGAGTTTCACCCCGGGTAAAGATAGAAGAACCGTGAGGACCAGGAAGATACCCTACTTCACACCAGATCGGACGAATCTGTTCCGTAGTACGCCCATCCAAACGGACTCCTTCATCCAAAATCATCCGACGCATGGCCTCCTTCTCTACATCATGATAATAACGGGCTACTAAATTTTTCTTAGTCTCCTGCTCTTCTTCCGACAACGAAGCCAAATATTCAGCCCGTACACCATCCAGCAACTCCCCGCGCAAATGCTTGTTGGCATTACATTGACGAGCTACATCGTAAGCCTTCTGATAGCACTTGTCCCAAATATCTTTACGTAATTCTTCATCATTCACCTCATGGCAATAAGTGCGCTTTTCCTTACCGACAGCAGCAGCCAATTCCTTCTGTACAAGACATTGTTCCTTAATTGCAGCATGGGCGAATTTGATGGCATCCAGCATCTCTTTTTCAGATACCTCGTTCATTTCTCCTTCCACCATCATGATATTTTCATAGGTAGCTCCCACCATAATATCCAAATCAGCATTTTTCAATGCAGAAGCGGTAGGATTAATGACAAACTCCCCGTTGATACGAGCCACACGCACTTCAGAAATCGGACCATGGAAAGGAACATCACTAACAGCAATAGCAGCTGATGCAGCCAAACCAGCCAAAGCATCCGGCATTGATTCCTCGTCAGCAGAATACAGAGTCACCTGGACAAAAGTCTCTGCATGATAATCGTCCGGAAACAAAGGACGTAAAGCACGATCCACCAACCGAGACACCAAAATCTCATAATCAGAAGATTTTCCTTCTCTCCGTGTAAAACCTCCGGGGAAACGACCGACAGATGCAAATTTCTCTTTATAATCCACGGACAAAGGCATAAAATCCACATCAGGACCTGCATCCTGAGCAGAAACTACCGTGGCAAGCAACATCGTGTTGCCCATTTTCACCATAACGGCTCCATCGGCCTGCTTAGCCAATTTTCCGGTTTCCAGTGTAATTACTCTTCCGTCAGCCAGAGTAATAGTCTTTTCAATAACGTTCATAACAACTTAACGGTTAAAATTTTTACGGAATTCTTTTCAAGGGAGGGAGGAGGGAGGATAAAAACAAGCCCGGTCGAAGCCGGGCTTGCGGAAAACGTATTTTTTATTTACGTATATTCAATGCTTTGATAATCGCACGATATCTTTCAATGTCGCGGTCTTTCAGATAGTCCAGCAATGAGCGGCGTTTTCCAACTAATTTAATCAGAGCTTTCTGAGTTCCGAAGTCTTTGTGATTTTTCTTCAGATGCTCTGTCAAATGACTGATACGGTAGGAAAATAAAGCAATCTGAGATTCCGCAGAACCAGTGTCTTTATTAGACTTTCCGTACTGAGAAAAAAGGTCTTGTTTTTTTTCTGCTGATAAATACATGATTTCTAATTCTTTAAATTGAATAATATCGTTTAAACGCCGCAAAGATACTGATTTCTCTCGAATTTGCAAAAGAAGCTCCAATTAATATTTCAGAAACCACATATTTAAATAAAATCAGAGGACACACCACTTCTGCCCCCGAAGGGGCCTCCTAAAATCTCCCATAAAACTTCAAGACTTATTTTCATTCATTCATCATTTCCCGCAATATGGTTTCCGCTTCCACCACTTTCTCTTCCTCCATTCCCTTTTCCTTCAGTTCTTCTACCATCTTCCAAGTGGAAAAAACGGAAAAACCGACCCCTTAAAAACGGATGAAGGTGACCCTTGGAA
>ERZ778517.46-NODE-46-length-132336-cov-7.967728_pt1 | contig 132336 bp, 89 predicted proteins | sample MGYA00510341_ERZ778517 | MGnify/ENA primary metagenome ERZ778517 (study PRJEB29527, sample SAMN07138964) | mouse gut metagenome | material: feces | host: mouse | place: China:Nanjing | collected 2016-01-25 ...
TATTTTTACTTGCATTTTGTTGCCCATATGTGATAGATTATATTTACAAATGTTACTTAAACGTTTTCGTTGGAACCGGAACATGTTCTGACGCATGATAAGGAAAAAGGAGAAACGAACTATGAAATTCGGATATTTTGATGATGCGCACCGCGAATATGTCATTACAACCCCCAAAACCCCCCTCCCCTGGATTAACTATCTGGGATGCAGGGAATTTTTCTCACTCATCTCAAACACCTGCGGCGGCTATACTTTCTACAAAGACGCAAAGCTCCTGCGTCTCACCCGCTACCGCTACAACGATGTGCCCTACGATACAAACGGTAAATATTTCTACATAAAAGACGGCGACACCGTATGGAATCCGGGATGGCAGCCATCCAAGACAGAACTTGACTCCTATGAATGCCGCCACGGCATTGGCTACAGCCGCTTTACTTCCTCCAAAAATAGCGTGCAGGCATCTGTCCTCACGTTTGTGCCGATGAATGATAACTGCGAAATTTCACAGGTTAAAATCAAAAACAATACTGACACAGAGAAAAAAATTTCCCTTTTCTCCTATGTGGAATGGTGTCTGTGGAACGCTGATGATGATTCCAGAAACTTCCAGCGTAACTTAAGCACCGGCGAGGTGGAAGTTGTCGGCTCCGCCATCTATCACAAGACAGAGTACCGGGAGAGAAGGAACCACTATGCTGTCTACACCGTCAACACGGATGTCGACGGATTCGACACAATCCGCGAAAGCTTTATCGGCACTTACAACGGCGCTGACAGACCGGAGGCCGTGATGGCGGGAAAATGCACAAACTCCATGGCGAGCGGCTGGGCTCCGATTGCCGCGCACCAGATTGACATCACCCTGGCTCCCGGCGAGGAAAAATCCTATGTATTTCTTCTTGGGTATCTGGAAAACCCTGTCGAGGAAAAATTTGAGGCGCCGAACGTCATCAACAAGAAGCCTGCCACTGCAATGATTGCAAAGTACAATTCTGACGCCGCTGTTGACAAGGCATTTTCAGAATTAAATGATTACTGGAAAAATCTTCTTTGCCGTTATGCTGTTGAATCTTCTGACGAAAACGTAAACAGAATGGTCAATATCTGGAACCAGTACCAGTGCATGGTCACCTTCAACATGAGCCGCTCCGCTTCCTACTATGAGTCCGGTATCGGGCGCGGAATGGGATTTCGGGATTCCTGTCAGGACTTGCTCGGTTTCGTGCATCTGATTCCCGAGCGCGCACGGGAACGCATTATTGATATTGCCTCGACGCAGTTCCAGGACGGAAGCGCGTACCACCAGTACCAGCCCCTCACCAAAAAGGGAAACTCCGATATCGGAAGCGGCTTCAATGACGACCCGCTGTGGCTGATTGCCGGCACAAGTGCATACGTCCGCGAGACGGGCGACCTGTCCATCCTGAAAGAGATGGTTCCGTACGACAATGATATGCGCGTCGCAACAACACTGATGGAACACCTGAAACGTTCATTTGATTATATTGTAAACCACAAGGGGCCTCACCAGCTGCCGCTTATCGGGCGCGCTGACTGGAATGACTGCCTGAACCTGAACTGCTTTTCCGAGCATCCGGGTGAGTCGTTCCAGACTTTTGGTCCAAGCGAGGGACCTGTTGCCGAGTCTGTATTTATTGCCGGAATGTTCGTAAAATACGGCGAGGAGTACGCACAGCTTGCGGAGCTTCTCGGCGACAGCGCGGAGGCAGAACGTGCAAGGAATGAAGTTGCCGTTATGTATGATGCCGTCCTCAAGGACGGATGGGACGGCGAATGGTTTGTGAGAGCCTACGACGCCCACAGCAACAAGGTCGGCTCCAAGGAATGTGAGGAAGGCCAGATTTATATTGAGCCGCAGGGATTCTGCGTGCTTGCCGGCATCGGCGTGAAGGAAGGTCTTGCCCAAAAGGCATTGAACTCCGTGAGGGAAAAGCTTGACACGAAATACGGCATCATGATTTTGCAGCCCGCTTACACGAAATATCATGTCGAGCTTGGTGAAATTTCTTCCTATCCACCCGGATACAAAGAAAATGCAGGCATCTTCTGCCACAACAATCCATGGGTTTCCATCGCGGAAACGGTTATCGGACACGGTGACAGGGCATTTGAAATCTACAAGAAAACATGTCCGGCTTATGTGGAGGATATCAGCGAAATCCACCGGACAGAGCCCTATGTTTACTCACAGATGGTTGCGGGGCGCGACGCAAAATATCACGGCGAGGCAAAGAACAGCTGGCTGACTGGTACTGCCGCATGGACATTTGCCAACATATCACAGTATATCCTTGGTGTCTATCCGACCCACAAGGGGCTGCGCATTGACCCCTGCGTACCGACAGGATTTGGAGACTTCAGGCTGACAAGACGCTTCAGGGACGTGGTGTACCATATTACCGTAAAAAATCCGGACAATGTCCAGAAAGGCATCGCCTCCATGACGGTTGACGGTACCAGGGTTGACGGCTGCATCATTCCGTTTGAAGCCGGAAAATCCGATGTGACTGTCGAAGTTATCATGGGATAACAAACATGTACAATCGGGCAGGGGAATGTCCTTCTCCCCTGCTCGCGCGCCGGGCATCCGTCAGCTTGCTGACATATTTCATTTGGATGCCCGTGTACAATCGGGCAGGGGAATGTCCTTCTCCCCTGCTCGCGCGCCGGGCATCCGTCAGCTTGCTGACATATTTCATTTGGATGCCCGTGTGCATAAAAAGAAGGCTGCCACATGAATTTCCGTTCATTCATGTGACAGCCCTTTTTGATTATCTCCAGATAAGCCTCTTCCACTGTTCTATCTGTTCCTCGGTCATAAATCCGTTGGAGGTTCCCACAAATCCTATTTTATAGGATGCAAACAGCAATGCATTTTTAATGGCTTCCTTGGGATCCTTTGTCTTGACATAGTAATGAAGGAAGGACGAGAACAACGCATTTCCAGCGCCAACGGTATTCACAATCTCATTTGTTTTCACCGGTTTATAATCAATAAAACTGCTCTCCTCCTTGGTGTAAAGAATGACACCTTTATCCCCGACTCCCATAATAATAATTTCAGGATTATATTTCTCCCTGCATTCCCTTATGCAGTCATGGGGGTCGTTTTCAAGATCATCATCGCTGATATAGAGAATGTCGGCTGCCGCAAGAAAGTCCTCCTTATTTGCTATCTTCTCTGCGCGCATACTGCGCACATTGAGCGCAATTGGCTTCTGGTACTTCTTGGCAAGTTTAATAAGCGGCCGGCAGAAATTGCAGTTTGACATCAGCACCAGATCCTTATCCTGTATCTGTCTTTCCAGCAGTTCAACATCATAATCCACATGCCGGATATCCTTGACATCCTCAAAGGTCTGTTTTCCACCCTTGCAGTACAGAATCACAGAAGTCGGCATTCCGTCAAGCATTGGCAGGACGTAATCCGTACTCAAATCCACCTCATTTGTCTTAAGGTAAACATCAATCTGCTTTTTGGACATGCTCCTTGCCACCATGCTCATAAAATCCACTTCATTCCCAAGCCATCTGAGTGCCATTGCCTCATTAAATCCTGCACCGCCTATTCCCGTGTTCACCAGATCCGGAATGCTCTCAAACTGCTTGTAGGGCACCGGCAGCGCCTCAACCCTGACGATTGTTTCCATCTGCACAAATCCCGCAACCATAAATTTACTCATAATTTACCTCCTTCAATGTCTCCCGGCACTCTTTTTTATTTTTGCGTAACAGTTTTCAGCCTTCGGCTTTCTGTTACAGGCATCAAGTCATGCAGAATCGCTTCGCGATGGCTTGATGCATCTCATCCACTACGCTATTTCACGGACTTTGCAACAAGTGCAAAGTCCTGGGCTGAACTGTTACATTTTTGCATCCTTATCATGCATCATGAACATTGCGCACACATTACATGATACGCACAAGAACATAAACTTAGAAACTGTCACAAAATTTTACAAAAAATATAAACAATTACATTTCAAGTATATTCACATATATCTTAACATATTTTTTGACAATTATATATATTTTTGCCAAATATTTTGGATTTTTTTTAATTTTTTTCTAATGAGTGGTGTGACGCCTCCAAATGTGCTACAATATCATTGAACAGGTAAAAATAAATAAGGATGTGTTAGAATGAAAGAACAATTATATACAATTCCCCTGAATGATGCATTTGCGGCGGACGACGAATGCCCCTTCTGCTTTATTGAGCAAAAACTTGAACAGGATTTACTTGATTTTACACTTGGCTCCGGCTCCTCGTACATGGAGAGCGATATCCGCGACCTCACCGACAAGGAGGGTTTCTGCCGATACCATTTCCTCAAGATGTACCAGTACGGCAATACCCTTGGAAACGCATGGATTCTGAAGACACACTTCAAGAAAATCAACGATGAATTTGCAGGCGAGATGAAAAAGTTTAAACCCGCAAAGCTTTCCTTTATGGACCGCCTGAAACGTTCCAGGGAACTCAACAATACCATGACCGCATGGGCATACGAAAAACAGCGTTCCTGCTATATCTGCCGTCAGTATGACGACACATATGCCAGATACCTTGACACTTTTTTCTATATGTACAAAAAAGACGCAGACTTCGTGCAAAAGCTGAAAAACAGCAAGGGGTTCTGCCTTGTTCATTTTGGTGACCTGTGTCAGAGCGCCGTGGAAAAATTAAACCAGAAACAGTGTGACGAATTTATTGCGGCAGTCTTCCCCCTTATGGAGGCAAACCTGAAGCGCCTTGAGGAGGATGTCAGCTGGATGGTGGAAAAATTCGACTACCGAAACGCGGACGCCGACTGGAAAAATTCCAAAGACGCCATACAGCGCGGAATGCAAAAATTAAAGGGCGGCTATCCTGCCGCCCCTGTATACCAGCAAAAGAAATAAATCATTTTACCCAGTATAACTGCCTGCGGGGAGATTCAGTGCCATATCCTTCACAAGGTCTATATATGCCTTTATCTCCCTGAACACTGCATCAGAGCTTGCTTTTTCCTCGGTTTTTTCCCTGATGATGCTGCTGATTGTGTAATCCAGCAGTTTTTTTATGCGCTCCCGCTTTGCCTTGTCCACTATATTTCCGGTTTCTGTCATTTTTAAGTAGGTCTCTATCCGCTCATCATAAATTTTTCTTGTCCCGGCTGTCTTTGCAACAACCTCCTGCTCTGTCTCGTGCACTGCTTCCTCCAGAAAAATTGTGAGATAGGGATAATTTTTTCCCACCTTTGTCTTTACCAAGGATATCTGCCCGATTACTTCAAAAAAATCCCTTTCATTTTCGTCCACAACCGTGGACAGCTCCAGCAGCATATACTTTACACAATAGTCGTAAACGAACACATAGATTCCTTCCTTCGAGCCAAAATAATGAAACCAAAGTCCCTTACTGACACCTACTGCCTTTACCATCTCATCTGTGCTGGCATGTTTATATCCGTTTCTGGCAAACACTTCAATCGCACCATTTATCATACGGTCCTGTTTTTCTCTAGCAAGGTCAAAAAATTTCTCGTTCATTTGTACCTCCATCCCGAATCGCTCCCACTGCTATACTGGCGGTCGAAAAGACTGACTACTCAGTATAAATTGACTCTGTCAGTCGACTATATATTATCATATTATTCCAGGAGAATCAAGAAAGTCAGGCACAAATTTTACATATTCTCTTTTCATTTCCATAAAATAGTATTAAAATAAGTATATCTGTAATAAAATAAAACCAACTGCAACAGGAAAGGAGAACTACACATGGCTAAGAAATTTAGCAAGCTTGTTTTATTCAGTGCCCTCGCCGGCGCTGCAGCTGCAGGAACTTATTACTATCTTCAGAACAAGGCAAAGGCTCCTGAAGATGATTTTGATGACTTTGATGATTTTGACGATTTTGACGAGGACCTCGACGACGAGGATTTCTCCACTGACACGGTAACTTCCACAGGCAGCAAAAACCGCCCGTATGTACCTATTGATATAGACAATGCCAAGGAAATCATTGGGGAGAAGGTAATCGAAACCCTTGATAAGACCAAGGAAAAGCTGGAACATTTCAATGTCTCCGAAAAGATTGACAAGGCAAAGGAAATTATCGGGGAAATGACTTCCGCCAATGCCGAGCCTGTATACACGGAGATGGACATGTCCGCAGTGCCAGCCGACAAAAAGGAGGAAACTGCATCCGTGTCGGCAACTTATACAGAAGCGTCCGGCACGGAGAATTCTTCAGAAGAATTCTTCAACGATTCGGAAAGCAAATAAGAAAAAGGGAAAGGTTATGGTTCCTATTGTCATAACCTTTCCCTTTTCATAATTATGTGTCAAACAGAAACGTCGCCAACTCCTCCACTTTCGTAAAATACACATCACTGTTTTTTCTCATGAACTCCCTGATTTCCGGAATATCATTTGCCCAGCCTGCCCCGACAAACGGCACGCCGTAGGCCTTTGCCATGTCGTAGCCGGGCTTTAGGTCATCCACCATGACCATCTCCTCCGGTTTCAGCCCATATCTGCGCGATATGACATCCAGCGCATAGGTGCTGGGCTTTCTCTGCTCCGGCGGGCATTCCCAGCCAAAAACCATGTCGGGCAGCGGCAGGTTGTTGACTTCATAGTCCCGCTTAATATTAAAATCATAGGAATGCGATATCACGCACACAATGCCGCCCTCCGCCTTCTGGCGCCCTATGATTTCCCGCATTCCGTCATATGCCTTTGACGTATGGCCGGAAACATAATTTTTCCAGCACTCTGTCTCCACCACAAGCTCCTCATCTGTCATGCCCAGCTTCTCGACGCAGTAGGGCACGAAACCCGGGTCAAAGTTCTCACGGAAATAATCATCGAGTGAAATGGTCACTCCCGGCCTCAACAATCTGAGCGCTTCCAGAAATGCCGGATAATGGATTGTTGCCGTGCTGTTGACTACGGTATCATCATGGTCTAATAACAGACATTTATATCTCATGCAATCTTTTCCCTTCTTATTTCGGCAGCACAAACGAGCTCTTGAGGGACACGATTCTGTTGAATACAAGCGCGTCCGGCCTGGAATCCTTTGCGTCCACGTTAAAGAAGCCCTGTCTCACAAACTGGAAGCTGTCGTATGGCTTTGCGTCCTTGAGCGCCGGTTCCATGTAGCATTCCTTCAATACGGTGAGGGAATTGGGATTCAGGTTCAGTGAGCCATCCTCGTTGTAGACGCCCTTCTCCTCGTCAATCAGGTTCTCATACAGCCGTACTTCCGCCTTTATTGCATAGGGCGCCGGAACCCAGTGAATTGTCCCCTTTACTTTCCTGCCTGTAAAGCCGCTGCCCTGCTTCGTCTCAGGGTCATAGGTACAGTGTACGACAGTCACCTTGCCGTTTTCATCCTTTTCATAGCTGACACACTTCACAAAATACGCGCTCATAAGCCGCACTTCATTCCCCGGAAACAGCCTGAAATACTTTTTGGGCGGATCCTCCATAAAATCATCCCTGTCGATGTACAGCTCCCTGCAAAATGGCACCTGTCTGGAACCAAGGGACTCATTTTCCAGATTGTTGGGCACCTCGAGGTACTCTGTCTCGCCCTCGGGATAGTTGTCAATCACCAGCTTCACGGGGTCAAGTGCTGCCATCATCCTGGGCTTTTTGAGCTTTAAGTCTTCACGAATGCAGTATTCGAGCATCGCGTAGTCCGTCGAGGAGTTTGCCTTGCTCACGCCGCAGAGCTCCACGAATTTCCGGATGGACTCCGGCGTGAAGCCGCGCCTTTTGAGTGCCGCGATGGAAACCAGCCGCGGGTCGTCCCAGCCGTCAACGATGCCGTCCTGCACGAGCTTTTTAATATAGCGCTTTCCGGTCACTACATTCGTCAGGTACAGCTTCGCCTGCTCAATCTGCCTTGGCGGGTGCGGATATTCCAGCTCACTTACCACCCAGTCATACAGCGGTCTGTGGTCTTCAAACTCCAGCGTGCAGATGGAGTGCGTGATGCCCTCGATGGCATCCTCAATCGGATGTGCAAAATCATACATCGGATAGATGCACCACTTGTCGCCGGTGTTGTGGTGGGTCATATGTGCCACTCGGTAGAGCACCGGATCCCTCATGTTCAGGTTGGGAGCCGTGATGTCAATGCGCGCGCGGAGCACTTTCTCGCCGTCCGCATATTTTCCGTTCTTCATCTCCTCAAACAGCCGCAGATTCTCCTCCACGGAACGGCTTCTCGACGGGTCTTCCTTTCCCGGCTCCGTAAATGTCCCCCGGTACTCCTTAATCTGTTCTGCCGTCAGGTCGGACACATACGCCTTTCCTTTTTGAATCAGCTTCACCGCACACTCGTACATCTGGTCAAAATAGTCAGAGGCAAAGAACAGCCTGTCCTCCCAGTCCGCGCCGAGCCACTCGACATCCGCCTTGATGGACTCCACAAACTCGATGTCCTCCTTGGTCGGATTCGTGTCGTCGAAACGCATGTTAAACTTGCCGCCATACTCCTTTGCAAGCCCATAATTCACAAGGATTGCCTTGGCATGTCCGATGTGAAGATAACCGTTGGGCTCCGGCGGGAAGCGCGTGTGCACCGTGTTGTATACGCCCTCTGCCAAGTCCTTGTCAATCAGCTGCTCGATAAAATTCCTCGAAACGACTTCCTTCTCATCCGCGGAAGCCGCCACTATATTTTTTTCTGCGTCACTCATTTTCTAATCCTCCATTTTGTCAGTGTCTGCAAATTTGTCTGTCGTCACAGACCTGTCATGCAAAAATTCCAAATATCTCTTATTGTAATAAATTGTCAGGGATTTGTAAAGATTTTTAATCCACAGGCACTGTCAGTACCGCACTTCCACCAGGCACAGGCCTTTCGCCGGGACAAGCGCGCCTGCCAAATCCCTTGTGGCATCCTTTTCAAGAAGCGCTTCCACGGACGCAGGGCTTCTCTGCCCCAGCCCCACTTCAATCAAGGTTCCTGTGAGAATGCGAACCATATGGTAGAGAAATCCGTCGCCGCTGTAGGTGATGACGACCTCACTGCCATCCCTGTCAATCAAAATCGAGTCAATCGTGCGCACGGTTGACTTTTTGCTCTTTTTATTGGATGTGAACGCCTTGAAGTCATGCTTTCCGGTCAGATATGATGCCGCAGCCCGCATCGTGTCCAGATCAAGCGGTTCCGGCAGCACATACACATATCTGCGCACAAAGACACAGGGAAGGGATGTGTTCCAGATGCGGTAGCGGTATGTCTTTCCCTTTGCGCCCAGCCTGCTGTGAAACCGCTCTGGCACCTCCTGTATCGTGACAACGCCGATGTCCTCCGGCAGATACTGGTTAATGTAGTCCATCACCTCCGCCGCGGACAGCTCTGTGCCAATCTTAAAATTCGCCACCTGTCCAAGTGCGTGAACGCCCGCGTCCGTGCGCCCGGAGCCATCCACCTGCACGAAGTCAAGCCCTGTCATTTTCGCAAGGATTGCCTCGAGCTTTCCCTGTATCGTATTGCCCGTGGAATCCTGGCGCTGCCATCCCTGATAGCGGGTGCCCTCGTACTGGATTGTTATCTTATAATTTGTCATCTTCGTCAATCTGCCTGATATCCTCCTCGCTCAGCTGTCTGAATCTGTTGATATTCCGCACCAGAATCTTCACACTATATTTCGGTGTATCAAAAAAACCGGCTTCATTCATGTTTACGACAATAATCCCCAGCGGTACCGCAATAAGCATCCCGCCCACACCTGCAATCCGGTATCCGATAAACAGCAGAAACAGTGTGGGAATCGGCTCCATGCCGATTGATTCACCCATAATTTTAGGCTGTATCAGCTGGCGGAACAGCTGCCCTGCGCCCCAGATTATCAGAAATCCAATCGCCCTTAAATAATTGCCGCCAATCACAGTCACAATCGCCCAGGGCACCAGCACAATCCCTGTTCCAAAAAAAGGCAGAAAATCCAAAAACGCCATGAGCAGCGCTATCAGAATTCCATACCTGACCTTCATCACTGTAAGCCCCACAAGCAAAAGCACATACATCCATACCTCAATGCGGAACTGTGCCTTAAAATAGCCGCCAACTGCCTGTTTCAGGCTGGACGCAAACACCTCGTACTTGCGCATGATATTCTTTGGAAGATACCTGTTGAGAAATTTTGTACACCAGTCCCTGTCCGCAATGAAAAAATAGGAAGACAGCATACACATGATAATTGATATAATGACGCTTGCTATGTTCCCCACCATGCTTCCCATTCCTTCAAATGAGCTGAATTTGAAACTTTTCGGCAAGTTTGTTATCATATCCCCTATCGTATTTCCAAGATTATTCAGTGCATCCGCAAGCTTAGGCGAACGCACACCGATATACTGGTTAATCCAGTCGCCAAGCCTGTCAAAATCCTGCTTCACGGTCTCCCACATCACAGGGATTTCCCCGATGAAGCCGGAAACCTGTCGCCAGAGAATGACACCCAGTCCATAGCCCATCGCTATCACCGCCGCAATAACCACAACAATCACAACAACAGTTCCTGCTTTCCGCCTTATTTTTAATTTTCGTTCCAGTAGGACGACAAGGGGATTTGCAATGCACGATATAACCCATCCAATGATAAACGGCATAAAAAAGAAAAACAGTCTTGGCACAAGAAAAACGCAAAGCAGCAAAATGACCAGAGAAATCAGTATATTTACGACAGGCTTCACATTTTCCCTAATTTCGTTCTTCCCCTCCATAATCAGCTTTCTCCTTCTGATTGTTCCAGAATCCTGTCAATCATTTCATAAATTTCATCCCGCCCCTGCCTGGTCTGGGCTGAAAACGGTATCACAGCCGTCTCTTTGTCCACGCCAAGTCCCTGCCGGACTGCCTTTACCTGTTTTTGCAACTGGCTGCGGTTTATCTTGTCTGCCTTCGTCGCTATAACAATCGGCTGGAAACCATTTGCGCAGATCCAGTCATACATCAGCTTGTCATTTGCGGACGGGTCGTGCCGGATGTCAATCAGCAGAAACACCGCCCGCAGCACATTCGACTGGCGGAGATATTTCTCCACCATTTTTCCCCACTTTTCCTTTTCCTCCCGGCTGACTTTTGCATAACCGTATCCAGGAAGGTCGACAAAATACAATTCCTGATTGATATTGTAAAAATTGATAGTCTGCGTCTTGCCCGGCTGTGCGCTGGTCCGCGCAAGCGATTTGCGGTTCATCAGCACATTGATAAGCGAGGATTTCCCCACATTGCTCTTCCCGGCAAACGCAATCTCCGGCATCTCATTCTGCGGTATTTTGCTGGTTACCCCTATTACCGTCTCTAAACTTACATTTTTTATAACCATTTACTTCTCCTACTTTTTGGCCGCTGTCGCTCTAGTGGTTTTCGTGGTTTTAATTTCCCGCGTAAAAGCAAGCGGTATGACATCATCCATGGAACCCACAAAGCAGATATCCATGCCTGACTTTATCTCTTCTGAAATTTCGGCAACATCCTTATCATTCTTCTCAGGCACCAAAACCGTAGTTATACCCGCCATCTTTGCTGCCAGAAGCTTTTCTTTCAGACCGCCTATGGGAAGCACCCTTCCCCGCAGTGTAATCTCACCAGTCATTGCCACCTTTGCTTTTACCGGAGTATCTGTGATTGCCGAGAGCACCGCTGTTGCCATCGTTATGCCCGCGGACGGTCCATCCTTTGGGACGGCTCCCTCCGGAATATGGATATGGAAATCATTCTCCTTAAAATATTTGGAATCAATCTTATACCTGGGCGCAATTGACCGGATATAACTGATACCCGCCATCGCAGACTCCTTCATCACCTCGCCAAGCTTGCCTGTCAGTTCTATCTCACCCTTGCCTGGCATGACATTAACTTCTATCTGGAGGGTGTCCCCGCCTACGCTTGTCCACGCAAGCCCCCTGACAATTCCCACATCGTCCTTCTCATTTGCCATGTCCACACTGTAGCTGGGTTTCCCGAGATACTTTCCCAGTTTCTGGCTGTTGACCTTGATGCATTTGTCCGGTGCCTGCTTTTTGCCTTTTCCGGTTCTTTCCTTCAGAATCTCAAGCGCCGCCTTCCTGCAGACGGTTCCGAGCTTTCTCTCAAGGTTGCGGACGCCCGCTTCCCTTGTATACTTGTTGATAATTTCCTTTATCGCATTGTCGCTGATGGTCAGCTGCGTTTCGGACAGACCGTTTTTGCGCCGCTGCTTCTCCCACAGATGCTCCTTTGCGATATGAAATTTTTCATTTGCAGTATAGCTTGTGACTTCAATAATATCCATGCGGTCCAGAAGCGGTCTCGGAATATTTCCGGCATCATTTGCCGTCGCTATAAAAAGCACCTTTGACAAATCAAGCGGCAGTTCCACATAATGATCCCTGAAATGGCAGTTCTGCTCCGGGTCCAGCACCTCCAGGAGCGCCGAGGATGTATCGCCCTTGTAGTCACTGCTCACCTTGTCTATCTCGTCAAACAGCATCAGCGGATTACATACCCCTGCCTGTTTTAAGCCGTTTGCAATCCGCCCCGGCATCGCCCCGACATAAGTCTTGCGATGTCCCCTGATTTCCGCCTCGTCACGCACACCGCCAAGGCATATCCGGACATACTTCTTATTTAACGCCTCGGCTATGGACTTCGCAATGGATGTCTTTCCTGTTCCCGGAGGACCTACCAGGCATAAAATCGGTACCTCCCCTTTGCTGGTCAGACACCGAACCGCCAGATATTCAACTATCCGCTCCTTTACCTTCTCAAGCCCGTAATGGTCTCTCTCCAGAATCGCCTCGGCCCTGTTGATATCGTTGTTATCCTTTGATGCCTTATTCCATGGGAGTTCCAAAAGCGTCTCAATGTATCCCCGCTCCACTGCACTCTCCGAGCTTGAACCCATCACTGCCTTAAACCGCGCGATTTCTTTCTTTATCTTTTCTTTTACCTCTGCATCCGCTTTCAGCTTGGCGAGGGACTCCTCAAAATGCTTCACGTCGGAATACTGGTTATTATCCCCCAGTTCCTCCTGTATAAATTCAAGCTGTTCATGCAGGATATAATCCCTCTGGTTCTTGTCAATCCGCTCCTTCACTTTCACAGCCAGCTGCGTGCGGATTGATGCAATCTGCGCCTCGTCCAGGATTAGCGTAATCAGCTCCCTGCACTGCTCATCAAGGTCTTCTATTTCCAGTATCTGCTGCTTCTGCTCATATGTAAGCGGAATATTTATCATAATCTGATTCATCAGAAGCGGCAGATGAATCTCCTCTTCCTCAAAAAGCCTGCCAAGACCCTTTCCAATCTTTGGAAAAAAGCGTACATAAGTGTCCAGCACCTCTTTCAGCGTGCGAATCAGTGCTTCCTTCTCAAATGGGTCTATCTGATCCTCCTCATCCTTGATTTCCTCGTATGACGCACTAAAATACTGTCCTTCATTATCATTAAGCTCCACGATGCGCACCCTGGCAACACCTTCAACCATAATCCTTTCAGCGTGATTCGGGAGCTTCGTTACCTGCTTGATATCTGCCAGTGTACATACTTTATATAAAGAATGAATATCCGGTTTTTCGTCATCCGGGTTCATCTGTGGTACAAGCAGCACCTTTTGCTTCCCATTCAGCGCCTGCTCAACTGCCTTTACCGACATTTCCCTGCTCAAGTCAAAATGTATAATCATATTTGGCACCACTGTAAGCCCTCTTAACGCTATCAATGGCAATGCTGCTGTTGTCTGATCCATCTATTAATCCTCTCTAAAAAACGCCACCTTTATATAAAAGGCGGCGTCCTGCTATCTATCCATTTACTTATCTCGCCTTTTTCTCCCGCTCGGTACGTACTGCTTCACGATGTACTATGAAAGGCTGGCTTGTTCCTTCTACGGATTCCTTCGTGATAACACAGCTTTCAATCGTGTCATCCGAGGGTATCTCATACATTACATCCATCATTATTTTCTCCATGATGGAGCGCAGACCTCTTGCTCCCGTCTTTCTCTCAAGCGCTTTCTCCGCTATCGCTTCTATGGCGTCGGGTTCAAAAGCAAGCCTGACATCATCAAACTCAAAAAGCTTCTGGTACTGCTTGATAAGAGCACTTTTTGGCTCCTTCAGGATTCTTACAAGAGCATCCTTGTCAAGTCCTTCCAGTGATACATTGATGGGAACACGCCCTACAAATTCGGGGATAAGACCATACTTTGTCAAGTCCTGCGGTGTAACCTCCTTGAAGACTGCACCGATATCCCTTGTGGTCTTCTCGGCAATATCCTTGTTAAATCCGATTGACTTGCGGTCAAGCCTGTTCTCCACAATCTTGTCCAGACCATCAAAGGCACCGCCACAGATAAATAATATATTGGTGGTATCTATCTGTATCAGTTCCTGATGCGGATGCTTCCTTCCCCCCTGTGGCGGTACGCTTGCCACGGTACCCTCCACAATCTTTAAGAGCGCCTGCTGCACACCTTCGCCGGAGACATCCCTGGTAATGGAAACATTCTCACTTTTTTTGGTTATCTTATCAATTTCGTCAATGTATATAATACCGTACTGGGCACGCTCAATATCGTAATCCGCCGCCTGAATAAGTTTCAAAAGAATATTCTCAACATCCTCGCCCACATAGCCTGCTTCCGTGAGCGTCGTCGCATCTGCAATCGCAAACGGAACATTGATAATTTTGGCAAGTGTCTGCGCCAGATAAGTTTTTCCGGAACCGGTCGGTCCAATCATTATAATATTGCTCTTTTGCAGCTCTACATCCAAATCTTTCTCAGCCATCACGCGCTTATAGTGATTGTATACGGCTACAGATAGTACTTTTTTTGCCTCCTCCTGACCAATTACATACTCGTCAAGAAATTCCTTAATTTCCACAGGCTTCAAGAGGTTTATGTCGATGCCGCCCTCGATCTGCTCATCTTCGTATTCCTCCTCTATAATGTCTGCACAGATGTCTACACACTCATCACAGATATAAACACCGGACGGACCTGCTATCAGCTTTCTGACCTGATCCTGTGTTTTGTTACAGAAAGAACATCTTACCTTTCCCTCGACGCTTTTCCCCGCCATTCCTTTTCTCCCTTACTCATAATACAATTCTCAACTTATTTATCCTCTGACACGTCAGCCCTGTCTGTGATAACCCGGTCTATCAGACCATACTGCATGGCTTCCTCCGCCGATTTCCAGTTGTCACGCTCAGTATCTGCCGCAATCACCTCATACGGCTGCCCACAGTTCTGCGCCAGAATGCTGTTCAGTTTCTGTTTGGTACGCAGGATATGCTTTGCCGCGATTTCAATCTCCGTCGCCTGTCCCTGCGCCCCGCCGAGCGGCTGGTGAATCATGATTTCCGCATTTGGAAGGGCAAGCCGCTTCCCTTTTGTGCCGCCTGCGAGCAAAAATGCACCCATGCTTGCAGCCATTCCGATACAGATGGTAGACACATCACACTTAATATAGCGCATGGTGTCATAGATTGCCATTCCCGCCGTGACCGAGCCCCCCGGACTGTTGATATAAAGCTGGACATCCTTTTCCGGATCCTCCGCCTCCAAAAATAATAGCTGCGCCACTGTCAGGCTTGCTGTCGTCTCATTTACTTCCTCGCCAAGGAAAATGATACGCTCCTTTAACAATCTTGAATAAATATCATACGAACGCTCTCCACGACTTGTTTGTTCAATGACATATGGTACTAAACTCATGGCTTTCCCTCCGATTTTCACATGATACTGAAATATCAAACCATATATTCTTTTCATTCAGTATAACGCAAATATAATAATTGTGCAAATAAACGGCACAATTATTATATTTTTTTAATATTTAGAATCTACTTATCGACTGCGTTGTCCAGGACGAAATCAACAGCCTTCTTGATTGCGAGGTCTTCCCTGATAGCCTTCTGCTCAAACTCACCAACCATCTCGGTAAGCTTATCCACATCCATCTTGTAAGCCTCTGCCATCCGCTCGATTTCCGCCTTGTACTCGTCCTCGCTGACTTCTATGTTCTCTGCCTTTGCCACTGCCTCAAGCACAAGCCTTGACTGGATTCTCTGCTCTGCCTGCGGCTTCATCTGCTCCAGAAAAGCCTCCTTTGTAAGTCCCGTAAACTGGAAATACTGGTCGATTGAGATGCCCTGCATCTGGATTCTCTGGGCAAAGTCATCCGCCATCTGGCGCTGCTGTGTCGCAATCATCGCGTCAGGAATGTCCATCTTCGCGTCGGCAACAATTGCCTCAACGACCTTTTCCTCCTTCACGTTTCTTGCTTCTTTTTCTTTCTTCGCAGCAAGATTCTTTCTGACATCCTCCCTGTACTCGTCAAGCGTATCAAACTCCGACACCTCGCTTGCAAATTCATCGTCGAGCTCCGGAAGCTGTTTTTCCTTGATTTCCCTTACCGTGCACTTGAACACGGCAGGCTTTCCTGCAAGCTCCTCTGCCTGGTAGTCCTCCGGGAACGTGACATTTATCTCTGTCTCCTTGTCAATCTCTGCACCGATTAGCTGTTCCTCAAATCCCGGGATGAATGTGCCGGAACCAATTGTCAGGGAATAATTCTCACCCTTGCCGCCCTCAAAAGCAACGCCATCCACGAAGCCCTCAAAGTCAAGCACTGTCATGTCGCCGTCTTTTACAGCTCTGTCCTCCACTGAGACTGTTCTCGCATTGTAGTCGCGCTCCTTGTCAATCTCTGCCGCCACTTCCTCGTCGGTGACAGTAAGGTCTGCCTTCTCCACCTCGATGCCCTTGTACTTTCCGAGGGTAACCTCTGGCTTCAGCGCCACTTCCGCAGTAAAGATAAACGGCTTTCCTGCCTCTATCTGTGTGACATCGATTACAGGCTGTGACACAATCTCTTCCGTGCATTCATCTACAGCCTTAGCGTAAGCCGAAGGAATGATGATATTCGCCGCATCCTCATAGAATACCTCCTTGCCATACATCTGTTCAATCATCTTGCGGGGCACTTTGCCCTTACGGAATCCCGGAATGCTGAGCTTGTTCTTATTTTTCTGGAAAGCTTTCTCAACAGCTTCCTCAAACTCCTCAAAAGGCACTTCTATCGTAAGCTTCGCCATATTTCCTTCTAACTTTTCTACCTGTAAACTCATTTGTTTCATTTCCTCCTTGCATATTATGCGTTTTCGCAGCTATTCAGTACTCCTGTAGTCACGATTTCTTTTATTGATACCTGTCCAATACGATTGCCACGTATAAAAATACCTTGTGTATTTACAAAGTATACAGTCATTTTAAAATTATATCATAGGCTTACCAAAAATAAAAGACCGAATTTTACAATTTTTATAGTAAATCGAGTAGGGAATACTTTCCCTGCTCGCGCGCCGGGCGTCCGTCAGCGAACCGATTTATCGGTTTGATGACATATTTCATTTGGACACCCGTGTGCACAAAAGAAGGGGATGCGGTTTTTACACCACATCCCCCTCTTTCTGCCGGGTCTTTTCTTATTTGATAGACTCCTCGTAGCTCTTTACCATCCTTCTTACCATCTCTCCGCCGATGCTTCCTGCCTCGCGGGATGTGAGGTCACCGTTGTAGCCTTCCTTCAGGTTTACACCAAGCTCTGAAGCTACCTCTGTCTTAAAACGATCCATTGCTGCCTTAGCTTCTGGAACTTCTACTCTGTTTGATCTGCTCTGTGATGACATAATTTTTTACCTCCGTTAATCAATTTTGTTCTTTTCATTTTCAAATTTTATAATCTATTTTGAAAGACAAGCTTTTTGTCGCTTATCTTAATCCTAGTATTAACGGAGTCATTTTTTTTATGAATGGTAGTTTTTTACTAAAATGTCAATTTAAAACGATGCCGGTTCAGCTGAACTGTTACCTGATTCCCTTGAAATTCCGGTAGATTCGCATGAATACGCGAATGATGTCGGGGTCAAACACGATGCCCGCCTTCTCTTCCATGTATTCAAGCGTCTTATCCAATGGAATCGGCTTTTTGTACCGCCTTTCACCAATCATTGCGTCAAAAACATCGACCGTCTTGACAATCCGCGCCGAGAGCGGAATCTCATATCCTTTTAAGCCTTTCGGGTATCCTGACCCGTCCCAGCACTCATGATGGTGCCATGCAATGTCAATCGCCATCTCGATAAAATCATTTTTTTCAACACCCTCGTAAATATCCATCAGTGTCCTGGCGCCCAGCTCGGCGTGCGTACACATGATTTTGCGCTCCTCCTTGTCAAGCGGCGCATTCTTCAGCAGGATGTTATCCGGTATCAACAGTTTTCCGATATCATGAAGTCCCGAGCTTGACTCGATGGTGTCTATAAAGTCGTCTGTCACCTGATCCTCAAATTTCGGCGAAAGCTGCATGCCTTCCGCAAGAATTCTGCTGTTATACAAGATATTTTTATAGTGGGAATCCGACACATTCTCTTTACTCTCCACAAGCCTTGCCAGCGCTGTCATAAAATTTTTCTGCTCGACCCTGAGCTTCTCCATCTGCCGTGCCACGACAAGATTGAGCTGCCTGTTATTTTCCTCCAGATCCTTCTGCATAAAGTAAATTTTCAGGTGTGTGGAGATACGCATCTCAACTTCTGTTTTTTCAAACGGCTTTGGTATGTAATCGACTGCCCCAAGTTCAAATCCTTTGCTGATATCCGAAGCGGTATCCATCGCCGATATAAATATCACCGGAATATCCTTTGTGTATGGGTCATTTTTCAGCATAGTACAAAATGTAAAGCCATCTGTCTCAGGCATGGAAATATCTGACAGGATAATCCTCGGCAGCACCTCACTGTCTTCAATGATTTTCAATGCCTCCTTCACGCTCTGCGCAAGCAGCGGCTGATATCCCATGTTCTTTATAATCTCCTCAAGGATAATCAGATTTACCTCGACGTCATCGACCACAAGTATCCTGATATCATTCTTATTTTGCGATGTCCTATCCATATTATTATATCTCCAGCCCTTCTATTTCCGATAGCAGCTGTTCTTTTACTTTGTCCGCATAATCCTTTGCCTTCTCACAGTCAGCCTTTCTGATTGCCATCTCCATGCGGAACGCCATCCGCTGCAATTCCTTCGAACCGCCGCTGATAAGCTGCTTCAGGGTCGTTGCAAAGCTCTCTGCCTTCTGCCAGTTTTCCATGTCCATGCTGATGTTAAGCTTTTCAAAGTACTTTTTCAGTTCCCTGACATTGATATCGCTTCCCAGTTCATACATCAAATCCTGCTCGACCGCCATATTATTAATATTGTTGGAATACTTCCACTTACGGATGGACGGCTCCTGTGATGCACTTTCCTGCGCCTGCTCCTGCCTCAATTTGATGGTAAACGAAAAAGTAGAGCCTTTGCCCTTTTCACCCTCTGCCCAGACTTTGCCATGCATCATGTTGACTAGCTCTTTTGTGATGGAGAGTCCCAGTCCCGTACCGCCATATTTTCTGGTTATAGATGCATCTGCCTGCGTAAAACTCTTAAAGAGTTTATCCTTATCTTCCGGCGAAAGTCCGATACCGGTATCCACAACCATAAAAAACAGCTCGACCACATCATCTATTTTCGTATTTAATGTTATTTCAATGCCTACATATCCCTGCTCTGTAAATTTGACTGCGTTGGATACAAGGTTGTTCAGTATCTGCGTCAGGCGGAGCTCGTCACCGATTAGCCTGTCGGGAATTTCCGGCGCCACATTCAATGTAAAACGCAGACCCTTGCGCATCGTGAGCATCGTAAACATCTTCTCCATTTTTGACATTAAGTCGTAAAATGAAAAAGGCTTTTCATCTAGTTGGAATTTTCCTGCCTCAAGTTTTGAAAAATCAAGAATATTATTGATAATTCCCTCCATGGTCGTGCAGCAGTCCAGTATCATCTTAATGTAATTAATCTTCTGGAAATCCTGTTCTTGCTCCATCATAATCTCGGCATGCCCTTTTATTCCGTTAACCGGTGTGCGCAGTTCGTGTGTTACATTCGCGACAAAAGCGTCCCGTGCCTTCATCGACTCCTGCATCTGGATTGTCGTCTCCTCCACCTTCGTGATACTTTCCTTGTAGCGGGTCATGTCGACGGCGGTGCAGATAATGACCTCGACCCCATCGAAAACCCTCGAAACGACCTTGATTTCAACTGGAAAGCACGTCTTGTTTTTCCGGTAAATCACCGTTTCAATGACTTCCCTATCCTTCAATTCATCAACCAGTTCGATGTGATTATCCACAACAACAAACACATTTTGAAACAGTTCCCCTATGTATGCGCCTATAAGCTCATCGGCACTATATCCGGTGAGTTCCAAAAGCCTGTCATTGCAATAGCCGATACAGCCATGTCCGTCATACCTGATAATACATTCCTGGCTGTTATTTAGTATGAAGTAGAAAAATTCTTCACGATTCCTTGGCATTATTCTTCCTCATCCTCTTCCTGTTTATCCGTAAAGTCAAGTGAATGGTCACTCAAAAGTTTAACGGGATCAAGCAGCAGCTTCACACTGTCTCCAACCTTCCCTATCCCACGGATAAACTTTGCCTGTGCATTCGCCTTTGACACATTGGGCGGCGGAAGAATATCCTCCTCCTCGATAGAAACCACCTCGGAAATCTTCTCGACAATCAGCCCTACCACAACGTTCTGGACATCTACCACAATAATGCAGGTGCGGTCATTATACTCGAATGCCTGCTTTCCAAAACGGTCTGCCACATCAATAACCGGTATAATCTTACCCCTGAGATTAATCAGTCCCTTTATAAAATGCTCGACCTCCGGAATCGGCGCTATCATCTGCATCTGTATGATTTCATTTACATACTTAAGCTCAATGCCAAACACATCACTCCCTATGCAGAAAGTCATATATTTTCCATGCCGGATATCTTCCTGTTCCATGTCCAGTTCTTCCAAATTCTCTTCCATATCTTCATCTCCCTTTTTACACAAATTTTATGCTTGAATATCCGATATGCTTTATATCAGTCCAAGTTTCTCCAACATGCCCCGAAGTTTTTCCACATCAATCGGCTTGGCACAATAAACCGTACAACCCAGTTCAAACGCTTTTTTGACGTTTTTCTCCTCATTGAGGGCTGTTGTCATAATCACCTTTGCCTGTTTATCCTGTGGTACATTGTGTTCCCTTTCGATTTCCCTGATATTTTTCAGTGCCTGGTAACCGTCCATAATCGGCATCATTACGTCAAGACATATCAGGTCATAAGGATCATCCTCCTCCAACGCCATCATGAATGCATCAATTGCTTCCATGCCGTCGACCGTCACATCGCATTCCCCATATACGGACAAAAATTTAAGGATTGCCTTCCTGCTTGCAAAATCGTCTTCTGCTATCAAAATTCTCATCTTCTATGCCTCCTGTTTTGTTTTATTGCTTTTTATCCAACAAATAATATATCTTGTGTGGAATCTGATCCAATGGCACCTGCCAGTCCACTGCACCCATTTCAAATGCCACCTTGGGCATGCCGTACACAATGCATGACTTTTCATCCTGTCCTATCGTGCGCGCCCCGGCTTTCTTCATCGCCAAAAGTCCTTTTGCCCCATCGCTTCCCATGCCTGTCATCAGCACTCCGATGGCATCATTTCCCGCAACGCGCGCCACCGATTCAAAAAGCGCATCCACAGACGGACAGTGCCCGGTCACCCGTGGTCCATATCTGCATTCCACCTGGTACATTCCATTCACCTTTACGATCCGCATCTGCTTATCCCCAGGCGCCAGAAGTACCTGTCCTGGTTTTACCACATCGCCGGATTTTGCCTCTTTGGCAGTAATTTCACCCTCACTGTCAAGTCTCTGTGCAAACATATTCGTAAAGCCCTCCGGCATATGCTGCACCAGTACAATCCCCGGAATGTCCCTTTTCAGGTTCCTTATGACAGAAGCCACCGCCTCCGTCCCTCCCGTCGAAGCGCCAATTGCAATGATTCCCGTTCCCTTCGAATTATGGGCAGCCTGATGCACGGGCAAATGCGGAACACTCGCACTTTTTACCGGCTGCCATCCACTGGCTGCCGCAATCCTTTTCAGCCGCTGGCAGATGTTTGCATTCTCAAGCAGGGCAGCGTCCTTGTCACAAGCCGCGAAGTCCTTTGCACCGGCATTGTACGCCGCGTCCTCATACGCTTCTTCTGCTATCACAAACGCCGTCGTATACCGCTGCGGCATAAGTCTCTCAAGGAATGTGATTCCTTTCATCCGCGGCAGGTCATGACACAAAAGCATGACGTCCGGATTGCATTCTATAATTTTGTCCCGTGCAGTGTAGGCATTGTTTGCCTCGGCTGCAACTTCTATCTCAATGTCTGAATCGAGTATTGCCCTGAGACGCCTGTGCATCTCCAGACTTCCTACAACCAATAGTACCCTTAATTTTCCCATAATTTTCACTACTTCCTGTATATGGAAGGTTTTATATAACGGAATCTTGTGTTACTCTGACTCATTGACTCTGTTGACCCGATAAACAGATACCCTCCCGGCGCCATCTTTTCATAAATATTGGCAAGCAGCCGCTCTTTTGTCGGCTCATCAAAATAAATCATTACATTCCTGATAAAGACTACATGAAGCGGGTTCCGAAAAGGAAGCGGGTTCATGAGATTAAGCTGTCTGTATATCACCTCTCTCTTAAGCTCTTCCCGCACCTGATATTCCTCCGGATTAATTTGTTTAAAAAATCTCCGGACATAATTATGCGGCAGCTGCTCAACGGAATTCTTTGCATATACGCCTCTCACTGCCTTTTCAAGAACCTTTGTGTCGATGTCAGTGGCAAGTATTTTGGTGTCCCACTCCGCATGCTCCAACCCCAGAAAATCCATGCACAGCATCGCAAGCGTGTACGGTTCCTCCCCTGTCGACGAGGCGGCGCACCATATATGCCAGTCCTTTGTACGGTTTTTCAGTTCTGGCAGCACCTCCTGTTTTAAAAACAAAAACTGTTCATACTCCCGCCAAAAATATGTGTGATTTGTGGTGAGGGCATTCATCAGATCCTCTGCCTCGGATCCTGTCGGAAATCTCTCCACACGATCCATAAACTCATCATATGAATGATATCCCTTCCGCTGCATATAACTGTCAAGCCTTCCCTGAACCAAAACCTTTTTTTCATTCAAGTTAATGCCAGCCTTCTCCTTCACATAAGCAGCAACTCTTTGAAATTCATGTTCTGTAATCATTTGAGAAACCTTCTATCTATCCCTGATTTGCGCGTAATTATCAGTCTATTCCAACATTACCCGCACGATATAAATGATTATACCATTGCAATCTTTTATTGTCAAAATTTTTAGATAAATTTACACATCAGCCTTTGGCAGTTCAGCCCTCGAGGTAGACAATCCCTTTTCCGAGCGTATCTGCTGTTTTTCTGTCTGACAGCGCAGCGATGATTTCAAGTGCAAACGCTATCGCTGTTCCCATGCCGCGGCTTGTGATTATGTTGCCTGCCCTCACCACCTTATCATAGCATACTTCGGCGCCTTTGAGTTCTGCCTCCATCCCCGGGTAAATGCATGCCCTTTTCCCCTCAAGAAGTCCCATATGCCCGAAAATGCTTGGTGCCGCGCAGATTGCCGCAATCAGCTTCCCGCTGTCATAGAATTTCCGGATACCGTCCGTAAGCTTTTTGCACGCCTCAAGATTTTTTGTCCCCGGCATTCCACCCGGACATACCAGGATGTCAAAGCTATCCAGGTATGTATCATCTATCCCCGCATCCATCGCCACCGATATCTTGTGGCTGCCTGTGACACTGTCCTGATTATCTGTCGAAACACAGACTGCCTCGATTTGGGCGCGACGCAGCAGGTCAACTACGGTAAGCGCCTCGATTTCCTCGTATCCTGTTCCAAAAAATATTGCTGCCCTCTTCATGATATAATTCATCCTTTCCTAATTTTAATAGATTGAATAGCGCCCATACTTTTCAATATCCCTTTACAGTGTGGACATTATTTATCAGCATTTTGCCATAATTGCTTCGCAATTATGGCAAGGTCATGCCCATTCGGGCTGGTATAATATCTGATGATATTATATCATATATTTTTAAATATTGAAAGATTTTGCCCCTTTTGTTTCTAAATTTGCTAATTTATATGCTCTCTTTTATGTTATAATACAGTTATGGCAAAAACATTGATTCTGTTAATGAACAATTTTTTTATGAAATCAGGAGGCTGACATGAAAAGAAAAAATTTAATGACCTTACTGCTGGCATTGACTTTGGTTTCTTCATCCCTTGCCGGGTGCAGCTCAGGTTCAGCACAGACCACACCAGAGGCAGATACCACAGCGGTTTCGGGAACTCCCGCACAGGAAACCTCCGTGCAGGAAACTTCCATTCCGGAGACCAGTACGGACACTGGTTCCGACACCCAGGCTGCGCAGGCGCCAATATATCCGCTGCCTGATGCCGCCGAGGATGCAGGCATCTATGTGGAACCGATTCCCGACATCTCCGACGATTTTATCCGCGGAATGGACGTGTCCTCCATCCTTGTCGAGGAGAAGAGCGGCGTGAAATACTACAGCGCTGACGGTATGGAACAGGACGTATTTACCACCATGGCACAGGCCGGCGTAAATTACGCGCGCATCCGTGTCTGGAATGATCCGTATGACGCAGACGGAAATGGGTACGGCGGTGGAAACAATGACCTTGCAACGGCAATTGAGCTTGGAAAGCGCGCCACCGCAAACGGCATGAAGGTCTGCATTGACTTCCACTATTCTGATTTCTGGGCAGACCCCAAGAAACAGATATGCCCCAAGGCATGGGAGGGAATGTCACTTGAGGAGAAGTCAAATACCCTGTATGAATTTACAAAAGACAGCTTGACGCAGCTGCTTGACGCCGGTGTGGATGTCGGTATGGTACAGGTCGGAAACGAAACCAACAACGGCATGGCAGGCGAGACGCAGATTCCAAACATTGCACAGCTTATGAACGCAGGAAGCAAGGCGGTGCGCGAGGCTGCGCAGACTTACAGCAAAGAAATCAAAGTCGCGCTCCACTATACGGACGCCACTGATTTCGACGGACTTGACTCCATCATGTACAAGCTCGCATCCTTTCAGGTAGACTACGATATCTTTGCCCTGTCCTACTACCCATACTGGCACGGAACCTTTGAAAACCTGCAGAATGTCATGGCAAATATCCAGGACAAGTACGGCAAAGAGACACTTATTGCCGAGACGGCATACTGCTATACCACAGAGGACACAGACGGCTCCGGCAACAGTGTGAATGAAGGGGATTTGATTGACGCCTATGGCGCAACCGTTCAGAGCCAGTCCACAGCGCTCCGCGATGTATGCGCCACGGCAAGCGAGGCAGGCGCGCTCGGCGTGTTCTACTGGGAGGGCGCATGGATTACCGTCGGTGATGTCAATGCCGACAACAGCCCCATCTGGGAAGAGTTTGGCTCCGGCTGGGCAAGCAGCTATGCTGCGGACTATGACCCGAATGATGCCGGCAAGTATTACGGCGGGTGCTCGTGGGACAATCAGGCGTTGTTTGATGCCAAAGGAAAGCCGCTTGAGTCCCTCAATACATACAAATGGCTGAAATATGGCACCAACGCCGAACCCGCGATTGACATGGTCAATGCCCCTGCCGTCACCTGTAACATCGGCGCAGAGCCGGAGCTGCCGGAGACAGTAGATGTTGTCTACAACAACCGCGCACTAAACACCTCCCTCCCTGTCGAATGGTATGAGGAGCAGGTATTAAACATTGATACTGCAAAGGCAGGGACGTATGAAATCAACGGCAGAATCCTTGACGATGCTGCCGACTCCGACAATCCGACAGCGGTTTGCTGCACTGTCAATGTGGAAATGCTGAATTATGTCGCCAATCCCAGCTTTGAGGACTCCGACACCTCCATGTGGACAGTTTCATACGGGGGTGACAAGAATCCAACTGACTTTCAGCAGAAAGAGGCAGACGCCCATACCGGCGAGTATTCGTTCCATTTCTGGTCAGAGTCTGACATGGACTTCTCCATTGAACAGGAATTTACGGATTTGGAGCCTGGAACCTACGAGCTGAAGGCATATTTCCAGGGCGGGGACATTGACAACACTGCAAAAATGGAGCTTTATGCGTCCGTCGGGGACGACGTGGCTTCCGATGCCTTCACGGCCGAAGGATATGGAAACTGGCAGGAACCCAGAATATCCGCAATAAAGGTGACTGACGGAAAGCTCACCATCGGGATGCATATCCAGTGCAAGGCAAAAGGCTGGGGTACGGCAGACGATTTCATATTAAACAAAATTGACTGATTACCTCCCTTTTCCCGGATTGGATTTGTCCAAAAAAGACGCGCGCCTGACAGCATCGGAGCCATACTTTTCCCGGATGCTGTCCATCGCCCTGTCAAGCTTCTCAAGCTTTTCGATGTTTTCATTGTCAAAGAGTGACAGCTGTATGCCGTCACTCTTTTTTTTGATATGGCTTGTCTGTATTCCTAGCAGTCTGACAGGTCTGCCATCCCACAGTTCCCCAAACAGCCTGCACGCCGTGGCATAAATTTCATTCGTGATATCTGTGGCATGCACCAGCTCACACTGGTGGGATGTCCTTGACAAATCACTATACCGGATATTGACTGCCACGACCTGCGCTTTCGCCTCATCACGCCGAAGCCGCCTGCCCACCGTTTCCGCAAGCGACATCAGCACCATGTCGGCAGTGGATTCATCCGTCACGTCAAACGCAATTGTCGTGGCATTTCCATAGCTTTTGCTGTCTGCGGGCTCGGACTCAACGACGGAGGCACCCTCCCCATTGGCAAATTTCCATATGACTTCGCCCTGTTTTTTCAGTGCGCCCTTTATCACCTGTAAGTCTGATTTTGCAAGCTCCCCGATTGTATGGATTCCCAGCGTGTGAAGCGTCCGTTCCGTGGACCTTCCGACCAGAAACAAGTCCCCGACCGGAAGCTGCCACATTTTATCCGGAATTTCATGCGGAAACAGGGTATGCACCAGGTTCGGCTTTTTGAAATCGCTTGCCATCTTGGCAAGCAGTTTGTTGGTGGAGATTCCCACATTTACCGTAAATCCGAGCTCACGGTAAATCTCATCCTTTATGCGCGTGGCAGCCTCCACGGGCGCGCCAAACAGCTTTTCCGTTCCAGTCATGTCGACAAAGCACTCATCAATGCTGCACTGCTCTATCGCGTCAGAATACCGTTCCAGTATGGCAATAAATGCCTTTGAATACTGCGTGTATATCCCATGCCTTGCCGGAACAATCACAAGGTTCGGGCACTTTTTCAGTGCATCCGTGATTGGCTCGCCAGTCTGTACCTTGTACTTTTTTGCAGGAATGGACTTTGCCAGGATAATTCCGCGGCGTTTGGAACGGTCTCCGCCCACTGCGGACGGAATGGTCCGCAAATCCACCGTCATCTCCGGAAACTGTTCGGGGTGTTTTAGCCGCTCCACTGCCTCCCACGACAAAAATGCACTGTTTACATCAATATGAAATATCAGTTTTTCCATGCTCATACCTTTCCTTTTAATTCTCCACACTGCCAAGAACTGGTTTTATCTTATTTGCCAGCATCCCAATCAGGCATCCAGTCAGTAATCCTGAAGCCATCAATGCAGGAAGGTAAAATGCGATCCTGATGTTCTGTACGACAAACACAGCCACGGCAAGCTGCCCGATATTGTGGCTCACGCCCCCGGCAATGCTCACCCCTGTTACCGAAAACTCTTTTGTCTTTTTCAGGAGCAGCATGACCAAGAAGCTCAGAATCCCTCCCGCAAGGCTGTATATCATCATCGACATATTTCCAAACAAAAAGGAAACCAGCACAATGCGCGCCAGCTGTATCATGAAAACCTGATATGCAGGAAACATATATAACGCCAGGACAATCACAATGTTTGCGATTCCCAGCTTTATTCCCGGTATGCCAAAGCCAAACGGTATCAGCGCTTCCACATACCCGAATATCATCGCCAATGCCGTGAGCATGGCACAGTAAGCTACTTTTTTTGTCATCCGTATCACCCTGGCGCCAGACACCGTTACGGCACAATAATATCCGGCTGCTGTATATCTGCCTTTCCTGTAATTTCCACCACAAGCCTGTGCGGCAGACAGACAATTGTTTCATTCCCTCTTGATATCGGTTTATATTTCATACAATACTTATCCGGACAGTCCGCGTCTTCCACATATGCCGTGCCGTTTTCTATTACAATCTTATTGTACCCATACTGCCCTTCTATCATAATAACCTGGTCGTCTGTCAGACTGTACTTAGCATATAATTTTCCATCCGTCAGAATGCGCACAGTCTGTCCTGCATCCTTTTGAAAAAATGCCGCAGCCAGCGCTGTCAATATTGTCAATAAAAGGACTGCCCCTATCAAAATGCAATCCTTTCTGCGAAATATTTTCCTGCGGGACATATCTTTAATAGGAAAGAATCTCATATCCGTCCTCTGTCACAAGCACCTGAATCTCCCACTGGGCAGACGGCTGTCCGTCCTCTGTATAAACCGTCCATCCGTCATCATCGGAAATATAGATTTCCTGTTTTCCCATGTTAATCATAGGCTCTATCGTAAAGACCATTCCCGGCACCATCAGCATGCCTGTGTCTCTCGGGCACACATAGCTTACCCATGGGTCTTCATGAAACTCAAGACCCACGCCATGGCCTCCGATTTCCCTCACCACGGTATATCCGTTTTCCATGGCAAATTCATGGATTGCCGCACCCATGTCCCCTATTTTGCGCCATGGCTGTACATACTGCAGCCCGATTTCAAGACTCTGCTTTGTGATGTCAACCAGGCGCCTTTTTTCTGCTGAAACATTCCCGATGCAGTACATTCTGGAAGAGTCCGAAAAATAACCTTTATAAATCGTGGAGGCATCCACATTGATGATGTCGCCATCCTTCAATATCTCATTTTTGGACGGTATGCCATGGCACACCACATCATTGATGGATGTGCAGACACTTTTGGGATACCCTTCATAATTAAGTGTTGCAGCGATGGCGCCGCTCCTTTTTGTGATGGCGCTCACCCAGTTGTCAATCTCCTGTGTCGATATCCCCGCCTTGATATGTTCGTCAATGTAGTCCAGGATTGCAATGTTAATTTTCGCGCTCTCACGGATTCCCTGTACCTGCTCGGGACTTTTGATAATACGTCTCGGCGGAATCAGGATACCCCTGCGCCTGTACTCCTCCCGCTTTTCATCGAAGGCGCTGTGGCATTTTTTGTATTTCCGGCCGCTGCCGCACCAGCAGTCATCATTCCTGCCCAGCTTCTCCTCGACTTCCTGCTCAAATAAATTCTTCTCCGACACTTTTTTGCGCATCGAATTGTATTCTAATATATTTTTTCCCATACTACCTCTCCAAAACTCCTTTTATTCCTTTCTTATCATACACTTAGCGCCTTGATATGGCAAGAAAAATTTGCGTCCCCGAAAAGCGCCGGAAGCAGTCATGATACATCCATTAACGCCGGACAAATTTTTTCAGCAGGGCAGTCATGTCGCCAATGTTAATCGGTTTTGCCGTATGTGCGTTCATTCCGCTGTCGAGACAGCGTTTGATATCCTCCGAAAACGCATCCGCGGTCATCGCGATTATCGGAATGGTCCGGGCATCCGGGCGGTTCAGGGCACGGATTGCACTCGTGGCTTCCAGCCCGCTCATAACAGGCATGCGCACATCCATGAGAATCGCGTCATATTGTCCAGGTTCAGACTCCTGAAACTTTTCCAGGCAGATTTTCCCATTCTCTGCCCAGTCCAGTTCCATGCCAATATCAGTCAGCAATTCATTCAGTATCTCCCAGTTTAGCTCGTTATCCTCCGCTGCCAGTATATGGAGTCCTGACAAATCTGCATCCGTGTCTGTCCTATTCTCTGTGTCTTCCATATTCATATACTTTCTTAATCCGTAATACAGTGTTGATTTAAACAACGGTTTTGCGATAAATCCATTGATTCCTGCTACCCGCGCATCCGCTTCGAAATCACTCCAATCGTACGCGGAAGTCAGAATGATGCACACATCTGTCCCTATTGCCTCCCGTATCTTTTTTGACACGCAGAGACCGTCCATATCCGGCAGTTTCCAGTCCAGCAGCACAATCTGATAGTCATCCTGCCTCTCATGATGCTCCACCGCCAGCTGTACTGCCTTTTCCCCGCTCAGCGTCCACTCGGCATTTATGCCGATGGACTTCAGTGCATCTGTCGCACTGCGGCACAGCATCTCATCATCATCTGCCACCAGTACGCTCCATGGAGGAAGAACCATGTCATTTTCCTGTGTGGAAGCTTTTTCCATGTCCAGAATCACATGAAATTCTGTCCCCCTCTGCGGTTCACTTGTCACAGTAATCGTTCCTTCCATTGCATCCACAATGTACTTTGTAATCGCCATGCCAAGCCCTGCGCCTTCTGTTTTTTGTACGCGCTTGCTGTCGGCACGCGAATAAGAATCAAAAATATGCTGTAAAAACTCGGGGCTCATGCCGATTCCGTTGTCCTTAACGACAATGTGTGTGCGCACATATTTATCAGCCCGCTGCCCTGGTGCCTCCTCCTGGAATAAGGACAGCTGTATGGTTCCCCCGTCCGGCGTGTACTTGACTGCATTTGACAGGAGGTTTAACAGTACCTGATTCAGCCGGACACTGTCGCAGTACACATCCTCAGTCACGATGCTGTTGATGTGGATGTTGAAATTCTGTCCTCTTCCCTTAGCCTGCGTCTGCACAATACCGACAATCTCCTCAAGCACTTCCCGCAAGGAGACCAGCTCCGCTGTCAGTGTCATCTTTCCGCTCTCTATCTTGGACATGTCCAGCACATCATTAATCAGCCCCAGAAGATGCTTACCGGACAAGGTAATTTTCTTCAGACAGTTGCGCACCTGCTCCTTGTCGTCGATATGAGCCGTGGCAATCGCAGTCATGCCCACAATGGCATTCATCGGTGTGCGGATATCGTGGCTCATGTTGGACAGGAATACACTCTTTGCCTTCGTTGCCTCCAAGGCTTCCTGCCGCGCCGTCTCCAGATTTTTCAGCTGTTGGCACGTCATTTTAAAATAGACATAAAAAATCAGCAGCAGAAAAATGAGAATCACTCCCAGAACGATCATCGTTGCAATCGTACGGTTCTGGTCCAGACTTTCAACCGTTTCGTTCAGGCCGCCAAACGGCAGTATTGTTACCAGATTCCATTCAGAGTACGGCAGCGGCGTACAGTATACCTGCTGGATGCTGCCATCCAAATTCAATGTTCCTGAATATTTTTCTTTCTTTTTCATCGCCTCGGTAAGCTGACTGATGTATGCATCTATCTTTTGTGAATCGTCCGTTTCATATCTGTCATAAAGACTGCTGAAATAATCTGTGTATGTCCCGCTCATGTCACTGACAACAAAACTGCCATCGCTGCGGATAATGTGGGAATACATGAGTGCGTTTTCCTCATCTGTCCCCAGCATGGTACTGATATATTCTATCGAGACGGCCGCAACCAGCGCCATGCATCTTTCGCCGTTTTCCATCGGATAGTCCGCACAGACGCCAAACATAACCACTGCATTGCCGGTCGCATCACTGCCCACGGCCACTTTCTTTTCCCCGCGGCGCAGCGACTCCTGGAACGGCACCGGGTCGGCAAGATGAATCGGCTGGCCGCTCAGCATTTCGATGTTCCCGTCCGCAGAACAGAGTGCAAGATAATTAAAGTTCCTGATACTGCTTCTGTAAACCAGTTCTTCATGAAGCGCGTCCATGCTGTCCATATCCGCCGGGACAACTGCCACCACTGCCTCTGCCTGTTCCAGCTTCAAATCAATGAGCGTCCGGAAATGAGCGATAATATGGTTGTTTATGCCTGCCATATACATATTTCCCACTTTGTTGATGGACTCCTCGCTAATCCTGCTCATATAGCGTCCCAGATGGACGAACGCTTCCACACTAATCAGCAGAAGAAGAATAAAGCTCCCTATCAGGAACTGCGTGGTGCGGCTTCCTTTCTTTTCATCTGTACGTTTGCCACTATTTTTTTCTGTACATTCCATATCCATAAAATATATCCTTCCCAACTCGTTATTTGAAACGGAATAAATTTTATCCGCATTCATCCCTTTAAGATTATATCAGAATTTCAACAGTAAAACAATTTTTTTACTGGTTTTCGACGGAAAACTGAAGGCCAGATTATTACAGAACTGTTACGGTATCCAAACTGTCTTGACGAAACGTCCGCAACCGATTATGATAGAAACTGGACTGTCCGGGGAAGCAGGTGCAAATCCTGCGCGAGCCCGTCGCCGTAAGGCACCTTTTGCCACTGTCCTGACCAAAATGCCACAATTTGGAAAAAGCCATTGGAAATCTGTTCCGAGAAGGCTGGTCAGTGGTGTGCCAAGCCGGAATATCCAGACAACCCCCATCCTCCTGGCTTATCAGCCAGAACTGCGGGCGCCGGTTTACGGGAGGAAATAAACAATTTTTAAAGGAGACAATATTATGCAGATGAAAAGCAGGAAAAAACACGCGTCATTCATCCTTTGTACAATGCTTATTGTGGCTATGGCATTTGCTGCAACGGGCTGTAATGGCAGCACAAAAAAAGAGACACCCGCCGCGGACACGGCAGCTGTCAGCACAGCGGCAGACAGTACCGTACTGGGTGAAGGCAGCACAAGTTTTTTGTTTACCGCAACGGACACGGACGGAAACGAGACACATTTTGAAATTCACACGGACAGGGAAACGGTCGGGGAAGCCTTGACGGAGCTTGACCTGATTTCCGGGGACGAAGGGGATTATGGCTTATATGTAAAAACGGTGAATGGCATCACGGTGGACTATGATACGGACGGAAAATACTGGGCATTTTATGTCGATGGGGAGTACGCGACGGCAGGTGTCGATGCCACGCCGGTAACGCCAGGAGCCAGCTATTCTTTTAAAGCCGAGTAGACATGAAACCTACAACAAGGGAGCTTACCATATTTGCCATGCTTGGCGCCGTGATGTATGCATCCAAGATTATCATGGAGTTTGCGCCAAACATTCACCTGATTGGCGTATTCACGGTCGCATTTACAGTCGTATACCGCAAAAAGGCACTGTTCCCCATTTATGTCTATGTACTTCTGACCGGCATGTTTTACGGGTTTGCATCCTGGTGGCTGCCCTATCTTTATATATGGGCTGCCCTCTGGGGCGCCGTGATGCTGCTTCCCAGAAACATGCCGAAAAAAATACGCCCCCTGGTATATATGGCTGTATGTTCCGCACATGGCTTTTTATACGGGACGCTCTACGCGCCTGCGCAGGCGCTTCTGTATGGGCTGAGCTTCCCAAAAATGATTGCCTGGATTATCGCCGGCCTGCCCTATGACTGTATTCACGGCATCAGCAACTTCTTTTGCGGAATACTGATAGTACCGGTTATCTCCGCGCTGGAGCTTGCAGAGCGCACTGCCGGAAAAAACTGATTCCATATTTTTTCTGATTTTATGACACGGTAAATCAATGCAAAAAACAATTTAAGAAAATGTGTAAAAATACTTGAAAAAACTTCAAAATAACGTAATATATATATTAGATTCATTAACAAAATTACTTTAATACGAAAAAGCGAGGATGTATGAATGTTAAACAGGAAAAACAAAGTGGTACTCATGAAGGCAGTCTCGGAATTGAAGCAGGCTGATTACTCAAGGGAACCGGAATTAGGCAAAATTTATGACAGATTAGCTGATGGCAGGAAACAGTTTGCTGATGTCTTTGACAAAAACATCAATGCGGTCATGCAGATTAGCTCTCTCGATTTGACCATGCAATATCAGACACATAAAATTATTGACATCTCTGACAAGATAGCCAAGGCAACCGAGACAACCTTTGGTACAACGACAAGCAGTACAGGCAACCCTCAGGAAGAGCTGACCAATACGATTATCCATATTTCAGAGGAAACGGACGAAGTATACAAAAAGATTGAGGAAGGGCAAAACGAACTGACTTCCATCAAGGATCTCTCGGCAGAGACACTTGCTGCCTCGAATGAAATGCAGTCGGACATGGATGAGCTGATTGACCTTATCAACCATATCAGTTCCCTCCTCTCGGGCATTGACACAATTTCCCTCCAGACAAACCTTCTTGCACTGAATGCTTCCGTCGAAGCTGCCAGGGCAGGAGAAGCCGGGAAGGGCTTCGCCGTGGTTGCAGGAGAAATCAGGGAACTTGCCGAGGAAACACAGAAGCTGACAAAGGACATGGGGACTTTTGTGGAGAACATGAAACACGCCTCCAAAAAAAGCGTCCAGAGTTCCGGCAGCACCATCCGTTCACTGTCTTCGATGGCTAATAAAATAACAAATGTATGGGAGCTGAACGATATGAGCAAACGGCATGTGTCGCAGATTAATGACTCCATAAGCTCCATGGCTTCAGTCAGCGAGGAAATCAGCAGCTCCATGACGGAAATGGAAAACCAGTTGCTTGAAAGCACGGAGTTTATGCGCAATGTAGGACGCGAACTGAAACAGGCCACCGAACCGGTTGTCAATATTGAGGAAACTCTTGATGAATCCATCAAGAAAATGGGCTGTATGTCGAAAGATTCCTTTTATCATATGGAGAACACGGAATTTGTCAAATATATGAACACGGCAATTTCCTCACACCAGACATGGCTTAGCAATCTCAAGAAGATAACTGACAGCAGGAATATCACGCCACTACAGCTGGATTCCACAAAGTGCGGATTCGGACATTTTTATTACGCAATAACTCCCAATATTCCAGGTGTCCTTCCAATCTGGAAGGAGCTTGGCGACAAACATAAAAAATTCCATACATATGGCCGAATCATCATCAATGCAATCAAAAACAAAGACTATGGTAAAGCAGCGCAGGTCTACAGAGAGGCAGAGACTTATTCCAGAGAGCTTATCTCGGACATGGAAAAAATTATACAGCTTGCAAATGTATGACAGAACAAATTGAGCAGGGAGGACCTTCCCTACTCGCCGCATAAAAATCCCCTGGATTCTCAGGGGATTTTTTCATATATTTTTTTAAAGGCTGTCGGAAGCGCTATCTCGTGTTCCAACTGCCGGGCAGTCACCCATGTCAGGCTGCTATCCTCCCCAGCCGTTCCGCAGTCCACAACCCAGTATGCCATATGCCACTCAATATGGGTAAAAATATGCTTAATCTGCTGTTTACAGCCTATGCTTTTCACATCGAGATGCTTATCCGAAAGCCACTGCAAAATTTCCTGTCTGGTCAGAATTCCTTCCATGTTCGGAAATTCCCACATTCCGGCAAGTATGCCGCTGTCATCCCGTTTTCTAATGGCAATCCTGCACTCGATATCCTGCAGCCTGAGAATCAGGACTGTCTTCTGCTCAATCCTGCGTGCCGCCTTCTTTTTCTTTACCGGATACTGAAGCTGCGTTCCACTGTGATATGCCCCGCAAAAGAATCCCAGTGGGCAGGTTTCACATCTGGGTTCCCCATTTGGCACGCATACCACTGCTCCAAGCTCCATCAGACCCTGTGTAAAATCTCCCCTGCCCTGCAACGGATAAATCTGTTCCAGCTGTTTTGTAACCTGACTGCGAAATTTTATGTCTCCGATATCCTGACTGCTCTCCGTCAGCCGCGTAATTACGCGTAATACATTTCCATCAACCGCCGCCCTTGCCTGCTCAAACGCAATGGATGAGACCGCCCCCGCCGTGTACGCCCCAATGCCAGGCAAACCAAGTATCTCCCTGAAGTCTTCCGGAAACTGCCCATTGTATTGTGTACAGATTACCTGTGCTGCTTTTTTCAAATTTGCTGCGCGGGAATAGTACCCTAACCCTTCCCACATCTTAAACAGTTCCTCATCATCGCATGCCGCAAGCGACGCAATGTCCGGAAAGCGTTTCATAAAACGTTCATAATAGGGAATTACCGTCTCCACGCGTGTCTGCTGCAGCATAATCTCCGATACCCAGACACGATATGGCTCCCTGTTCTTTCTCCATGGCAGGCTCCTGCTGTTATTCCGATACCACTCCAGCAGCGGCCTGACAATCTCTTCCAACTGATAACACTGCATGACTTTTCCCCTATCCTTGCGCCAGCCGCAAATCAGCATATTCTCTATGCGGCTGTATGCATCACTTTGTACCAGGCAGCCCGTCCCCACGACCGCCAGTATCCATATAACAACATTTTACGCCAGTATTTGCCTTTTGTCTCGTTTTTACAACCAATTTTATTATATATTTCAATTAGAATCAAAAACAACAACATAGTTCCAAAAATGAGACAAAAGGAGGAATATTTATGCCGAAACCACAAACCTACTCTGGTGAAAAAAACCGAATCAGCAAGCGCCTTATTGCACTGCGAAAAAAGCACTATCTTTCCCAACGTGATTTATCCCGGAAATTGCAGCTTGCTGGATATGACATGGACAAGAATGTAATCACCCGAATAGAAACAAACAAACGCTATGTCACGGATATTGAAATCCATGCCCTGGCTCACATATTCGGTGTCTCTTGCGACTATTTGATAGAAGGTGAAAAAACAGATTAGGAAAAGGATACTGTTCAAGTATCCTTTTTCCTCGAGCACATCTGAAAGTTCATCCCATATCCAAACATTTTATCCGCGAGTATCCTTGAAATGCTGCACATGCAGTTGATAATCTCCTCGACGTCAGAATCCTCGTCCATTCCAAGACGTTTTCCAAGGCGCAGCTTTGCCTTATATACCCTTTCATAGAGCCGCCCGCACTCCCTGTCCTCACTAAACTCGTCCGCCACCTCTACTCCATCCGGCAGCAATACCTCATTCTGCTCTATTTCTCCATTTAAAATCTGATAAATTAATTCTGCCTGCATATCGAATCTCCTTTGTATTGCACTTACAACCAATACTAATATAATCTACAAAAAAATTCAATAAAAAGGTTGCAAAAATGATACAAATCGTTCGACAAAATATGACTTTTTTTTGAAAGCGTTATCTTGTTAAATCCTGCACCCACCTGTACTTGCGAAAACGTGCCATCACCCATGGGATTTTTCCCACCTCATCCAGACAGGTGCAGGCATAAACCGCAAGTGGCGACCAATGCAGTACGAATGCCCCGGCGAGTGCAAGCGGAATTGCCATGAACCACATACACACGATGAGGCTGTACATATCAAACAGCGTATCCCCGCCGCCATCCAGCACACCGTTGATCGTGACGGTGTTGACACAACGCCCAATCATATAAACCGCCATTATCACCATCATGCCTGTAAGGTACCCTCGCGCCACATCTGTCAGGATAACCATCCGCACGACGAGCGGCATCACCGCAAGCACAAGCGCGGTGGATATCAGCCCGATGACATAGGAAATATTCTTGAGCTTTATCCCATAGGCTTTTCCCCGGTCAAGGCGCCCTGCCCCCAGCTCATTTCCGACCATGATGCCTGCCGCGCTGCCGATACCGTTGCACATGCAGCAGATTAAGTCACGGACTACTGCCGCCACAGAGTTTGCTGCAGCAGCATCCGTCCCCATATGCCCCATAATCGCAGTGTAGGATGTAAAGCCGACTCCCCAGCACAGCGAGCCGCCCAACAGTGGCAGGCACTGCCTGACAAAGTCCGATTTTAGCTGCCTTGCCTGACACAGAAAACGGTGAAATACCGGACGGATGTAGGCCGCATTCGCCGACACCGCCACGCACAGCACCAGCTCAATCACGCGTGAGATGGTGGTTGCAAGCGCGGCGCCTTTCGCCTGCATTCTCGGCGCGCCAAACAATCCAAATATAAAGACTGCATTCAGGAAGATGTTCAGAATCACCGCACAGCAGCTAATCAGCGCCCCCGGCCTGATATGCTCTGACACTTTCATTGTCGTAAGATAACACTGGGATATACCCGTGAGCAGATATGACCAGCCCGCAATGCGCAGATAGGCGCTGCCAATGGAAATCAGCCCGGCATCCTCTGCAAAAATCCGCATAAGCTGCTCCGGCATGAATTCGCACGCCAGAAAGAACAGGACGGACACAATACCACAGAACTGCAGCATCATGTTAAAGATATCCTCCAATGTGCGCCTGTCCCCCTTCCCCCAATACTGTGCGCCAAGAATGGCGCCTGCTGCCGTAGCAGCCGAGAGGAACATATTCTGGACAAACTGAATCTGCGTCGCCAGGGAAACGGCTGTCATCTCATCCTGTGCGACCTTTCCGAGCATCAGCGCGTCACCGGCGGCAACCGACGCGAGCATAAGGCTTTGCAGCGCAATCGGAAGGGCAAGCCTCGTCAGATTCCCGTAAAATTCTTTTTTGCTTATCAGCATGTTCTGGTTTTTCCTACTCATAAATTATACTGTCCCTCACTCGCCAAAATCACGGTTGAATCATTGCCATACTATCCAGTCTACTCTTTCAGCCGGAACCTGGATACCAGCTCCCTGAGCATCTCTGCCTGTCCGGACAGCTCCTCACTGGCTGCGGCACTGGACTCCACTGTGTCAACATTATTCTGCACCACAGTGGCAATCTGGTCGATTCCGCGGCTGATCTGAGCTGCCATGGCAGCCTCCTGCGTGGTATTGTCCGCAATGTCGGCAAACAGCGAGGAAATGCTTTCTCCTTTAATTGCTATCTTGAAAATTGTACCATATTCTTTGGAAAAGTAAAATCTTTTTATTGTAATTCATCTGCCGGTAACAGTCTTTTGAATAATATCTGTCAGAACCTTGCCACCATATCTTCCTCATGGTAAAATAGTGAAAAACATGAGGAGGAAAATCATGCGCGCTGAGGACATATTACAGATTGCAATGGAACAGTCTGCCGAGGACATCGGCTGCAAAGTGGAAGACTTTATGAAAAACAAGAATGTTGTCGTTCCATTCCGGCTCGGAAAAAATGCAAGGAAATATCTGGAAGAGCCTATCCCTGCAAATTTTGTCTCTTATGGGAACAATGTGGTTGCATCGGCAGACAAGGACATTCAGGAGATTGTGTCGGAATATGTCGGCAAATACGAGTTTTACCATCTTTTTGAGTCGCCGAATATGCACTGGCTGGATGACAGGCTTGCCGGAAACGGGTACAGGGTATGCTTTATGGCAGAATACTATCTTCCCGACATCAGCAGGCTCCATGCGATTTCGTGCGATTACGAACTACAGATTCTTGGACCGGAGGATTTTAAAAGCCTGTATCTGCCGGAATGGGGCAATGCCCTGTGCGAAAAACGACAGCACCTGGACGTGCTCGGTGTCGGGGCTTATGCGGATGGAAAGCTGGTCGGGCTTGCAGGCTGCTCCGCCGACTGTGAAAAAATGTGGCAAATCGGGGTGGATGTGCTGCCGGAATACAGAAGGAACAAAATCGCCTGTGCACTCACCAGCAGACTTGCCTGTGAGATCCTTGAGCGGGATAAGGTTCCATTTTACTGCTCCGCATGGTCCAATATCCGTTCTGTAAGGAATGCCATAAAAAGCGGCTTTCTTCCCGCCTGGGTGGAGATGACCGTAAAGCCTGATACCGTCATAACCCAATTCAATGAAAACCACTAATTGAGCAGCATATTTCCTCTGGGTACCCGTGTACATAAACAGGGTGAAAACAATCTTGTTTCCACCCTGTCATTTATAAATAAGGAAATGTAGAAAACTAGCCTGTACAGGATGTATCTAAATACTTAACGCGCCAAAGATATGCGCCAAAGCTGGTTATCCTGTCCGTTGTAATCCCATTGCAGTACGTTTGCGTTATCCGCAGCCGATCTGCCCGAAACGTCAAGCGCCTTCCCGCTCCTTCTGTTTATAATCTTGTAGTAGTCCCCTGCCTTCTCAATGCTCCATTCCTGGTTTTCACCATTCATGTATTCCCACTGCTGTACATTTGCGCCATTCTCCGAAGAGCATCCCGCAATGTCAAGAACCTTTCCGCTGGCATAACACTTTATCGTATAGTATCCGCTCGGCTGCTTTTCGATGTACCACTTTTGGTTGGCATAGCCCTGATATGTATATTGAAGCACATTTGCGCCATTCTCCTTCGAACCCCATGAGACATCAAGCGCCTTTTGGCTGTTTTTGGAACATATCATATAAAGCTGTCCGCGCTGAAATGCCGTATCGGAACCGTATGAAGGGTTCTGGCTGTTATTGCCGCCCGACGTCACGCCTCCTTCGGAAGCAGTCTTAGGCCTTGTATAGGATATCCAGTCATAGCTTCCTGTAAGCGGCGCTACACCGTTATAGCGGTTCAGCCATTCGTCAACACCCTTGCCCGGCCATACATTCATCATGATTTTACCGGGTGTCGAAGGAATATCCCTTGTAGCCGTATAGACAGGCTTTTTGTCTACATACCATGTAATACTATTTTTGTCCCAGTAAAAACCATACTGATGATAACCCTGCGATGCGTCAAAGCCAAGGTCATACAGGTACTCATGGCCGCCTACACCGTCCGTATAATAATTAAACTGTACCTTCGTCGTATCCTTTCCGAGAAACTCTATATCAATTTCATCCCATTTCGTTCCGTCAGAAGGTCCCGTGTAGGTAAAGAAGGAAGTCACTACGCCGTCATTTTTTATCGGCTTCATGCTGACATCGTACATTCCGTAGCCAAACGCCTGTCTCGTGCGGTACTCGCCACCCGTATATCCACCGCGTCCGTCACTGTAGATGGAAAGATTCATCTTACCCTGCGAAAAGCTGACATTCTCCGCCGCCCATGTACAGTTAAACATTCCCCCGTTTGACCATACGTCCGACCTTTCCATCTTATCAGCCTCGTGGCTGTCAAATCCAATCCCGAAATAATCGGCTGTATACTGGGGTGCGGCTGCCTTGGCGTCAATATCACAAGCACCTAACACATTTGTGAAAATTGCTGCTGATAAAAGAATGGCTTTTAGTGATTTTTTCATATAATGTGACCTCCCATCTTACATTTTATATTCATTTGCATTACTTATAGTCACATTTTATTACATATTTTTGGTCAATAATATCACATCAATGATTTTTATATCATTTTTTTGCCATAACCTTTGTAAATTATTACAAATTCTGTTTTTTCTTCCTGCGCTTCTCCTGGTACATCAGCGCGTCAACGCTTTTGAGCAGGTCCTCAAATTCAAGTTCTTCATTTCCGCTGGTAACGAGAATGCCAAGGCTTGCCGAGACTGTGTAGGGATTGCCTGCCCTGCTGTTGTACTCTTCAAGCCAGTTTTTCATTTTTTCACGTATGGCACCGATGGCATAATCCCCCTCCATGACAGCAAGCATCTCATCGCCCCCGAACCGGACGCACAGTGCATCCTCCGGGCAGCTGTTTTGCAGCGCCTTTGCCACCGTATGAATGGCGTTGTCCCCTGCCGCATGCCCATAGTTGTCGTTGATGCCTTTCAGACCGTCCAAGTCTGCCAGCACGACTGTAACATTGCCCTCTTTTTCCCACACGCGTTTCATCAGTTTCTCAAACTCGCGGTTAAAACCAAGGCGGTTGTACAGCCCGGTCAGCGAATCGTGAATGTAAATATGCTCAATCTGACCGGTCAGATAGTTCTGGTAGCGTTTGTTCAGCAGTCCGCCAATGCCCATATCGACAGCCGCCACAATCTGCGGAATCTTGGTGTAATCCGTATTGTCGCAGCTTTTGTAGCAAAAACAGGCATACCCAAAAGTGACATTCATGAAGTCAAGCTCCATAAATATCAGCGGGTGTTTCCGCTCCAGCAGTTCGTCAAGCTTCGGCATAATGTCCCTGCGCGCAAACTTCATTGGCACAAACGGCTTTGGCGCCTCCGCGTTATACAGGATATACATCTCGTCGTCAAAGCCGTCCTGGTGGATCGTCATCGGGTCAACGGAATCATCCGTGCACCACTGGTTCAGGAAACAGCACATATGGTTCATGACACGGTGCCCCATCATTGCCGGAACCTCCTCGATATGCCTGCATCCCTGCATGTCCTCTGCAATCTGCGTCAGCACATGGTTATCGTCCTGATAGCGGTAAAAGCGGCTGTTGAGCTGGCTGAAATCATCCAGTATGTCTATCTTTGAACTGTATGCACAGCCGCAGGACTCCGAAATCATCAGCCTTGGCAGCGCATAATATTCACCCTCCGGCGTTCCTTTCTGAATCAGGTCTGCCACCGTGCCCGCAAGCTCCCTGAAATCACAGAAACTTGTCGTGATTCTCGGCTCTGTCAGGTGGATTTCCTCGATTCCGTCAAAACCTGTTATGATGACATCCTCCGGCACACGGTAGCCGTTCTTTTTGAGCAGCGCGGCAACGTTAATTGCCATGATGTCATTGGCACAGATAATTGCCTGCGGCATATCCCTGCTGTCAATGAGCCGCTGGGCTGCCTTGATGGTGGGGCGCGCCCAGAAATCGCCGTAGCTTACCATGCTCTCACTGTCAAATGCAATTCCGTATTCCTTCAAAATCATGGCAAATATCCCGAGACGTTCCTCGGAAAACGGATTGCCGCGGCTTCCTGCCATAAAATGCAGCTTCCTGGGTCTATGCACTTCCATCACATGCCTGACAATCTCCTCAAACCCTGTCCTGTAATCAAACCGCACGCTGGTGCAGCCGTCACACTGCCCATCAACCACAATTATGGGAACGCCCGCTGCCTTCGCCCCGCTGATAATGTGCTCTGTCACTGTCCGGCTTTTTATTTTCTCGTCCATGATAACGACCGTGTCAACGATGGAATAGTCTATCAGGTCAAAAACCAGTGTCTCCGAATCCTTAATAGTGTCGCTCCATGCCATGTCCGTACTCATATGGTAAATAAAAATCCTATACCCATGCTTGTTGAGCTTATCGTTAAGCTCCGTGATAAAGCTGATACTTGAAGCATCCTGAATTGCCGACAGACACAATGCTATGACTTTATAACCGTTCAGCATATCTATCCCCCACCCTCCATATTTTGAAAAACCGAGCAGGGAAATGTCCATCTTCCCTGCTCGTGTACTGGTTTTGTTCCTACTGTGGTTGTGTTTCCTCCAATGTAATGTTGTCAATCACCACGCTGTGCCTGTCGGATATCTGCTTTCCGCCGACTGCGCCCATGGAGATGCTTAATATTGTGCCCTCGTCTGTGTCGGACTTCATCTCGAACACAATGGCAAAGTTCTGGTAATCCCCTGTCAGTTCCGCCATGTGCTCGCCGGAGTATGCCGTCCAGTCCTCGGCGCCGTTTGCATCCTTGTGTCTGGATCCGTCCTTTTGCAGCGCGTACATGATTGTCCTGTCCTTTGTTGACTTGGCGTCAAATGCAAGCTTGTACCATTTGCCTTTCTCAAGCTTAATATCGTTCTGCTTTAGCTGGATATGCCAGCCCTCCGAGCCTGTATCCGCGATATCCATCGCAAAGGCGTTGTCCTCGTTCAGGGCATCCACGATATAGTCCGCAACCTTTGCCGCGTCGTGGATATAGACCTCATACCCTGTCATGCCGCTTGAAAAATCACCGTTTACGAGAATGCTGTCCTCTCGGACGCGCACGTTGTCGATATAGTATATGCCTGCACTCCCAAACAGGAAGCAAAGCTCCGCATCTTTTAAGGACTCCGGTGTCTCAAACTCATACTTAAAAGCCGTCTTATCTGTTGTCAGTTCACTGTCAAATGCCTGTCCGGCAATGGTAGTCTGCATTGTCCCCGCCTTTTCCGCATAAGCGTCAAAGCTTAAGATAAACTTCCTTCCGCCTGTAATTGCGACCGGTTTCTGGCTTACGATGACCTTATTCAGGGACGACTCCGAAAGCTCTGTCTCCGGCACTGTCACCATAAGTTCACGCTCTTTATTGTCCGTTACGGCAACCGTGGCTTCCTCACACTGCGTGGTGTCCCAGTCCCAGTAGGCAAGCCGCCTTCTGTCCGGGTCATTTCCCTCGCTGAACGCTCCGTTATACACGTAATTGCCATCAGGCAGTACGGTTTTTTCCGTCTTTGCCGCCTCGCCTGCCTTTTCCAGACGGACATTGCTGACATGGACGGCTGCTATCGAGCCCTGGTTTCCAAGGTTGAACTCAATCCTGCCATTTGCGTCGCTGTCCGCTGTCATGTCAAACAGATGCTCATAAGACTGCTTTTCTGTCGTCAGCTCCACCGTCGTGTCCTCCAGGTAACGGATATATCCCTTGTCCGGCGCTGTCACGTTTGTAATCATGGTGCGCGCCTCGTCTGCACAGGCATCATATGTGAGCCTGTACTTTGCGCCCTTCTCCATCGGCATGCCTGCCTGGACAATCTGCACGCCGTAATTCACCGTGCCTGCACTCTCGGACGTGATATGCAGCGCATTGTCAGATATCTCGGTCTCGCCCTTGCCGCCTTCCGCCAGGAGCAGCCGCCAGTGCGAATCTTCTTTTGTCATGTCCTCCGCCTCTGAGAAATCGCCGTTTACGGCATAGTTTCCTGTCTCGTCAGGCTCGCCGAGGCTGATTTCGTTTTCCGGTTTTGTGACATTGGTGTCATAACTGTCCTTCTCATATACCCGCACATAGTCAATGACAAACTGCGCATTCTCCTCAAATACGTCGTCATCATCGGGATATCCTACCCAGCTGCCGCCGACTGCGAGGTTAAGTATCATGTAAAACGGCTGGTCGTATGGCGCGGGATAGGCGACTTCGCCAAAACCCTCTTTTTTTGTGAACCAGTCATTCACGCTTCCTATCATCTTACCGTCAACGTAGAAACGGAATTCGCCGGGATCCCACTCACATGCAAATACGTGGAACGCCTCACCGAAATTTTCTTCTCCTGCCGCTATCTGGTAAGAGGACTGTTCCTGTGTATGCGGCTCTCCGAAATGGAGCGTGCTGTATGTTGTGGTCAGCTCGCTGCCGTGCACCTCCATGATGTCTATCTCGCCGCACTTTGGCCACTGCCCATAATACCCCTCTTCTGTCGGCATCATCCAGAATGCAGGCAGAAAGCCTTTTCCACTTGGCACCTTTGCCCTTGCCTCAAACCTTCCGTACTGAAAATCGTGTTTGCCCTGCGTGTTGATTCTGCCTGATGTGTAATACGGCTTGCCGTCAATAATCTCCTTGAGCGCCTGGATATACAGTTTTCCGTCCTTCACGTAGGTATTCTTCTCGGAATCCACATATTCCTGCAGCTCGGCATTGACCCAGCCCGGCTCATGGTACTCAAAATTCCAGTCGTCCATGTTCAGCCTGTCACCCTCAAACTCGTCTTCCCAGACAAGCTTATAGTCCGAATTTACTGTTGCTTCTGTTCCCACTGTCCAACCTCCAGATTCATGCCCGTCGGGACATTCGTTTTTGACTTCATTGTCTGCTGTATCTGTCACGGCTTCCCCGGCAGTACTGCCGGGAGGCGCATCCTGGGTTGTTGTCCCGCAGCCTCCCGCAGCCAGCGCCAGCGCAAGTGTCACAGACAGCAGTTTTCCTGCATTTGGTTTCTTTCTCAACTGTGTTCTCCTCTTGCCTTTGGCAGTTTATTTGTGTTTAGAGCGGTCTAAAAATCTTTTGATTCCGTCTCTTCCGATTCCTCGGTTTCAGCTGTTTCTGGTTCCTCAGTTTCCCTGGATTCGGTTGATTCTGTCTCTTCTGATTCCTCGGTTTCAGTTGTTTTTGTCTCTTCTGGTTCCTCAGTTTCAGTCGTTTGTGTTTCCTCAACCTCCTCAGTTTCTGTCGTTTCTGTTTCCCCGACCTCCTCAGTTTCTGTCGTTTCTGTTTCCTCAGACTCCTGAGCAGCGGTTTTTTGTTCTTCATCACCGGATTCTGCCCCGCTGACTTTTACAACACTAATATCAGATATCTCAATTGTTGATACTGGTGTTTCTTTATCTGCAATCTTGCCCATTGAAATTGCAAATATAATCTCGTTGCTTGTGTCCGCACTTACTGTCAAATTGTAATTTACTTCCCTAACCTCATCCGCAGTCAGTTCAATATCCTCTCCACCATACCACGGAGTATTACTTGGTGGCATAAATGAATACTTGATTGTTCTTGCGGCCGACGACTTTATCTTCATCGTAATCTGATACTTTGCCCCTTTTTCCAATGTCAGGCTTTCTGTGTATCTGAGTTTAATATCCCAGTCGTTTTGACCAACATTGGTAATGGTGAACACTGCCTTTCCGTTCTCAAAGTTTGCTTCTGCCGCAGCATCTGAACCAACTTCTTTTGTCCAGTGCGTCTCGCCTTCTGCAAAATCACCGTTCTGAATCAGGTTATCGCCTGCCGGAGCAGGGTCCGGATCCGGTTTTTCCGGTGTCTCTGTGCTTCCGCTTATCTTCACAACGCTGATGTCCTCAATCTCGATTACTGCTGGCGGTGTGTCTTCATTTTCAATCTTGCCCATTGAAATGGCAAATGTAATCTTCTCACTTGTGTCCTTATCTACCGTAAATTCATAGGATACTGTTTTGGCTTCATTTGCTTCCAGTGAAAGATCCTCTCCTCCATAATAAGCATATGACTCATTCATAAATGAATACTTGACTGTCCTTGCAGCAGTAGAAGTTACCTTCATCTGAACCTGATACTTTGCACCCTTCTCCAGTTTCAAAAGATCACTGTACCTGAGTTTGATATTCCAATCCGCGCTTCCGACATTGGTAATGTCAAATGTTGCCTTTTTCCCTTCAAAACTTGGTGTCGCTTCAGCCGGGGAAATGATTTCCGGTGTCCAGTGTTCTTCTCCTGCCGCAAAGTCACCATTCTGAATCAGGCTATCGCCTGCAGGAGCCGGGTCTGGGTCAGAATTATCCGGTATCTCTGTCTTTCCGTCAAATCCCTCTATCTCCTTTGGTGTCTCCTCCTCCGGATCTGCCGCTGTGCCTTCTTCAACCTTGATGACATTGATGTTCGTAATTTCAATCGCATGCGGCGTATTCGTTTCGGCAAACTTACCCATGGAGAGCTGGAACGCAAGACTGCCTGTAAAGTCGCCTTCTACCGTCACGATTCTGCTTACTTTTTTCAGTTTATTCGCATGCAGCTCAATCAGTTCTGTCGCGGCGCGCGGCTGATCCGTGCTGTCCTGGAATTCAGCCTTCACGCTCCTGTCAATGGATGAAACGATGTTGAAGCTTACTTTATATTTTGCTCCTTTTTCCATATCCAGGTTTTCCTGTTTGAGCACTACGTTCCAAAGCTCGTTTCCGGCATTGGTGATTTCGTACCTTAACCACTTACCCGCATCATCTTCCTGAATCTTTCTTGTGACATCGGCGCCCTCATTAGTATCCTGATAATAATTACTCCACTCATTCTCCCCATCTGCAAAGCTGCCGTTTCGAATCAGCGGTTCCGCTGGGTTCTCACCCTTCACTGGCGGTTTTACGGTACAAGCCGTCTCTGTCTCTTCATCAGCCACTGCATCGTCGTTTCCTTTTACAATGCTGACATTTGTAATTTCAACGGCATGTTCTCCTAAGTCTGCACCCTCTGTATTGCCCAGCAGAATCCGGAATGTGACTGCCCCATCCGTGTACTTCTCACCTAATGTCATCATCCGGCTGACTGCCTTTTTCATATCTTTTGTCAGGCTGATGGTCTCCCTGCCGCATTCTTCGCCACTGGCGTTTAAAAGCACGACTGTTACATTCCTGTCAATGGAAGAAGCTATCTCGAAGTTAACCTTATACTTCGCACCTTTTTCCATTATAATACCTGCCTGCCCCAGCTGTATATCCCCTTCTGCTGTTCCGGCATTGAAAATCTCGTATCTTGCCTTACTGCCTGTAAAGGATGTCTCCGCTTCAGCGCCGGCATCCGTATTGACTGTATCAATCCATGGCTCCCTGCCTGCTGCAAAGTCACCATTTTCAACCAGGTCTGTTTCACCGCCGACCTTCACAACACTGATGTCATCAATCTCGATTGTTGAAACAGGTGTGTCAATTGGCTGTGCCTTGTCGTTGTCCTTATAAATCTGCCCCATTGAAATGACAAATGTAATTTCCTTATGGGTAGGCTTATCGCCCACTTCGAGCGTAAAATCGACTGCCTTTTCCTCATTTGCAGTCAGGGCAACATCTTCTCCTCCATACCAGCCATACGCCGGATTCAGGAACGCATATTTTACGATCCTTGGCTCTGTGGATTTTAATTTCATCTTTACCTGATATGTCGCGCCCTTTTCCAGCTTCAGCGGTTCCTTATGCTTAAGCTGGATGTGCCAGTCTTCCTCTCCGACATTGGTAATTGTATAAACTGCTTTTCCATCCGCAAAGCTTACCTCGGCTGCCCCCGGTGATGTCACTGCGTCTTCCCAGTGCTCGCTGCCTGCCTCAAAATCACCGTTTGCAATCAGGTTCCTGCCCGGCTCTACAGGCGTTTCTGGCGGCTCTTCCTGTGCCTCTGTCTCTTCCAGATTAATATTGTCAATCACTATAGTATGCTTGTCGGATATCTGCTTTCCTCCGACTGCGCCCATCGAAATACTGAGTTCGGTCTTCGGATCCGTATCGCAATTCATGTGAAATACTTTTTCAAACTTCTGGAACTCTGCTGTCAATGCTGCCCTGGGCTGTCCGGAGTACGGCGTCCAGACATCGTCGCTTGTGCCGTCTCTCTGCAACGCATACATAATCTCCCTGTCCACGGTTGACTTCGCATCAAATGAAAGCTTATACCATTTGTCCTTTTCGAGCTTAATGCCGCTTTGCTTTAACTGGATGTACCAGTCCTGACTGCCGGTATCGGCGATATCTATGGAGAACGCATCCTTCTCATTTAGCGAGTCCACCACATGAGCCGGAACCTTTGCCGCGTCATTTACATAGACCTCATATCCCAGCATTCCGGCAGAGAAGTCACCGTTTACGATCAGGGCATCTTCCCTGACTGCCACATTGTCGATATATACCGTGCCCGGTGTTCCAAGCAGGAAACGAAGCGCGGTTCCTTTTAAGTCCGCAGGCGCATCAAACTCGTACCTGAACGTCTGCTTTTCTGTTGTCAGCGCACTGTCATATGTATTTCCCGCAAGCTCGGTCCTGATTGTCTTTGCCCTGTCTGCATAGGCATCAAAGCTGAAAGCATACTTCTTTCCTCCACTGACTGCTATGGGGTTCTGGCTCACGACTACCTGGTCCGGCGCCGTCACTGTATCCGGTACCGTCACCTCCAATTCACGCTTGCCGTTGACAGACACGCTTGTTCCCCTGCCTGTGGCAACGTCCCAATCCCAGTCCCAGTATGCGAGACGAAGCTTGCCCGGCTCATTGCCCTCGTCAAACGATCCGTTATAGACATAGTTGCCGTCCGGACGCATGCCTTTTTCTTCTTTCTCCGCGCTGCCTTCCTTTACAAGTCTCACATTGGTAATATGGACTGTCGCCAGGGATCCCTGGTTTCCAAGGTTAAACTCCACCCTGCCGTTCGGGTCGCTGTCCCCGGTCATGTCAAATATATGCTCATATGTCTTCTTCTCTGTCGTCAGTTCCACTGTCTTATCATCCAGATAGCGGATATATCCCCTGTCAGGAGCAGAGATGTCGGTAATCATGGTACGCGCCTCGTCTGCCCATGCATCATAACTTAGCTTGTACTTTGCACCGTTTTCCATCGGCAGGTCTGCCTGCACCAGCTGTACGCCGTGATTTACCGTGCCGGCATTTGTCGATATGATATGCAGCGCATTGTCGGAAATCTCGGCTGTTGCCGCACCGCCCTCCGCAAACAAAAGACGCCAGTTGGAATCCTCCTTGGACAAATCCTCAACCTTTGAGAAATCGCCATTGACAATATAGTTTCCGGTCTCATCCGGATCCCTGAGCTGCACGACGCTCTCCGGCCTGTCAACATCCATGTCATAGTGGTCTTTCTGGTATACCCTGACATAGTCGATGACAAACTGCGCATTTTCCTCAAATACGGCGTCATCATCCGGATATCCGACCCAGCTGCCGCCGACAGCCAGATTCAGTATCATGTAAAACGGCTGGTCATAAGGCGCAGGATAAGCGACCTTTCCAAATCCCGGTTTCTGGGTAAACCAGTCATTCACGGTGTAAGTCAGCACATCATCCACATAGAAGCGGAACTCGCCCGGATCCCACTCGCAGGCAAACACATGGAACCCTTCCCCGAAATTTGCCGCTCCTGCGGGCAATGTATAGCTGCCCTGCTTCTGCGTGTGCGGTTCTCCGAAATGGAGTGTCGAATAGCTTGTGTCGAGCGCGCTTCCGTGTACTTCCATGATATCAATCTCACCGCACTTTGGCCACTGTCCATAGTAACTTTCGTTCTCGGGCATCATCCAGAATGCAGGCAGGAAGCCTTTTCCGCTTGGCACCTTTGCCCTTACCTCAAATCTGCCGTACTGGAACGTATGCTTGCTCTGCGTATTGATTCTGCCGGATGTATAATATGGCTTGCCGTCGCGCATTTCCTTAAGCGCCTGGATATAGAGCATTCCATCCTTGACGTAGGTATTGTTCGGAGAGTCGCCATACTCCTGTAATTCCGCATTTACCCATCCGGGTTCATGATATTCAAAATTCCAGTCATTCAGATTGAGCGTGTCAAACTCATCCGCCCAGACGAGGTCGCCCTTCTCATAGGAACCAGCGCCCCCTGCCGTTGCCTTTGCCGGAATGGTTCTGGTATTTTCTGCGCCGCAGCGGCTGCATACCTGTTTTTCAAGTCCTGCCGAATGCGCCGTTGCCTTGACTTCCATCATCCATCTGCCAAACTGATGACCCAGCGGCTGTTCGATGTCCTGTGTCTTTGACTCGCATTTCGGACAGTATTTTGTCACAAGACCGCTCTTATCACATGTAACTGTCCTGACATCGCGCTTCTCGTCCACCTTATCCTGCGGCACCGTTCCCCACTCATGCTCACAGTCTGTCACATACACATAGCAGCTTTCGGACACGCCGTTTGCCGTTATCGTGATTTCCGCCATGCCCGCTTTCTTTCCTGTGATATTGCCCTTATTATCCACTTTGACAATCTTTGTGTTTTTCGACTTGAACTTCGTGGTCTGGGCTGCGCCGACAACATCGACATCAATTCTGTCCTGTCCGCTTGTCTTCAGCACATAATAATACTTTTCAGGCGTTACCTGTGTCTCTTTTACCCGGATCCAGCATTTTGCCGCCACGCCGTTTGCCGTAGCGGTAACAAGTGTCTGCCCTTCGCCTACGGCAGTTACCTTGCCGTTTGCCGCCACTTTTGCAACGTCCTCATTGCTGCTGCTCCACACAGCCTTTTTCTGTGGTCCGTCCACAACAGCCTTTAACGTAACCTGGTTGTTTTTGCCTTTTGTGTACAGCGTATACTCGCTCTGCTTGAGTGCAATCGTCGGCGTATACTCGTCAACGGTTATGGATACCGTATCCTCGACACCGTTTGCAGCTGCCGTAATGACTGCCGTGCCCGGTTTCTTTGCCGTAATCTTTCCCTTGCTTACCGAAACGACCTTGGGATTGCTGCTTTTCCACTTGACGGCATTCTTGCGCCCGATGATGTCATAGTCCAGCACATATGTCTTTGCCGTTCCCTTTGTCTTGAGATGTACAATATTTTCCTCTATCAGCGTTCTTGTGTCTTTTACCGCAACCTCGCAGGTATCCACTGCAGCCGGATTCTCGCCGCTCTTTACCGTAATGGTTGCAGTACCGGCGCTGACTGCCGTCACCAGCCCGTTGCTGTCAACCGTTGCAACCGCTTCGTTGCCGCTGCTCCATGTCACGGCCGTGCCTCTTGCGGCATTTGTCTTAAGCTGCTTCGTCTCTCCCTGATTGGTCCCTGCACCTGTTTTTGTCACATACAGGACTGCGTGCTCCTCGTTGATGGAAAGCAGTCCTTCTATTACAGTAACCTCGCATTCTGCCTTCACGCCGTTTGCAGTTGCCGTAATCTTTGCAGTTCCGGCGCTTTTTCCGGTTACTTTGCCGCCCTTTACCACTGCAACCGCAGGGTTGTCACTTTCCCATGCTATCTTCTTGCTTGCACCGATAACCGTCGGCAGAAGCTTTACGGAGCTTCCTGTGCCTTTTGTGCTTAGCTGCATCTTCCCTATGTTCAGGGAAAGCCTGTTGTCGAGCACGGTAATATTGCAGACGGATGTCTTTCCGTTTGCCCTGGCTGTTATCGCTGCCCTGCCCGCTGCCTTGGGGATGACCTTGCCCATGGCATCCACGGTGGCAACGGCTTCATTGCTGCTGCTCCACACAATATCCTTGTTTGCTCCCTTTACGGATGCCTTCAGCTGAATCGACGTGCAGTCTTCCGCCTTGCTTCCATAATAGATGGATGCCGCCGTCTTATTCAGTTTAATGCTCGGTTCCACCACCGTGACGGTACAGATTTCGCGCGGAAATCCGATTCCTGATGAAATGATGGCTTTTCCTTTACTGAGGGCGGTCACGATTCCCCTTTCTCCCTCCTGGTCCACCTTCGCGATATTCTCATTCCACGAATTCCATCTCGGTTTTTTGTCATCTGCTGTCAAACCTTCAACCTCAAGTTCCAGCCTGTTGTCATCCCCAATGTTAATTGTCGCCTTTTTGAGGCTGATGTGAAAACTCCCTGCTGCCGAGACAGCCAGTCCTCCTACAAGAAATGTCAACATCAAAGTCAGTAATAGTATTTTTATTGAATGATGTACTTTCTTTTTCACTTGCATCTTCCTTTCTTGATAATTTGCATTGCCATAAACCGCCATTAAAACAACTCCCTGCCACTTTCACCCCCCATCATACAGTGCAGAAAATTATACCTTGAAGGTCTGAATCTGCATCTTCAGTTCTTCCGCCGAGGTTGTCAGTTCCTCGGACTCCCTCGCCACCGTCTCGCTGTTTGCCATGAGTCCGTCAGCCTGCTCCACCAGCGTGTCCGAGGAGCGCAGGATTTCCTCTGAGCTTGCCGCCTGCTCCTCCGAGATGGCGGCTACATTCCGTGCCACATCCTCCACCTTGTCAACTTTCTGCATCATATTCTGAACCAGTCCGCCGACCGCCATGATGTTCTCAAAAATCGTGTCAAACGTCACGACCGCATTCCCAATCAGGCTGCTGCTGTCACTGATGTTTTCGACACTGCTGTTTGCCTGCGCGATGACATCACCGATTAACGTCTGTATCTCCAATACCAGCTTATCAATATTCTGTACGGACTCCATGCTCGTCTGCGCAAGCTTCGCAATCTCGGACGCGACCACTGCAAAGCCCCTTCCGGCTTCACCGGCGCGTGCCGCCTCAATCGACGCGTTCAGCGACAACAGGTTCGTCTCATCCGCAATTTCGCCGATAACCCTGGTAATATCGGTTATCTCGCCCGACACATTCCCCACTTCATCAATCGCATGCTGCAGCTTCCGCACGGAACCGTCAATGCTCTGCATCGCCGTACCAACATCCTGCATAACCGCCTTTCCTTTTCTGGAAATGTCAACCGTCTTTGTCATCCTGTCGCTCATGTCGTTTCCGTCGTCCTTTGTCTCGGCAACAAATTCCGCAAGCGACGTTGCGCTCTTTGCAATCTCGTTGACGGAGAGAGACAGCTGCTCGACTGTCGCATTCAGATCCTTCATGGACTGGTTCTGCTTTTTCGAGGCGTCAAACATATGATTCGACACATCCTTGCTTCCATCCGCCTGGTCATGCAGCTTGTGCGACACATTGTCTATGGAAAGAATCATGGTGCGCATCGTGGCGATAAATTTCTCCACGCAGCGACTCATCACGCCAATCTCGTCTTTGTTCCTTGAAGCCTTGTACACCGCAAAATTTCCGTCGGTCATATTCTTGATGACCTCCGTCAGCTTCTTCACCGGATTAATTACGATGTGGACAATCCTTTCAATTAATACGGTCAGCGCCAGTATGGACAAAATGCTGAATATAATCATGACATTTCTGATATTGTTGAGGTCCTGGTATATTGTTTTTGACGGAACATAGGAGACAAGCACCCAGTCCGTGCCGGCTATCTCCTGAAACACGGTCATGTTTCCGTCCATCTCCACCAAGTCCATGTCACACGCTGAGATTTTTTCTTCGAGATTCCCCATGAAGCTGCTGCCGAGCGTCCCCAGTCTTTTGGAAATCGCACTCGTGTCGCGCGATGCCAGTACCGTGCAGTCATTGGCATTGACAAGCAGCGATTCCGCCTTGTCCATTTTCACAAAGCTGTTGACATAGACACTGACTTTGTCAAGCGGCAAATCCATGGAAATGACACGGATGTCATCTGATGCCGTGCGCAGCATACCACATACACTGATGACCGGATTCCCCTCCTCATTGGTATATGCATCCGTATATCCCACGTTCACCCTTGTCAGCCCATCCCGGAACCATTCGGTCTGTGTTACATCAGTACCTGGCGAATCCCCGTTTGCTCCCGCAGCGGGCGGCTGGGCGGTCATTTTGACTGACACGTTGCTGATTTTAACGCTTGCCGTGGAGCCTGCCGCCCCCAGGTTAAATTCCATGCGCCCATTTGCATCATCATAATCCGTCATGGTAAAATCATAGCTGTATGTCTGTTTTTCCGTTGTCAAGTCTACAATCGTATCTGGAAGATAGCGCTGGTAATCCCTGTCCGGCGCCGTGACGCTTACTTTCATCGTCCTTGCCTCGTCCGCATAAGCGTCAAAGCGAACCTGGTATACAGCATCCTTTTTCAGCGGTACATTCGGCTGTACATACTGCACGCTGTAGTCCACCGTCCCCTCATTTACCGTGTCAATGACGGTCTCACCATCCTGAATCTGCGCCTGCGCATCGCCTTCGAGCGCCGTAAAAAACATCCAGTCCTTGTCATCCGTCAGACTCTCGGCAACCGCAAAATCGCCGTTGTTGAGATAATTCCCATCAGCCCCTGCATCACGCAGTTCAACAGACTTAAACGATTTCGCCCTGAAAACTTTCCCATCCATGCCGGCTATGTAAAATCCATTGGTGTAATTGCTGTCAAAATTGTAATAAGAATCCAAAAAGTCCTGTACCTGCTTCTCGTCGAAATCCATCTGCTCAACCGCCTGCTTGGCGACACTGATGGATACAAGGTTCTGGTTCAGCCATGACTCGATTGCGGCAGCCTGGCTCTCCACGGAAGTCTGCAAAAGATTGTGGGCATCCGCCTTGATGACTTTTTTGGACACATAATAGGATAACCCTGTCAGAACCAGCATAATGATGATAATAACCGGCAGGATAATTCCGAGCAGCCTGACCTTTATGGAAATGACTTTGTCATCTTTTGTCATTTCAATCCCTCCAATTAAACTATTTGTACTGTGCTACATTGCTGCTGTCTACCTTTTCAAACGGCACCAGAATATATTTGCCATCCTCCGACGCACCCTCAAGACCGGCTATCGACTGTCCGCCGGCAAGTCTCTTTGCAGCCTCGACTGCAAAAGAAATCTGGCTGTCTGTCGGCTGGAATACCGTGAAATCCATGCGCCCCTCGGCAATCGCCTGACAGCCACCCACAGAAGCATCCACGCCGAGAAACAGCACAGAATCCGTGCTGACTCCTGCCTGTTCAAATGCGGCACGGGCACCAAGCGCCATATCGTCATTGTTTGACGCCACACAGTCGACCGGCTGTCCTGTCTTCAGAAACATCGCCATCAGCTCCTGTGCCTTTTCCGTGTTCCATCCGGCATTGTCCTCAAAGACATAGTTAATCTTCTTTCCGCTTGCCTTGAGCGTCTGCTTTAACCCTTTCGTCCTTCCGACCGCGCCCGACGCGTCCTTCGGACCCTTGAGGATTGCGACATTGATTTCATCCTTCTGTCCAAATCGTTCCAGAATGTACTCTGCCTGGTACTGCCCGGCCATAAACTCGTCCGATGCCACATAGACATACTTATCCTTCTCCAATGCACTGTCTGCCGGCGCATTGTTGATAAAGACCATCGGCGTGTCGCCTGCCGCAGCCTTAATCTCCGTCACGGTATCCGGCGAAACCAGCCCGCACAGCAGCACATCGTACCCGCCGGCAGCGGCTTCCTTTATCTGGGCATCCTGTGTCTCCACAGAGTTTTCCGCATACCCGACTGCAAAGGACGCACCCTGTGCGGATGCCTGTTCTTCCAGGCGGCTTGCCCACCCTTCATAATAGTCGCCGCTCTCAATTGCCGTATAATATATTTTTGTACTGCCCGCCGTATCGCTGCTGCCGCATCCGTTTCCAAACAGGACAAGCATTGCCGCTGCCAGAAATACTGCTCCATTCCTCCGCTTCATAATCATCCCCCATTCCTGCCAAATCCATTTACCCCAGGCACCAGTCTGCCGTGTATCATTTTGAAAAAAGCCCCAACAGCCGAAACTATTGGGGCGTTCATCCTCATACCTGTATTTTATATTTATCGAGAACCGTCAAATCATCACCGTATTCGCCGCGTATGACAAGTTCCAGTGGTTTTGATAAATTCAGGCTGTATATTCCCAATATCGATTTGGCATCTATCACATACTTGCCTGATATCAAATCATACTCGTTTTCAAGTGGCATTACTTCTCTTACAAATTCCCTGACTTCATCTGTCGACCGCAATGCAATTGTCATTTTTCTTATCAAAAATAATCACTCCACTCTCAACAATATTTCCTATCCCTTGACACCACCAAGTGTCACGCCCGCGATAATATACTTTGAAAGAATCAGGTATACAAGGATAATCGGCACGATTGCAACGACAATCATCATGTATATCTTACCCATGTCACGGTTCATGTAATCGGCGCCACGAAGGAGTGCAATCAGGATGGGCACTGTCATCTTATCCTTTGACTGGATGACAAGGGCCGGAACGAAGTAGTTGTTCCATGAACCTACGAACGAAAAGATTGCCTGTACTGCCATCGCCGGCTTCATAATCGGAATGACAATCTGGTTGAATGTCCGAAACTCCCTTGAACCGTCAATTCTGGCCGCCTCCACCAGCGAAAGCGGAAGTGACGACTGCAGGTAGCTGAACATAAAATAAAATACGGACGGCGATGCAATGGACGGAATAATCAGCGGAAGCAGGGAATCATACATGCCCATATTGGTAATCAGCCGCAAAAAACCCATTGCCGTAACCTGTGTCGGCATGACAAGGATTGCCATGATAAATGTAAATGCAGCTTTCTTTAGCTTGAAATCATATGCATAGAGACCATATGCGGTCAATGCCGAAAAATATGTACAGATTGCTGCCGAGCTTCCGGAAACAATCAGACTGTTTATGATGCCTCGCACCATCGGAAAGGTTCCGTCATTTGCCACGCTTTTAAAATTCTTAAAAAAATACCCGCCAGGCAGTGCAGAAAACCCTCTCTGCAAATCCGCATGGGACCGTGTCGCATTGACAATTAGTATATAGAAGAAAAACAGACACATAAATGACAGAACAGCAAGTACTACATGTGCAAAAATAGTCCGAAATTTGTTATAACCGTTTGATTTCATACTTTATCTCCTTTCCGCCTTTTTTCTCTTCCTTGCAGCTGCCTTTGAACCGTCATCATCATTGTCATTTGTTATGCGGTACACGATAAAGCACAGGATACCGCTGACGATAAACAGGTAAACTGACAACGCGCCCGCCATACCATAGTTCTTGCTCTTCAAGTGGTTGTTGAGGAACATAATCAGCGTTGTGGACGTACGGTCGGGACTTCCCTGGCCGTTTGTCAAAATCTGCGGCACATCGAACATCTGGAGACCACCGATAATTGCCGTAATCAGTGTGTAGGCGAGAATCGGACGAATCATTGGAAGCGTAATGCGGAAAAACCGCTGTACGCTGTTGCAGCCGTCAATCTCCGACGCCTCAAAAATATCCGGGCTGATACCCATGATTGCCGCCATCAGCATGATTGTCGAATTACCAAACCACATCAGGAAGTTCATCACGCCGACCAAAGTCCTTGTTCCAAATGCGGAACGCATGAAATCAATCGGTTCCTTTGTAAGTCCTATTGATAACAGAATAGAATTGATAGGTCCCTTGTTTGAAAACAATGCAAAGAACAACATTGCAAACGCAGACGCCATGATTAAGTTCGGCAGGTAGATAACAACCTTGAAAAACTGCTGACCGCGGATTTTCAGACGCACATCCACAAACCATGAGGCAAGCAACAGCGCAATCACAATCTGCGGGATAAAGCCGATAACCCAGAGTATCAGTGTATTTGCCGCGTATTTTAACATATCGGATTTGAGCAGACTGACATAATTTTCCATCCCGACAAAATTAGGCCCGATTTCCTTTAGTCCCGAACGATAATATTCAAAAAAACTGTATCGGATTGTATCTATTAACGGAATCAATGAGAAAATAAAGAAGCTGATAAAAAACGGAAGAATGAAAATGTATCCCCACTTTGAATAATTTACCTTTTTACGTTTTTGTTTCATAAGCTATCATCCCCCTCTTTTTCATACTGCGGTGCACGAATGCACCGCAGCCTGTGGTTTTATGATGTTACTTTGTTTTGAAATGGATTATTCCGGCCACTGAACCTCTGTGATTTCAGGATAACGCTCTTTAATAGCTGTCTCAAAGTTCTCTTTTGCCTTATCAAAGTCAACCTGACCCTGGAAGTAATCACTAAATGAGTTCTGGATAAGCTCTACACAGCCCTGGTCATATGCCGACAGCGGAGCCATTTTGATTGATGCGAGGCTGTCCGAGAAATATCCGTAAGGATTCTGTCCGCCAAGGAATGCAGATCCAAAAGCATCATCCGATGCTGCTGCGTCCATAACGGACTGTGCATTTGTAAATTCCGAATACTCTTTTGAAATTTTTGTAAGGTTATCCTTATCTGCTGTAAGCGCCATAATGATATCCTTTACGTGCTGCGGGTTGTCTGTTCCTGTTGCTGCAAGTACGAAGGTGCCGCCCCAGTTAAATGACAATGGTGCGTTTGTTACAGCCCATGCGCCATCTTCGCCGTCCCAGTTCGGTACCATCTGCGTATCAATGCCCCATGCCGGGAACAGGAATGCAAATACTTTTGAGCTTGAGCTCATTGCCGTAAACCAGTCAGAGTTCCACTGTCCCTTTACTGTCGGGTCAAAATAGCCTGCATCCAGCCACTCCTTGGAATCCGTTACCCAGTCCATAAGTATCTGGTCAACCTTTACGGTTGTAGGATCCTCTGCCGTAACCCATTCCTGTGCCATGTTGTTGCTGTATGTACGGAATGTGTCAGCATAGCTTGAGAATGCATAGTATCCCTTTGCCTTAAGCTCTTCCGCGGTTGCCTTCATCGTTTCCCAGTCTGAGGTTTTCTTTCCAATCTCTGCCGGGTCATCCGTGCCGAAAACTTCTTTTGCGATATCGCGGCGGTATACCAGTACACCCGGACATGCCTGCCATGTCGTACCTCTCTGCACACCATTCTGGTCACTGCCGACAGTCTTTGTAAAATCATACTGGTCTGCCAGATCCGTGTCCGGATTAATTCCCAGTGATTCAAGCGTCATCGCCGCATCAATATCCGCATCCGTATATTTTACGATATAGTCAAGTTCGGCTGCAAAGATATCAACCTTGTCATTGTCGGAAGCAGTCATCTGGGCTGTGAGTGCCTCGTCAAGCTTATCCTGGTATACACCGTCCTGGTTCGGATTGATAATCCAGCGGATTTCGGTGCCATCCTTCAAGGTAGATGATGTGCCATCCTCCGATGTGCTCTCAATCTCCGGATAAACTGCCGTGATACGATTGCGAAGCTCGTCATTGAAGCTGTAGATGTTGATAACCTGACCTTCCGGCGCTGTATTCTCAGCTGCTGTATTGTCTGCGGATACATCTGCCGTATTATCTGCCGGCGCATCTGCCGTATTATCTGCCGGCGCATCTGCCGTGTTGCTCGCCGGTGCATCTGCCGCATTGTTTGATGCGTTGTTTGATGCATCGTTGCCGCCGCTGCATCCCGTGAGCGCTGCTGCCAGCATGGATACTGCCAAAAGGCTGCTTACTAATTTTTTCTTCATTCTGAATTCCTCCCTGTTATAAAATTATTAATTGGTTTTATGTGCAGATTGTACATCTGCCTTACAATATGAATTATAGTATTAATGCAATATTACTTATATAAAATCAGTTGCATTAATATCAAAATCATGACATAATTAAACAAAAGATAAAAAAATGATAAAATTTATTAAAAACCGGGGAGGCCTACCACTAAAATGAATAATTTAAGAAACGAATGGTTTTCACACGAGCTGTCCGACAGCGAATCCGAAAACTACCACCGCCCGATGGAGGAAGAATATTCCTTTTATACCGCCGTCAAAAACGGTGACATGGAATTTGTCAGGAACAATCTGAACCAGGGCGACTTTGCCAACCCAGAAGGAATGGGCGTGCTGTCCAAGAATCCGCTGACAAACTTAAAATATCATTTTGTTGTGACTGTCGCGCTTGTGACCCGCAATTGTGTCGAGGGCGGACTCGAACTCGAGCAGGCATACCGACTCAGCGACTTTTACATCCTAAAGATGGATTCCTGCTCCACGGTCAAGGCAATTATTGACCTGCACAAGGACATGGTCCTCGACTTTACCGGCAAGATGCTTGTCCTGCAGAAAAATGCCATTATCTCCAAACCCATTGTACAGTGCACCGACTATATCTACAGCCATATCAACGAGCGCATCACCATCAACGAACTCGCTGATTATACAGAATTATCACCAAGCTACCTGTCGCGCCTGTTCAAGCAGAACCTCGGCATCTCCGTAAGCGATTACATCCGCGAGAAAAAAATAGAGAAGGCGGAAAACCTTCTCAAATATTCTGAAATCAGCCTGATTGAAATTGCAAACTACCTTGCATTTTCATCCCAGAGCCATTTCATACAGACCTTTGAAAAATATGTCGGGCTCACGCCCAAAAAATACCGTGACCGGCATTACCGCAAAACATGGTAGGGCGGAACCACATTCCGCCCTGCCTGTTTTTTAAAGGATAAGTTCTATTTCATTGTTCTTCTCAAGTATTTCCGCCGGAATATAGTTGCTTTCCATTTCCCTGCCGTTTACTTTCATTGACTGGAAACCGCACTCCACATGTCCCGGATTCTTTACCACGATATGCAGATGGCTTCCCCGGAACTCCTTGTCAATCTCAAAGCCGTCCCACTCTTTTGGGATGGATGGCGCAATCCTCAGCCCGCCAAAGTCAGGGCGCATTCCAAGGATTCCCTCGACGCATCCGACCATGACAGTGGATGCCGTTCCTGTCAGCCAGTGCACATGCGAGCGTCCAAAGTGCGGGCTTGCCTTTCCCTCCGTGAACTGTCCGTAGCAGTATGGCTCCAGCTTACGGATTTCCGCCCTGTCATTCTGCGCGGACGGTGCATTTTCCTTGAAATAGCCAAAGGCGCGTTCCCCATGTCCGCGAAGCGCCTCCGCGAGGATAATCCAGCCCTGTGACTGTGAAAAGATACCGGAATTTTCCTTGACGCCTGCGTTGTAAATAACGGCAAGCGCTCCGTCAAAGGCATCCAGGTGATACGGCGGGTCCATGAGCACAACGCCGTACTCCGTGTTCAGCTGCCTGTTTACCATGTCAAGTGCCTTGTCCGCCTGCTCGTCTGTTGCAAGGCCGCTGATAACTGCCCAGCTCTGGGGATTCAGCCACATATTTGCCTCTTTGTCCGTCCGTTTTCCGATAATCTCGCCCTTCTCGGTAAACCCCCTGATAAACCTGTCCTCGTTCCAGCAGAGCTTCTGTATCAGCTCCCCAAGCTCCTTCTGCTTTTTGTCAAGGAACGCGATATACGCATCGTCCTTTTTATACGCTGCAAATTTCCTGAGGATGGTCATTGCATAGTAATACTGTAATGCAACGAAAGATGATTCCCCGTCTTTTCCAAGCCTTAAGCAGTCGTTCCAGTCTGCGTAAAGCCCTGCCGGCAGTCCGTGGGGTCCCAGATGGTTCATGGAAAAGTCCACCGCACGTTTTAAATGCTCGTAAACCGTTCCCTCGTCCTTGTTGGCAAACGGAATCACTTCGTCAATAAATGCCATGTCCCCGGATTCCGATACATACTTGTAGACGGTAGGAAACAGCCACAGCGCATCATCCGCCCTGTATGCCGGATGCCCTGTCTCCTGTACATAGGAAGCGTCATCCGGCGTGTCCTCGTGTCCCGGATTGTGTGTGAATTTCACAAGCGGAAGCCCGCCGCCGTTGTCGACCTGTGCCGAGAGCATGAAGCGGATTTTCTCAACTGCCATCTCGGGCGCCAGATGGATAATTCCCTGGATATCCTGCACGGTATCGCGGTAGCCGTATCCATTCCTAAGCCCACAGTAGATAAAGGAAGCTGCGCGCGACCAGATAAAGGTCATAAAGCAGTTGTAGGCATTCCATGTATTGAGCATCGTATTGAAGGATGCATCCGGCGTCTTCACCTGGAACTTTTCCAGCTTCCCATGCCACCATGCGGTCAGCTCCTTTAATTCCTCCGCGCACGCCTTTGCCGGATTTGCATAGCCTGCAAGAATTTCATCCGCCTCGTCCTTGTACTTCATTCCCAGCACGAATGCAATCTCCTTTGCCTCCCCTGCCTCAAGCGTAAGGGTGGTCGTGAGCGCGCCGCATCCGTTTTCATTGTAGCTTAACGCCCCGCCGAGGTCTCCGCTTTCGACGCCGACCGGATTGCCATAGCCGTGGTAACGTCCGATAAACTTCTCCTTGTCCCCGCAGTAGGAAGCCACCGCTGCCCCTGCCAGTCCGAAGAACCGGTCAATTGCAAGCTTATTGTCGACCTCTTCTCCGTCCTCAAGTCCGTCGAGATTGCCATGGATTGTCTGGCGGATACGATCCTTATCAAAAGCAGTCCTTGTGATAAACATCGAATACTGAAGATTTACCTGATCCTGTTCATAGTTGTTGTTGTTGGTAAATTCCGCGTACCCTGTGATGTTCAGGCTTCTTGCCGAACCTGAGTTGTTCGTCACCTTCAGGTTCCATACCTCATGGGACTTATCGAGCGGCACATAGTACAGCGCTTCCGAGTGAATGCCGCTGTAGTCCGCCTCCATCCTTGTGTATCCTGTTCCGTGGCTGCACTTGCTCTGATATGTTTCCAGGTCTTTTCCGACAGGCTGCCATGACGCCGACCAGTAATCCCTGCTGTCATTGTCACGGATATAGATGTAACGCCCCGGCTGGTCGAAATTGTTAAACACATAGCGCAAAATCCTGCCGTTTGCCCCCGATTTTGCAAAGCTGTAGCCGCCTGCATTGTTGGAAATGATAGCGCCGTATTCCGGTGAGCCAAGGTAATTTGCCCATGGTGCCGGTGTGTCAGGCCTGGTAATCACATATTCTCTTTTTTCATCATCAAAATAGCCGTACTGCATTCTTCTCTCTCCTTAAATTGATATATTTAGATGGCGCCAAGTGTGACATCTATCACATGGGTGCTGCCGTCAAGCGCCTCAACCGCCTCTTTTTCCAGACGCACTGCACATGACATATCTGTCACTTTTTGCAGTTCCTTGTCCCCGCACACAGCCTGTTTAATCTGATATGCACCGTAGGACAGCTTTTCAGGATTGTGATACCGGATGAGAAATGTCTTTTTCAGGAAATCCAGCCGGATGGATGCATTTCCATCCGCATCAAACTGCTCTGCCATCAGCTTCGGCGCAAGCGTCAGGTTTCCGAGGTCTCCCCTGACACCGAACACCTCCGTAATCATGGTCAGCATAAACCAGCTTGCCGCGCCTGTCAGATAATGGTACATCCCGCGCCCATCCGCGTCAAAGTACTCCGGCACACCGGGATAAATCTTGCTTGTCTCGAAATCCATCGCCGTCGCCAGCAGTGTGTTAAGCGCCTTGTATCCCTCCTTGACAAAGCCCCTCTGATACAGGGCATTGGCATACATGACAGTCATATGGGAAAACACCGCGCCGTTTTCTTTCTCGCCATATGCGAAACCGAACATTCTGCCAAGGTCAAACTTATCCTCGTCAAATCTGGTGTTCAGGCGGTAACCACCGACTTTTTCCTTATAAAGATAAGTGTCCGCGCTCTGGCAGATTTTCGCCGTCATGTCCTCGTCCGCCGTGCCGCTCATAATCGAGAATACCTGGCTGGTAAGCATCATGCGCACATTGCCCCCCTGTACGCCCTCGACCTGTCTTCCATTGTTGTCATAATAGCCGTTGAACCAGCTGTTTCCTTTCCCATCCGTCACCCATTCAGTGCGGCGGATGTGATCCATCATCCACGCTGCCCTATCCCTGAGGTTCTGTGCCAGCTCCTCTATGGATACCAGAACCGTCCTGCCGGATACGTCGTGCGTGCAGGTATTCACATACTGGCTCAGGATGGAACGCTTCCACTCGATTTCATCATACTTGTGAACGTCCCCCGCAAGAAGGACTGCAATCTCCTCCACAAGCTCCAGCTGGTTCTTTTGGGTCACTGCCTCATATTTTTCAAGGTATGCCGCAAGCTCCCTGAGGTTGTAGGCGTATGCGCTTGTGAATGCCACGCTCTCGCCCTTGTCCGGTGCCATGTCGAGCGCGTCGTTCCAGTCGGCATTGCGCAGGCGAATCTGGTTGTGCGCCCCCACCTCGTAAAACGCACACAGCTGCTGCAGCAAAATATGCTCCAGAATGCTGCCGGTGTAAAGCGCTCCGCTGCGTGTCCGCTGCTGCATCCCATAAGCCTCGTCCCATTCGCTGTCGACAGCCTGCCCCCTCTGAATCTGCCTGTCCTTGAAATACGGCACTTTTTCGCCAAGGATTTCGATATCGCCTGTCTGGTCGATATAGAGCTTTGTCGTGAGGAACGGCCAGAACCCATGATCCATCCAGACGCGCGTGATGCTGTTTCTGTCCGCCTTGAACTCGCCCTGCTTCTCCCCGATAATTGTCGCGTTGGTTCCGTCCATCCTGACACCGCCGTAATTGTCAACAATCATCTGGCGCACGCCGTCGGGATTCATGAACAGCAAAGACAGGCAGTCCTGCCAGAGATCCCTCCATCCCCTGCCTCCTTTTCCGTAGTCGTGATGTGGAAGAAACGAACACCCATACAGTCTTCTCAATATCGGCTGGAAACAAATCCAGCGAAGGTAGCTGTCCACTGCCTTATCTCCGGTCTGGAATGATACATTGACCTTCTCCTGCCAGCTGATTTGCGTATTTTTGAGCGCTTCCTGCACTTTTTCCCTGCTGTCGTAGGCGGTGACAACACGCCGCATGTCGTCCATATTGGCTGATGCGCCGATAATGATGGTATACGCTGCCGTCTCCCCGCTTCCAAGCGCCACGCTGGCAAATTTCAGTCCGCCGAGCGCTTCCTTTCCGTCAATCCGTGTGCCTGCCGCCACACCCTCGGCATTGTTCTTTACCGCAAGCGGTGCAATCAGGCTTCCGCCCTCCCCGATAAAATCCTCCGTGACCGGGAAAAACTGCTCCGGCATCTCGCCTTTTCCCGATACGCCATACACGAAATATGTAATCTGGTTCCTCTGATGCCCCCTCTCGTCAAAGGAAAGCTTTGGCTTGACCTCCACGCCCTGCCCTGTCACTGCGATCTGATGCAGCAGCGAGGTTACATGCCTGTGATCCCTGATGTTGTCCGCACTCCTTCCATAGATTGGGACTGCGGCAACCGGTGTGATTTTCTGTGTATGCTGCGCCGTATTCTCAATCTCCACATACAGCAGCTCTACATTGTGCCCGGCCGGGACAAAGCTTGTGACAGATGACCGGAGCTGGTATCTGGACGACTTTCTTGTCACGGTCTGCCACATAAAACCTGCCTCCATGCTGCACGCATCCTGCCGATCCGTGTACTTATCGTATTCCGCCTCCGCTGACACGCCTGTCGCAGACCACGCGCCCACACCCTCGACACAGCACCAGAAGTTGCGGGACGACTTGTTGTTGTGCAGATTCTCACTGCTGACCGGTTCCAGGATAAACGTATTCTGGTCAAGCTTGCTGTCCCCTGCAAAATCCGGCGTCACACTTGACTTGATGCCCTGCTCGCCCGCTGTCGGGAAATAGAGATAGGTATAATTGTCGGGATTGTTCAATGTGAAGCACTCGTTTCCGTGTCCAAATGTAATACGATTCGATTTTGATTGCATTTTATTCCTCCATTCTTTTTAACAGCACAATTGTGTTCTACTCCTAAATGGAAATTCTGCCTGCTTTCCCACATTTTATTAATTCCATTTTCTTGATACAAGCATAAAGCATTCTATGCAAATCGAAAATCATATTCATAGCAAAAATATCATAATCATGACACAATCGAGCAGGGGAAAGGATTTTCCCCTGCTCGATTACATTTTCTGAAAAATCATCTCCTGAAACACCGCCATGTTATCCCCATTTTTACAGGAAAACTGCACGTGCGTCCCTTTCACCTGACAAAAACCTGCGCGTTCCAGTGCGCGGATCAGACCGGCATATGTGTTGTCATCCTCGTAACGCTCCACGCTGACCAGATACCCTTTGTCCCTGACCAGTGTGGCAAGCTCCTTTGCATACGCTTCGTGGCGTTTCGCCAGCTCCTCCACCGGTAATGCGGACGGCTTTGGCTCCTTGCAGAGCGCTTCCCACACAACATTTTCATGCACGGTGCGGCAGGAAAACAAGGTGTCGCACCCCTTCCGCCACGGCGCTTCCGGCGTGAAAAAATGCGCATTGTCCGCCCGAAGGCTCCTGGCAAGCTCCTTTGCTACCAGGACCGCATTCCGGGACAAATCCAGACCTGTGACATTGGAATCCGGATGGCACAGCGCAAGATAACAGGTCAGAATCCCATTTCCGCAGCCAATGTCAGCAATATCCCCCGCGCAGAACGTGTCATACTGCACCAGGTACTCCAGTACTCTCCTGAAAAACACACGGTCATAAAAAGACGATGCCAGAAGACTCATTTCCAGGCTCTGGTTCAGGTAATCAACAAGCTCCTGCTGGCGGTGGAGATAGCGCGTATTTCCTTTTCCATACACCAGCCGTTCTTCCGACTGGTCAAACAGCTTTGTCAGTCGTTCAATGTGGCTTTCCCCCTCCTTTTGTCCGAACGCCTCAGTCAGCGCCGTATCCAGCTCGGTGACCCTGCGGATGCCGACCCTGGACAGATACTCTTTTATCTCCAAATCCAATCTACCTCCAATAAAAATTATAGACATCTCTATTATATGGGATACATCCAGGATTAACAAGAATAACTGCCCATGTCCCTTTCTAATTGTTAAAACGTTCCCGGAACCATGACTTTGTCCGTTGATACAGATTGTCATACCACTCAACATGCTCCATCTGCCGTGCATTAATCCTGAAAGAAACAGTCTTAATCCCGCCATATCCATTGATTCCCCGGATTGTCATTTTTCCGGTTCCCTTGAATATGTTTTTGGAATACCCATTCGTTAAAATTTCGTAGTCTGTCCCTTCCCTGAGCGCCTTCTCCGCACCACCTGTTTTCATCGTCACGAAAATCTGCTGTTTTCCTGTATCGGGATTTATCTCTGACAATATAATCTCCTTTCCTGTATAACTCTGCGGCTCTACTTTTACTTTTGCCCTGGAGATATCCACACTGTCCTCTATAATCCGGAAATCCGCGCAGGCAGTGCCTGTATAACAATTTGTGCCTTTTATTGTCGCCCGAATAACATCACCTACACCAGGTGTTCCCTCTATCGGTGTGGTACCATCCTGTTTCGTGTATGCAACTGTGTAATCTGTCCCTTTTTTCAATGCCTTTCCATCAAAATCCCTGATGGTCAGATTCACATTGCCATATTTCTTCGCATTCTTTTTTGTCACATCCGATATAATAATATTGGTCAGTCTGGCAATATCCTGCTGGGTAACCGTAAAGCTGACTGGCGCTGTTGTTCCCTTGAAATTGCCTTTTCCTATTATCTTGAAAGTGGCTGCACCAAGCTTCCTGTTGCCTGAATATGCCATCGTATAGTCTACGCCTTCTACCAGATTCCGGCCGTTAAAAACTGCGCCCAGGTCCGCTGCATCCAGTTTGCTGCCACCTTTCCTATAAGGCGCTTTGATGTCCGTTGTATTGTAGCTCAGCTTCCCTTCCGGATTGTTCCTGATGTCAAACGGTGCAATTCGAAACGTTTTCTTTACCGTTCCAGTGTATTTTCCGATGCCCTTTACAGTCACGGAAGCAGTGCCTGCCTGAACATTTTTGTCATAAGCCACCGTAAAATCGCGGTCCTGCTCCGCTCCTGCAATCTTTACAGCCGGTGTTATCGCACTTCCCGTGTAAGACAAATTCACGGCGCTTTCCAGTGTCACATCCTTCGCCTTTAATGCAATACCTGTAATCTTAAAGGTGACTGTCTTTTCACCGACATAGGTTTCCCCAATGCCTTTGATGACCGCCGTTGCGGCACCTACCTCGGCAGCGTCACAGATAACCTGGTAATCCTGATTGGGCACAAGCGTATTTTGTCCATATTTCACCGTAAATTCAGGTATGATTTTTTCCCCTGTATATTCCTTATTCTGAATGCCTGTCACTTTCACAGCGCTCATAAGTACCTGACTGCTGTTGAGCACCACCATCTGGATTTCCCTGATTCCGGTATATCCGTTCGCATCCACACCCTTGACCGCCACGGTATATGTACCTGGTCCTGTCACCCGTTCTACTTTGGCGCCGGTCCAATCCTTAACCGCATCTACGGTAAAATCCTTTTTGTTCAGTTTTTTACCGTTTCTCGTCACAACCGGCGCTGCCGTGACACTCTTTCCTGCCTTTGGCGCCTTGACATAGAGATTGGGGATGACAATATCATCGTCAGCTAAATTCTTTGGAACAATCCTGAAATGCTTTGTGATACTTCCAGAATAGTTTCCCTTGCCCTTGATGATGACCTCCGCATTTTCTGTCGGCTTTGTATTTTTCTTATATGTCACAGTGTAATCCCTGCCCGGCGCCAGCAGTGTCCTGCCATCATACACGGTCACTTGCGGTTTCAATGCCTTTCCGGTGTAAATGATATCGTCGATATCAAATGCCCACAGGCCTTCTCTTTCCCTCAGCTGGCTCAGTGCCTCTGACAGCCTTGCAGCCGCGTTCTGTATCTCTTCCTGTGTTGCAGCCGCATTTTCTGATACTGCCCTTGCATCTTCGAGCGCCTTTTTGCAGGCATCCCAGCTGTCCTTTGTGTAGTCATTTGGATTCAGGTTTCCGCATTTTCCAATCAGTTCCAGCAGCTGGTCTTTATTGACCGGTGCGGATTCACCCTTTTTCTGTAATTCTGCCTTTGCCTTTTTCAGTGCGTCCAGCGCCTTTTGCACTTCCTCCTGTGAGGGTACCGGATTTGCCAATACTGCCCTTGCTTCGTCCAGCGCTTTTGCAAACGGAATCCAGCTTTCCTCTGTATATGCATCCTTTTCGAGTGTTCCGCACTCGGCAGTCAGGTTTCTTAATTCCTTCTCTTCGGGTGTATTTGGTTTCAATGCCGTCCGCGCTTCCACAAGCGCTTTATAGGCACTGTTCATTTCCTCCTGTGATGCGTCTGGTTTTTCCCATATATCTTTTGCTTCCTGCAGCGCACCCGCAAAGGCTTTCCAGCTTTCACCTGAATAGCTTTCCTGTTCCAGTGCATCACACGCATCTATCAGGCTCTTGAGGCTGTCCTTTGTTACTGTAAAAGGAAGCAGCCCTTCCTTTGCCTGTTTCAAGGTCTCGCATGCCTGCTTCACTGTTTCCGGCGCCGCATTTGCGTCTTCCTTGACTATTTTGGCAGCATCCAGCGCCTCTGTAAAAATCTTCCATGTCTCCGGTGTATAATCTTCTTCCTTTGCGTCTTTTAAAAACTGCACGCACTCACCGATGAGACTGTCCAGTTCTTCCCTTACATCCGGCTCAGGTGTGCTGACCAGACCACCCAGCGCCGCAGTGCCAAATACACCTGGTGATTCCCAGCCCCGTCCGGATTCGTCATACCAGCTGACCGTTCCGATTCGTTTTCCGCCTTCTGCATCATTAATCTGTAAATCAATACCGATTTTATCTCCCGGTGCAGGTGTAATGTCCGTCCAGCGAAAAGCTGCCTCAACCAGATAGCCATTTTCCGTCACTGCCGTAGCAGACTCGATATTTTCCTCACTGTACTTCGGCCCATTAAAGCTTCGGATGTTCTGATAGCTGATACGATACTGTGTATCGTCCTCCTCATAGGAATCTGTCTTGTGATTATTTTCATCTATAAACACTTCAAACGAATCCTGTTCATGTGCATACTCAGCAGTATCGTCCAGTGCACTGTCCGTCACATCCGCAAGCACATACAGATACTGATCGTCCCACAAGAGCCTTGCGGAAGCGGAAGCCTTCGCGGAATCCTTCCTTACATAGAGCCGCACCTCCTTTGCCGCATCCCACACTGCTTCCTTTTCACCATCCACCGTAATGAGACCATTGCCGACTCTGCCAATGGACATATAGGGCTTGGTGACTGCCGAAGCATAGTATTTACTGCTTGTTTCCTGGTTCATGGTCATGTCATTAAAGGCATGGTTCTTCTCATTATCCGAAACGACCACATCCATGCGAAAATCTGCCGCCGGCACAAGCTCTCGTGGAACCGTAAGCTCCGCCACATAGCCGCCCTCCCGCTCCTGACTGTCTGCCCTTGTCTTTACGACAGATGTGACTGACGCAGACTTGTCCCAGTCTATATACAGTCTGACTGCATCGTTTGCGTCATCCGTCGAATCAGAGACAGTCACCTGCACTTTTAATTCTGTATCCGTCCAGACAGGAACAAACTGCGCATCAATACCCTGAATTTCATAAATTTTTCCGTTTTCATACGGATTGTCCCCTGATGCCTGCAGCACTGTGACACTGCGGATGTACGGCTCTAACTTTTCAGCATTTACAAACGCATAGAAGGAAGGCTTTGCCTTATAATCGTCATCAAAAAGCAATGGAACCTGTCTCTTGCTTCCGTCCGCTCCGCCCCCGACGTCGCTGCCCTCCTGGAGCCATGAATTTCCGTCTATCACACCCCATATCGTTATTCCGTTGACATCAATGCCGTCCATCGCGTCAACCTCACACATGACATCATAGATTTCCTTATACCGGTATGCCTGCTTTGTATATTCATTCTGGAGCGTGTCATCGGTTCCGTCAAAATCATCGCTTGCCTTGAGGTCAAGCTCTGTAAGCTGTACCTTGCCGACAATCTTTCCATACCTTACCGCCGCATCCCGGAGCTGACTGGCTGTCGGGGAAGAAACCGTATGGTGCGACTGCATTCCCATCGCGGATATCCTTGTCGGAAGCTCTTCATCCTCTTCATGGGATTTTACTTCCTTTAACAGCTTTTCAATGCCAGGCACTTTCTTTTTCACGCACTCATTGTAATCATTATAATAAAGCTCGATGTCTGACGGGGCATAGTAGTTGGCATAGCGGAATGCATTGACAATAAAATCCTCGCTCTTGTATACCCGCCACCAGCTTGATTTCTCGTTTTCATTTCTGTACGTGCCCGTGTCATCGCTGACTGCCTCATTTACGACGTCCCATCCGTAAAACATTCCTTTGTAAGGACTGCTTTCTCCTGTAAAATGCTCAAGAACCGTCTTAATGTACCACTCCTGGCGTGCGTCCATGACATCAGGGGCAGCATCGGGTTTGTTAATGTCCCAGTCTTCACGGAAAAACCATTCCGGTGCCTGTGAATGCCATACCAGGACGTGTCCCCTGACTTTGATGACGTTGTCCGGATGCCCTGTATTCCATTCCTTGAGCACATCCAGTATCTTTTCTGCCCTGCTGTAGTCAAGTGTCGGAACCTTATAGTCTTTCATCTCCGTGCCGTCTGCACGCGTCCATGTAATCGTCTCAAATCCCGGAGCCGAGTTATTGCTGTCATGGTAGTCAAACAGGGCGTCCATCTTCAGCTCATTCTCAAACGTAACGGCATTGAAATGTTTCTGTACCAAGTCCATCAGCGGTTTATCCGCCAAATCCGATACCGTAAGTAATGCACCCGTGTAGGCGTCCGAACCGATTCCATCTTCACCGGAAACCGTATCCTTCAGATCCGGGATATCCCACTCAATCTCCTTGACAGGTTTCTTGACTTCATGGATGGTGACACCAGTGACATAATATCTTCCTTTAACACAATCGCCGTTTCCATAGTTTGTCCCCTGTTCCAGAATCCTGATGACAAGCTCTTCTGCCTCCCCCTCAAATTTGGGGTTGAAGCTTCCCTCGAATTTTACCCACTCTCCTGCCGGAATCTTCTTGACGCATCCACTGTCCAGTATCCCTGAATCATTGGAACCCCAATAAGTATATGTGCCATCAACCCTCACATATGGCAAAAAGCTGACTTCCCTCTGTTCAGGAGGCGCATCCTTGTAGTCATCAGCATCCAGCATGGCATAGAAAGAATACTCATAAGACTTGCCTGATTGAATCACTGCTGTCATATCCTGTGCAAAGCAGTCATAACTGCTTGTCCTGTTTTCAATCACACCGTATGAAGTAACCTCGTCAAAGACTGCCTCGTCTGCTTTCGCTGCTTTTATGTCTGCACTCCCCTTTGACGCCCCCCATACAGATAAATCAGACTCTGCAAAATACGGATTCTTTACCAGATTATCGCCGTACTCGATATCTCCCTTGTCAATGGCTGCCACACGCAGGTCGTCAATGCAGAAGGAAAGGCCGTCCGAACCCAAAAACTCAATCTTTACCTGTTCATGCTTATCATGTGCCGGTATCCGAAACGTTCCGCTTATCTGCTTCCACTGATTTGATTCAAGTATCGCCTCGCTGTCCGGATTTACTTCAGCCATTCTTGAGGAAGCCCAGTCTTCACTGGCACTGGTAACCTGGAACCGGACCTCCCCACTCTCTGTCCCCTCCGACAGCCTGGCAAAATAGGTATATTCATATGTTACCTCCGGCTTTATGATTCCCGCAATATTGGTATGGCAAATCTGTGTCCCGCTCTTTTTGTCCGCATCCGGACTTACCGCCAGATAATAATCACCACATTCCTCTGACGGCCTGCCGCTTTCGCCATAACTCTCACGTGCAATGTTTGTCTGTCCCCATGATAAGTCATTCCACCAGGCAAGATTTCCGTCACTGAGGTTCTCAAAGCTTGGATTATAGTCTTTCAGGATACTGTCCCGAATCTGCCGGTCACTCTCCAATGCGATGCATTCTTCTTCCGTTTCATTCTCTGCTGCCGTTTCTGTCTCTTCCCCTGTTGCCGTTTCCGTCTCTTCTGTCATTTCTTCGCTGACGCTGCTTTCTTCTGTTGTGCTCTCCCCGCCTGTACGTTCTTCGCCTGTGTCCTCCTCGCTTGCACGCTCCTGCGTTGTATTTTCCGGACCGCTTTCCTCCGTTGTCCTTTCTTCGGCTGTGCTTTCCTCAGCAGTGTGTTCTTCCGCACTGTCCTTGTCCATATCCATGTCCGTCTCCGGTTTTGACCCTTCTTCTGCGTTTTCCTCAGAAACATCCGACTTACCTTCCTCCGAAAGTTCTGTTTTCCCGGAAATCTCAGAAGCATTTGCTGTCACCGGATTCACACTTCCCACAAGCAGCACGCCTGAAAGAATCAACGCCATGATTCTTTTGTTCTTGTTCCTTAGCATACAAACCTCCTTGACCTTACAACAGGTATACCAATTAATAATTTACCTTTACATTTTAAAGAAAAATGCACCTTTCTGTAACCTGTCAAACTAAAGGTTATGCCTATCATTTTTATGGAAAAACCGGGAAACAGACCATCTTTCTTCCTGCACAAAAAAGTCATGCCCGGCATCATACAGCGATGACACCTGGCATGACTTTTTATTCATTTATTCCAATCCGTCCAGCGTTCTTTGGACTGCACCTGTCCCTGCTATCAGTTCCTGAAAATATCCGCAGACTTTTTCTGCAAGACCCGCTTCATAGAGGTTCACACCGAATATCTGCGCATTTTCCATAACCGGCTTCAGCACAGTCTCCACGTCCCTGTCTCCAAGCCGGATTTTCTGCATCTGCGGACACAGCGTCTCCAGCATCGGGTCCGGACTTAACGCAAACGGCGCCCCCTTATCGTCCACTGCCATCAGATAGCGCAGCCACCCGGCATACACAAGCGGTATCACCTGCAAATCTTCTACCTTCAGACCTTCATCCGCCCCATATGCCCTGATGGTTTCCCCGAAACGGATTGGCAGTTTCTGCGAGGTATCCGTCGCGATTCTCTGCGGCGTGTCCGGCAGAAACGGATTGGGCAGCCGAACCTTTAACACCGTGTCAAGAAACGCCTTCGGGTCAAGTATTTCCGGATTGACTACGACAGGAAGCCCTTCCTGATATCCTACCCGCTCCACCAGCCGGACAAGCGCCTCGTCCTTCATCTCATCGGCAATTTTCCGGTACCCGAGCAGACAGCCAAAAACCGCAAGGCAGGTATGCAGGGGATTCAGGCAAGTGCATACTTTCATTTTCTCAACCTTGTCCACTGTTTCACGTTCCGTAAACAGGACTCCGCCATCCTCCAGACGAGGCCTTCCATTTGGAAAGCTGTCCTCAATCACAAGGTATCCTGTCTCCTCCGCGTTGACAAAGGGCGCCGCATACGTATTTCGCGACGTGACGGCAGCGCCGCATTCCTCCACGCCGTCCTTCTCCAGAATATCTCTCACGGCATCATCCGGTCTGGGCGTAATCTTGTCAATCATGCTCCATGGAAAGGTAACCTTTCCGGAATCAATATATTCCGGAAATCCCGCATCTGCCTTTTTGTTTTCCGCCCATGCCTTCGCGAAGGCCAGGACAGCCGCGTGCAGCCTGTCCCCATTGTGGGCGCAGTTGTCTGTGCTGACCATTGCAGCCGGTTTTTCGCCTGCACAAAACCGCGCATGGAGCAGCGCTGCCACCTTTCCCATATAGCTTGCAGGTTTTTCCGGGCCATTGGCAAAATCAGCCATCACCTCCGGCAGATATTCCCCTTTTGCGTCCGTCAGGCAGTATCCCTTTTCCGTAATCGTAAAAGTAATCATCTGTAAGGAATCCTTTGTAAAAATCTCCTTTAATCTTGTGTATGCTGCGGGGTTGCCCGAATCCAGCGGCAATGCCTCCGCAACACTTCCGATTACCTCCTTGTCAACCGTTCCGTCCGCCTTTAACGTCACGGCAATTCCCAGATTGTCATGCGTCGCATAGACCCGATCTATGATTTCATAGTCAAATCCCTCCGCAACGATAATCCCCCTGTCAAGCCTGCCATCGTTCAGCATTCTCTGCGCAATGGCCGCATGAAACGCACGGAATAAGTTTCCGGCTCCAAAATGAACCCAGAGCGGGTTCTCCTGTGTGGCTTTTTTCATCTGTACAATGTCATATTGTGGAAGCCGGTATCCCTTTGCCTCCCACTGGTTCCTGTCCGCAATTCCCTGCAAATCTATTTTCATATTCCGCACCTCATTCATTGGGTTTTATTGCCGTTTTCCATCTTCCGATTTTCGGATTGCCTCCCACAGGCCATTCAGGTATGCAGCGCCGAGCGCGCGGTCATAAAGCCCATATCCAGGCATTGCCGTCTCCCCCCATATCATGCGTCCGTGGTCTGGCCTGACAGGTCCGTTAAATCCTGTCTCGTACAGCGCCTTCATAATCTCGTACATGTCAAAATCGCCGTCCTCTGACAAATGTGCCGCCTCCTCGAAATCCGTCGGTGAGCGGAACTTTAAATTGCGCACATGCGCAAAATGGATTCTGCCTTTCAGCGCGCGTATCATATCCGGCAAATCATTTTCCCTGTTTGTGCCATATGAGCCGGAACAGAACGTGACCCCGTTATGCGGATTGTCAACCATCTTCATCATGCGCAGGATATTCTTCTTGTTGATGATAATGCGCGGAAGCCCAAACACGCTCCATGCAGGGTCGTCCGGATGGATTGCCATGTTGATGTCATACCTGTCGCATACCGGCATGATTTTTTCCAGAAAATACTTCAGGTTGTCGAATAATTTTTCATCATCCACTTCCCTGTACAGTTCAAACAGTTCCCTTACCTGTGCCATTCTCTCCGGCTCCCATCCGGGCATGATGCTTCCATTGGCATCACCAGATATGGATGCAAACATTTTTTCAGGCTCCAGTGCATCAACCGCTTCCTGCGTGTAGGCAAGCACGGTGGAGCCGTCCGTCCGCTTTCTGGCAAGCTCCGTCCTTGTCCAGTCAAAAACAGGCATAAAGTTATAGCACACCAGATGAATCCCTTCTTTTCCCAGATTCTCCAGGGTCTCTATGTAATTTGCAATATATGTTTCCCGCTCAGGCAGTCCTGCCTTGATTGCCTCGTGTACATTCACACTCTCGATTCCGGCAATGTGCAGGCCGGATGCTTCCACCTCGCCGGCGAGCCGGCGGATTTTCTCCCGCTCCCACACTTCGCCTGCCTTCGCGCCATACAATGTCGTAATCACGCCTGTCACGCCGGGTATCTGCCGAATCTGGCCTAACGTAACCGTATCAAACGCTGAACCATACCATCTCAATGTCATTTCCATCTTCTGATTCTCCTCATAAAATATTACTGCCAGATTCTGTAATTTCCGCTAAGCGCCAGAAACGCAAAGAAATACAGGCAATTGTCATAATATCTTCTGTCCCCTGTGCGCATGGGCAGTTTCCAGAACCGTTCCACCCACTCCCTGCTGCTGTCTGTGCGTGCCGCGAGTACCGACGCTGCTGTCGCTGCCAGAATGGCTGTCGGATGAAGTGCGTGTTCCCCCGCTATCCTTCCATCCACCTCATAGATATGGTATGTATTCCTGCGGCAGTCCTCAAGCAGAAACTCCTGTATTGCCTGTGCCGCATGGCACTGCCCCTCGTCTTTTCCAAACCACTCGTAGTCGAGCCCGATGTTTGCCACCGTGCGGTAGGAGTCACTGTAAAACCAGTCGTGCCGCTCATCCGTCCATGGCAGCCTCCTGTGCATCGGGCTTCCGTCAAACTCAGCATATTCTGCCGAGAAACCGGTTTTGGCATGGCACGCATTCTTAAGATATCTGCGGCTCTCAAGCGCTGCCCTGTCCCAGAATGAACGGTCCTCCTCGTAAGCCCACAGTGCAAAAAGCTCATAAAAATGTGGCAGGTGATAGGACGGGTCTGTAAAGTCACTGCCAGGGACAAATAAAATCTGATGGTTGTCCCTGTTCCACATCGGGACGCCTGCCCTGCCGTTTTCCCCTTTGTGCAGACATGCCCGCAAAATCTCCTTTGCCTCATGGGAATAATTGAAAATTCCGTCCCTGTCCCCCCATCTGTGCGCCGCAAAAAACAGCGCCATTGCAAAAAATTCCTCGCCGTCCGGCGCAGGACCGTCTGCATTCTTCGTCCCGTCCGTCGCGCACGACCATGCAAAATAGCCTTCATTTTCCCCATCCTGCATCCACATATAAGTCTTTGCCCATTTCCATAGCCGGTCAAACTCCTCGTGCATGTCCAGCTGCACACAAATCATCATTCCATACGACATTCCTTCCGTGCGTGCATCATTGTTCCCAGTATCCATAATATACGCCATGTCATCCCCTGCAGGATAATAGACACGCACATCCTCCGCCCCATAAAAGAACGCATCACGAATTTCCACAAGCCGCTTTTCAACCTGCCCCGGCTCAATGCCAATTTCCACAAATACATTGCGGTACTGTCTCTCCATACCAGCTTCCCTCCATACTACTATATCGTATCAATTCAGTCTTTTTTCCTGCACGCTTCCTATCCTTCTGCCGAAAACTCCCATGTGTATACTTCGTATCCCTCTCCCATGAATACAAAATAGAGGTCATGAATGCCGTCCGGACATTTCCGCACTGCTGCCGAACAGACTGTAAGGATGTCCGTACTTGCAGGAAGCAGTTCCACAAGGCACATTTCTTCCCCGCTCAGGCTGTCCAGAAATACCCTGACACAGCCTGATTTGCTCCCGCGCACAGACACCTCCAGCGTCCTTGCCTTTCTGTCTCCGAAGTCGACATTGCTGACTTCAATCCAGCATCCGTCTGATATCCCCGTAACAATCATATCGCCGGAACCGCAGCGCAGTGCGCACTCCCCATACTGTGTCGTCATGATTCCGCCCATCGCAGTCATTGTGACCGCCTTGTTGGTACGGTATGGGTCAAACGCCTTAATCGGCGGCACGCCTTCCCTTGTTGCCTGTATTTTTCCAATGCTTCCGTTTTCATCAATCTGTACGGCATCAATTCCCGTACACCTGTAATTTTGCAGCACACCCATCCTCTCCTCGAGAATCCTTGTGTGATAGGACATATACCACCTGCCATGAAAACGGAACATGCAATGATGGTTATTTCCCTCCAGGCCGAAAAAAAAGTCAGGGTTTTTTAAGACGGAACCAGTCAGCGTGAATGGTCCCATCGGGTGGTCGCCTGTCATGACCATAATCTCTCCCCTGCCAAATCCAAGCTCCGCCTCCTTCTCCTCCGGTACGGAAAAGTTGGAGCAGTAGGAATAGTAATACCTGCCGTTTATCTTATTGATACCGGAATCCTCATACAGATAGGGTACGTCGGCAATCACAGCCGGCTCCCCCTGAATACTTATCATATCCCTGCCAAGCCTTGCCACCCTTGCCGTCCCTGGGTTTGCAGCCTTGCCGGGATCCGGGATTCCCCCTCCGAAATAAATATACGCCTCACCGTCGTCATCCACCAGTACCGCCGGATCAAAAAGCCATGTGACCGCGCCGCAGGTTGGTGTCTGTCTGGAAATCAGCGGTTTTTGAAGAACATCCGCAAAAGGTCCGACAGGGCTGTCCCCCTCCAGCACCGCAATCCCGTCCCCGCCGTTTGCAAAGTACAGGAAAAACTTCATTTTTCCGTCAATCTCTTTACAAACAGCCGCCGGCGCCCATGAATTCCTGCTCCACCGCGCTGCGCCCTTGCTGCCCGCCGCATACACCGTTCCATGGTCTGTCCAGTTTACCAGATCCTCGGAGGATATGACACTGATGGTATCAATCTGGGAATATACATTTTCGGTGATTTGTCCGTTTTCATTTCGGATGAATGTGTCCCCTGTCATATATAGATAAACCCTGTCCCCATATACAAGCGCATACGGATCTGCCCCGAACCGCTGTGTCATGACCGGGTTGTGTTCCCCCTGCCTTTTATAGCCTGTCTTTAATGTAAAATGATGCATCTTCCTATTCCCTCCAATGTATTCTGCCTTCCCGTGGAAGCATCCCGATATATCCATATTTTTGTCCGTATGCTTCCTGCCTGACCACAATGCGCTCCAATACGACCCCTGCGTCACAGGCATATATTGCAATATTGTTTTCCCCTGCCTTTACCTCCGCCCTCCATATTGCTGTATGGATATTGTCAAGTACACCCTTTGCCCACTCCGCACAGTTCCTGTCACCGCCCCTGTAACCATCTGACACAGTATGGACGATTTGCACCGGCCCGTCGTTTATCCGGATTCCCATCCTAAGCTGGTTTCTGGTGTCCACAGGATTGGACGGGGCTGTCAGGATTTCAAACACGCAGGTTCCTTCCGTATCGGCTCCAAAACCATAGCTGATAAAAGGCGCATCCCTTAACGGCATATACGAAACCGTCTGCGGAAATGCCTTTGCCCCTGCAACGTACTTTCCATATGGTTTCAGGATTTGGTACTCTTTTGACTTGTATTTGTAATCACATGCCTCGATAGCCAGCATTCCAGGCGCCCCCTTGCACCTTGCGGCATGAATTTCCACATTGACATGGGAAAACGTTGTCCGGATACATAAATCCGCCACCAGCTCCCTTTCCTGTCCTGCAGGCATCAGCGTTCTGTCAATCCATACTTCCAGCTCCCTGTGCAGTTCCACCCTGCCCTCTTTCTCAGCAGCAATAATCCACGGCGCGTTACTCTCCACCCAATAAGGAAACGGTTCTGTCGATCCGTTATCAATTTCAACCACGATCCGGTCTGTTCCCATATCCAGCGGTTCCCGCGCTATCAGGGTCTTTCGTGTCCAGTCGCCGCCCATGCTGTACTGTTCGTCATGCTTCAGCGCCACAATCATGCGCGGACGGTTCGCCGGTTCGACATAATGGTAAACCGGATAACGGCACTCCTCGTCATTCCAGTGGACAAAACCTGCATGCTCGGACAGCATCATGCCGTCCCATTTTCCGTCTGCAATACGGTGGTATTCTTCCTGCAGCTTCCTGTCTTTTTGTACACATGCGCGCATTTTATCCGCGTACGTGTTTGCAATCAGCCTTCCCTGCGCGGCATAGTACTTATTTTTTCCGGCATACAGCATCAGCTTTAACTGGTTCATGGACGCAGCTGCCGGATAGGAAACCAGTTCAAAAAATGACGCGTATGTCATTTTATCCGGCATGCTTTCTTTTATTTCCTCTATAATCCCCAGGATCTCCTGCGCCTTGCAAAGCGCCCAGTCCGCCTCGCCATAATTCACCGGATGATAGGTATCCGGCTGCAGCGCTTCCGGTCTGCGGATACTGTTGAGTCTGGTATAGCCATCAACAACCTGATAAACCTTATCGAGCATCTCGCCTGAAAATCCTGAACCAAACTGTGCCGTAAGCCATTTTTTTGTATACTCGTCCGTCTTATTGGGTGCACCTGTTCCCCACCTGTCAAAATCATATGCGAGATCAAGAAAATACGAAAGCGGCAGCTCCTGCGGTTTCAGGTCTCCCACATTCACTATCCAGATTTCGCGCACGCCGAAGTCATATGCCTGTGTCATCTGCTCCCAGACCTTGGATAAATGCGTGCTGTTCACCCACTCATAGGACACAGGGTCACCATGATAGTCAAAGTGGTAATACATACCCCATCCACCCTTACGCTCCCTGTCCTTTTCCTCAGGAAGCCTCCGCATGTTGCCAAAATTGTCCTCACAGAGCATCAGCGTGACGCCGTCAAGTTCTTTCCAGTCCTTTAATCCTTCCGTCTTATCGTCTCCGTAAAAATATGCTTCTACTTCTTTATATAACGCCAGCATTCTCGGAACCTGATCCAGATTGTTATCAACACACTCCCGAATCAGCTGGTTTTGCGTGGAAATTACTTCCTTCAGATAGTCAATGTTTTCCTTTAATGTCGCGGCATGTCCTAAAATCTCACTGTCCCTCTCGCCGCGCATCCCCATTGTAATTATGTTTTCAAGTCTGCCGTTACGCCTTAAGCCATCCCGCCAGTACCGGGTCAGTCCTTTTTTGTTGCGGTCAAAATTCCACTCTGTCCCATATGGGGAACCCTCCCCCTTGACCAAATCCCACTCCTCGCTGTGGCGCAGGCAGGGCTCATGATGGGAATTGCTCATGACGATGCCGTATTCATCCGCCAGAAGCGCGTTCGCCATCCCCGGCCCGTCCAGACTAAAGGAGGATGTCCACATCGCAGGCCACAGATAATTTCCCTTCAGCCGCAGCAGCAGTTCAAATACCTTGTCATACATTTCAGCCGTAAAGCCGCCAAAGTGGCGGAACGTCCAGCTGCCAAAGGAGGGCCACTCATCATTGATGAAAAATCCCCTGTATTTTACCGACGGCTCTTTCGACACAGTGTTGACCGCCTGCGTCAGTATGACGGTATCCCGTTTTACAGGCAGGACATCCGCAAAGTATACCCATGGCGATACCCCCAGAAGCTCCGACAGATGAAACAGTCCATAAATCGTCCCGCGTTTGTCACTCCCTGCAATCACCAGCGTGCGATGCGCCTCCGTTTCCTTCCTTTCAATGATGCCGAAATGGTAGACCTCACGTTTTCCACGCACCCTCGACAAATTAAGGCGTCCTTCCTCTGCCAGCGTGTCCAGCGTGGTATTGTGTCCGATGGTTCCTGCAATGATGCAGTCACAGACTTCCTGTTCCCCTGGTGTGCCTTCCGCAAGTTCATATTTTCTGTCCGTGACAAGCCAAAGGTCATTTAGCACTTTCCGGGCAATTTTCTTCACACCGGAAAATTCTTCCGCACCGACAAATATTTTCGCCTGCCTTGCACCGTCCGCTATTGTCAACACCGTATCTTTCTCCTCTCTCATTACCGCCAGTCACCTTTCCAGTACCGGAACTGCATAAAATCCGCATAACCGCCTGTCTGCTTTGTAGAAAAAAGGAACAGGCCAAAGCGGCATCCTGTAAAATGATCCATCTTAAAATACTGCTTCTGACGGACACCGATTCTGTTCCACTCCCCATTCGAAAGATAAAAACACGATGCCTCATCCCGCATATCCGTAAAATCCGTATGTATCTTCAGCGTGGCCGCCTCCGATCCAATTGCAACTCTCTCATATTCTTTCGCCGGTTCAAGGAAGTCCGAATCCCCGAACACAGTCTCATTTTGCGCTGGCTTTCCCAGCATGACAATATAGTATCTGCCTTTTTCCTTTGTCAGGGCAACCGCCCCATAACAGCCTGTAAAAGCGCAGATTCCGGCATAGTCGCCATCTTTCAGACGGCTCGCATCCACTGTCACCCATGCCGCGCTTTCCGGTCCGGATGTCCTCTGTGTAAGCGTGTTGTACCCATAGGCCAGGCCGGAACAGATTCTCCCCGAATAGAGCCTGTACGCTCCCCTACGTTCCGTGACTGACCACAGTGTCCCCACCGGATTATGATTAAACTGCCAAAACGGCTTCAGATGTATTGTTCCGTCATCATCCGGCGTATAAATAAAATCGTCATCCCCGTTCAAAGGCTGGTACTGATACCCTGGTCTGGTACTTGGAACTTTGACAAATTCCGGAACCTTTCCATCCGCGCCAGCTACTGGAAACCCCTCCTCGTCAAAGTGCAGCGGCATGATTAAAGGCGCCCTGCCCAGTGCCCCTCTGTCCTGAAACATAAATGCATACCATTCCCCATCCGGCGTGTCAACCATACCGCCCTGCGCAACACCAAGCCTGTGGTATCCCATGTCATCATCAATCATGCATTTCCCCTTAAATTCGCCTGTCAGCGAATCTGCCATAAAACAGTCCTCCGACTTCCATGCATTTCCATATGCCGGAATATGGCAGGTAAACAAATAATATCGTCCGTCTTTTTTATACAGGTGTGAGCCTTCATACCCGAGATGGACATTGTCCACATCCTCGACAAGAAGCCTGCAAAGTCCCCCTTCAAGCGGTCCTTTTAGCTCCGGGTCCAGTTCAGTCAGGTACAGTTCCTTGTTTCCGTACACAATATAAACGCTTCCGTCATCGTCGAAAAAAAGGGAGCTGTCGTGATAAAAGCCTTTTATTGTCTGTTTCTTCCACGGTCCTTCCGGATTTTGCGCCATAAGCAAATAAGTCTTATGTGTATCATTTGCAGTGAAACATATATAAAATGTTCCGTCATGATACCGCAGGGTTGGCGCCCACATCCCCTGCCCATAAATCTGTTCTGTTCCTTCCAGACGATGTCCTTTGGTATCATCAAGCGTCTCATAAGCATGCGCCGCAAATTCCCAGTTCATCAAATCATAGGAACGCAGGATGTCACAGCCCGGCATAAAATGCATTGTCGTGCTCGCCATGTAATAAGTATCACCCACACGTATAATGTCCGGATCCGGAAAATCGGAATATATGACAGGATTTCTTTTTGTCTCCATGTTTTCTTGTCTTCTTTCTTAAATATACAACGTCTGCGGCTTCTTCCCTGTCAGGGCTGCGCTCCTTGCATCGGGCTGGGAACCGCCGATATGAACCTCATATCCTTCCGCGATATACTCAGCCTCACCATCCTCATTGAACAGCACAAATGCCTCCGCGGGAAGCTTCATCGTCAGCGTCTTTGCCTCGCCTGCCTTCAAATCCACCTTCCTGATTCCCTTAAGCTGGGCATTCGGCGTGCCCTCCCGCCTTGCCTTCACGTAAGCCTGAACCGTCTCGGTTCCGTCCACGTCTCCTGCGTTTTTAACCGTAAAGGTAATCTCCACACCGCTCTTTACATCCGGTGTACCCACAAATGTCACATCACTGTATGCAAAATCGGTGTAGGAAAGCCCATACCCGAACGGATACAGCGCCTCCTGCGTCATGTAACGATAAGTACGTCCTTTCATGGAATAATCCTCAAAATCAGGAAGCTCCTCCATCGTCTTATAAAATGTAACCGGAAGCTTTCCCTGTGGGTTTGCCGCGCCAAACAATATATCCGCAATTGCCTTGCCGCCCTGTGCCCCCGGATACCAGCCTTGTATAATCGCGCCAAGATGTTCCTGTTCCCATGTAAGCGCTGTCGCACTGCCGCAGAGCACCACAAGAACCACCGGTTTTCCATACTCACTTGCAATTTTGAGGATGTCATGCTGGATTCCCGGAAGCCTCAGATTCGGCTTATCTCCGCTTCCGTACTCATTTCCTGTATCACCTTCCTCGCCTTCGAGTGTGGCATCCATCCCCATCACAGCGATAATCACGTCACTTTCCTCACAGACTCCGCGTACTTCCGAACACCGGTCATTCGCCTCCGCAAGCCCTGTCATCCGGTCCTTGTACAGATGGCATCCCATGGAGTACATCACACGCACATCATCACCGACATAGTCCTGTATCCCTTCAAGCACCGTCACATACCGCGATGCAGTCCCCTCATAATTTCCAACCAGCGCCGCCCTGCTGTCAGCGTTGGGGCCAATCACGCCAATCGTGTGAATCCTGCCCTTGTCCAGCGGCAGAAGGTTGTTCTCATTTTTCAGCAAGACAATTGATTTTTCCGCCACTTCCCTGTTCAGCGCCCTCATTTCCACGGAATCCACCACGGAATACGGAATCCTGTCGAACGGATTCTCCTCTTTCCTGTCAAATACGCCAAGCTTCATGCGCGAGGTAAACAGATTAATAACCGCCTCATCAATGCGCGACTCCTCCACAAGCCCCTCTTTCACCGCCTGTACCAGATACGTAAACAAATTTCCGCAGTTCAGGTCGCAACCGTTTGCCATCGCCATCGCCACAGACTCCTGCGCATTTGAAGTCACTTTATGTCCCTCATGAAAATCCTTGATCGCCCAGCAGTCCGAAGTCACATGCCCCTCAAATCCCCATTCCTTCCGCAAAATGTCAATCAGCAGTTCATGGCTTCCACAGCAGGGTACGCCGTTCGTCCTGTTATATGCCCCCATGACCGACTCCACATGCGCTTCCTGCACACACGCCTTAAATGCCGGAAGATAGGTTTCCCGCATGTCCTGCCTGCTGGCAGCCGCGTCAAACTCATGACGCAATGCTTCCGGACCGCTATGCACCGCGAAATGCTTCGCGCAGGCTGCAACTTTCAGGTAATTCTCATCGTGTCCCTGAAGTCCCTGTATATAACGTACACCCAGTCTGCTCGTCAGGTATGGATCTTCCCCGAACGTTTCATGCCCCCTGCCCCATCTCGGATCCCTGAAAATATTGACATTTGGCGCCCAGAACGTAAGCCCCTTGTAGATATCCATGTCCTTTCCTTTTTGCTGCATGTTAAATTTCGCGCGGGCTTCTGTTGAAACCGCTTCTGCAACCCGCTCCAGCAAATCCTCGTCAAACGTTGCAGCCATCCCGACTGCCTGCGGAAACACTGTCGCAGTCCCTGCCCTTGCCACACCGTGAAGCGCTTCGTTCCACCAGTTATACTTCTTTATGCCAAGGCGTTCCACTGCCGGTGACCTGTGAAGCGTCTGCTCTACCTTCTCCTCAAGCGTCATCTGTGCTACCAGCTCCTTTGCACGCTCGCGGTACTCCCTTAGTTTCTGTTTGTTCTCATTTAATTCCATAAAATTTCCTCCTTTTTATGGCTGAAGCCTGCGCTCAAGCTCTTGCTGCATTTCCGCAAAGAAAATCTCCGGCCGGCACGCCGTATAGCGCTCCATATACTGCGCCCACATCGCATCAAAATCATCCGTCATCACAACCTTCGGCAGGAATTCCCTCTTGACACTGTTCATCTGTTCCCAGACCCTGCCTGCCTCCGAGTCAGTCGTCAGCATGTCGGAATACGAATACATCGGGTACCATGGTCCCGGCGCCTCATTTGTCCCCAGCATCTCCACATAATTTCTGCATCCGTATGCCGTCAGGCACTCCTTGACATCCGGCACAAGCGCGTCAAAAAATTCACCGGGCTGATATTCCGGTGCAAATGCATTCAGGCCATCACTCAGCATTCCCTCTATCCTTGGAAAATAAGGATAGACGCAAAAATGCGCCCTGCTGTACTCCGGATTCCTCACTGCATTCCTCTGCTCATCTGTTCTGTAATATACTCCGTTTTCATACACTTCGTAGTCTGTTCCTTCGATGCCCCAGTACCTTAGCTTGATGATTTCCTCATCCAGCAGGTCATTGATGAACTTCATGGCACCCTCGATGTCCTCGCAGCTCACCGTAATGGAAATGCCATCAGCCGCACTTAGTTCCGCGCCCCGTTTTACATGCCACTGGTTTCTGACACTCTGGTCAATTGTAATCGGAAGCGGAACATAACCGCAGCCCTGGTCGGACATTATTTCAAGGGAACCGTTTACCATGTACGCAAACTGCCACCACTGGTCCACCATGCCAAGTACCCGCCCGCTGGAGAGTTTCTGGAGATATTCCTGATAATTCTGCGTATAAAATTCACGGTCTACGATTCCCTTGTGATATTCCTCATTCAGTTTTTTAAAATATCGTCTGGCTGTCGGTGTGATATTGTAATCCTTCACCGTCTGCGTCCCCGCATCCACGATACAGCTCCCGTCATTGGGATATCCGTCAAGGAACTGGGGCGGATTTTCCAGACAGAAATACCGCCAGTCATCACACAATATAGTAAACGGAATATTTTCCAGCGTCTGCCCTTCATGAAACGGATCCTCCATTACAGGATTTTCAGCCACGTATGCCTCAAGCAGGTCAAAATACTCGTCCACTGTCCGTATCCTGGGATATCCTGCCCACTTAAGCACACGTGTCTGTATCCAGAATGCCTCTCCCTCATGGAGGAGCTCTTTTGATTTACCGCTGACAACATCAAACTGCGGAATCCAGTAAATATGTCCGTCCGGCTGCCTGAACCTGTCCCATCTTTCCGCCGGCATGAAATTTTTGATGTTCGGATAATCATCCCAGTACAGGTCAATGGGAATCAGCGCCCCTGCCTCATACAGAGCTACGTCCCCGGAGATGAAATCCGTATACTCCCCGCTGGCAATATAACCGTCTATTGCCTCCTCCGAAGACTTTCCGACAAGCCATTGCTCCCGGCAGCGTGCGCCCGTCTTCTGCGCAATCAGTTCCATGATTTCATTGTATTCATCAATTTCATTCTCAGAAACATCGAAAAAAGCAGTGAATTCCTTGATTTTTGTGTCTCTGCTGCCTGCTGTTTTCACTGACAGGAATACAGACAGGGCAGCCACAGACAGGATAATGCCTGTCACAGTTTTTTTCTTCATTCTGCCACCCTCTTTTCATTATATCTGTATTCTTCATTATACCCGTTTTTCCAAAGGCAGACAATAATTATATCCTTATTCCTTCACGCCTCCGATGGTAAGTCCTGTTACAAAATATCTCTGTAAGAACGGATACAGGCAGATAATCGGAAGCATGGTCAGGACAGTTGCCGCAGCACGCACTGAAGTTGGTGTTACTGTTCCCGCCGCGTTCTTCATCGCTTCCGCGGAAGTACCCTGATTGGTAACGGATGACAACAGCTTCATCAGTTCATACTGCAGCGTAGTCAGATGGGAGCTCATCCTGTTGTAAAGCATGGCGTCAAACCAGGAGTTCCACTGCCCTACCGCGACAAAAAGCGCAACGGTTGCATACACCGGCTTACAGAGCGGCGAAATGATTTTTACAAAGATTGTCGTATACCCCGCCCCGTCAAGCTGCGCCGATTCTTCAAGGCTGTCAGGAATCCCTGCCATATATGTACGGATGACCAGCATATTAAATGCGCTGACCATGCCCGGCACAACGTATACCCAGAAGCTGTTGGTCAGATGCAGGTTCTTGTACAGCAAAAAGGTAGGAATCATACCGCCGTTAACATACATCGTAACAACCCAGAACAGCGAGAGTGAACGCTTAAATATAAAATTCTTCCGGCTCACGATAAATGCAAGGATTGCGTTTGCCACTAACGCAAGCAGTGTTCCCAAAATGGTTCTCGCGACAGTGATATATGCCCCCGTAATGAGGTTATCCTTCTGGAGCACAGTGATATAATTTTTGAATGTCCATTTCCTTGGCCATAGATATATGCCGCCCCTGAGCGCATCCGTACCATCGTTGAGTGATATTGCAAGTGTGTTCAGCACCGGATACAATGTAATAATGACAAAGGCAACCATAAACAACGTATTGCATACAACAAACACTTTATCCCAGACAGAGGTTTTTATTTTACCGCTTTTATTCTTTTCCATTTGCTTCTCCTTCCTAGAATAACCGTTCTTCACCGTTTTTCTTTGCAATCTGGTTCGCTATCACAATCAGCACGATACTTACAAAACTCTTAAAGATACCTGCCGCAGTACCGATGGAAAAGTCGTTCTGGCTGATACCCCATTTCAACACATAAATATCAATGGTCTGCGACACGCTCTGTACAAGTCCGTTTCCAAGCAGATACTGGATTTCAAATCCTGCATTCAATACATTTCCTACATTCATCAGCAGCAGGATCATAATTGTGGGTTTGATGCCCGGAAGCGTCACATAGCGGATACGCGCCCAGCGTCCTGCGCCGTCCATATTTGCCGCCTCGTAAAGCGACGGGTCAATTGCCGTAATCGCGGACAGATAGATAATGGCATTCCATCCTGTCTCCTTCCACACATTTGCAAATGCAACAATCGGCCAGAAAAATTTTGGATGCGCGAAGAAATTAAGCGGCTGGTCCAGAATATGGAATTTCAAAAGGAGTTCATTGATGATTCCGGTGCTGGACAAGGCATCGTGCAGGATACCCGTAACAATAATCCACGAAAGAAAGTGTGGAAGGTACGAAATGGTCTGTACTGTTTTCTTGCCGCCGTTTGACTTCACCTCGTTTAACAATATGGCAAACAAAATTGCCATGACAAACGTCACTATCAGGTTAATCACGCCCATGCCGAGTGTATTCCTGATTACACGGATAAAGCTGGCATCCGAAAACAGCTGCTTGAACTTATCCATCCCTACGAAGGCGGAATGAAACAGTCCGTTCTTTGGCTTGTAGTCCTGAAACGCCATTGCCCAGCCTGCCAGCGGGAGGTAATAAAAGATCACACCGTAGATCACAAGCACAAGCGACCATATGATTAATACTTTCTGCTTTTTAATCTCTTTCCATGTTATGTTTTTCTTCTTTTCCTGTGAAGCCATATTTTCACTCCTTTACAAAGGGCGGACCGATTGGATCTGTCCGCCCTGTCTGATTGCTTATATGAACTTAATTATACTTTGCAGCCTCCGCCATTCTGCGGTCGAGTTCCGCCTGCATCTCGTCAACAAATGCCTGTGGATTGCAGCCGTTGTATACTTCCATGTATTCTTCCCATGCGCCCTCAAAGTCGCTTGCCATAACTACCTTCGGAAGATATTCATGCTTTATTTCACCCATCTTTGTCCATGCCATGCCGCCTTCTGTAGCGGTTGTCATGTTGTTGGAGTAAGAGTACATCGGATACCATGGTCCCGGAGCTTCGCTTGTTCCAAGCATGTCTACATAAGTTTCTGCGCCATATGCCGCAAAGCACTCCTGTACATTCTTGCTTAAGCTGTCATAAAACTCCGCCGGCTGGTTCTCAGGCTTCATGGCATTGACCCCGTCCCTGCTTGTGCCCGTATACTGCGGGAAATATGAATATGTACATGCATGGGAAGCCTTGTATGCAGTATCCGAGGACTGCATTCTCATGTCTTCTGTCCGTGAAAACTCGCCGCTTTCTTCCACATTATAGTCCACATCCTTCACGCCCCAGAAACGAAGGTCATGCACTTCCTGATCCAGCAGATCGTTAATAAACTGCATTGCGCCCTCGACATCCTTGCAGCTTGTCGTGATGGCAATTCCGCTTGCGACATTCAGCGTTCCGCCGGAATTGTGCCACTGGTTCTTGATGCCCTCATCAATCGTAATCGGAAGCGGCACATAGTTGCAGCCCTTGACATCAAGACCCTGCTGTTTCAAGGAATCATTTACCGTGTACGCGAAATCCCACCACTGGTCAATCATGCCCAGCACACGTCCTGTAGAAAGCTTTGCGATATACTCGTCATATGTCTGTGTGAACGATTCGGGATCCACAATGCCTTTCTGGAACTCCTCATTCAGCTTCTGGAAATATCTCTTTGCTGTTGGTGTCGTATTGTAGTCAATGATTGTGAGTGTTTCCGGATCAACGATACAGCTTCCGTCATTGGGATATCCGTCGAGGAACTGCGGCGCATTTTCAAGGCAGAAGTAACGCCAGTCATCGCACAGGATTGTATACGGAATATTTGTCGTGCCGTCTTCCATGGCAGGATTTGCCTCATTGTAGCTTTCAATCAGGTCAAAATACTGATCCATGGTATGTACCTCGGGATATCCTGCCCACTCAAGCACCCTTGTCTGAATCCAGAATGCCTCGTCATTGTGCGTTGTCGCCTTCTCTTCCCCATAGATGTTGCCAAACTGCTGTATCCAGTAGATATGTCCGTCATCCTGCCTGAGTCTGTCCCACTCCTCCTCTGTCAGGAATTCCTTGATGTTCGGATACTTGTCAATGTAGTCATCCAGCGCCACCAGCGCGCCTGCATCATAAAGCTGTGCCATACCGTCACCGCCGTCAATAAAATCAGGATATTCGCCGCCTGCAATCAGCGTGCCGACTGCCTCCTGTGCCGACTGGCCTGTAAGCCATGTCTCTTTTACCTTTGCACCGATTTTTTCCGCAATCATCTGCTGAATCTCATTGTCATCATTAATCTCTGAACCGGGAACTGCAAAGAACGCCGTGAACTCCTTTATTTCACCCGATCCGGATGCTTCCTTATTTCCGCTGTCCCCTGTCTGTGTGCCCGAATTGGCATTTGCATCTGCATCTGCATTTGCATTTGTGCCTGTCTGCGCGGAATCACCGCCGCCACAGCCTGTAAACATTGCCGACATCATCGCTGCTGCCAGCAAAACAGATAGTATTTTTTTCGTTTTCATAAAAATCCTCCATTCCCGTCAATTGTCTGACTTCTTTATTCTTGTTCCGATAATATAATTCTACTTTAAAAACTGCCTAAAAAAACCCAACAAAGGATATATAAAAACATAAAAAAGTATAGATTATAAACCCATACTTTTTCATATTGCACAATTTTTTCCTGTTCTCTAATTCTTATTTATGGATTGTTTCCTAAATTTGGAGGGTGTACAGCCTTTTGCCGCAATGAATTTGTTGATAAAATAATCTGTGTTTTTATATCCCACATCCTCCGCAATCTTATAAATCTTGTCATCTGTCCGCACAAGCATCTGTGCCGCCTGCTCAATGCGGTAATTGTTCAGGTAGTCCTTAAAGGACTGATTATATTTTTTCCGGAATATCTGTCCCAGATAGGCATTGTTGATGTAGTATTTCTGTCCTAAATCCCGCAGTGTCAGATTTTCCGCATAGCGCTCCCTGACCTCCTGCTCAATCAGGGACAGCACGCCCCTTGACACATTCTTCCTTAACTGCGCGAGATATTCCGCATACTCGCATGCAAACCTTGCCAGATGGATCCTGCTCCCCCTTTTCACGCCGTCCTCGAAGGCGCTCTCACTGATCAGGTGCAGGATTTCTTCCTGATTGACGCAGTCATCCTGCTCCGTTGCGACATGAATCAGCTGGAACAAAAGATAATTGATATTGAGGTTGACGGTCTCCCCCATCGCTCCCATCCTGCGCAGTTCTTCGTACAGCCTGTCCACCGCCTCGTGAATCCGCATCCTGTCATTCTGCTCTATGGCGGAAATCAGGTTGTCAAGCTCAGTCTTGCACAGAAGGATGCCGCCGCTGTTCACCTGAATCTCCTCCTCGTAAAAATAGATACTTTTCTGGTCATGGAATGCCTGAAGGGAGTTCAGCATACAAGCCGTACCGTAAGATTTTGAGACAGCAGCGATATCCGGCACCTTCTTTCCCACCAGCATTACCAGCTTCTGGTTCAGTGTCACATTCAGGTAGCTTAAAAGCTTTTCCAGATACTCCTTTTCCGTGCAGTCATTTTTTGCCGCCATGTAATCACAGTAGATAAAACCCACATCATATATATTTCCTTCCGAAGAGACATCAAGAATGCAGTGTGCCTCATCTTCTTTCAGGAATTCACTGCACCCCTGATATAGCTTCCGCTGCCGGGAACGTGTCTCCATATCCTCCACATCTTCCGGATTCATGGCATCCATCAGCTGTATGTCAATATACCTGACCCCATCGGAAAGATGCATGTGGTTCACGACATATTCCAGATTCATCCCATCATACTTGCCAAGCAGCAGGGATATCACGTTCCTCGCCAGATATGCGCGTTCAAGCTTCCTCTTGTCCTCCTGCCGCTGGATTTCTGTCGCTGACATGTTGGCAGCTTTTCGGATAATTTCCGTCAGCACATCTTTCTCAACGGGTTTCAGCACATAGTCCATGCAGGAATAGCGTATCGCCTGCTGCGCATAGGAAAAATCACTGTAGCCGCTTAATATGACAAAATACGCGTCCGAAACCTGCTCCCTGCGTATGGTTTCCAAAAGCTCCAGTCCTGTCATTTCCGGCATCTTGATGTCCGCTATAATCAAATCGACCTTATTTGACCGCAGATATGCCAACGCTTCCTTCCCATTTTGTGCCGTTGCAGCAATTTCGCACCCCTCTTTTTCCCAGTCAAGAAGCAGGGAAAGTCCCTGTACGATAAACGGTTCGTCATCAACCAGCAATACCTTCAACATATTTCTCCACACCTCCAAATTTCTATGATGCTTCATGCGGTATCCGTATCTGTACCATCGTTCCAACGCCTTTTTCGCTCTCGAGTGCAAACCTTGCCCGATTCTCTGTTACCATCTTTATACGCAGGCATGCATTTACCATCCCTACCCGGCCTCTTTCCCGCAGGCGGTCAATGCTCGCAGTCTGCATCCTGTCAAGAAGCTTCTGCCGCTCTTCCTCTTCCATTCCGCTGCCGGTATCTTCCACTTCTATGCATAATTCTTCTTTTTCCATATAGATGCGCACAAAAATCCACCCCTGTGTCGTCTTACTTTCAATTCCATGAATGCAGGCATTCTCGACAAATGTGACCACAGTCAGTTTTGGGATATTAACCGCCAGGCATTCCTCCTCCACATCAAGTTCATACGACAGTCTGTCGCCAAACCGGTATTTCTGCAATCCAAGGTATGCCTTGACAAACTCCATCTCCTTACCGATTTCCACGGTATCGGTTGCCCAGTCTACATTCTGCCGCTCCATGACAGCGAGCTTCTCTACCATTTCTGCAATCTCGGACTCATTGTGAAGGACACAGTGCATCCGTATCGTTTCAAGCGCATTAAACAAAAAGTGCGGATTTATCTGGCTGTGAAGCGCGAGCAGCTCCGCATTCTGCCTTGCAATATCCATCTCCTGTTCCCGGATGCGGTCCTTGTATACGGTCTGTATCAGGTCGTTCGTCCGCACTGCCATCCTGTTGTAATTTTCCATCAGCCTGCCAATCTCATCATTGCCGCTAATCTCCTCAATCCGGCTTAACTCCTCGTCTCCCACGTTATCAAACACCTGGCTGAGCTGTTCTATCCGCATTGTAAGCGAACGGTTCAGCTCTTTCATCAGCTTCCATGGAAGAATCGCGTTCGTGAGTATCAGCAGCGCAATCAGCGGCATATTATCCCAAAGGTCACCAAGCACATCCGTCTCCGGATCCAGAATATATATCTGCAGCGCACTGCCATACAGCATTATCTCCTTGCCCATGCCGACCTTGTCTTTCAGCGTAAACCGGGTAAAATTCTGATTGATACTGCTATGCCCGTCATTTGCCAGCAGGATCCTGTCACCCTGACAGATATATACGGGAAATTCATATCCCACCTTCACCAGTCCACGCACCATATTGCCGTAATCAAGCTCAATTTTCAAAAATTTTTCGCACCTGCTCCCGCTGAAAAAATCCAATCTTTTCAAAAACAATACCTTACGTTTGGCCTCCACTGCCGGACTCTTTTCATCATCATAGTAAAAATACAGCATTGTGTCCTGCCCGGAATCCTCAAACGTCTGATACCACCTGGTATTTTCTATCGCCGACAGCTGCGAGAACTCGCCCCCGTTTACAATGGTGGGATTATCCGCGTACATGGTGATGATTGTGTTATCCATTCCTGCCCCGCCCTTAAACAGCGTCGTTTTCACAAAGTCCTGATACGCCTCGACATATGCAAGCGCATCTGCATAGTCACGGTTCAGATACCGTTCAATATATTCATTCATGTAAATCTGCTTTGCCGTCGCAGCCGCATAATCGATGTTGTTTGTCAGGCTGTACTGTATGGCGCTTGCCTCATTTTCCATGGCATGGCGCTGCTTTGCATGCTGGTTATTCAGCACAATATACAGCACAGCACTGTCCGTGACAACCAGCGGAAGCAAGACGCACATCACATACAGGATGGTCAGCTTTCTGCTCAGTCTGATATTGTTCATAAACTGATAAAACTTGAATATTATAGTCCCACCTCCCTGCATGCTTTATTATGCATCAAATCAGACGGAAAAACAAGGATGCCTGTCAATACTTAAATTTATTGACTATCTCCTCCAAACTGCCTGCCATCTGCGTATTTTCATCGGACTGACCTTTAATCTCAGCAGCAATATCCGCTGTATATTCGCTTTTTTTCACAATTTCACTAATCGCACCGCTGTTCTGAAACGATACATTTTTCACATCCATAGCATTATCAAAAATTTGACCAACGGATATCTTCAGGTTCCCAATCAGTACATCCAGCTCTTCAACGCCCTGCTTAATCTTCTCTGCCGAGGAGCTGTACTCACTGGACTTTCCGGCAAGGTCGCCAAAACTCTCCAGAACCTCTGATTCCATATATTTCATTATATTATCAACACATCCGTTAACTTCCTCAATACTGTCATTGGAAGATGCACACAATTCCCTGATTCGTGCCGCAGTTTTCTTGGAAGTATCCGCAAGCTTACCAATTTCCCCGGCAACTACCGCAAATCCCCGTCCCATTTCTCCGGATCTTGCCGCTTCTATCGAAGCATTGATTGACAAAAGATTTGTCTGATTGGCAATCTCCAAAATCTCTGATGCCATTCCATTAATCTGTGACAGGCTGTTTAAGCGGTCCAACGCCCCCTGAACAGAAACCTTTGTTGCATCCAGTCTCTCTTTTGTATTATGAAAAGAGCAGTTCGCACTTTCTTTCATCTGATTCGCACCGGCAAACATAACATCACTGGACTCCGAACTGCTTTTGATATTTGTCATAACTTCCCCAATTGACTGGTTTATACTGTTAATTTCATCATTTATTTTTTTAACTGCATCACTGACATGATCCAGACTTGCCGAAAGCTGCTGTGTCGTCGCAATATTATCAGCAACGCAGTCCACCAGATTTGCCGAGGATCCCTTAAGCGCCGCTGCCTTGTTGTCCAGCTTTGTGCAGCATCCTTTCATCGTACCCACAATACCATTCAATGATTCGATTACGTCACGGGAAGCACATGCTATTTCCCCTAGCTCGTCATTTCGATTCACATATTTTCCCATGCTCCCATCATCCGTAATATCATAGTCCGCGACCTGCCGCAGCGCTTTTGTAATCGGGGATAGCGGCTTCATATACCTTGAAATAATAAGATATGACACGCTAATCAGAAACAGCAATGCAATACCACAAAGCACCAGCAGCTGTATCCTAGCTGTGTTTACTGTAGCAAAAATTTCATCTGTCGTATCAGACAGCAAAAACATCCAGTTTCTATCCGGAATATAGTGATAAGCTGCAATATTGTGCACTCCATCCTCATCATATTCCATGTAATCGGTAACTGCCTTCCCACTGCTTTGCCTTAATCTTGCAAGCATATCGACCACGTATTTTTCCTCTGCGACACTCCCGCACATTTCTTCGCTATCATGAAAGATGTACTCGCCTGTCTGTGTGTTAATCAGATAATATTTGGCATGGTCCAGTCCAGCGTTTGGCAGTCCGTCCAGCATCTCTTTCAGACCAGAAATATAGATTCCGGCACCTACCATCCCAATGGGTTCCCCCTTTTCATCCATGCAGGCTCGATACATGGAAATAATCTGCTGCCCGCTCACCGGCGAAAAGATAAATCCCACATTATATACGCCCTCTGCCGCAAGCATAAAATCCTGTAATGCTTTGAGCGACTCTCCTTCTCGCGTAGTGATTCCGACAACAGCAGCATTCGTATGCGCAAGCACATGCGTATTCCATTCACTGACATATATCCCCTCCAGATTTTCAATATCCCCGCTATATACTTCCGTATACTTCTGAGCTTCAGCGGCGGCTTTCTCATCTGTCGGATCCAAAAGGAGCTTCTTGATCTCACCTGCCCTGCTGTATGCAGTCAGATAACTTTCTGTCTCATGTACATAATTCTCTATTATCTGTGAACGCTCGTCAACAATTGTCTTCATACTGTTTATCGTGCTTTCCCTGATACTTTTTGTATTTGTACTTTCCACAAACATATACAAAACAGCAAAAATAATAATCTGTGCTACCAGCACCGCTCTGGTAATTTTGTAGGTAACCTTTATCTTTCGTCTCAATATCTTATCCTCCTATGAACCATTATCTCCAAAGCACCGTCCTCAGGAGACATATCCAAAACCAAGAATCGTAAACTGTCTGCCCTCGCACCCCGGCTCCATGGCAATCATAACCGTATGCATCCGGCTTTCCTTATCATTGAAAATAATCCTTGCATTGCAGTGAATCCATCCCACTTCGCGCGGGTCAAGCACAAAAGCCATCCTGTCGTCTATATATACATTTGCTTTCCCCACATCACAGTCTGCCGAATCCTTGAACAAAATCAACAGCGCCCTGCATTCTATTTTCATCACAAACGGCCTGCTGCCGTCCTTGTGGAACCAGTTGTGCGGAAACTGCGGTGTCTGTACGGTATCCTTATTGCGCTCCACAGACTGTAACCGATCATCTATATGGCAAAAATCGCCGCAGTCAATCACCGCCCCCGCCGTATTGTCTTTGCGGTCAAGCAGATGCACATCCTCGAAATCCGATCCGATTGCATATGTGTCAGGAAGTTCAGCCTCAATCCCTATATCGTCCGCATTCCTTTGATCGATCTCATGAAACAGATTCAACAAACAGTCTGCAATGATCCTGTGCCCTACATTGCTTGGATGATAAATATCATAAAAAAACTGGTTTTTCGACAGTACCCTTCCTTTTTCCCTGCTCCATGAAAACTGCTCCGTCACGGCATCCTTTATGCTTATCATCGGCAGATGATAATGGTACCCCACAGGGCTCAGCCGCTCCTGCAGGTTCCAGTCATAAGAGAACACCAGAAAAAGCAAAATCACCGCCGGATGATTCGGCAGTTTCAATATTTTGCGCACAAGGCTCTCATAACACACCCCTTTGGTCTCGTCGCCTTCATCATTGACGGCATATTCCACTACAACCAGATCCGGATTACATTCCCCATAGTCAAGAATGTCCCTCTCAAACCGGACCACTCCAAGTTCTGAAGCGGTTCCGCCAACTCCCGCTTTTACAAACCGGACATTGCCGCCGGTTCCATATCGGTCCGCAAACGCCCTGTATGACCGATATGCATAACAGTTCGTATGGATTGGTACGGCTCCTGCTCCCTGTGTTATGGAACCGCCTATGTAGGCAAGGGTCACTTGTCCGCCATTTTTTGCCTTATCTATGACTTTTTTTATTTTTGTCATATTTCCCATTGACATGACAGAGCGCGCTATCATATCCTGATATGCCTTTGCAGTATAGTCAATGTCAAAATCCTCTATCACCTCCGGCGCCGCAAACCCATCATTTAAATACAGTTTCACATTCACGGCCGCTACCGTTTCCGGCTCATCAAACACGAAGCGAATCTGCCCTGGCACATTATCGTCCCCGGACCATTCTTCCTCCTCTAACGCATATACATGCTCCATCCCGTCACAGTACACCGTATGGCAGATAGATGTTCCTGAATGATAGATGTCTGTTTTCCCATACATCTGAAACACAAAATCCGCTTTCCGGCTGCTGTCCTGCGCCGACACGGTCACACCAATACTATGTACCAGTTTTCTGAATCCTTCTGTCGTCTCCAGCAGCTTCAGCATACTCTGGTCACTGATATTGCCTGTTATTCTGGCGCTGTCCGTAATCCTGCCATTATCCTGGTACAGAAACTGTATTCCCCTGCCATCCGGCTGCGGACTTGCAAAAATTTCCTTTTCCCGTACCAGATAAAAAAAAGGTCTTTTTGCCACCGGATCCGCCGGCGCAGCTACTCCCTTGCCCATCTCCTGTTCCTCCTTGTCCATTACTTTCTCTTCTTTTTAATCTGATACATCAGTGTATCAGCGCAGCTGATGTAGTAGTTAATGTCAGATACCTCATCCTCAGGAGAAGTTATAATTGTGCCAATGCTCATACCCAGTGAAACCGGAAGCTCCTTTTTCGCATTATAGGCACATACTCCATCCTCGATTTTTGTTTTTATCCATTCTGCATCCCTGTCCTCCCGGTAAGTCCCCATCATTAAAAATTCGTCCCCGCCATAGCGTATGCACAGATAATTACTGTCCGGACAGGACTGCCTTAAAATCCCCGCCGCTGCCTGAATCGCCTGATCCCCAACCTCGTGTCCGTAAATATCGTTAACTGACTTTAAGCCATCCAAATCCCCAAACAAAAATATCGTCTGCCTGTTTTCCGCCATATTATTTTTCAGTAAAGGCTCCCCCAGATCCCTGATGGCAAAACGATTATACAAATCCGTAAGCGAATCATGCATATACATATGCTCCAGCTTCCTGTTCAGCTTTCTAATGCAGGAATTTTGTTTGATATGTTCAATCGCTGCATTCAGCTCACTAACCCAGTAAAACAGATTCCCGTCATAAATATATTTTAAGCAGTCCTGTAGTATACAATATCCAAAATTCCTGCCCTGAAGGTGCAAGGGAAGAAATACAAAAACATGGGAATCCTTACCATCCTCAAGATAATTTGCAGGCACTAGTTTCGATGTCTGTATCATTGCCGATGCAGTACCCGCATCCATATTCTCCTGAAACATCAGACGCATCTGTGGTGGATATCCCTTCCCGGCTGTTTTCTCTGTCGTATTTGCCGGCAGAGGATTTAGGTCATACGTCTCCTGATTGATCATAAGGCACAGCCGGGAAAACGAGAATCGTTTCCGTTCTTTTTCCAGAGCTACGCAAAACGCCTTCTCGTCCTGACATACAAGAAGACGTTTCTGCATGATATTGATGCTCCAACGGATTCCCATATTGTTATACTCCATGTCCGTTTTTTCCTTCTGTGCTTTTTTGAAGTCCTCAATACCCTTACCACATCCACAGCTTAGGCTGGGACTGAATCCGGATTTCACATAGACTGCATGCGGGTATTTCCTGCCTTCCATCATGCCAATCAGCTGTTCCACAGCCTGTCTGCCCAGACTTTCCCTGCTTCTTCCCACACTTGCGATTGATGGGATATTGCAATATGCCTGTGACAGATTGTCAAATCCTGTCACAAGCACATCATCAGGGACTTTATACCCAAACTGCTCCGCCATCTTGATATATCCTATTGCCATGTCATCATTTGCACAGACCACTGCATCCGGAAGTGCAATTCCCATCTCATAAAAGTCACAGAACGCCTGCTCACCGCTTTCCCGCGAAAAACCGTAATCCCGCACCCTGTCCAGCTCCACAGGAATTCCATGCCTAACCAGAACATCCCTGAAAGCTTTTCTCCGTTCCACATTTTCTATGTGGTCATGAAATCCGCCGACAAAATTCAAAACACGGCATCCGTGCACTGTAATAAGATGTTCCACCACCTCAGACATGGCAGTATAATTGTCCGTGCCAATAAAATGAAAATCTGGCACATCCTGCTCGATACTGATGCAGGGAATCTTCCTGTCCTTAATCTGTCCCATCAGTATTTCGAGTCTGCTGTATGATGCGATATTGTTGGATAAAATGAGTATCCCATCAAAATCGGACTGGAGGGCGAGGTTAAATATGTTATATTCACAGTCATTAAATTCCTTTTCCTCCTCAAAGCCTCCATATGTATTAAAAATATACATATCATTATTCGTCTCTTCTATCTTTTGTTGCATGCCGTTTAATATCCCGCCAATATGCTCGCCATTCCATGCAGTAGAAATAACTGCTATCTTCTTTCCCATTTTATATACCCTCTGCAGCTCTTATCCGCTTCCATTGTGCCCCGCTATTTCTTCTTATCAATTGTTCTCAGGCTCCATACTGAAATAATTTAAATTGTCATTCACTACAATTGACAGTTTCTTTAACTCCATTGCCGTCCTTGCAAGCGATGCTGTCGCATCGTTGAGTTCATTCATTGAGGCATTCGTCTGTTGTGTCGAAGCTGCGTTTTCTTCCGCGATTGCTGACAGGTTCGTCATAAGATCAACGACCTTTTTTCCCGCCTTTGCGCACACATCGACCTGCAGCAGCACATCCTGCATGCCATTTGACGTGGAACATATTCCTGTCTCCACAGTATTGAACTTCGTTTTTGTCTCATCCAGTTTCTCCTTCTGACTTCCAATAATATCCGTCACCTCATTAATCGACTGCACGGTCTGCCGGGACTCTTCCGAGAGTGACAGAATGATCTCGTCAATTATCTTTGCCGATGAATTTGTCTGTTCCGCCAGCTTCTGTATCTCGCTTGCCACCACGGCAAAGCCTTTTCCTGCCTCGCCGGCTCTTGCTGCCTCTATGCTGGCATTGAGCGACAGGAGGTTTGTCTGGCTTGCAATCTCCGCAATCAGGTTCACCACTTCCTGAATCTTCACGACTGAAGCATTTGTCTTGTATATCTGCTCCGATATTTTTTGAAACGCCTCCGTTGTCATATCACTTGTGCTGCTCAGCTCCCGGACGATTCTTGTCGCTTCCCTGCCGTTCTCGCTCATGTCCCTCGAAGTCGCTGACAATACATTTACGCCATCCGTAATCAAAACCATGTTATCCTGCATGTTGGAGACCTGCATGGACGAACTTGAAATGTCCTCTGCCTGTGCGGAAGCTCCATGTGCAATTTCCTCCAGTGCAGTGCTAATCACCCCGGCTGCTGTTTTTGTCTTGTTTGCCTTATCCTCAAGGATGCCGCCCGAATGCGCAAGCTCTGTCGAAATCTCCTGAAGCTTCCCTATGCTGCCAACAAGCTTATCAAGAAATGCATTCAGGCTTCTCCCAAACTGTGCAAACTCATCCCTTCCGTTAGCCCTTACCCTGACTGCGATTCTGCCCTGTGTGATTTTATCCAGTGTCTTTTTGAACAGCACAACATTTCTGTCAATACTTGTTCCAATCAGCACGGTCATCCCAACCAGTACAACAGTGGCAAGCACAATCACAATTACACTGACCCGCATTACATTTCCTTTTATTGCCTCCATATCCTCGGATGCGATTTTCTTTATCGTCTCACATAACGCAGTAAGCTCGCTGTTCAACTGCACATTTTCCGTCTTCAGCGCAAGTATCCTGTCATCTACTTCCTTCATCTGCCAGATAACTTCTCTCTGAGCGCCTAGTTTTGCCAGGGAATTCCGGGAAAGCTCCTCACTGGTTGTATAAAGCGGGATATTCTCCTCCATCTCATCCATCAGTGCCTCCATCTGCCCATAGACTTCGGTTACATCTTTGCCTTCCACCACCAGCTTGCTGTATTCTTCCATATACCTGTCAAGCTGTTCAACGCTTCCCGCATAGCCGTACACCCCGGAATACGACCCGCCATATTTGTATTCGTATTCCATGCCGTTTGGTTCAAAATACATGACATATTCGATATTCGTATAATTCTCAGCCGCATATTCCTTTACGGAAATCTGTGCAGCAAACTCTTCCCATCCCTCGTTGGCCGCATTAAAATTACAGCCGACACGGATTGCCGGTTTCGCGTCAAACGTTGTAATCTCACTATCCACATAGGCAAGTCCGGTTCCTGTTACCTTGTCAGCCGCACTGATATCAATTTCTGCATAATTGGCGCCGTCAGTCAGCCTGACGTCCGTTATATAGCAATTCTTGTCATACGTAAGCGTCCCGCCAACCCGAAATGCCAGCATATTCCGTTTGACGTTTTCCGGCACGGGACCATTGTAAACCACCTTCACATACTCCTTGCCATCCACCGTCACATGTTCGCCGCTTGTCCACATGCGGGCATCAATCCACTTGATTTCAAGCCAGTCCTCCTTGTCTACCAGTGTCTCAAAGCTTTCGCCCAAGGCACTGCCAGCCTCAACATACTGCTGATACAGTCCGGCATCCTTATTGAAACTCCTTGTCCCGCCAAGTTTACTGATCTCGCTGTAATTCGTTTCAATCCTTGCCAGGCTGTCAAGCATCCGGCTTACATCACCGATATACTTCTCGCTGGTCATTGCCTGCAGCGATTTCACGTTCGCACTCATCTGCCCGAGATTTGCCAAAATCCCATCCAGATAGCTCTGCTCTATATAATATTGGTACTGTGCCTCAAGTGCAAGGTTTTTTGCCTGCAGCACATCAATCTCATTGGCAATTGACTCGATTTCGCTGTTTGTCCCGCTTTTATTGATGGACTGCATCCCTATCATGCCAATCACGACTGCCACAAATATTGAAAAAATACCCATGAGCAATATCTTACTTTTAATTGTCTGAAATATTCTGACACTTTGTGTTTTTCTCGCACCGTTCATCATACTTGTTCTCCTATTCTCCATCAATATACCTGATTCCCTGCCCTTTATGTGACATGGCAGCCTACTGATACTCTCTTATTGTATAAAAAAAAAGAAGCGCCTGAACCCGCCAAATTAAATAATATACCCCCATTTTTTATGCGTATTTTCTAATTCTCGGATTAGCGCTTCATTCTCCTGCAATGTCCCCAGTCCTGTCAGGTTATGTATATGGCGACAGCCGCAGCCGCAAAGCGGCAAATTTCCATATGCGGCTGTGTGCATCATGTTATGCTGAGTGGCAGATTTATCTGACGCTCAGTATGACTGATTTCTGAACAGTTCCTAAAAACAGCACCTAAACCTTTCGGCTTAGATGCCGCCATCTTGAAAAACATTTATTCTATATATTCGGTGATTAAAAATCGCCGAATATATAGCCCTCCGGGGGATGCGCACTCGCACGAAAATGTAGATGCCGCAGAGCGGTCGTGCTCGGCGCAGTTGGCGGTAATTAATCGCCAACTATATATACTTACGCAAACGGATTCTCTGTCGGATATGGCAGTGACTTCGGCTGATTGTAATTTAAGTCCTCAACCGGCACGCCGATATACTTAAATACCTCAAACAATGCCTTTCCGAAATGCCCGAATGCAACCGCTCCATGATGCGGATAATTCTTTTCGATTAATACATGTCTGTAAAAACGCTGCATCTCGGGAATCGCAAATACGCCAATGCTTCCGAATGACTTTGTCGCAACCGGAAGAACCTCACCCTGTGCAATATATGCGCGCAGCTTGCAGTCCGCTGTCGACTGTAAACGGTAGAACGTGATATCACCCGGAACGATATCGCCCTCAAGCGTACCCTGTGTAACCTCCTCGGGAAGCGTCCTTGCCATAATCATCTGGTATTTCATGCTGCAGAAGCTGAGCTTTTTGGTATTCGTATTGCCACAGTGGAATCCCATAAATGTATCATTGTGTGTATAGTTGAACTTATCCTTGATGGACTCGCTGTACATATCTGCCGGAACGGTGTTGTTGATATCGAGCAGTGTTACGGCATCCTGGCTTACACATGTACCGATGAACTCACTCAGGCAGCCATAGATGTCAACCTCACACGATACAGGAATGCCCATGCCTGTCAGCCGGCTGTTTACATAACAGGGAACAAAGCCAAACTGTGTCTGGAATGCAGGCCAGCACTTTCCGGCAATTGCAACATACTTGCGGTAGCCTCTGTGCGCCTCAACCCAGTCAAGCAGTGTCAGCTCATACTGTGCAAGCTTCGGGAGCACCTCCGGCTTCATGTTGCCCTCGCCAAGCTCCGCCTCCATCTCCTTCACCTTTGCAGGAATTCTCTCGTCGCCGTCATGCTTTTTGAATGCCTCAAAGAGGTCAAGCTCCGAGTTTTCCTCAATCTCGACACCGATATTGTAGAGCTGCTTGATTGGCGCGTTGCATGCAAGGAAGTTGAGTGGTCTGGGGCCAAACGAAATAATCTTCAGATCAGAGAGTCCGACAATCGCCCTGGCAATCGGCAGAAACTCGTGAACCATGTCAGCGCATTCCTCTGCCGTCCCTACCGGATATTCCGGAATATATGCCTTGATATTGCGAAGCTTCAGATTATAGCTTGCATTCAGCATACCACAGTATGCATCCCCGCGTCCGCCAACAAGGTCATTCTGTGTCTCCTCTGCTGCCGCGATAAACATGGCAGGCCCGTCAAAATGCTTTGCAAGAAGTGTCTCTGAAATCTCAGGTCCGAAGTTTCCAAGATATACACAGAGTGCATTGCAGCCTGCCTTCTTGATATCCTCAAGCGCCTGTACCATATGTATCTCGCTCTCCACGATGCAGACCGGACACTCATAGATACCATCCATGCCGTACTTATCCGCATATGCCTTGACCAGTGCCTTTCTCCTGTTCACGGACAAACTCTCCGGAAAACAGTCACGGCTCACCGCCACGATACCTACTTTTACCTGTGGTAAATTGTTCATTTTGAAATCCTCCTTTATTATCATACAACATCCAATGCCATTTTGAATACGATGGCAGCCAAATCAGCCGCCAAAGATGTGCTCGTGCACGTTCCAACAACTGACTTTATCATAGTAGGTATCACCCAAAAAATCAAGTGGAAATTTTATAATAATTTATTTTCGTCAAAATACATCAAACACCCATTTATTTTCTAGTGAAAATTTACAGTAACAGTTCATCTCGGGACTTTGCACTACAGGATGCCGCGCAGATCTTACATGGATTTTTACCGGAACACTCCGGATTGTGCTCGTGCAACATTCCGCTTGCTTTTTCGGCATAATGACGCTATACTTATATCAATTCATTTCCAAAAACACTTTATAACCGGAGGACGCTATGGCAACAATAAAAGAAATTGCTGCACTGGCTGGCGTTTCCCGCGGAACCGTCGACCGGGTACTCAACAACCGGGGTTCCGTCAATCCCGCCACTGCCGAAAAAATCAATGAAATCGCAAAAGCGCTCGACTATAAGCCAAACAAGGCCGGGCTGGCACTTGCCGCACAAAAAAAGAAGATAAAGCTCGGTGTTATCCTGTTCTCCACGGACAACCCCTTTTTTGCCGACGTGCTGAAAGGTGTCAACGAAAAAGCAAGCGACCTCGCCGGGTATAACTGTACCGTCCTCGTAAAGCAAATCCCAATCAATGTGGATGCCCAGCTGGGCGCCATCGATGAACTGCTCCGGGAGGATGTGAACGGCATTGCCCTTGCGCCTCAGAATGACGACCGCATCCGCATCCGCATCAATGAACTTTCCGAACAGGGAATTCCTGTCGTAACCTTAAATACAGACATTGAAAATTCCATGCGCATTGCCTATGTCGGCAGCAACTATACCAGGAGCGGCAGGACTGCCGCAGGGCTGTTACGCCTCATGACTCACGGCGATGTCCGGATTGGAATTATCACTGGCTCATCGGACATCCTCTGCCACACGGAACGCATCGCAGGATTTACGGATGCCCTGAAGCCCTATCAGGAACATATGCATATCATTTCCATTAAAGAAACGCAGGACGATGAGATTGCAAGCTACGAACAGACCGCCCGCCTTTTGAATGAACACCCCGAAATCAATGCGCTGTTTTTCGCCGCCGGCGGCGTATATGGCGGCTGCCGTGCCATAGCATCCCTCGGGCTTGCGGGGAAACTTTGCGTGGTCGCCTTTGACAAGGCTGAGACGACGCAACAGTTCCTGCGGGATGGCGTCCTGTCCGCCGTCATCTGTCAGCAGCCGCGCATACAGGGCAAAAAGCCGCTTGATCTGCTCTTTCACTACCTCACTTCCGGCGAACTTCCTGACCGGGAGTACCATTATACCGCAGTCGATATTCGGATATTGGAAAATATATAATCAAAATTCCACCATATTCGGACGGAAACGCAGTGGCAGCATGTTCATCTGCAATTTTGGATTGATGCGCGCCTCAATTGCAATGCTGTCACAAAAACGGCGGAACAGGTTCTGATAGACTTCCTCAACCTCGGAGTACACGATACTGTCCTCGTCAAATGCCGCCCCCTGTATGAGATACCATTTTTTAAAGCTTGCATGCAGCCCGAATGTCTGCGTCTCCTCATCATAGATTACAAAATTGTCGGCAGGCAGCCGGTCAGCGAAGTGTGGCATCAGAAATGGAAGGACATGGTGCTTCGCATCAATCTTTGCATACAGCATGCCATTCTGGAGCTCCGAAAATCGCAAAAACTGTTTCAGATGGCACAGCTCGTTATCCGCTGCCCGCGCACACTTGAATGTGCGCTGCACACAGTCTTCCTGCAGCCGGTCCGTTATATTCCTGTCCCTTTGCCTCAGTCCCAAAACAATTGTGTGATATACCGCGTCCGCCTTGTCCTCAAAGCAGGACACCATCGCCATGCTGATTCTGTACCATGTCTCATTTCCCAGCTGCCTGACCATGGTATCCGTCACTTTGCCCGCTTTTTCATGGTCTGTCTGCACATAGGCGTACTGTGTGAACAGACGCTGCATATCCGGTTCCCTGACTGCGAGATGAATCCTGTCATGGCTTTCTATCCCATTCTCTTTCTTGAACTGATATGCCTCATAAACTCCTGTAAGGATTCCCTCCATGCTGTCCTCGCATATTAAAATATATTCTTCCACCTGATTCCTCCATTCGCCTAGAGCGTGTTTGAAAAATGCTTTCTGCCAGATGTGCGTCACAATTTGTGGGAGATTTGTGCCAAATGAAGGCGGCGTAGCGGGCTACGTCAACTGAATTTGGTGCAAATATCACGCAAAGTGGGGCGTGCAGATGGCAGGAATGATTTTTCAAACATGTTCTAGAGCGCCATCACCTGGCTTTTACCAAACAAATCAGCATTTTCCTGCGCGTCATCGAACAGTGACAGCTGCCTGTAAGTCATTCCGTCCTTATCAAAAGGCAGCTTCTCGTGGCTGGCAAGCAGGTTTCTTGTAATGTAGTCCTCCTCTATCTTTGTGTTGTACATCATTCTGCCATTGCAGGTAATGAAATACAGTGCACGCTTCAGCACCACGCCGATTTTCTTAAGGTTGTCAAAATTCAGCGCACCGCTTCTCCTCGCCTTGCAGATACGCTGTGCACTTTTTACCCCGATGCCCGGCACCCGCAGCAGCACCTGATAGTCTGCCCTGTTAATCTCCACAGGAAACTGCTCCAGATGCTGAAGCGCCCAGTCGCACTTCGGGTCTAGCAACACATTAAAATTCTGATGCTTTTCGTTCAGCAGCTCCTCTACACGGAACTGATAAAACCGCAGCAGCCAGTCCGCCTGATATAACCTGTGCTCACGCAGAAGCGGTGATGCCGCCCGTACTGACGGAAGTGCCTTATCCTCGTTCACCCCTACGTAGGCAGAGTAAAATACGCGCTTCATGCCAAACTTGTCATAGAGTCCCTCTGCCACCGACATAATCTGATAATCACTCTCCGGCGTCGCACCGATAATCATCTGTGTGGACTGCCCTGCCGGCACAAACGCCGGTGCACTGCGGTACAGGGCAAGCTCCTGTTTTCCCTGTGCGATACCGTTCTGTATCTGGCGCATCGGTGTGAGAATTGTCTTTCTGTGCTTGCTCGGCGCAAGCTTCTCCAGTCCCTCCGCCGTGGGAAGCTCCAGATTTACACTCATCCTGTCCGTCAGATACCCTATCTGCTGTATCAGCATGGGATCCGTGCCCGGTATTCCCTTGACATGGACATATCCGCGGAAACGGTAGACATTCCGGAGCTTGTATAGCGTCTGGTAAATCAACTCCATAGTATAGCTTGGATTGTGGATGATTCCGGAGCTCAGAAACAAGCCTTCAATATAATTTCTCCTATAAAAATTCATGGTCAGCTCGCAGATTTCGTCAGGGGTAAACGTCGCCCGCGGCACATCGTTGCTCCTGCGGTTTACACAGTACTTGCAGTCGTAGGCGCACTCATTTGACATTAATATTTTTAAGAGCGAAATGCACCTGCCATCCGCTGAGAAGCTGTGGCAGATACCCGCTGACACACAGTTTCCCATATCACGCCCGTTTCCCTTCCGGTCAACGCCTGAGCTGGTGCACGCCACATCATACTTGGCGGCATCCGTCAGAATCGCAAGCTTATCCATAATGGTCTGTGCCGATGACGCACACAATTCTATTGTTTGTTTCCTGCTGTTCTGTATGTTATCAACAATTTCATCCATATCCTGCATTCCCCTGATAATATCCTATCTTCACAATCAAGCTTTTCCCTACTCCCGCGCACCCCATGCGCCGCTTCTGCGGCATACTTCCTCTGCATGGGGCTGCACATAAAAACGATAAGAACGAACAAAGTTTTGGAATCTTTGTTCGTTCTTATCGTATCATACATTTGTTCTGATTGCAACATTTTTTTAAAATTTCCAAAAATTGTAAAAGTTCCTAATCAATTTCCTGCTCCAAGTCCCGAAACACTTCGCAGCAGAAAAATTCCTCCAAGGAAATATTGAGCCCGTCACATATCATTTTAATTGTGACAATCCCCGTATTCTTGCTGTTTCCCTGCATGACATTTTTCAGTGTCGAGGGCGGCATGCCCGATGCATATGCGAGCTGCGATATTCTCATATTTTTCTCATCACATAAACCTTTAATCCGCATCACTACAGCTTCCTGTGTCTTCACTCCAATTCCCCCAATATCATTTTTGTAACCATATTACATAATTTGTATCTGCACTTAGGTCCTTATATAGTCTTTTTTGCAACAATTCAGCACTGTTACCTTTTTTCACTATTCAGGCGTCCGGCAAACAGATTGTCTCCGGACATTGCAACACCACTGTCTTTCCTGATAACCGGATTTTTCAGGGTCATTATTATCAACGGAATCACCATCAAAAACCAGATGACCGGCTCTGTCCAGATGATTCCCCAGTACCCAAACAGCCGCACAAACACAAAAGTAAACACCAGCTTTCCCACCAGCTCAATAAAACTGGACAAAACCGGTGTCCTGTAATCGCCAAATCCCTGCATACAGTTCCGCAGAATCACGATAAACAGACAAACCAGCAAAAATGACATGTCCACCCTGAGGTAAAGCGTTCCCCAGTAAATAATCTCCTCATTTTCCGAGCTTGTGATAAAACGAATCAAATACGGTGAAACGGTCTGCGCAAGGACAAATACAATTCCGTCCCACACTGCGCCCAAAATCAACACACTTTTCATTCCCTGGCGAATCCTGTCATACCTGCCTGCACCGTAATTCTGTCCGCAGTACGTTGCCATGGAGGAGCCGAGCACGCTCACAGGCAGTCCCCAGATTTCAAAGACCTTGCGCGCCGCAGTATGTGCCACGATGATATTTGTCCCAAGCTGGTTGATGCCGCTCTGAAGCACCAGCGAACCGAAATTCACAAGGCTTGACATCAGTCCCATGGACAGGCCGCTCTCATATAAGGAAAGAACCTGCTCTTTTGAAAGCACAAAATGCTCCCTTGCAAGGTGCAGCATCGGAAATCCCCGCCGGATGCGAAGCAGGCAGAGCACAACCGACAGCATCTGCGAAACAAGTGTCGCCACCGCGGCCCCCCGCACGCCCATGTGAAAGACAAGGATGAACAAGTAATCCAGCACAACGTTTGCCACCGCCGCAATCACCAGAAAAATAAGCGGCGTAATCGAATCCCCAATTGCGCGCAGGGTATTGGCACAAAGGTTGTACGCCAGCGTGACAAACATCCCCCACACCAGCAGCGTGATGTATGACAATGCCATATCAAGCTGCTGTGGCGGCACATTCAAGAGCATCAGAATCGGCCGGATAAAGATGGCGGTCCCGGTGATGAGAACCCCTGCTGTCAGAAATCCCAGCACGATGGCGCCCGCCACATTTTCCTTTAGCTTCCGCTCCTCTCCGCTCCCGAAAAACCGCGCCGTCAGCACACTGAACCCGAGACTCAGCCCATTAAAAAATCCGGTGAGCAGTGTGTACAAAACAGACACACTGCCTACCGCCGCCAGCGCTGTCTCCCCCAGAATCCTGCCTACAATTTTCGTATCGACCAGGCTGTAGCAAATCTGAAACAGATTGCCCAGAAACACCGGAATGGCAAACAGCAGAATCAGCTTCACCGGTCTGCCCTCGGTGAGATTTAATGCAGTTTTTGAAGTTTTCATTGATTTCACACTTTCCTAAGCCCTTTCGGGTAATGGTTCTTCATGACCTGCCCGGCAAGCTTTCCCCAGCCAATGCTGTACCCTTTATACGTCATCAGGTACCAGCCCTTTTCCCCATCATGACTGAGTGTCATTCCACTCAGATAAGCCCTTGCATTTTCTTCGGTTCCAATCTCCATCGAACGCCTTACTTCATCTTGTTTTAATGCAAGCGCCAGCGCATGGGACGGCTCGAAACGATTTTTTTTCAGCGTGCCAAGGTGGAGGCCTGCGCGAAGTACCTTCAGTCCTTTGATGGATGGCATATCCTCTGGCATCAGATAGAGCTGTTCGCCAAATTTCAGCAGACAGTCCTGTTTGTTTTCCAGCAAATCCACTTGCAGGGATTCCTGACCGAACTGCAAAAATTCCTTGACATCTTTTGCAGCGATACCCTTTTGCAGGCCGTTTACCGGAACTGCCTGATATCCGTCCGGCACTTCCCCCTGCTTCTGCAATACGGCGAGATAATGTCCCTCTCCCTGAACCAGATGCGGGAACAGCCGTATCGTATGCCTTAATCCATCACAGTACCCGCCAAAATGCGCCCACTCCGGAACGCCCTCTGACATGCCCTCATACTTTTTCACTTCCAAAATCCGGTAATCCGGATGGCGTCCCAGAAACCGCGCAATGCTCCCCTCATTCTCGGCTGGCGCAAACGTACAGGTCGCGTACACCAGTCGTCCGCCGGGGCGAAGCATCCTGTCCGCACAGTCAAGAATCTCATCCTGCCTGTCCGCGCAGAGCTGCACACTCGCAAGGCTCCACTCGCCGCACGCCTCCTCATTTTTCCGAAACATCCCCTCGCCGGAGCAGGGCGCATCCACTAAAATGCGGTCAAAATAGCCGTCAAACATTTCCGCCAGACGCTGTGGCGCCTCATTGGTGACAAGGGCATTGCGGATTCCCATACGCTCCACATTTTCCGAAAGTATTTTTGCCCGTGCCGGATGGATTTCATTGCAGACAAGAATGCCCCGATTCTGCATATAGGAGGCAGTCTGCGTCGTCTTTCCGCCCGGCGCCGCACACAGGTCAAGGACACGTTCCCCCGGTGCCGCACACAGATACGCCGCAGGCGCCATTGCGCTCGGCTCCTGTATATAATACACACCCGCTTCATGAAATGGGTGCTTTCCGGGCGTACAGCCGGCAGCCCCATCATAATAAAATCCGTTTTTCTCCCACGGAATCCCCCTTAAACCGGAAAATGATTCCTTTTCCAAAAACGTCTCCCTCGTGCCCTTCAGCGCATTCACGCGGAGCGCCTGGAACCGGTCTTCCTCATAACTACGCAGGAAAGCAGGATACGCATCCCCTAGCATATCCTGCATCCTAATCATAAAATCCTGCGGTAACTGTGCCATACGCCCTCTTTCCCTCCATGCCGTCAAACAGCCGCCATCCATACAGTCCCCTATGTCGTCTGCTGTCACAATACCAGTCCCTTGCTTTCATCACAGCCAAGGATAATATTCAGACACTGCACTGCCGCACCTGACGCCCCTTTTCCGAGGTTGTCAAAACGCGTGCTGACGAGCAGCCTATCCTCATTTCCCGTCACATAAATCTCAATGCCGTCCCAGCCGGAACAGGTATTCCCAGCCAGAAAACCGTTGTAGTCCGCTTCCTTTCCAAACGGCATCACCTTCACAAACGGCTCCCCCTCAAAATAATCTGTAAACATCGCGTGCACCTTGTCCGGCGCCGGTTTGCCCTTTAACAATTCCGTGTAAAATTGCAGCGTCACTACCATGCCGCTGTAATAGTCACAGATAAGCGGCGAGAACAGCGGCACCTTCTCAAGCCCCGTAACCGCCTGCATTTCTTTTAAATGCTTATGGTTCTGGTCCAGCGCATACTCACGCGGCGCATCAAACTCCTTGTCACGCCCATCCGCCTCGTAGACCGCAATCGCCTTCTTGCCTGCCCCGCTGTAGCCCGACATGGCAAATGCCGCGACCGGATAGTCTTTTGGCAGGATTCCCTCTGCTGCCATCGGATATGCCGCCGTGATAAAACCTGTCGCATAACAGCCCGGAACCGCGATGCGCTTTCCTGTCCTGATGGCGTCGCGGTGTGCCCTGGAAAGCTCCGGATAACCGTATGCCCAGCCCGGCTCCGTCCGGTGTGCCGTCGAGGTGTCAATTATGATGGTATTGTCATTCTCGACCATCGCCACTGCCTCCCGCGCCGCCGCATCCGGCAGGCAGAGGAATGTAATGTCCGACGCATTGATATATTTTTTGATTTCTGCCGGATCCTTGCGCAGCTCGGAAGGAATCTTCAAGATTTCAATGTCATCCCTTCCCTCAAACCGCTCAAATATGCGCAGCCCCGTCGTCCCTTCACTTCCGTCAATAAAAACTTTTTTCATCTGGATGCTCCTCTTTCCGAACCCCTGACAGGTTCCTGTATTCGTCATAAACTATCATAAGGCGATTGGCGGGAAATGTCAAATATTATCCATATCTATTCCAGCCGAAACGTCACTTTCCAGTCCCCTTTCACCAGTTTCCCGGAATTATGAAAGATGCCGTACATGGAATAATCCGAGATTGCATCCATCTCCTCGATATACCAAAACTCATAGAACTGATAGCTCGTGTCCCCGACATCCTCATGCCAGCCCACGCTGTGGTCACTGTACCGATCATTTCCGTCTGCATCCCTTAAAAACAGCTCTACATGCCGGTCCGACTCCCAGTTGTCGCCCATGCACATCTGGACGCGCAGCACGCCATCAATATATGCGATGGCGGTCACTGTAAAATCATCCGCCGCGCAGTCTGCTGCTTTTGTCCCATCCAAAACATACGCGCTGGGTCTTGGATCCGCTTCCGTGCCGGAAACGCACCGCAGTGCGTCGGGCAGCTCCTCCTCAGGCACTCTGCCGCCGCTGCCGCTGAGCGCTTCCAGCTTTGTCCCCATGGAACGGACAGTCCCTGACAAGTCAACATCCCTGTTGTCCTTGGATTTATCGCACAGGACAGCGTTCACCTGAAACTGGAGCTTATCGGGCTGATACGCGTTGTCGGACTGGACATTCACCTGAAAATACGCCTTGTCCTCCGCCGCGTCATAGGTCAGGAAATGGCACCCGCCGACAATGCTGTCACTGGCATAGTCCGACAGGTGATAGCTGTCAAACAAATCCATCTCGCCGCGTACCAAATCCTGTGTGCTGCCGTCCGCATCCCGCATCGAGATGATGATTTCCGCCTCGTTTCCCGCTAAATGGATGGCTTCCACCTGCATTGTGATTCCCTGGCTGGTGCTGCTCTTCTCTATCGGGACAAGACGGTCTGCCAGCGCAGGCGAAAGATACGTCACAATTTTGTAACATGCCGGAATGTGCGCTGCACAGACCGGAACTGCCGTCACAAGGCACACAGCTGCCACCGCCGCTGCGAGCGCCGCCTTTTGCACAAGCCTGTTTTTTATTCCCTTCTTCCTGCCGTCATTTTTTTCTGCCCACGCGACCATGCCCTCCACAAGCTCCTGTGGTGGCACGATGGCATCATACGCTTCCCTATATCTGCTCCCAAACATTGAATCCTCTCCCTTCCGTTTTCCAAAAAATGTGCAAAATTAACCATCATTGCATGTCTTTCAGCAAAATGCCAAGCTGTCTTCTCGCCCGCGTCAGCCTTGTCCGCACCGTCGAAGCCTTTGCCCCTGTGAGCTTTCCGATTTCCTCGACGGATAAATCCTCATAATAAAACAGGTGGATGACAGCACGGTACTTCACCGACAGGCGTTTCACGGCATCAATCAGAGCCGCACTGCCGTCATCCATCCCATATACTGACGCTTCTTTTTTTGCCGCGGCATCCGCCATCTCCCCGCTTTCCATCGGCACCCTCCTTAGCATCCATGGCGATTTCCAAAAGTTTTTGCAGCAATTGATTGTCACTCGCAGAAACCATGCCTTCTCATGCTCGGCACCCTGGAATGCCGGCTCCTTCTGCACATACCGCAGAAAAACCTCCTGATAAATGTCGTCCGCGTCGGAGCTGGTCCTGACAAGGGAGAACGCCAGCCTGTACACCATGTCCGAATTTCTCCTGATAACCTCCTCATATGGGGAATCTGTATTTTTCCTTGTTTTTTCTTTGCGCATTGAAATCATTTTGTACCTCCTTGTAATAGGAATACAAAGCAGAATGGGAAAAAGCTACAAAAAATGAAAATAAATGCAGCCTAAAGTTATCCTAAAGACTGCATTTATAAGTAACAGTTCAGCCTTCGGCTTCCTGTTACAGGCATCAAGCCATGCAAAACCACTTCGTGGTGGCTTGATGCATCTCAGCCACTACGCATTCTTACGGACTTTGCAGCACAGTGCAAAGTCCTGGACTGAACTGTTACTATAATAATCACCTATTTTACAAAAACACTTGAAAAGTCAGTCATTTTCCTGTAAGATTGATTCATATGGAGACGTACCGAAGAGGCCATAACGGGACTGACTCGAAATCAGTTTACCGGCGTTTTGCCGGTACGAGGGTTCGAATCCCTCCGTCTCCGTTTTTTTATGCACACGGGCGTCCAAATGAAATATGTCAGCAAGCTGACGGACGCCCGGCGCACGAGTAGGGAAGATGAATCTTCCCTACTCGATTTGCATTTTATTTCAATATCACTCCACCCGCACGCTGCTGCTCACGCCGTCCCTGTCGCGGTTCTTTGTGACAATCAGCTTCCGTTCAATCTGATCCTTTAATTCCGAGACATGGGAAATCACGCCGACCAGGCGGTTGCCCTCGGTCAGGTGCACCAGCGCTTTCATCGCCTGCGCGAGCGCCTCCTCATCCAGCGAGCCAAACCCCTCGTCCACAAACATGGAATCCATCTGGATGCCCCCCGCATAGGACTGGATTTCGTCCGAAAGGCCAAGGGCAAGCGACAGGGACGCCTCGAACGTCTCCCCGCCGGACAGTGTCTTGACACTGCGCTCTGTCGCGTTGTAATGGTCGATGACGCTCAGCTCCAGGCCGGCCTTTTCCCTGCGGTTTTCGCCGTCCTCCTCGCGCTTTAGCTCATACTGCCCGCTGCTCATCGTCATAAGCCGCAGATTTGCCCGCCGCAGGATGCGGTCAAAGTAGGTCATCTGGATATAGGTCTCAAGCTCCACCTTCTGTTTGCCGCTCAGCATTCCGTTTGCAGTGTCTGACAGCGCTTTCATCCAGACATACTTCTTTTCGACGGCAAGAATGTCTTCCTGTCTGGACGTTACTTTTCCATAGATGTCCCTGTTGGTGGAGACGGCATTCTTCTTCTGGTCACGCCGGATGCTGCACTCCTTCTTATCCTGCTGCCACTTCTCCCGGCGCGCAAGCACTTCCTCCTCCTTTAGCTTCGCTGCCTCGCCAGCCTCGTCAAGCTGTTTTTTCAGGGTATCGACTGCCGCTTCCAGATTCCCCTTGCGGGTCCTGTATTCCTCGTACTGCTCCTTTGCTTTCTGGAATGCCGTTTCCAGCGCCTTTTTCCGGTCAGACAGTGTCTGAATATTCTGCTCAACCGCCTCCTTTGTCTCCGCGCCCAGCTGTTCCCGCAGATTGTCAATCTCATTTGCCAGATTACCACATGCTGTCTCCTGCCTTGCCAGCGACACCTCCGCTTTCTGGATATCCTGGGCAAGCGCCTTGATTTCTTCCTCAGTCTTTGGGCGTTTTTGTTCCAGCGTCTGCTTCCGCACCAGTTTTTCACGGTTTTGTTCCAGCTCTTCCAGCAGCGTGTCCTGTTGCTGTTCCAGCCTGGACACAACGCGTTCAAACAAACCGCACAGTTCCTCCACAGGCATCCTTGCAGGGTCAGGCTGCGTCCCTGCAGGCCCGGGTTCCTGCTCGCCAAGGCTTGCAAAAAGCTGTCCTGCCTTCTCGTTTTTCAGGCTCCTGGCTGCTTCCAGTTCTTTTTCCAGCCTTGCAATTGTGTCATTACTCTCCGAGACGGAATCCTCTGTCTGCTTCTGCTGCACTTCCAGCTGCCTGCGGTGTGTGATGGATTTTGACAATAGCCCGGCGCATTCGGCGAGCATTTTCTGATAGTTTTTCATCACGGAATCTGCTGTCTTATCTGTCATGGTGATGTCAGTCCCATCATCTGTCCCGGCTTCTTTTGCTTCCAGCGATTGTACCTGTCTGATATGTGCCGCCGCTTCGGCGCACAGCTTTTCTGCCTTGTCCAGTTCTGCTGCTGCCTGTTTTGCGAGCGTCCGCGACTGCCCTGTCAGCTCTGCCTGCTGTGTTGTCTGGCTGCCAAGCTGCTCCTGTAGTTTCCGCTTCTGTTCCTCCCCCTGTTCTGCCTCGCGCATCAGCTCCCCCTGACGCGCCTTTGCCGCCGCAGCCTGTTGTAGCTGTTTGCTGCACTTGTCCAGATTCTGCACCAGATATGCCGCAATCGCATTTTCTTCCCTTTCTGCCATATCGGATAAGGGAAGCCCCGCAAGCATCTGCTCCCACTGGCGGCGCTTCTCGTCAAGCTTGCCCTGCGCCGCTGCAAAAGCCTGGTTTTCCTCTTGCAGCAGTGCATCCAGCTCATTCTGGTCAATCTCTCCCTTTTTCATCAGACCGTCCAGCTCTGTTTTCCGGCTCAGTTCTTTTTCCGTGTTTTTCACAGCCACGCCTAGTTCTTTTTCCCTGGTCTTAAGCTGCTGCTCTTTCTGTGTAATTTTCTCTTTTCGCATTGGAATGGAAGCAGTATCTTCGCCGCCAAAAATACTTTCCTCTAATACATGGATATCCTGCTCCTGTTCCACAAGCCGCTCATTCAAGTTTCCTGCCGTGACGCTGAGCCTTTCTGCCTTTTTCTCCGCGTCCGTGAGCAGCGCCTTCTTCCGCTCGACCTCCGCTTTCTCCGGCGTCTTTTCCGGCATCCGGGCAAGCTTCTCATGATGCGTGGCGCCGCAGACAGGACATGCCATTCCCTCTTCTAATCCGCGCGCAAGCATGCCCGCCTGCGCGTCCAGAAAGCGCTGCTCTGTCTCCCTGTAGTCGGCTCCTATGCGCTCTTTTTCCGCGGCGGCATGCTGGTACGCTTCCTGCGCGGCACGCAGTTCCTCTTCCAGTTTTTCCCGGTTTTTAATTTCCTCTGTCAGCTTCCTGCAAGCCTGCTTCTGCTCCGACAGCTCTTTTTGTTCCTGCGTAAGTTTCAATATGCGCGTGTCCGCATCTTTCACGTTCTCCCACTCGTCGCGCCATAACACCTGCTGATTCCGGTGCGCCTCTGCCTGCTCCTGCGCGGCATGATACGCCTTTTCCCGCTCTGCCGCTTCCTTTGCAAGCGCATTCAGGCTGTCCCGCTGGTTCTCGAACGCCGCAAGCTGCTCCTGCGCCGTGTCAGACTTATGCCGCCACTGGATTTCCTGTTCGCCTGCATTTTTCAGCTGTTCCAGCTCTGTCCTGCGCTGGTTTTCCGCTTCATTCATCGCCGCTTCCTGCCCGCGCAGCGTCTCGATGGCATCGGCTGTCTGCCGCAGGCGGGCTTCATAGTCTCTGCGTTCCTGTTCCGACTGCCGCAGCAGCTGTTCCTGCTCCGCCATCCTGCCTTGCAGCTCCTCTGTCACAGCCAATACTGCTTCCCTGTCGGAAAGCTGTGCCGTCTGTTCCTCAAGCTGTGCCAGCTGTCCTGTCAACGCCTGCGCGCGCTCCTGCGCCTTTCTGATGTTCTTCTCAATCTCCTGCTGGCGCGTCCGTTCCTGCTCCCAGCTGCTTTTTTGCCGCCGCAGCATTTTTAGCTGCTGCTGTGTTTTGTCCCTGTCATTATCCAGGCGCGCTTTTTCCTCTCCTGTGAGGGCAAGCGCCCGCAGTGCCTGCGAATCTGCCTGGAACGATGTCTCCAATGCCTGCCGCTGTTCTGCCAGTGCCTGCTTTTGCTCCGTGTCCTGTCTGACTGACTGGCGGGCTGCCGCGAGCGCCTTCTCGGTCTGCCCTAATTTTTCAAATAAACCAAGGCTTTTCTGCCGTTCTTTGATTTCCAGCGCAAGCTGCCCGCACACTGCGGCGTTTTGCTCCGCTTCGTGATAGCGCTCCTCCATCTGCTGCATTTCAGGTGCAAGCTGCTCCAGTAATTCCTGATTTTTGGCAAGCGCGTCCTGCTGCTGCCGGATTTTGTGGATATTTCCGATGAGCTGGTTCTCACCCTCTATCTGCTTGTCCAGTGCACTGATTTCCTGTTCCAGCGCATCAAGCGCCTCCTCGTCCGCAAGGCACAGCTCGTTTAACAGCGCCAGCCCCTCGCCGACCCTGCCGTCAAATTTTTCCCTGCGCAGCTGGCGCATTTTCTCCGCGGCAGGCGTATCCTGCGTGCACACGATGCTTTCCATATACTGGCTGATGCTCCGTTTCAGTTCTGTATATTCCACCCACTGCGCCTTCGTCGCATCCTTAAGCTTTGCCTGCAAGGTCTGGTACAGCCCTGTCTTGAAAATCTGCCGGAAAATTGCCCCGCGCTCCTCCGTGCCGGCAAGCAGCAATTTCTGAAAATCTCCCTGCGCAATCATCGCAATCTGCGTAAACTGCCTGCGGTCAAGCCCGATCAGTTCCGTCACTGCCCTCGTCACCTCCTTGGACTTGGTGACTGGCGCCCTGTCATCAGGATAGATAAGCTCTGCCTCTGCCTTCTGCGTCGTGTAGCCCGTCCCCCTTCCCTTGGGGCGCTGGTACTCCGGATTGCGCCTTACCTGATAATGCCTGCCCCGGTACGCAAACGTAAACGCGACAAAGGTCGGCACGTCCTCCTTCGCATACTTGCTGCGGAACATGTCCGCCTTACGCACATCGCCGCTCGCCTCCCCATACAGGGCAAACACAATCGCGTCAAAAATCGTCGTTTTCCCCGCGCCGGTATCCCCGGTAATCAGGTACAGCCCCTGACTGCCCAGACGCTCAAAATCAATCTCCGTATTGCCCGCGTATGGTCCGAATGCACTCATAATCAGCTTCACTGGCTTCATTTTACGCTTTCTCCCTTCGTCTCTTGATTCTATGATGCGCACAGCCGCATTCCGCTATCTGCACTCCGCTATCAGCCGTGACACAAACGCAGTCTGCTCCCCGCTCATCGGCTGGTTGTTCTGCATCTCGTAAAACTCCGAAAACAGTTCCAGCTCTGATTTCTGCTCAATCTCCTCCGCGCGCTCAATCACGCGGCTCTGCCGCGTCCTGCTGTTGTCATATTCCAGCCGCATCAGGTTGGGATAAATAATGCGCAGCTTCTGTAATCCGTCCGGGATATCCTCCTCGTCGGTCAGCGTAATCTGCACATAGTCTTCCGTGTCGGTGTCCTGATAAAAGGATTTCGCCGTCACTTCCAGATAGGTTCCGCGGATTTTGCGCAGGTCGTGGAGCGGAACCAGCGGCACGGTCGAAAGCGCAATGTTTCCTTTTTCCCGAAGCTCCACCACGGTGACGGATTTTTCCTGCCCTGCCTCCGAAAAGGAATATTTTAACGGCGTCCCGCAATAGCGCACCGTCTCCCGCTTCAAGGACTGCGGGCTGTGGATGTGCCCAAGCGCCACATAGTCAAACGCGTCAAAGACATCCGCGTCGACATTGTCCAGACCGCCGACGGACACCTCCTCGGAATCACAGCGCCCCGCGCCTGTCACAAACTGGTGCGCAATCAGGATGTTGCGCCTGCTGCCATCCACACCCATTCGCTCCACCGCAAGCTTCACAGCATCATGATAGCTCTCCGGCATTGGTACCCCCTCCATGTCCGGCGCACCTTCCAGGGCATGGCGCACCACTGCCGGCTTGATAAACGGCAGCAGGTAAATACACAGCTCCCCATAGGCATCCTTCACGGTAAACCGCGCCGTGTCACCGCGGTAGACAGGCGATACAAACACGCCCCTGCCGCTCATAAGCTGCGCCCCGAACGCAATGCGCTCCGCGGAATCATGGTTGCCGCTGACCGCGTAGACCTGTCTGCCACGTTCTGCCAGCTCCGTCAGAAACCAGTCAAATACCTGCACCGCCTCGGCGGACGGTACAGGCTTGTCATAGATATCCCCCGCAATCATGACGCCGTCCGCCCGCTGGGCGTCCGCAGCCGCAAGGATTTGCCTCAATATATATTTTTGGTCTTCCAGCATGGAGAACTCATTGACGCGTTTTCCGATGTGGAGATCCGATATATGCAATAATTTCATGCCATACCTCCTCTACACAATATCAGATATTGTAAATTTCCGGAAGCTTCCTTATTTTTTCCACTGCTCTATCACGCAGCTGTGCGGTTTGTCCGCATTGTCCTTATTGTAGCTTATCCCGACAAGCAGTATTTCACCGGTATATTTTTCCACTGCCTGTGTGTAGTTCCTGTCCTTAATCTGGCGTATCGCGGAGTCCACGGTTTTATCGTATTTGAGCTCGACCACCAGCGCGGGCTTATCCGTGTGCGGCAGCGGCAGAAATACAATATCCGCAAAACCCTTTCCTGTGGGAAGCTCGCGTATCAGTGTATAATCCTTTCTTGCACTGTAATAGGCAAGCCCGATTGCGCAGCTCAATGAATTTTCATCATTGTACGTCAGTACGGATGCGACTTCCATATGTGCCCTGTCGAGCGCTTCCGCAACACTTTCCTCATGACCGTTTAAGGTATCGTTTAAAAGCTTTTCCGACGCCTTTAAGACATTCATGACCTCTTTCCAGCCACCCACGCTCATCGCATTCTCGAATTCCTCTATGATTTCTTTGTTTGGAATAAATGCTTCCCTTTTTCCCATGTCATACGCGAGATAACCCAAATGGATTAACAGCGTAAGCACATCATCCTTCACTTCAAATGTACGCATATCATTCCTGAAGCTGCGCGTGTTAACCCTCACACGTCCGCCGCCAAGCATATGCACAATGTCAGACCGAAGTCCGTCAAAATCCATGTCCATATAGATTTTCAGCGCATCATAAACTTCCGTCGATGTCCAGTAATTGGAGAGCCTGTGACGGCGCATTGCCTCCACCACGGATTTCGGATTATAAATATGCCGGAAATTCGTAAGCATATATCCGTCATACCAGCTTCCTGTTTCTGAAAAATCCATATTATACCGCTCACACAATTCCTTTACTTCATCTTCTGTAAATCCCGTGTACTCCTCAAAGACATCCTGATCCGTCATTGAATATTCTGTAAACATATTCAGTGCCGAATGCTCCCCATATTTTTTTACAGGCAGAATCCCAGTCATGTATGCAAGCGCGACATACGGCTGATCCTTTATCAAGTCCCTCAGGAAATTAAGATACACCCGCTGCATTTCCTCGGATTCCTGCCGCTCACGCATCACACAGTCCCACTCGTCAATTAAAAAGACAAACTTCCTGCCTGTCTCGCTGTAAATCTGTTCCAGTGCTGCTGCAAGGATTGTCTCATCCTCCGCAAACAGTCCGCCATATACTTTGCGGATATCTGCAATGACTACAAATTCCCTGTCCCATTGATAATCGGTTTGAGGTATAACAGGAAAAATTTACGTCCGTTATCTTCTATAAAACTTTCACCATTCTGCCCATAAATATCTTCAAAAGCCGTCACAAACCTGCGCATGACAGTTTCCATGTCGAGCCTTCCGTCATGGATAAAATAACTCTTATCCCGCTTCGCCGCCTGGATGATTGTGTTGGAAAGCTCTTCCTCCGAATAAAAATAATCGTAAAGGCGCGTCTCAAAAATACGGTTTGCTATCTGCACTTTTCCGTTTTTTTCAGTGGCATAGCCAAACATGCATGCAAGATTAATCTCCTTTACATCCGGATTATACGTGAATTCGCTTCCCTGAAACAGGATTGCCTGAAACATCTTTTTCATCACCGGATAGTCATCAAGATGGCGAATCATGCTTTCAAACAACGGTATGTTCTCAACCTGTATGTTCTTGACAGCCTGAACAATTCCAATCTCTGACCATGGCTGTTTTTGACTGTCAGATGCATCATCATGTGAGATATCCTCGTCAATATATTTGCATATGGCGGATACAAGAACCGGATACCCTGATGTATATGCATATATTTCCCTTGCCACGGACTGTATGTCCATGCCGGTATGATAATCATCCTCGTACTCCTGCAGCATACCGGCAATCTGTGTCTCTGAAAAACTCATATCAATCTTAAAGGAAGCCGCGATATTCCACGGACTGTTGTACTGATGCTCTGACTCAGGGCGCAGCTTCAATTTCAAATTTTTGATGCTGTAAACCCCTGCAAGGATTACCGAATGGAAAATCGGCATATCATCCCGTGCCAGATAGTATCCCCTCAGCTGCGCCAGAAAATCTACAAAAACCTGATTGTTTGAGGCGCTGTCAACCTCGTCAATCATAAGCACGACTGGCTGTGTGCTGTTTTTGCACATTCTGCTGAGACGCACAAACAAATCCTTAAGGCTGTTACCGTCCCTGTCCAGAATCTCTGTCAGGGGCTCTATCAATTCTTTCCTGTCACCCAGTCCATTAATTTCAAGCGCCTCGAGCATTACATTTGCAAATGCATGCGTAAATGTCGGCGCATCCGCAAAATCCTCTGTTCCCATTTGCTGAAAATCAAGTGACAGCACAATATAGTCTCCTGCCAGATATTTTGCCAGCGCTTTTAACGTCGTCGTCTTCCCATACTGTCTGCCTCTGTTGATGACAAAATATTTTTTGCGGTCTACCAATGTATTTTTAATGCAGGACAGTCTGTCGTCAAGAGATACCATATAGTGTTCATCCGGTCTGCATATTCCCTCAGTATTAAAATATCTCATGTCTTCCACCTCCGTTTTGCTTTTATAAATACTATACACGACTTTTACTTTTATCTCAATACAAAAAGCACTCATTCCATTGTGATATGTGATGATATGAGTGCTTTTCTGCTTATTTCAATTTTACTTTTTTGGATACTTCTGACCCTGCAAAATCACCAAGACCGGTTATCTTAATCTTGACTTTATTGCCCTTTGCAACGGATGCGTCCGGCGTTACCGTGTAGTGCACACCCTCTTTTAATGTTGTCTTCCCATAGCTGACTGTCAGTTTTTCCTTTGTGCCTTTCACTGTCGTTTTTGAAATTTTCTGCGGCTTGATGGTAAATTTAGCTTCCGCGGTTATGCCTGCATAATTTCCTTTTCCTGTGATTATCACTTTTGCTTTTCTACTGTCTGTCGACGCATGAAGGTTTCCAGTGTAGGAAACGGTATAGTCCTTATTTTTTACCAGTTTTTTCTTTCCGTTCTTCACGGTTACCGACGGTTTCTGGAGTTTCCCATTGTATGTTTTGTCAGGTATTCTGGATATGGTCAGCATTGTGTCGGCGGCATCGCGCGGCGTGATTTCAAACGTCACTACTGTCTTTCCCTGATACTGTCCTTTCCCTGTCACAATCACATACGCGGTTCCGGCATTGACATTGTTCCGGTACTGGACTTTGTAGTCTTTATTCAGGCGCAGCTCCCCGGTTCCAAGTTCCGGGGATATCACTGTCACCCCGGGTTTAATCGCTTTTCCTGTGTAGGCAAACTGTGTCTGAGCCAGACTGGCGCTTATAAAATGCTTTGATTCGGAACTTTTATACACTGCCAGCTTTACTGTCTTGCTGTCCTTGTAGTTGCCCTTTGCGACAATCTCTACCTGGGCAGATTTTTTCGCACTGCCGGTCATGCCGCGGTCATACTTAAGCGTATAGTCCGTCCCTTTTGTCAGACGTTTTGCACCGTCAAAAATATACACTGCCGGCTCACTCTTACTGCCCACTGTCATATCGTCCGCATATGCTTTAAGGCTTTTCACGGACTTTGGATTAATTGTAAAAGAGGCTTTCAACTGCCCTTTATATATACCGTTTCCGCGGACAATGACAGTACCTGTTCCGGCATTGACATTGTTTTTGTATTCCACGCTGTAATCTGCGCCTTCGGTCAGCGTTACGCTCTTCCCACTGCCTGCCACCGTGACCTTAACGGCGGGTGTGTATGCGCTTCCGTCATAAGTTTTTGCTTTAATGGGGGCGATTTTACCGTCTGACTTCCGCAAGTCTGTTCTTTCCTTGTCGGTGTAGGGCGATGTTTCTTTCTCGCTGCTGCTTTCCTCTGTTGACGAACTCTCCTCTACTTTACTGCTTTCTTCTGTTGACGAACTTTCTTCTATTGAAGAACTCTCTTCTGTTGAAGAAGAGCTTTCCTCTACTTCGCTGCTCTCCTCCGTTGACGAGCTTTCCTCTACCTCACTGCTTTCCTCACTTGATGAGCTTTCTTCTACCCCGCTGCTCTCCTCTGTTGAGGAGCTTTCCTCTACCTCGCTGCTCTCCTCCGTTGACGAGCTTTCCTCTACCTCACTGCTTTCCTCACTTGATGAGCTTTCTTCTACCCCGCTGCTCTCCTCTGTTGAGGAGCTTTCCTCACTTGACGAACTTTCCTCGCTTGACGAGCTCTCTTCACTTGATGAACTTTCCTCTTCCGGTATCTCATCTCTTGTCAACAGAATGCTTGTGCTCTTATTCTTAGGAAGCGATGTATAAACGTTCCCATCCTTATCATGCCAATAAGTCCCTTTCACTTCCGGAAGCGCAACGTCAACTTTTAAATTCTTCGGAGTGCGCAGTGATGTAAGGGAACTGCAGCCGGAAAACATATAGTCTGCGTCTGTAACATTTGAGGTGTCAAATCCACTCATATCAAGGCTTGTAAGACTTTTACAGTAATAAAACAGTTGATCCATGTCTGTGATATTTGAGATGTCAAACCCGCTTAGGTTGACACTTTTCAGCTTATAACATTCCCGGAACATTTCAATTATAGAGTTTGCCTCGCTTGCATCAAGCCCGCTTAAGTCAGCGCTTTCAAGGTTGCGGCATTTGTAAAAAACCGAATAGAGACCTGCTACATCGCTCATAATCATTTTTACAGTCTTTACCGAATTGCGGTCGCATCCGTCCGCCCACCACCACTGATTAGAAGAACCGATTTGACAGTTTCCGATTCCGACGATGGTCAGATTTCCGTTTTTATCAAGCCTGTATGCAAGCGTATTCATTTTGCCATGTTTGATATCATCATCACGGAATTTATCAATAACAAAAATATCTGTATCTGCTTCCAGCTTAAAATTTGACAAATCATTTATTGTAATATGAAGCGTTTTCTTTCCCGGCGTTGACATGTCAATTTGATCGATATTTGTCTTATAGTTTGACGCAACAAAAGAGCCGCCGGTACTATAACGAAAACCCAACCTCATATTACTGAAATCCGGTTTTTCTCCGACTTCATATACATGTCTGAAATTTTCGTATCCCTCCTCAATTTCAACAGTAAGCGGAGGCTCTACGGTAATTTGCGTAGACACCGAAAGACCTTGATAGTATATCGTCAATGTCTTTGTGCCGGGCGTGTTCATGCCAATTTTATCAATGTTTGTCGTATAATCCGTAACCGTTACGGTTTCATTCCTGATGGAATTTCTGCGGTTTACGGTCACTGTTAATTTGGAACGGTCAAATACTTCATTGGCATAATAGGTTGTTTTTTCATTTTTTACCTGCAGGTTCGAGTAGGCGAAGTTACGCTCCTCGACCGTAATTTTTACAGTCGCCGATATGCCCTCATATCTCACAATCAGGTCTTTTGTGCCGACTGTATTCATTTTAATGCTGTCTTTATTTGTCGTATAGTCCTTCAGGTAGTAAACACTGCCGTCCTGATATTGGATATGGACGTCCAAATCATCAACGTTCAGCGATTCGCCGAGAAAATAAGCGGTCTTCTTTTTGGTGACAAGCAGTGTTCTTTTTCTTACTGTCAGCTTGATTGTCACGCTCTGCCCCTGATACGATATGATCAGGTTTTTCGTGCCTGCTGTACTCATATCAATGCTTGCGGCATTTGTCGTATAGTCCGTAATTTTGCGGCGGTCAGAGCTATAGATATCATCATTGTATGCCAGCTCAACAGTCAGGTCCGAGAGGTCAAGCTTTTCACCGGCATCATATGTTATTTTCGTCTTGCTTGCTTTCAATGTTGGTCTCTGTTTCACAAGAACGCTTGTGCTTTGGTTTTTCGGAAGATCCGTGATAACGACGCCGTTGCTATTTACCCATGTTCCTGCCCGGAAGGGAACAGACATGTTCAGATTGCGAGGCGTTTTTATCTCAAGAATGTTGTAAGAATAAATCATACATGTACCATATGTTACCTTTGACATATCAAAGCCGCTCAAATCCAAAGACTCTACCCCAATGCCGTGAAACATCATTTCCATATCCGTGACTTTATCTGTTTTAAACTTTGTGCCAAATGTGAGCTGTTTTAAACTGCGGCATTCGCGAAACATGTCACCCATATCGGTGACGTTTGACGTGTCAAAGCCGCTAATGTCAATCTTTTCTAAGCTGTAGCAGTTCATGAACATTCCATTCATATTAACTGCACTACTGGTATCCGTTTTGCTCAAATCCACGCTTGTCAGATTTTTGCAGTTGTAAAGGCAGTTTGAAAAATCCTTTGTACCCGTTAGGGATATGACTGCCGTTTTAATCTGGTCCCGATACTCCGCCCAAGGAACGGGTCCGTAACGGGAATTAAATTCTCCCTTACCTTTTACAGTCAGCGTTCCGGTTTCGCTGTCAAACGACCACACGCCTTCTCCTCCCGGCAGAAGGCATTCCATAAGCCACGGCTTAAGAGGTTTAGACGAATAAGTATAGGAAGCAGCGTATTCCTGCTCTTCCACGCAGTCCGTTTCTTCCATTTCAATATAATCGGTTTCTTCCATGAAAAGAATTTCTTCTGTTTCCGTCTCTGTCTGCTCCTGAAACGTTTCCGAAACGATTTCCGTCTCTGTCTGCTCTTCTGTCTGCGTCTCTTTGAAAGCCGTTTCCGTTTCTGTCTGCGTTTCTTCCTCTTCCAAAACGCTCTCTGTTTCGGTCTGCGTCTCTTCGACAAGAACCTCCTCTGTCTGCTCCGCCGCGTTTGTGGGCAGCTCCATGCCCGAGGAGAGCATCGCCGCCGCCAGGAGCACACAAAATGCTTTCCTGACTTCCCTCTTGAGTTTCCTTTTCAGATTACCCATAATGAAATCTCCATATCCTTCCTGTAAATAAAAATTACCTTGTCAACGCAAAATAAAATGCTGCATAAATCACAACATCATTTTCATGCCAGCTTACCAGCATGAAATAACCCATAATTTATGCAGCCGAACCATCATAAATGTGTATGCATTAATACTTTGCCACAGCTATGACTTCATGCTTTGCGTCCATTTATCACTAAATGTTTGCCTTTTATGCCTTTGATATTATCATACTAATTCAATATGCGCAATACCTTTTTGGAATTTTTTTCAACTTTTGTTTATTTTCCCAATCGTGTTAATAATCCGGATTTTACGTTTTAATATCTTGCACGACCATCTCCACAATGGCCTTTCCACCAATGCAAAAATAATTTGTGCAGCCTGCGCAAATCCGTTCCAAGCCCTATTTCCACTTAAACAGCACAAATCCCCCGATGGCAACCAGTGCGCCAATGGCTTTCCGCCAGCTAAACGGCTGCTTTTCCACGCCGAACATCCCAAAAAGCTCTATCAGATACGCGATGATAAGCTGCGCGATGACAATCAGCATCACCGCCTTTGCCGGTCCTAATGCATCCATGCTCTTAATGACGGTCAGCGTGATAAACGCCCCCATTGCCCCGCCAAGCAGGAAATACTTCGGCTCCACGGCAAGCACGTCCCGAAATGACGTCCTGTCCGCAAACAGCCATGCCACGATGCACACGAGAAATGCCGTGAACTGCACAAACGCGTTTGCCGCCCACATGCTTGACGCTTCTGTCACTTTTGTATTAAACACACCCTGCACGCTCATCAGCGCACCTGATATCATTGCAATCAAAAATCCAATCATAAGACGTAAACCTCCTCAATACAACTATCCGTTTACGCTTATCATTGGATTTTTTGGTAAATTTTATACTTCTATTGTGACGGTTCCTGCTGTGTTTCCGGCGTCACATCCAGCTCGCCGGTTCCTTCCTCGTATTCCACCGCCGGCAGCAGCTCCACCTGCGGATCCTCTATGGGTTCTTCCGTCACCGGCTCCCCTGCAAGCTGGGTTTTTATCTGTTCGGAAAGCTGCCTGATCTGCGTGTTCGCATCTGCCCCTGCCCAGACCTTTGCAAAACAGATTTCCAGTTCAACCCAGAAATTCCCGGTTTCAAGCATCTTCGGCATCGGAACCGACTCCTTATAGTTTTCCATAAACGCCGCCACATGCTCGTTCTCATAGGTTTCCCTTGTCACCGACGAAAGCTTTCCTGTCATGTCATACAAATCGGCGCTGGCGTTTTTAATCAGGTAATCCATAAGGCGCAGTGCCGACTCCTTATGCTCGGAATAACCGTTAATGACAAGTGCGTTTGTCACTGACATTCCCCTTGTCGTAAGCTCCTGGTTAATATCAGGGAGCTTGGCTATTCCGTATTCAAAGCCAAATGCACCGTTTGCCGCAGCCTCATCAAGTTTTCTGATACAGTCGCTCGTGGCGATGGTATAAATCGTCTTTCCCTCCTGAAATTCCTGCATGATTGTATCGTAGTTGGTCTCCTTGGTATCAATGGAAAAGAACTGGTTGAGTTCCTGGTAAACCTTCAGGCTGGAAACAGACTCCGTATTATAAATGTCAATCTGTGACTTGTCATCCCCTGCCGCCCCGCCTACTGATATATAGTTACCCATAAAAAAGTAATTATAAAAGATGTCCGACACATCCCACCGGAAGAAATACTCCACATTTTCCGGTGTGGAATACTGGTCTGCAAACGTCAGGATGTCCACAATGGAGGCGGGAACAAGCTGTTCTGCCGTCACCATTTCCTCTGCGCCCTGCACGCTCTCTGTGTTTTCCGAACCGTCTTCCCCGTTTCCTACTCCGTTTGCGTCATCGGCAATCTGCTGTAGATACGTCTTGTTGTATAGCAGTGCGCTTGTCTCAAAGTACATCGGGCATGCCACAAATTTTCCGTTGTAGCTTACTGCATTCCGCGCTGCCTGGTGAAACAGCGGTTCCTCATAGACTGGTGCAGTTTCAGGAAGCTGTGTCGCAAGTCCTGCCAGATATGCTTTCTCAAGGGTGTCGTTACTCATAATATAGATATCCGGTGTATCCGTCTGTTCATCCAGGCTCGCCGTGTTGATGGCTTCCAGGTATTCCAGCCCCGACACCAGCTGCGCATCCACCCGGATATCCGTACTATCATAAAATTCAAGCACCTTGCTGTTGAGATAATCCGTCAGCGCATCGTCCGTGTACCACAAATGTATGGTTTCCTTTCTGCCGCCCAAATCCGATAAGGAATCCCCTTTTTCAGGCAGTGCCTGAAACAGAAAAGCGGCGGTCAGGATGACCAGTGCAGCCGCAAGGACGGCAGCAACGCCAATCAGTCTCTTTTTAATTTTCTCGTGTTTCATCTAACTTCCTCATTCTGTTTCATTTCGGAAAAGCATGCATCCACAATTCCTATCATGTTATCCACATCTGTCTTTGTCACAATCAGCGGCGGGATAAACCGGATGATGTTCGTGCCGGCATTAATCAGCAAAAGTCCCTTTTCTATCGCCCTGTTGATAATTTCGCTCACCGGCATGTCACATTCCAGTCCCTGCATCAGGCCGACACCCCTATGTGCCTTGATATGGTCATGCTTCGCTGCCAGTTCATCTAATTTTTCATACAAGTAAGCGCCCATCTCATTCACATTCGCTAAAATGTCCTGTTCGTCAAACAAGTCAATCACTTTTGAAATCGCCGCACACGCAAGCGGGTTGCCGCCGTAAGTCGTCCCATGGTCCCCGCTCGTCAGCGACTGCTGCGCCACCCTTTCCGTCATCATGAACGCCCCGACCGGGACACCGCACCCAATCGCCTTGGCGCCTGTCATGATATCGGGCTTTATGCCGTAGCGCTGCCATGCGAACATCGTACCCGTCCGCCCCATGCCGCACTGAATCTCGTCCAGAACCAGCAGGATATCCCTCTCGTCGCAAAGTGCCCGCACCTGCCGCAGAAACGTCTCCTCTGCCGGATAAATGCCACCCTCTCCCTGAACCGTCTCAAAGATAACCGCACACGTCTTATCCGTCACCTGTGCCCTGACACTTTCAAAGTCATTGAAATCGGCAAATTTAATGTTGCCAATCAGCGGCTCAAACGCCTCCCTGTAATGCGGATTTCCCGTCACGGCAAGCGCACCCATCGTCCTTCCGTGAAAGGAATGGTTCATCGCAATAATCTCATGGTCTGTGTGTCCGTCCCGCAGAAACGCATATTTTCTTGCCGCCTTGAGCGCACCCTCGACCGCCTCCGCACCGCTGTTGGTAAAAAAGACTCTGTCCATGCCCGAAACAGCTTTCAGCTTCTTCGCCGCCTCGATTGCCGGGATATTGTAATAGTAATTTGAGGTGTGAATCACCTTGTCAATCTGTGCCTTCAGTGCATCGTTGTACGCCTTGTTGTTATAACCGAGCGCAAAAACTGCGATGCCTGCCACAAAATCAAGGTACTTTTTTCCTTCGATATCGTACATGTACATCCCGTCGCCCTTCTCCCACACAATCTGATAACGGTTGTAGGTGTGAAGCAGCGCCGCCTCCGCCTCGTCAATATATTCCTTCATATTCATGATACTTCATCCTCCGATTACTCAATATCCATGTGGTCCAGATCCTCGTCCTTGACTATCGCCGTACCAATACCATTTCTGGTAAAGACCTCCAGCAGCAGGCAGTGCGGAATCCGTCCGTCAAGAATATGCACGCGGTTCACGCCGTTTTTGATTGCACTGGTGCAGTTGCCAAGCTTGGGCAGCATGCCACCGCCGATAAAGCCGTCCTCAATCAGCTTCTCCGCCTGCGTCGCCGTGATTCTTGAAATAAACGAAGATTTGTCGTTGATATCCTTGTACAGACCCTCGATGTCCGTCAAAAAGGCAAGCTTCTCCGCGCCGACTGCCTTCGCAATCGCACACGCCGCATCGTCCGCATTGATGTTGTAGGTCTGAAAATGCTCGTCGAGACCGATTGGCGCCACGATGGGCAGAAAATCCTTTTCAATCAGGTCAAACAGCACCTTGGGATTGACTTCCTTGATGTCGCCCACAAAGCCAATGTCCTGTCCGTCTGCATACTTTTTTTCCACCTTCAGCAGTCCGCCGTCCTTTCCGCTGACACCGACTGCCTTCACGCCAAGCTCCTGCACCATGGTCACAAGGCTCTTGTTGACCTTGTTCAGCACCATCTCCGCAATCTCCATCGTGGCGTCGTCCGTGACACGCAGGCCGTTTACAAACTGCGCCTCCATGCCGACCTTCTCCACCCAGCGGCTGATTTCCTTGCCGC